>Ga0213840_1000111_pt1 | contig 216091 bp, 205 predicted proteins | sample SWPATP22_FD_160132 | JGI IMG/M metagenome (GOLD analysis project Ga0213840, IMG submission 160132) | Coastal seawater microbial communities from Marineland, Florida, United States - SWPA TP2 #2 | ecosystem: Environmental > Aquatic > Marine > Coastal | place: USA: Florida | collected 2016-08-14 | reverse complement strand
ACATAGCTGAACAGCGACCCGCTCGTCTCGTCCGTCCCGCGCATCTTCACCCCCGACGTTATCGTGCAAAGGGTGAATCATGTTCTCAAACCGGTGTCGAGGCTGGACTATTTCAGCAGCCTGTTAAGTGTGAACCTTCAGGTATGAACATTCATGCTTAGATCATTAGTGCATAGAAAGTTTATACTTGAAGTAAAATTCGACTCGCTCTAGCGTTCCCTTTACGGTCGGGGCGATCCGGCCACACAGAACCATCCACAGGGAGTGACCTCATCATGCGTATTGCGTGTCTGGGCGGCGGGCCGGCGGGGCTCTATTTTGCGATTTCGATGAAACTGCGCGACCCGAACCATGAGGTTGTGGTGATCGAGCGCAACCGCGCCAACGACACGTTTGGCTGGGGTGTCGTGCTGTCCGACGACGCGCTGGATAACCTGCGCGAGAACGATCCGGTCAGCGCCGAGGCGATCCGCAAGAACTTCGCCTATTGGGACGATATCGCGGTGGTTCATGACGGCGTGCGCACCGTCTCCGGCGGCCACGGGTTCGCTGGAATCGGCCGCAAGCAGATGCTGATCCTGCTGCAGGAGCGGGCGCGCGAACTGGGCGTGGAGATGCGGTTCGAGACCGAATTCAACTCGGTCGAGGAGTTCCGCAAGGACTACGACCTGGTGGTGGGCTGCGATGGATTGAACTCCAGGGTCCGCACCGAATACGCCGAGCACTTCAAGCCCGACATCGACACCCGCAAATGCAAATTCATCTGGCTGGGCACCCACCAGCGGTTCGACGATGCCTTTACCTTCATCTTCGAAAAGACCGAACACGGCTGGATCTGGGCGCACGCCTACCAGTTCGATGACGAGACGGCGACCTTCATCGTCGAATGTTCTCAGGAAACCTGGGAGAACTTCGGTTTTGAGGGCATGAGCAAGGAAGAGATCGTCGAGACCTGCCGCAAGGTGTTCGAGGATCATCTGGGCGGTCACGACCTGATGTCGAACGCCGATCACCTGCGCGGCTCCGCGGTCTGGATCAATTTCCCCCGGGTGCTGTGCGAGAAATGGTATCACGAGAACGTGGTGCTGCTGGGCGATGCCTCGGCCACCGCGCATTTCTCCATCGGGTCCGGCTCGCGGCTGGCGTTCGACAGCGCCATCGCGCTGGCCAATTACCTGAGCTCCGAGGCGACGCTGGAAAAGGCGTTCGAGCGCTATCAGGAGGAGCGCCGGCTGGACGTGCTGCGGCTGCAATCGGCGGCGCGCAACTCGCTGGAGTGGTTCGAAGAGGTGGAGCGCTATCTCGACCTCGATCCGGTGCAGTTCAACTATTCGCTGCTGACCCGGTCGCAGAGGATCAGCCACGAGAATCTGCGGCTGCGCGATCCCAAATGGCTGGAATCGGCCGAGAAATGGTTCCAGATGCAGGCCGGCGTGGCCGAGGATGCACCGGTCCGCGCGCCGATGTTCGCGCCCTACAAGCTGCGCGGGATGGACCTGATTAACCGCGTCGTCGTCTCGCCGATGGCCCAGTACAAGGCCGAGGACGGTTGCCCGACCGACTGGCATTTCGGCCATTATTCGGAACGCGCCAAGGGCGGCGCGGCGCTGGTCTATACCGAGATGACCTGCGTCAGCCCCGAGGGCCGGATCACGCCGGGCTGTCCCGGGCTCTATGCACCGGACCATGAAGCGGCGTGGAAGCGCCTGACCGATTTCGTGCACAAGGAAACGCTGGCCAAGATGTGCTGCCAGATCGGCCATGCGGGCCGCAAGGCCTCGACCTGCGTGCCCTGGGACGGCGGCATCGACGCGCCGCTGGCCAGCGGCAACTGGGAGATCGTCGCGCCGTCGCCGCTGCCCTATAAGCCGGCCAGCCAGACCCCGCGCGAGATGACGCGCACCGACATGGACATGGTGCGCGACCAGTTCGTCGAGGCCGCCAAAATGGCCGACCGCGCCGGCTTCGACATGATCGAGCTGCACGCCGCGCACGGCTACCTGATCGGCACCTTCCTGTCGCCCGCGACCAACACGCGCAGCGATGAATATGGCGGCGGCCTGGGAAACCGGCTGCGCTACCCGCTGGAGGTGTTCAACGCCATGCGCGCCGTCTGGCCGGAAGACAAGCCGATGTCGGTGCGGATTTCGGCCCATGACTGGGTCGGCGAGGACGGCAACCAGCCCGAGGACGCGGTGGAGATCGCCAAGGCGTTCGACGCGGCCGGTGCCGATATCATCGACGTTTCCTCCGGTCAGACGGTGTCGGAGGAACAGCCGGTCTACGGCCGGATGTTCCAGGTGCCGTTCTCCGACCGCATCCGCAACGAGACCGGAATCTCGACCATGTCGGTCGGCAATATCTACGAGCCTGACCATGTGAACTCGATCCTGATGGCGGGGCGGGCCGATCTGGTCTGTCTGGCGCGCGCGCATCTGGCCGATCCCTACTGGACGCTACACGCCGGCGCCCAGCTGGGTGACCGCTACGCCGTCTGGCCGGATGCCTATCGCGGCGGCCGCGACCTGATCTGGCGGCTGGCCGAGCGCGAGCGCGAAGCAGAAGCGGCGATGAAGGTATGAGCCTCGCGGGAAAACACGCGGTCGTCACCGGCGGTGGCACCGGGGTGGGGGCGGACGTCGCCCGCACCCTGGCCGAGGCGGGGGCGAAGGTCACCATCATGGGCCGGTCGGAGGCGCCGCTGCAGGCGCAGGATCTTCCCTACCAGCTTTGCGATGTAATCGACGCCGCGGCGGTTCAGGCCGCCTTTGACGCGGCGCGCGCCGCGCAGGGGCCGATTGAGATCATGGTCGCCAATGCCGGGGCCGCCGAAAGCGTGCCGTTCGCCAGGATGACGCCGGAGCATCTGAATTCCATGCTCGCGGTAAATCTGATCGGCGTGTCGAACTGCTGGCAGGCGGCCCTGCCGGACATGAAGGCGGCGGGCTGGGGCCGGATGATCGCCGTCGCTTCCACCGCCGCGCAGAAGGGCTACCCCTACGTGGCGGCGTATTGCGCGGCCAAGCACGGGGTGCTGGGCCTGACCCGGGCGCTGTCGCTGGAGCTGGCCGCGAGCGGGATCACCGTCAATGCGCTCTGCCCCGGGTTCATCGAGACGCCGCTGCTGGACCGGTCCATCGCAAATATCGTCAAGACCACTGGCATGAGCGAGGAACAGGCGGCAAAATCGCTGAAGGCGGGCAACCCGCAGAAACGCTTCATCCAGACCGATGAAGTGGCGGGCGCGGCTCTTTGGCTCTGCAGCGAAGCAGCACGGTCGGTCAACGGTCATGCGCTCAGCATTTCAGGAGGGGAGACATGACACCGCAATCGGTTGAAACCGCGAATGAATCGCTGTCGAAGATGCGGCTGCGGCTGTGGCTGAAACTGCTCAAGGCCAGCAACCTGCTGGAAGACCAGATCCGCCGCCGCCTGCGCGAGGAATACCAGTCGACGCTTCCGCGGTTCGACGTCATGTCGGCGCTGTCCCGCAGTCCCGACGGGCTGAAGATGTCGCAAATTTCGGAAATGCTGCGGGTCTCTAACGGCAATGTGACCGGTATCGTCGACCGGCTGACCGAAGAGGGGCTGGCGCTGCGGGTGGCGGTGCCGGGAGACCGGCGCGCCTCGCTGGTGCGGTTGACGCCCAAGGGCAAGGCGGCCTTTGCCGAACAGGCAGAGTCCCACGAAACCTGGATCGACGGCATGCTGGAACGGCTTAACGCCGACGATGTCGAGGGCATGATCCGCCGCCTCGACTACCTGAACGACACTCTGGAGGAGAATGACTGACCATGCGCAGCGACGTGCAGCATTTCAAATGCGAGATCAAAGACGGCATCGCCACGGTGGCGCTCGACCGGCCGGAGCGGAAGAACCCGCTGACCTTCGACAGCTACGCCGAACTGCGCGACTGGTTCCGCGATCTGCATTACGATGACGAGGTCAAGGCGGTGGTATTCACCTCCAACGGGGGCAACTTCAGCTCGGGCGGCGATGTGCATGACATCATCGGGCCGCTGACCAAGATGACCATGAAGGAGCTGCTGACCTTCACCCGCATGACCGGCGATCTGGTCAAGGCGATGGTGAATTGCGGCAAGCCGATCATCGCCGCCGTCGACGGCATCTGCGCCGGCGCGGGCGCGATCATCGCCATGGCGTCCGACCTGCGGGTGGCGACGCCCGAGGCGAAAACGGCGTTTCTGTTCAACCGCGTCGGCCTTGCCGGCTGTGACATGGGCGCCTGCGCGATCCTGCCGCGCATCATCGGCCAGGGTCGGGCGGCGGAACTGCTGTACCTCGGCCGCGCAATGACCGCCGAGGAGGGCCACGCCTGGGGCTTCTTCAACAGCCTGGCACCGGCCGCGGAGCTGGAGGCGACCGCGCAGAAGCTGGCCGCACGCATTGCCGCCGGGCCGAACTTCGCCAACATGATGACAAAGACGATGCTGGCGCAGGAATGGTGCATGTCGATCGAACAGGCGATCGAGGCCGAGGCGCAGGCGCAGGCGATCTGTATGCAAGGGCAGGATTTCCACCGTGCCTACCATGCGTTCGTCGCCAAGGAAAAGCCGGTGTTCGAAGGCGATTGACCCACAGATGCGCCCGGTCCCGCGCGGGGCCGGGCCAACGGCTGTCGCGGGGAACCGCTTGCGACAGAACCTGAAGACCAAAGAAGAGGGAGGGGCGAGGGATGCCCGACCGGAGTTTCCTGAACTGGCCGTTTTTCGAGCCGCGCCACAAAGAGCTGTCGGAGGCGCTGGAGGCATGGGCGGCGACCCATCTGGCGGCAATCGACCACAGCGATACCGACGGGGCCTGCCGCGCACTGGTCAAGGGGCTGGGCGAGGCCGGGTTCCTGACCCATTCCGCCGTCGATCCGGAAACCGGGGGCGGTTTGGACGTGCGCAGCCTGTGCATCATCCGTGAAACGCTGGCGCGCCACGACGGGCTGGCCGATTTCGCCTTTGCCATGCAGGGGCTGGGGACCGGGGCGATTTCGCTGTTCGGCACACCGGAGCAACGCGCGGAATGGCTGACGAAGACCCGCGCGGGCGAGGCGATCTCGGCCTTCGCGCTGACGGAACCCGCCTCGGGCTCCGACGTGGCCAATTCCACCATGACGGCGACGCGCGACGGTGATTTCTTTGTGCTGAACGGGGAGAAGACCTGGATCTCCAACGGCGGCATCGCCGATGTCTACTGCGTCTTTGCCCGTACCGGCGAGGCGCCGGGCGCCAAGGGGCTGTCGTGCTTCATCGTGCCGGCGGATACGCCCGGGTTCGAGGTCGCCGAACGGCTGGAGACCATCGCACCGCACCCGCTGGCCACCCTGCGGTTCACCGATTGCCGCATTCCCGCCTCGGCGCTGCTGGGCGAACCCGGCGCCGGGTTCAAGATCGCCATGTCCGTTCTGGACGTATTCCGCTCCACCGTTGCAGCCGCCGCTCTGGGTTTTGCCCGCCGGGCGCTGGACGAGGCGCTGCACCGGGTGACCTCGCGCAGCGTGCAGGGCGCGCCGCTCTTCGATCTGCAGATGGTGCAGGGGCATATCGCGGATATGGCGCTGGACGTGGATGCCGCCGCGCTGCTGGTCTACCGCGCGGCCTGGACCAAGGACAGCGGCGCGCCGCGCGTCACGCGGGAAGCTGCGATGGCCAAGCTTTTCGCCACCGATCAGGCGCAACAGGTGATCGACAAGGCGGTGCAGCTGCACGGCGGCGACGGGGTGCGCTCCGGAGAGACGGTGGAGAAGCTCTACCGCGAGATCCGTGCGCTGCGCATCTACGAAGGCGCCTCCGACGTGCAGCGTGTGGTGATCGCGCGCCAGGCGCTGGGGGCGTTCCAACAAGGCTAGGCCCCGGGTCGACCGGGACGGAAGATCGTGCAGGGGGCACCGCGCAACAATAAGGCCCCCGCACCCATCAGGAGAGGGAAGACCAAGATGCTGAGACCGTCTGCGCATACAGACACGTTCACCCGCGATAACCTGCCGGCCCCGGAGACGTGGCCGGACCTTCTGCTGGATGGGTTCGACTATCCCGACCGGCTGAACGCGGGCGTGGAGCTGACCGATGCCATGGTCGACAAGGGGTTCGGCGACCATATTGCGCTGATCGGCAACGGGCGGCGGCGCACCTACAAGGAGCTCAGCGACTGGACCAACCGGCTGGCGCATGTTCTGGTCGACGATCTGGGCGTGAAACCGGGCAACCGGGTGCTGATCCGCTCGGCCAACAACCCCGCGATGGTGGCTTGCTGGCTGGCGGCGACCAAGGTCGGCGCGGTGGTGGTCAACACGATGCCGATGCTGCGCGCGGGCGAGCTTGCCAAATACGTCGACAAGGCCGGGATCAAATTCGCCCTTTGCGACACCCGCCTGATGGAAGAGATGATTGCCTGCGCCAAGCAGAGCGATGTTCTGAAAACCGTGGTGGGGTTCGACGGCACCTCCAACCACGACGCGGAACTGGACCGGCTGGCGCTGCAGAAACCGGTGAAGTTCGACGCGGTCGACACGGCGCAGGACGATGTGGCGCTGATTGGCTTCACCTCCGGCTCTACCGGCGAGCCGAAGGGGACGATGCATTTCCACCGCGACCTGCTGATCATTGCCGACGGTTACGCGAAGGAGGTTCTGAACGTCACCTCCGACGACGTATTCATCGGCTCGCCGCCGCTGGCCTTTACCTTCGGCCTCGGCGGCCTCGCGATCTTTCCGCTGCGCTTCGGGGCGGCGGCGACGCTGTTGGAAAACGCCTCGCCGCCCAACATGATCGAGATCATCGAGACCTATAAGGCGACCGTCTGTTTCACCGCGCCCACCGCCTATCGCGCCATGCTGGCGGCGATGGAGGAGGGGGCGGACCTGTCCTCGTTGCGCGCTGCGGTTTCGGCGGGCGAGACGCTGCCGGCGCCGGTCTATGACGCCTGGATCGAAAAGACCGGCAAACCGATGCTGGACGGCATCGGCGCGACCGAGATGCTGCATATCTTCATCACCAACCGCTTCGACGATCACAAGCCCGGCTGCACCGGCAAGCCGGTAACCGGATACGAGGCCAAGGTGATCGGCCCCGACGGCGAGGAGCTGCCGCGTGGCGAGGTCGGCAAGCTGGCGGTGCGCGGGCCGACCGGCTGCCGGTACCTGCGCGGCGAGCGGCAGGAGGAATACGTGCAGAACGGCTGGAACGTGACCGGCGATGCCTTTGTGCAGGACGAGGATGGGTATTTCCACTTCGCCGCGCGCAACGACGACATCATCCTGTCCGCCGGTTACAACATCGCCGGGCCGGAGGTCGAGGCGGCGCTGCTGGCGCATGAGGCGGTGGTGGAATGCGCTGTGGTCGGTGCCCCGGACGAGGCACGCGGCCAGATCGTCGAGGCGCATGTGGTGCTGGGGGCGGCTCATACGCCGGGGGATCTGATGGTAAAACTGCTGCAGGATCACGTCAAAGCAGTGATCGCGCCCTATAAATACCCCCGCTCGGTGATCTTCACCAAGGCACTGCCCAAGACCGAGACGGGCAAGATTCAACGGTTCAAACTGAGAGACGGGTCATGAGTGACGAGGCCTATAACCCAGGCGCCGAAGGCGCCAAGATGAGCTTTGCTGATGCCATGTCCTATGGCGATTATCTGCGGCTGGAGCAGGTGCTGGACCAGCAGCGTCCGCTGGGCACCGCCCATGATGAGATGCTGTTCATCATCCAGCATCAGACCAGCGAGCTGTGGATGAAGCTGGCCATTCACGAGATGGCCGGCGCGCGCGATGCAATGAATGCGGGCCAGATGCCGCAGGCGTTCAAGATGCTGGCGCGGGTCAGCCGGATCTTCGAACAGCTCAACAGCGCGTGGGACGTGCTGCGTACCATGACGCCCGCCGATTACACCCGGTTCCGCGAGGTGCTGGGGCCGTCCTCCGGTTTCCAGTCCTACCAGTACCGGATGATCGAATACATCCTCGGCAACCGGAATCCCAACATGCTGAAACCGCATGAGCATGTGCCGGAGGTACAGAAGATGCTGGCGGAGGAGCTGGCACGGCCGAGCTTCTATGACGATGTGATCCGGCTTTTGTTCACGACCATCGACGGGCCCGACGCGGCGGTGCCGGAACCGCAGCTCACGCAGCCGCACAAGGCGGTGCCGGAGGTTCAGGCCAAGTGGAAGCTGGTCTATGAGGACGTGGACCGCTGGTGGACGCTCTATGAGCTGGGCGAAAAGCTGGTGGATATCGAGGACTATTTCCGCCGCTGGCGGTTCAATCATGTGACCACGGTCGAACGGGTGATCGGCTTCAAGCGCGGCACCGGCGGCACCTCCGGGGTGCAGTACCTACGCCGGATGCTGGATGTGGAGCTGTTTCCGGAATTGTGGCATTTGCGCGGAGAATTGTAAGAATGAGTAAAGCAACGCTGCCCCGGAAAGATCTGTTCGATCTGCCCGACGGGGTGATCTATCTCGACGGCAACTCGCTGGGTCCGCTGCCCAAGGGCGCGGTGGAGCGCGTCAGCGAGGCGATGCGCGCCGAATGGGGCGGGGAGCTGATCAAGGCCTGGAACTCCGCCGGCTGGATGGACCTGCCGCGGGTGGTGGGCGACCGCATCGGCGAGCTGGTGGGCGCGCCCTCGGGTTCCGTCGCTACCGGCGACACGCTGTCGATCAAGGTCTATCAGGCGCTGGCGGCGGCGCTGAAGATGCGGCCTGATCGCAAGGTGATCCTGTCGGACAACGGCAATTTCCCGTCGGACCTCTACATGGCCGAGGGATTGATCGGCTTGCTGGATCAAGGCTACGAGCTGCGCACACCCGCGCCGGAAGTGGTGGCCGATGCCATTTCTGAGGATGTGGCTGTGGTGATGTTGACCCAGGTGGATTACCGCACCGGCCGCATGCACGACATAGCGGCGATCACCAAGCTCGCCCATGACGCGGGCGCGGTGATGATCTGGGATCTGGCCCATAGCGCGGGCGCGGTGCCGGTCGATCTGGCAGCCAGCAACTGCGAATTCGCGGTGGGCTGCACCTACAAGTACCTGAACGGCGGCCCCGGATCCCCGGCCTTCATCTATGCCCGGCCGGACCTGATCGAGGAGGTGCAACCGGCGCTGTCAGGCTGGCTGGGCCACGATGCCCCCTTCGCGATGGAGCGCCACTACCGCCCGGCGATGTCGACCGAGCGTCTGCGCGTGGGCACCCCGCCGATCCTGCAGCTTTCCGTGCTGCAACAGGCGCTGACCGCCTGGGACGGGGTGGATATGGCCGATCTGCGCGCCGCCTCGCTCGCGCTGACCGAGACATTCATCGCAGAGGTCGAGGCACGGTGTCCGCAGCTGGAGCTTGTCACCCCGCGCGATGGTGCGATCCGGGGCAGCCAGGTCTCGTTCCGGTTCGAACATGGCTACGCGGCGATGCAGGCGCTGATCGACCGCGGCGTGATCGGCGATTTCCGTGCGCCCGATATCATGCGCTTCGGCTTCACCCCGCTTTACATCGACGAGGCAGATGTCATCGCCGCCGCTGAGATCATCGAACAGGTGATCGGCCAGGAGCTGTGGCGCGACGCAAAATACCAGACCCGGTCGCGGGTCACCTGAGACAGCAAGGAAAGGCAAGACATGACGCATAAGGAAATCCAGCCCGAAGGATGGCTGCCCGCCAAAGGCTATGCCAACGGCATTCTGGCCGAGGACGGCACGCTCTATGTCGGCGGCCAGATCGGCTGGACGGCGGAGCAGAAATTCGAAAGCCACGATTTCATCGGCCAGATGGAACAGGTGCTGAAAAACATCCTCGCCGTGGTCGAAGCCGCCGGCGGCGGGGCTGAGCATATCACCCGCCTGACCTGGTTCGTGAAGAGCAAGGCGGAATACAATGCCCATCAGGCCGAGATCGGCAAAGTCTATCGCTCGGTTCTGGGACGGAATTTCCCCGCCATGTCGTTGCTGGTCGTTGCCGACCTGCTGGAGGACGAGGCGCTTCTGGAAATCGAAGCCACGGCGCATATCCAGCAATAGGCGGTCAGGTAAGGTAGATTGGTAATGAGTATGGGCCGTCCCCTTGGTGGGGCGGCCTTTATCGTTGGGAGAAAGGACACCGTAAACGAACAACAGAGCGCGGCGCCCGCCCGGCGGCGCCTAGCGCCTTGTTCCGGGCAAGATATTGCGAACTCGTCTTCAAACTTCGAACAATCGCCCATGGCCGGACGACCGCCCCGAATGCCCGGCCAGCCGCGCCGCGCCCCAGGCGCCCGCGGTGGCGCTGGAAATTACCGGCAGCCCGTGCGCTGCTTCCAGAACCGGGATCACCGGCAGGGTGTGCAGCCCGCCGCAGGAGATGAACAGGCAATCGGCCCCCGGCGCCGCCGCAACCGCCCGGTTCCCCAGCGCGATCAGGTCATCATCGGTGGTGGCGAAGACCTGGTCGACCGTTTTCAGATGCATCGCCTCCAGCGCGGCCACCTCATAGCTGCTGGCGGTGAGATAGCGGGTCAGCGCGGCATTCACCGGATCCGTGTAGGCGGTGCCCACCGCAACGCGTTTCGCGCCGACCGCCGCGAGCGCCTGCAGCACGGAGTCCGTCATCGTCGTCACCGGCAGCCCGCTGCCGTCCCGCAGCGCCTGCAGGATCTCTTCGTTCCCCTCCGGCCCGCGGTAGAAGCTGAGCGAGGTGCCCATCAGCGACACCGCCTCGGCCCCTCGGTCGCGCAGCTCCCCGGCCAGATCGGCAAGCCGGTGGATCACCTGGTCAAAGCCCTCCGGCGTCACTTCGGGGATGCCGAGGCCGACCGCGATGAACTCCAGATCGGGATAGAGTCGCGGCGGTTCGGGAGGCACCTCTCCGGCGGCAGGGGGGACGATCAGGCCGATACGGGTCATGCCATCCCCCTGAGCGCGAGGATGATGGTCGAGATATCCTCCTCCGCATGGCCCTGATCGCAGGCCCGGCGCATCAGCGCCCGGGCGCTTCCGGTCATCGGCAGGGCGGCGCCCGGGCCGCCGACCTCGGCCACTGTGTCGAGGTCCTTCAACATCATCGCTACGGTGCCCAGCGGGTTTTCGAAGCTTTCGGTGGCCATGCGCGGCGCCAGCAGCTGGAAGGGCTTGGAATCCGCGAACCCGCCGGCCAGCGCCTCGGTCAGCCTTGTGGCGTCGACACCGGATTGCTTGGCGAATTGTACCGCCTCGGCGACCACCGCCATGGTGCAGCCGGAGATGATCTGGTTGACCAGCTTGGTCATCTGTCCGCTGCCCGCCGGGCCCATATGGGTGACCCGCTGCGCCAGCGGCGCCATCAGCGGCTCGGCCCGGGCGAAATCCTCCGCCGTGCCGCCGGCCATGATGGTGAGCGTGCCGGAGGCCGCCGCGGGTGTACCGCCGGAAACCGGCGCATCGACCCAGCCCATGGCGTTGGCCGCGCGCAGACGGGCACCGAAGGTTCGGGTCTGCTCCGGGTCCATCGAGGAGAAATCGACAAAGAGTTGCGGCCCGTCCACCGCGGCCACGCCATCGGGGCCGAACAGCACCGCCTCAACCGCGGCGGCATTGGTGAGGCAGGCCATCACCACGTCGCTGCCCCGGGCCAGATCGGCGGGGCTGTCGGCGCGGCGGGCTCCGGCGGCAACGGCCTCGTCACATTTCGCAGCTGTGCGGTTCCACACCGTCACCTCATAGCCCGCCCTGAGCAGGTTCAGCACCATCGGACCGCCCATCAGCCCGGTGCCCAGATACCCCAGACGCGGCTTATTCATCGTCAAGCCCGTCCATCGGCCACTCGGCGGCGCCGGAATGGGTCACCGCGCCATAATAGGCGCTCTGCACCTGGGCTGCGTATTTCTCATGCACCCCGGCCAGCCGCCGGGCCGGGCGGGCGGCCAGCGCGGCACGGCGTTTTTCCAGCGTCGCCTCGTCAACCAGCAGGTCGATCGCGCGCGCCTCCAGCGTGTCGATGCGGATGGTATCGCCGCTTTCCACCAGCCCCAGCGGTCCGCCGTTATAGGCCTCCGGTGACAGGTAGCCGATGCACATGCCCCGGGTCGCGCCGGAGAAGCGGCCGTCGGTGACCAGCGCCACCTTTTCGCCCATACCCTGACCGTAGATCACGGCGGTCGGCCCCAGCATCTCCCGCATGCCCGGACCACCTGCGGGACCCTCGTTGCGGATGATGATCACGTCGCCTTCCTTGTAGTCGCGCTTGCGGACTGCCGCCATGCACTCCTCTTCGCTCTCGAACACACGTGCCGGGCCTTCGTGCACGCGCGATTTCAGTCCGGCCACCTTGATGAACGCGCCCTGCGGCGCGAGGTTGCCCTTGAGCACGATCACCCCGCCGGAGCTGTCCCGGGCGTTGGCGACCGGAAAGATCACCTCGCCATCCGGCGCCGGCGCATCGGCCACGGCCTCGGCCAGAGTCTCACCTGTCAGGGTCAGCGTGTCGCCGTGCATATGGCCGCTGGCGATCAGCTCTTTCACGATCATCGGCACGCCGCCGAGGCGGTGGACATCGAGCGCATAGTATTGCCCGCCGGGGCGCAGGTTGCCGATCAGCGGGGTGCGTTCGAACACTGCGCCGACGTCGTCCATGGTGAAGCTGATCCCGGCCTCGTGCGCGATGGCGGAGAGGTGCATGCCCGCATTGGTCGAGCCACCGGTGGCGGCGACGATGGCGCAGGCGTTCTCGATGCTCTTGCGGGTGATCAGGTCGCGCGGCAGCGGCCCGCCGCGCTCCAGGATCTCCATCACCAGCTTGCCCGCCCGGCGCCCCAGCGCGGCACGCTCGGAATAGACGGCGGGGATCAGAGAGGAGCCCAGCGGCGCAATCCCCAGAACCTCGGCCACCATCCCCATGGTATTGGCGGTGAACTGGCCGGGGCAGGCGCCGACGGTGGGCATCGCCACCCGCTCCATCTCGTCCAGCGTTTCCTCCGTCATCTCGCCGGTCATCACCGCGCCGGCGCCCTCGTAAGTATCGAGGATCGAAACGGTTTTCCCCTTGTACTGCCCCGGCAGGGTGGAGCCGCCATAGACGAAGACCGACGGCGCGTTCAGCCGTACCATCGCCATGATCATCGCCGGCAGGTTCTTGTCGCAGCCGCCGTAGCCCACCAGCCCGTCATAGGCGTGCCCGCGCATCACCAGCTCGACCGAATCCGCGATCACCTCGCGCGACATCAGAGAGTTCTTCATGCCCTGATGGTTCATCGAGAACCCGTCGGAGACGGAAATAGTCGTGAATTCCCGGGGGGTTCCGCCCGCTTCCTGAACCCCGCGATAGGCATGGGCGGCCTGATCGCCCAGGTTGGCGTTGCAGGGCGAGGTTTCGCCATGGGTCGAGACCACGCCGATCATCGGGCGGGATATGGCGTCGTCGTCGAGGCCCAGACCGCGATAGAATGCGCGGTGGGGGACGCGGTCGAGCCCGTCGGTGGTCACGCGGGAGCGCAGCTTGCGTTTGGTGGGGTCGGTCATGGGGTCCTCCGGGGATGCGGTTCAGCCTAGATTTCGCCGCGCGCGGGCGGCAACATGGGCGGGACAAGAGAAACGAGAGGCAGGGAGAGTGCCACGATGATCAATGGGTTGGAGAGTGCAGCTGCTGCTGCGGCGCAGGCGCGGGCAGAGGTGCGCGGGTTCGAGATGCCGCAGGGGCTGGACGATGCGCCGTTTGCCGCGGCCTATGCGTTTCAGGATGCCTATGTCGCCGCCGTGGGGCTGCCGGTTGGCGGCTACAAGCTGGCGGTGAACGGGGCGCCGCAGATGGCCCATTTCGGGGTGAGCGAACCGGCGGCGGCGCGGGTTTTCGCGCGCGAAATGTGCGAAAATGACGCCGTTTTGTACAAGTCCCGGTTTGACGCCGTCAGCATCGAGCCGGAGATCGCCGCGGTGATGGGGCCGGGGGTCGAAAACCTGTCCGGGTCGGTGGACCGGGTGGCGGCAATGGCCGCGATCGAGAGCTTTCGCCCGGCGATCGAACTGATCGATCAGCGCGGGATCCCGATGCCGGAGGTAAAGCTCGACCAGGCGATCGCGCTCAATGTCTTCAACGCCGGGCTGGTGCTGGGAGAGGGGGCTATCGCGCCGGATGAGCTGGACCTCGACGCGCTGGAGGTGACGCTGGACATCGACGGCGAACGAGTGGCCGCCGCCAAGGGGGCCGCGCCGCAGCATCCGGGCGACGCGGTGGCCTGGCTGATCGGGCACCTGTCGGCGCGCGGGCTGCGGCTGCAGCCCGGGATGGTGGTGATGTGTGGCACCCACCTGCCGCTGCGGGTGCTGGACCCGGAAGTGCGGCAGGTGGAGGTCGCGATGAGCGGTCTGGGCCGGGTGGGGTTCACCCTGACCGACTAAGGCCCGCTCAGACCACATAGGAGGCGAGCCAGGTCGAGACCCAGGGCACCAGCACGATCAGCGTCAGCCGGAAGATATCGGCCACCCAGAACGGCGTGACGCCCTTGAAGATGGTGCCGGTGCTCACATCCGGCAGCACGCCGCGCAGGACAAAGACGTTGAGGCCCACCGGTGGGGTGATCAGGCTGATCTCGGTCACCACCACCACCACGATGCCGAACCAGATCGGGTCGTAGCCCAGCTGCACGATCAGCGGATAGAAGATCGGAACCGTCAGCAGGATCATCGACATGCTCTCGAACACGCAACCCAGCAGGATGTAGATCACCAGAATGGACGCGATCACCATCCAGGGCGTGTCCTGGAACCCCATCGCGATGCGCACCAGCGCCTGGGGGAAATCGGTGAAGTTGATGAAATTGGCGAACAGCAGCGCACCGATCAGCACCGCGAACAGCATCGCGGTGGTCGCCACGCTTTCCTCAAGGATTTCCCACAAGATTCGCCAGCTCAATGCGCCGCGCAGCAGGGCGAAGGCAAAGGCGCCGACGGCGCCGATCCCGGCGGCCTCGGTCGGGCTGAACACGCCGCCGTAGATGCCGCCCATCACCAGAGCGAACAGCAGTATGACCCCCCAGACGGAGGACAGCGCACGCATCCGCTGCGGCCAGTCCTGGCGGTCTGCGGCCGGGCCTTCGGCCGGGCGGCGCCAGGTGACGTAGCGCACCGCAAAGAGGTAGAACAGCACGCCGATCAGGCCGGGCAGGATACCCGCGGCAAAGAGCTTGCCGATGCTCTGCTGGGTCAGGATGCCGTAGATCACCAGCAGCACCGAGGGCGGGATCAGGATGCCCAGCGTGCCGCCCGCGGCGATCGAGCCGGAGGCCAGCGCATCGGAGTAGCCGAAGCGGCGCATCGAGGGCATCGCGACCTTGGACATGGTCGCCGCCGTGGCCAGCGACGAGCCGCAGATCGCGGAGAAGCCGCCGCAGGCGACCACGGTGGCCATCGCCAGCCCACCCTTGCGGTGGCCGAGGAAGGCGTTGGACGCGTTGTACAGTTCGGCCGCGAGATGGGCGCGGGCAACGAAATTGCCCATCAGAACGAACAACGGCACGACGGAAAGCTCATAGTTGATGGCGGCGTCGAAGGCGGTTTGGCCGACGTTGTAGAGCGCCGCGATGGGGCTGTTGACCCAGGCCATGCCGGCAAATCCCACCAGAGCCATGACAAAGGCGATCGGGATGCGCAGGAAGGCGAGGACGAGGAGGACGGCGAGGCCGATCAATGCTTCGGTCATTGTCCGTCAGCTCCGGGCTTTCCGGCCGCTCGCGCTGAGCGCCGCATTGGCGAGCGCGGCCAGCGCGGCGACGGCGCAGAGCGCGGCCATGACGGCGCTGAACGGCCAGAGTTCGAGGTATAGCTCGTCGGTAACCTCCTCGTAGTACCGCTGGTCCATCGAGCGGATCACCAGCCGCCAGGAAATCAGCGCCAGCGCAGCGGCGCTGATCAGATGGACGATCACCGCCTGGACCCGGGCGACCGGGCGGGGGATCACGGAATCGAGCAGATCGACGGTGACATGACCTTCGCGCAGCACGGTGAGCGGCAGCGCGCAAAAAATCAGGGCCGGCATCATCAGCGAGACGACCTCATAGGCCGCGGGCAGGGGGCTGGCGAAGAAATAGCGCCCGACCACATCGGCAAAGGTGAACATCATCATGGCGAACAGCAGCAGGCACGCGATGCGCGACAGCAGCCCCGCCAGCGGGGTGAGACCGCGGATATGATCCGCGGCCCCATAGGTGGATTTCAGGTCCAATTCAGGCTCTCCCCGCGGCGCTTACTGGGCCGACAGTTCGGCGACCTGGGCCTTGAAGTACGCCAGCATCTCCTTGCCGTCGATGCCGACCTCGGCCGCGTTCTGGTAGTAGGTTTCCAGAAAGCCCTTGTTCAGCTCTTCGACGGCGGCGACCAGCTCGGCGGGTGCTTCGACGACCTTGTTGCCGTTGGCCAGCACGTCCTCAAGCCCCTTGTCGTTTATCCGGTCCCAGCCCTGGCCGGCCAGTTTGGCAAAGGCCTCGCCGGAGTATTTGTCGACGATGGCCTTGTCCTCGGGCGCCAGCGAGTCGTACTTGCGCTCGTTCATGATCAGGTAATGGCTGGAGGAATACCAGCCGCCCGGCAGGTTGGTGGAATAGGGCACTAGGTCGGTCAGGTTGAAGCTGGTGACGCTTTCATAGGGGAACAGGATCCCGTCGGCGATGCCCGAGGACAGGATCTCGTAGGATTTCGGTGACGGCTGGCGGATCGAAACGCCGCCCCAGCCCTCCACGATGGCCAGCGGGATCGGGCCGCCGGTGCGCATCTTCTGCCCTTCCATGTCGGCGGGGCTGAGGATGTGCTTCTTGGAGTGGTGCACCTGGCCGGGGCCATGCGTGTTCATTCCGATCAGGTGAACGCCCTTGTAGAACCCCTTGTCGGCAAGGAATTTTTCATGGGTGCGTTGCAGCGCGATCGAGGTGGTCTCGGCCCGGTCGCCGAGGAACGGCAACTCGGCAAAGAGATAGGCGGCGAAGCGTTTGCGCGCATAGCCGTGGACGGTAAAGGCGACATCGGCCTGGCCGGTGCGCACGGCGTCGAAATGCGCCGGCGGCGAGCCGACGGGCTTGGGCAGGCGTTTGAAGGTGATGCGGCCCTCGCTTTCTTTCTCGATGGCCTCCATCCAGGGGATATAGATGTTCAGGTTGACCGGGTGGGTCCAGGGGATCCAGGACGAATAGGTCAGTTCGGTGGCCAGCGCGGCGCCGGCGGTGAGACCCGCCGCGGTGATCCCGGCGGCAAGCGATGTGATCAGGCGTTTCATCATCATTTTCTTGATCCTCTCCTGTTGGATTTCTTGGTTTTTGTTTTCATCATCGGGGTACGGGTTAACAAACGCAAATTTCCTTTTGGCCGACCCTCACAATTGCAGGGTGCCGATGCTGGCGCCGCCGCAGACATAGAGGGTCTGGCCGGTGACGAAACCGTTTTCGGGGTCGCAAAAGAACAGGAAGGCGTTGGAGATGTCGCGCACTTCGCCCAGCCGGCCAACGGGGATACGTCGGGCCAGCGCGGCCTCCTGATCGCTGTCCTTGTCGATGATGCCCCAGAAATTGTCGGTGCGGACCGGGCCGGGGGCGACCACGTTGACGGTAATGCCCTGCGGTGCCAGTTCCAGCGCCCAGGTGCGGGCCATGCCGATCATCCCCGCCTTGGTCGCCGAATAGGCGGTCCGGGTGGGCACGCCGAGCGCGGCGCGGGAGCCGTTGAAAACGACGCGGCCGAATTGGCGTTGCTTCATCGCGGGCAGGAAGGCCTGCAACAGGGTGAGGGCACTGCCGAGGTGGAGCTGGGTGAGGCCGGCGAGGTCCTCGGGTTTGGCCTCCTCGACCAGATTGGGCCAGATCAGCCCGGCGTTGTGGATGAAATGGCTGACGTCATGGGCAGACGCGATCCCGGTGGCGGCCTGCTCCACCGCCTTGGGGTCGAGCAGATCGCAGGTGACGCTGACCAGGTTGTCGTGGGCGAACTCCGGGTCGTGCCGGGCGATGGAGATCACCTTGTAGCCGCGCGCCAGCAGGCGGTGGGCCAGATCGGCGCCGATCCCTTTGGAGGCGCCGGTGATGACGGCGGTGTAGTCAGTCATACGCTGTCCTTTTCGACAAGGGCGAGCACACGCAGCGGGCTGCCGGTGCCGTTCTTGATCTTGAGCGGGGCGGCCATCAGCACCGCGCCGGTGGGCGGCAGGCGGTCGAGGTCCTTGAGGCATTGCAGCCCGTATTTGCCGGCGCCATGCAGCAGGAAATGCGCCGGGTACGGCGGGGTCAGGTGCATCCCCTGACCGGCGTCGGTACCCACGGTCTCGGTGCCGAAGCCGCGGATGTTGCGTTGTTCGATCAGGAAACGGATCGCCTCCGGCGCGGGGCCGGGGGAGTGCGGGCCGTCCTCCTGCATATTGAGGTAGGCGGCGCCGGATTTCTTCGACCAGTCGGAGCGCATCAGCACCCAGGCTTCCTCGGGGATCGGGCCGTGCTCCGCCTCCCATGCCGCGATATGCTCCGGCGTCATCAGGAAATCGGGGTCTTGTGCCGATTGCGCCGCGCAGTCGATCACCACGACGGGGCCCACGAAGTTTTCCACCGGGATCTCGTCCACCGCCGATTGCGGCAGGTCGCGGCCGGAAACCCAGTGGCAGGGGGCGTCGAAATGGGTGCCGGTGTGTTCCGACAGGGTGATGTTGTGCCATTTCCACGCCGGTCCGCGGTGGTCGTAGGCGCTGATCTCCTCCATCCGGAACCGGGCGCACTGGCCGAACTCGGGCGGCAGCACGATCACAGGGAAATCGGGGTCGAGGGTGTGGGTGAGGTCGATCACCTCGATATCGCCGGAGGCCAGGGCGGCGGCGAGGGTGGAAAGGGCGTTCATCCTTCACCTCCCATGGTAAGTTCGCGCTCCAGAACTTTGGGATCGCGTTGGAATTTCAAGGCCATGTCTTTCGCCACATCGCCGCAATAGACGTCCTCGAGCCCGTTTTGCAGGCCGGAAACCAGATCGCGCGCCAATGCGTTCGGTGTCACCTTGGGCGGCGGCAAGGGTTGGTGCCAGTCGTCCTCGGTAGGACCGACATAGAGGTTCATGACGCGAAGGCCGGAGGCGCGGAACTCGCCGCGCAGGCTTTGGGCGAGCGATCGGGCAGCAGCCTGCGAGGCGGAAAAACATCCCATTTCCGGGGTGTTGCAGAGAGATGTTGCAGCGAGGATATTGACCCAGGCAGCGGCCGAATTGACCCCGTCGCCGGTGCGGCCGCACATGGCGGGGCCGAAGGCCTGCGCCAGCCGCATCAGCCCCAGGTAATTCACCTCGATCTCGTCGCGGGCAAAGCCGGTGTCGCGGCGTGCCAGCACGCCGCCGGGGCGCAGGAAGCGGGCGTTGTTGATCAGGATGTCGGTCTTGCCGCCGTATTCCGAGGCCATGCGAGTGACCGAGGCGGTGTCGGTGACGTCGAGGGCGAGGAACTCCACCCCCAGCGCCTCCAGCGCGGCGCGTTCCGGATAGGGGCGCCAGGTTTCACCCTCGCCGACATAGACGGCGGCGGCTCCGGCGGTCTGCAATGCCTTGGCCAGCGCCGGGGCGTTCGGATTGCGGCCGTCGGTGATCAGGACGCGGCGGTGTTTCGGATCGGATGTCATCGCGCGCAGTTGCGGGTCGTCCTGCATGTTGGGCGTCCTTTCTTCCGGCATGGCGATCAGCACCCCCTGTCCGGCGCGGTCGAGCCGGTTCCAGAGCGTGACGCGCGTGCCTTTCACGCAATCGCCGTGGACATGGCAGATCACCGAAGGCCCCACGTCCAGCTGAACGGTGCCGGTGCGCCACGGCAGCCGGTCCTTGAAATAGAGGTTGGTGGTTGCGCGGATTTGCGTCTCGGCAATCAGCGTGCCCTTGGGCGAGACGTCCTGCCAGGGCAGATCGACCGAGAGGCAGGACGAACAGGCGTCGCGCGGCGGATATTGCACCGCGCCGCACTCGCCGCAGACCTGCAGGGCAAAGCGGCCCTCGGCCGCGGCCGCCGTCAGGCCGAGGGCGGCGCGGCTGCGGGCCTCCGGCGGGCGGGTGGGCGAGAGAGTGCGCTTCTGCGGGTTCTTTCTGGCGGGGGGCTGCAGCGGCGTGGTCATGCGGCGCCCTCCAGAATGGCGGCGGCGGAGCAGACGCCGCGGTCGTAGTTGATCATGCCGAAGCCGGAAACAAGGGCGCGTTTGGCGTCCTTGACCTGCGTCGCCTCGGCCTGGCCGGTGACCTGCCGGATCGCCTCCACCAGCCCGATGAACCCACCGGCGGCGCCCGCCTGACCGGCGGAGAGCTGGCCGCCATTGGTGTTATGGGGAAAATCGCCTTTTGTCGTCATGTCGCGGTCGCGCAGGAACTCCGGCGCGGCGCCTTTTTCGCAAAACCCCAGATCCTCGATCTGCATCATCGAGATCACCGGGTAGTCGTCATAGGTCTGTACCAGGTCCATGTCGGTTGGGCCGCACTGGGCCATCTCGTAGAGCTCGTCCACATCCAGCGTCCAGCCGCCTCGGAGCTGAATCGGATCCTCGGCATGGGCGTTGTGGCGTTCGATGGTTGCCTTGATGCGGGCGAAGGGGAGGTTGCGGCGCACGGCCTCCTCCTCGCGCATCACCAGAAAGGCCTCGGCCCCGGCGCAGGGCATCACGCAATCGAACAGCGCGATGGGGTCGGCGATGGGGCGGGCATTGAGGTAGTCGTCCAGCGTCAGCGGCTTTTTCATCAGCGCATGCGGATTGCGCAGGGCGTTGTCGCGTTGCGCCACGCAGATGCGGCCGAAATCGGCGCGCGTGGTGCCGTACTCGCTCATGTAGCGGTCGGTGAGCAGGGCGAAATTGGCGTTCGGACCGCCGTAGCCATAGGGGTATGAGGCATCGGAGGCAAAGCGGGAGAAGCTGGAGAGCAGGCTGCGGAAACTGTCGATATGGTTGGTGTCGCCGGAGACGCAGGCGACGATATCTGCATCGCCCGCCTGGACCGCGCGCGCAGCCCGGCGCAGGGCCACCACGCCGCTCGCCCCACCCATCGGGATATGATCCAGCCAGCGGGGGCAGAGGCCCAGATGCTGCGTCAGCCCCACGGCGGTGTCGGGGAAGAGGGTGAAGCTGGAGACGGTGAAGCCGTCCAGCTCCGCCGGCCTCAAACCCGCCGCCTGCAGGGTGCTGCGCAGGGCGCGGGCGATCCACCAATGCGCGGTTTCGATGGAGTAGCGCTCGTAGGGCACCGAGACCGGCGCCGCCAGGACCACCCCGTCATAGCTTTGCCGTCGCGCCATCAGGCCACCTGCCGTTTCTTGAGCGATGTGGTGTCATGCGCCTTGCCCGCCGCCAAGAGCTCTGCCGCCAATGTCTTCAGCGTGGCGCGCTGGATCTTCTGGGTGGCGGTGAGCGGCAGCGCATCGACGAACGCGATGTAGCCGGGCACCTTGTAGTAGGCCATCTGGGTCAGCGCCCAGTCGGCAATCTCGCGGGCCTTTTCCGGCGAAGGGTCGGCGACGGTGAGGCAGGCGAACACCTCGTCGCCGCGCACCTTGTCGGGGACCGGGGCGACGCCTGCGGCCGTGATCTCCGGGTGGCGCATCAGGACGGATTCGACCTCCACCGCGGCGATGTTTTCGCCCGAGCGGCGGATGACGTTCTTCTTGCGGTCGACGAAGAACATATTGCCGTCCGCCTGCTGGCGCACGATGTCGCCAGTGTGGAAATAGCCGCCTTCCCAAGCCTCATCCGTGGCTTCCGGGTTCTTGTAGTAGCAGGTGAAGAAACCGAGGCGCGGGTTTTCGCCGGAGCGGCGGATCAGCAGTTCTCCCGGTTCGCCCGGGGCAACATCGTTGCCCGCGTCGTCGACGATGCGCAGCTCCACCGCGCCGGTCGGGCGGCCGAGGCAGGCCTGGCCCACCAGCCGGTCTTCGGTATGAGCGGAGATCGCCGCGCCGGCGCCGGTTTCGGTCATCGCCCAGGCCTCGACCAACGGGAAGCCAAAGCGGGCCTCGAAATCGGCCTGCAGCTTGGGATCGACCCCGGCGCCGAAGCCGAAGCGCACGGAATGGGCGCGGTCGGACGCGCTTTCCGGGGCGCCCATCAGCATCGAGGGCATGACGCCGAGGTAGTGCAGGCAGGTGGCCCCGGAGGCGCGCACGTCGTCCCACCAGCTGCGCGGATGGAAGCGGTCGAGCGCGGTGAGGCAGCCGCCGAGCGCGATCATCACGGTGAAGGAACAGGCCATGGCGTTCATGTGGAAGATCGGCAGCGGGGTGATCATCCGCTCGCCATCCTCGGTGAGCTTGGCAATGCCGCCGAGGTTCGCGTACCAGTCGCCGGATTCGAAGAAATAGCTGTTCGACAGAACGCAACCTTTGGGCTGGCCAGTGGTGCCGGAGGTATAGAGCACGGCGGCCTCTCGGGCGGCGCCGGTTGCCTCATCCGCCACGTCTGCGCTGGCGCGGGGGGCAGGGGGCGCCTCACCGGGGGCGATGACGGCAAGGGCGATGCCGGCAGCCTCGGCGGCGGCGCGCAGTTCGTCGGCCCGTGCGGGGATCGCCACGATCAGGGCGGGTTCGGCGTGGCCGATCATGTATTCGAGCTCGGCCGCGCGCAGATCGGGGTTGATCGGCACCACCGAGGCGCCGAGCCGGTTCAGTGCCAGCCAGGTGAGGAAGAAGGAGGGGCGGTTTTCCAGCAGCAGCGCCACCCGCATGCGGGGGCCGTAGCCGTCCTTGGCGAAGGTATCGGCCATCGCATCGACCTGCGCCAGCGCGTCGCCATAAGAGATCTCTCCGGCAGCGATGTCGTAGATCCGCGCAGTGTCCTCCAGCACGTTTAGCATCGGCCGCGCGGGCCAGCGGCGGGCAGCGGCGGCGAAGGCGTCGTAGACGCTGTCGAAATCGCTGAGCTTCATGGCAGCAACTGGATATTGCCAAAGGCGGCGTCGGAATTCAGCAGATCGACGCGCTTGTTCGCGATCCTGATCTTGCCCTCCACCACCGTCAGCTCATGCGTCGCGGTAATCGCCAGCAGAAACTGATCGTCCAGCCGGGTTTCGACGTAATGCATGTTGGTGTTGGTGACATATCGGTTGGCGTCGCTGTCCATCACATCCACGAAGGGGCGCTGGATCACGTGGTGGCAGCGGCTCTTGGGTTTCTGGCTGAAGGTACGAGCGCCGTTCAACCGCTCCACCCGCAGGCGCAGCATGAACTGATCCTCATGCAGCAGGGAGGTGACGAGGTCCGGATCGGTCTGCCTGTAGTCGAGCGGCATCCAATAGACGCCTTCGGGCATCCACAGATCGAGCCACTCGTCATAGCGGCCCTCGTCCAGCATGCGGGCCTCGTCATAGATGAAGTCGATCAGATCGTCGCGGCTGGGAAAGCTCATTCTGCGGCCTCCGCTTGCTCGGTGGCGGGCTGGGGCTGCATGAACTTGACCCAGGCGTGGAACTGGTTGCGCATCTGGCGTTCGGTGGTGCCGTTCTCCACCGCCTCGTGATCGAAATCCTCGCCCTCTTCGTAAAGGCGCTGGATATTCACCCATTCCATGCCGTCGGCGGCCAGCCCCTCCTGCGCGCGTTCGTACATTTCCAGGTCGTCATGGCCGACCATGGAGGTGGGCGCGTTGATCAGGCGGTTGTACATCGCGGTGCGCGCCAGCAATTGGTCGGGCGCGTCGACCAGGCGGTAGATATAGCTTTCCACCAGTGTCTTGTCGGGGCCCAGCGGGATGAAGTTGCGAAGCTGCTGAATCGGCCCCTTGATCATGATGTTGGGGAAATAAACGGTGTTGTGCCGGTTCTCGCCCAGGATCTGTTTGGCCTTTTCCTCGCCATAGGCTTCGACCATCTGCTCGAAATAGCCGGGGATGGCGGAATAGTCGGAATGGATCGAGTGGTGCACGCCGGTATGGCCGTGGCCGTTGGGCCAGGTGCGGATGCCCATATTCTCAAAGAACTCATAAGGGCTCATGAAGGGCGCGATGATCTCCATCGCCATCGGCTTGGGCTTGTCCTCGGGCCAGTCCATGTCCTCGAAGATCTTGACCGCTGTCCCGGCACTGGATTCATGCGCCACCATCGGGTGACAGGTGTCGGTCTGGTTCTCGACCAGCATCTTCCAGTTGCAGTTGTGCATGTAGCGCAGCGGCGGACCGGCGACCTCCAGCCGCCCGGCCGGGGACCGGTCGACCATATTGTCGAGCGACGACAGGCTGTCGCCGAAGAAATCCTCAAAGGAAATGCCCTCGTCGGCGAGGCGGGCGAAGATGAAACCGCGGTAGTTCCTGACCGCGCCCACCGCCTTCATACCCTTGCCGTTTTCGGTCTGATCCAGCCCGGTGCCCTCGTATCCCTTCTTCAGCGGGATCGCCAAAAGGCAGCCGTCGGTCTTGAACGACCAGGCGTGATAGGGGCAGCGGAAGAATTTGCCGGTGTTGCCTTCGCGGTCGATGGCGATCTTGGTGCCCTTGTGCGGGCAGCGGTTGTAGAGCACGCAGATCTCGCCATTGGTATGACGGACCTGGATCACCGGCTGGTCGCCCACCTGCGTGGTGTAATAGTCGCCCTTGTTCGGGGTCTGGCTGTCGTGCCCGACAAAGACCCAGGTATTGGCAAAGAGATGCTTCATCTCCAGCCGGTAGACCTCGGGGTCGGTATAGACATCGCGGTGCACCTGATGCGGCTGGATCAGGTCGGTGACGGTGTCGAGGGTATAGGCTGGCGTTGGGGTGGCTGGCATATCGGGCTCCTTACCTAAAGGTCGAGGACCAGTTTCGCGGATTTCGCGCGGCTGACGCAGATCTGCATGAGTTTCCCTTCGGCCTTTTCGGCGTCGGACAGGACCACGTCGCGGTGATCGGGGATGCCGTCCAGCACCTCGGTCTGGCAGATGCCGCAGTCGCCGCGCTGGCAGTCATAGATCAGGTCGACGCCGCCTTCCTCCAGCACCTCGATGATGGTTCGGCCGGGCGGGATGGTGAAAACCTCTCCGGTGGAGGCGACCTCGACCTCGAAGGCGGTGTCGCCCTCTTCGGCCTGCGGCGTGGTGAACAGCTCGAAATGGATCTGGGCGTCGGGCAGTCCGGCGCCATTGGCGGCGGCACGGGCGGCCTCGATCATGCCCTTGGGACCGCAGACGTACAGATGGGTCGCCGGGTCGATCCCGTCGAACAAGGTGTCGAGGTTCAGCGGCACCATATCGTCATGGTGGAAGGTCACGGCAGCGCCGAAGGCCTCGGCCAGCGCTTCCTCATAGGCCATGACGCCACGGCTGCGGGTGGTGTAATGCAGCGCGAAGGGGCGCTGTGCCGCGCTGAGCGCGGTGGCCATGGAGATCAGCGGGGTGATACCGATGCCGCCAGCGAGCAGCAGGGCCGGCCCGTCGTGATCGGCCAGCGGGAAATCGTTGCCGGCACTGTCCAGCGTCAGCCGGTCGCCCGCGACCAGCCCGTGCATATGGGCCGAGCCGCCCTGGCCGTCGTCCTCCCGCTGGACGGCCATGCGCCAGCTTTGCGCAGGGCGGGGGTCGTCCGGCCAGTCGATCAGCGAATAGGACCGGGTGCCCGGGCCGCCCAGGTCGAGCTTGATGTGCGCACCGGCGCTGTGGCCGGGCAGGGCGCCGCCATCGGCAGCGCGCAGTATGAATTCCCGAATACGATCCGTCTTGTCGCGGATGCCTTCGATGACGAGGTCTTGTGTCACGCGTTTTTAACTCCCTGTGGAATTAACATGAAAATTCATATAATATCAGTCAAGCCTTTTCTTGACCTTCGGGCAGGACAGGCCTACTCCGCTGCCTGAAAACACGGCATAGTTGCATGACAGATTCAGATTATCCCGAAGACGGCCAAGCCTTTGTTACCTCGTACCTCCTTTATCTTCTGGCCGCGGTCAGTGATCGGGCGAGCGCGGAATTTCACGCTCATGCCCGGGCGGCAGGGCTGCGGGTGCCGGAGTGGCGGGTGCTGGCCTGTCTCGCGGATGAAGACGGCGCGATGGTGACGCGGCTGGCGCGGCTGTCCCTGATGGAACAGTCGCGGCTGACGCGAATCATTGATCAGATGGCCGAGCGCGGGCTGGTCAGCCGTCGCTCCGACCCGGAGGACCGCCGCCGCGTGCGGGTGTTCCTGACCGACGCGGGCCGCGATCTGGCGTTACGGCTGATTGCCGACGCCCGCGAGCACGAGGCGCGGATCCTCGATACGCTCGGCACTGAGGACTCCGACAGGATCAAGTCGATCCTCAAGGCGATGCTGGCGGAGTTTGAAACCCAGGAAAACGGCTAGAGCCTGTCCTGAGCGGGGCACCGGACCGTTCGCCCGGTCCGGCGTCTGCCTGGTCTGGCTCTTCCGGGGACGCGCGCCTAGTCCTGTCCCATATCCCGGCATTCCGGCACCGGGGTCAGCGGCGCGCCATCGCGGAACCAGGCGATCAGGTTGTCGGCGGTGAGGTCGAACATGGCGGTGCGGGTTTCGACCGTCGCGCTGGCGGCATGCGGCGACAAGAGCACCCGATCGCTGTCGCGCAGGGCCTGCGGCACGTTCGGCTCGTCGTCGAAGACATCCAGCGCGGCGCGGCCCAGTCGGCCCGCCTCCAGCGCGGCGATCAGGGCCGGTTGGTCGACCACCGATCCCCGGGCCACGTTGACCAGAATGCCGCCGGGGCCGAGGGCCTCCAGCACCCGCGCATTTATGATGCGATGGGTTCCGGCGCCGCCGGGCAAAAGCAGGATCAGCGCATCGCAGCGTGCGGCCATCTCCACCAGATCGGGGCAATGCTCATAGGGCACGTCCGGCTGCGCCGAGCGGCCGTGGTAGAGGATCGGGCCGCCGAAGATCTCCAGTTTCTTCGCAAGCACGCGGCCGATCCGGCCCAGGCCCACGATGCCCAGCGTTGCGCCTTCCAGCGTATTGGTCAGTTGCGCCCGCCCGCCGGCGGCCCAGCGGCCGGAGCGCACGAAATCGTCCTGCGCCAGCAGATCGCGGCTGGCTGCCAGCAGCAGCAGCAGCGCGTAGTTGGCCACATCGGCGTTCAGCACGTCGGGGGTATGGGTGACCATGATCCCGCGCGCCCTGGCCGCGGCCACGTCGATCAGGTCGTAACCCACGCCGAGGCTTGAGATGATCTGCAGATTGGGCAGCCGGTCCATCAGTTCGGCCGTGAGCGGGCTGAAACTGGCGTTGGCCATCCCGTGCACCGACGCCCCGTGCCGCGCCAGCCAATCCTCGTCGGGCATCTGGTTCGGATCCCGGTGCAGGGTAAAATGCTGGTCCAGACGCGTCTCCAGCCGCGGCGGCAGGGCGCCGCGGCCGTAAATCTCGATATCCGATGTCATTGCGGTTCCTTGTGGTTCAATGCCCGATCAGCGACGGCAGCCATGTGCCCAGGACAGGCTGCCAGACGATCAGGCCAAGCACCAGCAGCTTGATCGCGACAAAGGGCAGGATCGCCGCGTAGATCGTCGACATCCTGATTTCGGGCGGCGCCACCCCGCGCATGACGAACAGGATCAGCCCGAAGGGCGGGGTGAGAAGCCCGATCTCCATCGTCAGCAGGTAGACCACGCCGAGGATCAGCGGATCGATCCCCGCCGCCTGCGCCAGCGGCACGAAGATCGGCACGGTGACCATCAGCATCGAGACCTGGTCGATGAAACAACCCATGACCAGCAGGATCACGATCATCCCCAGCAACACCTGCACTGGGTCGAGGCCGATCCCCTGGACCGCGCGGATCACCCCGTTTGTGGCGCCGGAGAACGACAGCACCTGAGCGAACGTCTGCGAGATCAGGATGATAAAGAGGATCATCACCGACAGCTTAACCGTTTCGGTCAGCGCCTTTTGCAGCTTCGCCCAGCTCAGCGCGCGATAGCCCGCGCCGAGGATCAGCGCCGCGACGGACCCGAGCGCGGCGCTTTCGGTGGGGGTGGCGATGCCGGCGAGCAGGCTGCCGATCACCACCGCGAAGACCAGCGACAGCGGCGCAACATAGCGCAGGAACGGCCCCCAGCGTTCGCCCAGGCTCAGCCCCTCGGCGCCCCGGTCCACCGGGGCCAGAGCGGGATTGCGCTTCACCCGCCAGACGATCCACAGCACGAACAGCGCCGCCAGCATCAACGCCGGGATCACCCCGGCAATCAGCAGCCCGGCGATGGAGATGCCGGTGAGGCTGCCCACCAGCACCGCCAGCGCTGAAGGCGGGATCAGCATGGCGATGGCGCCGGAGGCCATGATCGGCCCCATCGCCAGCGTCGGCGCATAGCCCTTTTTCAGCATGCCGGGCAGCAGGGTGGAGCCCAGCATCGCGGTATTGGCGATGGTCGATCCGGACAGGGCGGCGAAGAGCGTACCGCCGAACACGCTGACCACGGCCAGCCGGCCGGGGAGTCTGGTCACCACCCGGTCCACCGCGTCGATGGCGCGATGGGCGACGCCGGTCTGGAACAGCAGCTCTCCCATCAGGATGAACAGCGGGATCGGGGCGAGCTGGAAATTGGCGATGGATTGCACCGCATTGCGGGCCAGCTGGATGACGCCGCGATCGCCGCCCAGCACCTCGTAGGCGCCGATCGCGGTAACGGCGAGAAAGGCAAAGGCCACCGGCAGCCCCATCAGCAGAAACAGCGCCAGACCGCCCAGCATGAAGGTCAGAACAAGGGTCCAGTCCATCGTCACAGCCCCGCCGTCGCGCGGCTGCGGTCGGTTGCCCTGACCATCTGCCGCAGGAATTCAAGGGCGAGCAGGGCAAAGCCTACCGGCGCCACCGCCAGCACCCACCATTCGGGGATGATGAAAGCGGTGCGGATCATCGAGCCGCGCTGCGCCGAGATCAGCACCGCCTCGCCGGCGTAGCGCACCAGTGCCAGGCAGGCCGCCAGCCCGATCAGCGCGGTGAGCCGGCCCAGGGGATCGGCCAGCCGGGCGGGCAGGGCGGCGGTGATCAGGTCGACGGTGACATGACCGCGTTTCCACAACACCCAGGGCGCGCCCAGGAAGGTGGCAACCAACAGCCCGTATTCCACCGCGTCCAGCAGCCCGTAGATCGGGCTGCCGAACAGGTTTCTAAGTACCACGTTGACCGAAATGGCCGCCGCGATGGCCGCGAAGATGGTCCCGGCCAGGGCGGCGCAGACCATGAGCACGCTGTCGAACAGCGCGTTCAGCTTGGACATGGTGTCAGGCCTCTTGCCGTGCGGTCACTTGGTCAGGCAGGCTTTGAGATCCGCGGCGATGCCGGCATCCACCGCGGCAACCCCGTCCCAGCCGGCCTGCTGCGCGGTGGCGAGCCATTTCGCCTCGTCTTCGGGCGAGAAGGTGATCACCTCGATCCCGGCCTCGGCCTGTTTGCCTGCCTCGGCCGCGTTGATGGCGATGTTCTCGGCATTCTTGGCCTCGACCCATTCGGCGGCCTCCTGCAGAACCGCCCTGGCCTCGTCCGAGAGCCCCTCCCAGCGGTCGAGGTTGACCAGGATGTTCACGTCCACCTGATAGAATCCCGGATCGACGCGATATTTGGTCTGTTCGTCCCAGCCCAGGTCCATGACCCCCTGCAGCGGCCAGCCGTAACCGTCGATGGCGCCGCGTTCCAGCGCGGTATAGACCTCGCCCGGGGCGGTGCGCACCAGCGTCGCGCCGAGCGTCTCGAACATGGCGCGGTAGACCGGGGTGGTGCGGATGGTGAGCCCGCTGAGGTCGGGGCCCTCGATCGGTTTGGTCAGGTAGAGGTGAAAGGCGACGTTGTCGCCGGTGCGGGCAAGAAACTTGGCGTTCATCTGCTCGCGGTGGATGGCGTCGATCTTGTCGAAACAGCCGTTGGCCCGCTGCTCCTGCACCGAGTTGGTGGCCAGGTGCAGCGCATCGCCGGTGGGCACCAGGTTGGTGTAGAAGGCCGAGGTATTGTTGGCGATGTCCACCACGCCGTTGGCGACCGCGTTGCCCAGCTCGAACGGCGGCACCGCCTCCGGCCCGCCGACGTAATCGATCTGCACCACGCCCTTGCCGGTTTCGTTGACATGGGCGACGAAGGCCTCGAACGGGCGCGAAAAGGTGGTGCCGCCGGCAAAGCCGCTGACCCCGCGCAGGGTGACCTCTTCGGCAAGGGCCGGGGCGGCGACAAGGCAGGCCGCGAGCGCGGCGGATGTCAGTTTTTTCATGGAACCTCTCCCTGTAGGTTTGTGATATCAACGTGACCGGGCCCGTGGGGCAGGCGCGATACCGTCGACAAGAATAACCGTATAAACTTGAAAATGCATACGTCGTTCGCCGGTTGAAGGGGTGCTCCTCCATGCTCCTCCAACCACGCAGCATTTTTATCAGCGTAATGAGTACACTTCTTGTTCGTCAAGCATACATGCAAACGAAACATTATTTTCCGCGACGCTCCCACCGGCACGGGCCGCAGCCTGCGACAAGGGCGCCACGCCGGGGCTGTTGCGGAAACTTCAGAATTCAAGGAAAAAGGCCGGACAGGCTGACAGCTTCCCGGAGGAGGGACGAATGAACGAGGCGACAAGTCAACCGCAGGCCGATCCCGCGACGGCGCCTGACCGTGCGGAGCAGCGGCCCTGGCTGGGTGAGGTCGGCCTGAACGGGTTCGCTCCCTATCTGATGAACCGGATCATGGGGCGGTACAACGCCGACCTGCGCCGCGAGATGGGCGAGCTGGGGCTGAGCACCGCCAAGATGCGGGCGCTGGCGGTGCTGTCGGTGATCGACGGGCTGCAGATGTCGCAGCTCGGCGTCTATGCGGTGGTGGAGCAATCGACCCTGTCTCGGGCGGTGGAATCGCTGTGCGGCGAGGGGCTGGTCCGGCGCGAAAGCGACCCGGAGGATCAGCGCGCCAGCCGGATCTACCTGACCCGCGCCGGGCGGGCGGCCTTCGACCGGATGTGGCCGCATATGGCGGCCAGCCATGACCGCATGTTCGAGGGCATCGAAGAAGACGAGCAGCGCGCCTTTATCGGGACGCTGCACAAGATGCTGGGCAATATCCGCAAGCACGAGTTCTAGGCGGCGGGGCCGGCTCCGGCCACTGACCGGCTACAGCGGTTGCCCTGCGGTCCACCAATCCTCGATCCGTTCGGCGGTGATCCGGCCGGCAAGGCCGAGGCCCACCAGGGCCGTCCGGTCGGCCCGGGCCGGCCCGATCCGGAGCTGACGGCCGACCGCCTGCACCTCGCAGGCGCCCTGACCGGTCAGCACGAACCCCTTGAGACGATAGAGCGCGTCGGGCCGGGCCTTGAGCCTGCGTTCCAGCTCCGCGCGCGGGACCGCCGTATCGCTCTCATGCTGCCAGCGGACGTAGGCGGGATGCGGCGCCGCGCTGCGGCCCTGCGGCTGTGGTACGACGTCGAACAATAGCGGCGCGAGCGGGCCGTCCCAGGGCAGGGCGATGGGGCTGCGGGCGCCGATCCGGTCCAGCCGGGCGCGCAGGGCCGGATCGGGATCGGCCGCCTTGGTCAGCAGCACCAGATCGGCAACCCGGATCTGCTGTTCCAGCTGCGGCGCGATCTGGCTGTCGTCCAGCAGCTCCGGCCCGTTCAGTGCATCGACGAGCGTGACGATACCGGCATAGGACAGCTCCGGCTCGGCAATCGCTGCATTGGCGATGGCGGCGGGGTCGGCGATACCGCTGGCCTCGACCAACAGGTGATCGGGGCGCGGGCGGCGGTCGAGCGCATCGCCCAGGGCCATGAACAGATCGGCCCCCATGGTGCAGCAGACGCAGCCGTTGGTCAGCGCGATGGTATCGTCACCGCTGCTTGCGATCAGCGCGGCGTCGATATTGATGGCGCCGAAATCGTTGACCAGGATCAGCAGGCGCAGCCCGTGATCCTCGGCCAGCAGACGGTTGATCAGCGTGGTCTTGCCCGCGCCCAGATAGCCGCCGATCACCGTCAGGGGCAGGCGGGTCATGACAGGTTCACGACCCCGCCGCAGACGGTGCCCAGCATCGGGACATCCTTCAGCGCCTCCGGCGGAACGGCGGTGGGATCCTCGCCCAGCACGGCGAAATCGGCGCGCTTGCCGGTTTCGATACTGCCGATCTCATCGTCCATCTTCAGCGTGTAGGCGGCGCCGAGGGTAATGGCATGGAGCGCCTCGTCCACGGTAATGCGCTGCTCCTCGCCCAGTACGCGGCCCGACATGGTTTGCCGGTTCACCGCCGCCCAGGCGGTGAACAGCGGCCCCATGGCGGTGACCGGCGCGTCGGAATGCAGCGCCACATGCACGCCGGCATCCAGTGCGGAACGCGCCGCATCCATCCGCCGGGCGCGGTCCTCGCCGATGGTCAGCGCCACGTGCTGATCGCCGAAATACCAGATGTGATTGGAGAAGATATTGGTGCAGACCCCCAGATCGGCGCAGCGGCGGAACTGGTCCGGCCCCATCATCTGGCAATGCTGCAGCACATGGCGGGCGCCCGGCCAGGGATGTTTGCGCGCGGCCTCCTCCAGCGCGTCCAGCGCAACGGCAGAGGCCTCGTCGCCGTTCACATGGATATGCATCTGCAGTCCGTGTTTCTGAAAGGTTTCGACCTGGATATGGATCATGTCGGGCGGGGTGTTCCAGATGCCGTTGGGCTGGCCGCCGACGTAGCCGGGCCATTTCACCCGCGCGGTCCAGCCCTGGATCGAGCCGTCGGTCATCAGCTTGATGGCGCCCAGCCGCAGCTTGTCGGTGGACTTGGCGCGCAGGCGCAGGGCCTTTTGCGCGGTGTCTTCCGGTGCGGCGCCGCCGGAGCCCAGGGCGGGAACAAGGCGAATGCCGAAGTCCGGCGCGCCGGTGACCTCCAGCAGGGCGTCGAGATCGTCCTCCTCCATCTGCGAATAGAGGTCGGTCACCGTGGTGACACCGGCCAGACGGCAGACATCGGCATAGGTGCGGATCGCCTCGGGGCTCTGCGACAGCCCGCGGAAGTCCATGCCCACCCGACGCATCACCGGGAACATCGCCGCCATTTCCTGCAGCTCGCCGGTCGGCTCGCCGTCGTCGCCTTTGACCACCCCCTCGGCATTGGTGTCGCGCGAGTAGCCGGCCAGCTCCAGCGCGGCGGAGTTCACGCACATCAGGTGAAAGTTGGAGAACATCACCGCCACGGGCCGGTCGCTGGCGACCGCGTCGAGATGGGCGCGGCTCAGCCGGTCGTCGGGGAGGAAGATGGGATCGAAGCCCCAGGCCAGCAGAGGCTCGCCCGGGGGCAGGGCGGCGGCGCGCTCGCGCAGCCGGTCGATCACCGCGTTCAGATCGGTCATCCCCTTGTGCAGCGCGCCCTTGGGATCGATCCGGTCGTGATAACCGGCATAGGCCAAATTCCACATCGCGCCGGCCATCATATGGGCGTGGCCTTCGATCAGGCCGGGCATCAGCACCGCGTGGCCCAGGCTGTCGTCATGAGTGACCGGCCCCCAGGCATCGGCGCAATCGGGCCCGCCCACGGCCAGGATGTGACCGTCCCGCACCGCAACATGGGTGGCGCTGGGGTGGCTGGGGTCCATGGTTATGATCTTTCTGGCGCCGAAGACGGTGATTTGGCTCATCATACTCTCCCGGTTTTTCCGCCGTTATAGCGCGCCCGCTGTGCGGCGCCTCGGAAAATCGGTCCGGACGGCGGAGAACGCTGCGGCCAAGCCCGGAAATCTTGCGGCAAAGCCGCTCCGCCGCGGGGGCCGAAGGAGCCTGTTTCCGATTGCCGGGGACCGCGCGCCGGGGCGTTCCCGGCAGAAAAGGTTAACGGTGCGAATCGCCCGGTCAGCCGCTGAATTGTCCGCGTAAATGAACGAAAAGACCCATAGTCGATATGATTGGTTCCGTTTTTTGCGCCTGAGAGCCATGGCCGGACGGGCCGGGTTTTTGGGCGGTTCAGTGCGTTGGTGGCAGAGGAATGCGCAGGTGAATGTTTTTAGAACGGAAACAATGACACAGGAAAACCCGGGAATCGCCGCAAGACCCGGTCCCAATGGCCGGGAATGTGGCGAAAACATGGCGATCCGCCGAAACAATCCCGCTGCCAGAGACTCGCCGGTTATCGCCCCGCAGCGGCCGATTTCGGCGTTGGCGCGAATCCGACGCAAATTTTGTTCGAATTTTCGTTTTGCCCGGTTCCGGGCGGCGGGTAATTGTTAATCAGCCTACTGGGGGGCGATGTCTGAAGGTCGCGGGGGCGACCGCCTGTTCGTATCGAAACGATGCAGGAAAGGACATGCACGCGGCCGGAGCGATCCGGCACCGCGGGCATGGTGACTGCGTGTTGTGTAACGGCACGCAGCGCTCGGCGTATGCCGGCCTTTGCTGCTGACTCAAAGCGCAGCAGGCGCGTCGCCCTGGGTTGGATGCATTGCACCGAAGTGGGAGCCAGATGGTTACAGTACGCGGCCCACGGACCGGCGCAGGTCGAAAAGGAGAAGAGTGATGTCACACAAGTGCGACCCCCCCAACCCGGGCCCCAAAGGCGACGGCGTCGTCTCGGGTGACGCAACCGACAACCGGATCGACCTGGCCTATACCGGCGATCCGGAAGGCGACATGATCGACAACAACGATGCGATCCTGCCGGGTGAGGCGCCCAACGACGATATCGTCGACGCCGGCGCGGGCGACGATTACATCGAAGCCGGCGCGGGCGATGACGAAGTTTACGCCGGCAGCGGCAATGACGAGGTCTACGGCGAAGACGGCGATGACGTCATCTATGGCGATTCCGATTACGGCGACGACGGCAACGGCACCCGCGAAGTGTTCCAGTGGGATCTGGCGCCCGACCCCGACGACGGCGGCGAGATCGATGTTCAGGATGACCTGAGCGGCGGCTTCACTCAGAACACCGGCAGCGTCGATGTGACCTTCACCGTGGTCTCGCAGGGCCCGGGCAGCGCATCGACCTTTTCGGGTCAGACCCAGCTGGTCGACGGGATCGACACCGATGGCGCCGCCGCGGACGCCCACAGCGCGCTGGATTCCGATGCCTATGTCGAGAACCAGCCGGTGGTCTATGACCTCGACTTCTCCGAAGCGGTCGAAAATGTCTCGTTCCGGGTCAACGACATCGATAATGACGGCATCGTCACGATCAAGGCCTGGGACGCCGAAGGCAACCCGATCGAGGTGACGCTGACCGGCGGTTCGGACCTGACCCTGTCGGACACCGATGGTGTCGCCGGCGCCGACACCGCCGATTCCAACGGCGGCAACGAGGCCTATACCAGCGAGGCGCATTCGCTGCTGGTGGAGATCGACGGCCCGGTGTCGCGCATCGAGATCATCCACGATCAGGACGGCCCGGCCGCTTCCGGCGTGGCGGTGACCGACGTCTATTTCGACGCCCCCGGCGATACCGAGGATGACGGTGACGACGTTCTTTATGGCGGTGACGGCAACGACACCATTTATGGCGAGGGCGGCGACGACATCATCGTCGGCGGCGCCGGCGACGACACCCTGAGCGGCGGCGACGACCGCGACACCTTTATCGGCGCCGAGGGCAATGACACCGTCGATGGCGGCACCGGCGGCGACGATTTCGACACGCTGGACCTGACCGGCACCAATTTCACCATCACGAGCCAGACCCTGGACGCCGACGGCGACAGCACCTCGGGCACCATCGACTTCTTCGATGACGATGGCAATTACACCAGCACGATGACCTACTCGGAGATCGAGAACATCGTGCCCTGTTTCACCCCCGGCACGCGGATCGCGACGCCGCAGGGTGAGCGTCTGGTCGAAGAGTTGGAGGTCGGCGACCGGGTGATCACCCGCGACAACGGCATTCAGGAAATCCGCTGGGTCGGCAAACGCCGCCTGAACGGGCTGGAACTGGCGCTGTCCGATCACCTGCAGCCGGTGCTGATCCGCAAGGGCGCGCTTGGCCGCGGCCTGCCGGAACGCGACATGATGGTCAGCCCGCAGCACCGGGTGCTGATGGCCAACGACCGCACCGCGCTGTATTTCGAGGATCGCGAGGTTCTGGTGGCGGCCAAGCATCTGGTCGGCATGGAGGGGATCGAGCGGGTGGCGGTTTCGACGGTGACCTATATCCACTTCATGTTCGATCAGCATGAGGTGGTCCTGTCGGACGGGGCCTGGACCGAAAGCTTCCAGCCCGGCGATCTGACGCTGGAGGGCATGGACAGTGCCCAGCGGCAGGAACTGTTGGAGCTGTTCCCCGAGCTGATGACCGACCAGGGGATCAAAGGTTATCAGGCTGCGCGCCGGTCGCTGAAAAAACACGAGGCGGCGTTGCTGACGCAGTAATCCGCAGGGGGGGAGCCCGGCGAGATTTATTGCAGCTACGCAGGGCCGCGCCACGGGCGCGGGGAAAGGCAGGGTTCGCGCCCTGCCATTTTCTCTGCGCGAGGTGGGCTCGGTGCGTCAGCCGTCAGGGCGTTGGGCCGCGCGCCAGGCCGCCCAGTCCTCCGGCGTGTCCAGATCGTTGAGCGCATGGCGCCCCGGCAGCGGGACCAGCATAACCCGATCGGCGTGGTGCCGGATCACCGCCTGCGCGCCGCTGTCGCCTGAAAGTGCGGCGAGTTCGGGAAAGAGCGGGCGGGCGAAAATGACGGGGTGACCGGGCTTTCCGCCGGATGTGGCGCCGCGCCAGATCAGGGTTTCCGTATTTTGATCAGTAGCTTGCGCAACTGCCCTGATGTCATCTTCGGAAAGGTCGGGAAGATCTGCCAGAAGGACCATCGCCGCCCGGGCCCCCTCCGGTACCGCCGCAAGCGCCCGTTTCAGGCTGGCCGACAGTCCCTCGGCCGCGTCCGGAACCGCCACAGGTGTCACCGGCAACCCCTCCAGAGCGTCATAGCGGGGATGCGGCGCCGGCGGCAGCGCCACGATGACCGGGCCAAGCCCGGCGGCGCAGGCGCGCTGCGCCATGACGCGCAACAGGGGCGCGCCCTGCACGGGTTCCATCAGCTTGTCGCGTCCGCGCATGCGGCTGGATTGCCCGGCGGCGAGCAGCAGGATCGGCACATCTGTCATGCGGCGATCATGCCGCGCGGCGGCGCGTCTGTCACCCGCGCATCCGCACCCCGTCGGCATCGAACAGCGGCGTGGTGACCAGGCGCGCCTTGCGCATCTGACCCAGGATCTCGATCTCCACCTCCAGCCCCTCGGCGATCCGGTCGGCGGGCAGGAACCCCAGTGCAACCGACTGACCGGCATGGTGGGAATATCCGCCGGAGGTGCAGAAGCCCTGCACCGCACCCTCCAGCCAGATCGGTTCGTAGCCGTTCACATCGGCGTCTTCAGCCTGGACGACGAAGGCGGCGAGGCGGCGCGCGGGTCCGGTTTCGTGTTCAGCAATGGCGGCGGATTTACCAATGAAATCCGCCGCTTTCCCGAAGGAGATAAAGCGATCCAGACCGGTCTCGGCCGGGGTGTAATCGGGCGAATATTCCGCCATCCAGCTGCCGAAGAACTTGTCCAGCCGCAGGCTCATCATCGCCCGCATCCCGAAAGGCACCATGCCGTGCGGCTGGCCGGCCGCCCGGAGCATTTCCCACAGCTGCCGCTGCGCCATCGGATCGCAATAGACCTCGTACCCCAGATCGCCGGTATAGCTGACCCGCTGCACCAGACAGTTGGTCATGCCGAGGGTCATGGGGCGGACATCCATGAACCGCATGTCGGAGACATCGGCGCGGGCACAGGCCGCCAGAACCGCCCGCGCTTTCGGGCCGGAAATCTGAAATCCGTTCAGTTTATCGCTGATATTCTCAATGGTTACGCCGTCTTCCTGATGTTGCAGGAACCACCGCATATGGAACGCCTGCGCACCATAAGAGGCGGTAAGCTGGAACGTCTCCTCGTCGAGGCAGGAGACGGTGAAATCCCCGATCAGCTTGCCGCGGGGCGACAGCATCGGCGTCAGCGACAGCCGCCCCGGCTTCGGAATGCGGCCTGCCATGATGCGGTCGAGCCAATTGCGGGCACCGGCCCCGGTGACGCGGTATTTCCCGAAGTTGTGAACCTCATTGATTCCAATGGCCTCGCGGACGGCCTTCACCTCGCGCGCGGTGGCCTCGAAGGCGTTGGAGCGGCGGAAGCTCGGGGTCTCATAGCGCGGCTCATCGCCCTGGGCGAAGTAGTTCACCACCTCCAGACCGTATTGCTGGCCCCAGACGGCGCCCATGCCGGAGAAGATATCGTACATAGGCGTTGTGCGGTTGGGCCGCGCCGCCGGAAGCTCCTCGTTCGGGTAGGCGACCGAGAAACGTTTCTGGTAGTTTTCAATGACTTTCGGGCGGGTGTAACCGGGCGAGATCCAGTCGCCGAAGCGCGCCACATCCATCGCCATCACGTCACGCTCCGGCTCGCCCTCGATCATCCATTGCGCCAGCATCAGGCCGACGCCGCCGCCCTGGCTGAACCCGGCCATCACGCCGCAGGCGGACCAGTAGTTGCGCATGCCCGGCACCGGACCCACCAACGGGTTGCCGTCGGGGGCAAAGGTGAAGGGGCCGTGGATCACCGACTTCACGCCTGCCTCCGCTAGGACGGGGAAGCGTTTGTAAGCGAATTCAATGCTGTCCGCGATCTTGTCAAAGTCATCGGGCAGCAGCTCGTGACCGAAACTCCAGGGTGTGCCGTCCACCGCCCAGGGTTTGCAGGGCTGCTCGTAGAACCCGATGCAGAGGCCGCGTCCCTCCTGCCGCAGATAGCTTTCGCCGGCGGGGTCCATCACATGCGGGTGTTCCTGACCGCGCTCAAAGATTTCCGGGATATCGTCGGTGACGATGTACTGGTGTTCCATCGGGTGCAGCGGAAAATAGACGCCCGCCATCGCGCCCACCTCCCGCGCCCAGAGGCCGCCGGCGTTAACCACATGTTCGGCATGCACGGTGCCCTTGTCGGTGACCACGTCCCAGCTGCCGTCGGCACGCTGGTTGGTTTCCTTGACCATACAGTGGGTCTCGATCGTGGCGCCGCCCATCCGCGCCGCCTTGGCGTAGGCATGGGTGGTGCCGGAGGGGTCGAGGTGGCCGTCGAGTGGGTCGTAAAGCGCGCCGATGATGCCGTCGAGATTGGTGATCGGGGCGATCTTGGCGATCTCCTCCGGGCCGACGATTTCGGTCTCCAGCCCCATGAAGCGGTGCTTGGCGCGTTCGGCTAGCAGCATGTCAAAGCGGTCGCGGTTATCGGCCAGCGTGACGCCGCCCACATGGTGCAACCCGCAGGACATCCCGGTGATCTCTTCCAGCTCCTTGTAAAGCCGGATGGTATAGCCCTGCAGCGCCGCCATATTGGTGTCGCCGTTCAGCGTGTGAAACCCGCCCGCCGCGTGCCAGGTCGAGCCGGAGGTGAGTTCGGAGCGTTCCAGAAGCATGACATCCGACCAGCCCAGCTTGGTCAGGTGATACAGCACCGAACAGCCGACAACACCGCCGCCGATGACGGCCACACGGGTGGTGGTTTTCATGGGGATCCTCCTGCTGGTTTTCGGCCAGCCTGTGGCGGGGCGGATCGCTTGGCGCGTCGGAAAACGACGCGGGCTGTCGCTCTGGGAACAGTCGCGGAAACCGTGCAATTCGGCGGGCGAATTGTACAACCGCGACTGGAAATGTCGCCAAGTGACAATCCGGCGGTCTTGGCGGGGGGCAGGGTGACGGGCAGCGAAACCGGCCAGGGAGCCAACTTCATGAGACCCCACGCACAGGCCGTCGTGATCGGCGGCGGCGTTATCGGATGCTCGATCCTGTACCATCTGACCAAACTGGGATGGACCGATGTGGTCCTGCTGGAGCGGGATGAGCTGACGAGCGGCTCCACCTGGCATGCGGCGGCGAATATTCACGGGCTGCACGACAACACCAATATCAGCCGCATCCAGCACTACACGATGACGCTGTATAAAGAGCTGGAGGCGGAGACCGGGCAGGGCTGCGGCGTGTTCCAGCCCGGATCGCTCTACCTCGCCCAGACGCAGGCGCGGGAACATCAGTTGCGGCTGCAGGCGGCCAAGGCGAAACTTTACGGCATGAACTTCCACGAGGTCAGCCGCGACGAGGCGGAGCGGCTGCATCCTCTGGTCGATTTCACCGGCATCCGCTGCATCATGTGGGAGCCCGACGGCGGCAATGTCGACCCCTCGGGCGTCACCGCCGCCTATGCCGCGGGCGCGCGGGCGCGGGGGGCGGAGATTCATCGCTTCACCCCCGTCACGGCGACCGAGGCACAGCCGGACGGCTCCTGGATCGTGCGCACGTCCAAGGGCGAGATCCGCACCGACTGGGTGATCAACGCCGCCGGGCTCTGGGGCCGCGAGGTGGCGGCGCTGGCCGGGCTGACGCTGCCGCTGCAGCCGACCGAGCATCAGTATTTCGTCACCGAGACCATCGCCGAGATTGCCGCGCTGGACCGCCGGTTGCCCTCGGTCGCCGACCGCGACGGCGAGTACTACCTGCGGCAGGAGGGGCAGGGGCTGCTGGTCGGTGCCTATGAGCGTGACATGCGGTTCTGGGCCGAGGAGGGCACGCCGCTGGATTTCGCCCATGATCTGTTCCCCGACGATCTGGAGCGGATCGAGGAGAACATGATGCGCGCCATCGACCGGGTGCCGGTGGTGGGCAGCGCGGGCATCAAGCGGGTGATCAACGGACCGATGATCTGGTCGCCGGACGCCAATGTCCTCTTCGGTCCGGTGCCGGAGATGCAGGGCTATTTCTGCTGCAACGGCATCATCCCGGGCTTCTCGCAATCGGGCGGCATGGGGCTGATGGCGGCGCAGTGGATCGTCGAGGGTGAGACCCGGTACGACATGTTCGCCTGGGACATGGCGCGGTTCGGCGACTGGGCCGACAAGGCCTTTACCAGGGCCAAGGTGCAGGATGTCTATGCGCACCGCTTCTCGATCCATTTCCCGAACGAGGAGCGCGCGGCGGGCCGCCCGGTGCGCACGCGCCCCGTCTACGGGATGCAGAAGGCGATGGGCGCTGTCTTCGGGCTGAACTACGGGTGGGAGCATCCGCTGTGGTTCGCCGAAACGCCCGGCACCGAAGACACCAATGGCTTCACCCGGCAGAACTGGTGGGCGCCGGTGGGCGAAGAATGCCGCATGCTGCGGGAGCGGGCGGGGATCATCGATATCTCCAACTTCGCCAAGTACCGCGTCGCCGGGCCGGGGGCGGAGGATTGGCTCAACGCGCTTTTCGCCAACAGGATGCCGAAGGCGGTGGGCCGGTCCTGCCTGACGCCGCTCATTGGCAAGCGCGGCGGCATCGCCGGGGATTTCACCGTCACCCGACTGGGCGAGGAGGAGTTCTGGATCATCGGCTCCGGCATGGCGGAGCGCTATCACCAGCGGTTCTTCAAACAGGTGCCGCTGCCCGAGGGCACGGTGTTCGAGTCGAAAACCAAGGCGCTCTGCGGCTTCAACGTCGCCGGGCCGAAATCGCGCGAGATGTTGCAGCGTCTCACCAATGCCTCGCTGGAAACAGCGGAGTTCCCCTTCATGCGCTCGCAGCGGATCGAGCTGGCGGGCGTCGATTGTCTGGCGCTGCGGGTCTCCTTCACCGGCGATCTGGGATGGGAGCTGCATTGCGCGGCGGAGGATCAGGAGCGGCTCTACACCGCGCTGCTGGAGGCCGGGCGCGCGGTCGGCGCCGGGCCGGTGGGCAGCCGGGCGCTGATGTCGCTGCGGATCGAAAAGGGCTATGGCTCCTGGGGCCGCGAATACAGCCCGGAGTACTGGCCGCAGGAGGTCGGGCTCGACCGGCTGGTGAAGCTCGACAAGGACTTCCTGAACAAGGGCGCGGTGGAGGCGACGCTGGCCAACCCGGCGCGGGAGCGTCTGGTGCTGCTGGCACTGGAGGAGGCCGATGTGGCCGCCTCCAACGCCGATGCCACCGGCGGCGAGCCGATCTTCAGGGATGGCGAAGGCATCGGCCGGGTGACCTCTGGCGCCTATGGCTATTCGGTGGGGATGTCGCTGGCGCTGGGGTATGTGAAGGGCGCGGCGCCGGGCGATGCCGTCGAGGTCATGGTGCTGGGCAAACCGCATCGGGCACGGATCCTGGAGGAACCGCCATTCGACCCGCAAGGGGAGCGCCTCCGGGCGTAACGAAAGGCACGGCGCGGCGCCCTTAACGGGCCGCCGCCTCAATCCGTGGTGTGCAGGCGGGAGCGTTGCACCAGCAGGACGGTCACCAGCGGTGCGATCAGGCCGATCACGGCCACGGCGATCAACAGGATACCGAGCTGCGAGTAATCGGCGGGGGTCGTCACCATTCCGTCGGGGCCTTCCACCTCGCGGGTGATGGTGAAGATCTGGTTGAGGTACTTGGTGCCGAGGCTGCTGGCCGAAAGCGCCAGATTGGTGAAGGAGGCCATGACGGCAAAGAAGGTGGCCTTGAGATTGTCGGGCGCGTTACGGGCGATCCAGGCCAGCATCGGGATCATGGCGATCTGGCCCAGCGGACTTTCCATCGCGGTATCGAGGATGGCGATGAACCGGGCGTCGACGATGCCGCCGGTCCGCGGCGCGGTCCAGTCCTGGATGCCGTAGTAAAGGCCGATATTGGGCAATGACAGCAGCCCGGCCGCCACCGTCAGCAGCACCACGATATAGACGATGGTATGATTGGCCATCAGCGGGCGCAGCACGAACATCCCCACCAGCGTCAGCACCGAGGTGATCAGCGACAGCACGGCGAGGAACTGCTGATCGAACCCCAGCTCGTCGATGGTGAACCATGTGGCCCCGGCACCGGGCAGCGGCGTGGCGCGGAAGATGAAGATAATGATGGCGGTGCCGATCAGCGCGCGGGCCTTGGCCGGCTCCAGCACCGCGATGAGCTGCCGCATCAGGTAGAGCACGATGGCAAGCGAACCGGCAAAGATCAGCTCCTGCGCGAAGGCGATATCGGAGAGGCCCAGCGTGATGGAAAGGGCCACGAACGCACCGCCGCCGATGAAATAGGCCCAGTTGGGCTTCACCGCGCCACCCTCCGGCGCGAAATGCGCCTCGGCCTCGGCGCGGGTCAGGCCGTTGCCGATCAGCCCGGCGATCTGCCGGCGTTGCTGCACCAATGCCAGCAGCACGCCGGAGACCGAGATCACCGGGATCACCAGCCCGATCAGATAAACCCTGCCATAGACCGCGCCCTTGGCCGCCTCCGGCAGCTCGCCGATGCCGGAAAACAGGGTGATATTGAGCGCCGCCACCGCCGACAGCGCGCCGATCAGCGCCACCCGGCCCAGCGTCTGCATCGTGGTATGCATGGCGCGCTGGGTGTCTTCGTCGAGCGGATTGCCCGCCGCATCCACCTTCGGCACCGCCTCGACCGAGAGCGCGTCGGCCACCGCATCCTGCACCACGTAACCGCAGGGCGACAGCAGCGAGGCCAGTACGAACCAGGCGGTGGTGGACATGATGCCCTCCATCCACGGCACGCGGGTGGCCAGTCCGAACATGATCCCGAAGCTGGCGGCGATCAGCCCGGCGCCGAAGAACACCAGCAGCCATTTCCAGCGCCACAGCAGGTCGACCAGGTGGCCCATCGGCATCTTCAGCGCCCAGGGCAGCCCGATCCAGAAGCTGAGCCCGGCAAGAAAGGCCGCCGAAACATCGAGGTAGTCCTTGACGAAGAAGGTGCCCACAACCGCCGTCAGGCCGGAAGCGCCATAGGCGAAATAGACCATCAGCGGCGGCAGGAAGGACCAGCGCATCTCTCGCCCCAGTTCCAGCACGACGGCGTCGAACCAGGACCAGATCCTGCCCGCCGCGCGGATCATAGCTGCCGGATCTTCAGCTTGGTCACCCGGTTGCCGTCGCGCCCCGTCACCTCGAACCGGAAATCGTGGAACGAGAACACCTGGCCCACGGTGGGGATCATCTGCGCCTCGTGGATCACCAGGCCAGCGACCGTATTGGCCTCCTCATCGGGCAGCGTCCAGTCGGTTGCGCGGTTGAGGTCGCGGATCGTCATCGCGCCGTCGACCACGAAATGGCCGTCTTCGGTCTTGCGCACCGGGTGGTCGCCGTCGACGTCAAACTCATCGGTGATCTCGCCGACGATCTCCTCAAGGATGTCCTCCAGCGTGATCAGCCCCTGCAGCGAGCCGTATTCGTCCACGACCAGCGCGAAATGGGTGCGCTGGCGCAGAAACTGGCGCATCTGATCGTCGAGCGTGGTGGTCTCGGGCACGAAATAGGGCGGCTTGGCCATATCGGTGACCTGAAACCCCTTGAGCGCGTCGATATTGCCCTCGGCGCCGCCGATGCGGGCGTAGATCGCGCGCAGCAGGTCCTTGGCGTGGATCACGCCGATGATGTTCTCGGGCTCGTCGCGGAACACCGGCAGGCGGGTGTGCGGGCTGTTGACGCATTGAGCGAAGATGTCCTGCGGGTCGGCAGCCGCATCGATCATCTCGATGCCGGAGCGGTGCAGCATGATCTCCTCGACCGTACGGTCACTGAGGTCGAGCGCGCCGAGGATGCGGTCGCGGTCCTCCTTCTCCACCACGCCCTCGGAATGGCCGAGCTGGAGGGCACCGGCGATCTCTTCGCGCACCGCCAGCACGTGGCTGTCGGGATCGATGCGCACGCCGAACAGGCGCAGCACGCCGCGGACCAGCAGCCGCACGGCACCGACAATCGGGGCGAACAGGGTGACGAGGATGCCGATCACCGGGGCGACGGCGGCGGCGGCTTTTTCCGAATTGGTGATCGCATAGGTCTTGGGCAGCACCTCGGCAAAGACCAGCACCAGGAGCGTCATCACCAGCGTGGCCAGCGCCACGCCGCTTTCGCCGAAGGCCCGGGTGAACAGCGAGGTGGCGAGCGAGGCGGCGAGGATATTGACCAGGTTGTTGCCCAGCAGGACAGAGCCGATCAGCCGCTCGTTATCCTCGGTGATGCTGAGCGCCTTTTCGGCCCCGCGCGAGCCTTTGTCGGCCTGCGCGCGCAGCTTGCCGCGGGATGCGGCGGTCAGCGCGGTTTCCGAGCCGGAAAAGAAGGCCGAGAGGATCAGCAGGAACAGAATTGCCCCCACCATGACCCAGAAAGCGGTGTCGAGCAGGCTCGCGGTGGTCTCCATCGGACGTGTTTTCCCTTTGTGCTGTACCGGTTATGGGGCCGGGCGGGGCGCATATCAACCCTGTGGGGAGTCTGTACGGCGGCCTTCGAGCTTGTTTCGCGCTGGGGGATGGCTCGGGGCGTTAACCCGCTCCCTTCGCCTGCTTGGCCAGCGGATGGTGCTCCAGCACCAGCTCGGCGAGCCGTTCGTCCAGCACATGGGTATAGATCTCGGTGGTCGAGACATCGGCATGGCCCAGCAGCGTCTGGATCGAGCGCAGGTCGGCGCCATTGGCCAGCAGATGGGTGGCAAAAGCATGGCGCAGGGTGTGCGGCGTGACCTTGCCGGGATCGACGCCGCCCGCAACCGCCAGCTCCTTGATCAGCAGGTAAAACCGGTGCCGGGTCAGATGCCCGGCCTTGCTGCGCGACGGGAACAGGAACCGCGACGGCGTGCCGCCCTTTTCCGCGCGTTTCTCCTCCGCCGCGTCGCGTTCGGCCAGCCAGTCGGCCAGCGCCGCGCGGGCCGGGGGCGAGAGGGGCATCATCCGCTCCTTGCCGCCCTTGCCCAGCACCAGCAGCATGCGCGGATCGCCCCGGGCGGCGGAGGCGGGCAGCGAGACCAATTCGCTCACCCGCATGCCCGTGGCATAGAGCAGCTCCATCAGGCAGGTGTTGCGCAGCCGGTCGGCGGCACTGCGCCCGGTGTGGCGGGCGGCAGTGAGCAGCCGGTCCACGTCCGGCACATCAAGGGTTTTCGGCAGCCGCTTGTCGCGCCCCGGGCCGCGGATCTGGATCGCCGGGCTGTCCTCCCGCCAGCCTTCTTCGAAGGCAAAGCGGTAAAGCTGCTTGATCGCCGAAAGCCGCCGGGCGCGGGTGGCGCGCGATAGCCCCTGCGCATCGCAATCGACCAGGTAGCTCTCGATCACGTCCCGGTCGGCGCGGGCGAAATCATTGCCCCGATGCGCCAGCCAGCCGGCAAAATCCTTCAGGTCGCGGCCATAGGCGAGCTGGGTGTTGGTTGCCGCCCCCAATTCCGCCGCCTGCGCCTCCAGAAAGGCGCTGATCCAGCCTGCCTGATCCGACGGCGTCGCCATTTCAACCCCGCCCGATCAGCATCAGTTGCAGCGCCGCGCGCCGGGCGGTGTCCTCCAGCCCGATGCGGCGCAGGGTGGCGAGCGCGGCGGTCAGATCGGCCGGGTTGCCCCGCGCGCCGCTGTCGTAAAGCGCGATGCTGCGCAGGATCACCTCGCCCAGCTTGCCGGCCTCCAGCGCCGCAATCAGCTCCTGCGGCGGCTGTGCGCCGGGGGCGAACCCTTCGGTGATGGCGCGGGCGCGGTCGTCCGGCGGGGCCGTGCGGGCCGGGTCGCCCTGGGCCAGCGCGGCAAGGAACTGATGCTGCGTGCTGTCGTCGGGCGGCTGCCGCGCGGCGGCCTCGTATTGCGGCGACAGCAGCCGGATCCGCCAGGCCAGAACCGCGGGCGCGCCGTTCAGGGCATGGGTGGCAAGCCGCTCCGCGAACAGATGCGCGAAGGGCACCTCCAGCCCGGCGCTGCGGATCTGGGCCCAGACCGGGGCGAGGGTCTTGGAAACCGCCGCGTCGCTGCCGGTGGCCAGCGCGGTGTCGAACCGCTGCACCGCCGCGACCCGCTCCCACACCCCGCCGGAGGCGGCCGGATCGCGTTCGGTATACAGGCCCAGCAGCTTGTTGGGGTTGAGTGCGCCGATCCGGGTCAGCCGTTCGGCGGCCTCGATCTGCGCCTTCCAGCCGGCCAGATCCCGCAGGTCGGCATTGGCGAAGGCGCGCGGCAGGCCGGTGCTGGGCAGCCGCTCGCCAATCGCCTCGTACAGGCGGAAGGTCAGCGGATCGGGATCCTGCGGCGCGGGCAGCGGCGGCGCGCCTTCGAAAATCTCCGGACTGATGAACCGGTCGAGCAGATCAAGCTGCAGTCCGGGCAGAACCTCCAGCGCATGGGCGGCCTCCAGCGTCAGCGCGGCGGTCTGCCAGTCGCCGGCGCGCAGGGTGCAGAAGATCGTCGCCGCATAACCGGGCGAGAGGTAGGGCTGCGCGCGCAGGGCGGCGCAGGAATCGTTTTCCTCGCCGGTCAGCAGGGTGGCGTCGAACCAGCGCCGGAACAGCGCCTGCGACCGGGTCGGTCCTGCCAGCTCGGTCAGGGCCAGCGCGGGATCGGTTGCGCCCAGCTCGATCAGCCGGTCGATCTGGGCCAGAAGCAGCGCCTCGGCCTCGGCCTCCGGCGCGCCCAGTGGCGGGCGTTTCTCGGTCAGCAGCAGAGTATAGAACAGCGCCTGCATCGCGGGGCTGTTCTGCACCGGCGCCTCCGCGATCAGACGGGCAAGCTGGGCAGCATCGCTGCCATGCCACAGATCGACGGGCAGGCCGGTGATATCCGGCGGCACCAGTCCCAGCGCGGGGGCCAGTTCCTCCAGCGGGCTGACCTCGATCTCCGGCCGCAACGCCTGATCCGCCACCGGCGGCTCCAGCAACACCGGACCGGGCAGGGTGGAGGGGCGCCCCTCGCCCAGCCAGCCGATTGCCGAGAGCGGCTCCTGCGCCTGGGCCGTCAGCGGCAGGCAGAACGCGAAAAGCGCCGCCCTAATCCGCATTCAGCGTCACCGGCTGGCGCACCTCGGCCCGCGGCGGCGAGAAATCGGCGCCGAACCACGGGCCCAGATATGCGTAGCCGATCAACCCGATCACGGCCAGAATAAGAAGGTAAAACAGGTATTTGATCAATCGCCCCATGGCTGTCCCCTATGCTCGTGCCTCTGGCGTTTTGAACAAGTTATATATGGCCTTTTCCGCAAGATCACGTCATTCACTACAGAATGAGCGAAATTGAGCATAGCACCGCCGCCGAAGCCGGAAGAACGCCGGGCAACCAACCGGGGCGGCTGAAGAAAACCGTGGTTCTGGTGGGCATGATGGGCGCCGGCAAGACCGCCGTCGGCCGGGCGCTGGCGGCGCGGCTGGGCGCACCGTTCCTCGACAGCGACCACGAGATCGAGACCGCCGCCAACATGACCATCCCCGAGATCTTCGCCCGCGACGGCGAGGCCTTCTTTCGCCAGAAAGAGGCCCAGGTGATCGCCCGTCTGCTGGAAGAGGCGCGCGGCGTGCTCTCCACCGGCGGCGGCGCGTTCCTGGCCGAGGCGAACCGCCGGACCATTTCGAACAAGGGCGTTTCGATCTGGCTGAACGCCGATCTGGACGTGCTGTGGAACCGGGTGCGCCACCGCGATCACCGGCCGCTGCTGAAGACCGAAGACCCCTATGCGACGCTGAAAGGCCTGTACGAGGCGCGGGTGCCGTTTTATGCGCAGGCCGACCTCACCGTGCGCTCGGATGCGCAGACCTCGGTCGAGGGGGTGGTTGACCGGGTGCTGGCCGCGCTGGCCACGCGCCCCGATGTGCTGGAGCCGGAACAATGACTGAATGCGTCCATGTCGAGCTGGGCGAGCGATCCTATGACGTGCAGATCGGCCCGGGCCTGATTGCCGAGGCCGGGGCGCGGATCGCGCCGCTGCTGGCGCGCAAACGTGTGGCCGTGCTGACCGATGAAACCGTGGCCGGGCTGCATCTGGAGGCGCTGCGCGCCGGTCTTGCCGCCGAGGGCATCGAGATGGTGGCGCTGGCGCTGCCGCCCGGCGAGGCGACCAAGGGCTGGCCGCAATTCACCCGCGCGGTGGAGTGGCTGCTGGAACAGAAGGTCGAGCGGCGCGACATCATCGTGGCGCTTGGCGGCGGGGTGATCGGCGATCTGGCGGGCTTTGCCGCCGCCGTGCTGCGCCGGGGCGTACGCTTCGTGCAGATCCCGACCTCGCTGCTGGCGCAGGTCGACAGCTCGGTCGGCGGCAAGACCGGGATCAATACCCCGCAGGGCAAGAACCTGGTGGGCGCCTTCCACCAACCCTCGCTGGTGCTGGCCGATACGGCGGTTCTGGGCACGCTGACGCCGCGCGATTTTCTCGCCGGCTATGGCGAGGTGGTCAAATACGGGCTGCTGGGGGATGCCGCATTCTTCGACTGGCTGGAACAGAACGGCCCGGCGCTGGCCGCCGGCGACATGGACGCGCGGGTACAGGCGGTGACCCGGTCGGTGCAGATGAAGGCCGATATCGTCGCCCGCGACGAGACCGAGCAGGGCGACCGGGCGCTGCTGAACCTCGGCCATACCTTCTGCCACGCGCTGGAGGCGGCCACCGGCTATTCCGACCGGCTGCTGCATGGCGAGGGGGTGGCGATCGGCTGCGCGATGGCCTTTGAGCTGTCGGCGCGGCTGGGCCTGTGTTCGCAGGAAGATCCCAGCCGGGTGCGGGCGCATCTGCGGGCGATGGGGATGAAGGTGGACCTGGGCGATATCCCCGGTGAATTGCCCGATGCCTCCGGGCTGCTGGAACTGATGGCCCAGGACAAGAAGGTGGTGGACGGCCAGTTGCGGTTCATCCTGGCGCGCGGCATCGGCGACGCCTTCGTGACCTCCGATGTTCCGCAGGAGGCGGTGCTGACGCTGCTCAAGGAAGCGCTGGCGGGGCGGTGAGCCGCGTCTGACGCGAAAGATCGAGTGCCTGACCGGCGTCTACGCCGGGCCACGCCCGCCCCTCCCCACGGGCGGGCGTTCGTCAACCTTCCGCTTCGAAGGGATGATATGCAGGCGCCACTGGCGCGCATCGCCCGACCGGACCGAAGCCCGCCCAGGGGCGGCCGTGACCCTCAGCACTGCAGCTCAACGCGGTCTCACCGCCCGTTGATCACCATCAGCTCGCCCACATTCTCGCGGGTGATGTAGCCGACCATATTGCCCTTGCTGTCGGTGACCGCCACCGCCGGCGCGCCCTTGTAGAGTCGGTCCAGCACCTTTTCCAGCTTGGCGGTCAGCTTGAGGCTCGGGATATCGGTCTGCATGATCTCCGACACCGGCCGGGTGCGCGGCCCGTCCTGCGCCAGCGCGGCGAACAGCGCGTTGCGGGTCACGAAGCCGAGGAACGTGCCGTCGGCTTCGACCACCGGAAACTCATGCTGGGTACTGTGCACCAGCGCCGAGGCCGCGGCCTGCAGCGTGTCGCTGGGCAGCAGGGTTTCGAATGTGGTGATGGTGGCGTCGCGCGCCGACAACTGCCGTGCCACCGCCCGCATCGCCACGTCCTGGCTTTCCGCATTGGCGGCGACAAAGACGAAGACGGCAATCAGGATCAGCACCGGATTGCCGCTGCTCAGCCCGGCAAAGCCGAACAGAAACGCCACGATCTGCCCCGCCGTCGCCGCCACCCGGGTGGCCTGCACCCGGTCCATCGCCAGCGACAGCAGCGCCCGGAACACCCGGCCGCCGTCCATCGGGAAGGCCGGGATCAGGTTGAACACCGCCAGGAACAGGTTGACGAAGGCCAGCCGGCCAAGAAAGCCGGGCCCGGTAAGGTCCAGCTCTCCGGTCATCTCCAGCGGCATCTTGGCGCCGGCCAGCATCAGAATTGCCCAGATCGCCACATTGACCATCGGCCCGGCCAGCGCGACCAGGATCTCCTGCCCGGGTTTCTCCGGCATCTTTTCCAGCTGCGCCAGCCCGCCGATCGGCAGGAGCGTGATGCTGGGCGTCTTGATGCCATAGCGGCGCGCGGTCAGCGCATGGCCGAACTCATGCGCCACCACACAGGCGAACAGCAGGATCACGAAGACGACGTTCTCCAGCGCCCCGGACCAGCCGGCGGTGGCATAGGCGGCATAGCCGACCCAGGCCAGCAGCAGGAAAAAGGTGATGTGGATCCGCAGGTCGGACCCGAACAGCCTGCCGATGGAGAAAGACCAGCTCATGTCACTGCCTCATGCGGAAATGAAAAACGGGGCGCGCCCAAGGGCCGCCCCGTGACCCGCTCAGAACGGGATTTCGTCGTCGTCGATGTTGCTCGACGGGCCGCCGCGGCCGCCGCCGGAGGAGGGCCCGCCGTAGGGGTCGTCCTGCGGGCCGCTGTCATACCCGCCGCCGTAGCCGCCGCCCTGGCCACCGCCATAGCCGCCACCGCCCTGGCCGCCGTCGCGGCCGTCGAGGAAGGTCAGCTCGCCCGAGAAGGGCCGCAGCACCACCTCGGTGGAATAGCGGTCCTGGCCGTTCTGGTCCTGCCACTTGCGGGTTTCCAGCTTGCCCTCGACATAGACCTTGGAGCCCTTGCGCAGGTACTGCTCGGCCAGGCGGGCGAGGTTTTCGTTGAAGATCGCCACCGAATGCCATTCGGTCTTCTCGCGGCGCTCGCCGGTGTTGCGGTCTTTCCAGGTGTCGGAGGTGGCGATGCGCAGGTTGCACACCTTGCCGCCGTTCTGGAAAGTGCGCACCTCGGGGTCGCGGCCCAGATTGCCGATGAGGATGACTTTGTTCACTGAGCCGGCCATGCGTGCCCCCGTCTTGTTTTGTCCATTTTATGCCCGAATCTGTACGATCCTTGGAAGGGCACCCTATACCTCCCGCATCGAGGTTGAAACATGGTTATCCGCCGTCCGGGACCCGGCGGCGGCGATCCGGACGTGCCTGAAAACCCGGCAACTTTTCTTTGCCGGCAAAATCTGTATAGTTGGGCTGTTGTAAATGGTTGGGGGCAGCCAGGAATGCGCAGGATTGCGATCGGGATCGTTGCGGCGGTAAGCGTCGGCATGCCGGCGGCGGCGGATATCTTTTCCACCCGCAGCCAGAGGAACCTGTTCAAGTCGCAGACCCGCGTGCTCGATACCCGGGCAGCGATCCAGTACAACGACTCCGTCCGCCTGCAGCCGCCCTCGGTGCATACGCCCAGCAAATGGGGCCCGCTGCCCTATGCCGGGAAGTACAAGGGCGAATACCTGAAAATGGCGCGCGCGGCGGCACGGCAGCACGACGTGCCCGAAGAGCTGTTCCTGCGGCTGGTGCAGCAGGAATCCGGTTGGAACCCGCGGGCGAAATCGCACAAGGGGGCGCTGGGGCTGGCACAGCTGATGCCCGAAACGGCCCGGCGGCTGGGGGTCGACCCGATGGACCCCAGGCAGAACCTGGAAGGCGGCGCGCGGTACCTGGCCAGGCAATACCGCAAGTTCAAATCCTGGCGGCTGGCTTTGGCGGCCTACAACGCGGGTCCGGACGCGGTTAGGAAACACGGTGGCGTGCCGCCCTATGAAGAGACCCGCAATTACGTCAAGGCGATCTGGGGCAGCTGACCCGTCTCCGTGGACGCAGGGCGCGGCCTGCGACTCTTTGCGGATTTACCCGCGTCCAATTCCTGACTATATCGCTATGGTATATCGGGTCCCGGGGATGGACCCGGACAAGAGGACGAATACCATGATGCTTCCGGGGAAAACCCGCGGCGCCGCACTGGCGGTGCTGCTGGCGGCGCTACCGATCGCGGGGCAGGCGGGGGACCCTGTCTATGACAGTCTGGAGGCCCTGGGCGAGGCGCTGTTCTTCGACCCCAACCTCTCGATGAACCGCACGCAATCCTGTTCGACCTGCCACAGCCCCGATGCCGGTTTTGTCGACCCCCGCGAAACCGATGCGGGCCATGCGGTGTCGCTGGGTGACGACGGCGGGTCTTTGGGCACCCGCAACGCGCCGACCGCCAGCTATGCGATGATGACGCCGCCGTTTCACCTGACGCCGGACGGCAAATGGGCCGGCGGGCTGTTCCTCGACGGTCGCGCCGCCACGCTGGAGGATCAGGCCGGCGGGCCGCCGCTGAACCCGGTGGAAATGGGGATGCCCGATCAGGCCGCCGTGGTCGACCGGCTGCGCGAGAACCCCGATTACGTCGCCGCCCTGCAGGCGCTGCTGGGCGAGGAGGTCTTCGATGCGCCCGAGCGGGCCTATGCCGGCATGACCCGGGCCATCGCCGCCTTTGAACGCACGCCGGAGTTCGCCCCCTTCGACAGCAAGTACGACCGTTACCTGCGCGGCGAATACCAGCTGACGCAGGAGGAGGACCTGGGCCGCCTGTTGTTCTTTTCGCAGCAGTTCACCAACTGCAACCTCTGCCACCAGCTGAAGACCAGCCCGGTGGACCCGGAGGAAACCTTCACCAACTACCAGTACCACAACATCGGCGTGCCGCCGAACCCGGCGCTCACGCATATGCAGGGCCCCGATCGGGGGCTGCTGGACAACCCGGCCGTCGATGACCCGGCGCAGGCGGGCAAGTTCAAGGTGCCGTCCCTGCGCAACGTCGCGGTCACCGGACCCTATATGCACAACGGCGTCTTCAGGGACCTGCGCACGGTCGTGCTGTTCTACAACAAGTACAACACCAGGTCCGAGGCCCGTCAGATCAACCCGGAAACCGGCCAGCCCTTTGCCGCGCCGGAGGTGGACGGGACGCTCTCGATGGAGGAGCTGACCACCGGCCCGGCGCTGGAAGACGACCGCATCGACGCGCTGGTGGCGTTTTTGAAGACACTGACGGATGCGCGGTATGAGGATTTGGTAGAGGAGTGAGGGCGGGGGGCTGATGGTTGCTTTCGGCCCAAAGCGGACACTCAGGACGTTTCCGACAGAAGTCACCTTAGCGACTGATCTTTTTTCGGGTGCTCCACTTGTTTGCGTTGGGACAGTCGACCTGCGATTTGATTGTCCAAACGCTGTCTGAGCTTTGGGTTCGTCGTTCGGGCGCGCTGTTGCTTCAACTGGGCAAGCCGCTTCAATTGGCGGTTGGGGAGGTGAGTAGCGCCATCTTTGACAATGACCCCCGTGATATCAGCGGGGGCGTTGATCAAACTGACTTCCTTTGAACTCTTCAGGCGTAGCCCATTGCTAAATATAAGCTTTTTGATCTCCCAGATCAGTGCCTTGGGCACGACATCACCAGAAATTGTGATGTCGTCTGCATAGAGGCTCAGCTTACACCCTTGTGTCTTCACCAGTTTTTGGACCGCAAGCCAAATATGGCTGTTGCTGTAGTAGGCGAGGATAGGGCTACAGGGGGAGCCTTGGGGTAGGCATCCTCCTAGAGTTACCAAGTGAACCAAAACAGCAGTTACGTCCCGAGAGCATTCAAGTTCCCGCCGGAAAAAGCGAGCGACGTTGTTGGCTGAACAGCTCGGAAAGTAGTCCGCCACGTCAAGCAGCCAGAACGCCTTCGCTTCTTTGTGGTGCGCGGCATTTTCGACGTATGAACGCCCTTTGACCGGGCTGAATAGGAACTCAGGGGCTTTGACCCGCCCCAGAAGATCACCAATGCGGCCTTGCAGCGCTTTGAGCTGCGGGTCAGGAATGTCGATAGGGCGATAGTTCTCCGCCTGTTCCGGCGCGGGAGGTTGCTTCAACCACGCGCCTGTTTCGTCATCCTTTAGCCTCTTGTGCTTCCAGCGATGGACGTAGAGGTCATTGCAGCGGCTGATCTTGTCCACGGTCTCGGTGGATACCCTCAGAAGTTTGGCCAATTGCTTCCGGCTCCTAAGGCGGAAAAACGGGCTGTCCTTGAGTTGGTACCCCTCTTCAGGCTGCGTCTTCGGCATCTGCTTTCCTTTCAACGAAACGCAGAATGTCGATAACCTTGCCTGCAATTTTTGAACGAATTTTATCGCCAGACTTGGCGTTCGGCAGCTCTTCCGCGAAGAACATGATAGAAGAAACCGGAATTTTGAACTCTGCCGCGTATCTCTGGATCAGATCAAGCGAGGGAGATTTGTTACCCTTTTCGATCTCCGAGATATGGGACTTCGAGACGCCAAGTTTTTCAGCCAGTTCTACCTGTTTCAAATCATGGAACACCCGGATCAACCTCAGTGCTTCATGGATCATAGTTTCATCCCGTTTGCTTTTCCCGTTTAGACATTAGGCGGGCGGCGATTAGCCGGGCGATCCGAAAATCGCCATCAACCACCGGACAAGCCGGTAGATGAAGATAGCCACCCTAAGGATGACCATCACGGTGCGAGGGTTCCGGAGTTTCCTCCAAAACCGACGTCGCCGCCGCCGTCGGTGTGTATCTTCAGAGAGAGCCATATTGCCCCTCCTTTCTGTTGGCCCCGGCGCAACACCCGCAGCGGATGCCACTAACCAAGGGTCCTCACCCAACAGAAAACGGAAACCGACGACTAAACCCTTTGCCTAGACGCGATAGCTGTCCTTGCTATCGCGTCTGCTTCGCCCGCCGCCGTCCCCTCGTCCCCTTCCGGGGCCTCCGGGCCGTGTGCGGTAGAAGTGGTAGAGGGGAAACCCCTCCGCGCTTGAACAAGTCCAAGCTGGGTATGAGGAACTTCTTCCGTTGTTACACAAGAGGCATGTGGGAAGAGCGCTGTCAGCTTTCAAGGGACAAAGTTCGCCTGGAGTGAACTTTTTTCCTAAAGGTTCGCAAGCGAGCATTTCAAAGCAGGCTTTGGATCAGGGCGCAGCGAACTCCCGCTCCCCGCCCAACTTACTCCACGCCCCTCACTCCGCCGCGATCTTGATCACCGGCTCCATCTCCGCCAGTTTCTCGTCGCTCAGGTGGCATTTCACCTGATGGCCCTCGGCCAGGTGGCGCACCGGCGGCACCTCGCGCTCGCAAAGCCCGCCGGGCACGTCCGATTTCCAGCGGCAGCGGGTCTGGAACGGGCAGCCGCTGGGCGGGTTCATCGCCGAGGGGATATCGCCCTCCAGCACGATATGGGTCTTTTCGACCGAGGTATCGGCGATCGGCACAGCCGAGAGCAGCGCCTCGGTATAGGGGTGGTAGGGCGGCGAGAACACCTGATCGGTCGTCCCCAGTTCGACCACATGGCCCAGGTACATCACCATCACCCGGTCGGAGAGATAACGCACGATGGAGAGGTCGTGGGAGATGAACAGCAGCGTCGTCTTCTCCTCCCGCTGGATTTCCATCAGCAGGTCGGTGACGGCGGCCTGCACCGATACGTCCAGCGCCGAGACCGGCTCGTCCGCCACCACGATGCGGGCGCCCCCCGCGAACGCGCGGGCGATGCCCACCCGCTGTTTCTGACCGCCGGACAGCTGTCGCGGCATCCGCTCGGCAAAGGCCCGCGGCAGTTTCACCAGATCGAGCAGCTCCAGCATCCGGTTGCGCCGCTCGGCCTCCGTGTTCCCCACGCCGAAAATCTCCAGCGCGCGGATGATCTGCCGGCCCACCGTCATCGAGGGGTTCAGCGTGTCGAACGGGTTCTGGAACACCATCTGAACCTCGCCCACGGTCTTGGGGTCGCGGGCCTGGATCGGGGTCTGTTCGATATTGCGCCCGTCGAGCAGGATCTGCCCCTCGGTCGCCGTTTCCAGCCCCATCAGCACCTTGGCAAAGGTGGATTTGCCGCAGCCGGATTCGCCGACGATGGCGAGCGTCTCGCTCTCCCGCGCCTCGAAGCTCAGCTCTTCGTTGGCCTTCACGACCTTGGTGGCGCCGCCGCCGAACAGGGCGTTGGCCGCCACCTCGTAGTATTTTTTCAGCTTGTCCATCTTCAGGACAACCTCGCCGATCTCCCCCTTTTCCTTGGTCTCCACCACCTCCGGCGGGGCGTTCCAGTCGATCTCCTGGAATTTCAGGCAGCGGGTGGCGTGGCGGTCGTTGCCGGGCACGTCGAACATCGGAATGTCCTTGGCGTTGCAGCGGCCGTCCTCGAAATAGTCGCAGCGCGGCCCGAAGTTGCAGCCCCTCGGGCGCTCGTGCGGCAGCGGGAAGTTGCCCGGGATCGCCTTCAGCGGATGGGCATTCTTGTCCGCGCCGGGCAGCGGGATCGAGCGGAACAGCGCCTGCGTATAGGGGTGCTGCATCTCGTCGAACACGTCTTCGATGCTGCCGCGCTCCACGGCCTCGCCGGAATACATCACGCAGAGCCGGTCGCAGGTTTCCAGCACCAGCCCGAGGTTGTGCGAGATGAACAGCATCGAGGTCCCGTATTTCTTGCCCAGATCCTTGACCAGATCGACCACGGCGGCCTCCACCGTCACGTCGAGCGCGGTGGTCGGCTCATCGAGGATCAGCAGCGAGGGTTCGGCCATCAGCGCCATGGCGATGACGATCCGCTGCTGCTGGCCGCCGGACAGCTGGTGCGGAAAGGAATTGAGGATGCGCTTGGGGTCGGGCAGCTTCACATCCGTGACCACCTGCAGCGCGCGGTCATAGGCCTCTTTCTCGGAGGCGCCGCGATGGATCATCGGCACTTCCATCAGCTGCTTGCCGATCTTCATCGCCGGGTTGAGGCTGGCCATCGGCTCCTGATAGATCATCGCGATCTCGCTGCCGCGGATCTTGCGCAGCTCGTCGTCGCTCATCTGGCCCATGTCGCGGCCCTTGAACTTGATCGAACCGCCGACGATGCGGCCGTTCTTGCCCAGATCGCGCATCACGCCGAGCGCCACGGTGGACTTGCCGCAACCGCTCTCGCCGACAAGGCCCACCGCCTCGCCCGGCTGCACCGCGACCGAGAAATCCATCACGGCGGGAATTTCCCGCAACCGGGTGAAGAAGGAGATCGAAAGCTTGTCGATCTCGAGGATCGGGCCGTCGTAATCCTGGTTCGGCATGTCTCTGGTCCCCATTGGCTTGCAGGGCCGGTGCCCTGTCTTGTTCTGGCTATAGATAGTCCGGGGGGCCGGGGGGCAGCGCCCCCGGTCCGCCGTTAGTCCTTAAGCGACTCTTCCCGCAGCCCATCCGCCAGCAGGTTCAGACCCAGCACCAGCGACAGCAGCGCCAGCGCCGGCGGCAGGGCCGGGTGCAGGTAGATCGACAACAGCTTGCGCCCCTCGTTGATGGTCGACCCCCAGTCGGGGCTCTCGGGCGGCAGGCCCAGTCCGAAGAAGCCCAATGTCCCGAGAAGGATCGTGGTGTAACCGATCCGCAGACAGAAATCGACGATCAGCGGCCCGCGCGCATTGGGCAGGATCTCCCACAGCATGATGTACCACGGCCCCTCGCCACGGGTCTGGGCGGCGGCCACATAGTCGCGTGTCTTAATGTCCATCGCCAGCCCGCGGACGATGCGGAACACCGTGGGCGAGTTGACGAAGACCACCGAGACGAAGACCACCAGGATGCCGCCGGGAATATCGAACAGGTCGATGACCGAGGGCAGGGCGGGGATCGAGATCGCCCGGGTATTGACCAGATAGCCATCGGTCGAGATCAGCGACAGGTACAGCCAGAACGCCAGCCCCAGCACCCCGATCAGCAGCGGCGTGCGGAACTTCGGCCGGGTGTAATAGCGTGAGTTCAGCAGCACCGCGATAAAGATGATCGGGAAGATGAACAGCACCGCCGCCATGTAGTTCGGCACGCCGGTATCCACGATCTCCGGCGTCACCAGCAGGTAGAACAGCAGGATCACCGGGAAGGCGAGGATCAGGTTCGCGAGAAACGACAGGAAGGTATCGAGCCGGCCGCCGTAATAGCCCGCCGGCAGCCCCAGCGTAATGCCGACCATGAAGGCAAACAGCGTGGCCAGCGGCGCGATCTGCACCACCACCCAGGCCCCCTTGACCATCCGGCTGAACACATCGCGCGCCAGGTTGTCGCCGCCCAGCAGATACCAGGCGTACTGTCCGTCCTCTGCGCCGCGCAGCGGCGTGCCCGGCACCTTGTTCTTCATGCCCGAGACCTGCGCTAGCGCGTCATGCGTGGTGATCAGGTCGAGCGCGCCGAACACGCCGGTGAACACCCAGAACATCACCAGCGCAAAGCCGATCATCCCGATCGGGCTGTCATAGAGCTTGCCGTAAAGGCCCAGCCGCCGCTTGAACGCCGCCGAAACGGCGAACAGGATGACCAGGGCGATCCACACCGGCGTGAACTGGTAGAGCACGCGGGTGATGATTTCCATCCAGGAGAGAGGTTCCATCTGTCCGATCCTCCCTTATGAAATCCGGATGCGCGGGTTCAGGTAGACATAGCCGATATCCGATATCAGCTGTGTCGTCAGAACCACGATCACCGAAACCACCGAGACCGCCAGCAGCAGCTCGATGTCGTTGTTGCCGGCGGCCTGCACCAGCGTCCAGCCGAACCCCTTGTAGTTGAACAGCGTCTCGACGATGACGACGCCGTTCAGCAGCCAGGGGAACTGCAGCATGATCACCGTAAAGGGGGCGATCAGCGCGTTGCGCAGCGCGTGTTTGACCACGATGTTGTAAAAGCTCACCCCCTTGAGCCTCGCGGTGCGGATGTACTGCGCCGTCATCACCTCGGTCATCGAGGCCCGGGTCATCCGCGCGATATAGCCCATCCCGTACAGCGCGATGGTCAGCACCGGCAGAAAGAAGTTTTCGAAATTGGCGTCCTTCACCGCGCTGGTGGCGGTGCCCTTGAACCATTTCAGCCCCACGGTGGAGGAGGCAAAGACCGCGATGAAGATCACGCCGGAGACATATTCCGGCGTCGCCGTGGTGATGATCGAAAAGGTCGAAAGCGAGCGGTCGAGTGGCGAGCCTTCGCGCATCCCGGCCAGCACCCCCACCAGAAGGGCGGCGGGAACCATCAGCATGAGGACCCAGAACATCAGCTTGCCGGTCAGCCCCAGTCTTGTTCCGATGATGCCGGAAACCTCGTCGCGGAACACGGTGGAATAGCCCCAGTCGCCTTGCAGAATGCCGCAGAACTTCGGCGCCGCGGCGGCCTCTTCGGCGGTTGCCGTGCCGCGGAAGCAGCGGCCGGTGACACCTTCGTCGGTTTCACGGGTCCAGCCCGGCACCACGCCCAACCACTGGCCGTATTTCACCGGCAGCGGCTGCAGATAGCCGTGGCTGTCGAGCCAGCTTGCCACGGCCTCGTCCGACATGCGGAAATTGCCTTGGGTTTTCGCCAGTTTTTCGAGGTTCGGGTAGAGGTTGGTCAGAAAGAACACGATGAAGGTCAGGCATAGCGCCGTCAGGATCATCACGCCGGATCTGCGCAGGATGAACAGTCCCATAAGGCCCCCTGTTGGTCAGGCTTCGTATCGGCCCTGTTGCCGGGCCTCTTCGTGGCAGACGCGTTGGCCGCGCCGCGGGGATTGGGGCCGCCCCCTGGGGGACGGCCCTGTCGTGCCGGGGTTAGGCCGCCCAGCCCCACTTGTAGTGGTGGTGTTCGTAGGTGATGTGCATGTCGGTGCCCACCAGCCCCTCGCGCATGTGGCGGAACAGCGAGCGCCAGTACGGCTGCACCGTCACGCCCTCTTCCTGGATCAGCGCCTCGCCCTTGGCGGCGATCTCGCGGCGCTTGTCGGCGTCGGCGATCGACAGCGCCTCGGTCAGCAGGGCGTCGAACTCCGGGTTGGACCAGCCAAACTCGTTCCAGGCCTCGCCGGAGCGATAGGCCAGCGCCCAGATCTGCACGCCCAGCGGTCGATGGTTCCAGTTGGTCGAGCTGAACGGGTATTTCACCCAGTCGTTCCAGAAGGTGTTGCCGGGCAGCACGGTCCGCTTGACCTTGAAGCCGGCATCGCGCAGCTGGGCCGCCACCGCATCGGTGGTGTTCTTGCGCCAGTCGTCGTCGATCGAGATGATTTCATGTTCGAAATCCATCATCCCGGCCTCTTCCATCAGCGCCTTGGCGGCGGCGGGATCGGCCTTCAGCTCCGGCAGCTTGGCGTATTCCGGGTGGATCCGGCAGACGTGGTGGTTTTCGGCCACTTCGCCCCGGTTGCCATAGCCCAGCTCCAGGCAGACCGCGTTGTCCACGGCCATCGCCAGCGCCTTGCGCACGCGCTTGTCGGCGTAAGGTTTCATCCCGTCGATCTCGGCCAGCTGGTTGGGCCGGATCACCACGGTCGCGGCGGTCACAACCTCGGACTGGACCAGGCCGATGTCGTTCATGATGTCGATGAACTCGCCCACCGATTCATAGAGCATGTCGACCTCTTCGGATTCGATCGCCGCCAGCCAGGCCGAGGGATCGGTGCCGTAATCGACATATTCGATGGTATCGAGGTAGGGCCCGCCATAGACCTCGGTGCCCCACCAGGCATGATCGGCGGCGCGTTCCAGCGTGGCGCCGACGCCCACTTCCATGTTGGCCAGCTTGTAGGGGCCGGTGCCGACCAGCTCGGTCGGATTGGCCGGATCGTAGCTGGAATGCACCACGGCGGCCGGATAGTCGGCGAAACCGGGGATGATCGAGATATCCGGCGTGGAGGTCTTCAGCACCACGGTCGAGGCGTCGACAACGGTGATCGCGCCCTCGGCGGCCATGCCGGTGTCGGCATCCACCAGCGAGGCGACCCGCGCGGCCATCGAGTTGCCCTCGACGCCCTTTTCGCACCAGCGCGCGATGTTGCGGGCAACGTCCTCGGCGGTGAAGTCGGAGCCGTCGTGCCATTTGACGCCCTGGCGCACCTTCAGCGTGTATTCGGTGGCGTCGTCGTTGACCTCCCAGCCTTCCAGCAGCATGCCGCGGAACGAGCCGTCGTTGTTGTATTCGACCAGATATTCGCAGGTGCCGCGAGTGACGCAGGCGATCTCGGACCAGTCGGCGGTCCGGGTATCCTTCAGCGCCTTGACCTGCATCTGCACGCGCAGGGTGCCGCCCTGTTTCGGGGTGGCCGCCAGCGCCTCGGTCGGGGCGGCGACGCCGATCAGACCATAGGCGGCCGCGGCGGAAACGCCGAGCGCGGTCGAACGGGTCAGGAATTCGCGGCGGCTCAGCTTGCCGGCCTTGTACTCCTCGGCGTGCATCTGCGCGGCCGGATGGATGGAGTGGTTAAGATGCGTAGGGCTGTTCATAGAAATCTCCCTGTGAAGCCTTGTTATTGGACTGAGTGTCTGTGGCGGCGCCCATTCGGGCATGGTTCGGGCACGGGACAGTCCCGTGCGGAAGTCGTCATAACCTTCAGCGGTTCCCCCATGCCGTTCATTCGGCAACAGAATTTCCCGTCCGTCAACGGTACCATTTCACTTTACACGGTAGAAAAACGACATCAACAGGTCGCGAAACGACATGTTGCGCTTACCCCGACGTCACGCGCCGGATCGAGCCAATCGGCGCAGGGCCGTGGGGGTCTTGTCCGTGTGCTGCTGGATGAATCGGGTGAAATAGGCGGCGCTGCCGAATCCCAGGTGCCGGGCGATGTCCTGCACCGGAACGTCGGTGGTGATCAGCAACCGCTGGGCGGCATGCAGCTGCCGCTCGGTCAGCAGCGCGGCGGCGGTGCGGCCGGTCTCGGCGCGGCAGACCCGGGTCAGATGGGTGGGGGTCACGCCCAGGGCCTCGGCATGATCGGCCATGGTGGCGCCGCTGGCATAATCGCGCACCAGCCGCGCGCAATAGGCCTGCACCAGTCGGCGGCCGGCGCTGAGCTTGGGGGCGGGATCGTCGGGCAGGTGCCGGCGCAGCCAGATCGCCATCAGGTCGGCATAGGCGCGCATCGCCGAATGGAAAAGCGGCCGCGCGGCGTTCTGTTCGCGGCCCATCGCCTCGAACAGAACCGTCAGCTCGCCCTGGGCCGCCACGTCGCGGATACGCAGGTGCTGCACCGTCTGCGGCAGGGTCATATTGGCGTTGTCGGGGATCACCAGCGCCTGGCCGAACCCGCCCCGCATCAGTTCGATCGCCATCAGGTTGCGGGCGGGAATGAACAGCGCGTTATGGGTGCCGATGCCGCGCCGCCCCCCGTCGAGCAGCGCCACCCCCTGGCCCTTGGTGATCCAGATCAGCAGATGTTCGGCCCGGTCGTGGGCCAGCTCCAGCTGCCAGGCGCCCGACGCCATCAATTGCGCTAGTGTCACGAGGCGGATGTCGTCCATATCGCTCGGGTCAAAGGGCATCTGTGCGAAAATGCTCTGCTGGGTCGGGGGTTACCTGTTAATTTACAACACAAATTCCGATATCCGACAACCCGCGCGGATCGGCGGAAGTCAGCCTGCCGGGGTGACCTTGTGCCAATGGCGCATTTTCGAGCGGAACCAGGTGCGCTGGCGCTTGGCGAACTGGCGGGTGGCGACTGTGGCCCGCACGCGGGCCTCATCCAGCGACATTTCGCCCATCAGATGCGCCATCAGCTCCGGCACGCCGATCGCCTTGTAGGCGGGCAGGGCGGGATCGTAGCTGTCGCGCATCGCCGCCACCTCGTCCAGCGCGCCGGCCTCCAGCATCGCGTCAAAGCGGCGGGTGATCCGGTCGAGCAGCCAGTCCTTGGGCACGTCGAACACCAGCGGCACCGCGTCCGCCAGCCGCAACAGCGGCGGCGGCGTATCGGCCTGCCAGTCGGCCAGCGGCCGCCCGGTGGCGCGCTGCACCTCCCAGGCGCGCTGGACCCGCATGCGGTTGTTGAGGTCGATCCCGGCGGCGGTGCGGGCATCGAGATCGGCGATCAGGGTCTCCAGCGCGATCCGGTCGGCCTCGGCCCGCACCTCCGGCGGGGTCGCCGGGATCTCCGCCAGCCCCTCGGTCAGCGCGGTGAAATAGAGCCCGGTGCCGCCCACGATGATCGGCCGCTCGCCCGCCTTGAGCAGCGGCGCCACCTCGCGCAGCCAGTGACCGGTGGAATACTGCGCGTCGCAGGGGATATGACCGTAAAGCCGATGCGGCGCCTGCGCCTCTTCCTCGGGGCTGGGACGGGCGGTGATGATGCGCCAGCAGGCGAACACCTGGCTGGCATCCGCATTGACCACGACACCGCCGCGCTGCTGCGCAATCGCCAGCGCCAGCGCCGATTTTCCCGACGCGGTCGGCCCGGCGATCAGCACCGGCGTGTCGTCAGGGATATTGGGTAGCTCGCTCAGCCGCTGCATGTCCGTCAGTCCGAAACCGCCGAAACCCGCCGCGTCCGGGCGGTTGCCGCATTGAACCTCGCGGCAATTTCCGACATTTTGCGCGCAAATAACCCCGTGCCGGAGAGAAGCGCAACATGACCTCGTCCCAAGAAACCGCCCCGAAGCCGAATATCACCAAATACAAGCGTGTCCTGCTCAAGATATCGGGCGAGGCGTTGATGGGGGACCAGGGGTTCGGCCTGCATCCGCCGACCGTGTCGCGCATCGCCAACGAGGTCAAGTCGGTGCACGACATGGGCGTCGAGATCTGCATGGTGATCGGCGGCGGCAACATCTTCCGCGGCCTGTCGGGCAGCGCCCAGGGGATGGAGCGGACCACCGCCGACTACATGGGAATGCTGGCCACGGTGATGAACGCGCTGGCGATGCAGTCCGCGCTGGAGGGCATCGGCGTCTTCACCCGGGTGATCAGCGCCATCCGCATGGACGAGGTGGCCGAGCCCTATATCCGCCGCCGCGCCGTCCGCCACCTGGAAAAGAAACGGGTCTGCATCTTTGCCGCCGGCACCGGCAACCCCTATTTCACCACCGATACCGCCGCCACCCTGCGCGCCAACGAGATGGCCTGCGAGGCGATCTTCAAGGGCACCAAGGTCGACGGCGTCTACGACAAGGACCCGGTGAAATTTGCCGACGCCAAACGCTATGACGAGGTGTCCTACGACGACGTGCTGGCCAAGCGGCTGGGGGTGATGGATGCCAGCGCCATCGCACTGGCGCGCGACAACAACCTGCCGATCATCGTGTTTTCGCTGGACGAGCCCGGCGGCTTCCGCGGTATCCTCGCGGGCGAGGGCACCTATACAAAGGTGCACGGCTGAGAGTATAGACCGCGCAAGCGTATAACGCGAAAGCGACAATCCGAACCTTGGGGAGAGGGCAGCCATGTCCGAAGATTTTGAACTGGATACCGACGATCTGAAACGCCGCATGGATGGCGCAATGGCCAACCTGCGCACCGAATTCGCCTCGCTGCGCACCGGCCGGGCCAGCGCCTCGATGCTGGAGCCGGTCCAGGTCGATGCCTATGGCCAGATGACGCCGATCAACCAGGTCGGCACCGTCAACGTGCCCGAGCCGCGCATGGTCACCATCAACGTCTGGGACAAGGGCCTGGTCGGCAAGGTGGAAAAGGCGATCCGCGAAAGCGGGCTGGGCATCAACCCGCAGCTCAACGGCACCATCATCATGCTGCCGATCCCCGAGCTGAACGAGGAACGCCGCCGCGAGCTGGGCAAGGTGGCCGGCCAATACGCCGAACACGCCCGGGTTTCGATTCGCAACGTGCGCCGCGACGGCATGGACCAGATCAAGAAAGCCAAATCCGACGGCATGTCCGAGGACGACCAGAAGTTCTGGGAAACCGAGGTGCAGGAGCTGACCGACAAGATGATCGCGGCGGTGGACGAGGCGCTGGAGGCCAAGCAGGCCGAGATCATGCAGGTGTGATCGCCAGGATGCCCAAGGATCCCGATATCGAGGCTCATCCCCGCGGGCCGGGCCATGTGGCCATCATCATGGACGGCAACGGCCGCTGGGCGCAGGCGCGCGGACGGCCGCGCCTCTTCGGTCACCACGCCGGCGCCCGCCGGGTCCGCGAGGTGGTCGAAGCCTGTCCGGACCTGGGCGTCAAATACCTGACGATCTTCGCCTTTTCGACCGAGAACTGGAAACGCACCCAGGCCGAGGTGGCCGGGCTGATGAGCCTGTTCCGCCGCTACATCGCCAAGGAGATGCAGGCGCTGGCAGCCAAGAACGTGCGCGTCCGCTTCATCGGTGACCGGGTGCGGCTGGACGCCAAGCTGATCGCGCTGATGGACCAGCTCGAACAGGAGACCGAGGGCAACGAGGGCACCCATCTGACCATCGCGCTGAACTACGGCGGCCGCGACGAGGTGGCCCGCGCCACCAAACGGCTGGCGCAGGACGTGGCCGACGGCAATCTCAGGCCCGAGGACGTCGACGAGGAAACCCTGCCGAAATACCTCGACACCTGTGTGCTGCCGGATCCCGATCTGGTGATCCGCACCTCCGGCGAGGCGCGGATTTCCAACTTCCTGCTGTGGCAGTCGGCCTACGCGGAATACGAGTTCATCGATACGCTCTGGCCCGATTTTACCGCCGAAGAGCTGTCGCGGCTGTGCCAGAGCTATGGCGCCCGCGATCGCCGCTTCGGGGCGGTCAAGGCATGAGCGGGGCAGGCCAACCAGGCCAATGGGGTGACCTGACCGCGCGCCTTCTGTCCGGGCTGGTGCTGGCCGCCGCGGGGCTGGGTGCGGTCTGGGCAGGTGGCTATTACTTCGTCACCTTCGTCTCCGTCGTCACCGGGCTGATCGTCTGGGAGCTGACCCGCATGGTGCAGCCGGGCGATACGCCGCGCGCGGTACTGATGGGCGTGCTGGCGGGCGTGTCCGGGTTTCTGGCGATCTACTTTCCGGCCGCCTTCGCGCTGCCCACGCTGCTGGTGCCGGCCCTGATCGGCTATCTCTGGCTGCCGCAGGCCCGGCGCGTCTTCGTGCCTTTCACCATCTTCATCCTGCTGGCCGCCTTCGGCATGATGTCGGTGCGCAACGAGTTCGGCTTCATCTGGATGCTCTGGCTGGTGCTGGTCGTGGCGGCCACCGATATAGCCGGTTACTTCGCCGGCCGCTTGGTCGGCGGGCCGAAATTCTGGCCGGCGATCAGCCCGAAAAAGACCTGGTCGGGCACCGTCGCGGGCTGGATTGCGGCGGTGATCGTGGGCGCGGCAATCATGGCGGTGACCGGGGCAGGGGCCTGGCTTCTGGCGCTGTCGGCGGTAACCGCTTTTGCCTCGCAACTCGGCGATATCGCCGAAAGCGCGGTGAAACGGAAAAGCGGCGTCAAGGATTCCAGCGCGCTGATCCCCGGCCACGGCGGCCTGTTCGACCGCTTCGACGGCATGCTGGGGGCGGCGATTCTGGTCTTGATCGTGATGCAGCTGACAGGCTATCCGCCCGGACCGGTATGAAGAGGCGACAAGCAATGCGGCGGGTGACGATCCTGGGGGCCACGGGCTCCATCGGGCAAAACACCATCGACCTGATCCGGCGCGAGCCGCAGGCCTATGACGTGGTGGCGCTGACCGGCGGGGCGAATATCGCCCGGCTGGCCGAGGATGCCCGCGCGCTCAACGCGCAGGTGGCGGTCACCGCTTACGAGGACCGGCTGGACGATCTGCGCGCCGCGCTGGCAGGCTCCGGCGTGGAGGCCGCCGCAGGCGCCGCCGCGGTCACCGAGGCGGCGACGCGGCCGGCCGACTGGGTGATGTCGGCGATCATCGGAGCGGCCGGGCTGGCGCCCGGGCTGGCGGCGCTGGAACAGGGCACCACGCTGGCGCTCGCCAACAAGGAATCGCTGGTCTGCGCCGGGGGGCTGGTGCTGGAGACCGCCCGCAAGCACGGCGCGCAACTGCTGCCGGTGGACAGCGAGCATTCTGCGGTGTTCCAGGCGCTGGTGGGCGAGGAGATCGCGGCGGTCGAGCGCATCGTGATCACCGCCTCCGGCGGCGCCTTCCGCGACTGGCCGCTGGAGCGTTTGCGCACCGCCACCGTCGCCGAGGCCTCCAGCCACCCCAACTGGGACATGGGCCAGCGGATCACCATCGACAGCGCCTCGATGTTCAACAAGGCGATGGAAGTCATTGAAACCAAGGAGTTCTTCGGCGTTCGACCGGAGCAGATCGAGGTTCTGGTGCATCCCGAATCGATGATCCACGCGCTGGTGGGCTTCGTAGACGGCGCGATGATGGCGCATGTGGGCTCGCCCGATATGCGCCACGCCATCGGCTATGCGCTGAACTGGCCCGAACGCCGGCCTCTGCCGGTGCCGCGGCTGGATCTGGCGCAGGTCGGCCAGATGAATTTCCACGCCCCCGACGAGGCGCGCTACCCGGCGCTGCGGCTGGCCCGTGCGGTGATGCAGGCGGGCGGGCTGACCGGCGCCGCCTTCACGGCGGCCAAGGAACGCAGCCTGGATGGGTTCATCGCCGGGCGGATCGGATTTCTCGACATGGCCGCGGTGGTCGAAACCGTGCTCGACCGCTTTACGGCGCAGAGTGGCCAAGTTGATGCCGCAATGACCCTTGATAACGTGCTGCAGACAGACCATCTCGCCCGGGTATGGGCAGACCAGGCGATGGCTGAAAGGGCAGGGTAGAATTTTGAATATTGTTGAATTAATTCCGCAGTTTGGCGGACTGGTCTACACCATCGCGGCCTTTGTCGTGGCGCTCTCCGTGATCGTCGCGGTGCATGAATACGGCCACTACATCGTGGGCCGTTGGTCGGGTATTCACGCCGAAGTGTTCTCGCTTGGGTTCGGCCCGGTCCTGTTCAGCCGCACCGACAGGCGCGGCACCCGCTGGCAGATCGCCGCGCTGCCGTTCGGCGGCTATGTCAAGTTTCTCGGCGATGCCGATGCCGCCTCGGGCAAGGACGGCGAAACCCTGGCCGAGATCTACCGCGAGAACCCGGAGGACCTGCGCCATACGATGCATGGCGCGCCGCTCTGGGCGCGCACCGCGACGGTGGCGGCCGGGCCGGTGTTCAACTTCGTCATGTCCATTGCGGTATTCACGGCGGTCTTCATGGTCCAGGGCGTCGCCCGCGACCCGCTGACCGTGGGCGAGGTGGTGGCCCTGCCGGGGGCGGCCAATGAATTGCAGAGCGGCGACGAGCTGATCTCGGTGGCCGGCATTCCGGCGCCCGGGGTCGGCGAGGGAGCCTCCTGGACCGCCTTCACCACCGGGCTGCCGGTGGCCGAGGCGCTGGAGTACCGCGTCCGCCGCGACGGCGAGGAAATGACGGTGCAGGGGCCGCACCCGTTTCCACCTTACGTCTACCGCGTCGCGCCGCGCAGCGCGGCGATGGATATCGACCTCAAGCCCGGCGATGTCATCACCGCTGTGGACGGCGCGCCGGTCTTTGCCTTCGATCAGTTGAAACAGGCGGTTGAGGCCTCCGACGGCCGGCCGCTCCTTCTCAAGGTCTGGCGCGACGGCGCGCTGCTGGACTTCACCCTGGCGCCGCGCCGCACCGACGAGCCGACCGCGGACGGCGGCTTCACCACGCAATGGCGGATCGGCATCGCCGGCGGCATGGCGTTCGAACCGGCCACCGAAACCGCCGGCCCGATCGAGGCGCTGACCGGCGGGGTGGTGCAGACCTGGGGCATTATCCGCGGCTCGCTGTCGGGGCTTTGGCACATGATCACCGGGGCGATCAGCACCTGCAACATCTCCGGACCCATCGGGATCGCCGAGACCTCGGGCGCGATGGCCAGCCAGGGCGCGCAGAGCTTCATCTCCTTCATTGCCGTGCTGTCGACGGCGGTCGGGATGCTGAACCTGTTCCCGATCCCGGCGCTCGATGGCGGCCACCTGATGTTCTACGCCTATGAGGCGGTGACCGGCAAACCGCCGAGCGACGGGGTGGTGCGTATTCTGATGGCGATCGGCCTGGCGCTGATCCTGTCGTTGATGGTCTTTGCGCTCGGCAACGACATTCTGTGCTGAACGACGCGGCCGGGCGGTGGGAAAACGCGCCTGCCGCCGGGGCCTGTGGTGCCGCCGCCCGTTAGACCGCCAAAGGCCGCCGATCCGCCCCGCGCGTCCAACTGTTGCCACATTCGCCCCCTAGGGTCCGGCCTGCGCCAAGCAACTGCGCAGAAAGGACAATGGCATGCATAGTATACAGCAATCCACCCGCGGGCTGGGCCTGGTGATGGAGCTGAACTGGGACCTGCTGCTTTACGTCGCGACGATCATCGTCGCCCTGATGGCCGGCGCATGGCTGGGGAGCCTCGTCTGAACCGCTGCTCGCGCCGTGCCCCGGCCGGCGCTGTTGCAGTCGGGAGACGGTCTGTAAATCACCAACTGCGGTTTTGACAACGACCGGCAATCCCGGTACTCACTTGCCCAATGTCTGCTTAACACTGGGTTCAAATTATGGGATTGGGGAGCGCCGCAGAACACCTCTGCGTGGAACGTGATTTTGGACGCACCGTTATGCACAGAGTGCTGCCCGCGTTTGTCTTTTTCTTTGCTGTCTTTTTCCTGGCTCTGCCGCATCCGGCCGAAGCACAGGACTACCGTTTCAACTCGGTGCGCGTGGAGGGGAACCAGCGGATCGAGGCGGCGACCATCGTCTCCTACGCCGGCATCGCGCGCGGCGAGGCGGTCTCGGCCGGCGAACTGAACGACGGCTACCAGCGCATCCTGGCCAGCGGGCTGTTCGAGACCGTCGAACTGACCCCGCGCGGTGGCACGCTGGTGATCTCGGTCAAGGAATACCCCACGATCAACAAGATCAACTTCGAGGGCAACCGCCGCATCAAGGACGAAGACCTCGCCAAGCTGGTCGACTCCACCCCGCGCCAGGTGTTCAACCCGACCAAGGCCGAGAGCGACGCAAACACCATCGTCACCGCCTATTCGCAGCAGGGCCGCGTCGCGGCCACGGTCGTCCCGCGCATCATCCGCCGCAGCGACAACCGCGTCGACCTGATCTTTGAAATCGCCGAAGGCACCACCATCGAGGTCGAGCGCGTCAGCTTCGTCGGCAACCGGGTCTATTCCGATCGCCGTCTGCGCCGCATTCTGCAGACCAAGCAGGCGACGATTCTGCGCGCCTTCTTCCGCTCCGACACGCTGATCGAGGACCGAATCGAGTTCGACAAGCGCGTGTTGCGCGATTTCTACCTGTCGCGCGGCTATGTCGACTTCCGCGTCAACAGCGCCAATGTGGAATTCACCCGCGAACGCGATGCCTTCTACCTGGTGATGGACGTCACCGAAGGCCAGCAGTTCAAGTTCGGCAAGATCACCACGGTGTCCGAATACCCCGGCATCGACGCGGCGGCCTATCAGGACGTGCTGAAGATCAAGCCGGGCGTGGTCTATTCGCCGACGCTGGTGGAAAACTCCATCGCCCGCCAGGAACGGCTGTCGATCAAGCAGGGGATCGACTTCCTCCGGGTCGAGCCGCGGATCACCCGCAATGACCGCGACCTGACGCTGGATGTCGAGTTTGCGCTGACCAAGGGCCCTCGCATCTTTGTCGAGCGGATCGATATCGAGGGCAACACCACCACGCTGGACCGCGTGGTGCGCCAGCAGTTCAAGGTCGCCGAGGGCGACCCGTTCAACCCGCGTGAGATCCGCGCCAGCGCCGAACGCATCCGCGCCCTCGGGTTCTTCGAAACCGCCGATGTCGAGGCGCGCGAAGGCTCGTCTCCGGAACAGGTCATCATCGACGTGAACGTCGAGGAAAAACCGACCGGGTCGCTGAACCTGGGCGGGTCCTACTCGATCAACGACGGTTTCGGCGTGGCCATCGGCCTGACCGAAAACAACTTCCTCGGGCGCGGTCAGCGGCTGTCGTTCACCTTCTCCACGGCGGAGGATGCCGAGTCCTACGTTCTGGGCTTTACCGAACCGTTCCTGCTGGGCCGTGACCTGCGGTTCGATCTGGACTTGGGGTATTCCGAGACGGATTCGAGCTACACCGCCTTCGACACCACGCGCGCATTCTTCGCGCCGGCGCTGACCTTCCAGCTGGCCGAGGTCTCTACGCTGAACGTCCGTTATTCCTGGGACGGCAGCGAGATGCAGGCGCGGGACACCCCGATCCACGGTCCGGTGATCGGCTCCGAGATCGCACAGGGCAACGTCACCTCCAGCTCGCTCGGCCTGACTTACACCTATGACAGCCGCCTGACCGGGCTTGATCCGAATTCCGGTGTGCTGTTCGAGGTCGGCGCCGATTACGCCGGGCTGGGCGGCGACAGCGAATATCTGCGCACCAACGCCAAGGCGATCGCCCAGACCAAGATCTTCAACGAAGAGATCACGCTGCGCGCCACGGTCGAGGCCGGCGCGCTGAACTGGCTGGGCAGCGGCAGCAGCCGCACGCTGGACCGTTTCGTGCTGTCCTCCGACATCATGCGCGGGTTCGAACCCTCCGGCATCGGCCCGCGGGACCTGACGCCCGACGGCACCGGCGTCGCCTATGACGATGCGCTCGGCGGCAATATCTACGCCGTCGCCCGCTTCGAGGCCGACTTCCCGCTCGGCCTGCCCGAAGAGCTGGGCCTGCGGGGCGGTTTGTTCCTCGATGTCGGCAACCTGTGGGACCTGAGCGACGTGAATACCTCCGGCGCGGCCTCGACCTGCGGGCCGGGCGGCACCTCCAGCTGTATCGTCGGCGCCGACGGTGCCTGGCGCTCGGTGATCGGGATCTCCTTCCTGTGGACCACCGGGCTGGGGCCGCTGCGGTTCAACTTCTCCAAGGCGATCAACAAGGAATCCTATGACAAGGAACAGACCTTCGACCTGACGCTGCAGGCGAAGTTCTGATCGCCCGGTTGGCCCGGCTCTGGCGTGATATCCGGCCGCTCCTGCTGTTGGCCCTCGCGGCGCTGATCCTGGCGCCCGGGGCCGGATCTGCGCAGCAGATCGGGCTGCCCAATACCGCGATCCTGACCATCGAGACCGACCGGCTGTTCGCCGGCTCGGCCTACGGGCAGCGCATCGCCAACGAGATCGAGGCCGACAGCGCCGTCCTCGCCGCCGAGAACCGCAGGATCGAGGCGGAACTCACGGCCGAGGAACAGGATCTGACCGAACGCCGCCCGGAGATGGAGCCCGAGGCCTTCCGCGCCCTGGCCGATGCCTTCGACGAAAAGGTGCAGTCGATCCGCAAGACCCAGGATGCCAAGGCGCGCACCCTGAACCAGCGCGCCGACAAGGCGCGGGTGGAGTTCCTGCGCGCCGCGCGCCCGGTGCTGGAGACGCTGATGCGCGAAAGCGGCGCCGGGGTGATCTTGGAACGCGGCAGCGTCTTTCTCAGCTCCAACGCCACCGACATCACCGACCTCGCGATCAGCCGCATCGACGCCGCCATCGGCGACGGCAGCGAGGCCGCAACCGGCGCCGATCAATAGGGCGGCTTGCCGAACCGGGGCTGGATTGCTAGTCAGTCGCCAACATTCAACATCAGGACATCATCAATGACCGCAGAGCTGAAGAGCGCGGATATCCATCTGATCCAGCGCATCCTCCCCCACCGGTATCCGTTCCTTCTGGTGGATAAGGTGGTCGATATCGACGGGTACAGCGCGGCGCGCGGCATCAAGAACGTGACGATGAACGAGCCCCAGTTCCAGGGCCATTTCCCCGGCACCCCGATCATGCCGGGCGTGACCATCGTCGAGGCGATGGCGCAGACCGCCGGCGTGATGCTGGGCGTCGGCATGGATATCATCGACTCCGATCTGCTGATCTATTTCATGAACATCGACAAATGCAAATTCCGCCGCAAGGTGGTGCCCGGCGACGTGCTGGAGATGCAGGTGACCACCCTGCGCGGCAAGCCGGGCGGCAAGATCTTCAAATTCGTCGGCAAGGCGACCGTCGACGGCGAAACCGCCGCCGAGGCGGAATTCTCCGCCATGGTCGACTATCAGGGGAACTGAGCGCCATGACCCGGGTGCATCCCAGCGCGGTAATCGAAGAGGGGGCCCAGCTTGGCGAGGGCTGCGTGATCGGCCCGTTCTGCGTGGTCGGCCCCCAGGTGGTTCTGGGCGACCGGGTGGAACTGAAAAGCCATGTGGTGGTCACCGGCGACACCGTCATCGGCGAAGAGACGGTGATCTTTCCCTTCGCGGTGATCGGTGAGATCCCGCAGGACCTGAAGTTCCAGGGCGAGGATACCCGCCTGGTGATCGGCGCCCGCAACCGCATCCGCGAACATGTGACGATGAACCCCGGCACCGAGGGCGGCGGCGGCATCACCCGGGTGGGCGATGACGGGCTGTTCATGGCCGGCTGCCACGTGGCGCACGACTCGCAGATCGGCGACCGGGTAATTCTGGTGAACCACGTGGCCATCGCCGGCCATTGCGTGCTCGAAGACGACGTGATCGTCGGCGGCCTGTCCGGGGTGCACCAATGGGTGCGCGTCGGCCGCGGCGCCATCATCGGCGGGCTGACCCGGGTGACCAACGACGTGATCCCCTACGGGCTGGTGCAGGCCCCCCGCGGCGAGCTCGACGGGCTGAACCTCGTGGGCCTCAAGCGCCGCGGCGTGGCCCGCAGCGACATCACCGCGCTGCGCGCCGCCTTCCAGATGCTGGCGCAGGGCGAGGGCACCTTTCAGGACCGCGCCCGCCGCCTGGGCGAAGAGACCGACAGCACCTATGTGCGCGAGATCGTCGATTTCGTGATGGGCGACACCGACCGTTCGTTCCTGACACCGGGGGGCTGAGACGATGCTGGCCCTCCTTGCCGGGCGCGGGGCGCTGCCCGATGCCATCGCGGCGGCGCAGGACGGCGATGTCGTCATCTGCGCGCTGGAAAGCGATCCGCCCAACCGTCTGGAGGTGGATCTTTGGTTCCGCGTCGAAACCCTGGGCAGCCTGCTGGATCAGCTCAAGGCGCGCGGGGTGGATCGCATCTGCACCGCCGGCGCCATCGGCCGGCCGCAGATCGATCCCGCCGCGATCGACGCGGCGACCCTGCCGCTGGTGCCGGTGCTGACCGCCGCCCTTCAGGCCGGCGACGACGGCGCGCTGCGCGCCCTGATCGGCATTTTCGAAACCGCCGGATTCCGGATGCTCGCCGCCCATGAGGCCGCGCCGGGCCTGCTGCTGTCCGCCGGGGTGCCCACCGCGGTCCAACCCGATGACCGCCACCGCAGCGATGCAGCCCGCGGCGCCGCCATCGTCGCGGCGATGGCGGCGGTGGATATCGGTCAGGCCTGCGCGGTGCTGAACGGCCAGGCGCTCGCCGTCGAGGCGATGTTCGGCACCGACTGGATGCTCACCGGCCTTGCCGAGCGGCCCGACGGGCAGGGCGGCATTCTGTTCAAGGCGCCGAAACCGGGGCAGGACCGCCGCGCCGACCTGCCGACCATCGGCCCCGAAACCATCCGCGCCGCCGCCGGCGCCGGACTGGAGGGCGTGGTGATCGAGGCCGGCGGCGTGATCGTGCTGGACCAGCCCGGGGTGATCGGCGCCTGCGACCGGATGGGGCTGTTCCTGTGGTCGCGGGAGCCGCAGGGCTGATGCGCGTTTTCGTCGTCGCCGGGGAGCCGTCGGGCGACCGTCTGGGCGGCGCGCTGATGGCGGGCCTGCGCCAGCTTGTGCCGGAGGTCACCTTCGACGGCGTCGGCGGCCCGCTGATGCAGGCGCAGGGGCTCTCCAGCCGGTTCCCGATGGACGAGTTGAGCGTCATGGGCGTGGCCGAAATCCTGCCGAAGTATTTCGACCTCAAACGCCGCATCGAAGAAACCGCCCAGGCGGTGATCGAGACGCAGCCGGATGTGCTGATCACCATCGACAGCCCGGATTTCTGTCTCCGGGTGGCGAAAATCGTCAAGGCCCAGGCGAATATCCGCACCGTCCACTACGTCGCCCCCACCGTCTGGGCCTGGCGCCCCAAGCGCGCCGACAAGATGGCCAGGGTGATCGACCACGTGCTGGCGCTGTTCCCGTTCGAGCCGCCCTATATGCAGGCCGCCGGGATGGAATGCGATTTCGTCGGTCACCCGGTGGTCTCCGAACCGCAGGCCACCGAGACCGAGATCACCGCCTTCCGCACCCGCCACGGGCTGGGCGCGGCGCCGCTGCTGCTGGTGCTGCCCGGGTCGCGCAAGGGCGAGGTCGGCAAACTCGCCCCGATCTTCGGCGCGGCGCTGGGTCCGGTGCTGCAGGCCCGCCCCGATCTGCGGCTGGTGGTGCCTGCCGCCGCCGCCGTCGCGCCGATGGTGCGGGAGATGACGGCGGCCTGGCCCGGTACGCCGCTGATCCTCGATCCCGGCGATACCGACGCAGACACCGCCCAGGCCGACAAACGCGCCGCCTTTGCCGCGGCAGAGCTGGCACTGGCCGCCTCCGGCACCGTGGCGCTGGAACTGGCGGCGGCGGCGACGCCGATGGTCATGGCCTACAAGGTCAACTGGCTGACCTGGCAACTGGTGCGGCCGATGATGCGGATCGACACCGCCAACCTGGTCAACCTGATCAGCGAAACCCGGGTGGTGCCGGAATGCCTCGGCCCAGACTGCCGAGCCGACCTGATCGCCGATACCGTGCTGCGGGTGCTGCAGCATCCGCAGGCACAGCAGGACGCCATGGCGCTGACCATGGAGCGGCTGGGGCAGGGCGGCGAAGCACCGGGTCTGCGCGCCGCGCGGGCGGTGTTGCGGGGGATGGGCGCTTAACGCGGCTCCGTTGCTCGCCCCGTAGAACAAGCCGCGCAAGCGCCGGACCGTGGATCGGCGCAGCTACCGAAGTTCGGCGCACTTAATCCTGGCCCAATCCGGACTGGACATGATCGGTGTGCTTACGTCGGCCAAGCGCCGGTCCGCCGGGACGGTCCGGCGCTTGCGCGGCGGCCTTCGGCCTTGTTCCGCGCTAGGGGAGTTGGCAGCCTCCCGCCTCACTCCCCGCGCCAGATCCAGCCGCCGCCATAAATCCGCGTGCCCTCGGTCTCGTAGAACACGCAAGCCTGTCCGGGGCTGACCCCTTCTTCCGGCGTCAGCAGTTCCACCTCGGCCGTGGTGGCCGAGGTCGGCCGCACGATCGCCTCGCGCGGCGGTCGCGTGGAGCGCACCTTGACCGACAGATGCCACTCGGGCTTCGACTCGAACGGCGCGTCGCCCAGCCAGTTGATCTCGCGCACCGGGATCACCCGGGTCGCCAGCAGCTCTTTCGGGCCGACCACGACCTGTTTCTTCTCGACATCGAGCTTCACCACGTAGAGCGGCTCGCTCAGCCCGCCGATGCCCAGCCCCCGGCGCTGGCCGATGGTGTAATGGATCACCCCCTCATGGGTGCCCAGCACGCGGCCATCCGCATGCACGATCTCGCCCGCGTCCGCCGCACCCGGGCGCAGCTTCTCGATCACGCTGGCATAATCGCCGTTCGGCACGAAACAGATGTCCTGGCTGTCGGGCTTGTCGGCCACCGCCAGCCCGTAATCCGCCGCCATCGCCCGCGTCGCGTCCTTGCTGGGCAGATGCCCCAGCGGGAACCGCAGGAAGGCCAGCTGCTCCGGCGTGGTGGAAAACAGGAAATAGGACTGATCGCGGTTCGGATCGGCCGCCGAATGCAGCTCCGGCCCGTTCGGCCCCATCTTGCGCTGGATGTAATGGCCGGTGGCCATGCAGTCGGCTTCCAGATCCTTGGCGGTTTCCAGCAGGTCCTTGAACTTCACCCGCTCGTTGCAGCGGATGCAGGGCACCGGCGTGGCGCCAGCCAGATAGCTGTCGGCGAACTCGTCGATCACGGCATCCTTGAAGATGTTTTCGTAATCCAGAACGTAATGCGGAAAACCGCGCTCCTCCGCCACCCGGCGGGCGTCGTGGATGTCGATCCCGGCACAGCAGGCGCCCTTCTTGGCCAGCGCCGCGCCATGGTCGTACAGCTGCAGCGTCACGCCGACCACGTCGTAGCCCTCGGCCGCCAGATGCGCGGCCACGACCGAGCTGTCGACGCCGCCCGACATCGCCACGACGACGCGCGTCTCGGACGGCGGCTTGGGCAGGCCAAGCGAATTCAGCGGTGCATCGGTGTCCAGCGCCATGGCGGCGGCTCCTCAGAATTGGTCGTTCCCGGAAAGTCTGTCGGAATATAGGAAAATGCCAGATACTCTCAAGAGGCGGTTTCACCCCGCGTTAAGAGCTATGCATCAAGACTCACTCCGGGAAAGTCCAGGGTGTGGTGATGTACTTGAAAAAAGTGGTGGGACCGCGCGCAGTAAAGATGCCGGATGGCACGACGATGACACGGGCGGATCTTCCGCCCGCGACGACACAGCGTTGGGTTGCGTCCCGCAAGGCGGCGGTCGTCAAAGGCGTGCTCTATGGGTTGATCAGCGAAAGCGAGGCGAAAAAACGCTATGCGCTGAGCGATGAAGAGCTGCAATCCTGGATCGAGGCGGTCGCCAATCACGGGGAAAAAGCACTGAAAGCTACCGCTTTGAAAAAATATAGACAACTATAGGTTGCTATTTCAGGCCGGATTTCTCTTATCTGTGGTAAGACACGGTTAACTTATTTTTGCCAAGGTTAACGGGTAGGTTAAGGTGAAATTGTAAGGAGAGTTCCAGTATGCGTGTGCTTCTAGTGGAAGACGACCCAGCCACATCGAAGAGCATCGAGCTGATTTTGACTCATGCCAACCTCAACGTCTATGCCACCGAACTGGGCGAAGAGGGGATCGACCTCGCCAAACTTTATGATTACGATTTGATACTTCTTGATCTCAACCTGCCGGATATGAACGGCCATGAGGTGCTGCGCCAGATTCGTCTGGCGCGGGTCGACACGCCGATCCTGATCCTCACCGGGTCGGACGATACCGAAAGCAAACTCAAGGGATTCGGCTTCGGCGCCGACGATTACCTGACCAAACCGTTTCACCGCGACGAGCTGGTGGCGCGCATCCACGCGATCATCCGCCGCTCCAAGGGGCATTCGCAATCGGTCATCCATACCGGCAAGATCGCCGTCAACCTGGACGCCAAGACGGTGGAGGTGGCCGGCGACCCGGTGCATCTGACCGGCAAGGAATACCAGATGCTGGAGCTTTTGTCGCTGCGCAAGGGCACCACGCTGACCAAGGAGATGTTCCTCAACCATCTCTACGGCGGCATGGACGAGCCGGAGCTGAAGATCATCGACGTCTTTATCTGCAAGCTGCGCAAGAAGCTCAGCCAGGCCACCGGCGGCGACAATTACATCGAAACCGTCTGGGGCCGCGGCTATGTGCTGCGCGACCGGCGCGAGGACGAAGGCGGCCCGCAGCTGGCCGCCACCGCCTGACCGCGCCGCGGCCTGGCGCGGGCCACCGCCGCCGCCTGCGGACACGGCATCTGGACCTGCGGCGTGACGCACCCTATCACGTAACCGGAGAACACTAGCCGGATACAGATGGGGCGCGCGCAGCCGTGGCGGACGACACTACCATAGACACCCTGACCGAAGATCAGGCGCGGGCCGAACTGGCGCGCCTGGCCGATCTGCTGCAACGCGCCGACGCGGCCTATCACACCGAGGATGCCCCGGTGATGTCGGACGCCGACTATGACGCGCTCAAGCGCCGCAACGCCGCGATCGAGGCCCGCTTTCCCAACCTGAAACGCAGCGACAGCCCCTCCGACCGGGTCGGCGCCAAACCTGCCGAGGGCTTTGCCAAGGTCACCCATGCCCAGCGGATGATGTCGCTGGGCAATGCCTTCGAGGATGCCGATGTCACCGGCTTCGATACCAGCGTGCGCAAGTACCTGGGCATGGGTCCCGGTACCGTGGCCTATACCGCCGAGCCCAAGATTGACGGGCTGTCGCTGTCGCTCCGCTATGAGCACGGGCGGCTGATCCAGGCCGCTACCCGCGGCGACGGCTCGGTGGGCGAAAACGTCACCGCCAACGCCCGCACCATCGCCGATATTCCCCGGACCCTCAGCGGCGCGCCGGACGTCCTCGAGGTGCGCGGCGAGGTCTACATGAGCCACGCCGATTTCGCCGCCCTCAACGAACGCCAGGCGGAAAAGGGCGACAAACCCTTCGCCAACCCGCGCAACGCCGCCGCCGGCTCGCTGCGCCAGCTGGATGCGGAGATCACCCGCTCCCGCCCGCTGCGCTTCTTCGCCTACAGCTGGGGCCAGCTGTCCGAACCGCTGGCCGAGACCCAGATCGGCGCGATGGAGCGGCTGCGCGCACTGGGCTTCGTCACCAACGACCTCACCCAGCTCTGCCAGGGGCCGGAGGAGATGCTGGCGCATTACGCCCGCATCGAGGAACAGCGCGCCACGCTCGGCTATGACATCGACGGCGTGGTCTACAAGGTCAACGATCTGGGGCTGCAGGCGCGGCTCGGTTTCCGCTCCACCACCCCCCGCTGGGCCATCGCCCACAAGTTCCCCGCCGAACTGGCCTGGACCCGGCTGGAGGCGATCGACATCCAGGTCGGCCGCACCGGCGCGCTCAGCCCGGTGGCGCGGCTGACCCCGGTCACGGTGGGCGGCGTGGTGGTCTCCAACGCCACCCTGCACAACGAGGATTACGTCGCCGGGCGCGACAATCAGGGCAACCCGATCCGCGACGGCAAGGATATCCGGGTGGGCGACTGGGTGCAGGTCTACCGCGCCGGCGACGTGATCCCCAAGGTGGCCGATGTCGACCTCAGCAAACGGCCGGAGGATGCGCAGCCCTACGAATTTCCCCACGTCTGCCCCGAATGCGGCTCCGAGGCGATCCGCGAGGACGGCGATTCCGTCCGCCGCTGTTCCGGCGGCATGATCTGCCCGGCGCAGGCGGTGGAAAAGCTCAAGCATTTCGTCTCCCGCGCCGCCTTCGATATCGAGGGGCTGGGGGCGAAACAGGTGGAATATTTCTACTACACCTGCCGCATCTCCGAACCCGCCGACATCTTCCGCCTGCAGGCGCGCGACGGCGATCCGCAACAGCTCACCGCCGATCCGCGCGACCGCATCGAGCGCCAGCTCAGCGATCCGGAACGGCGGGCGGAGCTGCTCGACAAGCTGGCCGAAATGCTGCGCGCCTCCGGCGTCCCGGTGAATGATGAAGACCCCGACCACGTGATTTCCGGCCTCAACCACCTCGCCGGCAAACCGCTGTCGCAGGTCAAGGGCTGGGGCGAGAAATCGGCCACCAATCTCTTCGCCGCCATCGAGGAACGGCGCCAGATCCCGCTCAACCGGGTGATCTTCGCCCTCGGCATCCGCCATGTGGGCGAGGTGGTCGCGGCCGACCTCGCGCGCCACTACGGCACATGGGCGGCGATGATCGCCGCGCTCGATGCCGCGCACCCGGCGCTGGAACGCCACCTGAAGGCCGAGGCCGCGGTCCAGGCCGAACGCACCGCGGCAGCAGAGGAGGGGCGCCGCGCCCGCATCACCGACACCCGCGCCGCCACCTGGGCGGAGGACCCCGCGCTGCCCTCCGGCGCCCGCGCCGCCTGGGACGATCTGGTCGGCGTCGACGGCATCGGCACCACCGTCGCCGTGGCGCTTGTCACCGCTTTTGCGCAACCGGCCGAACGCGCCTCGATCGACCGTCTGGTCGCCGAGCTGGAGATCGAGGCGGTCGAGGCGCCCGACACCGCCGGCAGCCCCGTGGCGGGCAAGACCGTCGTCTTCACCGGCACGCTGGAAAAGATGACCCGCGCCGAGGCCAAGGCGCGGGCGGAGGCGCTGGGGGCCAAGGTCTCCGGCTCGGTCAGCAAGAAAACCGATCTGGTCGTCGCCGGCCCCGGCGCTGGCTCCAAGGCCCAAAAGGCCGCCGATCTGGGTATCGAGACGCTCAGCGAGGACGACTGGCTCGCCCTGATCGGCGCCGCATGACCGGCCGCCCGGAGATCCTGTTTCCGCTGTTCGCGGATCTGGAGACCCTTGAGGGCGTCGGCCCCAAGATCGCCAAGCTGATGGCGCATCTGGAGGTCGAGGCGCCGCGCGACCTGCTGTTTTCCTTGCCCTATGCCGTGATCGACCGCCGCCGCCGCGACACCATCCGCGGCGCGGAATTTCCCACCACGCTGACGGTTGAGGTCACGATCGGCACCCACCGCCCGCCGCGCAACCGCGGCGGCGCCTACCGCGTGCATGTCACCGACAGCCAGGAAGAGTTCCAGCTGGTGTTCTTCCACGCCCGCGGCGACTACCTCAAACGGCAACTGCCGGAGGGCGAGAAGCGGGTGGTCTCCGGCAAGCTGGAGCTGTTCGACGGCATGGCGCAGATGGTCCACCCCGACCACATGCTGCCGCTGAACGAGGCGGGCGATATCCCCGATTACGAGCCGGTCTACCACCTGACCCAGGGCGTCAGTCAGCGGGTCATGTACAAGGCCGTGCGCGGCGCGCTGGCCCGCGCCCCAGAGCTCGCCGAATGGATCGACCCGGCCTATCTGGCGCAGGAGCACTGGCCGGGCTGGGCCGAGGCCGTCCGCACCGCCCACGCGCCCGAGGGGATGGACGACATCAGCCCCGGCGCCCCGGCACGCGCCCGGCTGGCCTATGACGAATTCTTCGCTCACCAATTGACGCTGGCATTGGCCCGCCGCCGCGAACGCAAGGCGCGCGGCCTCGCCACCAAAGGCACCGGCAAGCTGCAGCAAAAGGTGCTCGCCGCGCTGCCCTACACCCCCACCGGCGCCCAGACCCGGACCCTCTCCGAAATCGCCGCCGACATGGCCGCGCCGCAGCGGATGAACCGGCTGCTGCAGGGCGACGTCGGTGCGGGCAAGACGCTGGTCGCCTTCCTGTCGCTGCTGATCGCGGTCGAGGCGGGCGGGCAGGGGGCGATGATGGCCCCGACAGAGATCCTAGCCCGCCAGCATCTGGAGGCGCTGCGCCCGCTGGCCGAAGAGGCCGGCGTGGTGGTGGAGCTTCTGACCGGGCGCGACAAGGGCGCGGAACGGCGCGCCAAGCTGGCCGCGCTCAAACGCGGCGATATCCAGGTGCTGGTCGGCACCCACGCGGTATTCCAGGCCGATGTGGAGTTTGCCGACCTGCGCCTCGCCATCGTCGACGAACAGCACCGCTTCGGGGTGAAACAGCGGATGGAACTTGCGGAAAAGGGCATGGCCGCCGACATGCTGGTGATGACCGCCACGCCGATCCCGCGCAGCCTGTCGCTGGCGCAATACGGCGATATGGATGTCTCGGTCCTGGACGAGAAACCGCCGGGGCGCAAACCGATCAAGACCGCAGTGATCAGCACCGAGCGGCTGGATCAGGTGATCGACCATCTGCGCAGCGCCATCGCGGAGGGGCGGCAGTGCTACTGGGTGTGCCCGCTGGTGGACGAATCCGAGCTGTCCGACCTGACGGCGGCGGAGGACCGCTTCAAACGCCTGCGCGCGGTGCTGGGCGAGGGGGTCGTGGGGCTGGTCCACGGCCAGATGCCCCCGGCCGAGAAAGACGCGGCCATGGCCGCCTTTCAGCGCAGCGAGACCCAGGTGCTGGTCGCCACCACGGTGATCGAGGTGGGCGTGGACGTGCCCAACGCCAGCATCATGGTGATCGAACGCGCCGAAACCTTCGGCCTGGCCCAGCTTCACCAGCTGCGCGGCCGGGTCGGGCGCGGCGAGGCGGCCAGCACCTGCCTGCTGATGTACCGCCCGCCGCTGACCGAAGGCGGCCGCCGCCGGCTCGAGGTGCTGCGCGAGACGGAGGACGGCTTCCGCCTCGCCGAGGTGGATCTGGAGATGCGCGGCGCGGGCGACGTGCTGGGCACCGCGCAATCGGGGCTGCCGCGGTTTCAGGTCGCCGATCTGGAACACCAGACCGCGCTGATGGCGGTGGCCCAGAGCGACGCCCGCGCGCTGCTGGAGGCCGACCCGGGCCTGCAAAGCGACCGTGGCCGCGCCGCCCGGGTGCTGCTCTGGCTGATGCGCCAGGACCGCGCCATCCGGTGGATTTCGGTCGGCTGAGCGCCGACCCGGAAACGGTGAGCGCGAACCGGACAGCCGCCAGCGGCGCGGTTCCCGTTCGAACGGGCGCAGCCCCGGCAAAACGCCGGTTTGCACCGAAGCGTTCCGCAAAACCAAACCAGAACGCCCTCTGAAAAGCCGCGCAAAATCAGCGCCTTGCTTGATATGTTCTCTTTAGTTCGCAAATGTTCTCAAAAAGTTCTTTACAGAGAGGGGCGAGATATGAGAACAAAAGAACAACACGGGAACACAGCGCTCCCGCTGACCCACAACAGACCGACCCGGAGGTGACCCCATGCTGACCCAGATCAAAACGGTGCTGACCGCCAACCGCGACACCCTGCTGCAAGACGCCATCGGGGTGGCCGCTCTGGTCGTGATCCTGCTGGGCTCGCTGCATCTGCCCGGTCTGGTCTGATCCTCAGGAACTGCCTGCGATCTCGTGCCGGGGATGCATCCGCATCTTTCTGTCCCACATACCCGATGCAGCAAGGGCAACCTGCCTCAAGCCCCTTGCCGGCCCGCTCCCAACGGGCCCCGGTGCCCCCGGATCCTGCATGAGACACGCATACCTGCCGCCGCCCTCCACGCCCAAGGAGGTGCGGCGGTTTTTTCTTTTCGGGGTATCGCTCAGGTCCTGATGCCGTCAGATCGGGTCAGGTCAATGCAAGGTCTGGAACAAACCTTCAGGCGCAATCGGCCTGTTCTGCCTTTTCCATCGCCTCCGCCGTCGCCTCCAGCGCCAGCAGGATCGAGGCATGGCGGTTCTTGTATTCCCGCGCCGGCCGCAACACCTCCAGCCCGTCAAACGGCGCATCCGGCGCCGGGCCGTCCTGCTTCAGCATCGCCTTGAGCTGATCGCGTGCCCGTTCCACCTGCGCCCGCGTCGCGCCAATCACCGCCCCGCCCACCACGGCGGCCGAGGCCTGACCCAGCGCGCAGGCCTTCACGTCCTGGGCGAAATCGGCGATCTTGCCGTCCTTCACCGCCACATCCACCGTCACGGTCGACCCGCACAGCGGCGAGCGTTTCTTGACCGTCGCATCGGGGCTGTCCAGCCGGCCCAGATGCGGGATATCGGCGGCCAGCGCCAGAATGCGCGCCGAATAGAGCTTGATCAGGTCGGTCTCACCGGACATGGGTTTCCCTCGCAGCTTGTTCCCCATACATAGGGGGACCGTCCCCCGATGCAAAAGGTTTTCGCGCATGTCCTTTGATCCCGCCACGCTCACTTTCACGTCAGACGGGCTGATCCCCGCCATCGCCCAGGATGCGGAGAGCGGCGAGGTGCTGATGATGGCCTGGATGAACGCCGAGTCCGTCGCCCGCACGCTGGAAACCGGCCGTGTCACCTATTGGTCGCGCTCGCGCCAGTCGTTCTGGGTCAAGGGCGAAAGCTCCGGCCACGTGCAGGAACTGGTCGATTTCCGCGTCGATTGCGACCGCGACTGCCTGCTGGTGCTGGTCAACCAGACCGGCCCGGCCTGCCACACCAACCGCCGCAGCTGCTTCTACACCGCCGTCCGCGACGGCGAAGAGGTCGAACTGATGAAACCGATGGAGTGAGGCGCGCCCGGACATCGGTCCAGTGGACCGATGTCAGCGCCGAACGGGCGGAGCCCCTTTGGGCTACCCCAGCTCCACCATCCGCCGGACATCCTCCGGCGTCGCCCCCTCGGCGCGGTATTTCGCAATCGCCCGCGCATCGTCACGCTTGGCCAGCCGCTTGCCCTGATCGTCGCGGATCAGCCGGTGGTGATGATAGACCGGCACCGGCAGCCCCAGCAGGTGCTGCAACAGCACATGGATCTGCGTCGCCTCGAACAGGTCCAGCCCCCGCACCACATGCGTGATCCCCTGATCGGCATCGTCCACCACCACCGACAGGTGGTAGGAGCTGCCCATCTGCCGCCGCACCAGCACGATATCGCCCACCGCGCCGATCAGATGGTCACGGTCGAGCCGGTGCACACCCGCCTGCGCCGCCCCGGTCTCGGTGAAGGACAAGGCGGGCAGGGCGCCGGTGGCCTTTTCCATGTCGAGGCGGATCACATCGTCTTCTCCGGCCTCCGCCATCGAGCGGCCGCGACAGGTACCGGGATAAATCCGCCCGTCCGGTCCGAACCGCGGCACACCTTCCTGCGGCGCTCCGGCGGCGGCCTCGATGTCGCCGCGGCGGCAGCGGCAGGGATAGGTGAGGCCCTGCGCCGACAGCTGCGCCAGCGCCTGCGCGTACCGGTCCATCCGGTCCGACTGCCGCATCACCGGCTGCGGCCAATCCAGCCCCAGCCAATGCAGATCGTCATAGATCTGCACCTCCCATTCCGGCCGCGCCCGGCTCCGGTCGATATCCTCGATCCGCAGCAGGAAGGTTCCGCCTACCGCCCTTGCCATGTCGTGGGCCAGCATCGCCGAATAGGCATGGCCCAGGTGCAGCGGCCCGGTGGGCGAGGGGGCGAAACGGGTGATAAAGCTCACGAGGCCTCCGCCGGCGCCTCCGCCGCATCCAGCCAGGCGGTCCAGTCGGCCTTGGCCCGGTCGGTATAGGCCTTGTAGCGGTCCTTGCGGCCGCGCCGCCCGCCCTTCAGGCCCTGCACGGGGGGGAACAGCCCGAAGTTCACGTTCATCGGCTGGAAGGTCTTGGCCTCCGCCCCGCCGGTGATATGGGTGATCAGCGCGCCGGTCGCCGTGGTCCCCGGCGGCGCAACCAGTGTCCGGCCCAGGATCTCCGCCGCCGCCAGACGCCCCGCCAAAAGCCCCATCGCCGCGCTTTCCACATAGCCCTCGACGCCGGTGATCTGCCCGGCAAAGCGGATATTGGGCTTTGATTTCAGCCGCATCTGCGCATCCAGCAGGGTGGGGGAGTTGATGAAGGTATTGCGGTGAATACCCCCCAACCGCGCGAACCGCGCCTGCTCCAGCCCCGGGATCATCCGCAGCACCTCGGTCTGGGCGCCGTATTTCATCTTGGTCTGGAACCCGACGATGTTGAACAGCGTCCCCAGCGCGTTGTCCCGGCGCAACTGCACCACCGCATGCGCCTTCACCTCCGGCTGGTGCGGGTTGGTCAGCCCCACCGGCTTCATCGGCCCGTGCCGCAGCGTCTCGCGCCCGCGCTCGGCCATCACCTCGATCGGCAGGCAGCCGTCGAAATACCCCGCCGTCTCCCCTTCGTGAAACTCGGTCTTGTCGGCCGCCAGCAGCGCGTCGATAAACGCCTCGTACTGCTCGCGGTCCATCGGGCAGTTGAGGTAGGCGGTGCGCTCTTCCTCCGTCTCGCCCTTGTCGTAACGCGACTGCATCCAGGCCTTCGACATGTCGATGCTCTCGGCATAGACGATCGGCGCGATGGCATCGAAGAACGCCAGCGCCTCGGCCCCGGTCTCCGCCTGGATCGCCGCCCCCAGCGCCGAGGAGGTCAGCGGCCCGGTGGCGATGATCCAGCGCCCCTCGTCCGGCAGGCTGTCGATCTCTTCATAGGAGACCGAGATGCGCGGATGCGCCTTCAGCCGGTCTGTCACCGTCTCGGCAAAGGGGTCGCGGTCCACCGCCAGCGCGCCCCCGGCGGGCAGCCGGTGCGCATCGGCCGACGACATGATCAGCCCGTTCGCCGCCCGCATCTCCCAGTGCAGCAGCCCGACCGCGTTCTGCTCGCTGTCGTCCGAGCGGAAGGAGTTGGAACAGACCATCTCGCCCAGATTGCCGGTCTTATGGGCAAAGGTTTCCACCTTGGGGCGCATCTCGTGGATCACCACGTCTACCCCCGCCTGCGCCGCCTGCCAGGCGGCCTCGGACCCGGCCATGCCGCCGCCCACGATATGAAGTGTCTCGCTCATGGCTGCCAGATAGGGCAGCCGGGTCTGCGGTGCAACGCCAGACTGCGGATCAGGCCCGCCTCGCGCCCGCCTCGATACTGCTGTCGCCGGAGAAAAAGTATCGCCGTCTCAGGGCCGCCGCGGGACGGAAATGAACCGATGAGAGAATTCCGGTTCGGAGGGACCGTCCCCCGTCAGCGGCCCGAGACAGGCGACTTAACGAAAAAACATGTGCCACAGCACACCCTTTTTGAGAAGGCGCGTGTTGGAAACAATTTTAACGATATACGAAACGATATCGCCCCTTACTGCTTCCAGTCCGGCGGACGCTTGTCGAGAAAGGCCGCGATGCCCTCTTCGGTGTCGCGATAGAGCATGTTTTCCACCATCACCTCGCCGGCATAGGCATAGGCGTCGGCGACCGGCATCTGGATCTGGTCGTAGAACGCCCGCTTGCCGATGCGCACCGCCGCGCCCAGCTTGGCGGCCAGTTTTTCGGCCAGCGCGGCGGTCTCGGCCTCCAGGTCCTCCGGCGCCACGGCCCGGTTGATCAGACCCAGCTCGCAGGCGCGGTCGGCCTCGATGAACTCGCCGGTGCTCAGCATCTCAAAGGCATGTTTGCGCGGGATGTTGCGGCTCAGCGCCACCATGGGGGTGGAACAGAACAGGCCGATATTCACCCCGTTGACGCCGAACCGGGTGCCCTGCGCCGCCACCGCCATATCGCAGCTCGCCACCAGCTGACAGCCGGCGGCGGTGGCGATGCCATGGGCCCGGGCGATCACCGGCTGCGGCAGCGCCTGGATCGACATCATCATGCGTGCGCAGCGGTCGAACAGGTCCTTAAAATAGGCCTTGCCGCCATCCTCGGCCTGCCGCCCCGCCGTCATCTCCTTCAGGTCATGGCCCGCGCAAAACGCCTTGCCCGCGCCCGACAGGATCACAGCCCGAATCTCTCGGTCGTCTTTCAGCGCATCGAACTGGGCCTGAAGCGCCGCGATCATCTCGTCGGACAGCGCATTCAGCCGCTCCGGCGCGTTCATATGCAGATGCGCCACCGCGCCCGTGTCGTTACGTTCCAGAATTGCCATCTTGCCCTCCCTTGAGATGTTGCGGCAACTCTAGGGGCATTGAAGAGGGAGGAAAAGCATGACCTTGGCCATGAACCGCGACGAGCTGACCGATTACATGGAGGAGGTCTTTCCGCAGATCCGCAACGATTTCGCCATCGACGAGCTGACCGAGGACACCGTGATCGTGCGGTTGCTGACCGACGAGCGGCACCTGCGCCCCGGCGGCACGGTATCGGGGCCCTCGATGTTCGCGCTGGCCGATGTCGCCGTCTATGCGATGGTCCTCGCGCGGATCGGGAAAAAGGCGCTGGCGGTGACCACCAACTGTTCGCTGGATTTCATGCGCAAGCCCGAGGCCGGACGCGATGTGATCGCCGAATGCCGGCTGCTGAAACTGGGCCGGGTGCTGGCGGTGGCCGATGTGCTGATGTTCTCCGAGGGCGGCGACAAGCCGGTGGCGCGCGCGACGCTGACCTATTCGATCCCGCCACGCTGAGCGGGCAGGGCGTGGCGGCCCGCCACCGCGCGCTGAGGGGTTAACAGGCGGTTTCCGGTCTGTACAATTCGGCCCCCGAACTCCCCATTCTGGCGGCGACATCCCGGCCGCCGGACGCACCGGGACTTGTACCGATACAATCCTGCTTTTGCGCCTCCGACGGTGGGCCGGAAAAGGTGACTTATTTGGTCATATTTGATTTGTATCAAGGCCCAGCAGGCCCCTCATGCGCATTGTTGCAAAAAAATCCATGAGGACACGCCATGAGCGACGCACCCGCACCCGGCCAGATGCCGGAAGACATCGACCTTCACCGCCTGTCGCATTTCCCGATCACCTTCTTTGCCATCGTAATGGGGCTGATGGGGCTGGCGCTGGCGCTGCACGCCGCGCATGAGGTGCTGCCCTGGGCCGAACCGGTGGCGCAGGTGGTTCTGTATTTCGGTGCGCTCGTCTTTGCCGCGATCGCGCTGGTCTATATCGTCAAGATCCTGCGCCATGGCGGCGCGGTGCGGGCGGAGTGGAACCACCCGGTGCGGCTGGCGTTCTTTCCTGCGGTGTCGATCTCGATGCTGCTGACGGCCACCGCCTGCTACGGGGCCGATCCGCAGCTTTCCCACCTGCTCTGGGTCCTGGGCACCATCGCGCAGGGGGTCCTGACCATCGCCGTGGTCTCCGGCTGGATCAGCCACCGGTCGTTCGAGGTGGGGCACCTGACGCCTGCGTGGTTCATCCCCGCGGTGGGCAATATCATCGTGCCGGTGGTGGGCGTGCGGCTCGGCCACCCGGAAATCTCCTGGCTGTTCTTCTCCGGCGGGCTGGTGTTCTGGATCGTCCTGCTGACCCTCGTGGTGAACCGGCTGGTGTTCCACAACCCGATCCCGGCGCGGCTGTTTCCCACGCTGGTCATCCTGATCGCCCCGCCCGCTGTCGGCTTTGTGTCCTATTATCAACTGGTTGGACAGCTCGATCCCTTCGGTCACATCCTGCTGAACATCACCTATGTCTTTGCCGCGCTGGTGCTGGTGCAGGTGCCCAAGCTGCTGCGGCTGCCCTTCGCGCTGAGCTGGTGGGCGTTGTCCTTTCCGGTGGCCGCGCTGACCATTGCCTCGTTCCTCTACGCCCGTCTGGCCGGGTCCGCCCCGCATGAGGCGATTGGGCAGATCGGGCTGGTCGTTCTGGCCGTGATCATCGTCGGCCTGCTCGGCCGCACCGCGCTGGCCATCAGCCGGCGGGAGATCTGTCAGCCGGAGTGACGGCGGTTGGTGTCCGGACAAAAAAAATGCCGGGGCACGAAGCCCCGGCCAGGAAGAGGTCCGTTGCCGGACGGGGATTGCGGTCAGCCGTGCCAGAACGGGCGGTTCGCCTCGGTTCTGGCCTGGGCCTGGGTGATGCCGATGTCCTCCAGCAGATGCGGGTCGAGATCGCCCAGCTGTTTGCGGGTTCGGCGACGCAGGATCCATACGCGCAGCGCAGCGGCAACTCGGCGCAGACCGGAGACGGTCGATCGCTGCTGGCGCCGGCCGGCGCCGATGGCGGAGGAAGTGCTGGTTTGCATCGCTTGGGACATTGGACTACCCAGATAAATTGTATTGACACAATGGCGATACGCCATCTAGGTAATTTGATACAATAGCGCGGACGGGAAGGTCAAAGGAAAGATTGTAATGAGTACAATTTGGGAGAACACCCTCACACCGGCCACCGGACCAAAGTACAAAGCCGTCGCCGATCGCATCCGCAACGCCATACAGTCCGGCGATCTGAGCGCCGGAGATAAGCTGCCGCCGGTGCGCGAACTGGCCTATCAGCTTGAAATCACACCAGGAACCGTCGCCCGCGCCTACACGGTCCTGACCGATGAGGGGGTCCTGGAGGCCGAGGTCGGGCGCGGCACATTCGTGGCCGAGCGGCCCGACCTGACCGAAGACATCGAAACCAAAGCCGAGCCGGAACTGGGTTTGGAAATCGACGTCGCCCCGCACAACAGCGAAGGCGGCGACGGCTATCACGTCAACCTGTTCTCGCCGCATCTGCCGCATGTGGGCCAGGCCCGCATCCTTCGCGAACTTCTGGCCGAGATCGCCCAGGACCCGCCATCGGGCCTGATGCATTACCCGTCGCGCGAAGGGGCCCGCCCGGCACGGGAGGCTGCGGCGCGCTGGCTGTCGCATGGCGCGGTGGGCCGGGTGCGCGAAAACGAGGTGGTGTTTGCCAATGGTGGCCAGCACGCGCTTGGGCTGGTGCTGCAGACCGTGCTGCGCGGCCGCCGTCCCGTGGTGCTGGTGGAGGAGCTGTTTTACCCCGGGTTCCGCCGCGCCGCCGAGCTGCTGCGCGCCGATGTGGTGGCGGTGGAGATGGACGCCCAGGGCATCATCCCCGAGGCGCTCGACGCCGCCGCGCGCACCCATGACGCCCAGATCCTCTGCACCTCGCCGGAGGTGCACAACCCGACCGCCATCCACACGCCCGAGGACCGCCGCCGTGCCATCGCCGCGGTCGCCCGCCGCCGCGATCTGCAGATTCTCGACGACAATTGCTACAACATCAAACCGGGCGAGACGCCCAGCTACCGCCTGCTTGCGCCGGAGCGGAGCTGGTATGTCACCTCGATCTCCAAGAATATCACCCCCTCGCTGCGGATCGGCTTTGCCGTGGCCCCGCCGGAGCGCAGCGTGCATCTGCGCCGCACCGCCGAGCAGGGCTTTTTCGGCCTGGCCACCCCGCTGACCGACCTGGCCGCGAAGCTGCTGATCGACCCGCGTCTGGACGCGATCAGCGACCGGATCCAGGACGTGCTGCGCGATTATGTGCAATGCGCGGTCAACGTGTTGGGCGGCTACCAGACCACCTGGCGCCCCGACGCGCCGTTCCTGTGGCTGACCCTGCCGGTGGGCTGGCGCGCGGGTGCCTTTATCCAGGCCGCTGAAGCCGAGGGAGTGCGCCTACGCCCGGCCGAGGACTTCGTTCTGCGCTCCGCCCGGGCGCCCCATGCGGTGCGGCTGTCGATCAACGCGGGCGTCGCGCTCGACACCTTTGAGCGCGCCATGCAACGGCTGCGGCGGCTGCTCGACAATCCGCCGGAGCAGATCGCGGTCTGATTGTGGGGTAATATTATACCTATTTTACAACCAACTGAAAACACGTGATATTTTCAGTTAAACCGCAGTTGACCCGCAATTCACGCTTCCATATACACCGTCCATCGAATTCCGGCGGCGTCCCTGTGGCCCGCCGTTCACGAGAAACGGGACCGATCCGATGAAAACCTATTCTGCAACCCCTGCAGAGATCGACAAGAAATGGATCCTGATCGACGCCGAGGGCGTCGTTCTGGGCCGTCTTGCCTCGATCGTGGCCATGCGTCTGCGTGGCAAGCACAAAGCAACCTTCACGCCGCACATGGACATGGGTGACAACGTCATCGTCATCAACGCCGACAAGGTGCAGATGACCGGCAAGAAGCGCGAAGAGAACTTCTACTGGCACACCGGGCACCCGGGTGGCATCAAGTCGCGCACCAAGCAGCAGATCCTGGAAGGCGCGCACCCCGAGCGCGTTGTATTCCAGGCTGTCAAGCGCATGCTGCCGGGCAACCGCCTGTCGCGCCAGCAGATGACCAACCTGCGCATCTACGCCGGTGCCGAACATCCGCATGAGGCCCAGAGCCCCGAAGTTCTGGATGTCAAATCCATGAACAAGAAAAACACCCGGAGCTGAGACAGATGGCTGATCAGATCAACACTCTCGAAGAGCTGAGCGCCGTCGCCGGCGTGGAACCCGTGGCCGAAGAGATCATCGCGCGCGAGCCCGTGCGCGACGAGCTGGGCCGCTCCTATGCCACCGGCAAGCGGAAGGACGCGGTCGCCCGTGTCTGGATCAAGCCGGGCTCCGGCAAGGTCACCGTGAACGGCAAGGAAATGAACGCCTATTTCGCCCGTCCGGTGCTGCAGATGATCCTGCGCCAGCCGTTCACCGTGGCAGGTGTCGAGGACCAGTTCGACGTCATGGCGACCGTCAAGGGCGGTGGCCTGTCGGGCCAGGCCGGTGCGGTCAAGCACGGCATCTCCAAGGCGCTGCAACTGTTCGACCCGAGCCTGCGCGCGCCGCTGAAGGCCGCCGGCTTCCTCACCCGCGACAGCCGCGTGGTGGAACGGAAGAAATACGGTAAGCGCAAGGCGCGCCGGAGCTTCCAGTTCTCCAAGCGTTAATCGCTGGCAGATATCCAATATGGAAAAGGCCGCGCATGGTGCGCGGCCTTTTTCTTTGTCCGGATGCCGGCCTCAGCCCCCGGTCCAGAACCGCGGCATCGGAAAATCCGGCCGGCCGTCGACATTGGGCCGGTCCAGCGGATGGGGCAGGGGCGGCGGCGGGCCGATCTCACCGGCGCGGTCGCGGCGCAGAAAGGCGGCTTCGAACACCGGCGGCAGGCTCAGACCGCCGGCATGCACAAGCGGAGAGGCGTTGTTGGGGTGCAGGTGCACCACCACATGGCTCCGCGCCAGCCGTTCCAACGCCGGTGCCATGCGGGCGAGGTGTTTCGGCGACAGCATGCGGTGAAAGCCGTGGAATTCCACCAGCAGGATTCGGAACCGACCCAGGGTTTCGTCGCTGGCCGCCGCCAGCGTGTCATACTCCGCCCCTTCGATATCCATCTGCAACAGAAGATCCCCGGTGTCCGGCGCATAGCGGGCCACCCAGTCATCGAGCGAGATGAACTGGCCTTCGGTCCGGGGACCCAGGAACAAGGGATCGAAGGTGGCCAGCGGGTGCGGCTGCGGCAGGCCCGGAACGGAAGCATCGGCGAGGAACGAGGGGATGCCGCGCTCCAGCACCGCCAGGTCGAAATCCATCTTGTCGGAGACGCCGGGCGAGAAACTGGCCGCAATGCCGTCCAGATCGTCGGGCAGCAGGTAGCCGCCATCGGCACCGCCGCCGATCCGCATCAGCGGCACGTCGCAGCCGTGCGGCGTCAGGCAGTCCAGGACCTGCTGCAGGCGCGCGTGGCCCGTGTGCCCCAGCCGGGCGTGGCGCAGCGCGGCTTCGGTATTGCGCCGAAAGGATTTCCAGCCGTTTGCCATTTTGGGGTGTTCTCCGTTTGAGGGGGCGGGCCGCGGTGGCCTATTCGTCCGGGGCGATCAGGCCCAGACCGCGCAGATAGATGCCGATGCCGGTTTCCAGCAGGTCTTCGGGTGTGAACGGTGCGGTGGCACCGGCGTTGCGGGCGTAGAGTTCGACCACGCCATGGCTCAACGCCCAGATATGCGCGCTGAACATCGAGGCGGGCGGGCGTTTATCGGCCGGGATGCGTTCCGACAGGTCGGCGGCGGCCTTTTCCAGCACGCCGCGCGCCCGGGCCGCGGCCGCCGCCAGATCCGGCGTGCGGTTGACCGAGATGCCGCTTTCGAACATCGCGATGTAGTGGCCGGGATGTTTGCGGGCGAAGGCCAGATAGGCGCGGCCGGTGGCCTCGAACGCCGCCAGCGCCGAGGGCTGGCCGCTGTCGTAAGCGTATTGCATCAGGTCCGCGAACATCTCGAAGCCCTGGCGCGCGGCCTCGGCGATCAGGTCCTCGCGGCCGGCGAAATGGCGATAGACCGCCGCCGGGGTGACGCCCGCCGTCTTGGCCGCCTCCGACAGGGTGAACCCGGTCGGGCCCTTGGCCTCGATCAGCTCAAGCGCGGCCTCGATCAGCGCCTGGCGCAGATTGCCGTGGTGATAGCCGCGCTTCTTAGCCATCCCAGATTTCCGGCCCGCAGCAGACCGACGGATCGCATCGGCCCAGGGCCTTTTCGTCCTTGTTGTCGTAGTCCAGAGCCAACAGCACATGGCGGATCGCCTCGATCCGGGCCCGGCGCTTGTCGTCGGAGCGGATCACCGTCCAGGGGGTGCGGTCGGCATGGCTGCGGGTGAGGGTTTCCTCGATCGCCTCGGAATAGGCGTGCCAGAGCGACAGCCCCTTGACGTCGATCTCGCTGAGTTTCCAGTGCTTGAGCAGATCGCGTTCGCGGTCGAGGAAGCGGCGGAGCTGTTCGGCCCGGCCGACATTCAGCCAGAACTTGAACAGATGGATACCGTCATCCACCAGCGCCTGTTCGAACGGGCGGACCTGGCGAAAGAACCGCTCGCGCTCGGACTCGGTGCAAAAGCCGAACACCTTTTCCACCACGCCGCGATTGTACCAGCTGCGGTCGAAAAACACGATCTCGCCGCCGGCGGGGAGGTGGTCGATATAGCGCTGGAAATACCACTGGCTGCGCTCGGCCTCGCTGGGCTTGGGCAGGGCCACGACCCGCGCGCCGCGCGGGTTCAGGTATTCGCGGAACCGCTTGATCGTGCCACCCTTGCCGGCGGCATCGCGGCCCTCGAACACGGTGACGACGCGGGCGCCGCTGGATTTTGCCCAGGACTGCATCTTGACCAGTTCGATCTGCAGGTTTTCCAGCTCGCGCTCATAGGTCTTTTTCCCCAGCCGCTCGGAGTGGGGGTAATCCGGGTTCAGGATATCGTCCTTGTCGGCCCGCCGGATTGCGTTGCGTATATCGTCTGGCGCCTCATGCTCGAAAAACCGCGTGATCGCGCCGTCAAAAGGAAGGTCCATGCGCCTGCCTGTCCGTTGCTCTTTGATCCCTATATGGAATGTTAATGCGCTTAACGCAAACCCGGACGCGCGCCGCGCGGTCATGAAACGCGGTCGGCGGCGGTGGCCGGATCGGGCCGGGTGGCAAACGGGCCAAGTCCCCTCAGCTGCGCAGGTCGCTGGACTCCACACCGATCTTGTCGATGTCATAGGGCGTGGTCAGGTAGATCTCGCTGATCCAGTTGCCGTAAAGCAGATGTGCCTGGCTCTTCCAGCGGTTCAGCGGTTTCTTGGACGGGTCGTCGTCCGGGTAATAGTTGACCGGAACCTTGACCGGCGTGCCGTTTTCCACGTCGCGGTCGTATTCCTGCTTGAGCGTATCGCTGTCGTACTCGAAATGGTTGAACACATAGAGCGCGCGGTGGCTCGGGTCGGCGACCAGACAGGGGCCGACCTCGTCGCTGCCCAGCAGCGTGACCAGCTCCGGGATCGCGTCGATCTCATCCTGCTTCATCTCTGTCCAGCGGCTGACCGGCACCACGAAGTCATCCGAGAATCCACGCAGGAACGGCGAGGCGGGGGTCAGGTTGCGGTGCCGGAAACAGCCAAAAGCCTTTTCCGCCAGCGCGTGTTTCTGCACGCCGTGGAAATGGTTGATCATCGCCATTGCGCCCCAGCAGACGCCGAAGGTGCAATGCACGTTCGTCTGGGTCCATTCGAAGATCTCGCGCAGCTCGTCCCAATAGGTCACCTCGTCGTATTCAAGGTGCTCGACCGGCGCGCCGGTGATGATGAGGCCGTCGAATTTCTCGTTCTTCACCTCCTGGAAGGGGCGATAGAACTCTTCCATGTGCTCGGTCGAGGTGTTCTTGCTCTCATGCCCCGACATCCGGATCAGAGTAAGCTCGATCTGCAGCGGCGTCGCACCGATCAACCGGGCGAACTGGGTTTCCGTCTGGATCTTCTTGGGCATCAGATTCAGCAGCGCGATCTTTTGCGGACGGATATCCTGACGGGCCGCCTGTTCCTCGGACATGACCATGACGCCCTCGCGGCTGAGGACGTCGTAGGCGGGCAGGTCGGAGGGGATCTTGATCGGCATGTCGAATATCATTCCTTTTTCTCCCGCTAGATAATCCGAGCCTGCGCCGGTGCCAAGCCATCGGTCCACCGTTGCGGCGCTTTGATAACGGGTCATTCGCCCCATTGCCGGGGGATTGCCTAGAAAAACGTCTGTTTGCGACATTCACGTGTCGGTTTTGATCACCCCTTAACCCCGGATGCTGCCGGACTACGCGGTTTCTTGTTCGCGCGTGTACAGCCGCCGCCCGCCGGAAACACCGGCGGCGGCGCCCATAGACGATGGGTGTAAAACGGGCGGGCAGGGCGGCCGGTCAGGCGCGCGCAGCGATTGCCCCGGCGATCAGGTCATCGAAATCCGCGGCATCGCGGACCGCCGCGATCTGGTCGGCGGTAACCGTTACGCCCCAGTTCGCCGCCATCGCGGCATAGCGCGGCTGGCGGTGCGCCAGCGCCTGGGCATAGGTCCAGCGAATAAAGGCGTCGGGATCCACCTGATCCTCGGCGCAGCCGGTTTCGGCCAGATACTGTTCCCAGACGCGGGACAGGAATTCCGGCTGATAGGACATCGGTTTCGGGGCCCGGTCGAACCGGCGGATCAGCGCCTCGGTATGGGCCTCGTCGCCCTTGATCCAGACCATCAGCGCGTGCTTGTCCAGCTCGCTCAGCACCGGGTCTTTGGGATCCTCGGGATCGACCCATTCGCAGATCGAGCCGCCGGTATCGCAGATGAAATGCGGATAGCCGTACAACCGCTCCGCCCGGTCGATGAAATATTCGGTGTCCAGCAGCGCGTGGATCTCGGCCAGGCGGAACTGTTCCTGCCGGCGGCGGTACTCCTCGATCGGCAGGCCGCCCTTTGCAGGATCGCCGGGCTTGCCCAGATAGGTGGAGACGGGCGTCAGATTGTCGAAGCTGATGTTGGAGCCGATATAGATCGAATCCGACAGCAGCAGATCGCGCAGGAACGGCACCTTCATCGCGTGCGCCTTGGCGTTGTCGGTGATGTATTCGCCCATGTAGCGGGTGCCGATGCGGTAATCGATGCTGTAGTGGAACCAGTCACCGGCCGAGCGCAGCATGTTGCTGACGTGGGTTTTGCCCAGCCCGGACATGCCGAAAAACAGCACCCGCTTGCGCGCCGCACCGCGCCAGTCATCCGCGTGAGAATAGAGCATCCGTTCCGCCCCCTTGTGTCGCCCCTGCTACTAGCGGCGCGGCAGAGGGCGGTCAATCGCGGCGGCGTCCGATCTTTCCGTTCAGGATCAGCAGCCCCAGCACCAACAGGCCGAAGCCGGCAAAGGCATTCGGGTTCAGCGCCTCGCCCAGCACCAGCGCGCCCAGCACGATCGCCACCGGCGGGATGATCAGCGTGACCAGCATCAGGTTGCCGGACCCTGCCATGCCCAGCACCCGGTAATAGAGCAGATAGGCCCCTGCGGTCCCCGCCAGCGCGTAATACCCGATGGCCCCCCAGGTGGTCGCGGTCAGCGTCAGGTCAACCGGCCCGTCGAGCAGCCAGGCGGCGGGAAACAGCACCAGCGTCGATCCGGTCAGCATCCCCGCCGCCGCCACCTGTGGCGCCAGCCCGCCCAATCGGGCCCGGGCCCAGGCGCTGGCCAGCGCATAGGAGAGCGTGCCGCCCAGCACCGCGATCTGGGCCAGGCTGCGCGGATCAAGCTCCGCAAGCTGCCCCGCGCCAATGGCCAGCGTCACCCCGGAAAAGCCCAGGGCCACACCGACGCCCTTGCGCCATGTCAGCCGCTCGTCGGCAAAGATCAGCGCCGCCACGATCACCCCGAAGATCGCCGTGGTGGCATTCAGGATCGCGGTCAGCCCGCTCTCGATAAAGAGCTGGCCCCAGGTCATCAGGCCGAAGGGGATCACGTTGTTCAACAGCCCCATCACCAGGAACGCACCCCAGACCTTCGGATCGCGCGGCACCGGCAGGCGCAGGGCGATGACCACCGCCCAGAGCACCAGCATCGCCCAGAACACCCGGTGCAGAACCACTGTCAACACCGGGATTTCGTCCAGCGCGATCCGCATGGTCAGAAAGGAGGCGCCCCAGATGACGCCCAGCAAAGACAGCTCGGCCCAGGCGCGGGGAGAGATGGATTTTTGTATGTTCATGGGCGCCAGTTAGACGCCCGGCGCCCGCTCAGACGACCCGGAACTTGCGCGTTTCGCTGTGAATGTTGAGGAAATTCGCGGCAAAGATAACCGCCGCGCCGGCGAACACCCAGAGCTCGAGCGGCTCGGCGTACAGGATCATGCCAAGCACCGCGATGACCGGCAGCCGGGCGAACTCCAGCGGCATGACCACCGCCGCCGGCGCGATAGAGAGCGCGTTGGCGATGCAGAAATGCGCCATCAGTCCGCTCAGCGCGATCACCACAAGCCAGGGGGCGGTACTGGCGTCAGGCAGGGTGACGTCCCCGTCGATTCCGGCAGCGGCCAGCCCGAAGATCAATTGCAGCAGCGTCAGCCAGAACAGGATGTTGGCCACCGAATGGCGCCGCGTCAGCTTTTTCGTCAGCATGTTGGTGAAGGCGAAGAATACCGCCGCGCCGGCCGCCGCGAAAACGCCCAGGCTCAGCGTCTCGGGGCTGGGGCGGGTGACGATCAGGATGCCGGCAAAGCCGATCAGCGCCGACAGCGCCCGGGTGGGGGTCAGCCGTTCGCCCAGCACCAGCGGGGCCAGGACGACGACCCAGAGCGGCGAGGTGAACTCCAGCGCGAAGACCTGCGCCAGCGGGATCGCGGTGACCGCGAGAAACCAGAGGTTCTGGCCGGCGAAATGGACAAGATTCCGCAGCGTCTGCAGCCCCAGGTCGCGGCTGGAGATCCGGCCCAGCTTGCCGGTCGCCGCCAGCACGCTGATCACGATCAGGAACCCCAGCAGGCTGCGGTACATCATGATCTCGAAGGTATCGAGCGCAGAACTCACCTCGCGCCCGGCAACAGCCATGGCCGAGAACGAGCCGATGGCGCCGGTCATCCACAGCGCGGCAAGCCCCACCCGGGGCGGCGTCTGATCCTGCATTCGGGGTTCCTCTCCTCGGGCCGCACCGAACCGTCAAAGCGGGGGAAGGTCAAGCCGCTTTCGCGCCCCGGTTGCGTGCGGCGATGCACGGCCGCCGGCCGGCCTGTACCGAGCCCCGAAACAACAAAACCCCGGCGCGGGGCCGGGGTTCTGCACTGGGGCCTGCGCCCTTATTCCAGCTCGATGGTCCCCGGCGGTTTCGAGGTGCAGTCGTAGAACACCCGGTTCACGCCCTTCACCTCGTTGATGATCCGGGTCGAGGTTTCGCCAAGGAACTCATGGGTAAACGGGTAGTAATCGGCGGTCATGCCGTCGACCGAGGTCACCGCCCGCAGCGCCAGCGCATAGTCATAGGTGCGGCCGTCGCCCATCACGCCTACGGTGCGCATCGGCAGGATGGCGGCGAAGGCCTGCCAGATCTCGTCATACAGCCCATGCTTGCGGATCTGGTCGATATAGACCGCATCGGCCTTGCGCAGGATTTCCAGCTTGTCGCGGGTGATCTCGCCGGGGCAGCGGATCGCCAGGCCCGGTCCGGGGAAGGGGTGGCGGCCGATGAAGCTCGCGGGCAGCCCCAGCTCGTGTCCCAGTGCTCGGACCTCGTCCTTGAAGAGCTCGCGCAGCGGCTCCACCAGTTTCAGCCCCATCTTCTCGGGAAGGCCACCGACGTTGTGGTGCGATTTGATCGTCACCGAGGGCCCGCCGGAGAAGGAAACGCTTTCGATCACATCCGGATAGAGCGTGCCCTGGGCCAGGAATTCGGCGCCCTCGATCTCGCCCGCGTATTTCTGGAACACGTCGATGAACAGCTTGCCGATGGTCTTGCGCTTGGTCTCGGGGTCGGAGATGCCCTCCAGCTCGCCCAGGAACAGCTCGCTCTCATCGGCGGCGATCAGCGGGATGTTGTAGTGGTCGCGGAACATCGCCACCACCTCTTCGGCTTCGTTCTGGCGCAGCAGCCCGTGGTCGACGAAGACGCAGGTCAGGTTTTCGCCGATCGCCTCGTGAATGAGGACCGCGGCGACCGAGCTGTCGACGCCGCCGGAGAGACCGCAGATCACCTGTCTGTCGCCAACCTGTTCGCGGATCTTGCGGATCGCCTCTTCGCGGTAGGCGCCCATGGTCCAGTCGCCCTTGAAGCCCGCGTCGCGGACGAAGTTTTCATAAAGCGTGGCGCCATTGGGGGTGTGGTGCACCTCCGGGTGGAACTGCACCGCGTAGAAGCGGCGCTCCAGATCGGCGGTGATGGCGAAGGGGGCGCCGGGCGAGGTGCCGTAGACCTCGAACCCGGGCGCAAGCTTGCTGACGTGGTCGCCGTGGCTCATCCAGACCTGTTCGCGGCCCTCCAGGAACCAGCCGGTCAGCAGGTCGATGCGGGACTCTCCGGGTGTGACATAGGCGCGGCCGAACTCGGCGGTGTGGCTTTCGCCGGCCTCCACCGTGCCGCCCAGATCCTGCATCATCACCTGCTGGCCGTAGCAGATGCCCAGGATCGGCACCCCCAGATCGTAGACCGCCTTGGGCGGCCGCGGCGAGCCTTCGCGGATGACCGAATCCGGCCCGCCGGAGAAAATCACGGCCTTGGGCGAGAAGGTCTTCAGAAACGTGTCGTCGACGTTCTGATAGGGGTGGATTTCGCAATAGACATTCAGCTCGCGCAGGCGACGCGCGATGAGCTGCGTCACCTGGCTGCCGAAGTCGATGATGAGGAGGCGGTCATGCGATGTCTGGGTCATGATCGGCTGATAGCGCCGGTTCCCGCATTCCGCAAGTGGCGCCCGCATGCCAGGACACGCGGGCGCGGACGGGTGCTACCATTTATAGCTCAGACCGAAGGACAGCTCGTTTTGATACATGCTCAGTGTCACCGGCTGGCCGAACCCGGGCGTCAGGTTGGCGCCGCTCTTCTCCGACTTCAGCGCATGGGTATAGGCGCCGCTCAGTTCCCAGCCGTTCTTCAGCTTGTAGCTGGCCCCCAAAGAGGCGTGCCAGCGGATCGTGGCCGGGGCCAGCACGTTCAGCAGAACCTCGTCGTTGTCAGTGAAATCGGTGGCATAGCTGACACCGCCGCGCAGCGTCAGCCGCTGATTGGCGCGGTAGATCGCCGCGACGCGGACCACGTTGATATCCTTCCAGCCGAAACCGGGGCCGTTGTTGGCGCCCAGGGGCGTTGCCAGCATAGCGCCGGAATTGGCAATCGCGGCGACATCGCCGAAAAAGATCCGCTGGAATTCGCCCGACAGGGTCCACCGGGAATCGGCTGCCGGCGTGTAGGCGGCCCCGATCGTTGCGGTGGCGGGAATGTCGAAATCGCCCTGTTCGGCGAACAGCCCCGCGTAGCTGCGGAACGGATCCATCTGCATCTTGGTCCGGTAGGAGGCGCCGATGGTCCATTCCGGGTTGGGCTCCCATGCGAGGCCGAAGTTGAGCCCCCAGCCGTGCGACCAGTCATCGCCGTTATTGGTCACCGCCCCGGGGTTGGTGGACATCCCGGCAAAAGCCTCAAGCCCGGTAGCGCTGAACCGCTGCGCGGCAAACACCGGGGCAAAGCCCAGGCTCAGCCCGTCGCTGATCTCGAAAGCGTAGCTGATTGACATGAACACCTGTTCCAGGTTCACGCCCAGGGGCGAGCTGCCGGCCCCCAGCCCCGCAAAGGCATTGGCGATATACTCGGTGTTCATCCCGCCGTTGCCATAGACCAACACGCCCAGCGTGCTGCGGTCGTTCAACCGGAAGTTCGCACCGCCGCAGGGGATCGCAAACATCTCGTTCTCGCTGGTGTAACTGCCCGGCGTCAGCGGCCCGGCGCCGCCGACGGTGAAGCCGCGTTCGGGCGCGAACAGGCTGACACAGCCTTCGGCGCCATTGCCGACCGTCGTGCCCAGGGCCGGGTTCTGCGCGAGGCCCAGAACGCCGTTGTCCACGGCCACGCCGGAGCCTGCCATCGCCTTGGAATTCGGATTGTATCCGTTGGAAAAATAGCCGTTGGTGGCCTGCGCCGGGACGCTGAGCGCCAGCATCAACACAAGTGTAGAAAATGCGCTGACCGCGAAGCGGCCGCGCAGGGTTTTTATTGTCATGTTCCTCTCCCTCTCCAGGCCGGCATCTCCCGTGCCGACCCTTCGTCTGTTGGATTTCCGGGGCGATTTAAAGGTGCCCGGAATTGTCACCTTAGAACGCCTTCAGGTAGAACACATAGTCCTTTTTATATATCTCATAAAAAAAATATATCTGGCGGCCTATTTTCGGCCTCGCACGGCGGGGCATGCCGCTTTCTCCCGCATTCGGGGCTCTCCTGGTCCGGCAATAGACAAAATTGGGCGATCAGCCGTGCCAAGTGAGCCTGGTGTCTCGGGGGATGAGGACGTGGCAGAGACGATTTCACCGCGCAGGGCGCGCGGTGGGGGTCACAGGATGAACACGTCGAGAGTCGCGGAGGAATCCACCAGCTTGATCTGACGATCCGAGAAGCCGTCGCCGTCGAGGTCGATCTCGACCGCGTCGGATGCCAGGCGAACCTCGCCACGCCCGCTGGCGGTGAAGCCGCCCTCGACCCCGGTCAGCCCGCCGAACGCCCGGAGATCGAGCGTATCGCCTTCGGCCGCGGAGAGACCAAAAATATAAGGCGGAATATCCTCGAAAATGTCGTGAACCTTGCTGGAGGTAAGGACATAGCGGTCGGCGCCCTTTCCGCCCTCGACCACATCGCCGTTCAGGTCGAAGCGGATTTCGTCAGCGCCTCCGCCGCCCAGCATGAGATCGACGCCGTCCCCCCCGACCAGGAGGTCACGGCCACCACCGCCTTTCAGCGTGTCGTCCTGCTTGCCGCCTTTCAGCGTGTCGCGGCCGCGTCCGCCATCGAGTTCGTCGCGGCCGCCACCGCCCAGCAGGCGGTCGTTGCCGGCTCCGCCGGACAGTTCGTCATCGCCGCCGTTGCCCGCCAGACGATCGCGGTGCGCGCCGCCGGCGATCCAGTCGTCGTCTGCGCCGCCACGCAGCTTGTCGCGGCCGAGACCGCCCAGCAGGATATCCTCGCCTCCGGCCGCTTTGTAGCGGTCATGCCCGTCGCCGAACATGATCCGGTTGGAGTGGCCATCGCCCGGCGACAGCTTGCTGGCGTCGAAGGTCATCTCGTAGCTCACATCGGAATGCCGTGAACTGACGGTGAGGCTTTTGAAATACTCCCCCAGGGTGGGATAGTTGTCCTCGAGATAGGCCGCGATACGGTCGCGCAGCGTCTCGTGCTTTTTCTCCATCTCCTCCAGCGTGTGGATATCCCGCATCTCGCCGTCCTCGATCACGAAACCGTCGAGCATCGGCATGGTTTCGTCGATCAGGTCGCGGTCGAAATCGTGGAGTTCCTTGGCCTCGCCGGCTGTGTCGAAGAGATCGACCAGCTTTCCCAGCCCCTTGTCGCGCGCGGTGTCCTTGAGCAGTTTCATCAGGCCCGACGCGCCGGTGTCGGTGATCTTGTCGTAGAAATCCGACAGGCCGGTGCCCTCGGTGTGATCGGTCGCCTCCGTGTCGGTGACGCTCCAGTACCCATCGCCATAAAGCGCATCATGGTCCGGCACGTCCTCCCATTCATATTCGGGGGAGGAAAAGCGGGTCTTGATCTTGTCGACTGTGCCTTCGACGGTTTCCTCAAGGAAATCCCAGCCGCGCTCCAGCAGGCCGGGTTCGTCGATCAGCACCGTGTCAATATAGTCCTCGACCACGACGGCATCGGTGATCAGGTCCAGCTCTTCCCTGGTCGCGGTTGCCAATTCGTGCGGCGTATCGTCGGGAGTGTCATCCGGCGTATCGTCCCCGTCACCGACAAGCGGCGTGCAGAAGCCGACGATCTCGGCGCCGGCCTTGATCTTCTCGAACTCCGCCGCGTCGACGTGAAGGATCCCCCAGCTGAAGGTATCCCGGTCGGTGTAGGTGCCGAAGTATTCTTCGTTGTCCAGCCACTCCCGGTGTTCATCGGTCATCTTGGTGGACACGCTGGCGATTTCCGCGCGGTAGTAGTCGCTGCCCAGCCAGTCGCCGTCCGGGTCGCCGTCGAGCCAATCCGGTATCTCCGCCGGATCGCTGGCCACGCCGTATCTGTATTCGCTGGTCTCGACACCGTTGATCGTCAGAAAATCCTCATAGACCCGCGCTGTTTTGAAATCGGGGCCAAGGATCCCCTCCTCAAGCGTTTCGGGGAAGGGGGCCTCGGAATAGGTGAACCGAACCTTGTAGTAGATTTGGCCGCCGTCGCTGAAATCGTCGCGGCAGGTGGAAACGGAGTAGCCCATAATGTTCGCCCCCTGGAAGCAATGGCTCAATAAAAACTGGATCAGATCAATCTGACGTCCAGACAGAACATGAATCCCTTTTTGGCTCAACCGTCAGTCTGTCCGGCGCCCCCGATGGAGATCGCGGAAGCTGCGGCCAGAAATGCATCGCAGATGTCGTTTTTGACCGCCACGCGGCGCAATCCACCTGCGCCGCGCGAAGGCGAGGCGCTAGAACCCGTCCAGGGAATAAGCCTTTGGTGAGGTAAGACGATGGCTGAAGCAGTGGCACGGCGCAGGGCACGCGGCGGCGGCGGGGCGGCACGGCGGGCCGAACGAACCGCCGTGCGGATCGAGACGGCGAAATATATCGAGCGCAATATCCCGAATTTCGAGATCCTCACCGAAGAGGCGATGGAAATCATCGAGACCAACGCCGAAAAGGTGCTGGCCGAGATCGGGGTGAATTTCGTCAACAATCCCGGCGCGCTGGAGCGCTGGCGCGCGGCCGGCGCCGAGGTCGAGGGCGAGCGGGTGCGTATCCCGGTCGGTCTGGCGCGCAAGCTGTGCGAAACCGCGCCATCCTCCTATACCCAGCACGCCCGCAATCCGGAGAAATCCGTGGTGATCGGCGGCAACACCCTTGTCTGCGCGCCGGTCTACGGGCCGCCCTTCGTGCGCGATGCCGCCGGCGGCCGGCGCTATGCCACGATGGAGGATTTCCGCAACTTCGTGAAACTGGGTTACATGTCCAAGTGGCTGCACCATTCGGGCGGCACCGTCTGCGAGCCGACCGATGTGCCGGTGAACAAGCGCCATCTGGACATGTTGCAGGCCCATATGACGCTCAGCGACAAGCCCTTTATGGGATCCGTCACCGAACCCAGCCGGGCGCAGGATAGCGTGGAGATGTGCGAGATCCTGTTCGGCAAGGACTTCGTGCAGGACAACACGGTGATGACCTCACTGATCAATATCAACTCGCCGATGACCTTCGACGACGTGATGATGGGCGCGCTGGAGGTCTATGCAAGAAACAACCAGGCCTGCGTGATCTCGCCCTTTATCGTCGGCGGCGCGATGGCGCCGGTCTCGGTGGCGGGCACGCTGACCCAGGTGCTGGCCGAGGTGCTGGCCGGCATCGCCTACAGCCAGTTGGTGCGCCCCGGCGCGCCGGTGATCTTCGGTGCCTTCGTCACCTCGATCGACATGAACTCAGGCGCGCCCACCTTCGGCACTCCGGAGGCCAGTCAGATCCTCTACGGCGCCGGGCAACTGGCACGGCGGATGGGGCTGCCGTTCCGCTCCGGCGGTGGGCTCTGCGCCTCGAAACTGCCGGATGCGCAGGCGGCTTACGAGACCGCGCACACCCATAACGCGGCACTGTTGGGCGGCGTGAACTTCATGCTGCATGCCTGCGGCTGGCTGGAGGGCGGGCTTGTCTCGTCCTACGAGAAATTCGTGATGGATGCCGATCAGCTCGGCGTACTGCACAAACTTGCCGCCGGTGTGCCGGTGGATGTGAACGCCCAGGCGATGGACGCGATTGCCGAGGTGGGGCCGGGCGGCCACTATCTGGGCTGTGCCCACACCCAGGCCAATTTCAAAGAGGCCTTCTGGCGCACCGATCTGCTGGATTACAAGCCGTTCGAAACCTGGGAAGAGGAGGGCGCGCGCGATACCCAATCGCTGGCCTCCGCCCGGGTGGCGCATCTGCTGAACACCTATCAGCAACCGGCGCTCGACCCGGCTGTTGCCGAAGCGCTGGACGCCTACGTGAGCCAGAAGAAAAGCGCGATGCCCGACGCCTTCATGTAGGCAGGACAGACACTGAGGCGGGGCGCTCTGCCGTCAGCAGATGCGCCTCGCCGACAATGGCGATCAACACGTCCAGATGCCGGATCAGCGAATAGCCGGCATCCTGCAGCCGCCGCCTGTCGTCGATCTCATCCTCGATATCCAACAGACGGATCAGGGCCGGCGCCGGCGCCGGCAACCCACCATACCCCAGCAGACGCGGCAGATGCACCGCCCGGCGATAGTCCTGCGCGCCGAGCCGTGCGGCACGGACCAACAGCCGCGGACGACGCCGGTCAGACAGCAGAGAGAGAAGGTCTTTCATCGCGTGTCCTTTTTGGAAATGCGTTGCCAGACCTCCCGTTCTACACAACCTAACCGGGTGTTGCGTGCATGCCTCAGCACCGCGCGGTAGTTTCATTTTTGTTTATGTTTTAGAAACAATGCTTTGCGTTCACGCGCATTTTGCCCTGAAAGCGCTCGAATCTCCGATCGAGACGGAGGATCCAGCGGTGGGATTCTGGAACCCCGGAAGTAGCATTGAGACGACACACCGGCGACAAGTTGATGCACGCTCCTTCACCGCCGGTTCCGGCCTGGGTTCCGATCCATGCGCAGCGCTATCTGCTTCACACCGTCTTGGGACGGCCGATCCGGGCGCTGGCCCGGTCGGCCGGCTGTCACGCATCGACGGTGCTGCGTCAGATCCGACGGGTTGAAATGCGCCGAGACGACCCGCTGGTCGATGCGGCCCTGACGGCCCTGGCGCGGGACCATTTCCCGCCCGCGCCACCCGCGCCGCCTCGTGGCCGGCCAGCCTTTGCAACGGAGCCTGTCGCCATGTCCGATCCATCCTACCCCTCTGAGATCCCGAACTTCGGCCCGGAAGCCCTCACCGTCCTGCGACGGCTGAGCGAACCGGGCGCTGTCCTGGCCGTGGCCGAACAGATGGAAAAGGCTGTGGTCGTCCGCGGCGCTGCGGGCGCCCGTACGGCGGTGGTGGCGGTGGAGATCGCCGAAGCGATGGCGCTCAACGACTGGATTTCCTGTGATGCACCGGGGCGGATCAGCCGGTATCGCATCACCGGCAGCGGCCGATCCGCATTGCGCCGGATGCTGGCCGAGGCGGAGAACCGTGCCCGCAGCAAGAGCGAGGCCGGGTTCTCCGAGACGCAGACACCGTTCCGGGCGGCGCAGAAAAGTGCGGACGAAGCAGACGAGGGGGCGCCGCGGCGGGGCCGCTATTGCCGGGCCGAAAGCCCGCTTATCCTGCTGGCGCGGCGCAAGGACCGTGACGGACAACCATTCCTGAATGACGACCTCGTACGCGCCGGAGAGCGCCTGCGCGAGGATTTCGAGCTGTCGCAGATCGGCCCACGCGTGGCGCAGAACTGGGACAGGTTCCTGACCGGCGGCGCGCAGGGCAGGGCGGGCGGAGCGCCTGACCCGGCCCACGGCCCCGGGGCGGCGCGCGACCGTGTGATGCGGGCGCTCAACGACCTCGGTCCGGGGCTGAGCGACGTGGCGCTGCGCTGCTGCTGTTATCTGGAGGGCCTGGAGCAGGCGGAAAAGCGTCTGGGCTGGTCGGCACGGTCGGGAAAGATCGTGCTGCGCATCGCGCTCCAGCGGCTCAAGGCCCATTACGACCGCAGCAGCCGTGATGCGCTGATCGGCTGAAGAGGCCCGCGCAGTCAGCTCCTGCGCTTTACATCATCGGCCGTGAAGACAATGCCCCGCTCGGCCAGCCACTCCGAGAACTGGGCGATCTTGGCATCGAGCGAACAGATCCCGCTCTGACAGGTCGGATCGCGCCCGTATTCTTCGCGGAGCTCCAATTGCCGTTCGGACGAAAGACAGGACCAGTCGATCATATGCGGCACCTATGCTCAGACATGCCTGCCGGACTATAGGGACCCGGAGACGGAAGTCCGACCGCCCCGGTGTCGCAGCCGAGCGATTTTTCCATAACGGCCAATTGTGATTCCAGCCAAAGTCCATAAATTGACACTATGAACTTCACCCTGCGCCAACTCACGTATTTCAAGGCCCTGACCGTGCACCGGAATTTCGGTCGCGCGGCAGAGGTCTGCAACGTCTCTCAGCCCGCGCTTTCGGTGCAGATCAAGGCACTGGAGGAGGCGATGGGCGCGCCGCTGGTCGAACGGCGGGCGCGCGACGTGGTGCTGACCGGGCTGGGCCGGCAGGTTCTGGCTCAGGCCGAAGAGGTGCTCTCGGCCGCCGGGCGACTGGAACGGCTGGCGCGCGACCACAGCGGCGGACGGTCGCTGTCGCTGGGGGTGATCCCCACGCTGGCGCCCTATCTGCTGCCCGGGGTTCTGGGCGCGCTGCGCGCCGGCGATCTGTCGCTCACCGTTCAGGTGCGCGAGGCGCGGACCGAACGGCTGCTGGCCGCGCTTCAGGGGGGCGAGCTGGACGCGGTGATCCTGGCCCTGCCCACCGGAATGCGTGGCGTGGTCGAACGGCCGCTGTTCGAAGACCGCTTTCTGCTGGCCGGATCGCGCTCGCGGTTGGCGCGGATGGACGCGGCGGGCCAGATGCCGCGTCCGACCGACCTGCACCCGTCGCAACTGCTGCTGCTGGAGGACGGCCATTGCCTGACCGATCAGGCGCTGGAGGTCTGCGGCATGGACCGCAGCGCCGGCAATATCAACATGGGGGCCTCCTCACTCGCGACTCTGTCCCGGCTGGTGGGGGCAGGGTTCGGCCTGACGCTGATGCCGGAGCTGGCGGCAGCCGCCGAACAGGCCGCCGATCCCGACCTCGCGCTGCGCCGCTTCCCGGCGCCGGAGCCGGCCCGCCATATCGGCCTGGTACGCCGCGACAGTACCCCGGCAGAGGATTGGTTCGACCGGCTGGCCGAGCTGATCCGCGGCGTGGGCGAACGCATCGTCGAGGCCTATCGAAACGAAAACGGGCCCGCACAGGGCGGGCCCGATGAGCAGACGTCAGAGAGCGGGGATCAGGCGGCCGCTTCTTTCGAGGCTTCGACCAGGTAATCCTTGACCGTCTCCGGCGAGGACACGCCGTAGGGGTCCTCGGGGTGGTTGTCCGACAGGCCGGGTTCCTCGAACCAGGCTTCGATCACGCCATCGTTGATCACGGCGGCATAACGCCAGGAGCGCAGGCCGAAGCCGAGGTTGTCCTTGCGCACCAGCATGCCCATGCGGCGGGTGAACTCGCCCGAGCCGTCCGGGATCACCTTGACGTTTTCCAGTTCCTGGTTCTCGGCCCATTTGTTCATGACGAAGCTGTCGTTGACCGACATGCAATAGATCTCGTCGATGCCCAGTTCCTTGAACGCGCCATAGCCCTTCTCGAAGCCCGGCAGCTGATAGGTGGAGCAGGTGGGGGTGAAGGCGCCCGGCAGCGAGAACAGGATCACGCGCTTGCCTGCGAAATAGTCCTCGGTGGTCTTGTCTTCCCAGCGGAAGGGGTTCGGGCCGCCGACGGCTTCGTCCCGTACCCGGGTGTGGAAGGTGACGCTGGGCAGTTTCAGTCCGACTTTCATTTCGCTCTCCTGTGTAACTGGATTCCGGATGCGAATTAAAACGATTCCAAGCTGCCATCAACCATGGAAATGCTGCACACGCATTATTCAATTCCCGTTACATTTCAGATAAGTAATATGATTGCACGGATGGCGTTCCTGCCTATGTTTTGCACATGCGGCGAAGAGAAATCAGGGCGGCTATGCACCGCTGGCGGTTTCCGGGGCCGCGCTTTATGGTAAGGCAGGTTCAACCCGAGATGACCAAGGTCCACCCAAATGCGTGATCTGAAGATCCCCGAGCAGCGCCACCCGGAAAAGGCGCACCGCCCCGACAACGCCCAGCCCAAGAAACCGGCCTGGATCCGGGTCAAGGCGCCGGGCGGCAAGGGCTATGCCGATACCCACAAGATCATGCGCGAGAACGGGCTGGTCACCGTGTGCGAAGAGGCCGGCTGCCCCAATGTCGGCGAATGCTGGAGCCAGGGCCACGCCACCATGATGATCATGGGCGAGGTCTGCACCCGGGCCTGCACCTTCTGCAATATCGCCACCGGCAAACCGCCCGAGGCGCTCGACGCCTTCGAGCCGGGCCGCGTCGCCCATGCGGTCGAGAAACTGGGGCTGAACCACGTGGTGATCACCAGCGTCGACCGCGACGATATCGAGGATGGCGGGGCGGAGCATTTCGCCCAGACCATCCGCGCCGTGCGCCATCGCAGCCCAGGAACCACGATCGAGATCCTGACGCCCGATTTCATCAAATGCGCCCCCGAGGTGCTGGAGGTGGTGGTGGAGGCCAAGCCGGACGTGTTCAACCACAACCTTGAAACCGTGCCGGGCCTGTATCCGGAGGTACGCCCCGGTGCGCGCTATTTCCATTCGCTGCGGCTGTTGCAGCGGGTGAAGGAGCTCGACCCCTCGATCTTCACCAAGTCCGGCATCATGGTCGGGCTGGGCGAGGATGCCCAGGCCGTGCGCCAGGTGATGGACGACATGCGCGCGGCGGATGTGGATTTCCTGACCATCGGCCAGTACCTGCAGCCGACGCCGAAACACCACTCGGTGGATCGCTTTGTCACGCCCGAGGAATTCGCCTCCTACGAAAAGGCGGCCTTCGGCAAGGGCTTCCTGATGGTTTCGGCCACGCCGCTGACCCGCTCGTCCTACCACGCCGGAGACGATTTCGCCCGACTGCGTGCGGCGCGCGAGGCCAGGCTGGCGCAGGGGTGAGGCCTGAATTGTTGAGCTGCAGCCAGGCCGTCAGGCCGGGCTGCGCCCGACCCTGTATCGATCTGGCTATTTGCCGACTGCCGGCACCGCCTTCACATAGGCCGCCACTGCTGCCCGGTCCTCTGGCGTGAGCTTGCCGAAATTCTCCACCACCGCCACCATATGACCGCCGGCGCTGTCGTAGTCGGGGGTGAATCCGGTTTCCAGATAATAGGCGATCTCGCCCGCGCCCCAGCTCAGCTTGTCGGGCGTCAGGGCCGGGATCTGCCCCTTGCCGGAGGGGTTGGGCGCCCCCGCCAGCCAGCGCGCGGTGTCGAGCCCGCCCAGGGCATCGCGCGGCGTATGACATTCGCCGCAATGGGCCAGCGCCTCGACCAGATACCGACCGCGTTCAAGCTGCGGATCAAGGCCGCCGGCCATCACCCAGTTTTTGTTCAGATAAAGCTGTTTCCACAGACCCACACCACGGCGGATCGAGAACGGAAAGCCCACCTCATGCGGCTGGCTCGGCACATCGCTGGCCGGCAGCCCCTGCCAGAACGCCCAGAGATCGGCGATATCCTGGTCTTCCATCTTCGCAAAAGCGGTATAGGGGAAGGCGGGGTAGTAATGCCGCCCCTCGGGCGACACGCCGCGCTTCAGGGCGCTGGCGAACTCGGCCAGCGTCCAGCCGCCAATCCCATGCTGCGGATCGGGCGAGATATTGGGGGCGATGAAGGTGCCGAAATCGGACACGAACCGCTGCCCGCCAGCCAGGACAAGCTTGTCCTCGGCATCCGGCGCCGTGTGGCAGGAGGCGCAGCCGGCGGCCCAGTACACCGATTCTCCGCGCTTTGCATCGCCGGATAGTTCGGCCAGCGCATCCTCGGGCAACGGGCGTGCCCGGGTGATCCAGAACCCCGCCGCCGCGCTCAGCGCGACGGCAAGGATCAGCCAGCGAAAATATCGCATGGGTTCGGCCAATCTGGATCAGTTCGGCTCGCGGTGGCTGTCGTGACAGGCCTTACAGCTGCCACCGACCTTGCCCATCATCGGCCCCAGCGCCTCCTGTCCGGTGGCCGCGACGGTCTGCATCTCGGCCGCCGCTGTGCCGAAGGCGCCCCATTTGGCGAGGAAATCGTCGTGCTTGTCCCAGATCGAGGGCATCGCGCGGGTGCCGTCGATGCTCATGTTGTCCGAACCTTCCGGCCAGAGCGGGGTGGGATCGATCTGCGACACCGCCACAAGCGTGTCGGCGGCGCGCTGTGCGGCCTCGGCATCATAGGCGATCTTGCCTTGCGCCATGCCGCCCAGGATCCCGAGGTTCAGCGCCATGATCCGGAACTGCCCCTGCCGGGCCTTGAGATTGGCGGAATAGTCCTGCGCCAGCGCGACCGTTCCGATCATGGCGGCGGCAGCGGCAAGGGTGAAAACCGATTTCTTCATGATGAACCTCACAAATTGGCTAAATGGCTGTAACGCATACCATCCTGCACCGACTCTGCGACAATCCGAGAGGGAAAAAATTCACATCCCCGTGATCGGACCCGCGGCCCGGGCAGCGATCCGAGGCACCAGACAGGCGCTCAACGCATCACCGGCACGCCGCGCCGTCCGGGCTCCGGGCTCAACGCATCGGGCCAGCCTACCCAGCGCTCGATCGCATAGAGCGCAAGACAGAACGCCAGGACCGCCAGCACCAGCTTTACCCGCCCGGCGGAGGGCGGATTCTGCGCCCACCGGCGCATCCGCAGCAGCCAGAAGAAATTCACGGCGTGAACCGCACCTTGCCGATAAAGGGCAGGTTGCGGTTCCTCTGCGCGAAATCAACGCCGTAACCCACCACGAATTCGTCCGGGATCTCGAAACCGATCCAGTCGGCGGCAATCTCCACCTCCCGGCGGGAGGGCTTGTCGAGCAGCGCGATGGTCTTCAGGCGCCCTGGCTTGCGGCTTTGCAGCAGCTTGATCACATGGCTGAGCGTGAAGCCGGTATCGACGATATCCTCGACCACCAGCACATCCCGCCCCTCGATGGCCGAGCGCAGGTCCTTCAGAATCCGCACCTCGCGGCTGCTTTCCATGCCGTCGCCGTAAGAGGAGGCCTCGATGAAATCCACCTCGATCGGCAGGTCCAGCTCGCGCACCAGATCGGCGATGAACACGAACGACCCGCGCAGCAGGCCGACGACGACCAGCTTGTCGGTGCCGCTGAATTCCCGGGCAATCTCGCGGCTCAGCGTCTCGATCCGGGCCGCGATGGCCTTGGCTGAAATCATTTCGTCGATGACATATGGACGCTCAGTCATGGCTCCCCCTTGATCTTCGCGGCCAACCATACGACATGGGGCGCCACTGTCACCCAGGAAACCGGAAATTCAGGAAACGCCAAGCCAGGATGCCGACCCACGCTGAGACCCGCCAACTGCCCTATTCGGCCCGTGAAATGTACGATCTGGTCGCCGATGTGGCGCGCTACCCGGACTTCCTGCCGTGGACCGCGGCGGCGCGGGTCCGCTCGCGCAAGCCGGTCCCCGGCGGCGGCGAGCTGATGGAGGCCGATCTGGTGATCTCCTTCAAGGTGTTCCGCGAACGTTTCGGCAGCCGGGTGACGCTCTGGCCGGAGGAGGGGCGGATCGACACCGAGTACCTCGACGGCCCGTTCCGCTACATGAAATCGCACTGGCGGTTCGAGGATCGCGAGGAGGGCTGCGAGGTGTCCTTCTTCGTCGATTTCGAATTCAAGAGCGCGGTGCTGCAGAAACTGATCGGCGTGGTCTTCAACGAGGCGATGCAGCGCATCGTGCGGGCGTTCGAGGATCGGGCCAAGGTGCTTTACGGGTAAGCGTACCTCAACGCGAAACAGGCTTGAGAGCCGCGCCCCCTGTTTCCATGCCCGCGGCGCGTAGCGACGGATTGAACCCGCCAGGAAATCGGGCGCGCAATGTCTCCACTGCGCGCCCGGTTTGTATCCGCGACTGCGATAGGCGTTACGATGTCATCTCATAGGCCCGCTCGCCGTGCACCGAGAGGTCGAGCCCATTGGTCTCGGTTTCCGCATCCACCCGCAGCGGGGTGACGAGCGACACCAGCTTGACCAGAACCACGGTGACCACCACCGTGAACACACCGACTACAGCCAGACCGCCCAGTTGCGCCGCCCAGGTGCCGGCGCCGAACACCGCGATCATGATGGTGCCAAAGATTCCGCCGACCCCATGCACCGCAAAGACGTCGAGCGTGTCGTCGATCTTCAGCCGCTCGCGCACCAGCAGCACCACCTCCTGGCACAGTACCCCGGCAACCGCACCGATGATCAGCGCCTCGACCGGGCCGACGAAACCGCTCGCAGGCGTGATTGAGGCGAGGCCGGCGATGGTGCCGGTGACTGTGCCCACCAGCGAAGCCTTGCCGAACTTGATCCGCTCCCACAGCGCCCAGGTGAGCGACGCGGTCGCGGCCGACAGATGCGTCACGGTCAGCGCCATCGCAGCACCGCCGTCCGCGGCCAGTTGCGAGCCGCCGTTGAAGCCGAACCAGCCAACCCAGAGCATCGCCGCGCCGATCATCACGAAGCCCGGATTATGCGGCGGGGTGGTGCGGTTGCGACGCGGCCCGAGGAAGACGGCGATGATCAGCGCCGCCAGGCCTGCGGTTTCATGCACCACGATGCCGCCGGCGAAATCCCGCACGCCGATCTCGCCGAACAGACCGCCATCGGCCAGCATGCCGCCGCCCCAGATCCAATGCACCACCGGCGCATAGCACAGCAGCATCCAGAGCCCCGAGAACAGCAGGACGAAGCCGAAGCCCACCCGCTCCACATAGGCGCCGACGATCAGCGCCGGTGTGATGATCGCGAAGGTCATCTGAAAGGCAAAGAACAGAATTTCTGGAAGGGTGCCAGAGAGGCTCTCAGCGGTGACCCCGCTCAGCAGTAGCTTGCCCAGGCCGCCCCAAACCCCGCTATCCCCGTCGCCAAAGGCGATGGTATAGCCCGCGACGAACCAAAGCACGCTCATCAGACAGGCGATGGCATAGCAATGCATGAAAACGCTCAGCACATTGCGCGCCCGCACCAGCCCGCCGTAAAACAGCGCCAACCCCGGCAAAGTCATGAACAGGACCAGGGCCGTTGCCACGATGATCCATGCTGTATCGGCTCCGTTCATAAGCCGTCCCTCCCCACGCGAATGATCAATGGGGTGCCTCCAAGCGGATCAGGGGCGCGGGAAAAAGAGGCAAACGGGGAATTTAGCGCACAAACTGTACGCTTTTTCCAAACTGACCGATGTAAAGGCGCAAAAATGCGCCGTTCGTCCATTTCTTGGGCGATTTATGAAAGGCTGGTCAGAAGCAGCTCCAGCGCATGATCGCGGGCGGCGGCGCGCACATTGGCGCGCCCCAGCGCGCCGAATTCCACCGTTTCGGTAACGGTCTCACGCCCGCGCATTGCCAGCCCGAAACAGACCCGGCCTTCGGGCTTGTGCTCAGAGCCGCCGGGCCCGGCGATGCCGGTGATCGATACCGCCAGATCGGCGGCCGAATGGGCCAGCACCCCCTCGGCCATCTCCTGCGCCACCTGTTCGGAAACCGCGCCGTGTGCGGCGAGCGTCTCCTCCCGCACCCCCAGCATCTCCCGCTTGGCGGCGTTGGAATAGGTGACGAAGCCGCGCTCCACCACGTCCGACGAGCCGGGAACATCCGTCAACGCCGCCGCGACCATGCCGCCGGTGCAGCTTTCGGCGGTGGCGATCAGGACGCCCGCCGCGCGGGCCGCCTCCAGCAGCGCGGGCACATTCATCGCAGCATCACCCCATGATAAAGCCCGGCGAGGATCACGGTACAGATCCCGGCGAACACCCCCGCCCAGAGATCGTCCAGCATCACGCCCTTGGCGTCATGCCGCCGGTCGGCGCGGCCGACCAGCCACGGCTTCCAGATGTCGAACAGGCGGAACAAAAGGAACGCTGCGACAGCGCCGGGCCAGACCATGGACACATCCCGCATCCAGAACCCCATGGCGGGGAACAGAAGGGCGAGCCATTGGCCCGCCACTTCGTCGATCACGATTTCCGATGGGTCCTCGCCGGGACGGCCGTTCAGCTCGGCGCCCACGGTGGCAAAGCCCACCACGGTGACGACGACGAAGGCGATGACCAGCGGAATGAACCCCAGCCAATGCTCGATCGCCCAGCCCAACAGCACCGCAACAAGAGAGCCCCAGGTTCCGGGCGCCGGGCGCATCAGCCCCACGAACCCGAATGTGTTGATCGCACGCAGCATGACTTACCCTCCGATCAATGCGGCGGTGGCCAGCGCCGCGATGCCCTCGCCGCGGCCGGTGAAGCCCAACCGCTCCGAGGTGGTGGCCTTGACCGAGATGCGGGTGGGGTCGATCCCGAGGATGTCCGCCAGCCGCTCGGCCATGGCCTCCGCGTGTGGGCCGATCTTCGGCAGTTCGCAGACCAGCGTGCAGTCGATGTTGGAGATCGCAAAGCCCATCTCGCGCGCGAGGTCGCCCGCATGGCGCAGGAAGATGGCGCTGTCGGCGCCCTTCCACTGCGGATCCGAGGGCGGGAAGTGGCGGCCGATATCGCCCTGCGCCAGCGCGCCGTAGATCGCATCGGTGATCGCATGCATGCCCACATCGGCATCCGAATGGCCCTGCAGCCCGCGGTCGTGCGCCACCCGCACCCCACAGAGCGTCACGTGATCGGCCGGCCCGAACCGGTGCACGTCGTAGCCGTTGCCCAGCCGTATATCCATGTCCTGCCTCAATATGCGTTCGGCCCGGGCGAAATCCTCAGGCCGGGTGATTTTCAGATTATCCGCCTCGCCGGGCACGATGACCACCCGGTACCCGGCGGCACGCGCGACCTCCACGTCGTCCGCCGCGCCGCCCGGGTGGGCGGCATGGGCGGCCTGAATGGCATCTAGCCGAAACCCCTGCGGTGTCTGTGCGGCATAAAGCCCCTCGCGCGATTGCGTGCCGGTCACCGTGCCCTCCGCGCCGATCCAGAGTGCGTCGGTGACGGCCAGTCCCGGCGCCGCGGCCGGCGCCTCGTCAAGGGCGGCAATCACCGCCGCGATCACCGTCTGAGAGACGCAAGGGCGCGCGATATCGTGGATCAGAACGCGGGTGGCGCCGGTGCCCGCCAGCGCGGCCAGTCCGTTGCGCACCGAGTCTGCCCGGTCCGCGCCTCCGGCGACGAGGGTCAGGCGCGGGTCGGATCCGAAGCTGTCCCAGGCCGCCGTGTCATCGGGAGAGAGGACCAGTATAATGGGGCCGATACCGGGCGCCTTGCGAAAGGCGTCGAGCGTCCAGTCGGCGACACGTCTGCCGGCGAGGAGCCGCCATTGCTTGGGCAGGCCGCCGCCGGCCCGTTGACCGCGCCCGGCCGCAACAAGTATGGCCGCTGTGCTCATCTGACCGCTCCGAAATTCGTCGCGCTCCGGGGCGCGCCGTCCTGTTTATGCGGTGATGCCGGGCGAGGCAATCACCCGGTGAGTGGCGCTTAATAATTAGGCAGGTGTCGATTTGTTGAGCTTTGGCGGGGGCGATTAGATTGTGGATCAGGCAGGCTTTCCCTAGATAACCAGTAACTGCACAAGGATTGGGCATTTGACCATTCACCTGAAAACACTGGCGATAATGCCCGCCGTGGCACTGGCCCCGATGGCCGGAATCACGGACCGGCCGTTCCGCGACCTGGTGATGCGGTTCGGCGCCGGCCTGGTGGTGAGCGAGATGGTGGCCAGCCAGGAGATGGTGCAGGCCAAGCCCGGCGTGCGCGAGCGGGCCGAGCTGGGCATGGATGTGGAAAATACCGCCGTCCAGCTGGCCGGGCGCGAGGCGCATTGGATGGCCGAGGCCGCCCGCCAGGTGGCCGACCGAGGTGCCGCGATGATCGACATCAACATGGGCTGCCCGGCCAAGAAAGTGACCAGCAGCAGCGGGGCAGGGGCCAGCGGTTCGGCCCTGATGAAGGATCTCGACCATGCGCTGAGCCTGATCGATGCGGTGGTGGGCGCGGTCGACCTGCCGGTGACGCTGAAGACACGCCTGGGCTGGGACGACAGCATGCGCAACGCGCCGGAGCTGGCGCGGCGGGCCGAGGCGGCCGGCATCCGCATGATCACCATCCATGGCCGCACCCGCTGCCAGTTCTACAAGGGCCGCGCCGACTGGGCCGCGATTGCCGAGGTGAAACAGGCGGTCGATATCCCGGTGCTGGCCAATGGCGATATCTGCACCCCCGGGCAGGCGCGCGACGCGCTGGCGCAATCGGGCGCCGACGGCGTGATGGTCGGGCGCGGCGCGCAGGGCAAACCCTGGCTGCTGGCCGAAATCGCGCATCAGATCTGGGGCGCACAGGCGCCGCAGGTGCCGCAGGGCACAGCGCTGGCCGATCTGGTGGCAGGGCACTACGAGGCGATGCTGGGGTTCTACGGGCGCGACCTGGGCCTGCGCGTGGCGCGCAAACATCTGGGTTGGTACATGGACGAGGCCGGCACCGGCGCCGGGCTGCGCCGCGCGGTGCTGACGGCGCGCGCGCCGGAGAATGTGCTGCGCCTGCTGCCCGACGCGCTGACACAACAAGAAAAATCACAGCAAAACATTCAGGGGCAGGCGGCCGCATGAGCACTTCGGATCAAACCATCTGGGCCTCGATCCCCGTTCCGGCCTTTCTGATCGACGAAAACGATCTGATTATCGACGTCAATTCGGCTGGCGAAGGCTTTCTAAACGCATCGAGCAAATCGGTCAGCGGGACGCCGGTCTGGGACCAGATCGCCATCGACGCGCCAATCGAGGATGCCTTTGCCCGCGCCCGGGAAAACGGCACGCCGCTGTTCGTCAACGATATCGATGTCGGCACCGGCAGCCGCGCGCCGCTGCAATGCGCGCTGCAGATCGCGCCGCTGGCCGGTCATCCCGGCCAGATGGTCATGATGATCTCGCCCCGCGAACTGGCGGGCCGCATGACCCAGAGCCATTCGGTGAAATCGGCGGCGCAATCGGCCATCGGCATGGCCGAGATGCTGGCGCATGAGATCAAGAATCCGCTGGCGGGCATCACCGGGGCGGCGCAGCTGCTGAGCATGAACCTCAGCAAGGAAGACCTGGAGCTGACCGACCTGATCGTCGCCGAAAGCCGCCGCATCGTGAAGCTGCTGGAACAGGTGGAGCAGTTCGGGAACCTCAGCCCGCCGGACATGAAGCCGGTGAACATCCACGACGTGCTGGACCGCGCGCGGCGCTCGGCGCTGCTGGGCTTCGGCGCCCATATGAAGATCATCGAGGACTACGACCCCTCGCTGCCGCTGGCCTGGGGCGATCCCGACCAGCTGCTGCAGGTGGTACTGAACCTGTTGAAGAACGCCTCCGAAGCCGCTGATCCAAAAGGCGGAACCATCCGGCTGCACACCTATTTCGAGCATTCCTTCCGGCTGCGCCGCAGCGACGGCACCGGCCAGTCGCTGCCGCTTCAGGTCGAGATCATCGACGACGGCCCCGGTCTGCCCGACGACATCCGCAGCGATATCTTCGACCCCTTCGTTTCGGGCCGCGAGAACGGCACCGGGCTGGGGCTGGCGCTGGTCAGCAAGATCGTCTCGGACCACGGGGGATGGATATCGGTTACCTCGGTGCCCGGACGCACGGTGTTCCGACTGTCGCTGCCGCGGGTGCCCAAGGGCTATGGAAATAAGGAGTAACAACTGATGGATGGCACGGTTCTGGTTGCTGATGACGACCGCACGATCCGAACGGTCCTGACCCAGGCGCTGACCCGCGCGGGGTGCAAGGTCCATGCGACCAGTTCGCTGACCACGCTGATGCGCTGGGTCGGCGAGGGAAAGGGCGACGTGGTGATTTCCGACGTGGTCATGCCTGACGGCAACGGGCTGGAAATGCTGCCCAAGATTGCCCAGGACCGGCCCGGCCTGCCGGTGATCGTGATCTCGGCTCAGAACACCATCATGACCGCGATCCAGGCGGCCGAGGCCGAGGCCTATGACTACCTGCCCAAGCCCTTCGACCTGCCCGACCTGATGAAGCGAACCGCCCGCGCGCTGGAGCAAAAGCGCCGCGCGCCCGCCGCCCAGGCCGCGGAAGAGGACGCGACCGAACGCCCCGACGAGCTGCCGCTGGTCGGCCGCACCCAGGTGATGCAGGCGCTCTACCGGCTGGTGGCGCGGGTGATGAACACCGATCTGCCGGTGCTGATCACCGGCGAAAGCGGCACCGGCAAATCGCTGATCGCCCGCGCGATCCACGATTTCTCCGACCGCCGCACGCTGCCTTTCATCACCGTCTCCGGCGCCGACCTGCAGGATCTCGAAGGCCCCGCGCGGGTGCTGGCCCGGGTCAAGGGCGGGACCCTGCTGATCGACGAGATCGGCGATCTGGAGGACGAGGTACAGGCCCGCATCGTGCGCATGATGGATGCGCCGGGCGATCACGTGCCGCGCTTCATGGCAACCAGCCAGGGCAATGCCACCATGGCGATGGAGGAGGGGCGCCTGCGCCAGGACCTCTATTATCGCCTCAGCGGCACCAACATCCATGTGCCGGCCCTGCGCGAGCGGGTCGACGACATCCCGCTGCTGACCGAACATTTCCTGTCCCGGGCCGAGCGTGACGGCGCCCCGAAAAGGCGCCTGAGCGAAGAGGCGGAGGCGCTGGTGCGCGCCTATTCCTGGCCCGGCAACGTCCGGCAGCTGGAGAACGCCGTGCGCCGGCTGGTACTGACCGGCCGCGCCGAGGAGATCACCCGCAACGAGGTAGAGGCCGTGCTGGGCCGTCAGCCTGAGATGGAGCCGGTGCTGGACAATGGCGGTTCGGAAAAGCTGTCCGCCTCGGTCGCGCGCCATCTGCGCCGCTATTTCGACCTGCATGGCGACATGCTGCCGCCGCCCGGCCTCTACGCGCGCATCCTGCGCGAGGTCGAGCTGCCGCTGATCGAAATTGCCCTGGAAGCCACCGGCGGCAACCAGGCGAAATGCGCCGAATTGCTGGGGATCAACCGGAATACCCTGCGTAAGAAGATCACCGACCTCGATATTCAGGTGACACGCCGCCGCAAATTGATGTAAAAACATCACAGAACCGTGGCGGTCGGGCGTCAGTGTCGAACTGGGGCCGGAATAGACCACGAGATTTTGCGGTCAGCCGCGCAAGCGGCACATATTGGTGAGGGTGATCAGTGACAAGCCGGTCACAATACGGGCTGTTTCCGGCAGTCAACAGGTGGCGTCGGACCCGTCGCGCACGCACGATCGGCACACTCGGGCTGGTGTTGCTGGGGCCGGTGCTGGCGCTGGCGACCTTCATGGTGCTGGGTCCCTTCGACATGGGCGCCTCGGCACCCGAGCTGCGATTCATCCTGCTGGCCGATTTGGTCTATGTTCTGGTCGTAGCGGCGCTGGTTCTGGGCCAGCTTGGCCGGCTGATCGCGGCGCGGCGGGCCAAATCGGCGGGTTCCCGCCTGCACCTGCGACTGATCGGCGTGTTCACCTTTCTGGCGCTGCTTCCCACCGTGATCGTCGCGGTCTTCGCGGTGCTGACCCTGAACATCGGGCTGGAGGGCTGGTTCTCCGACCGGGTGCGGCAAGTGGTCGGCACCTCGCTCTCGGCGGCGGAGGCCTATGAACAGGAACACCGCGAGGATCTCGAAGAGGACGCCCGCGTGCTGGCCCGCTTCCTCGACAACAGCCGAAAGGTGGTCTTCTTTCTCAACGACGCCGAGCTGCGCCAGATGCTGGCCCAGGGACAAAGCCAGATCCAGCGCGGTCTGCGGGAGGCCTATGTCATCGACGGCACCGGCGAGATCCGCGCCCGCGGTGAACGCTCCTACCTGTTCGACTACGAACGCCCCACCGACGAACAGATCGCCGAAGCCACCCAGACCGGGTTCGTGATCATCCGCGACTGGGACAACAACGAGTTTCGCGCGCTGGTCCGTCTCAACGCCTTCGTCGACCGCTTCCTCTATGTCAGCCGCGAGGTGGACGGCCAGATCCTCAACCTGCTGGACGATACCAAGCAGACGGTGGTGCTGTACCAGCAACTGGAAAACGAACGCGGCCGGGTGCTGTTCGAATTCGGGCTGCTCTACGTGGGCTTCGCGGTGATCCTGATCCTTGCCGCTGTCTGGCTGGGCCTGTGGTTCGCCGAGCGGCTGTCGCGCCCGGTGGGGCGGCTGACCACCGCCGCGCAGCGGGTCGGGACCGGCGACCTGGACGTGCATGTGGTCGAGGAAGAGGGCGACGACGAGATCGCCATGCTGGGCCGCTACTTCAACCAGATGACCCGCCAGCTCAAGGCGCAGCGGCAGGCGCTGCTGGACAACACACGCCAGATCGAGGCGCGGCGCCGGCTGTTCGACTCGGTGCTGTCCTCGGTCACCTCCGGCGTGGTCGGGCTGGATCCCGACGGGCGCGTGACCTTCGTCAACCGCTCCGCCAAACGTCTGCTGGACTGGTCCGGGGACGAAAAGACCGCGTTGGCACTGGAAGTCGCGGTGCCGGAGTTCGGGCCGCTCTTCGAGGGGCTGAAAACCTCTGCCAACGGCATCGCGCAAGGCGAGGTCAAGGTCGCCCGGCAGGGCCGGCTGGAGCATCTGCTGGTGCGGATGGGGACCCGGACGCAGGCCGACGGCGGGCTGGAGGGCTACGTGGTGGCCTTTGACGACGTGACCGATCTGGTCAGCGCCCAGCGAATGGCGGCCTGGGGCGACGTGGCCCGCCGCATCGCGCATGAGATCAAGAACCCGCTGACGCCGATCCAGCTCTCGGCCGAACGGATCAAGCGGAAGTTCGCCCCCCGCCTGGGCGAGGACGACAGCGACAAGCTGGAATCGATGACCGATGTGATCGTGCGCCAGACCAACGACCTGCGCCGCATCGTCGACGAGTTCTCCAAATTCGCCCGGATGCCGGAACCGGACCGCCACAGCGAGGATATGGTGCAGATCGTCGCCGACGCGGTGCTGTTGCAGCAGACCGGGCAACCCGGCGTGGTGGTGAAATCCGATCTGCCCGAGGGGCCGGTGACGGCAGAGGTGGACGCCACCATGCTGTCACAGGCGCTGACCAACCTGATCAAGAACGCCGGCGAGGCGATCGAAAGCCTGCAACGGCGCGGCGCGCCCGAAGGATTCACGCCGGAAATCCGGGTACGGCTGAGCCAGACGGAAGAGGGCTGCGAGATCACCATCGCCGATAACGGCATCGGGCTGCCGGAGGACCGCGCCAGCCTGTTTGAGCCCTACGTGACCACCCGCGACGAGGGGACCGGCCTTGGCCTTCCCATCGTCAAGAAGATCATCGAAGAACACGGCGGCAGCCTGAGCTTGCAGGACGCGCCGGTCTTCGACGGGCAGGCGCATTTCGGCGCCATGGCGATCATCCGCCTGCCCACATCCGCGCCCGCCGCCGAAGAGGCGGCCGCGCACCCCAACCCGGCGAAACGGAAAAAGAAAAATTTCATAGCAGGCCTGACATGAGTGATATTCTGATTGTTGATGACGAACGCGACATCCGCGAGCTGATTTCGGACATTCTGGAAGACGAGGGGTTCGAAACCCGCAAGGCCGGTAATTCCGACGAATGCATGGCCGCGATCAATTCCGAGGCACCGGCGCTTCTGATTCTCGACATCTGGCTGAAAGACAGCCGGATGGACGGGATCGACATCCTGAAAACCGTCAAACGCGACAACCCGGACGTGCCCGTGGTGATCATCTCGGGCCACGGCAACATCGAGATCGCGGTGGCGGCGATCAAGCAGGGCGCCTACGACTTCATCGAGAAACCCTTCAACATCGACCAGCTGATGGTGGTGATCCGCCGCGCGATGGAGGCCTCGCGCCTGCGCCGCGAGAACAGCGCGCTGAAGCGGCGCGAGGTGACCAATGCCGAGATGATCGGCCAGAGCGCCGCCTTCCGCACCCTGCAGGGCCAGCTCGACAAGGTGACCAAATCCAACGGCAGAGTGATGCTGAGCGGGCCGGCGGGCTCCGGCAAGGAGGTTGCCGCGCGCTACATCCACGCCAATTCGCACCGCACCGACGCCCCCTTCGTCAGCGTCAACTGCGCCACCATCGCGCCGGAGCGGATGGAAGAGGTGCTGTTCGGCCGCGAAACCCCCGAACGCGGCGTGGAACCCGGCTTGCTGGAGGAGGCCCACGGCGGGGTGATCTTCTTCGACGAAGTGGCCGACATGCCGCCCGGCACGCAATCGAAGATCCTGCGCGTGCTGGTGGATCAGCAATTCCAGCGGGTCGGCGGCACCGACAAGGTGCGCGTCGATCTGCGGGTGATCTCCTCCACCAACCGGGATCTGGATCAGGAAATCTCCGAGGGCCGTTTCCGGCAGGAGCTCTATCACCGGCTGAACGTGGTGCCGATCGCCGTGCCCTCTCTGGAAGAGCGGCGCGAGGATATCCCGGTTCTGGCCGAGCATTTCATCGAGGCCTGCCACGTCAGCCAGGGCCTGCCTCGGCGGGAGTTGAGCGACGAGGCGGTGGCCCTGATGCAAACCATGGTCTGGCCCGGAAACGTCCGCCAGCTCAAGAACCTGATCGAACGGGTGCTGATCCTGGGCGAAGGTAATGGTCCGATCGAGGCGCGCGAGTTGCCCGGCGACGAGGAGAAGACCGCCGACGACGGCCGCGTGGTGCTGTCGGGCGCGCTGGCAACGCTGCCCCTGCGCGAGGCGCGCGAGGCGTTTGAGCGGGAGTACCTGCTGACCCAGATCAACCGCTTCGGCGGCAACATCAGCCGCACAGCGAGTTTCGTCGGCATGGAGCGCAGCGCGCTGCACCGCAAGCTGAAATCGCTGGGCGTGGTGACCTCGAACAAGGCCGGCGCCCGGGTGGCACGGGTGGATGAGGCGGCGGAATAGGGAGCATGTCCCAACCGTTTCGCTTGGCCGCCTAAGGCCAACGTGCCGAGGGCAGCCGCTCAGGCTGTATTTTGAAAGCCTGAGCCAAATGGACGGTCTGGCCGTCTCTGCCGCGCGATCTGCAGAGCAAGCCGCGCAGGAGAGCCGTCCAATCGTCTGATACAGTCGGAACGATGCGCCCGTTACCGCGCCACGATCTGCCAGGTGCCGTCGTCGTTGCGGATCACGCAGGCCTCCTGCGTCAGACGCGGCAGCACCGTGGTCACCCCTGGCGGCGTCGCGTTGCGAACCTCCGGCGGGCAGTTGGGAAGGGTGACCTCGTCATAGCCCTTCTCGGCCATGCAGAGCGCCATCACCCGCGCCCGCAGCCGCGCATTCACATCGACCGTGTATATCGGCCCCTCGATCCAGCGACCGGGCCGGGTCCAGCATTCGCCGCGTTCGTTGCAGACACGGCCGCCGGGAATATAGGTCGGCGGGTATTGCCGTATCTGCGTCGCCACCGGCGCCTCGCGCAGCGCGCGCACCTCGCATCGCGTGGTATCCTGCTGCATCTTCGCCACCGATACACCGGAGCGGTAATAGAGCGTCATCGGCGCACAGGCCGCCAACAGCAGCCCGAGACAGAGCAGGGGAACAATCGGTCTCATGCCAGACAGAATGCCGCACAGCGGGCCGCGGTACAATTGAATTGACCCCTCCGGGACCATCTGTCATTCAAAAGCCTCCGGCGACAGGGATGCAAAGACGATGAAGGTCATCATTTGCGGCGCAGGGCAGGTGGGCTGGCAAATCGCCCGCCATTTGTCGAGCGAGCATAACGACGTCACAGTCGTGGACAACAATCCCGATCTGGTGCGCCGGGCCACCGATACGCTCGATGTGCAGGGGATCGCGGGCTTTGCCAGTTACCCCGACGTGCTGGAACGTGCCGGCGCCAAAGATGCCGACATGCTGATCGCGGCCACCTATTCCGACGAGGTCAACATGGTCACCTGCCAGGTGGCCCATTCGGTCTTCGGCATCCAGCGCAAGATTGCCCGGCTGCGGGCGCAATCCTACCTGACCGCGATCTATTCCGACCTCTACCGCCGCGACCACCTGCCAATCGATGTGGTGATCAGCCCCGAACGCGAAGTGGCGGCGGCGGCGATGCAGCGGCTGTCGGCCCCGGCGGCCTTCGACACCGAAACCTTCATGGGCGGGCGGGCGCAGCTGCTGGGCGTAGCGATCGAAGAGAGCTGCCCGATCGTCAACACGCCGCTGCGCCAGCTTACCGACCTGTTCTCGACCCTGCGCGCCATCGTGGTGGGGGTGCGGCGCGAAGGAACGCTGTTCGCTCCGGAACCAGACGACCAGCTTTTCGTCGGCGACAGCTGCTACGTGTTTGCCCATTCCGAGGATGTGAACCGCACCATGGAGGTCTTCGGCAAAACGCAGAAGAGCCAGGACCGGGTGGTCATTGTCGGCGGCGGCAATGTCGGGCTGGAGGTCGCCCGCGCGCTGGAAAACCGCAAGAGCCGGACCCGCGCCAAGGTGATCGAACGGAACCGCGCCCAGGCCGAACGCGCCGCCGAGGCGCTGGAACGCACCATCGTTCTGAACGGCGACGGCCTCGACGCGGCGCTGCTGAAAGAGGCCGGGATCGACCGCGCCGACGCCATGCTGGCGATCACCGACGACGACAAGACCAATATGCTCTCGGCTGTCCGCGCCAAGGCCGAAGGCTGCCCGCTGGCCATTGCGCTGATCAACGACCCGACGCTGGTGCCGCTGATGGAGCCGCTGGGCATCGACGCCTATATCAACCCGCGCGCCACCACCGTCAGCTCGATCCTGCGCCACATCCGCCACGGCCGGGTGCGCCAGGTCTATTCCATCGGCGATGCCGAGGCCGAGGTGATCGAGGCCGAGGTGCTGTCCACCTCGCCCATGGCCGGGCAAAATTTGCGCGACATCGACTTCCCCGAGGGCGTTCTGGTCGGCGCGGTGCGCAAGGGCGACAAGGTTCTGCGCCCCGCCGGCGGCCTCAGGATCGAAGAAGGCGATGTGGTGGCGATCTTTGCCATGACCGCGGATGTGCCCGAGGTCGAGCGGCTGCTTCAGGTCTCGATCGACTTTTTCTGATCATGGCGGAGCGCAGCAAATCCAGTCTGGTGATGCGGCTGCCGCTGTTCCTGATGATCTGGGGCATCGCATCGCTGTCGATGTGGGTGCCGGCGATCCATGCCGAGATCCAGAAGAATCACCCCGTGGCGCAGGCCTATTTCTATGCCGGTCTGCTGGGGCTGGTCGGTGTGACGTTGGTCGCGCTGGCGCTCGGCGACCGCAGATCGCGCCACGGCAGCCTGGGACAGTTGCTGGCGCTGCTGGCCACTTTCGCGGTGCTGCCGCTGTTCCTGGCGCTGCCGTTCTACGAGGCGCTGCAGACGACGACCTATCTCAACGCGTATTTCGACATGGTCAGCGCGCTCACCACCACCGGCGCCAACCTGTTCGACGATCCGGCCCGTCTGGACGACCCGCTGCACCTGTGGCGGGCGCAGGTGGGCTGGATGGGCGGGTTGGTGATGTGGATCGCGGCCTCCGCCATCCTGGCGCCGCTGTCTCTGGGCGGGTTCGAGATCACCGCCCGCGGCCAGCCCGGCCGTGCCGCGCCGCTGCCCGACAAATCCGCCGGCGTCGATCCGCGCCGCCGGCTGTTGCGGATCACCGTCACGCTGGCGCCGGTCTATGCGGCGCTGACCATGGTGGCCTGGGTCGTGCTGCTGATCGCCGGGGAATCCGCGCTGACCGCGCTCTGCCATGCGATGTCCGTGATGGCGACCTCCGGCATCTCGCCTGTGGGAGGGATGTCGGGCAGCCAGGGCGGCATGGCCGGCGAGGCGATCCTGTTCCTGTTCATGTTCTTCGCGCTTTCGAGGCTCACCTTTTCCTCCGACACCGCTTCGGTCAGCCGCAACAACCTGCTGACCGATCCGGAGTTCCGCACCGGGCTCTTGCTGATCCTGGGCATTCCGCTGCTGCTGTTCCTGCGCCACTGGCTGGCCGCGCTGGAGGTGCGCAGCGAAAGCGATCCGTTGCTTGCGCTCGAGGCGCTCTGGGGGGCGCTCTTTACCGTCACCTCCTTCCTCACCACCACCGGCTTCGAAAGCGTCCACTGGGACGAGGCCGGTCAATGGTCGGGCCTGGAAACGCCGGGGCTGATCCTGCTGGGGCTGGCGGTGATCGGCGGCGGGGTGGCAACCACGGCGGGGGGCGTCAAGCTTCTGCGGGTCTATGCGCTTTACCTCAACGGGCTGCGCGAGATGGAGCGGCTGGTGCATCCCAGCTCGGTCAGCGGGGCAGGGCGGCACAACCGCCGGATCCAGAAAAACGGCGCCTTTATCGCATGGGTGTTTTTCATGATGTTCGCGCTGTCGCTGGCGCTGGTCTGTGTGATCCTGTCCGCCCTCGGGTTGAATTTCGATCAGGCCATCGTGCTGAGCATCGCGGCGCTCTCCACCACCGGGCCGCTGATCGACGTGGCCGCCGATACCCCGATCCGGCTGGCCGAGCTGGGGGGCTGGGCCAAGGGGGTGCTCTGTGCAACAATGGTACTCGGGCGGCTCGAAACCCTCGCAATCATTGCGCTAATCACCCCCGATTTGTGGCGAAACTGATATTATCCGGGAAAACCCTGAGACGCACTGTACGTTTTCGGGTGGAAACTCCCCAATCTGCACTTCATACTTGTTCTAAGGGGCGCGTTGGTCCGCAGCGCGTTACAAGAACAAAGGCGAGATTGAACAAAAATGGCTTCGGACAAACAAAACCTTCAGGATGCCTTTCTGAATCATGTCAGAAAAACCAAGGTTCCTGTCACGATTTTTCTGATCAACGGCGTGAAGCTGCAAGGCGTGATCACGTGGTTCGACAACTTCTGCGTCTTGCTGCGCCGGGACGGGCAATCGCAGCTTGTCTATAAACATGCGATTTCGACCATCATGCCGGCCCAGCCGATCAGTCTTTACGAGGGCGAAGACGCCTCTTGATGGATCACGATAGGGAAGACACCCGCGCGTGGGTGCTGCATCCCGATATTAAATCCGATGCAGACCGCCGGGATCCCGGACCGGCGCTGGAAGAGGCTGTTTCTCTGGCCGCCGCCCTGCCTGGGCTCGAGGTGGCCGGGGCCGAGATCGTGCGGCTGCCGCGGGCGCAGCCGGGCCATCTGTTCGGGTCGGGTAAGATCGAAGAGCTCGCGGCCAAATTCGAGGCCAACGAGATCGAACTGGTCTTGATCGACGGGCCGGTGACCCCGGTGCAGCAGCGCAATCTGGAAAAGGACTGGGGCGTCAAGATCCTGGACCGGACCGGGCTGATCCTCGAGATCTTCAGCGACCGCGCCCGCACCCGCGAGGGCGTGCTGCAGGTCGAGATGGCCGCGCTTTCCTACCAGCGCACCCGTCTGGTGCGGGCCTGGACCCACCTGGAGCGCCAGCGTGGCGGGCTGGGATTCGTCGGCGGACCCGGCGAAACCCAGATCGAGGCCGACCGCCGTGCCATCGACGACCAGTTGGTCCGGCTGCGCCGCCAGCTCGACAAGGTGGTGAAAACCCGCGAACTGCACCGCAAGGCGCGCGCCAAGGTGCCTTACCCGATCGTTGCGCTGGTGGGTTACACCAACGCCGGCAAATCCACCTTGTTCAACCGGCTGACCGGGGCCGAGGTGATGGCCAAGGACATGCTCTTTGCCACGCTGGACCCGACCATGCGGCGGGTGCAGCTGCCCGACGGGCCGGAGGTGATCCTGTCGGACACAGTGGGCTTCATCTCCGACCTGCCGACCGAGCTGGTCGCTGCCTTCCGTGCCACGCTGGAAGAGGTGCTGGCGGCCGACCTGATCGTGCATGTGCGCGATATTTCACACGCGGGGACCGAGGAACAGGCAGCGGATGTGGAGGCGATCCTGGCCTCGCTCGGCGTCGATGAGAACCGCCCCAAGCTGGAGGTCTGGAACAAGATCGATCGGCTGGAGCCGGAAGAGCGCGCGGCGATACAGGCCCGGGCGGAGCGCAGCGATACGATCTACGCGCTCTCGGCCTGGACGAGCGAGGGGCTGGAGCCGTTGCTGGATGCGATTGCCGAGGCCTTGCAGGGCGCCCGGCATGAAAGCCGGCTGCATCTTGGATTCTCGGACGGGCGCAAACGGGCCTGGCTGTTCGACCAGGACGTGGTGCAGGAAGAGAAGCAGATCGAGGACGGGTTCGAACTGACCGTATTCTGGACCGCGAAGCAGGAAGCGCAGTTCGGGGCGCTGTAACGGATTGCCGGAAAACCCTGCGGATGCCCTGTCTGCAGATCAATAGCCATCTGCACGGCCTGTTCTGTGGGGCGGACGTGACGCGGCCGTGTTACTCGCGCCCGTCCCGCATCCCCCGCGCCACCCGGTTCAGCGTCACCGCCGCAATCACCGGACCGACCAGCTCAAAGGCGATGGTGGTCCCGATTGCCATCGCCATGATCATGCCGCCGTAGTGGGGCAGCAGGTCTGCCGCGATCAGCGCCATGCCGATGGCCACGCCCGCCTGCGGCAACAGCGCCGGGCCATACCATTTCCGCTCTGCCACCGGCTCATGCGACAGCCCGGCGCCGAGCCAGCCGCCCAGCATCCGTCCGGCGATGCGCAGCCCCGCATAGGCCAGCCCCGCGGGGCCCACCATCCACAGCGCCTCGGCCTCCAGCGTGGAGCCGGCGAGGATGAAAAAGATGATCATGAACGGCCATTGCAGGTGCTCGATCTCGTGAAACGCGCGGGTGTGATGGCGGGCCAGGTTCACGATCACCGTCCCCGCCGTCATCCCCGCGATCAGATAGGACAGCTCCAGCCAGATCGACAGGCCGGCGGTGACGAAAACCAGCCCAAGCGCCTCGACCCGCAGCGGTTCGCCCTTCGACAGCCGCCCGGTCAGCAGCGCGCCGGGCACCCCGATGGCCAATCCCAGCAGCAGCGAGCCGAACACCTCGACCACTGATTCCCGCAGCACCCAGAACGACAGATCGCCGCCATCCAGCGCCCGGGCCAGCACGATGATCAGGCTGAACAGGATCAGGCCCCAGGCATCGTCGATGGCCACGATTCCCTTGAGCGTATGGGTAAAGCGGTTCTCTTGCCCGGTCTGCTGGATCACGTCGTAGGTCGCGGCCGGATCGGTTGCGGTGGCCAGCGCCCCCAGCACCAGCGCCGCCGCCAGCGGCACCCCGATCAGCCAGAGCCCCAGAGACACCAACGGCAGGGTCACCAGCACGATCGCCAGCGAAATCAGCACGATGGCCTTGCCATGTTCCCGCAGGGTCCGCGCCGACAGCTCGCCGCCCAGCAGGAATGCCACCATGCTGAGCGCGATGATCGATATGATCGGGTAAAGTTCGGTCAGCAGGGTGGGGATCAGGTCAAGCCCGGCCTCGCCCGCCAACAGCCCGCAGCCCAGCAGAAGCGTCACCCGCGGCAGCCGGGTGCGGTGCCCCAGCGCGTCGGCGCCCAACCCCAGCAGGAACAACAGACCGAGCGCGATCAGCGCCAGCGGCACCTCCGGGGAGAGCGGCGGCATCATTGCGGGATCAGCCGTGTCACCCCGACCGACGCCGCCCTTGCGAGATCGGCATCCAGCGACATCGGGATGTACTCGCCCCGCCGCCACAGTTGCGCCAGATCGTCGTAGTGGCGCGACAGGAAATGCCCCGACTGCCCGGTCGAGGAGATGAAGACCGAGCTGTCGGGATCGGCCAGATCATAGACACCGCGATAGCCCGCCCCGTGCACGTTGAGGAACGGGTTCGGACCCTCGCCCGAGGTCCGGCCGCGTTGCAGCGTGTTGTCGCCGCCGCTGGTCGACTGACGGATATTGACGAAATAGCGCAGCACCGGCACCTCACCCAACACCTGGTGGTCGTGGGTGGCCTGGTGTGCGTCGCCCCAACGCAGGCTCTCCAGTGCGGTGCCGTAATTCTCGCCGATCCAGACCAGCGCATCGTCGAGCGCCAGCCGCGCCATGTCGGTGCAGCTCTCTTTCGGGGCGCTCTGGCGCACGTCGCACCAGACCGAGGCGCCGTCGATGTCGCGATAGACCCGCTCGATGAACACCGGGTCGACATGCTTGTAGGCCTCGGCCAGCGGTCCCAGCTCGTCGGTGATCAGGCGGGCCTGCAGCGCCCGCAGCCAGGCGGCATAGATCAGCGGTTCGGGCAGGTGTTCGTTCATCTCGCCGTTCCATTCGGCCAGCAGCGACAACGCGACCTGCCGCTGCCGCTCCGGCGTGCCGTCGGGCGCGGCCTCTCCGGTGAACCACAGATCGGCGCCGATCAGCGGCAGAAGCGAGCGGGCGGTGAAGCTGACGGTATCGAGTTGCGCCTCGATGAAACTGTCGCGGGTATGGACCTGCCGCGCCTGCATCAGCCGCTGCCAGCGGTTGATCCGCTGGGTGTCGCCCCAGACGTAGGAGATGTGGTTGGGGAAGGGGCGTTCGAGGATCTTGTTGTTGGTATTGCCCAGGATGCCGCCGCGCGGGCTGACGAATTCGGGGTTGGAGGCATAGGGCTGCCGGCCCTGCCAACGGTTCTCGGCGCGCCATCCGTGTACCGGCAGCCGGCCCTTGCTCTGCTGCCTGGGGTCGCGGCGCGGCACTGCGCCCACGGTCTTGAGCGCGATCGTCTCTTGGTCGATGAGCATCAGGTTCTGCGACGGCGAGATGAAGCCTTCGCCCGCCGCGATCGCCTGTTGCACGGTGCTGGCCCGCATCAGATCCATCGCCGCGGTCATGGTGGTGTCTTCGCCGGTCAGGACGGTCCAGCCGAGCGCGGCCACATGGCCCGGCGGCGTCACCGTTTCCAGATGATAGTGGCTGCCGGGCAGCACCGGGCCGTTCTCGGTCCAGCGCAGGGTCAGGGTGATCGGGGCAGCGTCCTTGATCTGGATGATCGAGGGGCGGCTGACGAATTCCTTGTAGCCGTCCGGGGTCAGGTATTCGTCCGGGTTCTGCGGATTGATCTTCTCGATGAACACGTCCTGATCGTCGAGATAGGATGAGGTGATGCCCCAGCCCAGCTTGCGGCTGCGGCCCGAGAGGACGGCGGGAATGCCCGGGATGGTGCCGCCGATCACGCCGCCGCTCTGCAATTCGATCCGGGCCAGAAACCAGGTCGAGGGGGCGGAGAACCCCAGGTGCGGGTCATTGGCCAGAAGCGTGCCGCCCGAAGCGGAGCGCGACGGCGCCGCCGCCCAGGCATTGGAGGCCCCCGCAAGCCCGTGTTTGGGGAACGGCGACAGCGGATCCTCCGACATCGGCGCGCCTTCGGCATAGCGGGGCAGGTCGGGGAACATCTGCGCGTATTCCGGCAGGGCGGCAATGCCGGTGCCGGGTGCATCGGGCAGGATGTCGTGCAGCCGGTCGTTGTCTTCCAGCATCAACGCGGTCCGGGCGCGCAGCACCTCCTCCTCCAGGTGACCGGAGAGCTGCACCGCCAGCAGCTTGACCAGCGCGATGGAATCGGCGGGCTGCCACGGGGCGACAGGGGCGTTGAACAGGAACATCTCGGGCGCACCGCGGCCCAGGGCCTCTTCGTTGATCTCGGTCAGCCGGGCGTTGACCCCGGCCGCATAGGCCTTGAGCGCGGCGCGGGTGTACTCGTCCTGCACCGCCTGCGATTGCTGTGCCAGACGATAGAGATCGAGGCGCCGCAACAGCCTGTCGATCCGGAGGGTGCGCGGCCCGAACACCTCCGACAGGCGGCCCTGAACGGTGCGGCGCAGCATTGTCATCTGCCACAGCCGGTCCTGCGCATGTGCGTAGCCCAGGCCAAAGAACACGTCCGGGTCGTCGGCGCCGAAGATATGCGGTACATTGGCGTTGTCGCGGATGATCTCCACCGGCGCGGTGAGACCGGCGACTTTCTGGGTCTGGTCGTAATCGGGAAGCGACTGGCTGGCCAGGAAATAGACCAGCCCGACACCAAGCACCACCAGCACAACAAGGCCCACGGCGATGCGCAGCAGCCAACGAAAAACCTGTCCCATTCCGTCCCCGTGTTATGGCAGCGGCCGCTCGCCCGGGGTGGTGGGCGATCCCGGCCGTCCTTGCCCGACCGCCTTTACCCGCTCAACCTAAGCGGATTCGCCGCGTAGCGAAAGCACCGGCCGCCAGAGCGGCGGCCGGTCCATGTCAGGGCCGGATCAGGGGATGATCCGCGTGTATTTGGTGCCTTCCAGGGTGGCGCCGATGCGCAGGCCGGCCTGGCCGAACACCGCCGCGATGATCGGCGAGCGCAGCGTGTTGGTGTCCGCCGCGACCGAGTCGCCTTCGTCCCGGATCACATATTCCAGGTCGCCGCCGGCGGCCCAGCCGGAGGAACGGCGAAACTCCATCAGTGCGTCCTCGGTCATGAAGAACAGGACGTGGGCATATTGCTGGGCGCCGATCTGGAAGCCGGCGCTGCCCTTGACGGTGGAGTAGTAGTCCACCGTCACCCCGTTCACCCGCAGCGCGCCGCGGCCATAGGCGCCGCCCAGGCCGAGACCGGCCTCGGTCACCAGCGGCATGACCAGCATGCCGCTCGATTTCTCGGCCAGGGTCGCGGTGTTGGGATAGCGGGAATACATCTGGTTCAGGGTGGCGTCGACGCGGGCGTCGATCTTGGCGGCCTTGTTGGTGCCCACTCCGTTGCCGCAAGCGGCGGTCACGCCCAGGGCGGACAGCGCGCTCAGCGTGAAACCGCGACGGGTCAGCCGGGATTGGATCGCATGTGTCATTGGTTTTGCCTGTTGTTGAGCTGCTCTGACCGGTTGTCCGGCCTTGTGCGCGGTTATACGCCGATGTGGCGCCGCTGTCACGGCGCAAGCACGGCGGATGGGCGGGTTGTTGCCCGCCCACGCCTGCGACGCCGGCCACGGTCCGCTCGGAGCCCGGTCAGAGCGCGAAATCATGCGCCGTCAGATCCACCCGGCCCAACAGCTCCAGCACGAAATCGCGCGCCCCGTCGCCGTCGCAATCCGCGCTGACCAGGGTGGTGCGGCCAACGACCTCGCTGCGAAGCTCGCCTTCCGTGCCACTGAACGGATCCGACCCGATGAATTTGAGCCTGCCGGAATAGATGCCCCTTAAAACGATAGTGTCCTCGCCACTGGTGAAATCCAGAATCCGGTCCGGGCCCGGCGCATCGGCCGGACTGTCGTCGCAGGAGGAGAACCGGAAAACATCGGCCCCCTGACCGCCGGACATCACATCGCGCCCGCTGCCGCCGATCAGCACATCGTTGCCCTTGCCGCCGAACAGCGCATCGTTGCCGGCCCCTCCCACAGCCAAGTCATCGCCGCTCTTTCCATAGACCGTGTCGCGGCCGTTGCCACCGCGCAGGGTATCCTCGCCGAGCTGGCCCAGCAGCCTATCGGCGCCTGAACCGCCCTTGGCCAGATCGGCGCCGGCGCCGGCGCGCAGAGTGTCGTCTCCTGTCCGGCCCAGCAACGTGTCGCGGCCGGTCAGCCCCACCAGCACATCGTCGCCCGCATTCCCGGTCAGCCGGTTGTTCGCCTGGTTGCCGGTCAGGCGGTCATTGCCGGACCCGCCGATCGCATTCTCGATCAGCGACCGGGTGTCGCCCTCGAACAGTAGCGCGTTGTAGATATTCCCCGCCGCCCGTGGCCCTTCCCCGAGCCAGGCGAGCTGAGAGCGGCTGAACACCGAGGCAGCCCCCGGCGCCAGATCGACGCTGAGGTCGGTGTCATAGGCCCTCAGAACATAGGTATCGGTGCCGCCGCCATCCCAGACGGTGGCGAAGATGCGGTTTCCGGCCGGGCGGATCGCCACATCCCCGTTAACCAGCGTCTGGCCCGATCCCGGCGTCCAGATATAGCGGGTATCATCGGAATTGGTGCTGAAATCGGCCCCGTACAGGTGCTGGAGCGCGGCAATGTCCAGCGTCATGTAGCTCTGCGCATAGCTCCATCTCTCGTTGACGTAATAGGCGGCGGTCGCCCCGGGATACGAGCGATAGGACATGATGGAGTATTCCATCGCGTCGTATTCGGACGGTACAGCGCCGAAGGCCCCCTTTTCATGCGAATGCTCCAGCCCCAAAGCATGGCCGATTTCATGCAGGATCGTCAGGCGGGCGAAGCCGCCCGGATATGGGGCGGTGAAGTCGTAGACCACATCGCTCAGCCAGGCATCGCCGGCCTCCTCAGCGCCGCCGGCAGGGTAGTAGCTCCACGCCGTGCTGTACCCGAAGGGATCCGAACTGGTCTGCGCCACCCGGATATGGGCCCGGCCCGCGGTTGTGGGCTCGACCGTCAGCCTGGTGAACCCCTCCACCGAAAATCCATCGTCGGCGGCCGTACCGCTATCGGCGTCCAGGGCAAAGGCGGTCGCGTCGGCGATCGCAGTGGTGGCCCGGAAGAACCCGCCGTCTTCGGCCGCACCGTAATCCACACCATATTCGGCGCTGTCGGTGGGCAGGCTGTAGCTCAGTGAACTGTCGGCCCAGTGCTTCAGGGCCAGGATTCCGTCGATGCTCGCGTCTCCCGACACCGCGGTCGTGGTCGTGCTGTGTCCAATACCGCTCAATCCATTTCCCTCCCGCATACCGCGAGAGAGAACAATTGGGATCAACCGTTAAGATATTCTGCCACGGCGGGTGCGAAATAAGTTAAAATGCCATCACATCCGGCGCGCTTGAAGGCCAGCAGGCTTTCCAGCATCACCTTTTCACCGTCGAGCCAGCCGTTCTGCGCCGCCGCCTGCAGCATCGCGTATTCGCCCGACACCTGATAGGCGAAGGTCGGCACGCCGAACATCTCCTTGGTGCGCTGGCAGATGTCCAGATAGGGCATGCCCGGCTTGATCATCACCATATCAGCCCCCTCAGTGAGGTCGCGTTCGATCATCCGCAGCGCCTCGTCGGAGTTGCCGGCGTCCATCTGATAGGTCTTCTTGTCGCCGGTCAGCGCACCCGAGGCGCCCACGGCATCGCGGAACGGGCCGTAGAAGGCGCTGGCATACTTCGCGGCATAGGACAGGATCATCACCCGCTGATGCCCCTCGGCCTCCAGCGCCGCACGCATCGCGCCGATGCGGCCGTCCATCATGTCCGACGGCCCGATGATGTCGGCGCCCGCCTCGGCCTGGGCCAGCGTCATCTTGACCAGCGCCTCGACCGTGCGGTCATTGATGATCTCGCCATCGACGACGAAACCGTCATGACCGTTGATGTTGTAGGGATCCAGCGCCACGTCGGTCATCACCGCCATCTCCGGCACCGCATCCTTGATCGCGCGGATCGCCCGGTTGCACAGGTTGTCGGGGTTCCACGCCTCGGCGCAATCCTCGGTCTTCAGGCTTGGGTCTGTGTAGGGAAACAGGCAGATCGCCGGGATGCCCATCGCATGGGCCTCTTTCGCCGCCTTGGCGATCAGATCGACGCTCCGCCGCTTCACGCCCGGCATCGAGGAGACCTCCTCCTCCTCGTTGACGCCGTCGCGCACGAAGACCGGCCAGATCAGGTCGTCGGTGGTCAGCGTATTTTCCCGGACCAGGGCCCGGATCGCGGGCGATTGGCGCGCGCGGCGCGGGCGGGCGGCGGGAAACGGGGCGATCGTGGGTTTCATGGCGCGGACTCCTTGAACAATTGGCTATTGGGTGGCATGGAAAACCGCCACCCACAAGGGTATCAATGGCCGCGCCCCGGCGGGCCGGCCCGGGCGGCGCGGATTGCGGACGACATACAAGCGGAATACGAGCATAATTCCGGGCAGGAAAGGGCAGGGCGGTTGGACTGGTACAGCACGGTTTTCGAGCTGATCGACATGCGGTCGTTCTCGAACCTCTGGTTCTGGATCGCGCTTGCCGTCGCCTGGTCCTCGGCCAGCCATTGGGTGCTGGGGGTGCCCTATGACATGGTGCTGCGCGCCCGCCGCGTAGGCGGCCAGGCCGAACGCGACCTCGAGGATATCGCCCGCGTCAACGTGAACCGCGTGCTGTATATCGCGCGCGTGTCGGGCCACTGGCTGTTCGGGCTGATGTTTTTCATGCTGACCAGCCTGGCGCTGCTCGGCTTTGTCTACCATGTGGAGTTTGCCCAGGCGCTTTTCCTGCTGGCCGCGCCGATGTCGGGGGTGGCGGTGCTGAACACCGTGACCGCGCAGCGGATCGAGCGCGAGCAGGCCCACGGACCGCTGCTGCACAAGCGGCTGACGCGCTGCCGGCTTTACACCCAGATGATCGGCACGCTGTCGATCTTCGTCACCGCGCTGTGGGGCATGTATCAGAACCTGTCGCTGGGCGTGCTGGGATAACCGGGCGCGCGGGATTGAAAGGCCAGAACCGATGACCGATGCCAGCCACATCACGGTGGGCGGCGCGCCCGAAGGGTTCGACGCGCAGCTTATCCTGAAAGAGATCGACAGCAGCGGCGCGCCGGTCATCCACATCGCCCGCGACGACAAGCGGATGGAGGCGATGCGCGCCGCGCTGGCCTTTTTCGCCCCCGACATGCCGGTCATCAGCTTTCCGGGCTGGGATTGTCTGCCGTATGACCGCGTCTCGCCCAACGCCAGCATCTCGGCCGCACGGATGGCGACCCTGGCGGCGCTGGTGCACCAGATGCCCGGACGCTTCGTCCTGCTGACCACGCTCAACGCGGCCGGCCAGCGGCTGCCGGCGCGCGAGGTGCTGCGCGAGGCGGCGTTTTCCGCCCGCGTCGGCCAGCGCATCGACGAGGAGGCCCTGCGCGGCTTTCTCGTGCGCATGGGGTTCAGCCAGAGCCCCACGGTGATGGAACCCGGCGACTACGCCGTGCGCGGCGGCATCATCGACATCTACCCGCCGGGCGACGCGGGGCCGGTGCGGCTCGATATGTTCGGCGATGTGCTCGACGGGGCGCGGCGGTTCGATCCGGCCACCCAGCGCACCACCGAGAAACTGGAGGTGGTGGAGCTTGCCCCGGTCTCCGAGGTGATCCTCGACGAGGCCGCGATCACCCGGTTCCGCCAGAACTACCGCATCGAATTCGGCGCCGCCGGCACCGACGACCCGCTTTACGAGGCGGTGAGTGCCGGGCGCAAATACCAGGGCATCGAACACTGGCTGCCGTTCTTCCACGACAAGCTGGAGACGCTGTTCGACTATCTGCCGGACGCGACCATCACCCAAGACGATCAGGTCACCCCCTCGCGGCTGGCCCGCTGGGACAGCATCGCCGATCAGTACGAGACGCGGCGGCTGGCGATGCAGTCGAAATCGCGGATCGACACCGTCTACAAACCGATCCCGCCGGGGCTTCTGTTCCTCGACGATGCGGCCTGGCAACAGGCCACCGCCGGCCGCCGGCTGCTGCAATTCCACCCGCTGCCGCAGGCCACCGGGCCGGGCGTGATCGACGCGGGCGGTCGTATCGGGCGTAATTTCGCCCCCGAGCGGCAACAGGAAAACATCAGCCTTTTCGAAGTCTTGGCCGATCATATTCGGGCAAAACTTGAAAAGGGGCCGGTGCTCGTCGCCTCCTATTCCGAGGGCGCGCGCGAGCGTCTGACCGGGCTGATCGAGGATGAGGGGCTGGCCGAGACCATCGAGGTGCCCAACGCCACCCGGATCGGAAAACGCGGGCTGCATCTGGCTGTCTGGGCGTTGGAAAGCGGCTTCGAGACGCCGGACATGACGGTGATCTCCGAACAGGACGTGCTGGGCGACCGGCTGATCCGCGCGCCGAAGAAACGTCGCAAGGCCGAGAATTTTCTGACCGAGACGCAATCGCTCAGCCCCGGCGACCTGGTCGTGCACGTCGACCACGGCATCGGCCGCTATCACGGGATGGAGGTGATCACCGCCGCCGGCGCCGCCCATGAATGTCTGACACTGGAATATGCTGAGCAGGCAAGGCTTTACCTGCCGGTCGAGAATATCGAGCTGTTGTCGAAATACGGCCATGACGAGGGGCTGCTCGACAAGCTCGGCGGCGGGGCCTGGCAGGCGAAGAAGGCCAAGCTCAAGGAACGCATCCGCGAGATGGCCGACCGGCTGATCCGCGTCGCCGCCGAGCGCGCCCTGCGCAAGGCGCCGGTGCTGGAGCCCGAGCATCACGCCTGGGAGGCCTTCTGCGCCCGCTTCCCGTACCAGGAGACCGACGACCAGCTGCGCGCGATTTCCGACGTGCTGTCCGATCTCGACAGTGGCCAGCCGATGGACCGGCTGATCTGCGGCGATGTGGGTTTCGGCAAGACCGAGGTGGCGATGCGCGCGGCCTTTGCCGCCGCCATGTCCGGCGTGCAGGTGGCCGTGATCGCGCCGACCACACTGCTGGCGCGGCAGCATTATGCCAGCTTTGCCGAACGGTTCCGCGGCTTTCCTCTAACGGTTCGTCAACTCAGCCGCTTCGTCTCCAGCGGCGATGCCGCAAAGACGCGGGAAGGCATCGCCAAGGGCACGGTCGATATCGTGGTGGGCACCCATGCGCTGTTGGCCAAGGGGATCCGGTTCAAGAACCTCGGCCTGTTGATCATTGACGAGGAACAACATTTCGGCGTCTCGCACAAGGAACGGCTGAAACAGCTCCGCTCCGATATCCACGTCCTCACGCTGACCGCCACGCCGATCCCGCGGACGCTGCAACTGTCGCTGTCGGGGGTGCGGGATCTGTCGATCATCGGCACGCCGCCGGTGGACCGGCTGGCGATCCGCACCTACGTCAGCGAATTCGATGCGGTCACCATCCGCGAGGCGCTGCTGCGCGAACACTACCGTGGCGGCCAGAGCTTCTATGTCGTCCCGCGCATCTCCGACCTGCCCGAGATCGAGGAGTTCCTGAGCGATCAGGTCCCCGAGGTGAGCTTCATCACCGCCCATGGCCAGATGGCGGCGGGCGAGCTCGACGACCGGATGAACGCGTTTTACGACGGCAAATACGACGTGCTGCTGGCCACCACCATCGTGGAAAGCGGCCTCGACATCCCCACCGCCAACACCATGGTGGTGCATCGCGCCGATATGTTCGGGCTGGCGCAGCTCTACCAGATCCGCGGCCGCGTGGGCCGGTCCAAGACCCGCGCCTATGCCTACCTCACCACCAAACCACGTGCGAAACTGACCGCCACGGCAGAGAAACGCCTGCGCGTGCTGGGCAGCCTCGACACGCTGGGGGCCGGCTTCACGCTGGCCTCTCAAGACCTCGACATTCGCGGCGCCGGCAACCTGCTGGGCGAGGAACAGTCGGGCCAGATGCGCGACGTCGGCTATGAGCTTTACCAATCCATGCTCGAAGAGGCGATTGCCAAGATCAAGGCAGGCGAGATGGAGGGGCTGTCGGAGTCCGACGATCAATGGGCGCCGCAGATCAACCTTGGCGTGCCGGTTCTGATCCCCGAGGAATACGTGCCCGACCTCGACGTGCGGCTGGGCCTCTACAGGCGGCTCTCTTCGCTCACCACCAAGGTGGAGCTGGAGGGCTTTGCCGCGGAACTGATCGACCGCTTCGGGAAATTGCCGAAGGAGGTCAACACGTTGCTGCTGGTTGTTCGGATCAAGGCGATGTGCAAACGCGCCGGCATCGCCAAGCTGGACGGCGGGCCCAAGGGGGCGACGATCCAGTTCCACAACGACAAATTCGCCTCGCCGCAGGGGCTGGTGGAATTCGTAAAGGCGCAGAACGGGTTGGCGAAGATCAAGGACAACAAGATCGTCGTGCGCCGCGACTGGCGCAAGGACAGCGACAAGATCAAGGGGGCCTTTGCCATTGCCCGTGACCTGGCCGAGAAAGTTGTGGCCGAAAAGAAAAAATCCAAATCGGCAAAGGCTTAAGCTCTGCACCTAAAGTCAGGACGCGCCACCCGCCTCAGGCGCCGCCGCAGCAGGCCGCTTCTTTCGCAACCGCCTCGATAGCGACCTGTGCGCAGCCGCAAGAGGCCATGACGCCGTCGGCACGGGCCTGGGCGATGTCGAGCTTTTGCTTGATGACAACGCTTTCGACCCGCTCGCCCCTTTCTTTCAGACAGTCATACAACCCCTTGAGGCTCCACACATTATCCGGGTTCACCGTGGCGCGCGCAAGCTGCCCGCCGAGGCCCAGGTCTTCGCGATAGACCGCTTCGGCCTCGCTCACGCGGCCCTGTTCCAGCAGCAGTGCGCCAAGCGCGTGGCGGGCGGGCTGCATCCAGCCCCAAGGCTCGTCATAGGGCAGGTTGTCGTCCAGTTCGACGGCGCGGCGCAGGTGAAAGAAGGCCGCGTCGTAGTTCGCCTTGCGGTACTCGATCTCGCCGCGCAGCATTTCGGTTGCGATTTCAAGCAGATCGACGACTTTATTGTTGTGCATCAGCCGGGTGTCCGGGACCCTGGCTTTGGCCGCGAGAAAGCGCTGCTCCTCGGCCTCGGCCTGCGCCACCTCGCCGGTGGCGGCGTACCCCAGGCCGCGGGCATAATGTACAGTCGCACATAGGGTTCTGTACAATTCAGGATCGTCCGGCAATTCGAGCTTCTTGCATTCTTCCCAGCGGCCGAAACGGATCAGGATGTGCGGCTCCATCGCCATGAAGCTTTCGAAGTAGTCCGCCATCGGCGGGCTTTCGATGCGCAGCATCTCTTCCGGCGTGGTTTCCCAGATCCCGCGATTGGCCTCCAGCGCCGGTTGCATCTGGCCAAGGAACAGCGCGCCGTAGATGACGAAATGGTAATCGTGCTGGCGGTAGCCGGTGTAGATGTTGAAGGCGCCTTCGCGGCGGAAGTATTTCAGATCGGCTTCGACCGCCTTCTGGTTCCAGTACACCACGTCACGATACTGGCCGCAGAGCACGTCGATATGGGTGGGCATATGCACCAGGTGGCCGGCATCTGGCACCAGCGTGCGCAACACATCAGCCGCCTTCAGCGCCTTTTCCGGGGTCGGTGACATCTCCATCAGGTGGACATAGAGGTGCAACAGGCCCGGATGCCCCATCGCGCCGGGGCTGGTCTCCATCGCCTGCTCCAGGACCTGTTGCGCCTCCAGCGTGGCGGCCCCCTCAGCCGGCTGGCCCGACTTCAGGTCCCACATCTGCCAGGGCGTGAGGTTCAGGAGCGATTCCGCATAGACCGTGCGCAGATCGAGGTGATCGGGCACCTCGGCAAAGGCCGCGCGCATGGCATCGGCGAAATCGTAATCCCAGCGGTGCATATCCTCGGCCAGCTGCCGCTGCGGGTAGCGGGCGGGCAGGGCGCGGATCAGCGCCGCCTCGGCCGGGGTCACCCCGTCCAGCCGCGCCAGCGCGGCCTGCGCGGCATCGTGGGCGGTGGCCAGCGCCTCGGCCCGACCGGCGTCGTCGAACAGCTCCCACGGCATGTTGTAGTTGGGGCCGGTGGCGTAGGCCAAACCCCAGTGGGCCATAGCGCAGTCCGGGTCATGCTCCAGCGCGCGACGGAAACAGACGGCCGCCTCTTCGTGGTTGTAGCCGTAGGTCCAGATAAGCCCGCGGTCGAACCAGAGCTGCGCCTGCGGATCGCTGGTGGTGATGGGGCTGCTGTAGTTTCCCAGATCGTAATACGCGTCCATGCCGCACCTCCTTGGCCTGTGTCAGGATAGGCGAAGGGTCCCGGCTGCGGCAAGGATGAGGCCCGGCATCGGGCGGGCCATCAGACCGGCTGGCGCGCCTCGATCCGGGCCATGTGCATCATCAGCGCAAATCCGATGATCGACATCAGGAAAACCCCGCCCGCCAGCGGCCGCAGGGTGCCGTCGAACAAAAGCCCCACCGGCGCCGAAAGCAGCGCCGCGCCCACCGTGGAGGCCGCCCCCATGATCGAGGCCGCCATGCCCGCGATATGACCCATCGGCTCCATCCCCATGGCGTTGAGATTGCCCATGGTGGTGCCGGCCGCGAAGAACACGCAGGTCTGCCAGATCAGGAAGATCCAGAAATAGACCCCCAGCGGCAGCGCCATTTCCCCCAGCAGCAGCATGACACCGGCCAGCCCGATCTGCATCCCCAGCGTCCAGGTCACGATGCGGCGCATGCCGACGCGCACCACGATGGCGGCGTTGAGCAGGCTGGCAGACCCGGAGATCAGCGCGATCACCCCGAAATAGACCGGAAAGTTCTCGGCCTGATCAAAGATCACGTCGTAGATCTGCTGCACCATCAGGATCATGGTGAACAGCGTCGCCAGGCACAGCGTCTGGACCAGGATCGACAGCCGCACGGTGGGGTGGGCCGCCATTTCCTTCAGCGCGGCGATCAGCAGCGGCCCGCGGAACGGGCGCCGGTTCTCGCGCGGCAGCGTCTCGGGCAGGCGCAGACCCATCCACAGGGTAGAGATCAGCGAGAACAGGATGAAGGCGAGAAAGATGCCCCGCCAGCCGGTCAGCGCGATGATCCCCGCGCCCATCAGCGGCGCGAAGGCGGGAAACAGGGTAAAGATCATCATGGCGATCGACACCATCCGTGCCATTTCGCGGCCCGAATAGAGGTCGCGGACCACCGCCATCGCCACCACGCGGGGGCCGGAGGCGCCCAGGCCCTGAATCAGCCGTGCGGCCAGAACGACCTCCAGCGTGGTGCTGGACCACGCCACGAAGGCCGCAACCATATAGATCAGCGCGCCGGCCACGATCACCGGCTTGCGCCCGAAGGCATCCGAAAGCGGCCCGGTTACGAAGGTGCCGCCGCCCATGCCCAGCACGAAGGCAGTCAGGATCATCTGCGCGCGGTTCACATTGTCGGGGCTGAGCTGGGCGCCGATCTCGGGCAGCGCCGGCAGCATCGCGTCGATTGAAAACGCAATGGTTGCAAACATCATCGCGATCAGCGCGATGAATTCGGTCCGGGACATTCCGTTTTTCATGGGGGCTCCATGGGCTATGGAGCGGCGGTATCACGGGTTCGCAGGGGACACCAGACAGGCCCTCGCGTCATTCCCTCGGCGCGGGGGCAGAGACGGGGCGGTCATCCTCATTTGCGGGCACGTCCTCTTCCTCGCTGGGCTTGTACTGCTCCGCGTGGTGGCGGTGATGGCCCAGCCGGGCAACCAGCCACTCGGTCTCTTCCTCGCGCTTGCGCATGTTGTAGAGGGCGAATTGCTGGATCGCGACGGCGAAGATGCCGAGGCCGAAAAAGATCAGGACCGTGGCGCCGATCTTGCCCAGGGCGGTTGCCGGAACCAGGCTGCCGTAGCCGACGGTAGAGATCGTCACAACGGTGAAGAAATAGGAATCGAGCCAGCTCCATCCCTCGATATATCGAAAGAAGGCCGTTCCCAGCGACACCGTGAAGATGACGCTGTAGATGACAGTCAAAGCCTTGAAATGCATCACTGTGCGAGCTGCTCCTTGATCTCCTCGATCACCTTTTGCCACATTTCCGGCGGTTGTGCACCCGGCACCGCATGCTTGCCGGCGACGATGAAGGTGGGCACCGAGTTCACCCCCATCTCGCGGCTGTGGGCATCGCGGCGGCGAATGTTGTCGCAATCGGCGTCGGAGGCCAGCAGTTTCATCACCACCGAGGCATCCATCCCCAGACTGTCGGCGATGTCGCTTAACACTTCGTGATCGCCGATGTCGCGGCCGTCTACGAAATAGGCGTGGAACAGCGCCGCCTTGGCGGCATACTGGCGCCCCTCGATGCCGGCCCAGTGGATCAGGCGGTGCGCATCCAGCGTGTTGGGGGTGCGCGCGATCTTGTCCAGATTGAGGGTCAGGCCGGCCTTTTCCGCATGTTCCACGATCGGCGCATAGGCGCGCGCCGCGCCCTGCTTGCCGCCGAACTTGGCCTCCAGATAGGCGCGGCGATCCATGCCGCCCGCGGGCATGTCGGGGTTGAGCTGGAACGGATGAAACTCGATCACGAAGGGGTGATCGGGGATCTCGGCCAGGGCCCGGTCGAGGTTGGCCTTGCCGATATAGCACCAGGGGCAGATCGGATCGGACAGGATGTCGAGCTTGACGGTTTGGTCGGTCATGCGGGGGAGGCGCTCCGGTAATAGGCAGGCAGCGCGCGGCGCAGCAGCTTGCCGTTGGCGCCGCTGGGCAGCGCGTCGAGGTGGACAAAGGCGCGCGGTTGTTTGTAGCGCGCGAGGTTCTGTTCCACATAGGTACGCAGATCTCCTTCGTCCAGTTCGGCGGGGCCGGTGTAGAAGGCAACGATGATGGTGGTGTCGCGCTTGATCTCGACCTCGGCGGCGCCGACCTGATCGATGCCGGGATGGGCGCTGAGGGCGGATTCCACCTCCACCGGCGAGACGCGGTAGCCGCCGGCGTTCATCATGTCGTCATCGCGGCCGAGATAGGTGATCTGCCCGTCTACCGCCATCGCACCCTGATCGCCGGTCGGGAACCAGTCGCCGCGCATGCGGGCGGCCTTCTCCTCCGGCGCGTTGAGATAGCCCAGCATCAGGCCGGGGTCGTCCTTGTGCACGGCGATCACGCCCGGATCGCCCTGCGGCACCGGCTGGCCGTCGGCGCCGAGGATCGCCACGCGGCGCCCCTTCTGCGGCTGGCCGAGCGCCAGACCGCGCGCCGGGTGCGCCGGGCTCGACGAGATGAAGGTGGAGCATTCGGACATGCCGTAGGCCTCGTGCAGTTCGGTTCCCGTCAGGTCGGTCCAGCGCCGGTGCAGATCCTGCGACAGCTTCTCTCCGGCGCTGAGCCCGTGGCGCAGATCCGGCAGGGCGAGCGCATCGCGGTCGCGCAGCATGCGGCGATAGACGCCCGGCGCGGCGGCAAAGATGGTGGCGCGATGGGCGTGCAGCAGGTCGGGCAGGGCGGCGATGTCCGTCCCCGGTTCCGGGATCAGCGCGGTGGCGCCGATGGTCCAGGGATCCATCAGGCCGGTGCCCAGCGTATAGGTCCAGTTAAAGGCGCCGGCGTGGCAAAGCCGGTCCTCGGGCGTGAGCGCATACCAGCCCTCGACCATCATCTGCCGCGCCCAGATCGCCCGGTGGGCATGGGCCACCGCGCGCGGGCTGCCGGAGGTGCCGGAGGTATAGACGACATAGGCCAGCCGGTCGGGATCGCCCATCGCCCAGTCGCAGGGCGGCAGGTTGCGCATGTCCTCCAGCGCGTCGGTGCCGATCTGGAGCGGGTGGTCGGCGCAGGCGATATCGGGCGCGCGCAGCACCGCCGCCGGCTTCAGCTCGGTGATGATCTTGGCGGTTTCCGGTTCGGTCAGCTGCGACGAGGTGGGCACAGGCACCAACCCGGCCGCGATGGCGCCCAGGTAGGCGATCGGGAACTCCACCGTATTGCCCAGCCGCATCAGCACGATCTGGCCCGGCTCCAGCCCGGCCTGCAGCAGCCCGGTGCCGGTGCCGCGCACCGCGCGTTCCAGCGCCGCATAGCTCCAGTCGTCGGACCCATCCGGGCCCAGCACGCAGAGTGCCAGTTTGTCGGGATTATCCCCGGCCCGGCGCAGCACGAAGGCGGCCAGGTTGAAGGGGGCGGGGCAGGCCGGCGGCGGGCCTTGATCGAAGATGGACAACATGGCGATTGGCTAGCCCGAGCCTGTCCCCGTTGCAAGCGCCCTGCCGCCCGCCTATAGAGTCGGGATGACTGCGCGCGATCCCAAAGCCATCATCCGTATTGCCCGCAGCGGCGGCCCGGAAATCGAGGCCGAACCGCTGGATCTGGGCGCGCGCGTGCGCGAGCTGCGCAAGGCGCGCAACTGGACGCTGGAACAGGCGGCCAATCAGGCCGGGCTGGCGCGCTCGACCCTGTCGAAGATCGAAAACGGCCAGATGTCGCCCACCTACGAGGCGCTGAAGAAGCTCGCCGTGGGTCTGGAAATCTCGGTGCCGCAGCTGTTCACCCCGCCGCAGCGCGAGCAGGTGAACGGGCGGATGGCGCTGACCCGCTCGGGCGAGGGCGCCGACTACGCCACCGCCACCTATGAGCACGAGCTGCTGGCGGAGACGCTGACCAAGAAATCCATGCTGCCCTACCGCGCCCGGGTGCGCGCCCGCAGCATGGAGGAATTCGACGGCTGGGTGCGCCACGACGGCGAGGAATTCCTCTACGTGCTGACCGGGGTGATCAAGCTTTATACCGAGTTCTACGAACCGATCGAGATGCGCCGCGGCGACAGCGCCTATTACGACGCGACCATGGGGCACAACGTGATCTCGGTCAGCGAAGAGGATGCGACCATCCTCTGGGTGACCTCGCTGGGGTAAGGCGGAGGCCGATGGGTCCGAGCCAATCCCCCCTGCGCGGAACAAGGCCGAAGGCCGCCGCGCAAGCGCCGCCCCACGGTCCGGCGCTTGCGTGGCTTGCTATATGGGGCGGGCGGCAGGGTTATTCGGGGAACCAGTGTCGCGTGCGGTTGGCGAACCAGACCAGCGACAGCATCACCGGCACCTCGACCAGCACGCCGACCACCGTGGCCAGCGCCGCGCCGGAATTCAGCCCGAACAACGAGATCGCGACCGCCACCGCCAGTTCGAAAAAATTCGAGGTGCCGATCATGCAGGCCGGCGCGGCGATGGCATGGCGCAGCCGCAGCGCGCGGGCCATGCCATAGGCGATGGCGAAAATACCGTAGGTCTGGATCAAGAGCGGCACCGCGATCATGCCGATGGCCACCGGACGGGCGAGGATGGTTTCGGCCTGAAACCCGAACAGCAGCACCACGGTGGCCAAGAGGCCTACCGCCGACCAGGGCTTCAGCCGCGCCAGAAACCCGCTGAGCGCCGCCGCCCCGCGGCGTTCCAGCCGGTGCCGGGTCCATGCGCCGGCAGCCAGCGGCAGCACCACATAGAGCGCGACCGAGATCAGCAGCGTCTGCCACGGAACGGTGACATCGGAGATCCCCAGCAGGAACGCCGCGATCGGCGCGAAGGCGAAGATCATGATGACATCGTTCACCGAGACCTGAACCAGCGTGTAATTGGGATCGCCCTTGGTGAGCTGGCTCCAGACGAAGACCATGGCAGTGCAGGGCGCGACGCCCAGCAGGATCATCCCGGCGATGTATTCGCCCGCGGTCTGCGGATCGACCCAGGGGGCGAAGATGACCCGGAAGAACAGCCAGCCGAGCGCGGCCATGGTAAAGGGCTTGATCAGCCAGTTGATCACCAGCGTCAGGATCAGACCGCGCGGCGCGCGGCCCACATCGGCGATGGCGGCAAAGTCGATCTGCACCATCATCGGATAGATCATCACCCAGATCAGAACCGCCACGATCAGGTTCACATGGGCGATCTCAAGCCCCGCGACCGCGACGAAGACGCCGGGAAAGAGGTTGCCGAGCGCCATGCCGGCGACGATGGCCAGCCCGACCCACACGGACAGAAGCCGTTCGAAAATACCCATGATCCTGCTCTTTCCTGCTCTCTGATTCTGCCGCGAGCGGCGTGCGGAAAACGCGCCGGTGCCTGGGCCTGCCGGCGGACCATGGCAATGTTATTTTACATTTTCATGAAATATACGCGGTCACTCTTCGTACCACCACACATCGGGCATGAAATTCACCCCGTCGCCGTAGATCGGCAGGCGGTCTGCGGGGTATTTCATCTGCCGGATATGGGCGATACGGCTGACGTCGTATTGCCAGATCGGGATCACGTAGCGCCCCGCCGTCAGCACCCGGTCGAGCGCCCGAACGGCGGCGTTGAACTCCTCGCTGCTGCCGGTCGCCAGCATGGTGTCGATCATCGCGTCGGCGGCGGGCGAGGCCATGCCCATCAGGTTGCGGGTGCCCTCCTGACCGGCGGTCGCGCTGCCCCAGTAGAGCCGCTGTTCGTTGCCCGGCGACAACGTCAGGTCGCGGCGGAAATCGGTCATATCGAAATCCAGTGCGGCGATGCGGGCGGCGTATTGGGCGTCGTCCACCGTATCGACCCGGATCGCGATCCCCAGCCGCTGCAGCGCCCGGGCATAGATATCGACCACGCGCTGCATCTCGCCATTGGCCTGGCGCAGCAGCACCGAAAAGCTGAACGGCGTACCGGAGGCATTGCGCAGAACGCCCTCCTGCACCGTCCAGCCGGCCTCGTTCAACAGTGCCATGGCGTGGCGCAGGTTGCGGCGGTTGCGGGCGGTGCCGTCGCCCTCGGGCAGGGCGTAGCCCTCCAGTGCGCCGGGCGGCAGGCTGGCGGCAAACGGCGCCAGCAGATCGCGCACCCGTCCCTCGGCCGGCCCGGGCCGCATGGCCAGCGACGAGCTGGAGTAATAGGAGGTGATGCGCGGCTGCACCCCGCCGGTCATGGTGTCGTTGATATACTCGAAATTGAACGCCTCGATCAGCGCCTGGCGCACGCGCCAGTCGTCGAAGGGCGCATGGCGGGTGTTCATCACCAGCCCGGTCATGCCGGAGGGGCGCTGATTGGGGATCTCGGACTTCACCACATCGCCACGTGTGACAGCCGGGAAATCGTACTGGGTCTGCCATTTCTCGGCGTTGAACTCCCGCACCGCGGAGAGCGCGCCGGCCTTGAACGCCTCGAAGAGGACCGTGGCATCACCGTAGAACTCGATCCGCATCTCGTCGAAATTCAGCGTGCCGCGGCGGAACGGCAGGTCGCGGCCCCAATAGTCCGGGTTGCGCTTGAGGGTGACGAAACGGCCGGCCTCGAACTCATCGACCACATAGGCGCCGGTGCCGATCGGCGCCTCCGTCAAACCCGATGCAGTGAAATCCTTGCCCTCCCATTGCGCCTTTCTCAGGATCGGGCGCATCCCGGCGATCAGCGCCAGCTCGCGGTTATCCGTGGTGAAGCTGAAGCGTACGGAACGGGGGCCGGTTTGTACGATCTCGTCGATCTGCGCCTGAAATCCGCGATAGCGCAGGTGCCCCTGGGCGCCCAAGGTCTTGTAGGACCAGATCACATCCTCGACCGTGACCGGGCTGCCGTCGGAGAATCGGGCCTCCTCCCGCAGGGTGAATTCCACCCAGGAGCGGTCTGGCGCCGTCTCAACCGATTCGGCCAGCAGGCCGTAAAGCGTGAAGGGTTCGTCCCAGGATCGGCCCATAAGCGATTCGTAGCTCCAGAATCGGAGCTGCCAGGGCACGGTGCCTTTCTGCACGAAGGGGTTGAGGGAATCGAACCCGCCGGTGTTTCCGAACACCACGCGGCCGCCTTTGGGGGCGTCGGGATTGACGTAGGGCAAGGACACAAAATCAGGTGGGAGGGCCGGGTCCCCATACATAGCTATGCCATGCGCAGGGGCGGCGATGCCCGCCGGAGCGCTGCAAATCAGGGCGATTCCCGCAAGGGCCGCCCAGCGTCGAAAGAAAAACCGCGGTCGCACTTTGGAAATTGTCCCGCTCTGCCTTTTATTGTTGACGGCGACGCTAACCGGGGACTCGCGTGTTTTCAAACTTTTAGCTTGGAGAAACGCGGAGAGTTGCTTATAAAGAGGTCACTGCTCGATAGGTTTCTTGCCTGTATGAAACCTGCCTCAATAACTTAACGCCCGCTTCGTGCGGGCGTTTTTTTTGCGCCGATTTCCGGGGGCCGGGCAGACAAAGGGCCAGACCGCAAGCGGCCTGCCCCCTGGGGCCCGTCCCGCCGGGCGGCCGCATCAGGACGACCAAAGCTCGCTGAGGTCGCGGTACGCCTCCACAAAACCTTCGGTCAGCTCATCCCATGCGGAATCGGCGCCGGCCTCCAGCGCGCCATAGCGTTCGCCCAGCCGGTTGCGCGCCTGCCTGAGGTCACGCATCGCGGCGCGTGCCTCTTCGCGGGCGGCGGCGCTCATGTCGTTCCAGTTCTCGCGTAGGGCGTCCTGGCGGCGGTCCAGCTCGGCATCCAGCCGCTCCATCGCCGCACGCGCGCTCGACAGCGCCTGGCGGCGTTCCTGGGCGGCGTAATCGCCGACCGCATCGACGGCCTGAGAGATCTCCTTGCGGACCTCCTGCGAGGTGGTCAGGCCGGGCGTGTCATCGCCGCCCGCGGCGAAGGCCGGGGCGGCCAGGACGGGCGCGGCGAGCGCAATGCCAGCCGCGAGCAGGGCGGCACGGGTCGGGGTTTGCAGGACGGTCGGTTTCATCTCAAAACTCCTTTTGTTGTTCGCGTGTCTGGGGGCTGCGGCGGGGTCTTCCGGCGTCGCTTCGCTCAGCGGAACCGCGCGGCCGCCTTTTCCACGGCCTCCGACAGCTCGGACCACGCGTTGTCGACCCCGGCGGTCAGGTCCGTCCAGGCGGTCTCCCCGGCGCGTTTCATATCGTCCAGCTTGTCCTGCAGCTCGCGCCGTTTGGCGCGGGCATCTTCCAGCGCGGTGCGATAGGCGCCCTTTGCATCGGCCTCGACCTCGTCCATCCGGGCCGAGAGCCGCTCAATCTCCGCATCCAGCTTGTGCAGCCGGGCCTGCGCCTTCTCGATATAGGCGTTTCGATCGGTCATGTCGTTCTAACCTCCATTCGTCGGTTGTCACGTCACCCCACCTATGACCCGCGAGACAGCCCGCAACCCGCGTCGGCGAAGTGTTGCCGGTCGCGGGGCACAGCCCCCGGCACAGGCGACGGTGTGCGGTGGCATGCGCTTTGGCGTTTTCTTCGCATGTGCAGCATGGCAGGATGCGCGCAAAGCAACCAAAGGGGCATCTCATGTCATTGACCGGAAAAACCGCCATCGTCACCGGGTCCAATTCGGGTATCGGGCTGGGCGTTGCCTGGGAACTGGCGCGCGCCGGCGCCAATCTGGTTCTGAACTCCTTCACCGACCGCGACGAGGATCACGCGCTGGCCGCCCAGATCGCGCAGGAGACAGGGGTGGAGGCGCGTTATATCAAGGCCGACATGTCGAACGGCGAGGAATGCCGCGCGCTGATCGAACAGGCCGGGCGCTGCGATATCCTGGTCAACAACGCAGGCATCCAGCACGTGTCGCCGATCGACGAATTTCCGGTCGACAAGTGGAACGCGATCATCGCCATCAACCTCAACTCCGCCTTTCACACCACCGCCGCGGCGCTGCCGATGATGCGCAAGGCGGGCTGGGGCAGGGTGGTCAATATCGCCTCGGCGCACGGGCTGACGGCCTCGCCCTACAAGGCGGCCTATGTGGCGGCCAAGCATGGCGTCGTGGGTATGACCAAGACCGTGGCGCTGGAAACCGCGCAGGAACCGATCACCGCCAACGCGATCTGCCCGGGTTACGTGCTGACCCCGCTGGTTGAGGCGCAGATCCCCGACACCATGAAGGAATACGACATGAGCCGGGAAGACGTGATCAAGAACGTCATGCTGGAGCGTCAGCCGTCGAAGCAGTTCGCCACCGTCGAACAATTGGGCGGCACCGCGGTGTTCCTGTGTACGGACGCGGCGGCGCAGATCACCGGCACCACGATCAGCGTCGACGGCGGCTGGACCGCGCTGTAACGGAACCACGCAAAAGGGGCGCAGCTTGTCAGGCTGCGCCCCTTTTCATTCGCCGGACCCGTGATTTAGCGGATGCGTGCCGGTTCGTCGCTTTCCAGATAGGCCTCTTCTTCCGAGGTCAGGTTCACCTTGTCGAAGCCGGTGATCATCGGCCGCACATGTTCGCGGAACGAATGGCCCACCGTCAGCAGGTAGATATGCGCCAGCACGAAGGCCGCGATGGCATAGGCCGCCAGCAGGTGCAGGTTGGCCATGACGGTCAGCCACAGCGTGGCGTTTGGCGCAGTGTCCCAGAAATTGTAGGTCAGGTAGATCACGCCGGTCACCCAGATCGCCGGGAACAACACCAGCTTCAGCGCCAGATAGGTCAGCGCCTGCAGCGGGTTGTGTTTACGCCAGTAAGCCTTGCGATAGGGGTGGTGTTCGCCCTTGAAGATGCCCCAGGCATAGAAGCGGGCGACCTTGAACAGCCCCCTGGTGGTGGGCACGTAATGCACCCAGGTGCCGGTGGTGATGTGCCAGAAGATGGCAAAGACCCACAGCACGATCAGCGCCAGCGCGGCAATGATATGCAGCATCACCGCCGGCCCGAATGGGATCAGCGTGTTCAGCCCGTTCACCGCCAGGCCGGTGAACAGCAGTGTGAAAATCAACACCATCTGAGTCCAGTGCCAGAAGCGTTCGAAACGCGGGTAGATCTTGACGAAACGTTCGGTCATGACGCGTCTCCGTCCTTGCGGGTGAACAGGCGGCCCAGGGCGTGGATGCCGAGCGCCAGCACGGTCGCCGCGATCAGCGCCAGGCCGAGGATGCCGGCGGTGCTGAACGGTGTGCGTCCGGGCATGTAGACGCCGTCGATCCCCGCCATGCGGCCGTCTGTGGCATGGCACTCGGCGCAATCCAGCGCGTCCTCGGCCGGGGCGACCATATGGGTGATCGGCCAGTACATATGGGTGTCGACAAAGCCGTATTCGCCGGAATACTCGACGCCGGCAGCCTTCATGCCCGCCTCGATCGCCTTGCCCCAGTCGAAGTTGGTCCAGAAGGCGGTGTCGGTGGTCGGCCCCCAGACATGGCTGTAGGCAAGGTGGTTCAGCTTGGCGTCATAGGACTGCCGGCCATTGAGCCGCTTGAACGGCCAGATCCGGCTGTCGCCATCCTGCGGGCTGCCGGAGATCTTGTTGACCTCCACCACCTGGGTCGGGTCGATGGTCTGGTCGCCGGTGGTGTATTCGATCTGACCGTTGAACCAGGCATAGAGGGGCTCAACGTTCTCTTCCCAGACGAAATCCCCCTTGGTTGCGAGGTAGGTATGACGGTGCTTGCCGTCGCCCTGGGTGTAATTCTCAACCGAGAGCGGCTTGCCGTCCGGCCCCATCTTGCCTGCGGTGGACCAGTCCCAGACCATCTTGGTGGCCACGCCACCACGGGCGAACTCGGGGATGTGGCAGGTCTGGCAGGCCAGCTTGTCGGTGTGATCGTTGAGCTTCACCCCCTTGAGGGAGGCGGGATGCGGTTCGGTACCATGGCAGCTTTGGCAGGTGGCGACATCGCGCCGTTCATGCGGCATGCCTGGACCCTTGGTGTCGGCCGCGGTGACGTTATAGCGCGAGCCGGCCCATTTGTGCTGATCGCTGACGTGGCAGTCGGAGCAGACCATGTTCTGGCCTTCGGGCGACATGTGCACATCGACATCCAGTGCCGGTTCGTAAAGGACCGAGGACAGATCGCCGTGTTTCACGTTGTCGCCGCCGCCACCGTAGAAGTGGCACTGGCCGCAGTTCTCGCGCCCCGGCGGGCCGACGCTCTGCGCCGCCTTGGCCAGATCGACGGGCCAGGCCTGGGCGCCGGTGATGGTCTTGGTGCCCGGCTTCACCGGGTCGAGCGGCGGCAGGCCCGCACCGGTGGCGGTCTTGGTATACTGGCCGGAGCGGTCGTGGCAGACGAGGCAATCCGGGGTGACGCCGGCCTCTTGCGGCGCGACGCTCATATCGTCCCAGCCGTAGCCCGCGTGACAGGAGGTGCAGCGCGGCTCGTTGCCCGCCACATTGCCGCAAAACGCGTTGATCACATTGCGCTTGCCCAGCAACTGGCCGGTCTCGGGGTTATCGAACTCCCAGGTGAAATGGATCGAATGCATCACCTGATCATCCGCCTCGGTATGGCAGCTGACGCAGGCCTCGGTCACCTCGGGCGCCGAGGCGAAATCCTTTTGCAGGATCTCGAACTTGGAGTGGTCGGCGGTGCTGCCATTGCCCGGGATGGCCGGGGCCCCGCCGGTCTGGGCAACAGCGGCGGCCCCGAACAGAAGCGCGCCGGCCAGGGCGGTCAGAAAACTGGGTCGCAAGGGCATTCCTCCCGGCTACCAAAATGTGCGTATTGTTTACACCTTCGGTGATCGCGCCGTGAACGACTTTGATCGAAGTCAATAACCGGCCCCTGCAGCCGGGTCAGACGGCGATTACTCCGGCGGCCGGGAGGGATCCTTGCCGTTGGGATAGACGAGGCCCGCGGAGATCACCAGTTTGGCCGCATCCTCCACCGTCATGTCCAGTTCGATCACGTCCTCTTTCGGGAAGAACAGCAGAAAGCCGGAGGTCGGGTTCGGCGTGGTGGGGACGAAGACGCTGATCAGCGGGCCGGCGGTTTCGGCACGTTCCGAGACCTCGCCCTTGGCGGTGGTGGAGATAAAGCCCACCGCCCAGATGCCGCGGCGCGGGTATTGCACCAGGCAGGCCTTGTCGAAGGATCGTTCGGATTGTGCGAACACGGTTTCCGAGATCTGTTTGATCCCGGAATAGATCGAGCGCACCACCGGCATGCGGTCGACCAGTCCCTCGGCAAAGCTGATCATCGAGCGGCCGATGATTCCCTTTGCGATCCAACCCACCACGATGGTGAACAGCAGGAAGATAATCACGCCGACGCCGCGCAGGTTGATGCCGATATACTGCTCGGGGCGCATCGTCTGCGGCACCAGCGGCAACACGAAGCCGTCGATCCAGCCGATCACCGTCAGCAGCAGCCAGATCGTCAGCCCGACCGGGGCGATCACCACCAGCCCGGTCAGGAATGATCCCCGCAACCGGGCCAGCAGCCCCGGGCGGCGATGCGGTTCCTCGTCAAATGGGGTATTCATCGGCGTTCCATCCTGTACGCCGCGAAATTAGGAGCTTTGCCGCGGCTGTACAATGGCATCCTGCGGCATTCTGCGCCGATTTTCCGATGCCCGCGACCCTAGCCGGAGACCTTGCGCAAGGCTTGGGCAATCTGCGCCGCCAGCCGCGCATTGTTGCGCACCAGCGCGATGTTGGCCCGCAGCGACTGGCCCCGCGTATGCTCGAAGATCCGCTCCAGCAGGAAGGGCGTGACCTCCTTGCCGGAGACCCCGCGTTCGTCGGCCTCGACCTGGGCGGCGCCGATGATGGGCGCCAGCTTTTCTGCCGGGATCTCGTCCGCGGCGGGGATCGGGTTGGCCACCAGTTGGCCGCCCGGAACCCCCAGCGACCGGCGCGCCGCGTGAGAGCGCGCGATCGCCTCGGGGTCGTCCATCCGCAGCGGCGCCGCATGCGGAGAGCGGCGCGACCAGAAGGCGGGGAACACGTCCTGTCCGCGCACGATCACCGGCACGCCCAGGGTTTCCAGCACTTCCAGCGTCTTGCCGATATCCAGGATCGCCTTGGCCCCGGCCGAGACCACGGTGACCGGGGTTTGCGCCAGTTCCTGTAGGTCCGCCGAGATATCGAATGTGGTCTCCGCGCCACGGTGCACACCGCCGATCCCGCCGGTGGCGAAGACCGAAATGCCCGCGTGCTGCGCCGCGATCATGGTGGCCGAGACAGTTGTCGCCCCGGTGCCGCCGGTGGCCAGGCAGGCGGCCAGATCGGCGCGCGACAGTTTGGCCACGTCCGGGGTGCGGCCAAGCGCCTGCAGCATTTCTGGCTCCAGCCCCACATGCAGGCGCCCCTCGATCACCGCGATCGTCGCCGGCGTCGCCCCGGCTTCACGCACATCGGCCTCCACCTGGGCGGCCACGGCGACGTTCTGCGGATAGGGCATTCCGTGGGTGATGATCGTGCTTTCCAGAGCCACCAGCGGTTGCCCGGAGGATCGCGCGCGGGCGGCCTCGGCGGAAAAGGTCATGTAGATCATTGCGGGTTCTCTCCTGAAACATAACGGGCCGCAGCGGCCAGCGCGCGGGCGAGTGCGGCGTCGCGGGCCAGGCCCCCGGCCTCGGCGGCGATATGGGCGGCCATGAAGGTGTCTCCGGCGCCGGTGACGCGGGCGACCGTAACCTCGGGCGGGGCCAGGCTGATCACCCCGTCGGGATGGGCCTCGGCCGCCGGGCGGGCGCCGTCGGTGACCAGAACCCGGGTGGCGCCGCCGGCCACCAGCGCAGCGGCGGCGTGGCTCGCATCGTCGAACTGCGCCCCGCAGAGCAGCCCGGCCTCTTCGAGATTGACGTAGAGCGTGCTGCGCGGGCGGGTCAGAAACGGCATCAGCCGCTGCGCCTTGCCGGGCGAGGCCGGCGCAACGCGCAGATCGGCGGCGGCAAAGGCCGGGCTGACGGCGATCTCGGCCAGCAGCTCCGCCGTCAGGTTGCCGTCCAGCGCGATAGTCCCCGTAAAGGGCGCCTCGGCATGGCCCAGCCCGCCGCCGTTGAGGGGCTCCAGAATGCGGGCGCCGGCGGCCTCCAGCGTAAAGGCATCGGCAATCGCCGCGATCAGCCCGTTGCTGCCTTCGACGGCCATGTAACGGTCGGTCGGCAGGTCGTCGGGGCGGTAGATATGATCGGTCACCAGCCCAAACCCGGCGCAGGCGGCGATCAGTTCCTCGCCCTCGGCGTCGCGGCCGATCGCGGTCAGCAATGTGGGGGTCAGACCGAAACGGGTCAGCGCCATGGCGATGTTCAGCGCCACCCCGCCGGGCAACCGCGTGATTCGTCCCGGCACATCGGCGCCCTGCCGCATCGGTCCGGAGGCCCGGCCGATCATGTCCCACAGGACGCTGCCGATACACAGGATCGGCGGGAAGGTGCGCGCGTTCATGCGCAGGTTGTGCCGCGATTTGTCGCAGCACGCAAGCGTTTGCACCCCCGGCCGCGGCGGAAAATCATTGCCCGGAAACGGTTTTTCCGAGGCCGGTCTCAGTCTGACACTGCGGCCACGTCGGCACCCCGTCCTCAACCGATGGCGGAGGTGAGCGCCTTCAGCGCGGCGAGCGGATCGTCGGCGCCCCAGATCTCGTCCCCGATGCCGAAGAAATCCGTATGCGGGGCCAGTTCGGCAACGGATTCGGCGGTCAGCCCGCCCTCGGCCACCACCGGCAGTTCGATCATCTGCGACCACCACTGAAACAGCTCGGTCTCGGCCCGGGTGCCGTCGCCGAGTGTGGTCTCGCCGACCGGGCCGAAGCTGATGTAGTCGGCGCCCGCTTCGCCCGCGGTCATGCCGTCATGGCGCGAGGTCCCGCAGAAACAGCCGACGATTGCATCGGCGCCCAGCGTCTTGCGCGCGCTGCGCACCGAGCGGGCGGCATCGCTCAGATGCACGCCGTCAAGCCCCAGCCGCTGCGCCAGCAGCACGTGATCGCTGATCACCAGCGCGATGTCGCGGGCATGGGCCACTTCGCGCAGGCTGTCTGCGGCGCGCGCGATCTCGCCCTCGTCATGGCTGGCGAGCGTCAGGCGGATACAGGCGGCCTCGCTCCCGTCGAGCACGCGCGCAAGCGTGTCGGGAAAGGTCTCCAGGTCGAAGCTGGGCGGCGTGATCAGGTAAAGCTGCGGCTGTTCGGGGGCGTCCATGGCGGCGGTCCTCGGGTGGTTTCGCGCCGGTTTAACGAATTGCCGGGGGGAAGGGAAGATTGGCCCGCCGGCGGGGATATTTGCGGCGAGCGGATGCAGGCGGCTTGCCCCCGGACCCCGGCGGCATTAGAGCGAGGCCGTTATTTGCAAGGAGCCTCCATGCCCAGTGCCACCCCACAGCCCGCCTTCGTGCTGGTGCGTCCGCAGATGGGCGAGAACATCGGCGCCGCCTCCCGTGCGATGTGGAATTTCGGACTGGACCGGATGCGGCTGGTCGCCCCGCGCGACGGCTGGCCCAATCCCAAGGCGGTGGCGATGTCCAGCGGGGCAGGGCGGCTGCTGGACGAGGCCGGGGTGTTTGACGATGTGGCGGGCGCGGTGAGCGATTGTTCCTATGTCTTCGCCACCACGGCGCGCCAGCGCGGGCTGACCAAACCCGTCTACAGCCCGGAGCGCGCAATGCAGCTTGCCGCCGAAAAGATCGCCGCCGGCGAAAAGGTGGCGGTGCTGTTCGGGCCGGAGCGGGCCGGGCTGGAAAACGATGACGTGGCGCGGGCCAATTCGATCATCTCGGTGCCGGTGAACCCGGCGTTCGCCTCACTCAACCTGGCGCAATGCGTGCTGCTGACCGCATACGAGTGGCGCCGCCAGGTCACGGAGGTGACCCACGAGACCGTCGAGATGGCACGCGCCGACTGGGCCAGCGGCATCGAGATGGAAAAGCTGGCCCAGCATTACGAGGACCGGCTGGAACGGGCCGGGTTCTTTTTCCCGCCGGAGAAGGCGGAGAACATGAAGATCAACCTGCGCAACCTGTGGAGCCGGATGCGGCTGACGCGGGCCGATGTACAGATGCTGCACGGGGTGATGCGGCAGATGGTGCGCTGGAAAGAGCGCGACGACTGATCACATCCGCCGCCGCGCTGCCCCCTGAGTGGGGGCAGCCCCCATGTCGGCGATCCTGTCAGCGACCTTTATAGATGATCCTCCCGTCAGGGGTGATCCGAAGGATCTCGTTCGGGTCATAGTTGCCCTGCGGCCTCGGCTGTTGACGGGGCTGTTGGCGCGGTTGTGCCGGCGGCTGTTGCCGCGGCTGCGGTTTTGGCTGCACCCGGGGTTGGGGCCGCGGCTGGATCCGGGGCTGGGGCCGGGGCTGCGGTTGCATCCTCGGGTACGGAGGGTCCCAGGGATGCCGCTGCGGATGCACCCACGGACGGGTATAGGGCGGCGGCGGCGCCGGGCGATACGGGCGTACCGGCCGGAGCGGCGGAATGACGACGATCGGCGGGGACGGGCGCACCTGATACAGCGGCGGACGGTCGATCAGATAGCTGAAGAAGACCCACAGCAACAGCCCGTCGGGGGTGCGCACCTGCGCCCAATCACCCACCCTCGCAATGATCCGCACCCGGGTGCCAGGAGACAGGACCTGATGCCTGCGATACCGGGTGCCGGGGCCGATCCGCGCATTCAGGTAGATGCCGTCGCGGACATAGAGATAGGCATCGGCGCGGGCATCGGTGGCTGAAAGGGTCAGCCCCATGGCAAGGGCAAGGGCGGCAAGAAATGTTCGAATCATATCGGGTCTCCGACAAACCACCGGCACGGTGCAGCCGGTTGCGTCAAATATACCCGCCCGACAGCGCCGCGCCGTGACATACCTCAAACTGCGGGGTTTGATTCCCTTCACGTTTTGCCTGCAGGCCGATGCCCTGCGCACATCGTCCGGCGCGCGGGGCAAACCAATGGCACCGTCCGGAACACCCCCCCCCCAGAAAGCGCCTGCGCTGTGGCATTCCGCCGCCGCTTTTTGACTGTTCTCTGTCCGGGCCCCGGAGCAGGGTGGATTGTCCTGCCCCGCCGCGCGGTCTACATGGGGTCAGACATCGACGGACAGAACAGGCAGGGCGACGACATGGCAACCAACCGCTCCATTTTCGAAGAGGTCGGCGAAGGCCAGCCCCCGGCCGACCGCACGGTTCAGCCCGGCGCCATCGACCGCGGCCGGCGCGGCGCGCGCAAGGGCATCCGCGCCTGGCTGATCGTGATCTTTGTGCTGGTGGTGGCGATGATCGCGGTGGGCGGGCTGACCCGGCTGACCGACAGCGGCCTCAGCATCACCGAATGGCGCCCGGTCACCGGCGCGGTCCCGCCGATGACCGAGGCCGACTGGCAGGCCGAATTCGACAAGTACAAGCAGATCGACCAGTGGCAGATCCAGAACCGCTGGATGGAGCTTTCCGATTTCAAGGCGATCTATTGGTGGGAATGGAGCCATCGGCAGCTGGGCCGGCTGATCGGGCTGATCTGGGCCGTAGGTTTCCTCGGCTTCCTGATCGCGCGGCGGATCCCGCCCGGCTGGACCGGGAAACTGGTGATCCCCGGGGCGCTCGGCGGGCTGCAGGGCGCGATTGGCTGGTGGATGGTGGCCTCCGGCGTGACCCAGGGCGAGGGGATGACCTCGGTCGCGTCCTACCGCCTCGCCACGCACCTCGGGCTGGCCTTCGTCATCCTGGGCGTGATCGCCTGGTATGTATTCCAGCTGGGGCGTGAAGAACGCGACCTGATGCAGGCGCGGCGCGGCCGCGAGGCCAAGCCGTTCAGCCTGGCCACCGGCTGGATGCATTTCGCCTTCCTCCAGATCATCCTCGGCGCGCTGGTGGCCGGCATCGACGCCGGCCGTTCCTATACCGACTGGCCGTTGATGGGCGGCCAGGTGTTCCCGCCAAAACCCTTCATGATCGAACCGCTGTGGAAGAATTTCTTTGAAAACCCCGGGTTGGTGCAGTTCATCCACCGCGTCTCGGGCTATCTGCTGCTGATCTTCGGCGTGGTGGTCTGGCTGCGCGGGCGCCGGTCTGCCCATGCCAGGACGCGGTTTGCCTTCAACGCGGCCTTTGCCGCGCTGCTGGTGCAGGTGGCGCTGGGCATCGTGACCGTCCTTTACGCAGCGCCTGTGCATGCGGCGATCACCCACCAGATCGTCGCCGTTCTGGTCTGGGTGCTGATCATCCGGGCGCGGTTCCTGTCGCAATATCCCATCACCACATCCATTCGCGAGGGCTGATCCATGAGCGCATACCAAGACCTGATGCGGTTCGAGCATGACACCCAGGCGCTGGCGCAGGTCGCCGGGCGGCTGGGCTGGGATCAGGAGACCATGATGCCCCGCGGCGCCGCCGATCAGCGCAGCGAGGAGATGGCGGCGATGGAAAGCGTGCTGCATGCCCGCCGGATCGACCCGCGCATGGGCGACTGGCTGGCGCAGATCGACGATGCCACACTCGATCCGGTCGGCCAGGCCCAGATGCGCCATATCCGCAAGACCTATGCCCGCACCATGAAGATCCCCGCCGAGCTGGCCGCGCAGATCGCCAAGGTGACCAGCAAGGCGCAGGGCCTCTGGGCGCAGGCCCGCGCCGACGAGGATGTGGCGGCCTTCCTGCCGGTGCTGGAGGAGGTCGTGGCGCTCAAGCGCGAAGAGGGCCGGGCGCTGGCCGATGGCGGCAATGTCTATGACGCCATGATCGACGATTACGAACCCGACATGACTGCCGCCGAACTGGCGGCGATGTTCAACGCCATGCGCCCGCGTCTGGTGGCGCTGCGCGAGGCGGTGCTGGCCGCCGAGGCGCCCAAGGCGCTGAGCGGGCATTTCCCAAGCGACAAACAGATGGCGATGACCACCAAGCTGGCCACCACCTTCGGCTACGACATGGGACACGGACGGGTGGACAAGGCGGTGCATCCGTTCAGCTCCGGTTCCGGCCATGACGTGCGGATCACCACGCGGACCAATGAGCTGGATCCGTTCAACTGCTTCTATTCGACCATCCACGAGGTCGGCCACGGCTGTTACGAGCAGAACATCGACGATGCCTATCTGCTGACGCCGCTGGGCGGCGGGGTTTCGATGGGCGTGCATGAGAGCCAGAGCCGTATCTACGAAAACCAGCTTGGCCGCTCCCGCGCCTTTACCGGCTGGCTCTATGGCCAGATGCGCGAGGTGTTCGGCGAGTTCGGGATCGACGGCGAGGACGATTTCTACCGTGCGGTGAACCGGGTGCATGACGGCTATATCCGCACCGAGGCCGACGAAGTGCAGTACAACCTGCACATCATGCTGCGGTTCGACCTGGAGCGCGCGTTGATGCTTGGCGATCTTCAGGTGAGCGACCTGGAGGCGGCGTGGAACGACCGGTTCAAGGCCGATTTCGGTTATGCGGTCGACAAGCCCTCGGACGGCTGCCTGCAGGATGTGCACTGGTCGGTGGGGCTGTTCGGTTACTTCCCGACCTACAGCCTGGGCAATGTCTATGCCGGGTGCCTGCACCAGGCGATGCGGGCGGCGGTGCCGGATCTGGACGACCAGCTTGCCCGCGGCGAGACCGGTGGCGCCACCGGCTGGCTGCGCGAGAACGTGCAGCGGCACGGCGGCCTCTACCGCCCGGCCGAGGTGATCGAACGGGCCAGCGGCATGGCGCCGGGCTCCGGCCCGCTGATGGACTATCTCGAAGAGAAATTCAGCGCGATTTACGGGCTGTGAGCGCGCGCGGATTTCAAGGGGCGGCCTGAAGCCGGGCAGGGGACGCGGAATGCTGGGCTATGTCATGCCAGAGGGGCGCGGGGCCGCCGATGCGCTGTTGCGCGAGGTCGCGGCGCGGCTGACCGCCGAAGGCGTCGCGCTGGCCGGTGCGGTGCAATGCCCGGCCACGCCCGACGCGCAGGGCCGCTGCGGGATGGAGCTGCATATCCTGCCCGGCGGGGCCGTTGTGGGCATCTCGCAGAACCTCGGCGCCTTGTCGGAGGGCTGCCGCCTTGATCCCGACGGGCTGGAACGCGCGGTGGGGCTGGTCGACGCGGCGCTGGACGCGCGACCGCATCTGCTGATCGTCAACAAGTTCGGCAAGCAGGAGGTCGAGGGCCGAGGGTTTCGCCCGCTGATCGGCAAGGCACTGGCGATAGACATCCCCGTTCTGGTCGCGCTGAACCAGACCAATCTGGCGGGGTTCCAGGCCTTTGCCGATGGCATGGCGGAACGTCTGAAGCCCGAGGCCGCGGCAGTGCTGGACTGGTGCCGGGACCGGATCGGCGCCTGAGCAATTTCGATTTAACGGATAGTCCCGCCGTTAAAACGAACGCTCCAAAAGGTAACAGGCGGGTGAATTCTGATCGCGGGTCGTTGACTTGCCGGTCAAACCCCATACACCCACGCGCAAGCGCGGGACCGCACGGCCGGTTGCCGCGCCGTCAGGCAAATCTGGACGCGAGGCCGGACCGGCAATGAATGCGCTGCAGGACGAAGATATCGCCGATCTGCTGGTGATCGGCGGCGGCATCAACGGCTGCGGCATCGCCCGCGACGCCGCCGGGCGGGGGCTGTCCGTGGTTCTGGCGGAGATGGGCGATCTGGCGCAGGCGACCTCCTCGGCCTCGACCAAGCTGTTTCACGGCGGGCTGCGCTACCTTGAGTTTTTCGAGGTGCGGCTGGTGCGCGAGGCGCTGCGCGAGCGCGAGGTCCTGCTGCGCGCCATGCCGCACATCAGCTGGCCGATGCGTTTCGTTCTGCCGCTGCACCAGGACATGCGGTTCGAGGGCGGAACGCCCACATCGAAACTGCTGACGCTGTTCATGCCCTGGATGAAGGGGCGCCGGCCCGCCTGGCTGATCCGGCTGGGGCTGTTCCTCTACGACCACCTGGGCGGGCGGGACATCCTGCCAGGGACCCGCCGTGTCGACCTGACCCGCGATCCCGCCGGAGCGCCGCTTCAGGGCAAGTATCTGAAAGCCTTTGAATATTCGGATTGCTGGGTGGAAGATTCACGGCTGGTCGCGCTCAATGCCCGCGATGCCGCGGCGCGCGGCGCGACGATCCTCACCCGCAGCAAAGTCACCGGGGCCAAGGCCGAGGACGGCATTTGGCACGTCACCGTCGCGGATGCCGACAGCGGCGAGACCCGCACGATCCGCGCCCGGATGCTGGTCAATGCGGCCGGGCCCTGGGTGGGGCAGGTGATCCGCGACACCGTGCATCTGGAGCAGCAGGCCCATGTACGGCTGGTGCGCGGCAGCCATATCGTGACGCGCAAGCTGTTCGATCACGACAAGTGTTATTTCTTCCAGGGCTCCGACGGGCGGATCATCTTCGCCATTCCCTACGAGACCGACTTCACCCTGATCGGCACCACCGATGCCGACCACGACGATCCCGACACGCCACCGCACTGCACCGACGCCGAACGCGACTATCTCCTGCGCTTCGCCTCGCAGTATTTCAGGACGCCGGTGACCGCCGGGGATATCGTCTGGAGCTATTCCGGCGTTCGCCCGCTCTATGATGACGGCTCCAGCTCCGCCACCGCCGCGACACGCGATTACGTGCTGAAGCTGGATCGGCGCGCCGGCGCGCCGATGCTGGATGTCTTCGGCGGCAAGATCACCACCTATCGCCGTCTGGCCGAGGCGGCGCTGGAACAGATCTCCACCGTGTTTCCGCGGCTTGACAGCCAATGGACCGCCGGTGTGCCGCTTCCCGGAGGCGATTTCCCGGTGGGCGATGTCGACCGGCTGATCGCGGAACTGCGCAGCGGCTATCCCTTCCTGACCGACCGCTGGGCACGGCGGCTGGTCCGCGCCTATGGGACCGAGGCAAAAGAGCTGTTGGGCGAGGCGCGCACAACCGGCGATCTGGGCCGCGATTTCGGAGCCGATCTGACCGCGCGGGAGGTTCGCTGGCTGATGACCCGCGAGTTTGCCCGCCGGGCCGACGATGTGGTCTGGCGGCGCAGCAAACTGGGGCTGCGGATGACGCCGGAACAGATCGCGGCGCTGGATGGCTGGATGCTGGACGAGGCCGCGCACCAGGGCTGAAATGCCACCTGCACGCGACATTCCTTTTATGATCATTTTTTGATCACTGCACCTAAGAACCGCCCAAGACGTAATCGCCACCGCCGGCCCGAGGCACCTTCACCCCATGGGTGATGGTCCGCCGGACCGGGCCTGTGCAGACACTGGGATCAAGACCTTGGCCCGGAGTTTGCTTGTGACATCGCTCGCGCAGATCGACATGCCCCTGGACCGCCCGGCACAGCCCCGGGCGGAGGGTGCGCTGCATCTGTCGGCCAAGCGGGTCGGCGACCGCAGTGCGATCGACGGGTTCCGCTGCTCCGGCGCGATGAAGGCGCTGTTTCCGCAGGGCACCGACACCCTCAACGCGATCATGATCAACAGCTCCGGCGGGCTGACCGGCGGCGACCGTTTCGCCATTCGCGGCACCGCAGGGCCGGGCAGCAGCCTGACGCTGACCACCCAGGCCGCCGAGCGCGCCTATCGCGCCAAGGACGGCTGGGCGCGGGTCGACACCCGGCTTGAGGCGCAAGAGGGCGCCAGCCTGTTCTGGCTGCCGCAGGAGCTGATCCTGTTCCGCGGTGCGTCGCTGGACCGCAGCCTGCGCATCGATCTCGCTGCCGACGCAAGGCTGCTGATGGTCGAGCCGGTGATCTTCGGCCGCGCTGCGATGGGCGAGGTACTGGACCGCGCCCGGCTTCGCGACCGGATCGAGATCCGGCGCGAGGGCCAGCCGCTCTACCGCGACGCCGTGCGGCTGGAGGGCGATCTGGCCGCCCAGCTTGCCCGCCCCGGCGTGGCCGCCGGCTGCGGCGCGATGGCGAGTCTTGTGTACGTCGACCCGGCCGCCGAGGCGCATCTGGACCCGGTCCGCGCGCTGCTGCCCGAGACCGGCGGCGCCAGCCTGCTGCGCGACGATCTTCTGGCGGTCCGCCTGCTCGCCGACGACGGGTTCGAGCTGCGCCGCCATCTTCTGCCGATCCTCGACCGCCTGAGCGGCGAGACCCTGCCAACGTCCTGGAGGTTGTAACCCGATGAACCTGACCCCGCGCGAAAAGGACAAGCTGCTGATCGCGATGGCCGCCGAAGTGGCCCGCAAGCGGCTCGCCCGTGGCGTCAAGCTGAACCACCCGGAGGCCATCGCCCTGATCACCGACGCGGTGGTCGAGGGCGCCCGCGACGGGCGCAGCGTGGCCGACATGATGGAGGCCGGCGCCCAGGTCATCACCCGCGAACAATGCATGGAGGGGATCCCCGAGATGATCCACGAAGTGCAGGTCGAAGCCACCTTTCCCGACGGGACCAAGCTGGTCACCGTTCATAACCCCATCCGTTGAGCGCCATAGGAGAGCCCGAGATGAAAAAACTGATCCCCGCCGTTGTTCCTGCCCTGCTGATGGCCAGCCCCGCGCTGGCGCACCTCAATCCGGGCGAGCACGGCTCCTTCATGGCCGGGGCGACGCACCCGATCTCCGGCGCCGACCACGTTCTGGCGATGGTCGCGGTCGGCCTCTGGGCCGCGCTGCTGGGCGGCAAGGCGCTCTGGGCGATGCCGTCGGCCTTCGTCGGCGCGATGGGGCTGGGCTTCCTCGCCTCGCTGGCGGGGCTGCCGCTGCCCTTCGTCGAGCCGATGATCATGGCCTCGATCGTGATCCTCGGTCTTCTGGTGGCGATCTCCGCCAAGCTGCCGCTGCCGGCCGTCGCCTCGGTCGTCGCCGCCTTTGCCGTGTTCCACGGCCATGCCCACGGGGCCGAGATGGGCGGCGCCAGCGCGATGACCTATCTGGCCGGCTTTGCCGTCACGACCGCGGCGCTGCATGCCGCCGGTCTGGGCCTCGGCCTGATCCTCGGCCGCGCCAGCGCGACGCCGGTGCTGCGTGGCGCCGGTGTGATGGTGGCCGCCGCCGGCTCCGCCATCGCGCTGGCCGGCTGAGGGACGCACCGATGATCCCCGGAGAGCTTTTTCCCGCCGAGGGCATGCTCACCCTGAACGCGGACCGGGAGGCCACCACGCTGATGGTGGCCAATACCGGCGACCGCCCGGTGCAGGTGGGCAGCCATTACCATTTCGCCGAGACCAACCCGGCGCTGGAGTTCGACCGCGACGCGGCGCGGGGCATGCGGCTTGATATCGCCGCCGGCACCGCGGTGCGGTTCGAGCCGGGCCAGCGTCGCGAGGTGCGACTGATCCCGGTGTCCGGGGCGCGGCGGATCTTCGGGTTCAATCAAAAGGTCATGGGGGCGTTGTGAGGGGCCCGGCTCCTCATACGCTCCCAGTGATCCGACAGCGACTCCGGGCAGGTGATCGGGGCAACGCCCACCGCTTGCCCGTTGCTCTTGCCAATTCCAAGGGGATTTCCTGATGCCCACCCAAATCTCCCGCGCCTCCTATGCCGCCATGTTCGGCCCCACCGTGGGCGACAAGCTGCGGCTGGCCGATACCGACCTGATCATCGAGATCGAGCGTGACTTGATCGCCGAACGCGCCGGTACCGCCAGCAGCGGCGGTTCGGGCGCCAATGCGCTCGCCTACGGCGAAGAGGTCAAGTTCGGCGGCGGCAAGGTGATCCGCGACGGCATGGGCCAGTCGCAGGTCACCCGCGCCGAGGGGGCGGTCGATACCGTCATCACCAACGCGCTGGTGGTCGACTGGACCGGCATCTACAAGGCCGACGTCGGCCTGAAATCCGGCCGCATTGCCAAGATCGGCAAGGCGGGCAACCCCGATACGCAACCGGGCGTCGATATCACCGTCGGCCCTGGCACCGAGGTGATCGCCGGCGAGGGCAAGATCCTGACCGCCGGCGGCTTCGACAGCCATATCCACTACATCTGCCCGCAGCAGATCGAGGATGCGCTGCACTCCGGCCTCACCACCATGCTGGGCGGCGGCACCGGCCCGGCGCATGGCACCATGGCCACCACCTGCACCCCCGGGCCCTGGCATATCGGCCGCATGCTGCAGGCCGCGGATGCCTTCCCGATGAACCTGGCCTTTGCCGGCAAGGGCAACGCCTCGCTCCCCGCCGCGCTGGAGGAACAGGTCCTGGGCGGCGCCTGCGCGCTGAAGCTGCATGAGGACTGGGGCACCACCCCCGGCGCGATCGACTGCTGCCTCGGGGTGGCGGACGATATGGACGTGCAGGTGATGATCCACACCGACACACTCAACGAGAGCGGCTTTGTCGAGAACACCGTCGCCGCCTTCAAGGGCCGGACCATCCACGCCTTCCACACCGAAGGGGCAGGGGGCGGCCACGCGCCCGACATCATCAAGATCTGCGGCGAGGAGTTCGTCCTGCCGTCCTCGACCAATCCGACCCGGCCGTTCACCAAGAACACGCTGGAGGAACACCTCGACATGCTGATGGTCTGCCACCACCTCGACAAGTCGATCCCCGAAGACGTGGCCTTTGCCGAAAGCCGCATCCGGCGCGAGACCATTGCGGCGGAGGACATCCTGCACGACATGGGCGCGTTCTCGATCATCGCCAGCGACAGCCAGGCGATGGGCCGGGTGGGCGAGGTGCTGATCCGCACCTGGCAGACCGCCGACAAGATGAAGAAACAGCGCGGCCGCCTGGCCGAGGAGACCGGCGACAACGACAACATGCGCGTGCGCCGCTATATCGCCAAATACACCATCAACCCGGCCATCGCCCATGGTATCGCCCATGAGATCGGCTCGATCGAAGAGGGCAAGCGCGCCGATCTGGTGCTCTGGTCGCCGGCCTTCTTCGGGGTGAAACCCGACATGGTTCTGATGGCCGGCACCATCGTGATGGCGCAGATGGGCGATCCCAACGCCTCGATCCCGACGCCACAACCGGTCTATTCCCGACCGATGTTCGGCGCCTACGGGCGCAGCGTGGAGCACTCGGCGATCACCTTCGTCTCCGACGCCGCGCAGGCCGCCGGCATTGGCGCGACGCTGGGCCTGGCCAAGGATACCGTGGCGGTGCAGGGCACCCGCGGCATCGGCAAGAAGGACATGAAGCTCAACGACGCCACCCCGCATATCGAGGTGGATCCGGAAACCTACGACGTGCGCGCCGACGGCGAGCTGCTGACCTGTCAGCCGGCGGAAGTGCTGCCGATGGCACAGCGGTATTTCATGTTCTGACCTGCCGGGCAGGCCAGAGGCCGCATTCGTGATACCATGGGATTGCGCCCGTCAAAGACCAAGGACCAAAGTGATGACCGATCTTCCCCTTGCCCAGAGCCTGCACCGCAAAGGCGACTGGACCGGCGCGGCAGACACCGTGCGGCTCGACTACGACGCCCGCTTCCTGCGCCGCAAGCGGCTGGAAACCGAGGAGGGCCGCCCCTTCGTGGTGGATCTGGCCCAGACCACCTCGCTGGACGAGGGCGATGCGCTGGTGCTGAGCGACGGCACGCTGGTCGAGGTGCGCGCGGCCAGCGAGGAGATCCTGTTGATCACCGGGCCCAGCCTGCCGCGTCTGGCCTGGCATATCGGCAACCGCCACACGCCCTGCCAGATCAAGCCCAACTGTCTGGTGATCCAGCGCGATCCGGTGATCCGCCATATGCTGGAGCATCTGGGCGCCGAGGTGACCGAGGCGCTTGGCGCCTTCACGCCGGAGGGCGGCGCCTATGGCCATGGCCGCACCCACAGCCATGAGCACGGCCACACCGCCCATGCTCACTGACGCCCGTCTCCTGACTCTGGCGCAATGGCTGTCGCCGGCCTATCCGGTGGGCGGTTTCGCCTATTCCCACGGGCTGGAAAGCGCGGTGCGGGCAGGCTGGATCGCCGATGCCGACGGGCTGCGTGGCTGGCTGGCGGATGTGCTGGAACACGGCTCCGGCCGCACCGATGCAATCTGGCTGCATCTGGCCCACGGCTGCCACGACGACGCGGCGCTGCTGGCGCTCGACGCGCAGGCGCGCGCCTTTGGCCCGGCACGGGAACGGCTGCGCGAGGGTACGCGGCAGGGCGCGGCCTTTGCCCGCACCACCGCCGCCGTCTGGCAGTTGGAACTCCCCGAAGTGCTGCTGCCGCTGACCTTGGGCCGCGCCGCGCAGCTGACGGGCATGCCCCCCGTTCCGGTCGCCGCGCTCTACCTGCACAGTTTCGCCGGCAACCTGGTGGCCGCCGCACAACGGCTGATGCCGCTGGGCCAGACCGCCGCGCAGGGGGTGCTGGCCGATCTGACCCCGCTCTGCACCACGGTGGCCGAGGCCGCCGCCGGGGCGGGACTGGAAGATATCGCCTCTGCCGCCTTCCTCTCCGACGTGGCGGCGATGAAACACGAAACCCTGGAACCAAGGATATTCCAGTCATGACCCAGATGAACGGCCCGCTTCGCATCGGCATCGGCGGCCCGGTCGGCGCCGGCAAGACCACGCTGACCGCCCGGCTGGCCGAGGTGCTGAAGGATCGCTTCTCGATCGGGGTGATCACCAACGACATCTACACGCAGGAGGATGCCGAGGCGCTGATGCGGATGCAGATCCTGCCCGGCGACCGCATCATCGGGGTGGAAACCGGCGGCTGCCCGCACACCGCGATCCGCGAGGATGCCAGCATCAACCTCGCCGCGGTGGCCGAGATGCAGGCGCGCCATCCGGAGGTGGAGATCGTGCTGATCGAATCCGGCGGCGACAACCTGTCGGCGACCTTCAGCCCGGAGCTGGCGGACCTCACCCTTTACGTGATCGACGTGGCGGCGGGCGAGGAGATCCCGCGCAAGGGCGGCCCGGCGATCACCCGCTCGGATCTGCTGGTGATCAACAAGACCGATCTCGCCCCCCATGTGGGCGCCTCGCTGGAGGTGATGGCGCGCGACGCCGCAAGGATGCGCGGCGACCGCCCGGTGGTTTTCGCCTCGCTGGCGCGCGGCCGCGGCGTGGAGGAGATCGTCAGCCGGATCCTCGATCTGGCCGGGCTGCCCGCGCTGGAGGTCCCGGCCGAGTAGACCGGCGGCGGGCGATCAGCCCGCCGGTTCCAGCCCACACCAATCGGCGATGAACAGCGCCGTCGTCTGCGTCACCCGCCGCACGCTCTCCAGCTCGACCCGTTCGTTGAACCCGTGGATCCCCTCGGCCTTCGGCCCGTAGACCAGCGCCGGGGTATCGGCATAAAGCCCGAAGAACCGCGCATCGGTGGTGGCGGTGATCGCCCCCTTGTCCAATTCGCTCTTGGTCACTTCGCGATGCGCGCTGTCGAGCGCACCGATGGCCTGCGTGGCCCGCGCGCTCTTGTCCTCGGACAGCGCGTAACCCTCGGCGTGGAAGCCGTGATAGACGATCTCCGGCGTGTTGTTACGCAGGAAGGCATGCTCGCGCGCCGCCTGGCGCAGCACATCCTCGATTTCGGCCTTGGCCGCCTCGATGTCCTGGCCGGGAAAGATGCCCATGCGCACGTCGAAGGTACACCAGGCCGGCACCGAGCTGGCCCAGTCGCCGCCCTGGAACTTGCCGACATTGAGGTTCAGCGCGTGGTCGTGGTGGGCGTAATCCGCGTGGCGGCAGGCCGGTGCGTTCCAGCGCGCCTCCATCTCGTGCAGGGCCGAGATCAGCGGGATCGCCGCCTCGATGGCGTTGGAGCCGGAGCCGGCATAGGCCACGTGGGTCGGCAGCCCCTTCAGGTGCACCTGGAACCAGATCACGCCGAGCTGCGCGGTGACCAGCTGTTCGGCAAAGGGTTCGGGGATCAGGGCCGCGTCGGCCTTGTAGCCGCGCTGCATACAGGCCAGCGCGCCGTTGCCGGTGCATTCCTCTTCCACCACCGACTGGAAGAACACATCCGCCGCCGGCTGCAGCCCGCAGGCGCGCAGCGCATCGAGTGCGAAGAGGTTGGAGGCCAGCCCCGCCTTCATGTCGCCGGCGCCGCGGCCGTACATCCAACCGTCATCGACGCGCGGCTCGTAAGGGGGCGTGTCCCACATGTCCAGCGGTCCCTCGGGCACCACGTCGATATGGCCGTTGAGGATCAGCGAGCGGCCCTTGCCGGTCGCCGAGCGGTGGCTGCCCACCACGTTCACCGCGTCGTCGTAATTTCCGATCACCGGCGAAAAGCCCGGCAGGTCGCAGATGTCGTTCACGTCGATCTGCCAGCGGTCCACCTCCATCCCGCGTTCCGCCAGCTCCTTGGCCATGAAATCCTGCGCGCTCTGCTCATTGCCGCGGGTCGAGGGGTGCGCGGTCAGCTCGGACAGGAATTCGGTCTCGGCGTCGAACAGATCGTCAACGGCGCTCAGGATGCGGGTGCGGGTTTCAGCGTCCATGTCTTCTCTTCTTCCTTCCTCAGAATCTGGGCAGCCCGCCTTCGGGCAGGCGCAGCGGCGCGCCGGTGGCGGCGATCACCTGTTCCACGTCCAGCCCCTCGGCGATCTCGCGCAGGGCGAACCCCTGCGGCGTCACGTCGATCATGGCCATATCGGTGAAGATCCGGTCGACGCACCCTCGCGCGGTCAGCGGCAGGGTGCAAGCCTCCAACAGCTTGGGCGCGCCCTTGCGGTCGGTATGGGTGGTCAGGACCACCACCTTGCGCGCCTTTTGGGCAAGCTCGATTGCGCCGCCTGCACCGGGGGAGAATTTGCCGGGGATCTTCCAGTTGGCCAGATCGCCCGCTTGCGACACCTCGAAGGCGCCCAGCATCGTCAGGTCCAGCCGGCCGGAGCGCACCAGCGCGAAGGACGTGGCACTGTCGAAATAGGCGCTGCCGGGGATCGGCGAGACATAGGCGCCGCCGGCGTCGATCAGGTTGCGGTCGGCCCGATCGGGGGGCAGAGAGGGGCCGATGCCGGTCATGCCGTTTTCGGTGTGCAGGCAGAAGGGGAAGCCGGAAGGCAGGTAATCGACCACCTTGGTCGGCAGGCCGATCCCCAGATTCACCACCATGCCCGGCGCGATCTCTTTCGCGGCACGGGCGACCATGCGGGCCTTAGCGTCGGACAACGCCATACTCCTCAGTTATCGTTTGCAGTTCGACCACCCGGTCGACGAAGGCGCCCGGGGTATGCACCTCATCCGGCGCGATCCCGCCCAGCGGCAGCACGCGCTCGGCCTCGGCCACCACCAGATCGGCCGCCATCGCCATTGCCGGGCTGAAATTGCGCGCGGTGGCGGTATAGGCGAGATTGCCGAACGCGTCCGCGCGGTCGGCATGGATCAGCGCCGCATCGGCACGCAGCGCGCGTTCCAGCAGGGCAGGGCGGCCATCGACCTCCACCACCTGTTTGCCCGCCGCCAGCTCGGTCTCCATGCCGATGTCGGTGAGGATGCCGCTCAGGCCCGCGCCACCCGCGCGGATGCGCTCGGCGAGGATGCCCTGGGCGCAGAATTCCACCTCGATCTCGCCCGCGTTGAACATCGCCACCGCGCGGGGGTTGAGGCCGATATGGGTGACGATCAGTTTCCGCACCAGCCCGGCGGCCAGCAGGTGATCCACCCCCATGCCCTGTTCGTTGGCGTCGTTCTTGACGATGGTCAGGTCACGCTTGCCCTGCCGCACCAGCTCGTGGATCAGCGTGAACGGCGTGCCCGGCACACCGAACCCGCCGACCATCACCGTGGCCCGGTCGGGGATCGCGGCGATGGCCTGTTCCATCGCCGCCGTCTTGTCGGGCAGGGTGGTCATGCGCTCACCGGCAGGTCCATCTCGGCCGCCATCGCCTCCAGGCTGGCGGTCAGGATCTCCATGATCTCGCCGATCTGCGCCTCGGTCACGATCAGCGGCGGCGCCACCAGGAAGTGATCGCCCTCAATCCCGCCCCGGGTCCGGCGCGAGTAGATAATCAGCCCGCGCTCATAGGCCAGATCGACCAGCCGGGTATAGGCGTTGAGCTCCTTCGGCAGCGGTTTCATCGTTTCGCGGTCAGAGACCAGCTCGAAGGCCAGCAGCAGGCCCAGGCCCCGCACATCGCCGATGAAGGGGAACCGGTCCATCAGCCCGGTCAGCCGCGCCTTCAGCAGATCGCCCATCGCGGCGGCATTGCCCACGAGGTCGTTGTCCGCGATCTCCTGAAGCACGGCGCAGCCCGCCGCACAGGCCAGCGGGTTACCGGCGTAGGTATAGCCATGCAGGAAACCACCGGCGTCCAGCACCGCCTCGACCATATCGCCGCGCGCCACCATCGCGCCCAGCGGCGCGTAGCCGGCGGCGAACCCCTTGGACAGCGAAATGATGTCCGGGGTGATGCCCCAATGCTCGGCGGCGATGAACTTGCCGGTGCGCCCTGCGCCGGTCATCACCTCGTCATAGATCAGCAGGATGCCGAACTCGTCGCAGATCTCGCGGATCCGCGCGTAGTAGCTGTCGGGCGCCACCAGCGCGCCGGTGGAGGCGCCGCCGACCGGCTCCATTATGAAGGCCAGCACGCTGTCGGGGCCTTCCTGAAGGATCTTATCGCGCAGCATCTCGGCGTATTTCAGCCCGCGCTGATCGTCGTCCAGGTTGTCGGTATCCAGATAGCAGGTCGGCGCCGCGATCTTCGGCATCTCACGCATCATCGGCGCGAAGGGCTTGGACAGCGGATCGTAGCCGGTCAGTGCCAGCGCCCCCAGCGTCGAGCCGTGGTAGGACGGGTAGCGCGAGATCACCTTCCAGCGGCTGTCCTGGCCCTGGGTCAGCGCATACTGGCGCGCCAGCTTGATGGCGCTTTCCACCGCCTCGGACCCGCCGGAGACGAAGAACACCCGGTCCAGCCCCTTGGGCATCAGCTTGGCGGTCATGCTGGCCAGCTTCTCCGACGGCTCGGTCTGGAAATGCAGCCGGTAGCCGAAGGTGGCCTTGTCCATCTGCGCCTTCATCGCGGCCAGCACACGGGGGTTGGAATGGCCGATGTTGGAGACCATCGCGCCGGAGGAGCCGTCGATGTACGTTTTGCCCTCGGTATCGTACAGATAGATGCCCTCGCCACGGTCGAGGAAGGGTCGCGGCTGGCGCGATTGGTAGAACAGGTGCGACATGGGTGTCACTCTTTGTTGGAAGCCAGATGTTTGCGGAGGAAGTTTTTGGTGCGTTCGTTTTCCGGGTTGCGGAAAATCACGCTGGGCGGGCCTTCCTCGACCACCACGCCCTGATCCATGAACAGAACCCTGTCGCAGACGCTCTCGGCGAAGGCCATCTCATGGGTGACGATGATCATGGTCATGTGCTCTTCGGCAAGTTTCTTCATCACCAGATTGACCTCTTCGACCAGCTCGGGGTCAAGCGCCGAGGTGGCCTCGTCGAACAGCATCACCTTGGGTTTCATCGCCAGCGCCCGCGCAATGGCCACCCGCTGTTTCTGCCCGCCGGACAACTGCGAAGGGTAATAGTCGATCCGTTCCAGCATGCCGACCTTGGAGAGTTGCTCTTCGGCCAGCTTGTCGGCCTCTTCGTCGGAGATGCCCTTGAGCATCTTGGGCGCCATCGTAATGTTTTCGCGCACGGTCAGATGCGGGAACAGGTTGAAGTGCTGGAACACCATGCCGATGTTCTGGCGCACCTGGTTGATGTGCTTTTCATACTGGCGATGCGGCAGGTCCTTGTTGACCTGGGTGTCCTCCAGCCAGACCTCGCCCCCGGTCAGCGGATCGAGGTCGTTGATCGCCCGCAGCAGCGTCGACTTGCCAGACCCTGAGGGACCGATGATCGCAACGATCTCGCCCCGGTTCACCTTCAGGCTGATATCCTTCAGCACCTCCAGCGGGCCATAACTTTTCTGCGCGTGGCGGATTTCCACAAAGGGCTTTTCTGCAGTCATCTCTTTATCCTCCCTTCGCGGTCAACGGGCGGCTTGCACCCGGCGCTCGATGCGCCGCAGGACAGCCTCCATGCCGAGGTTGATGATGTAATAGAACACGGCCGCCAGCACGTAGAATTCGAACGGGCGGTAGGTGCGGCCGATGGCCAGTTGCGCCGAGAGCGTCAGCTCGCTCACCCCGATCACCGAGACCAGGGCGGAGTCCTTCAGCAGCGCGATCATGTTGTTTCCGATCGGCGGGATCACGTCGCGCACCGCCTGCGGGACCACCACCTTGCGCAGCGCCTGACCGCGGCTGAGCCCGAGGGTCCGGGCGGCCTCCATCTGGCCCTTGTCGACGGCGACGATGGCGGTCTGGATCAATTCGGAATTATAGACCGCGAAATGCAGCCCCAGCCCGATAACGCCGGCCACGAAGGCGGGCAGGTCGATACCGATCTGCACCAGCCCGAAGTAGATCAGGAACAGCTGCAGCAGCAGCGGCGTGCCCATGAACAGCCACTCGAAACCGCGGAAAGGCAGGCGAACGACCGCCGGGGTGTAAAGCGCGATCACCGCAAAGAAGATGCCGCCGAAGAAGCTGAGGAAGGCCGCCCCGATAGTGATCGCGATGGTCCAGAGCGCGCCCAGCAGGATCACGTCGAGGTAGTCGGGGACAACTGAGAAATCCAGGCCCATGTCGGGTACCTCCTATCCGCTCAGACGATCTTTGCGCGCCGGTCGAGCCATGCGATGGCGCGTCCGGTGACATAGATGATGATCATGTAGAGAACGCCCGAAATCAGGAACATCTCGAACGGTTTGTAGGTCGAGCCGATATAGCGCTGCGCGGTATAGGTCAGCTCCACCACCGAGATCGCGGCGACCAGCGCGGTGCCCTTGATCAGCGCGTTGATGTTCACCCCCAGCGGCCGGATCATCAGCCGCAGCGCCTGCGGCAGCACCACCTTACGGAAGGTCTGGAACTGGCTCATCCCCAGCGTGCGGGATGCCTCGCCCTGACCCTTGTCGATGGCGATGATGGCGCCGCGGATTGTCTCGGTCATATAGGCACCGATGTTGACGCCGAGACCGATCACGCCCGCCTCGAAGGCATCGAGCTGGATGCCCACCTGCGGACCGCCGAAATAGAGAATGAAGAGCTGGATCAGCGCCGGGGTGCCGCGGATGAAGCTGACATAGGCCGCCCCGATCCAGCGCAACACGGCATGGCGCGACAACCGCGCGGCGGCCCCGAGCGAGCCGCAGATCAGGCCGAGGATCGTCGTCAGAACGGAAAGCTGGATGGTCACCCAGGCTGCCTTGAGGAAGAACGGGTAGACCTTCATCATCAGTTCGATATCCACTGGCCAGCTCCTCCGCGGTGTCAGTGATGGTCGGTGCGCTTGAGCAACGGCAGCGCGCGGATCTCGCGCACCAGCGCCGTGGTCTCCTCGATTGCCGCGCGCAGAAACGCCTCGCCGGTCTCCGGCGTGGCGACGGTGGGGTCGCCCATGGTGCCCTCGGGCGAGGCCTCGGACCACCAGCGCATCAGCATCGCCTTGCCGCCGCCCTTGGCCAGATCGAGGTTGAAGAACCTGGTGTCCGGATCGTGCAGGTTCTGGTTGGTCGCCTTGGAGAGGTCGACCAGTTCGGGGTGCAGATGCATGTACATCGCCGCCTCGAACTCGCCCGCGTGGGCAATGCCGCCGACGTCCGATTTTCGGATCTCGTTCACCCGGTCGGCGCAGAGGTTCCAGTAGGAGGCCGACACGCAGATGATCTGGTTCTCGATCACCGTCTTGCGCGCCGACAGGTCGAGCACCGGATGGTTGGACCCATGCGAGTTCAGCAACAGGATGCGGCGGAACCCGTGATGGGCCAGCGATTTGGTGATGTCGGTGACAAAGGCGATCAGCGTTTCCGGCTGGATCCAGATAACGCCCGGGAAATCCTTGTGATGTTCGTTGAACCCGTAGGCCACCGGCGGCATCACCAGCACCTCTTCCGGGATCGCCTCGGCCACGCCATTGGCCACAGCCATGCCCAGCACCGTATCGGTGTCGAGCGGCATATGCGGCCCGTGATCCTCGGTCGCCGAGACATTGAGGATGACAACGCGGTCCTTGTCCGCATCGCGCACCTCTTCCCAGGTCAGTTTCCCGTAGTCCGTCTGCATCTGATCCCCATCTGATCCCTGTCGTGAAACGGGCCCGCCACAACGGCAGGCCCGGGTCGTTTTGCCGTCAGCTCAGCGGATGTCGCCGCCGACCCACTTCTCGGCGATCTCGACATAGGTGCCGTCGGCCATCATCTCGTCCAGCGCCTTCTGCATCGCAGCGGCGAGCTCGGGGTTGCCCTCGCGGATGGCGATGCCGGCACCGAAGGCCTCGGTCTCCAGATCCTCGATCATGGCGTAGTCGTAACCCTTCTCTGTCATCGCCAGGATGGCGGCGATGGAGTCGTTCACGATGGCGTCGACCCGGCCGTTTTCCAGCTCCAGCAGCAGCTCGGGCAGGCCCTTGTAGGTGCGGATCTTGTAACCCTGATCGCGCGCCCATTCCTCGTGGGTTTCGCCCAGGGTCACGCCCAGGGTGGCGTCGCCCAGTTGCGAAACGCTGGTGACCGGCGAGCCGGCCTTGGTGAAGATGGCGCGGCGGGTGGAGTAGTAGGGGCCGACGAAATCGACAACCTTGTCGCGTTCCTCGGTGATGGTCATCGAGCCGACGATGGCATCGTATTTCTTGGCCAGCAGGCCGCCGATGATGCCGTCCCACGCGGTGGTGACGATCTCGGCCTCGACGCCCATGCGCTTGGCGATCTCCTTGCCGATGGCCGGATCGAAGCCGACGACCTCGTTCTGTTCGTTGACGAAGTTGAACGGCGGGTAGGCGCCGGACATGGCGATGCGGATCACGCCCTTGTCCTTGATCGCGGCCAGTTCGTCGGCCAGTGCCGCACCGGTGGTGCCAAGACCGGCCAGCAGCAGGGCGCCGGCGGCCAGAGTGGATTTCATCAGAGTTCTGCGGTTGGTCATCGTCTTCTCCCGATTATCGTTATCACATCTTTTCAGCGGCGACGGGTCCGGCCGGTGCCGGGACGGGGCCGCTGCTCCGCAGGAGGCTTGCATAGCGGCTTCGCATAAAGCAAATAGATATTCAAAATCACTGGCATCGTTGAAATTTATGGCAAACAGCTACGGACAACGCTTTCCCTGGAACCTCGACTGGAACCTCCTGCGTACCTTCATGGTGATCGTGGAACAGCAGGGGGTGACCAAGGCGGCGGACTTTCTGGGGCTGAAACAGCCCACCATCAGCTCCGCCCTCAGGCGGCTGGAGGAGAGCACCGGCCATCGGCTGGTCGAACGCGGGCCGCACCGCTTCACGGTGACGGCGGCGGGCCGCACCCTCTATTCCGAATGCTCCACCATCTTCGGCGCGGTCTCGCAACTGCCCGAGCTGCTGGAGGCGGAAGAGGAAGAGTTGTCCGGCCATATCGACATCGCGCTGACCAGCCACGTGGTCTCACCCCATTTCGACAGCGTGCTGGAGGACTTCCATGCCCGTCATTCCAAGGTGACCTATTCCATCGCCGTGGAGGAAAGCGGCGATGTGGTCACGCGGGTGCGGCAGAACCGGGCGAGCCTCGGGGTCTGCCTGCTGAACAAGATCCCGGCGGAGCTGGAGGCGCGGATCCTGTTCCGGGAATATTTCGGCCTTTATTGCGGGCCGCGCCACCGGCTGTTTTCGAAATCGAAAATCGACCTCGACGATCTGGAGGGGGAACACTCGGTCGCCTTCCAGACCGAGATCGAGGGCGGGCCACTCGACGCGGTTTCGGGGCTGCGCTACCGGGCGCGCCTGGCGACCGGGCTCAAGGGCGTGTCGGCCAACCTGCCCGAGGTGCGGCGCATGATCATCGCCAATATCGGCATCGGCGCGCTGCCCGTCCATGTGGCGGAGCGCGACGTCAAACTGGGGATCCTGCGGCAATTGCCACCCTATGCCCGGTTGCCGGCGGTGAATATCTATCTGCTGACCAATCCACGCCGCAGCCTGTCTCCGCCGGAGGCCGCGCTCTTGCGGATGTATACCGACATGATCGAAGACACCGATCTGAAGCTGCGCACCTATCAATAAGGGACGCGGGCGGGCATGATGAGGCGCAACAGGCGTGGGCAGGAACGGGGAAGGTGAGCACGGCGGGTCTGATCATACGCTACGGCGCCTTTGCGGCGATCGCGACGCTGGCCAATCTGGGGGCGCAGCGTGGGGTCTTTGCCGTGATGTCCGAGGGGCAGGCGCGGCTGATCGCGGCGCTGGTCTGCGGCACCGGCCTGGGGCTGGTGGTGAAATACGTGCTCGACAAGCGCTGGATCTTTCACGACCGGGTCCAGCGGGTCGGGCAGGAGACGCGGACCTTCTCGCTCTACACCCTGACCGGGGTCGGGACGACAGCGCTGTTCTGGGGAGTCGAGAGCCTGTTCTGGGGAGTCTGGCAGACGCAGGAGATGCGCGAGCTGGGAGCCGTACTGGGGCTGACCGCGGGCTATGTGATCAAGTACAATCTGGACAAGCGGTTCGTGTTCCGGGGCAACTGAACGCGTTGCCCCACGCGCCCGCCAATCGTCTGAGCATAGCGCCCCCGCGCGGCGCGCTCGTCGGGGCCGCCCCGCGGAGCCTCACACAGCCAGCACCACCATCCCGACGCCGAGCGCCGCGATCAGCAGCCCGGTGCGGTCGTGGGTCACGAATTTGATCGGGTCGTAGCTCTCCCGCCCCATCTCGCTCAGCCGCACCACCCGAAACAGCCAAAGCGCCAGCGGCAGCACCGCGACGGCCAGGATCTCCTGCGAGGCGTAAAGCCCCGCCGAATGGCCGCTGAACGCGTAGACCAGGAACAGCGCCGCGCTGATCCCGACGCCCATCGCCGAGACCCATTCCAGCGACCGCAGATCGCCCACGCTATAGCCGCGACCGGGCAGTTTGCCGCGATGTTGCGCCCGGGCCAGGGCCGTCATCCGCTTGACGCAGGCCAGCGTGAAGAACACCGCGAAGACAAAGCCCATCACCACGCCCGGCACCGCGACCTGAGAGGCCACCGCGCCGGTCAGCACCCGCAACAGGAACATGAAGGCGAGGCTGATCAGGTCGAGCCAGCGGCGTTTCTTCAGCCAGAACGAATAGGTCACGCTGGTCGCCATATAGAGCAGCGTCATCGCCGCCACCGGCGGCCCGGCCAACCACGCCAGCGCCAATGCCAGCAGCACCAGCGCCACGCTCGACACCATCGCGCTGCGGATCGGCAGCGCGCCCGAGGCGATCGGGCGGTTGCGCTTCTCCGGATGCTGCCGGTCGGCCTCCAGATCCAGCATATCGTTGAGGAGGTAGATCGAAGAGGCGCCGATGGAAAAGGCCACCGCCGCCATCAACGCCGCCAGCACCGTCGCGGCGCCGAACTCATGCGCCACCAGCAGCGGCAGGAACAGCAGCAGGTTCTTGATCCATTGCTGCGGGCGCATCTCCTTCCACAGCGCCGCGATGCCGCCCGGGTCTCCGATGATCTGCAGCGGTTTGCCCATGTCCTCCAGCCGGCGCCGCAGGCCGGATCCGGGCGAAACCGCGATCACCCGCCGCGCCTTGCCCCAGGCGGGCAGGTCGGCCGCCGAATTGCCGGCATAATCGAAGCCGCCCTCGCCGAACCGCTCTACCAGAAGCTGCGCCTTGGTTTCTTCGGTCAGGTTGCGGCTGCCGTTCGAACCGAAATGCTCCCCCGGCAGATCGAGCCGCTTCGCCACCGCCTCGACCAGCCCGTGATCGGAGCCGGAGGCCAGGTAGACCGGCCGCCCCTCGCGCCGCGCGGCCTCGGCCAGCGCGACGATCTCCGCGCGCATCGGCAGCAAATCGACATTCGGCGCGGCGATGTCGCACAACTCCTGCTTGAGCAGGTTGGGCGCCCTCCAGCGCCCGGCAAGGGTTTTCAGCGTCGCGGCCATGTCATGGCCCATCGCCGACCAGAAGCTTTCGTAGAGCATGTCGGTGCGCAACAGCGTCCCGTCCACATCCAGCACCAGCGGCGTGGTATCGGGGGTATCGGTCTGTATCGGGTCGGTCATACAGCGGCTCTTGTTTTCGGCACCCGGACCCGGGGCCGGAGCACGGGGGGATCCGGGGGGCGGATCGTTCGAAATTTCCCCATATATAGGGGGTCTCTACCGCCGGTGGAACAGCGATCACTTGACACAGGTCATATCCGCAATGGCACGATGACCTCAGGATACCCGAGAAACAAATGCGCCACAGGCGACCGGCCCGCGCAGGGAAAGGAAAGACGAAGAACCATGGCAAAGCAACGATTTCTCGTGACCGGCGGGGCAGGATTCATGGGGATCAACCTGATCCGCTATTTGTTGGATCGCGGCCACGAGGTGCGCAGCTACGATATTGCGCCGTTTGCCTACCCGGAGGCTGACCGGGTCGATGTGCTGCAGGGCGACATTCGCGAGAAGGGGCTGCATCCGCAGGCCTTCGACGGCATCGACGTCGTGGTCCACTGCGCCGCCGCCCTGCCGCTGGCCGACCCGTCTGAGATCCATTCGACCAATGTGGGCGGCACACTGTCGCTGCTGGAAACCGCCGAGGAGCTGGGGACAGACCGCTTCATCCATATCTCCAGCACCGCCGTCTACGGCATCCCCGATCACCATCCGCTGACCGAGGACGACCCGATGCACGGCGTCGGACCCTACGGCGAATCGAAGGTCGAGGCCGAGCATCTGTGCGGCGATTTCCGCGCCCGCGGCATGTGCCTGCCGATCCTGCGGCCGAAATCCTTTGTCGGGCCGGAGCGGCTGGGCGCCTTCGAGCTGCTTTATGATTTCGCCTATGACGGCCACAACTTCCCGGTGCTGGGCTCGGGCGAGAACATCTATCAGCTGATGGATGTCGAGGACCTCTGCCAGGCGGTCTACCTTTGCGCCACCGGGGACAAGGCGGCAGCAAACGACACCTTCAACGTGGGCGCCGCCGAATACGGCAGCCTGCGCGAGAGTTTCCAGGCGGTGCTGGACCGGGCCGGCCACGGCAAGCGGATCATCGGCTTTCCCGCTGGCCCGGCGATTGCGGTGCTGCGGGCGCTTGAGGCCCTGCATCTCTCGCCGCTGTACAAGTGGATCTACGAGACCGCGGCGAAGGACAGCTTCGTCAGCATCGACAAGCTGCAGAGCCGGCTGGGGTTCGCGCCGGAGCATTCAAACGCGGAAGCCCTGGTGCGCAACTACGACTGGTACGTGGCCAACCACGCCCGCATTTCCACCCATGCCGGAACCTCGCACCGGGTGCCGTGGAAACGCGGCGCGCTGAAACTGATCCGTCTGGTGCTGTGATGCGGCACGGGGAGGGCACGATGCACACGAGGCCACGGCGCACGAACAGGGCCACGCAGGCGGCGGCACTCGCCACGGCTGCGCTGTTGCTGGCGGGGACGGTCCAGCAGGCGCCGGCGCAAACGGCCGAGACCCTGCAGGAGCAGCGCGAGGCCTATGACGCGGTGCGGGCCAAGAGCGTGGTGGAGCTGCAGCCGTTCCGCAAGACGGTGACAGCAACCGACACGGCGGCGGAGCTTGAGATCACCTTCATCGACCTCAATCCCAATGTCGGCGCCTGGTACCTGTTGCGGACACGGACAGGCGCGAAACAGGCGCCGGCTCAGTACCACCTGGAAAACCCCGAACCGGGCACCCGCCAGGTGGCGCTCGACCCCACCGGGCCGGCGTTGCTGGTCGATGGCAAACCCTGCCGCCCCTGGGCCGACGAGGCGCTGAGCAAGGCGCAGCAGACCGGGCTGGCCTATGCGCCGATCTGCGACGGCAGGCTCTACCTGCGCAACCGGGTCCGGGGCGCGCGCACCACACTGGAGGCGACGGCGGAGTTCCTGCGCGACAATATCTGGGGCGGCGAGAACATCGTGCGTTTCGTGCGCGACAGTTTCTTCAAGGATTCGCAGCTGGAGACCGGCGATGCCAAGGGCAGCACGGCGCGGACCGGCGCGGACGCGGGGCCGCCGCCCATGCAGACCGACTTCGCCCCCGGCGAGCGCCCGGTGATCTCGACCCTGCTGGACATGGCGCTGGTAGGGGCCGACCCCAAGCAGATGGGCATCGGGCTGTGGTACCCGGTGTCGGACCTGCCGGGCGTTTTCGCCAGCACGTTCCAGCCGCGCTACATCGCCGATGCGGTGCTCAAAGGGCCGGGCAAGGTCAACTGGCTCGACGGGGTCGAATCGCGCGCCACCGGCTACATGGTCGCCTTCGACATGGCGCAGTTCGGCATCGGCTACGCCGTAGGCACCGACCACCCGGCGATGGACTGGTCGCCACGGCCTCCGTGGAACGTGCGCCCCAAGGGGCTGCCGGGGCCCGACGGCATCGGCAACGCCAACCCGCTGGTGATGCTGGGCATGGTCAACCCGGAGATCGCCGATAAGGCGGTGGCGACCTTCACCGCCGGGTTCAAGCGCAGCCACGGCGCGTTCAAGTATGGCGACATGGCCGGGTTCAACTATGGCCACCACTACGGCTTCATCGAAAAGGGCGTGGTGCTCAGCAAGCTGTGGCCGGGTCTGTCCACGCTCTTCGTGCTGACCGACGGCAGCCTGCATATGAAAACCTGGACCGAGGCGGATAACGCGCTGCTGCCGCAGATCGAATTCGCCCGCCAGAATGGCGTGCCGATCATCGAGACCGATCCGCAGACCGGCACCGGCGTTCCGGGCGACCGGGTGACGCAATGGGGCCCGGGCAACTGGTCGGGCTCGGCCAAGGCCGAGTTGCGCACCCTGCGCGCCGGCGGCTGCATGGTGCGGGCGCACGGGACGCGCTACCTGATCTACGGCTATTTCTCGACTGCCACGCCCTCGGCCATGGCGCGCACCTTCCAGGCGTATGGCTGCGACTATGCCATGCTGTTGGACATGAACGCGCTCGAACATACATATCTCGCCGTCTATGCCCGCAAGGGCGGCAAGGTGCATGTGGAACATCTGGTGCCCGGCATGACGCTGATCGAGAAGAAGATGTCCGACGGCACCATCCTGCCGCGCTTCATCGGTTTTGCCGACAACCGCGACCTGTTCTACCTGACCCGAAAGGAGCCGCCGAAATGATCCGTGCCACCATTGCCGCCGGGCTGATCGCGCTGGCGGGGCTTACCGCGCCGGCCTCGGCCCAGACCGCCCTGCAGCAGGCCAATGCGGCGTTGTTCAAACAGATGAGCCAGGTGCTCCGCTATTCGCCGGCGCAGATGCAGCGGGTGCAGCAGATCTTTGCCCGCTCAGGCTTCATGGGGCAGGGCAACCCGGCGATCACCCGCCACCCGATGACCCCGGAGCAATGCCGCGCGCGCATCCCCGGCGGCGCCAACGGGTATTCCGACGGCCGCAACGAACGGATCTGCGGCGACAAGTACATGGCGCCGCTCTACGACCCCCGCAATCAGAGCGCCTCTGACGCCAAGGCCTGCATCGACCAGTTCGAGTTTCCGAATATCCCCTGCACCTATCCGGTGGTCTGGGTGAAGGCCAAGGAAGCGGCCGAGCTCTGCGCCGCGGTGGGCAAGCGGCTGTGCGACGCGCATGAATGGGAAGGCGCCTGCGCCGGCGCGCTGGAGCCGCCCGATTACCGGTTCGACCTGGGCTCGGTCGCGGCGATGCGCAACGCCCATAACGCCAAGTATGCCGCGACCAAGAGCTGGTCCTATGGCCCGAACTACCAACGCGGCGTCTGCGGCGCCAACAGCGAGAAAAGCAGCACCTGCGGCGGCGGCGGCTTCAACAGCTGCGGCTCCAACACCTATCCGACCGGCGCCTTTCCGGGCTGTCGCAGCCCGCTGGGCGTCTATGACATCAACGGCAACGCGGCAGAGCATATGAACCTGCCGATGGCGCCGGATCAGATGGCCAGCCGCGGCAGCACCAAGCTGGGCGTGACCGAGATGAAAGGCAGCTGGTTCATCTTCGACAAATACCGCGCCCATCCCGACTGGTGCCGCTGGCGCGCGCCGTTCTGGCACGGCAGCCGGGTGATGGCCGCCGGCAGCCATGAAAACTATCACCTGGGTTTCCGCTGCTGCAAAACGATCAAGTGAGGCCCCGCAGGGCGGGCTGCCGCTCGCCCTGAATGCGCCGCATCGTCGTTGACAAAGCGCCGGACACGCCCCTAGATGCCGCCCATGTGCATCATCGCCTCCCTTTCCGTGAGCTATTACCGCCGCCTCGTTTGAGCGCGGTACATGCACGTCAACATGATGCCGCCGCAGGGTGGCATCTTGGTTTCTTGCTCCTGCGGCAAACAGGAGCTGAAAATGAACCAACACGGCATTCCCCCCGAAACCCCGGCTGTCACCATCCGGTCCGCGCGTCCCTCCGATACCGACCGGATCGTCGAGATGGTCGGAAAACTGGCGGCGCATCACGGCGATACTTCCGCCCTGACCGCCGGGATCCTGCGCCGCGATGCCTTCGGCGCGCCACCCTGGCTGCACCTGCTGCTGGCAGAGGTCCACGGTGAGATCGCAGGATTTTCCGCGCTCTACGGGCTGATGAAGCTGCAGGCGGCTGAGCGGGGGCTGGAGTTGCATCACCTCTTCGTCGAAGACGGGTTTCGCGGGCTTGGCCTCGGCGTCGCGCTGGTGGAGGCGAGCAAGCGCAAGGCACGGGAATTGCTGTGCCACTCTCTGACCGTGGGCACCCACCCGGACAACCTGAAGGCGCAGGCGTTCTACCTCTCGCTGGGGTTCGAGCGCCGGGACAGTTTTCCGCCGCGGTTCCGGTTGCTGCTTGAGGGGTGAGGGGGTCGGACCTCTTCCGTCGTCATGCAGAACAACGAAAAAGGGCGCTCAAAGAGCGCCCCCTTTCCCTTTGCCTCCAGGCGTCGGCCGTCCTCAGTACAGCCCGGCCAGCAGCCGTTCCGCATTGCCGATCGGACCCTCGCCGGAGACGATCCCGGCCAGCTCCCGGTCCTGCATGATCTTGCTCAGCGGCATTTCCTTGCCGTTGACATAGGCGGTCCGGCTGACCAGCCGCACGCCGTGGCTGTAATCGGCGTAGGACGCGCCATGCACGGTCGACAGCGGCTGGATCGGCCGGCCGTTGGGCCGGTGCCAGCCATAGATCGCCACCCGTCCGGGATGCGACAGCAGCCGGTTGGTCAGCACGATGTCCTTCTTCTGCCCCGCGGTGAGGGCACCGAACTGGCGGCTGACCTTGGCGCGCTGCTGGTCCACGGTGCGGTCGTGCTGCAGCAGATAGGCGGTCGAGGCCATCTTGCTGCCGGGCGTCATCGGGCTGGGCGCCACGCGCACCTTGGCCTGGCTGTAGATCGCATCGACCATCTTCGGCGTCGGCAGCAGGAAGCCCATCTCGCTCGCCACCCGGGCGGCGCCGGCCAGCCCCATCGGCACGCGGACGAAATCGCGGTCGTCGCCGACGGCCAGGTAATCGGGCGTCACGCAAATGGTGATCAGCACCTTCGCGCCGCTGGCGACCTTGCCGGCCAGCGTCACCGGCGTCAGGTGGCGCAGGAACGAGGGCAGGTTGCCCGACAGCACCTGATCGACGATCGCCTGGTCGCGGGCCGGGCCGCTGGTGGCCATCAGTTGTTCCATCAGGGCGCTGCCCGACGGCGCGCGGGCGGCGCGGCGCGGGATCTCGCGCGTCAGCGGCGCCTGGCAGCTGTCGGTGGCGGCATGAACCGGGCGGGCCGGGGCGAGGGCGATCAATGCGGCGCCCAGCACAGGGGCGGCGGCGAGGCGCATCACGGGGCGCATCAGCGAACGAAACGACATATGGGCAAATCCTGCTCGGAAACTCGGGTCTTTTCTATTCGGATGTTTTTGCCCGCCCGGAGCGCTTGGCTCAAGCCAGCGGGCGCTGCCTGCGCGGCTTTCTGCCAAACCGGGCGGGTCTGCGCGGATTTTCGCCACCCCGGTTGCGCTTGCGGGCGGAGGACCGGCGTGCCTAATCTCGGTCCATGACAATCCTTTCGCGTTCCCCCGATCCCCGTTTGCTGACCCGGTTTCAACAGGAGGCCGAGGCGCTGCAGCCTTGGCTGCTGGCGCGCCGACGGCAGTTTCACCAGCGCCCCGAGCTCGGCTGGCAGGAAATCGAAACCACCGCCCAGATCGTCGCCGACCTGCAGGAAGCCGGGTATGACGTGATCTCCGGCCCCGGTTTCCTGGGCGATGTGCCGCGCAGCGGGCTCAGCGCCGATCCGATCCCGGGTGAGGGCGATACCGGTTGTATCGCGCTTTACGACACCGGGCGGCCGGGGCCGACGGTCTGCCTGCGGGTGGATATCGACGCGCTGCCGATTCTCGAGGCGGGCGGCAATCATGCGCCCGCGGCGGGCGGCTATGCCTCCGGCACACCGGGGGTGATGCATGCCTGCGGCCACGACGGCCATGCCGCCATCGGGCTGGGCACCGCGCGGATGCTGCGCGATCACCTGTCCACCGGGCGGGGGCGTCTCAAACTGCTGTTCCAGCCCGCCGAGGAGGGCGGCCGCGGCGGCCGCGCGGTGGCCGAGGCGGGATGGATGGACGACGTCGACCTGTTCTTCGCCATTCACCTGGGGCTGCGCGTGCCGTCACGGTCGGCCGCCTTCGCGGTGGACGGGTTCCTGGCCAACGCGCGCTACCGCGTCACCCTGCGCGGCCAGGCGGCGCATGCGGGCAAGACGCCGGAGGGCGGGCGCAACGCGCTGCTTGGGGCGGCGCAGGCGGTGCAGGGGCTGCACGGACTGGCGCAATCCAGCCAGCCGGGCATCCGGGTCAACGTCGGCGTGCTGAACGCCGGGACGGCGGTAAACATCGTACCCGACCGGGCCGAGTTCGAGTTCGAGATGCGCGCCGGCGACAGCGACGATCTCTCCGCACTCGACCGGCGCTGCCGCGCGATGATCGAGGGCGCGGCGTTGGCCCACGGGCTGGAGGCCGAGGTCGAGCCGATGGGCGGGGCGGAGGCCTGGAGCAACCCCGCGGACATCGCGGAATGGGCGCGGGCGGTCAACGATCAGGCCGGCGCCTTCGACACCGCGCTGCCGGAGTTCTTTTTCGGCGCCAGCGAGGACGCCACCACGCTGGCGCGCCGGGTGGCGGCGCACGGCGGGTTGGCGGGGATCTTCGTGCTGGGCGCTGATCTGGCCGACGACCACCACACGCCGCATTTCGATTTCGACGAGGCCGCACTCCGGCGCAGCGTGCTGCTGACCTCCAGCCTGATCGCGGCGGCGATGGGGTTAGCGGGCGAGGCGCGTGAGAAGGCCGGATAACAACGCCGATAGCGGCGACCCGTCGAGGTTCCGCCCGAGTCCGGTGCCGGCCTTCGCCCCGGCGCCTTCGATGCTACTCCGGCCAATAAACTGCGGCATCGGCTGAATATCCCAAAAAGCGGCTCAGGCGGCCTGTCACCCCTGTTTCCTGGCGATCATCTGGCCGAGGTATTCCACCGCCTGACCCAGCGTGGCGATATGGGGGTAATCGACCTCCGGGATATTCACCCCCAGCCGGTCATGCAGCGCGGTGACCAGATTGAGGACATCCATCGAGTCGAGTTCCAGATCGTCCTGGATATGATCGCTCTCGCCCACGGTCATCGGATCGAGGTCCGGCGCGACGGTGACAAGCTCTTCAAGAAAGGCGGTGCGGATCTCGTTCGGGGTCATAGTCGCTCCGGGCTTGAAATAAGGTCTTCGAATACGGTCATAAATTTCGCGGCGATCCGGCCATCGGCCACCCGGTGGTCGGCTGCCAGTGTTACCGTTATCACCTGCCGCGGGATCACCTCTGCGTCAACCACCCAAGGGCGCAATTGCGGCGCGCCGATCCCGAGAAGCGCGACCTGTGGCGGAAAAATAACCCCCGCCATCGCCTCCGGCCCGGTTTCGCCCAGCGCGGAAACCGTAAGCGTGCCCTGCGTCATCTCGGAATTGCGCAGCCGACCGGCGCGGGCGCGGCTGACCAGATCGCGCATGCCGGCCATGATCTGAGGCACCGTCATCCGGTCCGCATCGATCAGCGCCGGGGCCACCAGACCGCCGCCGCGCAGGGCGACGGCGACACCGATATTGACCGCCTTGGAGGGGTGAAAGCCGTCCTCGTACTGACCGTTGAGTTGCGGCACCGCCTGCGCCGCGCCGACCGCCGCGCGCAACAGCAAAGCGCCCAGGAGAAGCCGCTCGGCCGGCGGTCTGTCTGCGTTGTAACTGGCGAGGAACCCGGTCGCCGGGGAGATATCCACCGTCTGCGACAGGTAGAAATGCGGGATCTCGCGATTGGCCCGGCTCATCGCGTTGGCGATGGCCTTGCGCATCTCGTTCAGGTCGAGGCCACGGCGGCGCGGCGCTTTCGCCTGCGCCTCCGCCGCGGGGGCGGCGCCCTCCACATCGGCCAGAACCACGGCGCCGCCCGGGCCGGTCCCGGTGAGCGTGGCCAGATCGACGCCCAGCGCCTGCGCCCGAACCCGCGCGACGGGAGAGGCAACCACGCCGCCGCCCGGCATCCCGCCGGCCGGCGCAACGGGCATTTCGACCACCGGCTGCTCGGCCGCCGCCTCAACAGCCGCCGGCTGCTCCGGTTCCGCCTTCGGCTCCGGCACTTCTTCCCCCTCGACAGCGATCATCGCCAGCGGGGCGCCCACCGGCAGCTCGGCGCCGATCTGCGCGGTCAGCTCGGTCACCGTGCCGGTCTCGTAGACCTCGATCTCGATGGCGCCCTTCTGGGTTTCGACCACGGCGATCACATCGCCGCGTGTCACCCGGTCGCCCGGCTGCACCAGCCATTCGTCCAGCGTGGCGGATTCCATGTCCGACCCCAGCGATGGCATCCGGAAAACGCCCATCTCAGCGCCCCATCGTGGCCTTGGCCGCCGCAACGATGGCGGGGACCTGCGGGATCGCTGCCTGTTCCAGGTGATGCGGGTAGGGGATCGGCACCTCTGCCGAGCAGACCCGGCCCACCGGCGCGTCGAGCGACCAGAACGCCTGCTCCATGATCCTGGCAGAGATCTCCGCCGCCAGCGACCCGCTGCGCCAGCCTTCGTCCACCACCACCGCGCGCCGGGTCTTTGCGACTGAGGCCATGATGGTTTCATCATCCAGCGGCCGCAGGCTGCGCAGGTCGATGACCTCGGCGCTGATACCGTCTTTGGCCAGCGCGTCGGCCGCCTCCAGCGTCTTCCAGAGCGAGCCGCCGTAGGTGATCAGGCTGACGTCGGAGCCGGGGCGGCGGACTGCGGCGCGGGCGATGTCGACGGGCCCGGCGGCTTTGTCCAGTTCGCCCTTCATATTGTACAACATCACATTCTCGAAGATCAGCACCGGGTCGGGATCGGCCAGCGCGGTGGCGAGCATGCCGCGGGCGTCCTCCAGCGTGGCGGGCGCCAGCACCTTCAATCCCGGAATATGGGCATACCATCCCTCCAGCGAATGAGAGTGCTGCGCGGCCAGCTGCTTGCCCGCGCCGGTGGCCATGCGGATCACCAGCGGCACCCCGAACTGCCCCCCCGACATATGCCGCAGGGTGGCGGCGGTATTCATGATCTGGTCGAGCGCCAGCAGCGAGAAGTTCACCGTCATCAGCTCGACGATGGGCCGCATCCCCGCCGCGGCCGCCCCGATGCCGAGGCCGGTATAGCCGGACTCCGACAGCGGCGTGTCGCGGATCCGCTCGGGTCCGAATTCATCCCACAGCCCCATCGAGACCGCGTAGCAGCCGCCATAGGCGCCAACGTCCTCCCCCATCAGGAAAACGCGGTCGTCGGTCTCCATCGCCTCATGGATGGCGGCGCGCACCGCCTCGCGGTAGGTGGTCTGCACCGTCTCGCCCGAGGCCGCCGCCGGTGCGGGCGGGGCAGGGGGCGGCCCCAGCACATCGCGGGTCAGATCCTCCACCGGCTCCCAGCTGCCGGCCTCGGCAAACTCCACCGCCTGGGCGATCTCGGCATCCACCTGCGCCTCGATCTCGGCAATCGCCGGCTCATGGATCAGGCCGGTGTCCAGCAGCCAGTCCCGGAACCGCTTGATCGGGCCGCGCTTGCGCCACTCCTCGACCTCTTCCTTGTCGCGGTAGAGCTGGGCGTCGAACATCGAATGGGCGCGGAAGCGATAGGTGCGGCATTCCAGAAAGCGCGGCTCGCCGGTTTCGCGGATATGGGCCAGCGCCTTTTTCGCCGCCACCTCGACCGCGATCACATCCATGCCGTCGACGGTCTCCGCCTCGAGCCCGAAGGCGGCGGCCTTGGCGCGGATATCGGTCTGGGATTCCGAACGGTCCAGCGCGGTGCCCATGGCGTAGCCGTTGTTCTCGCAGACGAACAGCACCGGCAGGCGCCAGAGCTTGGCGAGGTTCATGGTCTCGTGAAACTCGCCCTCGGCCACGGCCCCTTCGCCGAAGAAACAGACGGTGACGCGCTCCTCGCCGCGCATCCGGTCGGCCAGCGCCAGCCCGCCGGCCAGCGGCAGGCCGCCACCGACGATGGCATTGCCGCCGTAGAAGTTCCGCTCCGCATCGAACAGGTGCATGGAGCCGCCGCGGCCGCCGGAGCATCCCTCCGCCTTGCCGAACATTTCCGCCATCACCTGCGGCATCGGCACGCCGCGCACCAGTGCATGGCCGTGTTCGCGGTAGGTGGCGACAAGGCGGTCGTCCTCCGTCATCAGCGGGATGATACCGGAGGCAATCGCCTCTTCGCCGTCATAGAGGTGCAGGAAGCCGCGGATCTTTTCCTGCGTGTAGAGCTCGGCGCATTTGTCCTCGAACCTGCGGATGCGGATCATGTGGACCAGCAGGTCGGTCACATGGGCGCGGTCGAGCCGCGGCTTGTCGGAAACGGTTTCGGGGGCAGTTTCGGGGGCGGTCATGACTCGTCGCTTTCCAGGGTAGAGGTATCGCCCTCGGGCAGGCCCAGTTCGCGCGCCTTCAGGAGGCGACGCATGATCTTGCCGGAGCGGGTCTTGGGCAGGGTGTTGCGGAACACCACCTCGCGCGGGGCCACCGCCGCGCCGAGGCGTTTGCGCGCGTGGCCGCGCAGCGCGCGCTCCAGCGCCTCGGAGGGCTGGTAGCCCGGGTTCAGGGTGACATAGGCCTTGACGATCTCGCCCGCGGTCTCGTCGGGCAGGCCGATGACGCCTGCCTCGGCCACCGCCTCATGCTCGATCAGGGCGCTTTCCACCTCGAACGGGCCAATCAGGTGGCCGGAGGATTTGATCAGGTCGTCGGCGCGGCCCACGAACCAGTAATACCCGTCCGCGTCGCGGGTGGCGAGATCGCCCGTCAGGTACCAGCCGCCGACGAAGCATTTGTCGTAACGGGCCTGCTCGTGCAGGTATTCGCGCATCATCGACGGCCAGCCGGGGCGCAGCGCCAGCTCCCCGATCTCCCCGGTACCGCATTCCCGCAGCGGGCCGTCGTCCTGGGTGACGATCCCCGCCTCGACCCCGGGCAGCGGCTTGCCCATGGAGCCGGGCTTGACCGTCATCCCGGGCGTGTTGGCGATCATGATGCCGCCCGTTTCGGTCTGCCACCAGTTGTCGTGGAACGGCTGGCCGAACACCTCCTGCGACCAGATCACCGCCTCGGGGTTCAGCGGCTCGCCCACGCTGGCCATGAAGCGCAGCGCGGAGAAATCGTAGGGCTGCGCCGCCTCGGCGCCTGCGCGCATCATCATGCGGATGGCGGTGGGGGCGGAATACCAGACCTCGACCTTTTCGCGCTGGAGGATGCCGTACCAGCGGTCCAGCTCGAACTCCGCCTCGTCCACGATCATGGTCACCCGGTTCACCAGCGGCGCGATGATGCCGTAGGAGGTGCCGGTGACCCAGCCGGGATCGGCGGTGCACCAGAAGATCGTTCCCGGCGTCAGCCCCAGCGCCTTTTGCCCGGTGTAGGCGTGGTAGATCACCGCGCCGTGCACATGCACCGCACCCTTGGGCCGGCCGGTGGTGCCGGAGGTGAAGTGAATGAGGGCAGGGGTGTCTTCATCGGTCTGCGCCACCTCGGCCTCCGGCGCGGCAGCCGCCATCGCGGGGCCGAGGGCGACACAGCCCTCCGGCACCTCATCCTCGGCATCGGCGATCAGCACCAGTTTCAGCGACGGGATCTGATCGCGCCAGGGGGCGATCTTGCGCCGGTAGATCGAAGCGGTGGTCAGCAGCACGTTGCATTCGCCGATCTCCATCCTTGTGCGGATCGGCTCCGGCCCGAAGGCGGAAAACAGCGGAGTGAAGATCAGACCGGCCTTGAGCGTGCCCAGCGCGCCCGCATAGAGCGCCGGATCGCGCCCCATCAGCGCATAGAGCCGCGCCCCCGGTTCCATCCCGTGGGCGCGCAGCACATTGGCGAAGCGGGAGGACAGCCGGGCCAGATCGCCGTAGCTGAGATCGCGGCAGCTGCCGTCCTTGCCCAGCCAGCGCAGGGCGATCTGGTCGCCGTGCCCGTGAACCACATGACGGTCCACCGCTTCGTAGGCGATATTGAGATGGCCGCCGGGGCGATCGAGCAGGGCGCGCGCGTCGGCCCAGGGATCGGGGCCAGCCGCAGGGCTGTCCGTTTGCTTGTGCATCATCCGTCTCCTCCCATCCCCGAAGGGTCCCGACAGTTGCCGCGGCGCGCCATGATGCAGGTCAAACCTCAATCAATCCCGCGCGCGGATCTGCCGATGATCTGGCCGGAGCATGGCCCAGGAAAGGGGCCGATGGCTACCCTGTTTCGGGTGACGACTTGCCACGGCGCGGCCGGGGCGGGACCGATCAGCTGTCGCCGAGCCCTGTGCCGATCGCCTCCAGCGCGCCGCGCAGCGCCGCATGGGCGCCGCCCGCCCGCAGCGCGTCGGTCATCTGCAGGCTGAGAGAGCCGGGCGTGGCCAGCGCGTCGCGCTCGGCCGCCAGCGTGCCCGGATCGCGCCCCATGACGGCGAGAAACCCGGAGACGAGCTGCGCGGTGTAGAATTCGGCCGCCTTCGCATCGCCGGTCTCCCTCCCCAGCCAGTCGGCGCCGCAGGCCATCAGGTCGAGCAGCCCCGGCACCATCGCGCAAATCGCGAAATGCATGTTGAAGGCGCGCTCGTCCCTGATCGGGATGACCGGGTTTTCCGGCGCGAACAGGCGGTAGAGCAGATCGGGCTCGGGAAAGGCGGGCAGGGGGCAGCCGCCCTGTTCGAGAAAGCCCAGCGGGATGGTCATGGTGATGTCGGCGGCGGGCGCGCAGATCCGTTTCAGCGTGGCCAGCGACAGCCCCGCGATGACCGAGACGATGCGCTGATCGGGGCGAAAGCTCAGGCCCGAGATCACCTCCTCGGCGATTTCAGGGCGCAGGCAGAGAAACACGATCTCCGCCCGGTCGAGTACCGCCTGGTTGGCGGCGACGGTGGCGCCGTGTTTGGCGGCAAGCTCGGCGGCGACCCCGGCACTGCGCTCGGATACGATGATGTCGTGGCCGGTGCGGGACAGGAACCGCGCCATCGGGGCCGCGATATGGCCGGTCCCCAGAAATCCGATGCAGCTCATGTCCCGTCTCCTCTGTGATCGACCTGTTTCCGCCCGGCGCCCGCGATATCCCTGCCTGACCCGGCGCCGCCCGCGGCAACCCGCCCCTCTCTAACATTCGGGGATCGTTCGACAAACCATGCGATTGCAGGTGAAAAGCAGGGCTGCGCCCGATGCATGGCTGGCGCGGGCAACGCCCCGGAAGGGCCTGACAAAAGGTCTGAATTTGCGCCACCTATAGACAAAACTTATCCGACCGCAACGGAAACGAAATGGTCTTGCTGCGCGCCCGCCCGTAACCAGTGCGCAGATGAAACCGTGCCGGGAGGAACCCCCATGTCCGACAAGAAGACCGCGCTGGTGATCAGCGCCCACGCCGCCGACTTCGTCTGGCGCTGCGGCGGTGCGATCGCGCTGCATCAGGAACTGGGATACGAGGTGACCGTCGCCTGCCTTTCGTTCGGCGAACGGGGCGAAAGCGCCAAGCTGTGGAAACAGGAAGGCATGACGCTGGAGCGGGTGAAAGAGGCCCGCCGCGAAGAGGCCACCAACGCCGCCGCCGCGCTGGGCGTCAGCGACATCCGCTTCCTCGATCTGGGCGACTATCCGCTGAAGCTGGATGAAGAGGCCAAATTCCGCATGGTCGACATCATCCGCGAGGTGCAGCCCAAGTGGATGATGAGCCACTCCAAGTGGGATCCCTATAACACCGACCACATGTACACCACTCAGTTCGCGCTGGAGTGCCGGATGATCGCGCAGGCCTGGGGCCATAACCCGGGGCAAAAGGTTCTGGGCGCGCCGCAGCTCTACCTGTTCGAGCCGCACCAGACCGAGCAGATGGAATGGAAACCCAACGTGTTCCTCGACATCACCTCTGTCTGGGACAAGAAGCGTGCCGCCATCGAGTGCATGCAGGGGCAGGAGCACCTGTGGAACTTCTACACCAATGTGGCCGAGAACCGCGGCAACCACTTCCGCCGCAACTCCGGCGGCCAGGCCGGCGGCCGCGACTGCCGCTATGCCGAGGGCTTCCAGTCGATCTTCCCGCAGACCGTGGATGAACTGGCATGAGCGGGATCGGTGTGGGCGCCAAGGGCGTCGTGGTACAGAACATCGAACGCGCCGATCCGGAGGTGATTGCCGGGCTGGGCGAATGCGGCGTGGCCACCGTGCACGAGGCGCAGGGGCGCAAGGGGCTGCTGGCGGGCTACATGCGCCCGATCTATCCCGGCGCCCGGCTGGCGGCCTCGGCGGTGACCATCTCGGCGCCTCCGGGCGACAACTGGATGGTGCATGTCTCGATCGAGCAGTGTCAGGAGGGCGACATTCTGGTGCTCGCCCCCACCAGCCCCTGCGACGACGGCTATTTCGGCGACCTGCTGGCCACCTCGGCGCAGGCACGGGGCGTCAGGGGGCTGATCATCGACGCCGGTGTGCGCGACGTGCGTGACCTGCGCGAGATGGACTTCCCGGTCTGGTCCAAGGCGGTCTATGCGCAGGGCACCGTCAAGGAGACCGTCGGCTCGGTCAACGTGCCGGTGGTCTGCGCCAATGCGCTGATCAACCCGGGCGACGTGATCGTGGCCGACGACGACGGCGTCTGCGTGGTGCGCCGCGACGAAGCCGTGGACGTGCTGAAAAAGGCCCGCGCCCGCGAGGCGGCGGAAACCGAGAAGCGCGCACGCCTGGCCGCGGGCGAGCTGGGGCTGGATATCTACTCCATGCGCGAACGTCTGGCCGAGAAGGGACTGAAGTACGTCTGAGGCGTCGGCCCCGGGGCCGGGAGGGGCCAGCCCCTCTTGGCCTGCGGCCAATTCACCCCGGAGTATTTTGACAATGAAGAAGCAGGGGCGCGGAGATGAGCGACGGTATTCGCTGCATGTGGATGCGGGGGGGCACCTCAAAGGGCGGCTATTTCCTGGCCGGGGATTTGCCACAGGAGGTGGCCGCGCGGGATGCCGCGCTGCTTGAGATCATGGGCAGCCCCGATCCGCGACAGATCGACGGCATGGGCGGCGCCGATCCGCTGACCTCCAAGGTGGCGGTGGTAAAGCGCTCGGAGCGGCCCGGCGTCGACGTGGACTACCTGTTTCTGCAGGTCTTCGTCGACCGCGCCGTGGTGACCGACGCGCAGAACTGCGGCAACATCCTCGCCGGTGTCGGCCCCTTCGCCATCGAACGCGGTCTGGTGGACGCGCAGAACGGCGAAACGCCGGTGACCATCTTCATGGAAAACACCGGCCAGGTGGCCGAAGCGCGGGTGCAGACGCCGGGCGGCACGGTCACCTATGCAGGTGAGGCACGGATCGACGGGGTGCCCGGCACCTCCGCCCCGGTGCCCATCGTGTTCCGCGACACCGCCGGATCGAGCTGCGGCGCGCTCCTGCCCACCGGCAATGCGGTGGATGTGATCGAGGGCGTCGAGGTCACGATGATCGACAACGGCATGCCCTGCGTTGTGCTGCGCGCCGCCGACATGGGGATTTCGGGCGAAGAGAGCCCCGGGGCGCTGGAAGCCGATATGGAGCTGCGCGCCAGGCTGGAGGCGATCCGGCTGGCCTGCGGGCCGCTGATGAACCTGGGCGATGTCGCCGAGAAATCGGTGCCGAAGATGACCATGGTCAGCGCGCCGCGCGACGGCGGCGCCATCGCCACCCGCACCTTTATCCCGCATCGCTGCCACAAGGCGATCGGCGTTCTCGGCGCGGTCAGCGTCGCCACCGCCTGCCTGATCGAAGGCACGCCCGCCCATGCGCTGGCCGAGACGGGGACAGGCGATGAGCGCAGCCTCGCGGTGGAGCATCCCACCGGCGAGATGACAGTGGTCGCCACGCTGGATGCGGCGGGCACGGTGGCGCGGGCAGGCATCCTGCGCACCGCGCGCAAGCTGATGGACGGGGTGGCCTTCCCGCTCTGACCCGCTCACTCGTAGCCGGTCATCTCCAGATAGCCGCGGCCCTTGTGGCTGCCGGTCACCCGCACCGGTCCCTCCCAATAGGCAAAGCTGGTGCCCATCCAGCTCTGCGGATTGAGGGCCGAGACCTCTGCGTCGAGGCCACGCTCGGGCAGGGTGACACGCCAGCGGATCGGCACCTGCCGCCCTTCGACCACGACCCGCTCCAGCGGTTCGGCCTGAAAGGCGCCGGGGGCCAGCGGTGTGGCGCGTCCGTCCGCCGCGATCCAGGTGCCGGAGGTGTAATCACCGCGCGCCCCCCTCAGGCGGAACCCCATCAGCCGCGCACCATCCTCGAAGCTGAGCGAGAACCAGTCCCAGCCGCTCTGATCCGCGGCCAGCGGCTGCGACGACCATTCCCGGTCGAGCCAGCCCTGTCCGGTCACCTGAACCGGGCCGGAGGGCAGGGTGAGGGTGCCTTCGATCCGGTAATCCGGCTGCGAGTAATAATGGCTGGCCTGCCCGTCGGCGGATTTCACCGAATAGCCGTCTTGCCCATGCAGCACCAAAGGCCCCCCGGCGGTCAGCGCAAGGTCGTAGGCGAACTCGCTGCCTCGCGCAGTCAGCCGGAGGCTCCGGAGGTCGTCATCGCCCGACATCCGCCAATCGTCGATCCAGGCCGCGAACGGCCCGGTGCGCACCCCCGCCTGACCGATGCCGCCGCGTGCCAGCCGTTCGGCGAAAAAGTGATGCTGCGGCGTGGTTGCGGCGGCGTGGCCCATCCAGACCTGCGGACTGGCCCAGCCCCCGGCCTCGCCCGGGGCCAGGGCGGAGCGGAACAGGGTCCATTGCACACCGTAATCGGTGCCATCGGGGCCGGAGAGCGTGGCGGTCAGGTACCACCATTCGATGCGGTAATCGGGATGCGGGCCGTGGTCACGGGGGAAGCTCAGGCGGGTGGCCGGGTCGGGTGTGGCGAAGCCCTCGGCGGCCGTGCTGCCGAGACCCGCATAGCCCTGCGCGCGCAGCGGCAGCGCGGCGAACAGGGTCAGGATCAGGGCGAGGGCCAGTCTAGCGGGCATTGGCGAAAACCTTGAGCAGTTCCGACGGCGGCAGCCGGTAGAGCCTCCGCGCCGGAATGGCGGCGGCGAGCCCCGCGGCGACCAGCGCCAGCAGGAACAGGCGCAGCCAGTCGGCGGGGAACAGGTACATCGGCAACCGCCAGCCGAAGGCCTGCACGTTGATCACCGCCAGCAGCACCCAGGCCAGCAGCAGCCCCAGCGGCAGGGCCAGCAATGCGGTGAAGGCGGCAAGCATCACGCTGCGCGCCAGTTCCAGCCGCGCCAGCTCTCCGCGCGTCATCCCCAGCGCCCAGACCGGCGCCAGCTGCGGCAGGCGCAGCGACCACAGCGTCAGCAGGCTGGTCAGGATGGCGAAACCGGCGACGCCGAGGGTCAGCAGGTTGAGCGCGCCGGTCACCACGAAGGTCTTGTCGAACACCGCCAGCGACTGCGCCTTCAGCCCCGCCTGATCGATCAGCGCGCTGGCCGGCAGGTCGAACTCCGCCCGCAGGTCGTGGATCAGCCCGGGCACGGCGTCAGGCGCCACGCGGATGCCGAAGCGGCGGTTGGGCAGGGCGCTGGTATGCTCCAGCAGCGCGGGCAGGGCGACAAGCGCCTGCCCGGTGGGGTTGCCGTAGTCGGAATAGACCCCGGCGATCGGCAGCGCCCAGCCGGGGGCCAGCTGCGCCGTCGCGCCGGGCCAGAGGTCGGCGCGGCGGGCAAGCTGTTCGTTGATGAACACGGCCGCCCCCGCATTCACCCGGTCCCAGGCCCCGGGCGTGGTTTGCAGCAGCGGCCAGTTCTCGCGATAGGTCGGATGGTCGATCACGCCGTAGACGCTGACCGGCACACCCTCCACCGTGAATTCGGCGGAGCGCAGCGGCAGGACCGCATCGCTGCGGGGGGCGAGCCAGCGGGCAATTTCGGCGCCCTGCGCATCGTCACGAGCGGTGATATAGAGCTCCGACACCAGCCGCTGATCAAGCCAGCCGACGAAGGTCAGCCGGAAGCTGGAGACCATGGTGCCGACCCCGATATTGGCCGCCAGCGCCAGCAGCAGCGCCATCAGCGCCAGCCCGATCCCGGGCAGCTGGGCGCGCATATCGGCCCAGAGCCATTCGCCCACCGGCCCGCGCGCCGAGCGTCGCCCGAGCTGCAGCAGAAGCCCCAGCGCCGGCGGCAGCAGCAGCGCAGCCCCCAGCATCAGACCGGCGATCAGGGCGAAACCGCCGATGAGCCCCCCGAACAGCGGCAACGCGGCAATCCCGCCCAGGATCAGACCGACCCCGGCCAGCGCCATCCGGCGGTCTCCCCTTGCGGCGCGCGCGGCCCAGGCCTGCAACCCCGGCGCAGCCAGCAGCGGCATCCGCACCATCCGCCACAGCGCCTGCGTGCTCGCCGCCAAGGTGCCGGTCAGCGCCATCGCCAGCCCGCCCAGCACCCAGCTTGGCCGCAGGCTGAGCCCGCCCTCCACCGGCGCGCCATAGAGGCCGCGCAGGGTGGCGGCGACATCGGGCAGCAGCGCCGCGGCCACCAGATACCCCAGCACCAGCCCGATCAGCCCGCCGATCAGCGCCAGCAGCAGAAGCTCTCCCAGCATCAGCAGGGTCAGGGCGCGCAACGGCAGGCCAAGCGCGCGCAGGGTCCGGACCATGGCGCGGCGCTGCTCAAAGGCGAGGCCGACGGTGCCATGCACGATGAAGAGGCCGACGGCGAAGGACAGCAACCCGAAGGCGGTGAGGTTCAGGTGGAAACTGTCGGTCAGCTGCGCGGTATCGGCCCCGGCGCGGGCGGCGCGGCGCTGCAGCTCCGGCGCGAGCTGTTTCAGCGCGGTCAGGCCGATCGGCTGGTCCGGCAGGATCAGCAGCCGGTCGATCTGGCCCGGACGGGCCAGCAGGCGTGCGGCCAGGCCGATATCGGTCATCACCATACCCGGCGGCACCGCATCGCTGGCGCGGATCGCGGGCAACCCGGGCAGGGCGGAGAGCCTTTCGGCCAGCTCCGGCGCGGCCAGCAGCAGCCCGCCCCGGGCCAACATCTGCGACAGGGTTTCGGGGTCGTCCTGCATGGCAGACTGAAAGGCGGGCAGCGACGGGTGGCTGAGCGGTTCGAGGCCCAGCACCGTCACCCGCACCTCGCCCAGCCGCGCGCGGCCCTCCAGTACCGGAGAGAGCTGCCAGCCGGCGCGGCGCAGCTCCACGTAGCGGGCCAGCGGGATCGGGCCGCCGGGCGCCTCCAGCGCATCCAGCGCGCCGCGACCGATCTGCGCCGCCGCGCGGGCATAGCTGGCGCGCGCCTCGGCGTTGACAGCCTGCACCGCGGACCACAGCGCGGTGGCCAGCGCCAGCCCGGCCAGCAGGGTGGCCAGCTGCAACGGATGCCGGCGCCAGTGCGAGACCAGCGCCTGAAGGGCTGCGGCGATCATGCGATGCGCCCGCCGCGCAGGTGAGCATGGGCATCCAGCCGCCCGGCGATCTGCTGCGAATGGGTAACGAGGAACAGGGCGGTGCCGCTGTCGCGCACCAACCCCAGCATCAGGTCCATCACCGCCGCGCTGGCGGTCTCGTCAAGGTTGCCGGTGGGCTCGTCCGCCAGCAGCAGATCGGGCCGCGCCGCCAGCGCCCGGCCGATGGCGACGCGCTGTTGCTGCCCGCCGGAGAGCTGTTCGGGATAGCGCGCGGTGAGTTCGGAGAGGCCGAGCCGCCCGGTCAGCTCCGCCACCCAATGCGGATCGTGCCGCCCGGCCAGCCGGGCGTGAAAACTCAGGTTCTGGCCGACGGTGAGCGAGGGGATCAGGTTGAACTGCTGGAACACCAGCGCCACGCGGGACCGGCGCAGCGCCGCCCGGCCGCTGTCGTCGAGCCCGGACAGGGCAGTGCCCGCGAGCAGGATCTCGCCGCTGTCGAAGGTGTCGAGCGCGCCTGCGAGGTGCAGAAGCGTGCTCTTGCCGCTGCCGCTTTCGCCCGTCAGCGCCAGCGTCTCGCCCGCCGCCAGGCTGAGCGACACCCCCTGCAACACCGGCCGCGCGCCGGGATAGGTCTTGCTCACGTCCTCGATCTGCAACAGCATGGCGGCCCCTTGCCGGTGATGCCCGGCGGTTGAATTCGCCCCGCCATCAATTGGCCTTTGGCGCCCGGCTGTCCACCCCTTCGGTCCTGTCCCCCGGCGGATTGCCGCGTTTCGCCGCATCGGCAGCGGGCGGCACATTGACCCGCACGCGGGAAGCGGATTGTGTGGGGCGATGATCCGCTCCGTGCCCTTCTTCGCCGCGCTGCTGACCGCCGCGCTCCTTGCTCCCGCCCTGCAGGCCGGGGAGCGTGAGGACGCCTGCCGGGCCCGGGCCGAGAAGCTGAGCGGGTATCGTCCCCGCGGGCTGGAAAAACAGGTCGGCGGGCTGACCCTGCGGCTGAGCGGATCGGTGGCGCTGGGGGTGTCGCGCAGCCGCGGGCCGGCTCTCCCCGCCGCGCCGCGCTATGCCGGGGAGGCGCACCGCGAGCGCTTCGAAGCCGAGCGCAACCGCAAGCGGGCCGCGCGGTATCGCGAGGTCTATGACGGGTGCATGCGGCAGACCGGCAACTGACCCCCGGTTAAAGCCGGTTTAATCTGATGTCTTTTCAATTCTTTGAGATATACAGCTAAAGCAAAGGTGAAAGAAGCCGCGCCACCGGCGCCCCGTAGCGGACGAACAGGGATTGCTGCGCGATCCCGTCCTGCATCTCGAAACTCCGCTCGAAATCCGCGCGCAACATGGCATCGACGCGGCCGGCGAAATCGGAATCGAAGAACAACGCCATCGCCTCGAAATTCAGCCGGAACGAACGGTTATCCAGGTTGGTGGTGCCCACCGCCGCCAGGGTGTCGTCCACCACGAAGGCCTTTTGATGCATGAACCCTCCGGTATAACGGAACACCCGGACCCCGGCTTCGGTGATCGCGTCGAAATAGGCCCAGGCGGCCAGCCAGGGCATCCAGTGATCGGTGCGATCGGGCACCAGCAGCCGCACGTCGACGCCGCGCAGCGCCGCGTGGCGCAAGGCGCTGACGATGTCGATATCGGGCACGAAATAGGGCGAGGCGATCCAGACCCGCTCTTTCGCCGCGGCGATGGCGGAAAAAAACATCAGGCTGCCGGTCTCGGTCTCGTCGCCGGGCCCCGTGGCGACGATCAGCCCGGTGGCATCCGCCGCGGCGCGCGGCGCCGTCCAGTTCAGATCGGCAAACGGCGCCTCTTCGGTCAGCCAGTGCCAGTCCTCCAGGAAAATGAGCTGAAGCTGCGACACCATCGGCCCGCAGAGCCGCAGATGGGTGTCACGCCAGGCGCCGTAGGCCGGTTTGCGGCCCATGTACTCATCGCCCACGTTGAACCCGCCGGTGAAACCTGTCTCTCCATCCACGATCAGGCTCTTGCGGTGGTTGCGGTAGTTGATCTGGAACCGATAGCTCGGCGCGCGGGACCGTTTGCGGTGCGCCACCTCGATCCCGGCGGCGCGCAACCGGGTGATATACCGCATCGGCAGACCGAAACTGCCCACCGCGTCGGTCATCACCCGCACCCGCACCCCGCGCGCGGCCGCCGCGATCAGCCGGTCCTGAAAGGCGCGGCCCAGCGCGTCGTTGCGGATGATGTAGAACTGCACCAGCACATAGGATTGCGCGGCGTCGATGGCGGCGAACATGGCGTCGAAGGCGGCCGCGCCGTCGATCAGCAACTCGGCCCCGTTGCCGCGGACCGCCGGCAGGTTGGCACAGTATTCGAACGGGGCCAGGTTGATGCGGGTCCGCTCCGGGTCCGGCGCGTTGCGGGCGGCGAACTCCCGGATCGCCTCGACCACCTGCCGCGCCTCCCGGCGCGACACGATATAGCCACGCAGCCGGTGATGGCCGAGGAACAGATACGCCGGCACCGCCGCGAAGGGCAGCGCCAGCAGGAACACAACCCAGCCCACCGCCCCCTGCGCGGTGCGCGCGGTGACAGCGGCGCGAAAGGCGAACAGGACCGAGGCCACGTAGAATGCGGCGACGATCAGACTGCCCATCATGACCCACATGAGGTTGGGCTCCGGTTGCGTTTCGGGGACCCGCGCCGGGGGCGCAGGTCAGGTCACGGTCGCGCCGCCGATCAGGATTTGCGCATCCGGTCGAAGGCGGACTTCAGCCGCAGGCCCAGTTCCTTTGCAGCCTCGCCCACCTCCTCGGCGGATTTGTCAAGCTGGGTGTGCCGCACGAATTTGTCCCAGTCCTTGACCAGCTCGTCCCATTCGTCCTCGGCCTCTTTGCCGGCCAGGTGAAGCTGCAGCTTCACCTCGTCGCGGGTCTGTTTCAGCTTGGCAGTGAAATCGTCGAAATCGGTCATCTCATCTCTCCTGGAGCTGCGCCGGACCGGCCCGGCGTTTCGGTCACGGGGCATGGTGCCGTCGAACGACCGCAAAGGCAACGGCGCAAAGCGGCGCGGTCTGGCACCGGGCGGGGGCTGCGGCTAATGTGCCGCCATGACTGGAGCACGGAATATCGCACGCCGCGTCCCGCGCGCGCTGTTGCGGGCCGCGGGGCGGTTCGGCGACAAGGGCGGCTGGGTGATGAGCAGCCATGTGGCGATGTCGCTGATGATGGCGCTGTTTCCCTTTGTCCTCTTCGTCGTGGCGCTGGCGGGATTTCTGTCGCGCGACGTGCCGGTGGACGATCTGTTCCAGCTGCTGTTCGGGTCCTGGCCGCTGGAGGTGGCCCAGCCGATCGAGCGGGAATTGCGCGCGGTGCTGGCGGCGGCTGATTCCCGGCTGCTGACGCTGGGCGGCGTACTGGCGCTCTATTTCGCCTCCAACGGGGTGGATGCGGTGCGGGTTGCGATGACACGCGCCTATCACGACACCGATCCGCGGCCGTTCTGGCAAACCCGCCTGCTGTGCCTGGGGCTGGTGATCGCCGGGGCGGCGCTGGTGCTGGCGGGCGTCGCGGTGGACCTGGTGCTGCCGATCTACGCCAATATGCTGCAGGCCGCCGTGCCGGGCGAGGTGACCTCCTGGTTCGCGGGCGTCGGCGTCAGCTGGATCTTCGTCACCGCGATGCCGGCGCTCGGCGTGGTGGCCTTCCACCTGCTGCTGCCCGGGCGGCGCCACGGGCTGCGCCAGATCCTTCCGGGCGTCGGGCTGACGCTGCTGCTCTGGGCGCTGGCGGGCTGGGCCTTCTCGATCTATATCGCGCGGTTCGCCACCTATTCCGCCACCTATGCCGGGCTGGCCGGCGCGATGTCGGCGCTGATCTTTCTCTATCTCAACGCCGCGATCCTGATCCTGGGGGCGGAGTTCAACGGCGCGCTGATCGACGCGGGCCGGGAGGATGACGGGCCGGAAGGGGGACCGGCGGCGGGCTGAATTCCCCCGGATCGTCCGGTTTGCGCCCCATTGCCGGCACCTTTGCCGGGCAGGGTGGCCGCAGCCCTCACCCCGGACCGGACCCGCCATGCCTGCCCTCGATACCGCCAGCCGCCACGCCCGCCTGTTCGCCCTGATCCATCAGCAGGCCCGCGCCGAGTACACCAGCCTGCGCCTGAAACGGCGCGCGGACCGGGGCCTGACCCGCCCGCATGCGGATCGTCTGATGGCGGTGGCCGCCAGGTCCTGGACCGGGCCGGCAGAGGCCACACAACGCCGCTGATCAGCCGCGAAAGCCGGTCGCGACCACGAATTTCTCGGAACTGTCGGAGCGGGAGGCAGGCGGCTTCACATTGGCCACCTTGGCGAATTTCTGCTTCAGCAGCTTCTGCAGATCGCCCTCGGCACCGCCCGCCAGAACCTTGGCCACGAATGTGCCGCCCTCTTCCAGCACGTCAAAGGCGAAATAGGCCGCCGCCTCGCACAGCGCCATGATGCGCAAATGGTCGGTCTGCTTGTGGCCGGAACTGGCCGCGGCCATGTCGGACATCACCACATCGGCCTTGCCGCCCAGCCATTCCTTGACCTTGTCGTCGGCCCCGTCCTCCATGAAATCCAGCTGGTGGATTTCCGCCCCGGGGATCGGCTCGACCTCCTGCAGGTCGACGCCGATGATCCGGCCCACGGCCTTGCCCTGTTTTTCGCCCAGGGCGTTGATCCGCGGCACGGCGACCTGAATCCAGCCGCCGGGCGCACAGCCCAGATCGACCACCCGCGCGCCGGGCACCAGAAAGCGGAACTTGTCGTCCAGCTCCATGATCTTGAACGCCGCGCGGCCGCGAAACCCCTCGGCCTGGGCGCGCTTGACGTACGGATCGTTCAACTGCCGCTGCAACCAGCGGGTCGAGGACAGCTTGCGCCCCCGCGCGGTCTTTACCTTGACCGTCAGGTCACGCTGCCCGCGTCCCGATGTGTTTTTCCCGCTCGGTTTCTTGGCCATGGTTCTCTACTCCGCAATCGGGTCCCGATACCGGGTCTGGCCGGCCCGGGCAAGGGGCCGGCAGGGGCAGGGGCCTCAGGCCTCCTCCTGCTCCCAGGGGGCCGGCACCGGCGCGCCCTCAACCCGCGCCTCGCCCGCCTCATTGTCCAGAACGACGGGATTGTCGTAGATCTCCAGCGTCGGGCGCGCCCCGAACCGGCCCTCCATCCAGTCGGCCCAGCCGTCGTTGAACCAGGCCAGCGCGTCTTCGCGGCTGGCGAATTCATAGATGCCGCCGCCGCCCGCCTCGCTGTTGAGGTAATATTTGCGGCGCAGCCCCTTCACCTTGTGAAAGATCTTGGTCGAGGCCAGCGATTGCCGGACCACCTCGTCGCTGGGACGTTTCGGCCCCTCCAGCGGAATTCTGACGATGGCGATGATCATTCTTTGTCCTCCCTGTCGGCTTCTCCCCCAGTATCGCCCGAACCGGGCGCTCCGCCAAGCACCCGGCGCGGGCAGGGGGCGTTGCCCTCAATCAGAAGGGGCCGTCCTCCAGAACGCCATCGGCGCTCATCTGGGCATAGAGCAGCCCCTCGCGCAGCCCGCGATCGGCGACCGACAGCCGGTCGGTGGGCCAGCAGCGCAACAGCGCCTGCAGGATGGCGGAGCCCGACATGATCAGCGCCTGACGATCCTCGCCGATGCGCGGATCGCGCCGCCGCCCGGTGGGGCCGAGGTCGAGATAGCCGCGGATCACCTTGTCGATCTGGTCCGAGGTCATCCGCAGCCCGTCCACCTTGGTCCGGTCATAGCGTTTCAGCCCCAGATGGCTGGCCGCCACCGTGGTGACGGTGCCGGAGGTGCCGACGATCTGGAATCCCTCGCGCACCTGCACGTTCTGGTAGGGGGTGAACTCGGCGAGGTTCTCCTCGAAGAACCAGCTCATCAGGGCGAAACGGGCGGAATCGTCCTCCACGTCCGAGAACTGATCGCGCAGCGTCGCCACCCCCAGCGGCACCGAGATCCAGTCCACCACCTTGGCCGCCGGAAACGGGCTTTCGGGCGGGTGGAACCCGGCGTGCAGCCGCATGATCGCCGCCGGCCGGTCGCGGCGCGGCACCGAGGAGATGTCGATCCACACCAGCTCGGTCGAGCCGCCGCCGATATCGACGACCAGCAGCTGTTCGGTCTTGGTCGAGACCAGCGGCGCGCAGGAAATCACGGCGAGCCGCGCTTCCTCCTCCGGCTGGATGATCTCAAGGGTCAGCCCGGTCTCGCGTTTCACCTGGCGGATGAACTCGCGCGCGTTCTTGGCCCGCCTGCAGGCCTCGGTCGCAACCAGCCGCATGCGCCGGACCCGGTTGCGCTTGATCTTCTGCTGGCAGATCCTGAGCGCCTGTATCGTGCGCCCCATCGAGGCGCGCGACAACCGCCCGGTCCGTTCCAGCCCGGCCCCGAGCTGCACAGATTTCGAGAAACTATCGACCACATGGAACCCGCTGCCCTTGGGCTGGGCAATGAGCATGCGGCAACTGTTGGTGCCCAGATCCAGCGCGGCATAAAGCGCATCGGGATCGGGCCGGGACGGCGCAGGGCTTTCGACCGGTTTCGGGAACGCGCCCGCACCTTTGGGACGCCTGGGCGCCATGACAACACGCCCTCCGATTTCGAGTTATGTTCAAGGTATGTCTTTGCCGCCCCCCGCGCAAGAGATCACTGCGCTCATATTGAACATGAGAAGAATGAGGGCGCCGAAGACTGGCCAGAGCGGCCGGGATTGCCTACGCATTGGTCGCGGAAAGCGCCGTTTCCGTCGAAAACCGGCGACGGCGCGCGGCACTCCTGCCGTAGAGAGAACGCAGAGGAAACGGGGAATCACCACCATGCCGGACGTCACAATCGTTTACTGGCGCGACATTCCGGCCCAGGTCATCGTGGGCAAGGGGCGCCGCGGCGCCAAGCGCCCGCTGGCCGAGCGGTTCGAACAGGCGATCGACCGCGCCGCGATGAAGACCGGCGCGGCGGAAACCGACGCCTATCTGGCCGAATGGCGCAAGGCGACCCCCTATCCGGTGGACGGAGACCCGGCCGAGGTGGCCGAGTCCGAGGCCGCCCGTCTCGAAACGGAATACGATCAGGACCGGCTCAAGGCCCTGATCGCAAACGACGGCTGGGCATGAGCCCGAGGTCACTCTGGGAGGCCGCAATGGCACTGTTGAACTTCAAAAGACGCGACGCGGCCGCCCCGGCGCCGGTAAACCGCGAGGTCGAGGCCCTGCTGGAGAATTACTCCATCGAGGTGATGCCGCGAACCGCCGAGAAGGTCGAGGATTTCCGCGACCTGCTGCCCGAGGGCACCCGCGTCTATATCGCCCATATCGACGGCACGCCCGTAGAGGACATGGTGCGCACCGCCGCCCGGCTGGCGCGCGACGGCTACGCGGTGATGCCGCATTTCCCGGCCCGGATCATCAAGGACCGCGCCACGATGGAAAACTGGATCGCCATGTACCAGGGCGAGGCGGGCGTCGAACAGGCGCTGCTGCTGGCCGGCGGCGTGGCGCAGCCGCAGGGCGACTTCGACAGCTCGATGCAGCTGATGGAAACCGGTCTTTTTGACAAGGCGGGGTTCAAGCGGCTGCATGTGGCCGGTCACCCGGAGGGCAACCGCGACATCGACCCCGACGGCGGCGAAGATAACGTGATGGCGGCGCTGCGCTGGAAACAGGCGTTCAACGAGCGCACCGATGCAGAGATGGCGCTGGCCACCCAGTTCGCCTTCGACGCCAAGCCGATCATCGCCTGGGCCGACGGGCTGAAGGCGGCGGGCATCGATCTGCCGATCCATATCGGCATCGCCGGCCCCGCCAAACTGCAAACGCTGATCAAATTCGCCATCGCCTGCGGTGTCGGCCCCTCGCTCAAGGTGCTGCAGAAACGGGCGATGGACGTCTCCAAACTGCTGCTGCCCTATGAACCCACCGACGTGCTGACCGAACTGGCCGCTCACAAGGCCGCCAATCCGGAGTTCAACATCACCAACGTGCATTTCTTCCCGCTGGGCGGTATCAAGACCAACGCAAACTGGGCAATCCAGAACGGCGGCGCCTCTGCCGTCCCTGCAAATCAAAGCTGAAAGGCCGTTTCATGACGCGCACCGTAGTCGAAAGCAAAACCAAAACAGCAGTGATCGGCTTTGACGAGCCCTTCTGCGTGATCGGCGAACGCATCAACCCCACCGGCCGCAAGAAACTGGCCGCCGAACTGGAAGCGGGTGATTTCTCGACCGTGGAAAAGGACGCGATCGCGCAGGCCGCGGCGGGGGCCAATATCCTCGATATCAACGCGGGCGTCGTCTATAACTCCAACCCCAACCCCAACGAGACCGAGCCGCCGCTGATGCGCAAGGTGGTCGAGCTGGTGCAGGGGCTGGTGGATACGCCGCTCTGCATCGACAGCTCGGTGCCCGGCGCGCTGGAAGCCGGTCTCGAAGCGGCGGAAGGCCGTCCGCTGCTGAACTCCGTCACCGGTGAGGAAGAGCGGCTGGAGCTGGTGCTGCCGCTGGTCAAGAAATACAACGTGCCGGTGGTGGCGATCTCCAACGACGATACCGGCATCTCCGAGGATCCGGACGTGCGCTTTGCGGTGGCAAAGAAGATCGTCGAACGCGCCGCAGATTTCGGCATCCCCGCGCATGACATCGTGGTCGACCCGCTGGTGATGCCGATCGGCGCGATGGCGACCGCCGGGCAACAGGTGTTTGCCCTGGTGCGCCGGCTGCGCGACGAGCTGGGGGTGAACACCACCTGCGGCGCCTCCAACATCTCCTTCGGGCTGCCGAACCGGCATGGGATCAACAACGCCTTCCTGCCGATGGCGATGGGCGCGGGCATGACCAGCGCGATCATGAACCCCTGCGCGCTGCCCGTGGGCCCCAGCAAGATCGCCGAGAAGAAGGCGGCGGTCGAGGCCGCCGGCATCGTCCTGCCCGAAGGCATGGATGACGAGGCCTTCTGCCAGCTGTTCGGTCTAGGCAGCACCAAGTTCGCGCCCGGCTCCGAGATGGCCGCGATCCGGGCAGCCAACCTGCTGACCAACAACGACCCGCACGGCGGCGAGTGGATCAGGTTCAACAAACCGCCCGCCGCCCCCGGCGAAGAGGCGGCCGGCGGCCGTCGCGGCCGCTCCGGCGGGCGCCGCCGCCGGGCCTGAGACCGCACGCATTTCCGGAAAGCCGGGCCCTGTGCCCGGCTTTTCATTTTTCGCCTCAAGAGAGGCAGAAAGTCAAAGTTTCCCAATTCTTTACAGCACGTACATTACGCGTCGAATTCTGTACGATCCGCAGGATAAAGCTTGACCGCGACCGCCGATTTGGGCTGGTCTGGGGCATGCACATTCAAGCCAATCCCCACCGTGGCAATGCCGATGCGATTGCTGAACTTGCCCCGTTCCCGCCGCCCAGCACCGATGCCGCCCGCGCCCGGGGCGTGATCGAGGCCTGGCCGCACTTCGCGCCGACACCCCTGGTGCAGAGCGCTGCGCTGGCCCGCAGCTGCGGCGTAGCCCAGGTCTGGCTGAAGGACGAGCGCGACCGGCTGGGGCTGGGCAGTTTCAAGGCGCTCGGGGCGGCCTATGTGATCGCCTGCGACGCCGCGGAAGGGGATATCTCCGACGTCACCTATGTCACCGCCAGCGCCGGCAATCACGGGCTGTCGGTCGCCGCCGGGGCAAAGGCCTTTGGCGCCCGCGCGGTGGTCTATGTATCTGAAACGGTTCCGGAAAACTTCGCCGAAAGGCTGCGCGCCCTGGGTGCCGGGGTGGTGCGCGAGGGCGCGGCTTACGAGGCCAGCATGGCGGCAGCGGCGACCGCCGCCGAAGCGAACGGGTGGCAATTGCTCTCCGACAGCTCCTGGCCGGGCTACATGGCACGGCCGCATCGGCTGATGGAAGGCTATCTGGTGCTGGTGGACGAGATCATCCGCGAGATACCGCAGGTGCCCACCCACGTGTTCCTGCAAGCGGGCGTCGGCGGGCTGGCCGGGGCGGCGGCGGCGCTGATGCGGGAACGCTGGGGCGATGCGCCGCTGATCGCCGTGGTGGAGCCGCAGGAGGCGCCGGCGCTGGCCGCCTCTGTCGCCGCAGGCCGGCCGGTGGTGACCGAGGGCGCGGTGTCCGACATGGGGCGGCTCGATTGCAAGGAACCCTCGCTGATCGCACTGCGCGGGCTGGCGCGGGATGCCGATGTCTTTCTCACCCTGTCCGAGGCGGAGGGCCATGCGGGCGCCGAACTGGCCGCCGAGGCCGGCTATCCCACCACGCCCTCCGGCGCCGCCGGGCTGTCGGGGCTGATCGCGTCAGCCGGGCAGGGGGCACTGGGGCTGGACGAGACCTCCCGCGCACTGGTGATCCTCAGCGAGGGGCCGGAGGCATGACCGCCCCCGCGCGCGGATTTCCGGCCACGGAATATCGCGGGCGGGTCGCACGTGCGCAAAAGCTGATGGCCGCTCGGGGGCTGGCCGCCCTGTTGCTCACCACCGAGGCCGATCTGCGCTATTTCAGCGGGTTTCTCACCCGGTTCTGGGAAAGCCCGACGCGGCCCTGGTTCCTGATCGTTCCGGCCACGGGCGACCCGGTGGCGGTGATCCCGGCAATCGGCGCGGCACTGATGGCGCGCACATGGATCGCGGATATCCGCACCTGGCCCGCGCCCGATCCGGACGACGACGGGGTCAGCCTGCTGGCCGAAACCCTGACCGAGCTGGCAGGGCCGGGCGGGCGCGTCGGCCTGCCGATGGGGATGGAAAGCCACCTGCGCATGCCGCTGTCGGACTGGGGCCGGGTGCAGGCCCGCGCCGGCATCGGCGTGACCGACGCCGGCGGCATTGTCCGCGCCCTGCGGATGGTGAAATCGGAGGCCGAGATCGACAAGATCCGCGCCGCCTGCGCCGTCGCCGACCGCGCCTTTGCGCGGGTCCCTGAGATTGCCCGCGCGGGCCAGCCACTGGAGGAGGTGTTTCGCCGCTTCCAGTGCCTCTGCCTGGAGGAGGGCGCCGACTGGGTGCCCTATCTGGCCGGCGCGGCAGAGCAGGGGGGATATGCGGACGTGATCTCTCCCGCCAAACCGGACCCGCTGCGGCCCGGCGATGTGCTGATGCTGGACACCGGCGTGATCCGCGACGGTTATTTCTGCGATTTCGACCGCAATTTCTCGGTCGGCCCGCCTTCGGCTGAGGTCCGCTTTGCCCATGCCGCGCTGATCGAGGCCACCCAGGTCGCCGCCGAGGCCGCCCGCCCGGGGCAGACGGCGGCGGAGCTCTACAAGGTGATGACCGAGGCGCTCGCCCGCCACGGCACACCCGGCGGCGGGCGGCTGGGCCATGGGCTGGGGATGCAGCTGACCGAAGGGCTGTCGCTGATCCCCGGCGACAGCACAGTACTGGAACCCGGCATGGTGATCACGCTGGAGCCGGGGCTGGAACTGGGGCCCGGCCGCATCATGGTGCATGAGGAAAACATCGCGATCCGCGACGGCGCACCGGAGTTTCTGTCCACCCCCGCCGGGCGGGACATACCCACGCTGGAGGGCTGAACCATGCAGGTCTTTTCCTTCGATACCGAGCCGCGCGCAAACCCCGCCCTGGGCCTGATCGCCTTGCAGGTGGACGAGCGGATCGAGGCGGATTTCCGGCAGCTGCTGCCGCAGGCGGTCGATCTGATGGTGACGCGGGTCCCCAGCGGGCTGGACGTAACGCCCGACACGCTGGCACAGATGGAAGGGGCCCTGCCACAGGCCGCCGCGCTGCTGCCCGGCGGGGTCGATTTCGACGTGGTCGCTTACGGCTGCACCTCCGGCGCCGCCCAGATCGGGCCGGCACGGGTGGCGCAACAAGTGCGTGCCGGGGCGCGCAGTGCCCATGTGACCGACCCGGTCAGCGCACTGGTCGCCGCCTGCCGCGCGCTCGGGCTGCGCCGTCTGGCGCTGCTGTCGCCCTATGTGGAGGACGTCTCGGACCGGCTGAGACAGGTTCTCGGCCAAAACGGGATAGACACCCCCGTCTTCGGCTCCTTCGCCGAGTCAGAAGAGGCGCGGGTGGCCAGGATCACGCCGGAATCGGTGGTGGGCGCGGCGCGCGAGCTGACGGCAGGGGGCGCGTTTTCGACCGCCCCGGTCGACGGCATCTTCCTGTCCTGCACCAATCTCAACACGCTGCCCGCGATCCCGGTGCTGGAGCGGGAGACCGGGCTGCCGGTCCTGTCCAGCAACCTGGTTCTGATCTGGCATATGCTGGCGCTGGCCGGCGTCGGCCCGGCCACGCTGCACAACAGCCTGGATTGTGCGCTGACACGGCTGGACCAACACCAGCGGGAGGTTTCCGCATGACCCATGCCGCCCCGCCGCATCTGGACCGGATCGACCTGGAGCAGCGCATCGAAAAGGAGGCCTATGAGGCTGAACTGGCCGAACTGCAGCTCAAACTGGCGCAGGTCCAGCAGGCCTATCTGCATTCCGGCACCAACGCGGTGATCGTATTCGAAGGCTGGGATGCCGCCGGCAAGGGCGGCACCATCCGGCGGCTGTCGCAGGCCTTCGATCCGCGCGGGTTCAAGGTCTGGCCGATCGGGCCGCCGCGAAATTATTACCTCGAACGCCACTACCTGCTGCGGTTCATGGAGCGGCTGCCGCCCGCCGGCGCGATCTCGGTCTTCGACCGCTCCTGGTACGGGCGGGTTCTGGTCGAACGGGTCGAGGAACTGACACCGGAAAACCGCTGGCAGGCCGCCTATGGCGAGATCAACGATTTCGAACGCATGCTGGTGGACGACGGGCTGCGCCTGGTCAAACTGTTCTTCCACATCTCGCCCGACGTGCAGATGCGACGGTTCGAAGAGCGGCTGCGTAACCCGATGAAACGCTGGAAACTCTCCTACGAAGATTTCCGCAACCGCGCCAACTGGGACAAGGCCACGGCCGCAGCGAACGACATGTTCGCGGAAACCTCGACCCCGACGGCGCCCTGGCACGTGATCGCCGCCAATCAGAAGAAATTCGCCCGGATCGCTGCGCTACGGACAATCCTGGATATCCTGTCGAAGGACGTGGACCTCACGCCGCCGCGGGTCGAGGAGGATCTGCTGGAGGCCGCCAAGGCGCATCTTTCCCTGGAGCCTGAGCTGTTCAAGGCCCTGCGCGAGGGGCCAAAACCGGTCAGCCGTTGAACCGCACCGGCAGGGAAAAGCTGTAGGCCGGTTTGGTCAGCCCCTTCGGCGCGGGTGGAAAGCCGCCGGCGCGGCGGACCGCGCTGATCGCGGCGGCGTCCAGCTCCGCATTGCCGGAGCTTTGCCCCACCGAAACGCTCAGCAATCCGCCCGCGCGGCTGACCTGCAGGCGCAGTACGACGCGGCCGCCACCGCGCAATCGGCGCGGGGTGCGTTTGGTCCGTTCGATCCGGTCGATGATCTGCGCGCCCCATTGGGCGATCAGGCTTTGCCGCTGGCCGGGGCCGAGCGCATCGGTCTGCGCCTTGCCGCCGGTGCCGGCCCGTTGGGCGCCGCCGCGCCCGGCGGCCTTCTGCGCCTGCGCCGCGGCAGAGGCGCTCTGGGCGCGTTTTGCGGGCGGCGTTTCCGGCTCTGCCGGGGGCGGCGGCGGCGATTGCGCGGCTTCCGCGATCTTCGGCGCGTCCGGGG
>Ga0213840_1000103_pt1 | contig 234044 bp, 168 predicted proteins | sample SWPATP22_FD_160132 | JGI IMG/M metagenome (GOLD analysis project Ga0213840, IMG submission 160132) | Coastal seawater microbial communities from Marineland, Florida, United States - SWPA TP2 #2 | ecosystem: Environmental > Aquatic > Marine > Coastal | place: USA: Florida | collected 2016-08-14 | reverse complement strand
TCTCCTCCAAGAACAGTTCGAGTTCGTCGCCAAGGGCGTCCAAGTCTTCAGGTGTCATGCACATTGAAGATCAGGAATCGTCGCAAAATACAAGTGACTATGCAGTCCTAGAGCGCATCCCAAAACCTCCGTTGTCGACGTTGCGACCAGCGGGAGCCGCGAAGCGAGGGGGGAGGGAGCGAGTGTCTGGCTTTGCCAGTGCTCGCGGGAGGGGGCCTACGCCCCCTCCTTGGGAACTAGTTGTGGATTCCGAAGAGGTTGTTCACTTGAGCACCTCCAAACGCGACATAGGCGGTTGCTTTCCGAGGCTACCGTGCGGCCTCACTTCGTTGTAGCGCTTCAGCCATGGCTGGAGCGTTTTCCGTCGAGCAGCTGAGCTTTCGTACTCTCTGACGTAGGCCCACTCCCGTTGGAGGGTCTGGATGAACCGCTCCGCTTTCCCGTTGGTCTGTGGGCTGTAGGGCCGCGTACGAGTGTGCTTCATCCCGAGCTCCTCGACGACGTTGCGAAAGGCCCTTGATTTGTAGCCCGGCCCATTGTCCGAAAGGACCCGCTTGGGCTCGACGCCGAGGTCTTGGAAGTACGTAACTGCACGCCGCAGAAAGCCAGCCGTGCCAGCCCCCGTCTCGCCCTCCTCAAGGATTTCCACGTAGCTGACGCGCGAGTGGTCGTCGATGCAGACATGCGCGTACTCGTACTTCATTTTGCTCGGCGAGTAGTCGGGCGAGGCGCGGTCGATGAATCGATGTCCGGGCTTCGCAAACCTGGCGAACCGCTTGATGTCGACGTGGAGCATGTCGCCAGGCTTTTCGTGCTCGTAGCGCTTCGGTTCCGGGTTCCTGTCGAGGTCCGACTTCCTTGAGAGGCGAGCGGAGCGCAAAACCTTCGACACCGTCGAGACCGCGCGGCCCACGGCCACTGCGATCTCCACACCAATCAAACTCGCGTGACGAAGGGCGAGGATTTCCTCTGCCTCCTCGGCCGAGATGGCAGTTGGACTGCGGAGGGGCCGAGAGCTTCTGTCGACGAGGCCGGCGTCGCCTTCGGCCTTGAATCGGCGCCACCACTTGCGGGCCGTGTTGGCGCTGACGCCGAAGCGCACAGCGACCTCACACTGCCGCTCGCCATTTTGAAGGGCGCGAACCATTTCTCGTCGACGTACGAGCGTCAGACGTGCATTCTTGTGAATGTTCATCGAGTCCTCCTGATGACTTTGGTTTGGTGTAGGAACCTCCAAAATTCACCAGTCGGCCTCGGTGGACAACTTGTTTTCAGGTCGGCTGTGAGAGGCGAACAACGTCCGCGAACTTCACAACTAGTGGGCCTCCGCCCAACTCACGCCAACACCGACGTCAGCGACGAGCGGCACCTTGAGCTCGACGACGTGCTCCATCTCGTGCTTCGCCAACGCGCAGACTTCGTCGACCTCGTCGTCGGGCACCTCGAACAGAAGCTCGTCGTGAATCTGCAGCAGCATCCGCGCCTGCAGGCCCTTCTCGACGAAGGCCTCGAAGAGGTTGAGCATGGCCAGCTTGCAGATGTCGGCACCGGTGCCCTGGATGGGCGTGTTGGCCGCGATGCGCTCGCCGGCGGCGCGGTCCATGAAGGCGTTCGACGACAGCTCGGGGATGAAACGTTTGCGGCCGAGGAGGGTCTCGACAAATCCGTCGTCGTGGGCGCGGGCGATGGTGTCGTCGAGCCAGCGTCGGACGCCTTGGTAGGCGTTGAAATAGGCCTCGATGTACGCCTGCGCTTCTTTGCGGGGAATCTTCAGCTGCTGCCCGAGCGCCGACGCGCCCTGCCCGTAGATGGTGGCGAAGTTGACGGTCTTGGCGACGTCGCGCTGGGCGCGTTCGACGGCATCGACGTCGACGTCAAAGAGTTGGCCGGCCGTCCTGGCGTGGATGTCTTTGCCCTCGATGAACGCCTCCATCAAACCCACGTCTTCGGTGAAGTGCGCGAGGATGCGCAGCTCAATCTGGCTCCAGTCGGCGCTGACGATCTTGTGGCCGGGCTTGGCGATGAACGCCTCCCGGATGCGCTTGCCCTCCTTGGTCTTGATGGGCGTCCGCTGCAAGTCGGGGTCGGTGGTGATGAGGCGGCCGGTGGCGCCGACCGTCTGCTGAAAGGTGGCGTGCACGCGGCCGCTCTCCTCGCGCACCGCCTTCTGCAAGACGTCGGTGTAGGTGTTGATGAGCTTGGCGAGCTTGCGGTAGCCGAGGATTTCGTCGGCAATGGCGTGGCCCTTGTCGCTCAGCTTTTGCATGACCTCGACGTTGGTGGAGTAGCCCGACTTCGTCTTCTTGATGACGGGAAGCCCCATGTCTTCGAACAGCACCTTCGACAGCTGTTTCGTCGAGTTGATGTTGAAGGTCTGCCCCGCCATCTGATGGATGGCGGCCTCTTTCGTCTGCAAGTCGTCGGCGAACTCTTTGCCCACCTTTTTGAGTTCAGCGCCGTCGACGAGAATGCCGTCGCGCTCCATGTGCGACAGCACGATCGACAAGGGCATGTCCACCTGGTGCAGGTGGTCGAGCAGTTCCATCTCTTGCAGCTTCTCCAGCTGCATGGGCCAGATGCGCGCGATGGCGTCGACGTGCTCGGCTGCAAACTTGGCCAACACATCGGTGTCGACGTCGACGTAGCCGATCTCGCTCTTGCCGCTGCCCTTGATTTTCTTTGCCGGTGGCAACGTTTGGTGCAGGTATTCCTTGGCGACGGCGTTGATGCCGTGCGGAATCAACTTGGTGGGGTCGATGAGAAAGCTGGCCAACATCACGTCGCCGACGACCCCTGCCAAGGCGACGTCGAAGCGGCTGCACAACGTCAACATGAACTTGAAGTTGTAGGTGCACTTTTTCGGCTGTCGGTCTTCAAGCCACGGGCGCAGCGCCTGCATGACGTCGGGGCCGAGCCCGTGTTTGCCGTCGATGGGGACGTACACGAGCGCGTCGTTGGCGGCGATCGACAGCCCCACCAGCGGCCCATGCACGACGTTGTCGTCGAACACGGGCAGTACAGCTGTCGTCGACGCTGCCAGCAGCTGGTCGCACAACACTTGGGCGTCGTCGACAGAGCCGACCACCTTAACGTCGAGGTCGCGGTCGTCGTCGTCGTCGACGGTGACGCCTTGCAACAGCGAGAAGAACTCCAGCTCTTTGTAGAGGTCGTTGAGCGCGTCTTGCGTCGGCTCCTGCAGCACCAGGTCATCGAGGGTGACGTCGAGCGGCACGTGAATGTCGATGGTGGCGAGGTCTTTGCTCACCTCCACCATCTCTTTGTGCTCGGTGAAGGCTTTGTGCTGCCGCCCCTTCAGCTCGTCGGCGTGCTCCATGATGCCCTCGACGCTGCCGTACTTTTCGAGGAGGGTCGCCGCCCCCTTTTGCCCCACGCCGGGCGCGCCGGGAATGTTGTCGGCTTTGTCGCCCATGATGGCGAGAAAGTCGGTGAACTGGTGGGGGGGCACGCCCCATTTTTTGCGCACCAACTCGGCGTCGTAGGTGACGTCTTTGAGGGTGTCGAGCATCTTGATGTCGTCGCCGATGAGCTGGGCGAAGTCTTTGTCGCCCGAGACGATGACGACCTCCATGCCATGGGCCTCGCCTTGTCGCGCCAGGGTGCCGATGACGTCGTCGGCCTCATAGCCATGCACCCGCAGCAGCGGAAAGAGGTGGGCCTCGACGAGGCGGTCGATGTAGGGAATCTGCTCGCGCAAATCGCCGGGCATGCTGGGGCGGTGGGCCTTGTAGTCGGGGTATTTCTCGTCGCGAAACGTCTTGCCGGGCGCGTCGAACACCACGCAGCCACGGTCGACCTTGCGGCCTTTGAACAGCTTCTTGAACATGGTGGCGAAGCCGTAGATGGCGTTGGTGTGCAAGCCGTCCTTCGTCGAGAAGTTGCCGGGGATGGCGAAAAAGGCGCGGTACATGAGGGCGCTTCCGTCGACGAGAACCAGCTTTTCGCGTTTGGCCATGGGGGTGTCCTTCTTCACAACGACATCACGTCAAATGGGCACAACATCGACGGAGACGACGTCGTCACAGACACGTCACACCGCCGGTCTTGGGGGCGGGCGCGACCATGGTACAGCCGCATCTTCATTGTCGAGTCCGTCGAGGATTCGCCCCCAAAAGGGTCCCCCTTTTTCTACGGAGCACAGCATGTCGACCCCCCTCGTTAGCCTGGTCATGGGCAGCAAAAGCGACCTCGCCATCATGAAACACGCCGGCCTCCTCCTCGACGAGCTGGGCATCGGCTACGAAGTGCGCGTTCTCTCGGCGCACCGCACCCCCGACGCCCTCTTCGACTACGCCAAAAACGCCCCTGAGCGTGGCATCAAAGTGTTCATCGCCGGCGCCGGCCTCGCCGCCCACCTCCCGGGCGTGCTCTCCGCCAAAACCCACCTCCCCGTCCTCGGCGTGCCCCTCTCTGCTGGCGCCCTGCAAGGCGTCGACGCCCTGTACTCCATCGTGCAGATGCCCGGCGGCATCCCCGTCGGCACCATGGGCATCGGCAAAGCGGGCGCCAAGAACGCTGCCGTCTTCGCTGGCCGTTTGTTGGCGCTCTCCGACGAGGCCATCGCCAAGCGCATGGAACAATACGTCGTCGACATGAAAGAAAACCTGCTGAAGCAAGGCGGCGAAGTCTCCCTCGACGAGATGCGCAACGCGTAGGGCAGGCTCTCGTGGTCGCCGAAACGAAGAACGACGCCGTCACTGGCGTCGTTTTTTTGCGTTCATTTCTCGGGCGATTCTTTGGTCTCGTTCTTCTGCTGGTCAGCACTCCAGCTCGACCCCTTGAACGTCTTGCGCCGACGCATGGCCCGACGTCCGCGGACGATCATCATCAACAACGAGATGGTGATCATCCCCAAGAACACGTACGGCCGAATCTTGGCGAACGGGCCGTCCTTCTTGCCGCTGCCTCTGCGGCCCATTTGGCACCCGCAGTTGGGTGGCGGCTCCGGCGACACGGTCGGCTCCGGCGTTGGCTCCGGCTCTGGCGACGGTGCGCCGGCGTCTTCGTCAACATCGTCGGCCCGTCGCAACTCAATGACGACGTCCAGAGGCTCCAAGGCGTCGTCGGGGTCGGGCATGTCAGGTGCACACACCGACAGCACCAACGTTTCGCCGCCGATCGCGGCAACGGCGTGCGACACGTCGGCCGAAGCCGTCGACGTCGTCACCGACGACGACACGCCGGGCTCCAGCTGCATCGCCACCACTTGCAGTTCGACGCCGTCTTCGTTGGCCGTGGCTTCGACGACCAAGTCGACGTCGTCGGCAGGGTTGTGCTCAACGACCACGCACCCGCCGCGGTACAAGCGTCCTGCCCCAGACAACGTCAGCGGTGTTCCCAAGGCACCCGCGGTCAACCGCCTCGTCGACAACAGAGCGTCGATGCCGAGGTCGTCGGCCAGAGCGTATCCCTCGCCGGGCACCGACCACGCCGACACCAAGGCCCGCCACGAGGCGAAGGCGACGATGACGTCGCGCAAATCGTCGTCGACGTGATCGCGCAGCACGTCTACGAAGTCGGGTTCGTTGCCGTCGACGGCATCGCCCTGTCGAGCGGCCAGCCACAGGTCTTTGACCAGCTCCCCGTCGCCGTCGCCGTAGGTGTGCTCCAAGTAGAGCAAGAAGAAGGCGGCGCCGTACTCGTTGAAGCTCGGCGCGAACGTCTCCGCCTGCCATTGGATGCCATCGACGGTGAGCGGAGCGTTGGGAGCCGCTTGAAAGTCGTCGAGGTCTTCGGCCCATCCCGTCGACGACGGGTCCGCCAATGCCTCTTGCAACACCGCACTCGCTTCAAACCACATCAACGACGCCCGCAGGTCGACGGCGAAGTGGATGAGGTGGGCGAATTCATGGTGCAGCGTCTGGCGAAAGGTGGCGTCGTCGAGGGCGGGGTTCACCTCCATGAACGCATAGGCCGCGGTGACGTCGTCAACCGTGTCGTCGTCGGCGCGGGTGGTGCGCCCGGCGAAGGCGCCGATGCCACGAATGTACACATCGATGCGGTCGTCGCCGCCCTCGCCCTCGTCGCGCAGCGGCTGGGGGTAGCCCTGCTCCACCACTTGCAGTTGCCAAGCTTCGGCCAAGACGTCGAGCGCCAGCTCAGCACGGGCACGCACGCCTTCGTTCTCGAGGTGCACCCGCAGCGGCAGCGTGTCGTGGTCGATGAACGACTCTGCCATCGGACGTGCTTGGTCGGCCTTCAGCGTCGCTGGCGATTGTCGCCGCACCGCCTCTTGCTGCAACGTCGCACACGGGCGAGCCGATGCCGTCAACGACACCCCCAGCATCACCACCAGAGCCACAAGCCACATTGGAGCGCGCACGCGTTCACCTCGCTCTGTCTATGATGCCGTTCGCCGACGTTGGTTGCAGCCGCAGCTACAAGGTTTCTTTGTAGTGGCGGCCCGCGAAGTGCAGGTCGACGATCTCGATGTCGGCTTCGCCTTTGGGGCGCACCACCGACACCGAAGCGCCGACGACTTTGCCGAGGATGCTCTTCGCCATGGGCGCGCGGTACGAGATGGTGCCGTCTTTGAGGTCGGCCTCGCCCTCGCCGACGATGGTCCACGTCTTGCGGTCGGCGTCTTCGGCGTCTTCGTCCCAGATGTCGAGGGTGACGGTGGCGCCAAACTGCACGACATCGCCGCGCAACGACTTGGCGTCGACGACCTCTACGCCCTTCAACAGCTTGCTGAGGTATTGCAGCCGCTTGTCGATCTCGCGCAGCTTCTTTTTGCCGTAGATGTATTCGGCGTTTTCGGAGCGGTCGCCCTCGGCGGCAGCATCGGCCACCCCTTGCACGACTTTCGGACGCTCCACGCGCGAAAGCTGTTCGACCTCATGCATGAGTCGGTCGTATCCGGCGCGGGTGAGTTTCTTGTCGCTCATGACGGCTCCTTCGAGGACGCCGTCGGTAGCAGCTGTGGCTGCGGCTGACAACGCGCAGCCGTCGAGCGTTACAGGCCCATGGACTGGGTGACTTGAATGGCCACCAACAGCAGCAGCACGCCAAAGAGGGCCCCGGCAACGATGACCTTGCCGTTTTGCGCCCACCAAGTGGTGGCCACGGCGTCGCCCACGATGAGGTCGTCGGCGTCGTGGGCCAGCATGTCGTCGATGGTGCCGGGGTTGCCGTCGTCGTCGAGAATGATGGGGTGAATGCCCAACTTGCGTTTGGCCGCGGCTTGCGCGTGTCGCTCCTGCCGCTTGCGGGCGACGACGACGTCACGCAGCCACACCAAGTCGCCGGGCGTGTCGCTCTTGCGGGTGCGAATGCGTTGCCAGTCGTCAAACCCAGGGCGCCACACCAACGTCGAGCCCCGGACCTTTCCACGTCGAGCCAAGCCCACCATCTCGTCTTTGGCGTAGGGGCCGCGGGCCTCGCCTGCGATGGCGGCGTACCACACTTTGTCGACGTCGGCGGCCGTCGACGCCAAGTGCATGCCAGTGACCTCGCGACGCACACCAGCGCGCTGCTTCAACTTGCCGTCTTTGCCTTTGGTGACGGGCAGCGGGCCGGCGGGGGCCAAGCCGTGAATGTCGGTGAACTCGGGTTCAGACGCCTGAAAGCCCGCGACGAGCCCTGCATCGGGCCGACGGCGGGGGCGTGGCAGTGCATTGGCGGTGTCGTCTTCGCTGGAGTCAAAGGAGCGATCGCGGTCGACAACCATGACCGCGCGACATGACGTACAGCGAACACGCAGCCCGGCGGTGCCGGCAGCAGCAACTTTCTCGTCGGGAATGTCGTATGTGGCTTTGCACGACAAGCACTGTGTTTTCATGTGGCCCCCCAGCTGTGCAGCCTTGCTGGCTGCTGGTGTATGGCCCGGTTGCCCGGTCGCCATGCATCTCGCTCGAACCGATCGCCCCTAGGCTACGCACTCAGAGCGCGCCTGCAAGCGGGTCTCCCGAAATTTCGCACTGCGTCATCACTTTTTCGTGACGCGCAAGGGGCGTGACCCATGTTCACCTCCGACTTGGCGCTATTGCCAAAGGTCGGCGATGCCGTCGCCGTTGTTGTCGGCCAGCCCGTTGTACCCCTGGGTGGCGTCGGCCACACCGTCGCCAGCGACGTCATCGTCAAGGCCATCGCTGACGTTGTCGTCGTCATCGTCGTCGTCAAAACGATCGAGACTGCCGTCGCGGTCAGAGTCGATCTGCCCAAGTGGATGCGACGCATCATCGCTGGTGACGTAGTCGAGCCCTTCTTCGGTGAACGCCGTCAGCACACCGAGATCAAGGTCGTCGGTGCCGGCGGGCAGCAGCGTCTCCAAAGGGTCGGCATCGGTGGCGAAGGCATAGACGGCCAGGAGGTCGCCCGCTCCGCCCGAGCCGGGCACCTGCAACACCAACGAGAAGGCCTGCTCCTCGTCGACGGCGACCACAAAGGGCGCGCCGCCGGGTGTGGAGGGATCAACGACGTCGCTGACAAACAGCTGCGGCTCTCCCGCCGAAACCGCCACCGCTGCCATCTGCACGCCGGTCGTTTGACGGCCGGTGAACGACGCATCCTCGACGTCGAGCACGCCTTCGACCAAGCGGTGTCCCTCTGGACGGGCGCCCGCGCCCGAGAAGTCCCCGCACGCCATGCAGCCCAACAACACCGTCGCCCATGCGATCCGCAGACACCGCTTCATGGGCGCCTCCGACGACGCACGAGGCCATAGCCGACGCCGAGCAGCAACACAGCCGCAGATTCGAACGGTGCCCGTTGTTCGCCTTGCTGCGAGCAGCCGCACTCTGTTTGGGTGAAGCCGTCGGGCTCTGGGGTGTCGGGCTCAGATGGCTCCACCGGTGTCGGGCGCGTTCCCCCGTCGTCGAGCGGCGGGTCTTCACGTTCGCCGCAGCCGTTCTCGTCGACCACCACGCCGGGTGCGGTCAGCGGGCAATCGTCGCAGGCGTCACCGAGGCCGTCGCCGTCGAAGTCGGCTTGCGACGGGTTGTAGCTCGGGCAGTTGTCGATGAGGTCTTCGACGCCGTCGCCGTCTTCGTCGCCCGGTTGCACCACGATTTCGGGCTCTGGGGTGTCGGGCTCGGCGGCGCCGCCGTCGTCGGGCTCGGCGTCGGGTTCGGGGCTCGCCGACGGCTCCGGGTCGGGCTCACCGCCGGTGCCGGCGTCCACGAAGACGACCTCTGGCAACTCCAACGCGAAGGTCAGCATCTCGGTGTCGTCGACGCTGTTGTCGCCGTTGCCCGCAGGCGCTTGGGCCAACAAGCCACCGTTGTCGCCGCCTTCATAGCGCACGGCCGCGATGTACAGCTCGTCGGGGATGCCGCCAAATTCTTCGAAGATGTTGAGGGTGCCCTCAAGCACGCCGCGCCCGGGGAGCGCTTCGGTCGCCGACCGCGATTGGCCGGTGGTGCCGAACCAGTTGGTGTAGTCGTTTTCGCCCTCGTCGGCGACGAAGATGCCGGCGGTGGGCACGGTGCCGTCTTTGCCAAACGGAGCGACCGAGATGCGGCCGGTGTTGTCTGACAACAGAATGAAGGTGTCTTCACCCCGCGGCGCAGCTTCGGTGGCGATGTACAGCTCGCGGCCATTGAACTCGGCCCACAACTTGATGCCCGTGCCACTCGCCACTTCGGCGACGTTGTCGTCGAGCGCACCGTCGATTTCGTAGCGAGCGTTGGCCAAGTCGTCGTCGAGGGCGCAGCCGGTGACGTCGACCTTGGCGCCGAAGCCGCTCCCTGCACATTGGTCGCAAGCGTCGCCCACGCCATCGGCATCGCTGTCGACTTGGCGGTCGTTGGCGATGCCCAAGCAGTTGTCCCAGGAGTCGAGTGCGCCGTCGTCGTCGTCGTCGGGGATGCCGAACCGCGTCACCTGAAAGAGGCGAGCGCCAAAGCCAGGCACATTTGCCGTCATGCCTCCGGCAGCGGTGAGTGCCGCCTTGGTGGTCTGCACACGCACGTTGGGCGAAAGGTGGTCTTGCAGCACGAGGCTGCCCTCGGGGAAGTTCTCGAAGAGATTGGCGGCCGGGTACACCCGAGCGGTGGTGCCCAGGGCGGTGGAGTCTTGGCGGTTGACCATGACGATGAAGCGCTGGCCCGCGCCGTAGCGCACGAAGGAGTAGACGTTGGCCCCGCCCTCGTCGTTGTTCGACGAGATGCGGAAGTAGGAGTTGCCCTGTTGGCCTTCTTCGGCGGTGTCGGGGGCGCGCAACGCGTAGTTGCCCATGCGGGCGTTGATGAGCTTGCGGTAGGTCTCGCGGATGCCCTCTTCGCGGCTGGGGAACGAGTTGTTGCTCAACAGGTGAAACGGCATGCGACCGCGCAACTCGGTGATGCCGACCTCGTTGCCGTAGGTGATGAGGGGGACACCCGGCGTCGTCATCAACAACGCCGCCACCGACTTGGCCTTGCGCACGTCGCCGCCGGCCAGTTGCAAAAAGCGGTCTTCGTCTTGGTTGTCGAGGTAGCGCATGAAGATGACGTCTTCTTGGCGAATGCTGTGGCGGGCGCGGTCGGAGTTCGCTTGCGAAACGAAGCGCGTCGCGTTCTCGAGGGCACCGTCGATGCCGTCAAATGCGTTCGAGTCGTAGGCGAACGCATCGCGGGTGTTCCAATAGGTGGTGACGTCGTAGCCCATGTCGAATCCGTCGTCGAAATACTCGGGAATCGGCGGCAGCAACTCGGCCAGCATGACGGCGTCTTTCGAGAAGCTCTTCACCCGCCGGCGGGCCAGCTTCCAAAACGATGGGTGCGAGAAGCCGGCAATGTCGGCGCGCACCCCGCGGATGCCGCGGTCGAAGTGCCAGTCGAGAACGTCGAGCAATGCCTGGCGCACGATGGGATTGTTTTGGTCTTGGTCGGGCAGCGCGTAGAACGTGAACGCATAGCGGTACTCGCCGTTGGGGTTGAAGGCGTACCACTCGCGCATGGGGCTGTCGGGGTTTTGCCGTGCCGCTTTGAAGAAGGGGTGCTGGTCGGAGGTGTGGTTGGCGACGTAGTCCATCAACAACTCGATGCCGAACGCGTCGCAGGTCTCGGCCAACAACTCCAGGTCTTCAGGAGTTCCGTAGTCGGCCTCGACGCCGAAGTAGCCGACGGTGGCGTAGCCGTGGGTGGTGGGGCCTTCGCTCAGCGGCATCAGCCACATGGCGTTGACGCCGAGGTCGGCGAGGTGGCTGACGTGGTCGACCATGCCAAGGATGTCGCCTTCGCCGTCGCCGTCGCTGTCGAAAAACTCGCGCACGTAGCCGAGGTAGAGGACGCGGTCGGTGGTCCACTTTTTCGGCGGCCGCGCGAAGTCCCATCCGTCGACGCTGCCGTCGTCCCCCACGACGACCATGGCGGTCGCCGGGAAAGCGTTGTCGACCATGAAGTGAAACCAGTACGAACCCGGCGTCGTCGGCTTGGTGAACGTGGCGGTCAGCCCGTTGACGTCGAGCGACACGGCTTCGGGGTTCATGTTGTCGGCGTAGAATTGTCCGTTTTGCGAGCTGTACTCGGTGAGGCTGCCGTCGAGCACCACTTGGTTGCCGTCGATGGCGACTTCGATGCGGGGGTGCACCGCCGTGTTCCAGCTGTCGACGATGATGGCTTGGGTGGTGCCTTCTTCGGAGGTCAGCCCGTCGCCAGCGCCGATGTCGGTCACCGTCAGCCCGAGGGTGTAGGTGCCGGCGGCGTTGGCGGTGAAGCGAGGCATGGCGCCGGGGTCTGACCGGTCGCAGGGGTTGCCGCGCGGGTTGCCGTGCTCATCCCAATAGGGTTTGCCGGCGAAGTCGCGGTCGATGAGCTCTTCTTCGACGCAGCGGAAGTTGCCGCTGCCGGGGCCGTTCACGACCCGCCAGCTGTACGACGAGAAGCCGATGAGGTCAGGGTCTTGCGACATGGTGGCGTCGATGACGACTTCTTGGCCGACCTGGGCAAACACCGTGGCTCCGGGGACGGCGGTGGGTGCTTGGTTGTCGCGGTTGATGAGCAAGCCGGTTTCAAAACGTTCGGCGTCGAGCCCGTCGTCAGACGCGACGTCAAAGAACACGCGGTGAAAGCCCTCTGGTGGGTTGGCCAACGTCGCAGAGGCCACGCCTCCGTTGCCATTGGCGGTGAAGCTCACGACGGGGATCTCGACGAGTTGTGGCGGCGTCGACGGAGCGTTGTAGCGGGTGAGCGCTGGCTCCTGGTCTTCGTAGAAGGCGCGAACCGACGACGGGTCGATGGCGGCGTTGTCGGCCCCTCGGGCGACGGCGACGGTCATGGTGACGTCGTTGCCGGTGACCAATGCGCCGTGCCCTGGCGTGAACGTCGTGGGGTCGAACGTCGGACGATCGGGGTTTCGCACGTACAAGCAGTTGTCGGTGGAGAACTGGCCGCAGAACCCGATGTCTCGCGGCTCGGCATCGCGGAAGAAGTTGCCGTCGGGGATGTCGTCGGGGTTCAACGCCGGATCGTTGAGGTCGACGTAGTTGTCGGGGTCGGCAACGAAGACGTAGATGTAGTTGCCCTCTTCGAGGTCGAGGGTGATGGAGCACGTCTTTGGGTTGTTGCCCTGGCAGTCCATGCGTCGGGCGTTGTTGACGCGGTTGCGGCCCCCCTCGACGTCGAGCATGAGATACGCCGACGTGAAATCGCTGTTGAAGCTCAACGACTGGTGGGTGTTGAACGAGAGCGTCACCGACTCGGTGTATTGGGCGTGGGCCTCGCGCGCCGAGAGCGTCAGCAACGTCAGCGCAACAGCAGAGAGCACGGGCAGGTGTCGGACGGTCATGTTGGAGGGGATCATGGGTTCTCCCGTGACGGCGGGTAGCGGCCGATGAAGCCGTCGTCGTAGTCGGTGTCTGTGAGTTCGATGAGTTCGCCGTCGGCGATGACCTCGGTGGGGGTCTTGCCGAGGTTCACGTCGCGCCAGGTGCCCACGTGAAAAATGCGAGTGACGACGGGGGTGTCGCCCACCACGACGACAAGGTCAGGCACCTCTTGCTTGAAAAGGCGCTCGCCGTCAGGCGTGCCAGCAGGGTCGTCTTCGCTGCCTTCGCCGTTGCCAACGTAGACTTCGGCGTCGCTGTAGTCGTAGGTGTCGCCCCCGGCGACCACGTCGTCGAGCGCGAGGGGGTCGACGATGCCGACTGCGGGGTCGGCGAAGGCGTCGACGTTGTCGGTGGCCAGGTTCTTCATGACGGTGGCGAAGGCGCGTCCACTGGAGTTCACCAGTTGGTTGAGCGGAGCGCAGCCGAGGTCAGCGTTGCAGCGCACCACTTTCCAGCCGTAGGGACGGCCGGGCGGCAGCCAGATGGTGCGTGTCCACACCCCGTCGGTGCCAGGCAGCAGGTCCATCCGCAGGTTGCGTTGCTCGCCGCCAGAAAAGGCATCGCCGCAGTTCTTGCCCAGAGCGTCGACAGCGGTTTGCCATTCGCCCGTCAAGAACACAGCCTCGTCGTCATAGACGCCTTTTTCGCTGCCGTCGGCTGTCAGGTAGGCCGCGGAGGCATCGACGCGGAAGGTCACCGGCGTCCACTCCGGGCGGCCCAGCACCAGCTCGACAACGCCAGGCACTTCGTCGGGCGCGACGACCGACACCGACAACGCCTCGTATTCCACACCGTCGTCGACGAGGTAGGCGAAGTACGGGAACGTCTCCAAGGTGTCACCGTCGAGTTCGCGGTTGGCGTCAACCGCCACCGTCGTCACCAGCTCCCAGTAGCCTTCATAGGGTGCCGCCATGGCCGACATGTCGAGCGTCTGTGGGAAGGAGGCGTCGAAGGCACCACTGGCGTCGTACGACAGCTTCAGCTGCGGCGCCGACAACGCATGGGCGGCGCGGTCGTCGACGACGATGCGCACCGTACGCAGGCCATCTCCGGCCGTGTCTTCTGGTGCGGGGATCGGCTCTTGCTCAGGTTCTGGCTCTGGCTCTGCAGGTGCTTCTGGAGGCGAGCGCACCGAGATGACGACGTCACGAGGCGCATCGGCGCTGGCCAGCGTGAAGTGGGTCAGCGCAGACGCCGGGCGCCCTTCACCGTCCACAACCCACACCGCGTACGCGCGGCGGTCGGCCTGCGTGTCGGCGTCGTCAAGCGTCGACAACGTGCGGTTGGCGTCCACCTGCACTTCGGCCGTGGCGATGACGTCGTCTCCGTCGTCGACAAAGGCCACTTCGCTAAAGCGCTCGGCAAAGGCACCGGTGTCTTCGTCGATGGACACCAACGCGGTCAACGACGCGTGGCGACGTGCCACCTCGGCGTTGTCGACGATGAAGCGCACCGGCAGGCGGGCCCCGCCGCCTTTGGCCAAGAAGTTCATGGTGCCCGCGATGGCATTGCCGTCTTCGCCGACGAGGTCGACGTCGAGGGTGTAGGTTTGGCCGCCCTGCAACGGCGAGGTCTCGATGGCGATGTCGGTCGACGACGTCATCGTCACCGACACCACGTCGCCTTCCACCGGGGGCACAGTCGTGTAGTTGGCGATGGCAAAGTCAGCGGCCGACGCTTGGGACGCCGGGCGCGACAACACCAAGCGCAAGCTGTTGTCGCCGGTGACCTCCAGCCGCTCGAGGCCGTCGCCGAGAACCTCGACGCCGGCGTCGGTGCCCGGGTCGACCGGTGTGCCGCAGCCTTCACAGCCGACGGCGAAGACGGCCATCCAGCAGGCGGCGACGGCAAGGGATTGCATGGGGCGGTTCATCGCAGCCTCCCAGCGTCGTCGAGGACAAAGTGAAAGGCGGGGAACCCCGTCTTGCGTTTGAAGGTGATCTCGTCGCCAAAGAGGTTGTTGACCTCGATGACAGCGGGGAGGTCGGGGGAGCCCAACAAGAGCACGGCGTTGTCGTTGCCTGGGTACTCCTGCCCGTCGCCAAACACGCTGGGGCCCATCGTGGCATCGGCGAAGGCTGCACCTGGCACTTCAGGATTCGACGCCCCAAAAGCGGCGGTAAACGACGCGAACGCCTTGTAGGCGAACGTCGTGCCGAGCGGGACGTCCTGCACCAGCAGCGAATACACACCGTCGCCTGCCGTCTCGTCGCCCTGGGTGCCGTCGTCGAGCAACTGTGGTTCTACACCGTCGAGCGGGGCCCCTTCTTCGGGAAAGCCGCTGAGGGCGTCGTTGATGGGGCTCGACGCCAACGGGGCGCTGCCGTCGTCGGTGAGGGCGGTGCCCAACACGAAGACACCTTCGCGTTGTTCGGCGAGCGTGTCTTCAGAGATGGCGCGGGCCGGCACGCCGGCTGCGCCGCCTGAGCCCACACCGATGACCACTTCGAGGTCGCTGATGGTGTAGGTCAACAGCACGTCGACGGTGCGCACGGCGCCAACGCCGACGAACGAGGCGGTGTCGCCGCTCTCATTGCCAGACAAGTCTTGCACGCCGACGGCGGTGAGGTCGTAGGCCGCGCCGTCGTTCATAGGCGACGTCGTCAACACCACCACGTCCGAACGCGTCGGCGCCCAGCTGGTGTTGAAGGCCGACGCCAGCGTCGTCTCTGCCCCCGAAAAGCGGACGCCCTCCACGATGGGGCCGTTGAGCGTGTAGTTGGTGCCCTGCCCGGCCGACACAGCCTCAACAGGCTCACTCCACTTCACCACCACTTGCGTGGGGGAGATGGCGTAGGCCCACTCCATGGTCGGCGGGTCGAACTCGCCGTATCCGTCGACGTCGACGTCGACGTCACCCGTACCGTTGCCGGCGAGGTCTTCGACGTCGGAGAACGACACACGGTAGGCCGACTGACGCTCTTGTGGCCCCGTGGTCAGCGCCACCGTGCGGTCGCCGTCTTTCAGGCGCACGCCCAGCAAGTCTGGCGCATCGCCATTGGTTCGGTGCGACAGCGAAAACTGCGCCAACGTCACCGACGAAGGGTCAAGGCGTTCATTGAACCGCAACTCCATCGACGTCGGCGACGTTGCCACCGCCGCCGTCACCACGGGGGCATCCTCGTCGACCACCGGGGTGAACGGCACAAACGACGTGGGGCTGCTCAACGTCGCCCGCACCTCGTCGGTGCTGTTGCCGTCGTCATCTTCGACGCCCGCGACGCGCACTTCGTAGCGCGCGGCCAAGGCCATGGCGCCGACGCGCACCAGCAGTTGGTTCGGCAGAGGTGCACCAACGACAACGTCGATGACCCGCAAAGCCACGTCGTCTTCACCGGTGACGGTGACGCTGCCGACGTCGACGGCGGTGATGCGCTCGTCGAACGACAGCAGCACCGACTCGCTGTCGCGGGCAGCCGCTTGCGTGAGCACGGGCCCCTGCTCGTCGACGTCGCCTTCGCGCAGCAGAGGCATGTCCAGCAGTCCGTCGTCGTAGTCGCGCCCTTGGCCGAAGGGCACGTCGCGCCAGGCGCTGATGACGACGGGTGCCAGTTCAACGTCGTCTTCTCCGACGGTGAGGATGACATCTGGCGTTTCGCGTTTGAACAAGACGCCGGGCCCGGGCACGTCTTGCCCGTCGACAGAGAGACGTGCGCCCGCGTAGCTGAGGCCGTCTTGCCCCAACATGGAGCGCGGGTCGACCCGCACCCCGGCAGCGTCGTTGCGCGTCGACAATGCCTTGGTGACGCCTTCGAGCGTTTGGGCTGGGTTCAAGTGGTCGCCTTCACGGCCATGGGCCAGCTTGAAGGCGTAGGTGCCAGGCGGCACGCGAATCGACAGCGTCAACTGTGCGTCGCCCTCGGCGGTGGTGCCATCGTCGACAAACGCGAACCCGGGGACCCCGGCCACGTCGGTGCGGCCCTGTACGCGAAGGTCGGCGCCGTCGAGTGCGCGGGCGTCCTGCATGATGGTTCCCGTGAGGTAGAGCTCTGAGCCGTCCGGCAGGCCCCGCTCGCTGCCGTCGATGCTGGTGAAGGCGTGCTCGACGACGGCGTGAAACGTCACCTGCGTCAAAGACAACGCGCCAAATGGATGCGGCTCTTCGTCGCGCAAGACGTTGCCTGCGAGGTCGAAGACGCCGTCGACGCGGAGTTCGTAGTCGTCGCCGCGCGACTGTTGTCCTGTCACCAAGAAGACGTCGCGGTCGCGCTGGTAGGCGGCGTACACCTCGACGGCAGCGCCCTCGACGTTGCGCACAGCGTAGTTCTGCACGCGCTCGGCGCTGACGCGGTCGAGCACTTCTGAGAAGGTGACGACGACGACTTCGCCGGTCTGCGGGTCGGCCGGGCGCGCGGCCGGGTTCAGCTCCACAATGCTGCCGGGGCGAACGTCGACGACGAGGGGCGGCGTTTGGTCGGGTCCAATCTCCACCTCAACTGCGTCGATGGCGTTCTTTGACAGCGACGCGTCCGCGACGTCCTTGATGTTGACGACGTGGGCGCGCCGGGGGTCGACGCGATCGTGCGTAAGCACCACTTGGGCGCCCACCACTTGCACGGCGACGACGGAGACAGCGTCGTTGGAGGCGTTGGTGAGCAAGTAGTTGCCGGAATCGCCGCCCGTCTGCACGTCGATGTCTTCAGAAAACACCACGCGGGTTTGTGAGCCACTGATGAACTGCGCCGCCACCACACGTGGGGCTTGTTCGTCGTCGGCGCTCACCGTCAACGGCGCCGGACACCGCGTGCACCGGCCGTTCTCGCGGGCTTCGGCGATGCCTGCCGGCGACAGCGTGCCCAACGACCGCAGCTCCTCGACAAAGATGCCGCCGACCAATGCCTCGTCGCCGTCGTCGCCGTCGGGGCCGCCGAGGTCCATGTTGTAGCCGAGGTCGCCGCCGCCGAGCGAAGCGTGCAGGTTCACAAAGTTCTTGTTGCTCGACTCGTCGCCAAAGACGTCGCGGCGCACCACCAAGCAGTCGGCAAGGCCGCTCTCGTTCGACGTCAGCACGTCGTCGACGACGAGAATGCGGGCGTTGCCGGGCCACTCCTCGGTGCCGGTGAAGCCTTCGCCGGGGGAGCCGTTGGTGTATTTGTAGAGCACGCGCATGCCGCGCGGGAGGTCGAGCGCCAAGCTGAAGATGCTGTCGCCAGCCACCTCGTCGCCGCGCGTTCCGTCGTCGACCATCTCGGTGAGGGGGTCGTTGGGCGTCAGGCGCGGACGCAAGGTACCGGCTGAGTCTGGAATGGGGCTGGTGGGGTCGAGCGTGATGCCCAAGAACACTTTGCCCTCTTTGCTCGGCTGGCGAATGAACTGGGGCGCACCGTTGCCGTCTTTGCCGTCGCCGCTCACGTCGACGGTGAACAACACGCGGATGCGGCTCGGGTCGCACACGACGGGCACCACGGAGGCATCGACCGCCGCCTCAAGAGCGGCCAAATAGGTGTCAACGTCGACACCAGCACGGCCCAGCAACGCATCGCTGCCGACGGTGCCGTCGTCGTTGAAGGTGGTTGCGCCGCTGGCGGTGTCGCCCGACAGCAAGATGGTGCGCATCACGTCGTGAAAGGCAGACACGGCGTCGTCACGCTCGGCGTCGGCAGCATTGCTCCACACGTCGTGCAACGTGCCCGTCGGCGTCGACGCCAAGTCGGGTCGGTCGCGTGCCACGTACCGCAGCGCCACCAACGACGCGGCCGTCGCTTCGGTCGACAACGCGCCCACCTCGACCTCGCGCCCTTTGGCCACCTGAGGCACCAACGTCATCAGGGTCAGGTCGCCTGCCGTCGCCACCAACCGCAGGTTGAAGTGGTCTTGCTCTTCGCCCAACTCCAACACGAAGGCGTCGCCGTAGCTGACATCTGCCGATGCAAGCTCAACGTCGTCGACGCTGATCGCGCGCACCGTGAACGGCGCCGCCCCCAACCGACTCTCCAGCTCAATGGGCAAGCCCGTCAGGCGTCCGCTGACGGCCGCCTGGGGCACGGGCGTCGGCTCAAAGTCTTGCAGGGTGACACACGCCTCCAAGCCACACCCCGGCGCGAACGCCAGCAGCAGCAAGGTGGCCATGAGGCGCCCGGTGGTGCTCGTCGTCATCGCGCCTCCAGCTCGACAGACAGGCCGTCACGCGAGACGCCCATCGGCGTGCCCACCGACACCTGGGCGGCTTGGTCGAGTTCGACGACGGCGAAGGTGCCGTTTTCGAGCAGCAGCCGGCGGGTGTCGCTCACCACCAGCGTGAACCGGCTTTGGGGGCCGTCGCCGAGACCCGCCTCGACGAGGTTGAAGTCGACGTTGCCCGCCGCACGCGCTGCGATGGCTTGTCCGCCGGTGAGTTCGACCGGCACCTGCACCGCGGTGAGGGTGCCGTCGACGCCTTCGAGTGCAAAGCGCAACTCGTTGCCCGACGTCGTCACCACCACTGCGCCGTCGACGGGATCGGGGCCGCTGTCAGGGGTGCCGCTGCCGTCGGGGCAGCCGACCAACACCGTCATGCAGGCCAGCACTGCAGCAGAGAAAAACGTCTTCAAGGTCGTGGTCTTCATTGGGCACCTCCGTCGACGTCGCCGTTGGACGAGGCCGCAGCAGGTTCATGCACATCTGCGATGGCGAGATGCAGGTCGAGCACGTTCAACGCGCCGTCGTTGTTCACATCGAGGTCGGCGACGAAGTTCGACTGGGCAATCGCCAAGGCGATGGCGGCGATGCGGTCGGCCTGCTCCGTCGTCGGTGCCGGGCATCCGTCTTCTTGCACCTGTTGCACGTCTTGTGTGGCGGGGCACAAATCACACTCATCGCCCACGCCGTCGTCGTCAAAGTCGGCCTGGCCGGCATTGGCTTGCTGCGGGCAGTTGTCATCTGCATTGCGCACGCCGTCGTTGTCGTCGTCGTCGTCGGGGTTCACCACGCCGCCATCGGGGGCAGGCTCGGGCTCGCCGCCATCGACGCCGGGTTGTGGGTCGGGCTCGTTCCCGGCGTCAGCGTCGGGCTCATTGCCGCCATCGACGGGCTCTTCGCCGGCGTCCACACCCGGCTGCGGGTCGGGTTCGTTGCCCGCGTCGACGTCGGGCTCGACGCCACCGTCCACATCGGGGGTGGGCTCGGGCTCGACGACACCGCCGTCGGGCATGGGGTCAGACGGCTCTTGCGGCTGGCAGGCGTTGGCATCGCCAACACACACCCCGACGGCAAAGAAGTCTTGGGCGTCGGCAGCACCGGTGATCGACTTGGTGATGTGCACACGAACGCCATGCACGCCGTCGTCGAGGTCATTGGCGTCGATGGTCCAGGTGAACACTCGGTCGGCGCCGTCGACGACGTCGGTGTCGGGCGCCGAGTAGCCGTCCAAGAAGCGCTCATTCGACCCTGTGATGGGCGTGGTCCCCCCCAGCGCTTCGCCGTCGAGCAGGAGTCCGACGTTGTCGGGTGCGGTGACATCATCGACGCGCAGCTCGACGTTGAACGTCGACCCCGTCACATGCACCAGGGTGGCGGAGGCGTCGTCGACTTGGGTGCCGTCAGGAAGCGCTTTGTCGACGGCGGTGGTCACCGTGAGGTCAGCGCCAACCCCGCCCGTGAAGCTGAGCACATCGCCGGTGGCGGGCGCACGGTAGGCAAGCGGCGCGTACACCACGTAGCTCGACGACGGACCGTTGGGCACGCCCGTGTAGAACACGCCGAGGTCGGGGATGACGTCGGCGCTGTAGCCGTTGATGGCCAAGAAGTGGTCTTTGGCGTTTTGCACGACGGTGGCGTCGTTGCCGGTGAGGGTCTCGGGGTCGAGCACGGTGACGGTGCGGGCGTACTCCAGCGCGTTGCCTGTGAGGTCGACAAGCTCGGTGCCGGGCGGAAAGCGCGTCAGCACAAACGGACGCTCACCGGCGGAGCTGCCGAACTTGGCCTCGACGTCCCAGCGGTCGTTGAGAATCACGAGAGAGGCTGCGCCATGGCCGTCGACGACGCGCTCGTATGCGTAGGCGTCCGCGTCGACGTAGAGGTTGTTTTGCCCGCCGCGGGCGGCGCGCCGGTGGGCGTTGACCAGCGTCGGCACCACCGTTTGGGGGCCGCCGTTGAAGCTGTCGCCGAGGGCGTCGGGGCGCCCAGAACGCACGAAGCTTTGGTTCGTCCAGTTGTTGCCGTCGAAGAACACGGTGGAGTCGCCGGCGCGGGTCAGCACAAAGGCGTACACCAAGTCGGGGTTGCCGGCGTTGGGGAAGCAGCGGCTGAACTCGGGGTGCGACCAGTCGTTCGTGGTGCGCGACTCATGCACCTGGCACTCGTCGTGGGAGTTGGCGAAGGCCACGCCACTGAGGCGGTTCATGCCGCCGAAGGCGCCGATGTCTTCACAGCCGGCGGGGTTTTGCACCGAGAACTGTCCGATGTCGCCGGTGCCGGTGACCATGTCGTGCAGCTTGAAGAACAGCGGGAAGTCGAGCACGCGCATGCCACTGCGGATGTAGGGCCGCAGTGCGGCGCAGCTTCCGGTGAAGCTCTCGCCGAAGATGGCAGCGTCGTCGATGCCGTCGGTGTCGTCGACGTCGGTGAGGCCGTATTGCTCGTCGTAGGTGTCTTGAATGACCTTGTTGAAGGCGATGGGGTCGCCCGGAAAGTTCTCGCCGTAGAACGTCGGCGGCGCATGTTTGATGGCGTCGAGGCGAAAGCCGTCTGCGCCCACTTCGAGCATCAGCCAGCGAATCCAACGCATCATCATCTCGCGTGGGTCTTCGGCGATGGGCGCGCTGTCGGGGTAGAGGTCGTCCCGCCCTGGATGGCGAATGTACGACGACAGCGGCAAGCCATTCACAGCGTTGTAGCCGTCGATGCTCAGGGCGCCGGTGCTGTCGGTGTGAAAGGCGTCGTCGGTGCCGTCGACGTATTGTTCGATGGCGACGTCGACGAGGCCAAGCAACGCGTAGTTGATGTTGTTGAAGTTGAAGCCATCGTTGCTGTCGAAGTCAGACACCCGCGGCGAGCGCACCAGGTGGGTCTGGCCGTCGAACACCGGGTGGTCCATGGGCGGGCTGTCGGGGAAGGCGAAGGCGTCGCCCAGCGGCATGGCGGCGATGCGCTGCTCGTCGACAAACATGCAGACGTCGACGCCACCGTCGTTGAGGCGAATGGTGCCGCTGTCGTCGTAGACGGTCGCGTACATGCCGCGTCCGATGTTGGTCACCGACGGTTGAAAGGCGCACCAGTCGCACCCCATCTGGCCGCCGCAGCTTTCGTTGGGCTCTGGTTGGTGGGCGGGGAGAAGGTGGAAGTCCCACGGCGACATCCCCGGCCACTCGTCGTTGTCGACCATGTCGAGGCCCATGAGGCCGGTGTTCTCGATGAGGTGGGGGTTGCCGTTGTGGTTCATGACGACGTCGAAGTACACCCGGATGCCGAAGCGGTGGGCGACGTCGACGAGGCGCTTGAGGTCGTCTTTGGTGCCGTAGCGGGTGGCGACGGTGCCGCGGGCAAACTGGTCGCCGATGTCGAAGCGGTCGTACAACGCGAAGCCCACATCGCGTTTGCCTTCGGTGCCCTTGGTGGGCGGCGGCAGCCAGATCGCGCCGTAGCCGGCGGCTGCGATCTCCGGCATCCGTGCCTCCACCTCGGCCCACGGCGTCTCAAACAGTTGGAGAATGGCCTCAGCGCGGACGGCCGGCGCCCCCAGCAGGATCAACCCACACAACAACAGAGAGGTGACCGATGATCCCCAACGTGGGCGAGCTTGTCTCTCGGCACTGTCAGTGACACGTCTGGCAAGTGTACGTCCACCATGGGCACTTTCACAGCAACCAGCTGTTTCACAAGCAGTTTCACAAACGGCGGCGAGGTCTTGGTGGAGCCCCATCTCTCCTCCTTCTGCGTTGGATGCGCTTTCGGCGTCGATGGTCGGTGTCCGACATCGTGGGCCAAGGTATGGGCGGTTTGCCCAGCAAAATGAAGGGGGGTGCCACCTGAAAAAAGCGCCATAAATGCAGAGACCTGAAAGCACCACAGCCATGGCAAGACCTCACCTGCCGCTCTCATAAACGGCTGACATCCCAATTGTTTCACCCACGTTTCGCGCTGCGTCGTTTTTACACGATTGATGCCTATTTTATCTTTTTACGCCAGCCGCTCATAAAGCAGCAAAAAGTTTGCGCATTCCCCCTTGCCGCGCGGTGAATGCAGAGCCACAACGCCACCGTCGCACCCGGGGAGGCATGAGGCTGCGGCCCACCTTCCCTGCGAACCACTGAACCTGCCGCACCGTCGGCGCCGGGAGTCTCCATGCGCAAAGCACGTCTTGTTTCCAAGCAAATGCAAAACACCCTGCTGGCTCTTTCTTTCGCCTCCACCTCGCTTTTGGCGGGTGCGGCCTTCGCCGGCAAAGTCAGCTTTCAAGACCCCAAAGGCGACGACAACGGCCCCGGCTCCTACGAGTACCCCTCCAAGCCCGTGTACGAAAAAGGCGCCTTCGACCTGCGCTCCGTCGAAATCAAAGAGAAGGGCTCCAAGATCGAGATCACCGTCGAGATCGGCACCACCGTCAAAGACGCCTGGGAGTCGAAGCGCTGGCCCACGCCCGGCAACGGCTTCTCGGTGCAAATGTTCCAAGTGTACGCCGACACCGACGGCAAAAAAGGCTCCGGCCACGACAAAGCGCTGCCCGGCATGAACGCCAAATTCGCCGACGACTCCCGGTGGGAGAAGGTGTTCATGATCTCGCCCCAGTCGAACAAGCGCGTGTCGTCTGAAGTGAAGCAGAAGGCCAAAGAGTTCGCCAACGACGTGGTGCTCCCCAAAAAGGTCGTCGTCCGCGGCAAGAAAGTCATCGCCACCTTCGACAAGAAAGCCTTGGGCGGCAAAGTCGAACAGACCGGCTGGCAGGTTCTGGTGGGCTCCAACGAGGGATTCCCCAAGGGCAAAGACCTCCTCAGCCGCAAAGTGAACGAATACCCTGGCGGCGACCGCTTCGGCGGGGGCACCGACGGTGACGTCGACCCCCATTTCGTCGACTGCCTCGCCGGCAAAGGCAAGGGCGGTGACGACGAGAAAAAGGCCCAGCACGACATGCTGAAGTTCGACGAAAAGGCCAACAAACAAGCTGAACTCGTCATGGTCCGCAAATGATGTCCAGCGTCTGACGACGACGGCGTGCCCTCTCTGCGGCACGCCGTTTGCGTTGGATGCGCCACAGGCAACGTTGCCCCTGCTTGACGACGCCCCCTGATGACGACCCCTGATGACGACGTTGGTTTCTTTTGACGTCGACGGACGGCCCCATGCGCTCGGTGTTCTCCTTCTCTTTGCCGCTTGCCATGTCGACGACGCTGCTGGCGTCGGCCGCCCTGCCCGCCTTTGCCCAAGACAGCGAGGGCGCCGACATGGCAGCACCAGTGGACGTGGCAGCACCAGCAGACGACGACGCTTCGGTCTCTGACACTGCAAACGTCGAGCCCCCCGCCGTCGACGACGCGCCGCCAGGGGCCGAGTCGACTGCCGCCGAACCCACTGACGGCGAGTCAAGCGACGCAGAAGCTGCCGAGCCTCCCTCTCCACCGCCTCCCCCGCCCCCGTCGTCGACGGGCGACGAAGAGCTCGACGCCTACATTGAAGCGCGGGTGCAAGCAGAGCTTGACCGGCGGTTGGCGTCGGCATTTGACGACAAGCTCGACGAGAAACTGCAACAGAAGAAAGAAGACGGCTTCTTCGACGTCGACTGGACGAAGATGCCCATCTCCTTCGACCTGCGCGGCGACTTCTTCACCAAGTTTCTCACCCGCAACAACGCCTCCGGTGGATGCGTCTCCTACGGCAACCCCGCCCCCGAGGGCGACAACTTCTCAGGCGACAACGGCATCTGCTCCGAGCTCGGCCTGACCATCAACGGCAAGGTCTCTGAGTACGTCGACATGGGCGCCCGCCTGCAAAGCCGCTACGGCGCCCAATGGGCCAACTGGTGGGAGAACGGCGACGAGAAAGCCCGCGTCGACGGCAGCGGCGAGTCCCTCGGCCTCAACCACGCCTCCTACATGCAGCTGCGCGGCATCTACTTGCGTGCCCGCCTGCCGATTCCCTTCCTCGACAACGTGCACATTGGCGCCACCGACCTCGCCATGTTCAACGCCTGGACCGTCGGCAAAATCCGCTTCACCGAACGCGACAACGCCCGCGCCGTGCTCCTCAACGGCAGCTTCGGCGACTTCGCTTCGTTCACGGCCGCCCGCGTCAGCCTGCCCAAGCTCTTCGCCGGGCCCGGCTACAACACCGGCATCGACGACGCCAACATCGCCAACCCCTTTTGGGAGCGCGACGCCGTCTACGCGTTGAAGCTGCGCTCCGACTACCTCGAGTGGTTCAGCGTCGAAGGCATCGCCAGCTATGTGCTCGACGAAGAGGCCGACCTCGACGACCCCGACGCCATCGGCTCCACCAACACCCTCGACAACAAAGACGGCGTGGTGTTCACCAACGCCCGCTACCAGAACGTCAACGCCACCTTGCAAGTCGAGAGCAACTACATCGACTGGCTCGGCTTGAAGTCGCTGTTTGGCTATTCCTACAGCCGCACCCACCCCGACCTCGTCTTCAACTCGGTGTCGGGCGCCCAAGGCTTCACCCCTGTGCCCATGGGCGAGCACCACGGGTACGCCATCGTCGCCCGGGCCAACGTCTACGACCCCCTCGACTGGGGCCTGGAGCTGGCCTTCGAATACTTCAACATCGGCGCCGGCTGGGTGTCCGTCGTCGGCCAGCGTCGAGAAGGCGACGTCTTGCTCACCGACGGCTTTCTCGACGGGCAGCTGCCGACCCTCAACATCGCCAACGAGTTCATGGACTTCAACGAAGACTTCTACGAATCCATCGTCGGCTGGCACGGCGCCACCGCCACCTACAAATGGGACATCTCCGACGTCACCCTCGGCGGCGAACTCACCTACATCGACTACAACACCGACACCGGCACCACCCCCCGCGACACCGACGAGACCTTCCCCGACTTTCTGTACACCGACGGCATGACCGACGACGAGTTCTTCAACTTCGCCAACACCAACGACCGCGGCCGCGACCCCCGCAGCGTCTACAAGAAGCATCAAAACCGCATGACGTTCATCGTCGTCAACCAGGGCAGCTACACCCTCGACGTCTTCGATGGCATCGTGTTCAAAGCGAAGCAGAAGACCATCCTCGACCTCGACCAGCGCGACCAAACCAACAGCGCCGACGACTACCTCGGCGTGTTGACCTTCAACAACGTCGCCGTCGCCACCCCGCTCACCGACGAGCTCAGCTTCGAGCTCGGCGCCGAGGTCGGCTTGTGGTTTGAACAACACCGCTCGGGCGACACCCTCAGCGGCTACCCCAACTACACGACGATTCGCCCCAAGGTGTACTCCGACTTGCGCTACACCTACGGCGGGCTGACGTTTTGGTACCACATCGAATACATCAACAAGCTCGTCGACGTGAGCACGGGCGACGGCCTCCCCGACCTCGCCTCGGTCTTCGATCCGCACGACAACCCACGCGACTTTGCCTACTTCAACGTGGTGCGCTCCATGGCCATGGTCACGGCGTCGTTCTGACGTCAGGCGCTGGTCGCGCGCGGCGACCACCGTCCGACGTACTGCAGCACGCCGTCGTCGACGTCACGCCGGGTCAATTCAAACTCGCCGTCGGTGCCGGTGATGACAAAGAAGGCCCCGAACGCGCCGATGAACCCCTCGGGGTAGCCAGGCGTGAAGAACGCCAACGGCAAGTCGTGAAACTCGACGTTGACCTCGCGTCGCTCCGAGTCGTTGTCGACGACGACGCGTCCTGCATTGCGGTAGACGTTGCTCCAGCCTTTGGGCATCCAGGTCAGGTAGCGGCCTGGGTCTCGACCAAACAGCCGCACCGCCCCCTGCACCATGGGGCCGAAGAGCTTGCCCTCGAAGTTGCGCAGCGTCGCGTCTTTCACCATGCGCACCACGCCGTCGACGCTGTGGTGGTTCAGCACCACCTCGTTGAAACGGGCGTCTTCTTCGAGGGGCATCCACGCCAATCGGCTCCGGGCGTCAATGGCGTCGACGTAGGCGGCCCCCAAATCGTCGAAGACGGGCTGCGAAAACGTGGCCTCCGCGTTGCGCAGGGCGGCGAGTTTGTTGTGCATTGATGCCACACGATACACGGGCTCTTCGGCGTCCATCCCCACTCCGCGCCGTCGACGTCTTCCCGTCGACGAGAGTCGTGTACACCGCTTATGCCTGTCTGTCCTTGGATGTCGGCCACTGCGCCACCAACTCCAACATGCGCTGCGCAGCGTCCGCCTGCCCGATGGAGATGGACCCTTCTTTGTCGGTGATGTCGAAGAACACTTCGAAGCCGCCGGCCAAACCGTCGGCGTACCCCGGCTCGAAGAACGCCGCCGGCGCGTCGACAAACGTCAGCGAGCATGTGCCGGCGTCGCTGTCATTGTGGACGACCACGTCGCCCGCATTGCGAAACATCTGGCTCCACCCTTTGGGCACCCACGTCAGGCACTTGCCGGGGTCTTTGCCGAAGATGCGCAGAGCGCCTTTCACCATAGGCCCAAACAGGGTGCCTCTGAAGTTGCGGGCCACGCACTCGCGGGCGATGCGGCGCCCGCCCTGTGGGCCATGCTCGTCGACGAGGATGCGGCTCAGGCGCACATCGTAGTTGATGTCGATCCACGCAAGCGGGCTCATGGCTTCGACTTCGTCGACGTAAGCCTGCCCCAGCTGCGCCAGCACCGGACGCTTGAATGCGTCTTCGGCCTCCAGCAGCGACGCCAGTTTGTTCTTCATCGATGTGCCGCGGTACACAGCGCCGTCAGCCATACAACCCCCGTCGACCCCATCGTAGAAACAGGGCGCTGCGCACGCCAGTGACGTCGACGTCACACCGCAAACGGCGACACTCAGCTGTCTCGCAGCACGCACCCGGCCCGCAACGGATGAGGTGGCACACAGCCTTCTTTGAACGGCCCGCGAATGCGTCCTGACTCCACCTCATGTTCGACCTCTTGGCGTTCGAGGTTCATGGCGCGGCCAATGGCGTCGTGCAGCTGGGGCTCGACAATGAAGTGTGCGGAGTGGGTGACGACGGGGAGAAACCCGCGTTTGATTTTGTGCTCGCCTTGCGCGCCGGCCTCCACGAGGTCCATGCCATGCACGATGGCGTGCTCGAGGAGCTGGTAGTAGCAGAGTTCGAAATGCAGCTGCTCTTGGCGACGTCCACGGCCTGCGTGCAGGGCCCCCCAATACCGGCCGTAGATGTGCTGCTCCGACGTGAAACTCAACGCCATGGCCACCAACGCGCCGTCGTCGTCGCGGGCGGTGTTGACGAGGGCGTCTTGGCCGCCAGCGCCGGCGAGGCCGTCAAAAAAGGCGCGGGTCAGGTAGGCCTGGCCCCATTTGCGGTCGGTGGTGGAGCGGTAGAGCTGAAAGAGGCGCTCGTAGTCGCCTTGGTGCAGGGCGCCTTGGCGCACACGTTCAACCAACAAGCCACTCTCGTCGACGACACGACGTTCTTTGCGAATCTGCTTGCGGTTCTGCGACCGCAGCTGCGCCAAGAAGGCGTCGACGTCGTCGTAGTGCGGCTGATCGTTGCGCCAGTGAAACTGATGGGTGGCCCGTCTGAAGAAGCCGGCGTCTTCAAAAGCGGCAAGCTCGTCGTCGAGGCAGAACAACACGTGCACGCTCGACGCCTTCAGCTCGGCAGCCGCGGCCTTCAGCCCTTCGGCCAGCAGGGCTTTGACGACGTCGCCATCGGCGTCGGGGTGCAGCAACAACCGCGGCCCGGTCGCCGGCGTGAACGGAATGCCGACGACGATCTTCGGGTAGTACGGCACGCCCATGCGCTCGATGGCGTTGGCCCACGACCAGTCGAAGATGTACTCGCCGTAGGAGTGCTCCTTCAGATACGTCGGGCACGCGCCCAGCAGCTTGCCGTCGTCGTCGTGCACCAGCACATGCAGCGGATGCCACCCCGAATGCTGGCCGGTGTCGTCGTCGAGGCCGACGGAGCCGCTGTCTTCGAGAAGCTTCAAGAAGTCGTATTGCACAAAGGGGTGGCGCCCCAGCACCGACGACGAGGTCAGAGCATTCCAGTCGTCACGGTCAACGTGATGGAGTCCGTCAATGATGCTGAGCTGCATGCGGGCCAACGTAGTTTCTTTGAACAACGCCGCAAGTTGTCGACGTGGAGGGGAGCTGGAGGGCGGCGCCTGGGCGGGCGTGATGCGTGTCAAGCGTAGTCTAGTTGACGGATGCAAGCCGAGTGTCCCGCTTGCTTTCGTACGACATGGACAACGGATGCACCTCTCTCGTCGACGGTGTCGCGCTCCTGCACACCCAGCCGTGGCCGCCATTGCCCAGCCGGGCATTCTCGGTGGCGCACTCGACCACCTGCTGCAGACCCACGGCCCGTACAAGCTGCTCGACCACTGGAAGCAGGGAGAGTTTCACCATGACGTCGTCGTCGAGGTTGCGCCGCTGGCGGACGCTCCCGGCGCCATCGTGGTCATCGCCACCAACTGCAACGGCGGCGTCAAAGAAGTCCTTGCGTTTGACGTGGTGCCCGACCGCTATGCACTCTGGAACGCGCGGTGCCCCGACAATGCCGAATTTGAGGGGGAGCTGCCGCCTCTGAAGGCCGGCGTGCGCACCTGGCGTCACTTCGATCCGTGCCTGCTTCTCGTCGACGACGCCCGCTCAGAAATCAAGCCGGAGCACCGGGTGCGGATGCGTGGCGGCGGCTGGCGCATGAAAGACGACGGCGAATAGAGGCTACAGCCCCAAGCGTGCCCGATACGCCGACGGCGTCGTCTCGGTGTGCGCCTTGAAGAACTTCGAGAAGTTGGTCGGCTCCTCAAAGCCGAGTGCGTAGGCGGCGTCTTCGACCAGGTCGTGCTCGACGAGGGCGCGCTTCGCCTCCAACAACAGCCGCGCCTGCAACACCTCCTTGGCGCCCTGCCCCAGATGCACTTGACAATGCCGGGTCAGCGTTCGCGTCGCACAGCCCAGCTGGGCGGCGTACCAGCCGACGCTCGTCTGGTGGGCCACGTGCTCGTCGAGCAGCGCCTCGTAGCGCTGCACCACCCCCGACACAGCTGAAGGCTGCAGCGTCGGCGCCGTCGACGCCAAGGCGAACGCCGCCTGGGCCAGATGAAGCACGGCGGCTTGGCGCGCCGACGTCGACCTCTCTCTGGCGTGTCCGACTTTCATCACCTGCTGCACCAGCCGCCGCAGAGCAGCCGCATCGACATCTGGCAGCCGCCCCCGGCCGGTGTTGCCCGTCACCGGGCGCCCGCGAAACCCGCGCCGCACCAGCACCTGGTGCCCGTCCATCTGCAACGACGACCGATAGGCGTGCACCTGTCCAGCGTGCAAGACGAGAACATCGCCGGCCACCACGTTGACCTCGACACCGTCCACCATGTGCACGCCCCGGCCGGACGTGAGCACCAACAAGACATCAAATCCCAGCCGGTGAGGGGCCGTCAACGACGGCAGGTCACGGCGGCGCAGCGACGCCAGCGTCATGGCCTCCGCATACAGAGCATTTGCGTTTCCGTCCGGGGCGAATTCGATGTCGGCAACGTCGCGCAGCATGTCTGATTTTTATCACCACTCGCGTTGTTTCACACCTGGTGTTGAAGGGTTGCAGGTGGTGTGCTGCTCCACATTGGAGGTTCCCATGCGTCGCTCACTGTTCTGGCCCGCCGTTGTCTTGCCCACTCTGTTGCAGGCATGCGCCTCGACCCCGTCGACGACGTCGCCTTCTGACACGCCTCCCCAGACGTCGCCGCCAGTCGCGCACGCTCTGCCCGCCGCCACCTGGACGACGACCTCTTTCGGCGATGACCTTCAGGTGCACACGTTGATGGGGCCCGAAGAGGTTCTCGCCGTCACCTCCCATGTGGTTGAAACGTCGGGCCACCTCGTCGTCATCGACACCCAGCTCACCACGCCGCACGCGCAACAGCTCGTCGCCAAGGTGAAGCAGCTGCAAAAGCCACTGGCCCGTGTCGTCGTCAGCCACGGCCACCCCGACCATTACTTTGGCGTCGGCGAGGTCGAACAGCTGGGGGTCGCCGTCGAGGCATTGCCGGCAGCACGCGCCCACATGCGTCGCCGGTTCAAAGCCCACCAGGCGGGGCACAAGAAGATGGAAGGCGACGCCATCCCCGACGTCATCCGCCTCCCCAGCGCCGACGTCGAGCTTGGCGCCTTCACCCTCGACGGTGTCGACTTCGTCGTCGAAGAAATCGGCCGCGCCGAAGACGTCGAGCAACTCATTGTGTGGCTGCCCCAACACAAAGCACTCATCGCGCAAGACTTGGTGAGCAACGGCTACCACGCGTTCTTTGGCACCGGCCGCGTCGATGGCTGGCGCGGCATCCTCGACGAGCTTGCCGCCCGTCAGCCCAACGCGGTGTTCGCAGGGCACGGCCCTGTGGGCGACGCCTCGCTGCTGACGTCGACGTCGTCCTATCTGGCGCAGGCGCAAGACCTCGCCGACGCCGCCACCTCGCAACAAGGGCTCGTCGACGCTGTGTTCGCCGCCTTTCCCGAACGCAAGGGGCCGTTCTTGGTGGAGATCTCCGCCGTCATCCTGTTTCGCGACCGCGCCCGTGCCCAACAGCCTCTGGCAACGGGTGCGCAGCAGGCACCGTGACGTCGACGACGCAGGTGTGCTAGCACGGCGTCATGCAAAGACGTCTCCTCCCTGCTCGTGTCCCCCTTGCCTCCTCTGTCGCTTGCTTGGCCGTCGTCGCCGGCCTCATCGCACCGGGTGCTGCGGCCGATGAAGGCATGCCCAGCTCGGCACCGGCGTCGGCCCCGGCCGTCGACGACAATGCAGCCGCGACACAACCCGCCGCCACGCAACCTGCCGGCACAGATGCAGCCGGAGACGCCACCCCCGCGTTGACGCCTGCATCCACAGAGGCCTGCCCCCAGAAGGCCGAAGAGACGTACATGTTGGGCCTGCCCCTCAAGCTGCATGGCGGGCTCAACTTGCGCACCGACCTGGGCGTGCACCCGCTGCGCATCGACTTCGGCGCGCAATACGGCCCCCTCGACATCACCGTCGTCGTCGACCCGATGTTTCCCATCGACAACCAGTTCTCCTCTGACCTCCTCGTCGCCTGGCGGTTTGACCTTGGCATCGCCCCCATCGCCGGCTGGCGCATGACCGCCATCGGCCTCGCCGGCGGCCCGCAGCTGCAGCAAAACCTCGTCGCTGGCGTTGGCATTGACCTCCCCGAGTTCTTTGGGCTCGTGCGCGGCCAGCTCGGGCTGGAGATGGCCGCTGTCGTCGTCAAACATGGCGGCGGCCTGCCCACCGAGATTCTCAGCTTCGAGAGCGCCCGGCACTACCTCGACCTGCTCAACTTCGGCATGTTCGCCCGCTACGAATTCGCGGTGACGCTGTGATGCGCCTGTTTCCCACCGTTCTTGTCGCCCCGGTTCTCGTCGTCACGGCCCTCACGGCAACGGCCTGCGTCAACCGCACCGAGCCCTTGGTCATCTGCCACAACTCCAATTGTGAAGAACCGCCTGACCCATCCTCCGACGACACCCTCGAAGCCATGGAAGCCTCGTTGTCGCTCGTGCGCGACGACGGCGCCCCTCTCGTCGACGGCATCGAGCTCGACCTTTTCTGGTTTGGTGAAGAAGACGTTTGTCTTTACGCCCACGACCTGTCGCATGGCAGCGACGTGCCCACCGCCGCTGAAGGCATCGCGGCGCTCATCGACGTGCTGCAAAACCGCGACACCAGCCGCCTGACGCGCAAAGAAGGCGCCGTCTTTCAAGTGTTCTTGGAGCTCAAGGGCCACGTCGGAGAGTCCAAGTCCGACAAGCACAGCGACGAGCAGCGTGCCGCCCACGCCGCCTGCGCCCTCGACGGCGTCGAGCAACTCGAAGACGCCGCCAACGAAAACGGCTGGAGCCTGGCCGTCACCCTCAACTCCTTCGACCCGTTGCTTATCCAAGCCCTGAACCAAGACGGACGCATCGACGCGCTCCGCAGCCGCGACCAGGTGCGGGTGCGTCTCGGGGGCCTGTTCGGCGTCCCCGCCCCCCTCGACAGCCAGACGCTGCCCTTGTCGGAGTGGCCCGACAGCCTCAACCTCGACATGGCGAGCGTGCACCCCCATTGGATTCGCCAAGGCCATCTCGAGGTCTTCGACAGCCGCGGCTACGACGTGGCGTTTTGGATGTTCACGCAGGTGCCCGAAACCCTCGCCAGCATCGAGCGCTATGAGCCCGAATGGATGGTCACCAACGAGAGCATCACCATCGACCGCTGGCTCCGTCGCTGAGCCCTTACAGCTGGTGCAAGACGGAGTCGGGCCGCTGTGGGTCGCGCCACTGCACCAACAACGCCGTGGCTTCAGCGGTGCGCCCCAGCTTACGCAGGCATCGGATGCGGTCGACGAGGACGAGGTCGAACCCGTCGCTGACGTCGTCGAGGAGTTCGATGTTCTCGGTCTGCCGCTCTGCGGCCTCAAGCGCCACCTGCCAACGGTTGTAGCGCATGGCACTGCGTCGGATGTCGTCGTCGAGCATGAGGTCTGACGTCCACATGAAGCGGCCGTAGGGCGAGATGCTCGTCTCCCCCGCGGCCAAGCGGTCACGCACCTCCTGCAGGTGCTGCAGCCCACCGTCGACGTCCCCGTCCGCGCACATGTCGTGCACCCGGCTCAACAAGCGGTCGCGCGGGCGCAGGTCAAACCGGGTGCGCAACAGCCACACCACAGGCGTAAGCAGCACCAACAGCATGCCCCGCAGCGCCATATGCAGGGTCACCTTCCAGTTGGCGTCGTCGGTGTCGATGCCAAAGGTCAGCACCGCCACCAATGGGTGCTCGTCGTGCAGGCGCATGGAGGACCTCCCGCCGTCAAACAAGGCACTTGGTTCGGTTGGGGCAAGAGTACGACGCATCCGTCGATCGCGCCGACAACGCCGTCACCCCTCACAGGAATCTGAGACCTTCCACCAGCCGCCTCCAGCCAACGGCCATGCGGTTGTGCGGCTGGCGCGCTGCTTGCTGTGTCCTCTGCATCACCCCAGGAGGACCCATGCCCCGTCTCGCCCGTTCGCTCTTCGCCGCCGCCACCCTCGCCCTCGCCGTCGGCGCCGCCGCTTGCGGTGACCCCAATGGCTGCGACCAACGCGGCGACCTCGTCGTCGACGACGTCGCCCTCCCCGACGCCATGGTCGGCGAAGCGTACGATCAGGAGGTCCCCATCTCGGCAGCAGGGCTCGCCACCGTCGCCCTCGACGACGACGCCACCCTGCCCGACGGCCTCGACCTCGTTGAAGACGAAGGCGACTTCTTCGTGCGCGGCGAAGCCACCACCGTCGTCGACGACCACATCACGCCCCTCGCCGGCACGGAGTTGTCGACCCAATGTGCCGGCCGCCGCACCACCTTCGACGTCGTCCTCTCCGTCGTCGAGGCCTTGCCGCAATAAGGCGCTGAAGACGCCTTCACCGCCACCCAGAAAAACGCCCCCGCCGCAAGTGCGATGGGGGCGTCTTTTTGCGCTACTCCGACTCGAGTTCGGTGTTCCAGTAGCTGGCGGTCACCGGATCCAAGAACGGCAGCCACTCTTTGTAGGGCACCTTGCCCATGAAGGGGGTCAGCGACGACCACGAGGGCCGCTTGGGAATCTTCAGAAGCCTCATGTTGGCTTCGTCTGGGGTGCGGCCCCCCTTCTTCAGGTTGCACTTCACGCAGGAGCACACGATGTTCTCCCAAGTGGTGCGGCCGCCTTGCGAGCGGGGCACGACGTGGTCGAGGTTGAGCTGCTGCCGCGGAAACCGCTTGGTGCAGTATTGGCACGTGAACTGGTCACGCAGGTAGATGTTCTGACGGCTGAACCTCACGTGCACCCGAGGGATGCGGTCGTAGGCCTGAAGCACGACGACGCGTGGAATCTTCAAGGCCACGGCGGGCGTGTGGATGACGTCTTCGCCGAGGTCGGCCCGCAACTGGGCCCAGCTTTCGTAGTCGAACGAATTGAAGGCTTCGTCGAGGGCGCGGGCGGCACCGGCGTACAACAGACCAAAGGCGCGTTCGACGCCAGTGATGGCAACGGGCTGGTAGTTGCGGTTGAGGACAAGAACTCGGGCGTCTATGTGGCTGCTCATCTTTCATCTCCCCATGGGGGGTGTCGGCTTGGATGTACGCATCATCTGCACATGTCAGACAACTGCATACACTTTGTCTTGACGCGGCTGATGCCGCAGCTGCACAACACGGTAAAAATGCTGCACAACAATCGTCAGACCCAAACGCTCCCCACAAGTGAAGTGTAGTCAAGGCCCGACTTGGGTGCCACGTGCGTCAGGCACTTCTCAACAAAGGGCCTGATGACTGTCGTGCAAAGGCAAAAATTCGCCCCCAAGCGACGGTTGACCTGCACGCTGTCGACGTGGACGACCGAATTGACGCTTCACGCCACGAAAGATTCACCACCTGACTCAAAAAGTTTGTGTTTCCAGGATGTTTCACAGGCGTTGCCATCTGTTTTGCTTTGCGCACGCCCGCATGCGCACGCTCAGTCAAACCAGCCCCACACGCTCCACTCCCCCACCTCGTCGTCGTGGGCGCCCAGCGCACGGCGCCCATCGCGGGTGAAGAGCACGGCGTAATCGCGACGGTAGGGCACAAAGTGCTCGTCTTCGCCTTCGAGCAGCGCGAACGGCTCCACCTTCTCCAAGTGCACCGCCAGCGACGACAGCGACACCGGCTGGGGCAACATGTGCAGCGGCCAGGGCCATCCGCCCAAGAAGCGGCCGTTGCGCGCCAAGGTGTCGAGACGCTGCTGCGGCGTGCTCGGCCCCGCCCGGGCGTCGTTCACCTGCTGCCCGACGAACGAGTCGCTCCAACACAGCGTCGTCATCTTCTCAGGCAGCGGATGCGGCACATCGCGCAAACACCCCACATGCTCCTCGCCCAGCTCGGCGACCAACTCGGCGAGCAGGCCCACCAACGCCCGCGGCGGCAGGCGTCCGGCAGTGAAGGCGTCTTGTTGGGTGAGCACCACGTCGGCGGTGTGCACCACGCGAAACCGCAAGGCCACCACCTCGGGGCGCAGCCCGGCCAGCAGCTCCTCGTCGCGCATCACGTCTTGCACCGCCTGGCGGTGGGCGCTTTTGTGGGCCTCTTTCTCGTCGTCAGGGACGGGGATGCCCTTCGACGACAAGTGCGCCAAAAACGCGGCGACGATGTCGGATGGCAGGTGCAGCGGCGACGGAAACTGCAGCACGAAGTTCGACTCCACAAAGGTCTGGTGCGGCCGCTGCAGGCGAAATTGCACCTCCAACGTCGACACCCGTTTGCGCAACGCCGCCAACCGCGCGCACACCCGCTCGACGAGAGGGCGCGCCAAAAACAGCAGCGGCTCCACCTCGCTCACGGCAAAGTCGAGTTCGACCTTCTCAAAAATGCTCTCGGGCGGCTGGATGCCCAACAGCGGTTCGTCGTCGTGCAGCTGCAAGAAGTCGAGGGTGTCTTTGGCCTCTTTGTGCAGCCGTTGGGTCAGACCCCGGCTGCTGAGCCGGCGCAGGTGGGCCACGTCGCGCACACCCAACGCCCGCAGTTTTTCGGCGAGCTCGTCGCTGAGGCCCAGCACGTCGACGTGCAGACGGGGGATGTCGACGTCCGACGCCACATACCAGCCCTGCGGATGCGAGCGCTGCGCCAAGGTGCGCGCCACCGCCAACGCCCGACGTGGGCCATGGGCGCAGCCGACATAGCAGCGGTGCCCCAGGCTCAGCAGCAGGCGATGCACAGCCGCAACGTGCACCTCTGCCGCGCCCGGCAGCCCCGTCAGTTCGAGCAACAGCGCGCCATGGCTGTGGGTGGCATTGCTGCCCGGCTGCACCACCGGCGTCAGCTGCAGACACAACTCGGCCAAAAACAGCAGGTGCTCGTCGACGACGCGCTCGTCTTGCACCACCACATGCAGCGATGGCGAGATCTGCTGCGCGTCCATGACGCGCATGGGCGGCACCACCCGCAAGGCCCGCAAATCACAGGTGGCGTCTGCGATGCGGGTGACATTGCGCAGGGCAAACGGACGCCCTTTGCTGTGGCTGTCGTCGACGACGACGACGGTGTCACGCCAGGCCTCGGTGGTGTCTGTCGGTTGCGTCTCCGCATGGGGCGGTGGCAGCCCTCCCAACAGCTCCAACGCCAGCCGGGGAAAGAGCACGGCTGCCACCCAGCGCTCTTTCTCGGCCAACCGTGGCGTCAGCTGGGTGGCGTCTGGCGATGTCTCAGCAGCAGTCGTCGTCGTCGTGACCGACGCTGAAGGAGGGGATGCTGAGGGAGATGACGTTGCGGGTGGGGGCGGAGGCGCCTGCCAGAAGTCGAGCTGCCCAGCAGAAGCTGGCGCGGCGCCTCCTGGGGCTTGAACGCCCTCCAGGGCACGACGTCCTCGACGATGGCGCATTGCTCACTCCACGACCTTGTCGAAGCCCTCACCGAAAACGACGACGACGGCTTTGCGGCTCAGGACGTCCTTCTTCTTTGCGCTTCAACGACAGCGGACGCGCCCGCTTCGCCGGCGGCTGCTGCCGCGCCCACAGCCCCGCCTCGAGGTGTTGGGTGAACGGCGGCACTGGCAGACTCCCCAACATGCCCTGCCGATGGCGTTGCACCACCACCACGCTTTCGGCGCATTTCTCGTCGAGCAAGGCGTGTTTTTGCAGAGCATACGACGGCGGCGCATGCAGCCCGGCCGACGCGCTCTGCGCTTCGTTCTCATCGCCCTCTTCGACGTCGTCGTCTGCCGGCCGCACCCACGCCCGCGCCGCCACGCACAGCCCTTGTGGCCGCTTGGCAAAAGGAGACGTCAGCACGAAAAACGTGCCCTCCACGTCTTCGGCCGCCAGCGCCAGGCGCCGCAACGCCACCCGCCAGCGGTGCAAGTCGTTCACCTGGGTGGCGTCGATGAGCATCCCCCAAAAGGCCCCACTGCGGGCCGCCCGCACGGCGAAACGCGGCAGATCCGCCAACGGCGGACGCAACACCAGCAGCTGGTGCAAAGGCACCCCCAACTGCATCACCGCCGCCGCCTGCAAAGCCCCTCCAGCGTCGTGGGGCGACACCACACACAGCCACCCCTGGTGCTGTCGGCGTGCCAACCCCTGGGCCAGCAGCCGCAACGCCAGCGAGTGCGCGCCCACCCCCGCTTCGCAGTTGAGCTCCACACAGGCCCCCGACAGCAGCAGGGTTTGCACCAAAGGCTGCAGGCCCGGCGTCTCCTGCGGCGTCTCCACCTGCGCGCCATCGCCGTGGTGCAGCTGCTCCGCCAACGCCAGCCGCAGCCCGCGCGCGCGCAGTTGCTGTTGCAGTTGGTGCAGCAGAGCTTGGGACGCCCCCAAGGGCGCCTCCCCCGACTGGGCGTCGGCAAGCGCAAGAACAGACATACGACCTCTGGCTAAAGCGATCTCTGCCACCACCATACTGAACAAATTTTCAGCCCGCATGTTCTTCTGCCATTCGCCTCACTCTTGCATTCACCTGTTTTCAAAGTATTTTCCACACATTTCGAAGCGACAAACTCTGCGAAAACGCCGTGGCTTCAACGCTTTGCGCGTTCGTCTCTGGCGCGTCGTTTTTTTCGCCAGGGCGGCAACTGCATCAATGTTCGTGGGACGTGCTGTACCCTGCCCTCATGCTTCTGCACGTGCTCCTGCTGTCTGACGCCGCGGTCTTCACCCCTCCTTTGCATCCGCCCAGCCTCGATGCGGAGGGCTTCATTCATTGTTGCCACCCGCACCAACTGCAGGACGTCCTCACCCGCCATTTCCATGGCCACGACGAGGTCATGGTGCTGCCCATCGACCCCCAACACCTCCCGACGGGGCTCCGCGTGGTGGATGAAGACCTCTACGGCCACGGCGCCTTCCCCCACATCTACGGTGAAGTCCCCGCCGCCGCCCTGGGCCCCATGCGCCGCTGCAGCACAAAAAACCGAGTCCCCCCGACTGGTGAGACACCCTGAACGGGGCGCACCGGTGGCTTTTGGGCCCCTGGACCCGCATGTCGTGCATCACATTGATGCAGGACCTGCTCGCACCTCTGGCCCACGAGGGCGCTGAGACACCTCCAAACGGAGACACTGTGGGCATCTTGCCCACATCCCAGCACAAGGTGTGACTGAATTTGAGGCACAATCCCGCCACATGTCGACAGGATTCGACGCACTTTTGCCTCTGGGTGGGTGAAAAAGTGCAGAATTTAGCCTGAATTCCACGAACTCGACTTCGAAGAAGCGGTGTTCAAGCCATTCCCGTCTTGATGCGCCTCGGGCAAATCCGTCTTCAAAAACAGACAGATGCGACACTCAGCTCTCTCAGAGCGGCTTTCATTGACCATTGAAGGCGTGAATACTCGCAGTTTTTCATCCCAAACATGCCGAACATCTGCTGTCTGCCATGTACGCCTGCGCCACAGACGCGCATCCGGACCACGCAGAGGCAACAAAAAGCGCCACAAACACGCAAGCCGCCATATGGCGGCCGGATGCAGTTCAACGCGATCTGTTGCTGCACAACAGCGCGCTAGGTGTCGCTTTGGGTGAAGCGCTCTGGCAGCGGCCGCATCTCGCGGTACTTCTGCAACAGGCCCTTCTCTTTCGAGATGTGGCCCAGCGGCGGCGCCGGGGCGTCGACGACGATGGAGCACTCATTGATGAAGTCGTACAGGTGCAAGCTGCGCTGCAGCACCCGGTCTTCGTCGGTCTCGACTTGCACCCGCCCCAGCTTGAGGTCCATCTGGCGCAACACCAGGCGACGCTCGTGCTCGTATTGCTCGCCCTCGAGGAGCTTGGCCACCTCGTCGTAGAGCTCTTCGTACGAGAACTTCAAAAGGCGCAGCCCGTCGAACTCAGGGATGGGGAAGAGTTCGCCGCGCTCCTTCAGCCAATGCATGTTGAAGGCCAGCAAGTTGCCGAAGCCGCAGTAGTCGCAGCCGTTGAGCAGCGACGAGAACGCCGACAACAAGTGGTTGTGCATCACGCCCACTTCAGCCTGCAGTTCGGCTTGGATGTCGCCCGTGATCTTGGCCCACTTGAAGAAGCCCGAGATGCCGTGGGCGCGCACAATCTCTTCGCCGAAGTCGATCCAGAACCCCTCGGAGAAGGTCGCCAACGGCTTCATGGCCTTCAAAAAGGCCTTCTCGGCCATGCTCAGGGGGCGGCGTCCGTCGATCATCGGCGGCCTCCCGTCAGCTTGGCCTGCGCGTCGTCTTCTCGACGGAGGGTGGATTTCAGCCAGTCTTCGACGGCGTTTTCGGCGATGAAGGATCCCGCACAATCGTCTTCGGCAAGGTGGCAAATCCACAGCCCGAGCCCGCGAAAACGAGGCCGCGACGACAGATAGGCGGTGCGCGCTCCCACTTCACGCCAGGCGGTCTGCACCTGCACCATGATGGAGCGCGCGAAGATGGAGAAGCCTTCAAGCCCCCGAAGATCCACGAAAACTTCTTTGGGAGCGCCGCCGCTGAGCTTCTCTTTCACCGTCTCCGCAAGCACGTTGGCCTTCTCTTCAGAGAAGTCGCCCTCGAGCGTCACGCGCCAGCGGCCGTTTTGGTCAGAGATCTCAAAGGAGGCGTCCACGCCTTCCTAGTTATCCCAGGTGTGCAAAAGCGCAATACGTGAATCCATGTGAGTCGGGACACAGGAATCTGCTTCAGAGCGATCCAGATCGAGGCACTTTAGGTGCGTCTCAAAATTGGATGTGTATCATGAACATGGCTCGGATCAGTTCTGCCCCAGATGGGTCCACGTCCGGCCACAACGAAACAGCCACAACAGCGGGAGGAGCACGAATGAAACAGATGAGGACGAATGCCTGGAGAATCTCACTGGTCGCGACGCTCCTATTGGGTGGCACCACGGCGATGGCGCAAATCACCCCCGGTGCGGTGACCGGCAGCTCGAACATCGAGCAAGACTATGTCTATGCCACGCCCGACGAAGGCAGCTTTGAATTCCCCCTGCGTGTGGGCTTCACCGCTGCAGGCGAGATTTCCATCGAAGAGCCGAGCATGTGCAACGGGGGAGGCGCACAAGCTCGCATCGACTACTCCAAGTCGAACAACACCGTCCGCGTTCGCGTCGACTACCAAGGGCTGCCCTACCGCATGTCGGCCGCCTTTGAAGAAGACCGCTCCACGCCCTACAACCGCTTCCCGGTCTCGGTCGAAGAAGGCAAATGGCAGCTGTGGTTCGTCGGCGGCATCAACAACAAAGAGTCGCTCTTTTGGTACGACGGCCTCACCGGCACCCTCATCGGCAACGAATACGACGTTGACCCCTCTGAGCTGCCCCCTTCGGCGTTCCCCATTCCGATTCCTGTGGTGCACATGGCTTGCATCACCATGCTCTTCGAGTCGGACCCCGACACCCTCGAAGCCCACGTCGACGTCACCAAAGACTACGACAACATCCTCGACGCTGCCGGCACCGGCGGGGTGCTCGTGGCCTACCTGCCCATGAACCTCTGCGCTCCCGACGAGCTCATCCCCTACTACACCAACGGCGGCCTCCCCACCGAAGACGCCCTGCACATGGACGACGTGCTCGAAAGCATTCACGGCGGATACGGCTTCGCCCTCGCCACCAGCCTCGAGCCCGACCCCAAGCCCGACTACATCTACGCGCGTGACAACATCATGATCGGCTACACCGGCGCTTACCCCGCGGTGGCGCCCGAAGGTCTCCGCATCAACCCCACCACCGGCGAATTCAAGACGATGGAAAGCTGCTCGACCCGCGAAGTCGAGAAGTGGCCCGCCGCCTACTACGACTTCTGCCCCGCGTCTGAGTGATTGAGGAGGATGACCATGTTGAACGCTAAGAACAAAACCGCCCTTCTCGCCACCACCTTCGCCTGCGGCCTGCTCAGCGCCACCGCTGCCTCCGCAGACTTGGGTGACGCCATCAACGGCCTCAGCGCCTCCGAGCAAGCGCTCTTCGACGAGGGCAAAGCCCTCTTCGAAAAAGACTTCACCCCCAACGAGGGCCTCGGGCCCTTGTACAACGAGACCTCCTGCGTGGCTTGCCACGGCGGCGGCGGCGTGGGCGGCTGGGACCCAGACGGCACCACCTTCAACGTCACCCACTTCGGCATCCGCGAGCCCGGCGCCGACCGCTTCTACCCGGCACACGAACTCGGTGGCCCCGTGCAGCAAAAGCGCACCATCGCTGGGCACCCTGAGCGCCCCGACTGCAACGTGCAGGCCGACACCCCGCCTGAGTTCTTGCAGCCCTTCGTGCCCGGGATGATCATCTCCAAGCGCTTCACCCCCGGCGTCTTCGGCTTCGGCCTCATCGACGCGGTGAGCGACAAAGAGATTCTCAAATACGTCGGCAAAAAACCGTGGAAGGCCCCAGGCGTCATCGGCGCCGCCAACTACGGCCGCGAGATGCAAAGCGTCGCCCGCGCCCTGACCTTCACCCTCGACCAGGGCCCGCGCACCATGCCTGTCGGCCCCAGCCGCATCGGCCGCTTCGGCTGGAAATCCCAGACCGCCACCCTGATGCAGTTCACCCAAGAGCCCTTCGGCATCGAACTCGGCGTCACCACCCCGTTCTTCCAACGTGAGAACACCCCCGGTCTCGACCCCCTGCCCGCCGAATGTGCGCCGACGCAATCGCCCGACGACATCGACGGCCAACAAAGCCTGCGTCTGTTCTACTTCCAAGCCTTGGTGGCTCCGCCTGAGCGCGGCGACGTTGGCTTCCGCGAAGTCATCGGCGAAGTGGTGTTTGCCGGCATCGGCTGCACCGACTGCCACCGTCGCAAAATGCGCACCGCCAAGAAGTACTACGCTCCAGCCCCCAACGGCGACCAAGTGCGCATCCCCGCGCTTGAGAACAAGGTGTTCTACCCCTACTCCGACCTGCTGATTCACGACATGGGCGCGGAGAACGACGACCGCCGTCAAATGGGCGCCGCCTCCGGCCGCTTCTGGCGCACCACCCCGCTGTGGGGCATCGGGCAGAAGACCAACTTCTGGCACGACGGCTCCATCACCACCCTCGAGGGCACCATCGACGCCCACGCCGGTGAGGGCAGCTGGTCGCGCGACGCCTACAACCGCCTGCCGGGCTTCTTGCAGAACTGGGTCATCCGCTTCATGGAAAGCCTGTAGCGTCGAGCGCCCCTGCAACGCGAGCGCCCCCATCTGGGGGCGTTTTGCGTTTCAGCAGGCCGCCCGTCCGCCGATGCAAGAGGGACGTCTGCCTGGGGGCAGACCGCGACGCATTTGGGGACGACGTGGACGAACCACCCCTGACATGGAGCCGGGCCTTGATGGAGGCGTTGTTGCGGGTGGCCCCGGCGACGGTGTGGCGACGTGCCGCCTTGGTGTCGTCGGTGGTGGCGGCTGCCCATCTCGCCGCCGACCACGCCAGCAACACCGTGTCGGTGTGGGCGTACGGGCTTCTCGCCTGTGTCTCCGCCGTGGTGGCGTTGGTGACGGGGCTGTTGTTGTGGACCCGCGTGCTTTGGCAACGGGGCGCCCCTCTCCTCGGCGTCATGGCCGTGTTGATGGTTGCCTTTGCGGCAGGCGAAGGCCTCATGGTGGGGCTGGCCTTTCGAAGCCCCCAGATGGCGATGATGCCGTTGCGCGACATGGGTCCGCTGCTGCTCTACGGCAGCGCCGTGCACCTGTGGACGATGCCGCTCGCCCTGGGTCTCGTCGTCGCCAACCTCTGGCGGGCACGCACCCCGTCTCCGATGCGCTTCACCGTGCACTTGATGCTGTTGGGCGGCCTCATCACGGTGGTCTCGTTGGCCATTCCCCTTCCCCTGCGGGCCGAGCTGTCGCAATCGGCGGGCCTGGCGTTGGTGCCGTTGTTCATCATTGCGGCGCTGCTGATGTCCATCTCGCAAGCGGCGTCTGTGCCGCGGGTGATGGGGGCGCTGGCGGTGTGGATGAGCCTGGGCTTGCTGTGGCTCCCGGTGTGGCGCCTGTTGGACATCCGCGGGAGTTGGGGCGCCAGCGTCGACCTCCTCGTCGCCATCGGCGTGGTGTGGGCCAGCATCGACGACCTCCTCGCCGCCCTCGATGTCGAACAAGAAAAGCGCGCCCTCCTCGAGGAGAACAACCGCCAGATGACCGAGCTGCAGAGCCAGCTCACCGGGCTCACCCGCGATCTCTTTGCCGTCAACCAGATCGCGCAGTCGGCGCTCAACACCGACGACGAACACCAACTGCTGGTGGCCCTGTCGCTCGACCTCGCCGATGAATTCGACGGCGTCGTCAGCCGGGTGTGGGCCTGTGATGACGGCGCATTCGTCCTGGCGTCTGAAGCTGGTGCCCCCGTTGCTTGTCGGGTTCTGCAGTACGACGCCGCGCGGGAGCAAATGCGACAGGCGCAAGAAGGCCTGCTGCTGCGAGGCACGGCCCTCGAATCCCTGTTGCCGGCCAAAGCCAAACGCCTGCAGGTGGAGTGCCTGGTGGTGACGCCTGTGGTCGTCGACGGCGAGGTACGGGGTGCCATTGAGCTGTGGTCGCGCCAAGACCTGCAAGAGTCGGTGCTGGAGAACCTCGACCTGCTGGCGCGCATCATCGGCGTGGCCCTGCGTCGCATCCACACCGAACAATCCCTCGAACACCAGGTGGCGTCGCGCACCCAAGAGCTGCAGGTGGCCATCGCCCACGCCGAAGAGGCCAACCAGCTCAAGAGCGCCTTTTTGGCGAACATGTCGCACGAGCTGCGCACGCCGCTGCATGCGGTGCTGTCGTTCGCACGCTTTGGGCAGAAAAAAGCGGGACGGGCCTCGCTTGAGAAGTTGGTGGGGTACTTCGAACAAATCCAAAGCAGCGGAGAGCTGCTGTTGCGCCTGGTGAACGACCTCCTCGACCTCTCCAAACTCGAAGCCGGACGCATGGACCTCTTGCGCGAGCCCACCAGCCTCAAGACGTTGGTGCAGAGCGTGTGCGACGAGCTGGAGGTCTTGTTCGCCGAAAAAGAGCTCGATGTGCACATCCTCGCCGCCGACTTGGAGCCGCTGGCGCTCGACAAAAAGCGCATGGCCCAAGTGGTGCGCAACCTGCTGTCGAACGCGTTGAAATTCTCCCCCCGTGGCGGCCGCATCCAGGTGCTGGTGCAGAGCATGAACGACGGAGCAGGTGTGCGTCTCAGCGTGGAGGACGAGGGCGTGGGCATCCCCCCCGGCGAGCTCGAGTTGGTGTTCGACAAATTCAGCCAGAGCTCGGCCACCAAGACGGGCGCCGGCGGCACCGGGTTGGGCTTGCCCATCTGCCGTGAACTCACCGAGGCCCACCACGGACGCCTGTGGGCCGAAAACCGAGACGTGGGCGGCGCTGTCTTTCACCTCGAACTGCCGCGGGCGCAAAACTCCGACCGCGAAGCCGACGACACCCAAGAGCGTGCCCGCCGCATGCTGCGCGGGTAGTCGACGCCGTCGGCGGCATGTGTCACCACAATTCACGGGGTTGCGCAGACGGCGCCGGCTGTGACGCTTTGCGTCGTCCTCCATTCGCATAAGTGTTTGAACATGCGAGATTTTCGAGATCTCCCCCAAGTGTGTCCCAGACCACCCTTTCGCGTTGACGCTCGAGTTTTCATCGCTTACTGAAAGAACTGAAGCCGCTGAACAGCGGCCTTCATGCATGACCCGTCGGCCCGGCCCAGCCGACCTTTTTTGGGGGACCCAATGGCATCACTGCGGACATTCAAGAAGGTGCGCATCGAGTCTCTGGAGCACGAGCTCGCCCCCTGCCGCGTCGAGAGCGCGGCCATCGAAGATGAGCTCTCCCCCGTCTATGAACGGCTGGGCATCCCCAAGAACTGCTTGGTGGGCCTCACCGGCATCGTCGCCCGCCGCTTCTGGAACGAAGACGAAGAGCTCGCCGGCCCCGCCACCCGCGTCACCGAGCGCTGCCTGGCACAGGCCGGCCCCCTCGACGAGATGAAGCGCAAGGTGGGGATGCTCATCAACACCAGCGTCTCCAAAGAATATTTGGAGCCCAGCCTCGCCGCCTTCGTGCACGGCGACGTGGGCTTGCAGCCCGGCTGTGAAAACTTCGACGTCTCCAACGCGTGCTTGGGCTTCTTGACCGGCCTCAACCTCGCCGCCAGCCGCATTGAAGCTGGTGAAATCACCCACGCCCTCGTCGTCGCCGCCGAGAGCAGCCGCAAGGTGTTGGGCTCCACCGTCGAACGTCTGAAAGCGCCGACGGCAACGATGCAAGACTACAAAGACTTCTTGCCGACGCTGACCTTGGGCTCTGGCGCCGTCGCCGTGCTCCTCGCGCACGAGAGCGTCGCCACCAAGCCGCACCAGTTTCACGGCACCGTCTCCGTCGCTGCCACGCAGTTCAACCGCATCTGCCTCGGCCGTTACGACTGGATGCGCACCGACGCCACCACCCTGCTCACCGAAGGCGTGGCCCTCGCCAAGCGCACCTACGCCGCTGCCGACGCCGCCTTCGGTTGGAGCCGCAGCGGCGTCGACCAGTACATCAACCACCAGGTGGGCGCGACACACCTCGCCACGCTCTTTCGCCAGCTGGAGCTGCCCACCGACAAGGCCTACCTGACGTACCCCGAGTTCGGCAACATGGGCGCCGCCGCCCTGCCCTTCACCTTGGCCCTCGCCGTCGACGACGGCACCGTCAAAGAAGGCGACAAGCTGGCCTTCATGGGCATTGGCTCCGGCCTCAACTGCGCCATGGCCCATGTGACCTGGTAGCGCCCCATTGCGTCTTGCTGAAGACGCCCTATCTCATCTGCACATCCCCCAGTTTGGAGTTCGCATGTCGGCTGCTGAGCAACTGAAGTCTGCGCCATCGCCTGATGGCCCTCGTCCTTTTGGCCCCGAGCGTGTCGTCAACCCCGCCACCTCCGACTGGGCCGACGAGTACCCCTTCGCGTCGAACTTCTTCAACCACGGCACCGAGGCGGAGCCCTTGTGGCAGCACTACCTCGACGAGGGCGACAAAGACGCGCCCGTGTTGTTGATGCTGCACGGCAACCCCACCTGGTCGTTCATGTACCGCAACTTGGTGAAGGCGCTGAGCGGACGCTTCCGCTGCATCGTGCCCGACCACATGGGCTGTGGCCTCAGCGACCGTCCGCAAAACTGGGACTACACCCTCGAAAACCACGCCAAGAACGTCGAGAACCTCGTCGAAGGCCTGGGCATCGATTCGTACACCCTGATGTGCCACGACTGGGGCGGGATGATCGGTTTCACCGCCACCACCAACCGTCTCGAGAAGCACCCCAACACCCTCGACGGCAGCGTCATCCTCAACACCGGCGCCTTCTTGGGCAAGCTGCCCAAGCGCATCAAGACGGTGCGCATCCCCGTGTTTGGCAAAACCGCCGTGCTCGGCTTCAACGCCTTCGTGCGCGCCGCCCTCATGAGTTGCACCGTGCACACGGAGAAGCTGACCCCTGCCATCAAACACGGCTACCTGGCGCCCTACCAAACGCCACATGACCGCTTGGCCACCTTGCGCTTCGTCGAAGACGTGCCGCAAAAAGCCGGCCACGCCACCTGGGATTTGGTGCACAGCGTCGACCAGAAGCTTCCTCAGCTCAAAGACAAACCCATGTTGCTGTGCTGGGGCGAGCAAGATTGGTGCTTCACGCCGAAGTTCCGCGAAGGCTGGCAAGAGCGCTTCCCCGACGCTGAAGTGCACGCCATCGACGACGCGGCCCACTTTGTATTCGAAGACGCCCTCGACCGCATCGTGCCGTGGATGAATGCGTTCTTCGACAAGAACAAGCTCGGTCAATAGGCGCCGCGTCGCACCAACCGTCAGTCGACGTCTGGTGCCGCCACCACCTCGACGGTCGTCGTGATGGGGCTGCTGAATTGGTACATCGGCGGGCACACGTCGAACCCTTCGCAAGCGAGCGGGGCCAACCCCAGGTGCGCTTGAAAGGCCATCTCATAGGTGCCGGCAGGAACCTCCGCCGGAATGACCAACTCGATGGTGCGAGACTCGGGCCGGATGAAGTTGGGGCCGTCGGCGCGGGCGAGGTCGCTCACTCTGGAGCGGGTGCGCCACTCCTCCTCGACGCCGTCCTCGTTCTCGCCCAGCAGGTCGACGCGGACTTCATACACCGTCTCTGCCGTCTCGGGAAAGGCCAGCACCACCGACCCACCCGCCACCACCGTCGTGGGCAAGTCGGCTTCGACGTAGGGGTTCTCGGAGAACTTGGAAGGCCAAAGAACACGCCGAACGTCGCCGTTGTCGACGAGGACAAACTCAACCTCACCTGTGAAGTCGGCAAATGGCACTTCGTCTGTGGTGTGCCCCGCGTAGGACGGAGGCTCTGGTGGAGGCTCGGCCGCCAGCAAGTTGCGAAACAGCGATGTCTCTTGCATCGCGTACCCGTTGACCGACGCCTCGACGCCGGCAGGAAGTTGGTCGATGACGCGCCCGTCGGGCCCCAGGTAGTTCATGGTCAACGAGACAAACTCGTCGTCGGCGAAGTTGGCGGAGTGCAATGCGCCAAACAAGTCGTTGGGAAGCAGTTGGTCGATCACCGGAGGCTGAAAAATGTCGGCGATGACGCCACCGCCCCCTCCATTCCCGCCGTCTCCACCGCCGATGCCATTGCCTCCACAGCCTGAACCCAGCCCAACTGTGACCATCAAAAATGCTGTCAAATGCCGCACAATCCACTCCTTTCAAGGAATCCAAAGATTGAAGTGTTTCACAGCCCACCTGGCCGACGACATGGGGCAACAGAACGACGCTGCCCTCTGCGCGGGTTTTGCGTTTGTGCGGTCGAGGTGCGACATCGGCCGCCCACAAAGTACGACTCGTAGGGCAAAGACACACATCCGCATTTTCTTTTGCGGCAAAACCGCCTAAGGCCGCACGTATGCGCGCTTCTTCTCACTCTTTCGACGACCTCGACGCTCCTCATGAAGGCACTGGCCCCGTGGCCACCCTTCGTGAAGTCACCCCTGACACCTTGCGTCCAGAGGCGTCGGCAGGTGCACAGGGCGGCCCTTTTGCCGACCTTATCGGCGGGCTCGACCCTCGTGACGACGGGTTCAACGCGTCGGCGTTCATCGACCTCTTCGGCGACCGCCAGCCGAGCAACGTCGCCCTCGCCGCCGCCCACGGGCGAGGCAAAGACGGCGAACCGCAGTTTCGCACCCGCAGCTTCTTGGAGCTGAAAGAGCGCGTGCACGGCTACGCCCAAGCCTTCGCCGACCAGGGCCTGCAGCCCGGCGACCGCGCTGGCGTGTTCATCACCGACGGCATCGAGTTCGTCACCGTCGTGTACGCGCTGCAACGCCTCGGCGCCGTGCCCGTGCTCATCGACCCCGGCATGGGCGTGCCCAACATGCGGGCCTGCATTCGCGAACAGAAGATGCGCGCCCTCATCGGCGTGAAAAAAGCGCACGTGCTGCGCTTGGTGTTCGGCAAAGATTTCGCCGACGTCAAAGTCAAAGTGGTCACCGACGCAGGCTGGTTCTTCGGCGCCAAAGGCCTCGACAAGCTCTACCAAAAGAACGCCGGCGTCGAGTTCAAGGCCCACACCCCGAAGCCGGGCGAGCCCGCCACCATCGTGTACACGTCAGGGTCGACGGGCGTGCCCAAGGGCGTCGTCTACACCCACGCCATGATGGGCGGCCAGGTGAACGGCGTGCGCGAAGTCGGCGGCTTTGAGCCGGGCGAAGCACACGTGGCGTGTTTCCCGGGGTTCGCGTTGTACGCCGTCGCCTGCGGCATGACCGTCGTCTTCCCCGAGATGGACTTCACCAAGCCCGCCAAGGCCGACCCCAGCCGCATCATCGAGGCCATGGACAAGTTCGAGGCGCACTCTGCGTTCGCCTCGCCCGCCTTGTGGGAGACGTTTTCGCGCGCTGTCGTCGAGCATCAGCACGAATTCCCACGCATGCGGGCGTTCTTCGCGTCGGGCGCTGCGGTGCAACCTGCGTTGTTGGAGCGGCTGCTGCCGTCGATTCCCAACGGCAACATGTACACGCCGTACGGCGCCACCGAGAGCTTGCCCGTCGCCTACATTGGCGGACGGCAGATTCTCGAGGAGACGGCGGCCCAAACCGCCGAAGGCAAAGGCACCTGCGTCGGCAAGATTGCGCCCGAGATGGAAGTGCGCATCATCCGCATCACCGACGAGCCCATCGCCGAGATGAACGACGATTTGTTGCTGCCGCCTGGTGAAATCGGCGAGCTCGCCGTCAAAGGTCTCGTCGTCACCGAGGTGTACGATCAACGTCCCGAACACACCGCCAAAGCCAAGATGAAAGACGCCGACGGCAACGTGTGGCACCGCATGGGCGACGTGGGCACCGTCGACGCGCACAACCAACTGTGGTTCTGCGGCCGCAAAACCCACCGCGTCGAATGCCAAGTCGACGGCGCCACCAAAGTGCTGCACTCGGTGCCCTGCGAAGCCATCTTCGAGCGTCATGACGACGTGTTCAGAGCCGCTCTCACCTGGGTGGGCGACAAGCCCCACCAGACGCCGGTGATGTGCGTGGAGCTGCATGGCGACGCCAAGGCAAACCTCGTCGACGAGCTCAAAGCCGAAGCCGCCAAGTTCGAGCACACCGCGTGCATCGAGCACATCTTGGTGCACCCCAAATTCCCAGTCGACCGTCGTCACAACGCCAAGATCGAACGCGAGAAGCTGAGCGTGTGGGCGGCCGAACAAATCGGACGCTGAGCACGCAGATGACCCTTGTCGTCGAGGAGCCCGTCATGAACGCTTTTGAAGAACGCTTTCAACAAGAACTCGATGCCCGCTTCAAGGCAGCGTTTGCCGACCAACATGTCCTCGTCACCGGCGGCGGCGGCTTCTTGGGCAAGGCCATGGTGCAAGCGTTGCTCGACGCTGGCGCCAAAGTGCGGACGTTCGCCCGCGGCGCCTACCCCGAGCTCACCGAGATGGGCGCCGAACACGTGCGCGGCGACCTCGCCGACGAAAGCTCCGTCTTCAACGCCGTCGACGGCGTCGACATCGTCTTTCACGTCGCCGGCTTGGTGAAACCGTTCGGCAACCCCGACGAGTTCGACGCCATCAACATCATGGGCACGCAGCACGTCATCGACGCCTGCGTCGCGCACAATGTGTCGCGCTTGGTGTTCACGTCGACGCCGAGCGTGGTGCACGACGGCACCGACAGCCGGGGCATCGACGAGAACAAGCCGTACCCCGAGACGTTCTTGTGCGACTACTTCCGCAGCAAAGCAGCGGCCGAGCAGCTGTTGTTGGGCGCCGATGAGACGCCGTTGTCGTCGGGCGAAGGCCAGTTGCGCACGTGCTCCATCCGGCCGCACGGCATTTACGGGCCGGGCGACACCAGCCTCTTTCCGCTGCTCATCCAGCGGGCCAAGAAGGGCAAGCTGCGCATCATCGGCGCCGGCGACACCGAGGTCGACTGGACGTACGTGGGCAACGCCGTCTACGCCCACCTCTTGGCGGCGCAAGCCTTGCTCGTCGACGACGCCGGCAAATGCCCGGCGGGCGGACGTGCCTACTTCATCGCCGACGACTGCCCGTCGAACCCATGGACGTTCTTCAACGGCGTGCTCAAGCAGCTGGGCCTCGGCGAGGTCCACCGCAAGGTGCCCCTCGGCGTGGCCAAGGCGGGCGGCGCCGTCATGGAAGGCGTGTGGCGCACCTTCGGCCTCAAAGGCGAGCCCCCCGGCACGCGGGCCATGGCGTCGGTGCTGGGCAACTCCAGCTGGTACGACCTCAAGCGCGCGCGCGAAGAGCTGAAGTATGAGCCGTTGGTGACGACGGACGTCGGCGTCGAGCTCACGCTGCCCTACTTGAAAGAGCAGCTCGACGCAGGCGCCTTCGACTGACGACGTCGACACCGACAACCAAAAAGAAAACGCCTCCGACGTCGGAGGCGTTTTCGTGAGACCAGACTCTCCAACGGCGGCGACTCAGTCGACCTGTGCTTGGGACTGTTCGGCCAAGTCTTTGATGGCGATGAAGTCGGCCTCTTGGATTTTGCCTTCATGGTTGCCGAAGGCGCCCATCGTCGAGAACGTCGTGCACATGTCTTTGATGTTGTCGACGTCGACGTCAGCAGGAGGGGCCGGCAACGACGCACCTTTGGCGCCGGCGTCGACGAGGTCGGCCATGAACCGCAGTTCGGCGTCGGACAGGCTGCCTTTGGCGCCCGAGATGCCGTCGCCGCCTTGGTTCGCGAGACGGGTGAGCACACCTTTGACCTGGTCGGCGTCGGAGAACGACGAAGACGCCTTCGAAGCGTGATGCTCCAACACCATGTGGGTGTCGGCCGACTTCTGCGCCAGCTGGCGGATGCCGATGAAGTCGGCCTCTTGGATTTTGCCTTCATGGTTGCCGAAGGCGCCCATCGTTGAGAACGTCGTGCACATGTCTTTGATGTTGTCGACGTCGACGTTGGCCGGCGGCATTGGGAGGTCGCGTTCAGACCGACTGGCGTCGACGAGGTCGGCCATGAACCGCAGCTCAGCGTCGGACAGGCTGCCTTTGGCGCCCGAGATGCCGTCGCCGCCTTTGTTCGCCACACGGGTCAGCACGCCGATGACCTCGTCGGCGTTGGAGAACGTCGGCGCCTGGAAGGCGTGGTCGGGCGTGGCGGCGCTGCGCTGCGCATAGGCCTCGTAGGTCTGGGCGAGCGCGCTGTTGGGGAAGTCTTGCAGCAGCTCGCCCGCAAGTTTGCCCACGGTGTTTTGGTCGCCCTTGAAGTCGGCGTCCATCACCTTGTTCCACTTGGCGGTTTCGGCAGCCTTCATGGTGCCGACGGTGGCGTCGGGAAGCGCCTGGGCCAGACGGTCGAAAGCGGCGTTCACCTCTGTGCGCTTGGACTGCCCGGACGGCGCCCACAACGCCGACGCTTCTTGGTGCGACGTCTCTGGCAGTTGGGCCAGGGCTTGGTCGACGCCCGCTTTGTCGAGGGTGCCTGCAGCCGCTTGGCCGATGATGTTGTCGATGGCGCCGATGACTTTGTCGAAGACCTTGAGGTCGCTGGGGACGGTCAGGTTGAACCCACGCAACGCCGGCGACGAGCTGGCGTTGGCCGTCTTTTGCCCGACGAAGCCCTGCCCTTGGTCGGCGGTGTGCTGCAGCAGGCTCTTGGTGTTGGCCTCGACGTCAGCCAGTGCCTGTTGCGACGCATCGAGGGACGCGTCGGCCTTTTGCGCCGTGGTTGTGGCTTCGGTGACGGCCTTGTTGACCTTTTGGTCGCCAGGCGTGCCCGTCTCGTGCTGCACCTTCGGCTGCACAGCGGGACGCGTCGTCTTGAGCTTGCTGGGAAATTTCATGGGAAACCCTCCACTGCAGTCTAGAGGGCTCCTCGTGGATTTGGCGCGCCGATCCACAGCCAATCGGCGTCATCGGTCACAGCGTGCGCAGCCGCATCAGTCGTCTGAAAACAGCCCCTTCAGCGTCGACGCCAAGCCGATGAGAAACAGAATCGGCGGGTAGTAGAAAATGTAGCCTGCGGCGTATCCGCCAATGAACCACACTGCAGCCAGCGCCATGATGCCCACGCCGCCCAAGACGCCCGAGTTGAGAGCGTTCTGCTCAAGCGCAAATGCACCGCCGCCGTCTGAGGCAGCTCCGACGACCTCGTCGTTTGGATGCTTGCGACACCGAGGACAGTGCCCATCGGGTTTCACGCTGTGGTTGAGTGTGCAGTGCGGGCACACAACAAAAGTGGCATTGGATTCAGTGGTCATCGTTCCTCCCCCGCCAGACTATCCCCAAATAAAACACACGGCAACCACCGCCGCTCATCCAGACACGGACAGCCCCCAGACGACGACGGGCGGCAGCAGACACACCAAGGCGACAACGGCGGTCATGAGCAACGTCTGTTTGCGCATGGCGCCTTCGACGACGTCGGTGAGCACGTCGTCAATGGGCTCGAGGGCGCGATCGCGCACTTTGGCCAGGGAGATGCCCCCGCCTCCGGACGCTGTCGCCTCCTTGCGAAACACGGCCAACAGATAGGTCTCGATGCGGGCGCAGAGGACGGCGTTGACTTTGCGCAAGATGCGACGGCCGAGCCCGGGCTGGGTGCCTTCTTCGAGCTCACCATCGCGGGTGAAGCGGCCCACGGCGTTTTTGAGGGCGTCTTCGGCCTGCTGCAGCGGGAGGTTCTCGACGAAACTCTGCCCGGCGTCAGCGACCTTTGCGCCGGTGTTGGTCTTCTTCACCGCGTCGACGGTGAGCTGCAGAATGCGGCCCGCCGCGTAGGTGGCGATGCCCTTCTTCACCAACACATAGATGACGATGCGGCCGAGGGCTCGGTTGTGTCCGGCGAAGGCGAACGCGGCAATGCCGACGACCAGCTCGACGAGGGCGATGGCGACGACGATCCACACCCGCTGGTCGTGCTCGAAGTCGAGCGCGCCGGACGCCAGCTGCACCCCCAACAACACCGACGCCAGTCCAAACCCGACGAAGGCCCACACCGCGACACGAGAGACGTAGGTGCCCCCTGCGTAGAGCGCGACCTCTCCGATGCTGGCGAGGGCTTTTTTGCGTCGGCCCTGGCGTGCGTCGCTGTCGTCGACGACAGCTGGGCCAAGGGCCTCGACGTCGGCGTCAGCTGCCATTTGTCAGCGCTTCGTCGATGGTCTGGCAGCCGAAGTCGGAGTCGTCGGCGACGAGGTTCAGCGACGACGTCAGGGTGCCCCGGCTGAACGGCAGCGGCGGCGTGGTGTCAAAGTCGACCCGGAGTTCTCCGGTGCAAAACTGGTCGTCGCCGTTGGTGTCGACGACGGCCGCCACCAAGAACAACGCGCCGTTGGCATTGGCGGCGCCCGGCACTTGCGCCCAAGCGTCCTCGGGGAAGGCGAGCTCGACGTCGAGGGGGAAACTGTCGACGACAACTTGGACGCGGTCGATGTCCACCGTGCCGTTCTCAGGCATCTGCGGGTTGTAGCCCCGGAGCGCAACGTGCGCCGTCATGTTGGCCTCGGGCACCACGCCTGGGGCGTTGAAGGTGACGGTGTGCACCCGCGTGCCCGCGTCGACGTCCGCCCCCGCGTCGACACTGGAGCCAGCATCGGGGGCGGGTCCTCCGGCGTCGGCCCCCACGCCTTGCCCCGCGTCGTCGAGGGGCGTGCCACTGTCAGACGGCTCCGGGGCTCCTGCGTCGTCGTCAACACCCGCGTCGGGCGCAGGGTCGGGCTCGGCAGGGGGCGACGGCTCGGGCTGTTGGCCATCTTGCACCGGGCAGCCGGTCATGAGCAGCAGCGACGACGACACCGCCAGGCAGAACGCCGTCACCGACCTGGGAGACGAACGCCATGCAAACGCAGAAGACGCAACCGACACAAACCGAAACATGGAGCCCTCCAACGCAGCACATGCTGCATTCGCAAAAGGTGGCACCGATCGCGCCGGACTCACAACGTGTGAGACATGTCCCAAGCCTCACACACCTCGTCTTCGTCGTAGCTGTCGGGGCCGTAGCGGCTGAGCACGGCCAAGTTGCCGCCGTCCTCGCCGAGGAGCACGCTGACCGTCAGCCCCGCCGACAGGCGGTAGGGCGCCCGTGGCTTGGTGACGACGAGCGCCGTGGGCGCGGCGCCCGACGACGGCGGGGTTCCCGGCCGCGGGGGCAAGGCCCCGCGCACCACATCGTCGACCTGCACCTGCAGCACCTGCTGTGGTTGGCTGAGGTCGACGTCTGAGATGACACCGCCCTGCAACTTGGCGGGCTCGCCTTCGAACAGCACCTCTTGCACGTGCAGCCGCACATAGGCGCTGGCCTGGGCGATGAGCTCGTCGAGCGGCTCAGGCGGAAGCGCCATCGCTGCCTCCACAACGGTTGAACCATGACTGCTGAAACAGCGCGTGGAATTTCTCGACAGAAAACGCCTTGGTCTTGGTGGGTTTGTGGGGGTTGCGCACCAGCACTTTGCGGTCGGCGCCCTCGCCTTCGACGCCCGACACCATGTAGGCGTGCCCCCCCACCAAGCCCGTTCCGGCGTAGTCGAAGAGGTTGTGGGTGTCGCACGTGACGAGGTCGCCTTGGGCCAACGCTTGGTGGATGTCGTCGACGAGGGCGGAGGCGGATTGCAGGTGATGTGGCGCATGCTCGGTGGGCGCGCCGGTCAACGCCGTCAACGTCGCCGATGGGATGCCACCTTCGACGTCGCCATAGTTGCCGTAGCTGCGCACCCAAGCTTGCTCGACGAGGGGAAACCACGTCGATGGCTTCTTGAACAAGCCCGACTCGCTCTGGCCGTAGGCGGGTTTGCGACGGTCGTTCTGCGGAAAGAGCTTGTCGACGGGCACCTCGTCGACGCCGAACGATTTTGTCGTCGACAGCTGCTCGACGTCGCGGTCGAGAGGCTCGGCGTCGCCTTTGGGGAGCTTGCCGTGTTGCGAACCACCGCCGGGCTCGAGGTAGTCGGCGACGTGGTCGACGCGGTGCAGCCGAATGTGAATGCCACGGTCGTCTTCGACGACGAGCTTTTGCAGGAGATCGGGCCGGTGCTCCACCAAAGCCAGCGCTGGCGAACACAAATAGCAGTCGCCAAGGGCGCCTTGTTTGACGTCGGCGACGCTCACGCCTTTGGGCGAGAACGTCGGCACGTGGCGCATGTCGACCTCGCCGTAGTTGGGGTGGCCTTTGGGGCGGCTGAGAGATTGCAGCCCGTCGGTGGGGTCTTCAAGTCGGAGTTGCTCGCGGTGCACGTTGTGCGACCGGTTCACCATCGCCAAAGAGATGTCGCCCGCGCCTGCTTTGGCGGCCTGCAAGACGTCTTGCAGAACCTCGACCTCGCCCTGGTTGCGCTGGGCGCGTTTGTCGTCGTGCCCCACCAGCTGCAGCACCTGCTCGACGGCGGAGGTGCTGTGCACCGGGGCCTCCCACTTGCGTTCGGACTTGGCCTTGTGCTGTCGCACGTTGAGCGCGTTGAACAAGCTGTCGTTGTAGCTGTCGTTTGACACCAAGAACGACGCCGCCTCGGGCGTGAGCTCGTCTTGTGCGATGCCCAGCTTGCCCGCCAGCTGCAGGCCGTCGACGTAGTGTTGCACGTCGTCGGGGAGCCCTTTGGGAAACAGTGGCGGCGGCCCTTTGGTGAGGGTGTGGATGTCGTCAGGTGACATGCGCGGCCCCTCAAAAACAAACAACGCGCCCACGCCATAGGTCGACGACTCAGGGGTGCGCATGCTCAACAGCACGGCGTCGGCTTTCACCGGTGACGTCGTCAACATCGTCATGGCGTTGAGCAGCGGCTCTTGCTGGTCAAAGCCAAAGGCCTTGGCGAAGACGGCGATGTCATGCGCCACGTCGTCACGCTGCCCTGGCGACGCTTGATGCAACAGCTGGGTGACCATGTGTTCGACGTCGCGGGGCTTGCGCTCGCCTCCCAGCAAGACGGCGAAGGCTTCTTTGGCCTCGAGGGTCTGCAACGGCAGGTCGATGAGTTTGGCGGCGTGGTCTTCGCTGGAGGCACCGAAGAGCATGGCGCCGTCCATCTTGGAGGCGATCATCACCGCCGCCAACGAGAAGCGGTTGTGCGCGCTGCGCCCGAGGATGCCGCCGGCCGTCATGCTCTCGAGTTGGCTGGCCTCACGCCGGTCGATGACGCCGTCGTTGCTCTCAAAGGTGTGGGCCGCCTGCTGCACTTCAGGCGACATCACCAGTTGGGAGGCCAACTTGCGCTTGAGGTCGGTCGACTCGAAGGCGTCGCCTTTGTCGAGCAGCAGGGCGTGAATGTCTTGCTGCAGCGCCCGCCGGGCCTTGCCCTTCGCCGTCGCCAGCTGCGCGCACAGGCCGTCGACGTCGGCGGCGCCGATGCGGGGCTGCTGTCGCAGCTGCTGCAGGGAAGACGTGCGGGACAGGGCCATGGGGGATCCTCACAAAGCATAGGCCGTAGACACCTGATTTGGCGGAGATCCGGGCCGAGCGCACACCGGCGCCGTCGTCGCGGTCGGCGGCCACCGACGCGCAGGTGGTTGAGGCGTCAATTTGGCGCTTCAGGGGCCGCGCTGGCTGCCGATGTGGGGTGTGGAACTTCTGCCAGTGACACCTGGCGGGGATCACGCGGCCCAGGCTCAATGGCTGCGTCTGAGGAGGCCGAATGAGCGCGCCGCAACAAATGCAGATGCCCCCTTTGCCCAGCATCAAAAGCAGCGGCGACGCCGCCATCTCTGAGATGCAAAACGCCGTCGACGACGTGCGCAACCGCACGCGCAAGGTGCTCGTCGTCGACGACGAGGCGCTGTTGCTCAACGGCATTCGCCGTGCCTTGAAGCGCATGGGCGTGGAGTCGGTGTCGGCCGAAAACGCCGAGCAAGCCGTCGAACTCCTCGAAGGCGGCCTCGATCCCGACGTGGTGCTCACCGACCAACGCATGCCGGGCATGACGGGCTCGGAGCTGTTGTCGATCGTGCGCGAACGTTGGCCGTCGGTGGTGCGGGTGTGCATGTCGGGCCACGCCGACCGCCCCGAAATCCTCGAGGCCATCAACCGCGGCAGCGTCTACCGCTTCTTGATGAAGCCGTGGGACCTCACCGACTTTCAAGGCACCCTCAACGCCGCACTCCGCCAAAGCGACATGGTGCGCGAAAACGACGTGCTGCACGTGCACCTCGAAAAGACCAACGCCCAACTCAAAGGCGCCAACGTCGAGCTTGAAGCCAGCCTCGACCAACGCACCCGAGAGCTGCTGCAAAAGACCGCCGAACTCGACGCCAGTCTCATGGACACCGTGCGCACCCTGGCGTTCACCATCGAGGCCAAAGACGCCTACACGGCCGGTCACTCAGAACTCGTCAGCCAGTTCGCCGTGGCCCTCGCCCAGAAGGTCGGCCTCGGCAACGACGAGCAGGAGTGTTTGCGTCTCGCCGGCGTGCTGCACGACGTGGGCAAGATTGGCGTGCCCGACGCCGTGCTCTTGAAGCCCGGCCGTCTGACGCCGGCGGAGTTCGACCAGGTGAAAGCCCACCCCGAAATCGGCGCTCGCATCTTGCGCGACATCCGGTTTCCGTACGACATCTTGCCCATCGTGCGGCTGCACCACGAACGCTGGGACGGCAACGGCTACCCCGACGGCCTCAAGGGCGAAGAGACGCCTGTGCTGGCCCGTCTGACGCACATCGTCGACGTGTATGAGGCCATCACCGCCCGCCGTGTGTATCGAAAGCCCATGCCCAAAGACCGCGTCATCGAGGTCTTCACCAAGGGCACCGGCGCCGACTTCGACCCCGACTTGGTGCGGCCGTTTTTGGAGTTGCTCGACCAAGGCGTCTTCGACGAGATTCGCCAAAAGGCAGGCCTCGACGTCATCCAAGAGGTGGGCGAGTTCACCTTCCGCTCACCCCCCAAGGTCGAACTCCGAGACGACTGACCCGAGCTGTTCTCGATGTGACGACGTCGACGCTGTTAGGGCGTCGACGTTTCGCGTTCAAGGCGTTTGACCACACGTGTCCACCGCAGCTTCTGGGCGAGGTCGCTTGCGGTCAGCCCGCTCTTGGTTCGCCGCTGAGGGTCGGCCCCCAAATCCAAGAGAACGTCGACGGAGGCCAAGCTGCCCGCCAACGCCTGATGGTGCAACATCGTCCAGCCGTCGTCGTCGGCGTCGGTGACCCACTCGGGGTTCTTTTGCAGTGCTTCGCGCAATGAGTCGCCCATGTTCTCACTCATGGGGTGCTCGGCTTCGACGTCGACGGGAGGAGGCGGAGGGGGCTTCTTGCCAAACAAGCGACCGAAGAAGCCAACATTCTCGACGTGGGGGGCTGGCATCAACCGCACGACGTCGGGGTCGCCGAAGTCGAGGCCCCACATGCCGTCGTGGTGCTTGCGCTCTGACACCGACATGTCTTTGCGCATGTGCTGAATGGTGTGCCCGCCGTACGCCACACCGCGAACCGCATACAGCCAGTCGGTGATGTGGGTCAGCGGCACGTGCACGACGTCGCCTTCTTTGACGTCGTGCAGCCAGTTCGGTTGGTTGATGAGGCATCCGGTGACGATGTCACCGTCGAATTGCACCTCAGTCATCCACAAGTGTTCGACGCTCATGGCGTGGTCGGGGCGCTCGGCCTTTCGCTGCTCGTCTGAAAACGCGGCCTTCACCGCCGCCAAGTCGAGCGCAGGGACGATGCGCCGCCCCTCCCAGCTCACCTCACGCCAGAACACGCGAAAGCTGTCGCGCGCCGCCTGCATGGCCGCCTTCATGGCGGGGTCGTCGTGGTCGGCCGCGACGGTGGGAGATTCTTCAGACACGACGTCTCATTTCACGTTGAGCACGTTGTAGATGCGCACCGGGACGGTCTTGCCTTTTGCGGTGAGCTCGCCGCGCTCTTCGGCATCGACGTGCTCGACGAGGTGCGACGCCTCCAACTTGTTGTAGACGTCGGCGCTGATGATGATGTCGTCGGGGCCAGACACGCCTTCGAGTCGGCTGGCCAAGTTCACGTGGTCGCCGATGATGGTGTAGCTCGACAGGTTCTCGCCACCGATGTTGCCGACAAAAACTTCGCCGGCGTGCACGCCGATGCCGATTTTGACGTTGGGCAACCCGCGCTCAGCCCAGCCCTCGGCGATCTCGTTGTGTTTGTCGCGCATGGCAACGGCGGCGCGAACGGCGCGCTCGGTGTGGTCTTCTTGGTCGAGGGGGGCCCCGAAGAAGGCCATCACACAATCGCCGATGAACTTGTCGACGGTGCCGCCGTATTCGAAGACGATGTCGGTCATGGCTTCGAGGTGCTCGTTGAGCATGGGGACGACGACGCTGACGTCGAGTTGCTCCGACACGGTGGTGAAGCCACGCAAGTCAGAGAAGAAACAAGTGACGGCCTTGCGTTTGCCCTCGAGAAAGTCTTCGTCGCGCTTGAGCATCTCGGTGAAGACATCGCGCGACACGTAGCGCTTGAAGACGTCTTTGAGTTTGCGCTTTTTGAGGTCTTCGAAGATCGCGGTGTCGGTCTGGGAGCACACGGCGGTGAAGATGCGGCGATCGCGGGGGGTGAAGTCGCGCCCTCGCTGCGAGAGCAGCATGAAGCCGCCGAGGATCTCGTCGTCGAGAATGAGCGGCATGCACAGCACGGCACGTTGCCCCTGCCCGTCGTCGATGATCGCGGCGTGCACCAAGTCTTTGGCGTCGAAGGCGTCGCGCACCACGCGGTCGAGGTCGGACTGTTGGTGGTCGATGATGCTTTGCAGCGCTGCCTCTTGGCCGGTGCGTGCCTTTTGGTGTCGGTCGAAGACCTCTTCTTCGTTGGCCATCTTCACCAACGACAAGATGGCGCCGTCGCCCGGGATGAGTTCGAGCATGCGCGTCATGATCTTCTGCAACATGACGTTGAACTCGAGGTGGAGGTCGCGAATGGCGTCGATCTCGTAGATGGTGGCCAATTCGAGGTCGCGGTCGCGCACCAGCTCACGGTCGCGCACCTGGGCCAACAAACGCGCCACACGTTGCAGCACAAACTGCAAGAGCCCGTCGTCGACGTCGCGGGCGAACTCCAACGCCAGCAGTCCGACCCGCTCGTCGCGCACCACCAACGGATGCACCGTGACGTCGTCGTAGGTGGTCACCTGCCACGGTGCCTTTGCTTGGTACGACACCCGCAATGCCGAGCGCAGTCGGTCGCCGTCTTCACCTGCGTCGTCGACGGGGGCGAGCACGGCGGGCGACGACTCCATCGAGAAGAGCATGGCGTCTTTCGCAGAGAGTTCGGTGCGAAAGAAGCCACCCAGCGCGTCGGCAAAGGCAACGCTGGTGGCGGTGGCGTCGGCCAAGTCTTCGAGCTTGTCGAGCAGCGGGCGCCAGGCGGTGGGGTCGTTTGAGCTGGTCATCGGGCGCAGTCTGCCAAAGTTTCAGGCGAATGGGCAGCGCAAGCTGTGGCACCCGATTCTGCCGCGCGATGCGTCTGTGACGGAGGCGACAGCCGCCTTCGTCGATTCTCGGCTGTGGTCGTCGCATCTGCGGGGGTGACGACGACAACTTGCGGCAGCGCACACTGTCGGCCCACCGGGGTTCTCGTCGCCCCTGACTCATGGCAGCCTTTTTGCGGGGGAGGTTCACATGACCCGATCGCCGACCGTCGTCTCTGGGGTGCCGCGGCCCTTCGGCCGCTTTGCCATCGCCATGGCGGTGACACTGTGGGGCGTGGCCCCCGCCGTCGCCGCTCCTCCTCCTGCCACGCCTGCCGCCCACACAGCAGCAGCGCAGCCACAGACGTCGCCCGAGGGGCACTTGGGCGGCCTCCCCATCGCCATGATGGACTTCGAGGTTGACGTCGGTGCCGACGCCAGCGTCGAGCAAGCCGCTGCCACCACCAACGCACTTGTCGCCCAACGACTCACACGGTTGGGGGTGTTCAGCGTGTTGACCCAACGCGAGGTGGGCCAGCTCGTGCAATACGACCAATTGCAGGCGGCGTTGTCGGAAGACGACGTCGACGACGACAAGCTCGCCGCCCTCGGGGAGCGCCTGGGCGTGCAGTGGCTCATCGCTGGCAGCGTGCACCACCCTGCGCCTTCGCAGTGGACGTTGTCGCTGCGCCTCTTCGACACCAAAGCCCGCCAGGTGGTGCAGCGCTCGACGGCGACGGCGACGTCGGTGCCCGACCTCATCCGGCAGTTGCCCTTCACCACCGACCAACTCGTGCGCGCTCTGCTGCAGGCGCGGTCGGGGTCGGTGTTGTTGTCGGCCACCGAGGAGGGCGCCACCTTGCACGTCGACGGCGTCGCCATCGGCACGTCGCCGCTGCCCTTGCAGAAGCTGGCGGCCGGCCCGCACCGCATCCGCGCCACCAAAGACGGATTCATCGCCAACGAGCGTGACGTCGTCGTCAAACCCGACGACACCGTTGCCTTTGACATGGTGCTGCTGCCGTCGCCCGAAACGGCTGCTGCCCACAAGCGCATGGCGTGGATGGTGCGCGGCACGGCCTTGGCCGTCGGAGGTGCCGGCATCGCCACCAGCACCGCCGGCTTGGTGTTGTGGACGGCGCAAGCCATTGAGACGGGCTTGGGGCAAGACCAGGGCAACCTCAAGACCGACGACTCTGGCCGCCTGTTGCTCGACGACGACGCCTACACCCGGGTGCTCTGGTTTCGCATCTCGGGCTACGTGCTCATGAGCCTCGGCGCCGTTGTCACTGTCGGGGGCGCCACGGCGTTCTTGCTGTCTGAACCTCCAGAAAAATACGACCTGCTCGCGGAGTGACGCCCATGACCCAGCTGAACACGCTCTCTCGCCTGCTGTTTCTCGTCGTCAGCTGCGCCACGTTGGTGCTCGGCGGCTGTGACCGTCCCATCGCTCGGCTGCCCTCGCGCACCGACGTCAACATCCACGTGCAACTGCCAACGTTGTTGCGCGGTGTCGACCTCGGCGACGACCGGGCCCTCAGCGTCACTGTTGAGGTCCCTGGGCAGCTGGCCGAAACCGCGGTCGCCCTCGACGGCAACGGCGGCACCGCCACCGTCACCTTTGTCGAGGTCGAAGCCGGACGCAGCTTTGACTACGTGGTGCGCGCCAAAGGCGGCGTCGGGCTCGAAGCCGACATCTTGCTGGCGCGACTGGGCGGAACGCTGACGCTGGAGGGCGACGGCACCATCGACCTCGACGTCGACCTCGACGAGGCGTTGTCGTCGCCAGAAGACTCGCCCGCGTTTGACCTCAACGGCAACGACCGCAGCAACCTCGTCGACTTCGCCGCCGGCTGTGACCCCGCCGAGCAAGCCCCTTTTGTGCAGGTGTCGACGCCAGCGCTCGAATTCTTGGGCACCGAAGACGGGCAAAAGCGCATCCTCATCGCCCGCAACACATCTGACGACCCCGACAGCCGCGTCAGCCTCTCGCTGCAGGTGCTCGACGCCCCCGGCGCAGCGCTGTCGCCCCTGCCGGAGGGCCTGCAAAGCTTGACGTCGACGCGAACCCTCGGCGTCGACGCTCCCATCGAGCTGCCGTTTGGCGACCAGAACATCACCACCGTGCACTTCTCCCCGTCGAGCGCAGAGTTCGCCTCGGGCGCGGTGTTGCTGCAAGCCGTCGAAGAACGGCTCGACGACGACGGCAACGTGGTGTGCCGCAGCCAACAGAACCTGCAAGTGCCGGTGTTCGGCAACCTCGAAGGGGCCTTGCCCGCCGTCCCCGATGACGCTGAGACGCCGGCGCCGCTCGAGGGTGACGTCTCCATCCTCGGCATCCCGGCCGACGCCATCGTCGATGTCCCGCTCGAAAACCTGCACCACGGCCAGCCGTTGGCGGGCACGCTCGCCGACGTCGCGGGCCCAGTTGTCGACGGGTTTGTCGTCGACGCCGTGTACCGCGCCGACGTCCCGGCAGACGCGCGCTTTGATGTGTTGCTCGCAGACATGGAGGCCGACCTCGACCTCCTCGTCGTCGAACTCGACGTGGCCTCCGCCGCCACGCAGGAGCTCTCGCGCCACCGGGTGGCCGGCCTCCTCCCTGAAGGCGCCAGCATCGCGCCGGCGCGCAGCCGTCGCACCTTGCTCGTCGTCGTCGGCCGCAAAGACCCCACCGCCCCGACGCTGACGGCGCCGCGCTTTCAGCTGTCGATGCGGCTGTTGGCGGGCCCCGTCGTCGAAGGCCGCCCCACCCCGGCGTTCGCTCCTGCAGAGGGTGGCACCCGTGTGACGCTCAGCGGTGCTCGGCTGTCTGACGACGCCGTCGTCTATGTCGGCCCGTTTCGCGCTCTCGACGTCGACGCCAGTGACGACGGCAGCAGCCTGCAGTTCACCACCCCGGCCCTTCCCGCCGATGGGCAGCCCCTCGACCTCATCGTCGACCAAGCAGGCGTACGCGCCGTTTTGCCAGACGCCTTTTTTGTTGAGCCCATCGCCCCCTCACTGGCGTCTTTGGCGCCGACGGTGGTGTCGCCCGGCGGGCTGTTGACCGTGCTGGGCGACGGCTTCAGCGACGCCTTTGGCCCCGTCGAGGTGCGCCTCGGCTCGGTCGTCGCCGTCGTCGACGAAGCCACGCCGACGACGCTGGTGGTGCAGGCGCCACAGCTGGCAGACGGCGACTACGACCTCAGTGTGTCGGTGGCGCGGCCGTTCTCTGGCGCGCCGGCGACGACGGTGTTTCCGGCGCCCGTGACGGTGGTGCCGCCTCTTGGCCCGACGCCTGAAGTCAACGCCATCGCACCGACCACGGCGTCGACGTCGGGCGGCACGCTCATCGAAGTCACCGGCAGCGACTTCTCCGACGGCGCCGTGGTGCGCTTTGGCACGCTGACGGCGGCGCAAACCGTGTTTGTCGACGCCCAGCACCTCACCGCTGTGGCGCCGCCCCACGCTGAAGGCGTCGTCGAGGTGCGCGTGCAAAACGTCGACGGCCAAACCTCGCCGTCGGCCCTGCTGCTGACCTACGTCGACACCGGCGACACCGCGCCACCAACGCTGTTCACGGCGTCCCCCACGGTGCTGCACGCGGGTGTCCCTGGCGACGTGGTGCGCCTCGTCGGCGCTGCCCTCAACCAAACCACCGTCACCCAAGTCGTGTTTGACGACGGCGAAGGCGACAAGGCCGGCACCTTGGTGGCGCCGGCGTCGGCAAATGTCCTGCAGGTGCGCGTCGACGAAGCCCTTGCCGAAAGTGACGAAGTCATCGCCCATGTGTCGTTTGCGTCAGGCATCACGGTGAGTTCGCCGGTGCTGCAAAGCCGCCCGCCCACCATCGCGCAAGTGACGTCGACGGCGGCGCTCATCGATGACGGCGCCACCAAGCTGGTGGTGCAAGGTGCGCAGCTCTTTCCCGCGGCACTGACGGCCGCAGGTGTGGTGCAAAACGCCACGTTCGTGCCGCTCGTCGTCGAGGTCGAGCTGGAGAGCTACCTGCAGCTCGACGTCCCTGCCGGCGTACTCGACCAAGGTCCCCTCGGCGTCGAACTGCACTACGGCGACGTCGTCGTGCAAGCCGAGCCCCTCGACGTCGCCGGCAACTGTGGCAACGCCGAGGTCAATCTCGGTGAAGACTGCGACGGCGCCCACCTCGCGGCCGCCAGCTGCTCGACGCTGGGCTTCGCAGGCGGCACGCTGCGCTGTGACGACAGCTGTCGGTTCGACACCGCCTTGTGCGACACCTGTGGCAACGGCGTGCGCGACACGGGCGAAAGCTGCGACGGGCTCGACGTGGGCGCCACCTGTGCCGACCTCACGGCCTACGACGACGGCGTCTTGGCCTGCCACACCGACTGCAGCTTCGACGTCAGCGGCTGCTCACGCTGTGGCAACGGCATCCGCGAAGGCAACGAAGCCTGCGATGGCGTCGACGTCGGCGTCAGCCTGTGCAGCGACTTCGGCCTGCCGGGCGACGGCATCGCCTGCACCAACGACTGCACCCTCGACCTGTCTGAGTGCACGTCTTGCGGCGACGGCATCTGCAGCGAAGGCGAACTGGCCGACGGTGCCTGCGCCGTCGATTGCGACGCTTGCGGCGACGGCACCTGCGACGCCATGGCAGGCGAGACGTGCTCCAGCTGTGCCACCGACTGCAACGCCTGCGCCCCCTACACGCTCTCCCTCGACGAAACGCCGGGGCGCACCCCGGTCTACCGCGACGCGCCCGGCACGCTGCGCGTGCGCGTCGTCGACGAGAGCAACCAGCCGGTGGTCGGCGTCGGCATCAGCCTGGAGCTGCCGGCCGATGTCTGGGCACTGCCTGCAGCCGGCCCCACCAACGACGTGGGGGAGTTCCACGCGGTGCTGCGCAGCGGACACGTCGAAGGCCCCCGCAGCATCACGGTGCACGCCGTCGCTCCCGACGGGGCAGCGGTGCAAGGCGCTCCCACCACGTTTGACCTCGACGTCGACCCCATCGAGGCCGGCACCATCAACAACTACGTCAACAACACCGGCACGACGACGTACTATGCCGGCAGCGACGACAGCCACGCTTCACGGTTCGCGTTGAACAACCCCCGCGCCACCGTCCACGCCAGCGACGGCACGATGTATGTCGTCGAGTCCCACGCCATCGTGCGCGTCGACCCCGACGGCAAAGCCGAACGGCTCACCGACAGCTATGGCGCTGGGTTCGCAGGCGACGGCGGGCCGCTGTCGGGCGCCCTGTTTCGCAGCCCCTACGACCTCGCTCTGCTCGACGACGGTGACCTCCTCATCGTCGACACCAACAACCATCGCCTCCGACGTGTGGATGCCGGCGCCGACCAGCGTGTGGATCGCGACGACATCATCACCTCCGTCGTCGGCGGTGGCGACCAGTTGGTGACGGGGACGGGCTCCACCTACGACCTGCAGTACCCGTACGCCGTCGAGCCGCTGCCCAATGGCAACGTCGTCCTCTGGTCGTACTCCCGCTGTGACCTCGCCGAATACAACCCCGTCACCGACGTCGTGCAGCGCCTCAACCGCAACACCTCCTGCTCCTGCTCTTCAGGGCTCGATGGCCTTGACGTCAGCGGCGTCGATGCGGGCATGGAGGTCACGGCACAAGGCGACATCCTCGTCACAGGCAACAGCTGTGGCACCGGGGCCCGCAGCCTCATGCGCTTCGATCCGGCGGTCTCGGCGTTTCGTGTGGTGATGCAGTCGGCCAGCAACCGCACCATCGACAGCGTCGTGCAAGACGGCGCCGACAACCTTCTCCTCGGCGTGGGCCAAGAGGTCGTGCTCGTCGAGCCGCATGGGTCTTGGACGACGTTGGGCGGCGCCTACGGGCGCACCGTCGGGGGCGACGAGGGGCCCATCGCCGATGCCGGGCTCGGCGCTCCCCTCGGGCTCGAGGTGCACAACGGCCTGCTGTACATCGCCGGCTACGCCAGCCACAGCATTCGCGTGATGCAGTGGGCACCAGCGCCGCGCTCGACGTATGCCCTCACAGACGTCACCGCCGTTGACCACACCGGTTGGCCGTCGATGCCGACCGCCTCCCCTCCTCAGGTGCAACTGCAACGCGACGGCACGCCGCTGTCGAATGTGGACGTTCACTTCGACAGCACCAATGCGGTGCGCATCGCACCATCGACGTCGCTCACGGGGAGCTCGGGCGATGGCACTGCCCTGTCCATCGTGGAAATGCCTCTGGACGGAGACGCCGTCGTCACCGCTTCGGCCAATGACATCTACGGACGCCCCCTCGCCCCCAGCGTCGACATCACCTTCACCAGCGTGCGCCCACCCGACGGCACCTTCGTGTCGGTGGTGAACCGGCAAGAGTCGGCGACGCAGAGCAACGCCACCCACTACCCGCAAACCATGCATGGGCTGTTGCCCACGTCGTCGGGCAGCAACGGCCTCGGCAGCATGGCCCTCGACGTCAACGGCGACCTGTACTTCGCCAACCAAGGCCAGCACCGCCTGGAGCGGGTCACCTCAGACGGATGGGCGACGATCTTCGCCGGCTCCGGCGCCGGGGCATCTGGCTTCTCGGGCGATTACGGGCCCGCCGACGCTGCCTTGTTGAGCCACCCCGGCTCGCTCGAGATCCACGGCAATCATCTCTATTTCGCCGACACCAACAACCATCGCGTTCGACGGGTCGACCTTTCGCCGCCCCACCACATCGACACCGTGGCCGGCGGCGGCCCCACCGGGCAGACCGACGACGGCGACGGCAACCTCGCTTTGGCCGCCTACGTCGGCGCCCCCCGCACCCTCACCTTCGACGACAACGGCGGCATGTTCATCTTGAGCACGAGTCGCGTGCGCTACGTGCGCCCCGACGGGATCATCATCACCGCCCTCGAAGCCGGCGACAGCTGCTTTGGCGATGGCCCCCTGTACGACCTCAGTTACGGCATCGCGCTCGACCAAGACGGGGCCTCGGTTCTCGTCGGTGGACGGGTGTACTCCTACGCCGGCTGCACCCTACCCGGCGGGTTTGGCGTCTTCCGCCTCACCCCCACCACCATGCTGCCCACCGGGCCCGCCGACTTCACCTACGCCCACGTCGGGGCCATCGACAACCACATCTCCGACATCGCACTCGACGACAACGGCGATCTCTACGTCTCCTCCAACTACGACTACGCGCTGTGGCGCATCAATGCCTCGGATGGCTCCACCGACGTCGTGGCCACCAATTCCATCCCTTGGGCACGCTCGGGCACGGTGCCCGACATGCGGCTGTACGCCCCCACCGGGCTGTTGCTCGACGGTGACGACCTCTTGGTGCACACCTCGTCGGGTCACATCTTCAAGCTCTTCGGCATCACCGCCCCTTGAGCGCCGAGGGTGCACCGTCGCAGCCGCAGACAGGGCAGACGTCACCCTTCAGCGACGGGCGACTTGACCCGATGCTTGTCTCAGAGCAACCTTAGGTTCATCCCGTTTTGTGAGGCATGTATGCGCCGCCCTCTGCTGTCGTTTTCCATTCGTCCGCTCCTGCTGAGCACCTGCGCCGCAGGCGCTCTGGTGTGCGGCGCCTGCGCCTCTGACGACGCCGCCAAGAAAGACGACGACGCCCCCACGGCGTCGGCCGACGACGACAAACCCGAGGGCGCTGCCCGCTTGGCCGCCGACGACTTCGACCCATCGGGCTACGAAAAGCGCGACCTCGACCTCAACGGAGACGGCACCGCCGACGCCTACCAGTTCTTCGTCAAAGACGGCGAAGAGATTCGGGTGGTGCGCAAAGAGGTCGACATCAACTTCGACGGCAAAATCGACGTCATCCGCACCATGGATGCCAAAGGCAACCTGCGGCAAGAGCGGTTCGACCACGACTTTGACGGCCAGATTGACGTCGTCAACGTCTTCGAAAAAGGCGTGCTCACCCGCAAGGAGTACGACACCGACTTCAACGGCAACGTCGACACCTGGCGCTACTTCGACAAAGGCGTCATCGCCCGCGAAGAAGCCGACCTCAACAACGACGGCAAGGTCGACATGTGGGAGTACTACGAAAAAGGCACCCTCGACCGTCGGGGCATCGACCGCGACTACGACGGCGTCGTCGACGATTGGCAAAGCGCCGAAGACGAGGGGTAGCGCATCCGTCGCCCTTTGCATTGGAGCACCCTCGTGGTGCTCTTTTTCGTGCCCGACTTCTCCACCGACCTGCCTGCCAGTTGGAGCCTGTGTGTCTGTCGACGTCCTCACCCTGCCCCTGTCGCGCTTTTTTGCCGGCGCCTACATTCCGCCGTCGTTTGAACGCGCCTGGGCGCGTGGCGACGTCGCCGAGGTGGAGCGCACCGACGGCAGCGTCGAGACCTTTGCCAAGGGCACGCCCATCGGGGGTGCCGGTGCCGACGACACATGGAAGACGTGGCAAGACACCATGCCCAAATACGTTGCCACCCTGCCCTACGACATCGCGCAGCTGGGCTGGAACGAGACCTTTGATGGCGACCCACCCGCCTGGGACATTGACCACGTTGCCTTTGGGGCCCTGCTCGACGACGCCAGGCGCATCCTCGAGAAGCCACCGTCGCTGTTCAAGCGGATGATCGGGCAGTTCACCGACGCCTCCCACCTCGTCAACGCCCACATCTTCGTCGACAAAGCCTTCGACAAGCCCTTTCAAAAAGGCGCGGCCGTCTTTGGGTCGCTGTCGACGCTCGAAGCTGAGTTGCAGCGCTTGGCGGCCGACACCGAGGGTCACGACGACGTCCTCAACGTGTTGCGCAAGGGCGTGCAGCAGGCCCGGACGCTTCAGCTCCCGCTGCTGTTCGATCTGTAGCGAACGCCACATGGCGGGAGACAGCCTCTCCCCACCCCACCCCACCCCACGCCAGGGCCCCCCTTGCGCCGCCGCAACAGCCAGGCAAGCTCTGGGTGTGGTGGGTGTGACGACGCCGTCGTCTGCCCACCGGGGAACCCCACAACTGGGTCTCAAGAGGGTCGCCATGTCGTCAGCGTCTTCGAATCGTGGTTTGTCGCAACTCCGCCTGGGCCGTCCAGCTGGATTCTTGTGGTGTGCCTTGTTGGCCGCCGTCTTTGTCGTCGGAGGCTGTGATGGGTGCAGCAACACCCCACCCGACGACGACGACGCCGGCAGTGGCCCAGCGGTCGTGGTCGAGCCTGAGCCTGGTGCAGACACCTGCGTCATCGACGGCGATTGCGCCGACAACCAAACCTGCGAAGGCGGCTTGTGTGTGTCGAGCGTGGTCGATGCTGGAGGCGGCGGTGACGTCGACGCGGGCGGCGGCGGCGATGTCGACGCGGGTGGCCCCCCGATGGGACGTCTGCAAGTGCTCCCCGACGCTCTCGTTGAATTTGGCGCGCAACGGCTGGGCGTCCCCGTCGAGCGCGACGTCACCGTCGTCAACGTCGGCAACGCGCCCCTCACGGTGCTCACCGTCATCTTGAACAACAATGAGACGCAAGAGTTTGCCGCCGACCCCACCGGCAACCTCAACGAAGAACTCCTGCCGGGAGATCAGTTCACCTTCCGCGTGTCGCACACCCCCGTCGACGGCCAGGCCGACGAGGCCGAACTCAACGTGTTGCACAACGGCGAAGGCAACCTCACCACCGTGACGTTCATCGCCGAGTTCAAAGGCGACCCGGCCTTCAACATCCACGACGACGTCACCAACCTCATGGAGAACGTCACCACCGTCGACTTCGGCGAAATCGCCAGCGACCAAACCGCGCAACGCCGTCTGTACGTGCGCAACACCGGCCGCAGCGACTCGCTGCTGGCCATCACCGACTTGTCGCTGACCCCGGCCGAAGGCGACTTCGCCTTCGACGACGAGTTTGACTTCCCCATCTTGCTGTCGAGCTGGGCCTCGGGCTTGTGCCCCGACGGCAGCGTCGACGAATGCCCCGATGAGGCCGACGCTTGCACCGACCAAGTGTGCGTCGACGCCGACGGGCTTCCGCTTCACGCGCTCATCGTCGACCTCACCTACACCCCGGGCATCTCGGCGGCGACGGCCACGCTCACGGTCGACACGTCCCTCGACGGCGACACCGCCTTCGACGTTGAGCTCAGCGGCACGCCCACCCAGCCCAACGCCGTGGTGTCGCCCACCGAAGTGATGTTCGGCCCTGCACTCGTCGGCGCCACCTCACCAGAGCAAACCTTTGAGCTGTCCAACGACGGCCAAGGCCCGTTGTACGTCACGCGCGTGGAATTCCCCGCCAACGACAGCGCCTTCGTCGTCGAGTTCAACGCCCCGGTGCCCACCGAAGACGGCCACCCCCCTTTGACGCTGCAACCTGGCGCCCCGCCACTCGTTGGCACCGTGACCTTCACGCCTGAAGCGGCAGAGGGCTACACCGGCTTTGTCACTTTGCACACCAACGACAGCGACAGCCTCACCCTGCCCATCGGCCTCAGCGGCACCGGCGTCGAATGCCCGGCCAACGCCGAGGTCAACGCCATGGGCGAGTGTGTGTGCTCCGAGGGCTTCAACGATTGCGGCGGCACTTGTGTCGACAACAACACCCTCACGGCCTGCGGCGCGAGCTGCACCGACTGCACGTCGGCGAACATTGGCGCCGGCACCGATGCGCAATGCGTCGATGGCACCTGCGAGTTCACCTGCCGCGAGGCCTACTACGACCTCGACGAAGACCTCAGCACCGACCCCTTCGGCGGCAACTGGGACGGTTGTGAATACCTCTGCACCCAACAGCCGGCGTTGCAGTTTGAACTCTGCAACCGCATCGACGACAACTGCGACGGCGTCGTCGACGAGAACTTGCCGCCCGACCAAGACGACATCTCGTTGCCCAACAACAGCTGCGCCAGCGCCACCAACCTCGGCACCGTCAACGCCACCCCCAACGGCGTCATCTCGACGTTCCAGCGCACCATCTACCCTTCGGCCGACAACGACTGGTTCCAGATCATGGTGGCCGAGGGCGACGACAACCCCGAGTGTGTTCTCGACGACGTTCCTTGTTTTGAGGGCGGCTACCAGAGCTACAGCACCGAGTTCGCCCTGACCTCGCCTTCGGGTGCGGCCTACAGCCTCGAAGTCACCGTCCCCGTGTTCTGGGAAGGCCAAGACGTCTGCGCCTCGCCCGCCTCCAACAAAACCGTGCTCACCGGCGCCAGCATCACCCACGATTGGGACCGCAGCTCTGACCTCTTCGACTGCATCTTGTGCGGCATCCTCGGCGACGACTGGTGCTACGAAGGCGGATACGGCTGCTTCTTCCGCGACTACCAACCCTACTGGATTCGCGTCGTGCCCACCGGCGGCGCCGACGACTTCAGCTGCGAGCCGTACACGCTCGTCATCACCACCCGGGCCACCGGAGGCACCTGATGCGCTCGTTGCTCGGCTTGTGCTTTCTGTCGACGATGTTGGGGGGCTGCCCTGAAGAAGAGCCACCGCCTCCCGCTGTCGACGAGCTGCTGGGCGAAGCGGTGCCGGCAGAAGAGGGCAGCCTCGCCGGCACCTTTGCCATGAAGGCCGTGAGCGCCACGTTGGTCATCATCCCCATCCCTGGCATCGACGACGAGCTGGGCGGCGGCGTGAACTTTCGCATCAACCGCCGCACCTGGGATGCCGAGGCCGGCGTCTACCACCAGACGTCCGAGCTGTGTGGCGGCTACAACTACATCGTGCATGGCGTGGTCACCGGCGCCAGCGACCACGCCTATTTGCAGGTGCCGCTGTCAGAGCACGAAGTCGTCACCGTCGACCACGAACGCGGCACCTTCGCTTACGACGACCACGTGCAGCTGTGGGGCATCCAGCTCGACGACCCGCTGACGTCGCCGTTCCCCGCCGACCTCGAAGACGCCCTCGGCCCCGACTTCATCGGCACCATCTACGACATGGACGAAGACGGCGAAGACGGCATCACCCTCCACGTCAGCGGCACCTTCGAGGGCGAGGTCTACGCCGTGCAACGCAAGACGGTGAACGGCGAGGGGCTCATCTTCGGCCCCGACTACGTCTTGGGGTTGCAAGAGACGGGCTACGAGCAGGTCACCCTCGGCAACAACAACAGCTTGCTCGACCAAAGCGCCGCCGGCGACGCCGTGCCCTACCCCGACGCCAGCGAAAGCTGGTTCGAAGAAGTTCGTGTCGACGACGACGTCACCTGCGAAGACGTCATGCGGATGGAAGACGACGGCGTTCTTTCCCGCATTCGCCCGTTTTAGCGGGCATCGCCCCGCGCCATTCGACACCCGAAGGCGACACCCGAAGGCGACATGGCTGTCGTCTTGCGCCCCACTTGGGTACGATTGGGCGTGCCCTTCGTTGTCGCCCTCCTCCTGCTGCTGATTGGCTGCACGGCAGAGCCTCCGCCTGTTGATGTCGCCGTCGACGAGGTGCTTGGCCTTGAAGCCGTCGCCGTCGACGACGGAAGCCTCAGCGGCACCTTCGCGCTGAAGTCGGTGGCGGCCACGGTGGTGAAGTTCCCGGGGCTCCCCGACGAGTTGGGCGGCGAAGTCGGCTACCGCCTGCAACGACGCACCTACCTGGGCGACGGCGTCTACCGCCAAACCAGTCGACTCTGCGGTGGGCATCATTACGTCGTGCACGGCGTCAACATCGTCATCGACGAGAGGGCCTATCGCGCGGTGCCTCTCTCTGAAGAGGTGGTGAGCGTCGACCACGCCCGCGGGACGTTCGCCTTTGCCGACCACGTCGAGACCTGGGGCATCGCCCTCGACGACCCCGTGCGCGATGCCTTTCCCGCCACCGAAGAAGACGCACGCGCCCACGGTCTCCTCGACGACGACGACGACGGCGAAGAGGGCGTCACCGTCCGCCTCTCGGGCACCGTCGAAGGTGAGGTGTACACGGTGTTGCGCAAGCGAAGCGACGGCAGCGGCCTCATCCTCGATGACGGCGTGGTGTTGGGCCTGCAAGACGTGCGGCACGAACAGACCGACCTGGGCGCCTCCAACGCGTTGGTCGCCGCCGCCGGCGGTGGCAACCCCGAGCCCTACCCAGACGCCAGCGAAAGCTGGTTTGAAGAGGTACGCGTCGACGACGACACCACCTGCGACGACGTCATGCGGCTCGAAGCTGAAGGCGTGCTCTCACGCATCCGCCCGTTCTAAGAAGTCGAACGCCCAGCCCATCGAAGGACGCGACGGTCGAAGGCCGAACGCCAAGCCCATCGAAGGACGCGACGGTTGAAGGCCGAACGCCAAGCCCATCGAAGGACGCGACGGCGAAGACCAAGTCTTCCGGCAGCCACGCCCAATCTACGATTGGGCGAACCGCTTTCCATAGGAAAGCGACGTCATGCGGCTCGAAGCTGAAGGCGTGCTCTCACGCATCCGCCCGTTCTAAGAAGCCGAACGCCAAGCCCATCGAAGGACGCGACGGTCGAAGGCCAAGTCTTCCGGCAGCCACGCCCAATCTTCGATTGGGCGAACCGCTTTCCTTAAGAAAGCGACGACGACGGCAAGCGCCCCAACGACGCTGCAGAATAGCGAAGCACGTACGGCTTTTCGGTTGGCGGCGTATTCTTCTCACACTCGTCGACAAAGCAGACATAGGTGTCTGTGTCGCCGTGCTCGTCCACCCAAGCCCGAACAACGTAGCCTTCTTCGCCAGTGCTTCGCAGGCAGACCCTGTCGCCAATCTGCAGCGACGGCTCGGGCGAGCTCACTTCGACGCCTTCGGCCGTCCCAACAGCCAGCGGTCGCCGTAGGTCTCGTCCGACGGGGAGGCTTTGCGCGCCGCCTGCATGCGTTGGGTGCGCTCGAGGTCGTCGCGCACGCGCACCCGCATCGACGACCGCTTGGCCGCCTCGGCCACCTGCGTCAGGCCGGCGACGCCGATGCCGGTGTCACCCCGTCGCGCATGGCCGAGAGCGATGCCCAGCAGCACCTGCTCTTTGAAGGCTTCGGGAAAGCGGACGGTGCCGTCGCTGAGGGTCTCCAAGTACGACACCACGCTTTCGTCGTACAGGCCGCGCGCGCCGTACTGTCGGGCCAGCAAGTAGCGCGCAAGCTCGACGCTGCGGCTGCCTTCGATGCGGTGTTTGCGGGCGTGTTCCACAGCCTCTGACAGTTTGGCGATGTTGGCGACGACGTCGGCCCCAGGCTTGGGCACCAAGAAGTGCATGGCGGCCATGGCGACGGGGGCACGTCCGCCTCGGGCCAAGACCTCGTCGGCAAAGGTGCGCTTGGCCCACAACAAACGTTGCAGCGCCGGCGGCAGGTGGGTTGCCTCCACGCGGCCCCACAACACGGCCGCTTCACGGTGCCGCGCCAACGTCCACAGCGCGTCGGCCGCCCGGTTCAGACGTCGGGCTTGCTCTTGCGTGCTGGGCTCGTCTTGCGCCCGCGTGCGGGCCAAGGCGTAGTGCGCCACGCGCTCGTCGTCGTGCAGACGCTCGGCGGCCTTCAACAAAAGCCCCAGATCGTCGCCGCCAGGAGGCTGCGCCACATCGCGCAGGCGTTGTTCAGCCGCATCGAACTTGCCTTGATGGGCCAGTGCTGTGACCTCGTCTTTGGCGGTGCGCAGCTCGGCGTTGCAGGTCTCGCGCAGGATCGACGGACGCTGGAAGCGACGGGCCACGGTGGCTTTGGCGTCGTCGGGAAGCGGCATCTTCGACAGCCGAGCCTGGTGTTTGTCGAAGAATGCTTTGGCCTGCCCCGCGTCGTCGAAGGCAGCGTTGACGTCGTTGGCGGCGTAGGCTTTGCGCAGCCCTTCGGGCCCTTTTTCGGCGAGCAAGGCGTGCACCAAGGCCCCTGCCGACGTGTAGCTGTTGCCGGTGTTTTGCGACCAGAAATAGAAGAACGACGACCACGGCGAGAACAGCTGCTGTGGTGGGGTGGTCATGTCGTTCTGTGCCAAGGCCGCGGCTTTCTCCTCGAGGGTGAGACCGTGGTCGACCTCAAGCTCAGGCGTCACCGCCATGGCCAGACCTTCGACGAGGCCGGTGTTGATGATGAAGATGAACTTGCTGGGCACGCCCATCATGCTGTCTGAGAATTCGCCGCCCATGACGTGGGCCAGCTCGTGGCCGAGGCTGCGGTGCGGCACCTCCGCCCCGCTGATGTGCAGCTCGCGCTTGAAGGGCAATGCGAAGTGCACGTGCTCTGCGCCGGTGTAGTGGCCGAGGGTGCGCCGGTCTTTGTGCAGGTAGATGTGGATGTCTTCTGAGGGCTTCACGCCGAGACGGGTGGTGAGCCGGTGCATCCACAGCGCGCCTTCGGCCAGGATGGCGTCAACGTCGTCGACGGTGTGGTGCCGCGGGTCGGCGTGCACCACCAAGCGGCCGCGTTTTTTGGTGAAGCTGTAGGCCTCGTCGAGGGCAGAGCGCCCAGGCGAGATGGCGTCGGAGGCGATGAAATGGGTCACGCCCCCCAGGGCCACAAAGACCACCGCGACGATGAGCGCAGTCGTGGACGACGTCGCGCCCGACGACAATCCGCCTTTGCGCGACTTCGGAAACTGCGCGATGCCGGCGAACGTCAACGCCGACGCATAGAAGAACGTGGCGGCGCGAAAGCCGACTTGTGCGCCAGTGATGGGACGGCCGCGCATGAGGTCTCCGTCGACGACGACGAAGAGGTGCGAGAGCACACGAAAGCTTGGGTCGACCAACCATTCGGCCACCAACCAGGCGACGCCGCCCCCGAGGAGCACGACGCAGGCGGCGATGGCCACGCGCAAGTTGCCCGTGACGCGACCGAGCCACAGGCCGACGGCGGTGTGCAAGAACAACACGGGAAAGCTGAAGAACACGAAGGGCAAATGGCCGCGGCCGGGGGCACAGCTCTCGTGCCCCACCGACGTCAGGGTGATGATGCCGACGAACAACGCCATGCCCAGCATCGACATGGCGCCTTGGATGAAGAAGTCGCCGATGAATCCGTTGTCGGTGCGTCGCGCGCCACGGGTGGCGGCGGCCAACATCAGCAGGGGGCCGCCGGTGACGCCGAGGATTTGCGCCGCTTCATAGCCGGGGGTGCCGGTGAGCGGGAACACCCCGCAGATGAATCCGACGACGCCGATGAGCACCAACGCGATGGGGGTGGCCAACTTGGCGGGGAGCGGAGTGGATTTGGCGCGCATGACAGCAGCCCTTCTTCGTCGTCAACCACAGCAGCAGGCTGCGCCCGAACGCGGCGGATTCTCTTTGCTTTTCGCCGCCTACGCAACCACTTTTGCGGGCCGTTTGCGGCGGTTTTGGCGGTCGCATGACGTCGTCATGGCGCCGGCGGACGATGCGCCCTCCGTCTCACCGCCCGCTTTCATGGCGACGTGTGCGTCTGTGCTTGGCGCCACCCCTCCACTTCCCGTAGGGTGAGGAGGTCAACGCCTTCACCGACGAGCGCCGCCATGTCTGATGCCGACCAACGCAAACACCCACGCGCCCCCATCGAGCTGCAGGTGGAGTACAAAAAGCTCAACACGTTCTTCTCGGACTACACGAAGAACATCAGCAAAGGCGGCACGTTCATCAAGACCGCGCGTCCGCTGAAGGTGGGCACCGAGTTCTTGTTCAAGCTCGGCATCCCCGTGCTCGACGAGCCCTTTGCCCTGCGCGGCCAGGTCGCCTGGGTGAACACCGAAGAGACCAAGCAAAAGCCCGAAGTCGAAGAGCTGGGCATGGGCATTCGGTTCTTGTACGACGATGACGGCCAGCGCGACCGCTTTGAATCCCTCGTCGAAGACCTCATGAAAGACTCCCTCGGCGAGGTCGTCTACAAGCGCCTGCTCGAGCGCGCCCGTGAGCTTGGCGACTGACGTCCGCCTCGTTACAGCTTCGACGCCATCGCGGCCAAACCCGTCGAGATCGACACCATCTCGTCGCCACTTTGCAGGGCGTCTGCGCTGAAGCGCTCGGTCATCAGCTTGCGGATGGCCGGCACAAACGACGTGCCCCCGGTCATGAACACGGCGTCGACGTCGCTCGGCACGACATCCACATCCGCGAAGACTCGGGTGAGCGCCTCGTCGATGGCGTCGACTTCGGGCTGAATCCACGCTTCGAAATCGGCGCGGGTGACGTCGGCCTCGAGCGGCGTGCCCGACCCGGTGTCGAAGCTGAAGTGCGCCACGTCTTCAGACGACAGCGTGCGCTTGGTGCGGCGCACAGCATCGTGCAGCTGAAAGCCGAGGTTGTCTTCGATGAGCTCGATGAACAACGCGATGCGCTCGGGTTCGAACGCCTCCTTCTCGAGGTCACGCAGCTTGCGCAGCGTCGTCGGGTTGTTCATGAACGACAGGTGGTGCCAGCGCTCCAGCTTGGCGAAGAACGGCGGCGGGATTTCTTTGTCGACCCCGTCGAACCCGGCGTAGCGGGTGCCGCGCCCCAACGCGGGTGCCACCAGGTGCCGCACCAGTTTGGCGTCGAGGTTGTCGCCGGCGACGGCCACGCCTGACGTCGACAACACTTCGGCCGGCGCGTCTGGGTCAAGGCGCACCAACGCAAAGTCGGAGGTGCCACCGCCAAAGTCGGCGACCAACACCAACGCCGGCTCCGCCACCCGCTGTTGGTAGGCGTGGGCGGCAGCGACGGGCTCGAGGGCAAAGGTGAACGCCTGCCACCCGGCGTTGTGAAACGCAGCCGTCAGGCGAGCGCGTGCAAACTCGTTGTCGTCGTCGCTCTCGGCATAGGCAAAGTCGACAGGGGCGCCGACGACGATGTTGCGCGGCGTGCCCCCGAACGACGACGTCGCCTTGTCGAGGAGCCCCTCGAGAAACAACGCCACCAACGCTTCGAGCGTGTACTTCTTGGTGTAAATCTGCGTCGCGCGAAACGAACGACTGGCCAAGAACGTCTTCAGCGACTGCACAAAGCGTCCTTCGCCGAAGGCATCGATGCAGTCGCGCAACGCTTGGGCGCCATAGCTGACGTCGAGGGTGCGCTGCCCGGTGTCGGGCTCGGCAAAGAACAAGGCGGTGCGACAGAGGGGCTCGTCGCCCATGGCGGTGAACATTGCCATCTGGGTGGAGCCGTCGTCGAAGCGTGCCGTCAACGCGGTGTTGGTGGTGCCAAAGTCGACACCGAGGTCGTAGCTCACGGCCTCTCCCTTGTGTTGTCAGGTGCTGTCGTCGTCGACGTCAGCCGCGGTTGCGCTCTTCTTGCAGACCTTGCAACGCCATGGCCAGTTCGCCGCCCAATCGTGCGTTGTTCTCGGCGAGGGAGACATTGGCAGCGACGCTGTCGCCACCGGTGAGCGCGTCGAGCTTGGCCAACAAATAGGGCGTCAGCGCTTTGCCGCTGATGCCTTCGTCGGCCGCGGCTTTCAGGGCTTGGTCGATGGCCTTTTGGATGGCGCCCTCGTCGAGCGCGTCGTCTTTGGGCAGGGGGTTGGCGACGAGAATGCCGACGCCCGGGTGCATGCGCCAATGGGCCAACAACACGCGCGCCAGCATCTGGGGGTCGTCGACGCGGTGGTTCACCTTCAGCCCACTGGTGCGGGTGTAGAAGGCAGGCATGTCGTCGGTTTGGTAGCCGATGACGGGCACGCCGTATGACTCCAGTCGCTCCATGGTCTTCGGCAGGTCGAGGATGGCCTTGGCCCCCGCCGAGACGACGGCGACGGGGTAGCGCGCCAGCGCCCACAGGTCTTGGCTCTCGTCAAAGGTGGACTCTGCGTCGCGGTGCACGCCGCCGATGCCGCCGGTGGCGAACACTTGGATGCCCGCGCCGTGGGCCAACGCGCACGTCGCCGACACGCAAGTGGCGCCGGTGAGGCCTTTGGCCATGGCCGGGCCGAGGTCGGCGGCGTTGAGCTTGATGACGTCGTCGCCACGGGCAATGGTCTCGAGTTCGTCGTCGTGCAGCCCAACGCGAATGTTGCCCTTGATGACTGCGAAGGTCTTGGCCTCGGCGCCGGTGGCGTGGATCGCCGATGCCAGTTTCCAGCCCAACTCAACGTTGCGGGGATACGGCAAGCCAAAGGCGTAGATGGTCGACTCGAGTGCGACGTGTGGCCGCTGTTGCCCTTGGCTCATGTGATCTCTCCCAGACTCAGCGCAAAGCGCCAGCCGAACGTTCGCTGGGCACCCCCATAAGCACAAGGGGGCGTTCGGCCGTCGGTCGACTGCCTCCGTGTGGGCAGGACGCGCTACTGCGCGTCGCCATCCACGAGACGGTCGACGAAGTAGATGGGAGAGCGCTGCTCAAGCCCGCTCGACAGCAAACCGTCGCGGTGGGTGCCGCCCACCAACATGGCGCGGCCGTAGACGTCGACGCCGATGACGTCGGCGCGGCCGAAGGTGAGCGGGATGTCGACCTGCTCCCAGGTGCCGATGCCGGTGGGCCCGGGGGCGTACACCTCGCTGTCGCCATTGGCGCGGCTGGGGTAGGTCTGAGACGAGCGGCTGCCGCCTGCGACAAGCACCCGGCCGTCGCCCAGCAAGAACGCCGCTGGCGACAGACGTTCTTGTTGCATGTCGGGCGCCAGGCGGAAGACCTCGTTCTGCCGCTCGTACACCTCGGCCGACGACGTCGGGCCAAATCCGGCAAAGTGGGTCTCGCCCCCGACGAGGAGGACCCGCCCACTGCCGAGGGCGACGGCGGCATGAAAGCGACGTGCGGTCAGAGGCAAACCCGTGGCGCGCACGCGGTCTTCGTCGGGCAAGAAGAGGTCGGCGCGCTCTTGCTGGCGCTCGATGTCGCCGCCGCCGGCCAACAGCACTTCGCCGGTGTCGAGGAGGGTGGCGGTGTGTCCGGCGCGGCCTTGGCTCATGCGTCCGCCGACGAGGGCGAAGCTGGCGGTGTCGTAGGTCTCGGGGTTGAAGGGGTCTTCGGGCGCGGTGAAGGTTTCACACGTGTCGATGGGCGCGCCCGCTTGGTCTTGGCCGCCGCACAGCAGAACGCGTCCGTCGTCGAGCAGCGTTGCGGTGTGATGGCTGCGTCGACGCGACAGCGACACCGGCAACGCCCGGTCGGTCTCGAGGAAGGGGTTGTAGATCGACGCCGACGACAGCGTGGTTCCCGTGCCGTCGCGCCCGCCGACGACGAGGAAGTTGCCGCCGTCGTCGAGCAGCGTCAGCGTGAAGTCGCGACGCGCTTCTGCCAGTCGGCCGTAGTCTTCGTATTGGTTGGTCTCGGTCACAAAGCCGCGGCTGCGCGTCGACAGGGCCCCGTCGTGGGGGTCGATGCCGCCAACGGTGAGCACACCTCCTTCAGGCGACAACGGAGCCGCAGCCACGGCGGCGCCATCGCCCATGAGGCCCGAGAGGAAGGCGTTGTCGTCGGGGGAGAACGTTTCGACGTCGGGGTGGCCGGTGCGACGAGGCGTGATGCTGTGTCCACCCACAAACACCACGCGGTCGTAGGCGGGGGTGTCCATGGTCTCTTCGATGACGACACGGTGCACGGCGTGGCCCACGCGGCCGACGGCGAGCTTGTCGTCGGGAGACGTACGCAAGTAGCGATCGGAGAACGGAATCAACAGGTCGGCGTCGACGCGCGGACGAATGCTTTCGTCGGCGTCGCGGTCGCCCACCACCTCTGGCAAACCCGACGCGTACAACAAAAGGTCGTCGTCGAGCACCGTCAGCGTCGGACGAATGCGCGCAGGCGCCGCAAAGTCGGCCACCACCTCACGTGTAGGGGTGGTGTCAAACGCGTCGTAGAGTTCGACATCGGTGACCGCCTCGCCCATGCCGTCGAGGCCGCCGATGACGACGATGCGACCGTCTGACAAGCGGGCGGCCGCGCCTTGGGTGCGCGGCGTGCCCAGCGTCAGCGTCAACACACTGAAGGTCTCCAGCGCCGCCGAGAAATGTACGATTTCGTCGGTGGCCAGTCCGGCTGCGTCTTCACCGCCGAACAACACGAAATCGCCGCCGTCGAGGTCGACCCGCGCCTGAAAACGCCGGGGGGTCAGCGATTCGGCGTTGGGCACCGACGCCACCGAGTAGGGCGTGCCGAGTTCGAGGAGTTCGCCGCCAGGCGCCAGCACCCAGGCGCCGTCGTCGTCGACAATGCGCCCCATCGACACCAACACCTTGGTGTTTGCGTTGGGCGGCAACACCGTCATCTGCGGCGACAACCGGCCGATGGGCATGAGCCCCCCGCCCTGCTCGATGTCGGCGAGGCCACAGCCGGTTTGGGGCGGCGGGCACGTCAGTGTGAAGTCGGCGGTGTCGAGGACCTCGATGGTGGTCGCGGCCACCCCCATGTTCATGGCGGTGACGCCGCCGGCGATGACAACGTTGCCGTCGTCGAGGAGCAACGCGCCGGGGAACGCCCGCGGCACAGCCATGGTCGCCACCACTTCGCCGACGCCCGCGACGGGATCGTAGCGCTCGATGCTGGCAAGGGCTTCACCGTATTCGCCTGTGCCACCGACCAACAGGATGCTGCCGTCGTCGAGGAGCACAGAAGCAAAGTCGGCACGGGGCACGCGCAGGGCGCCACGGCTTTGCCATTCGGGGTTGTTGCCCAAGTCGATGCCAGCGTCGGGTGGGGTGATGACGCCCGCGTCCACGGGTGCCATGCCACCATCTTCGAGCTCGCCGCCGTCGACGTCCCCGCCGTCCGCTGGGTCGGGTTCATTGCCGCCGTCGACGTCGGGCTCACCGCCGTCTTCGGGCTCGGGCTCAGGGCTGCCGCCGTCGGGCAGCGTGGGCCGCTCAAACGATGAGCCGTCGACGACGACGTTGTAGGCGGGGCAGAACACGCCGCTGATGCTCGGGTGGCTGACGGTGACGGCGGCGCCGAGGTTTGAGCTCAACACCAACGGCTGAAAGACGATGGTGACGGTCTCGTCTTGCCCGGGGCGAATGCTCAGCCCGTCGTCGGGGACGGCGATGCGGTAGTGCTGGCCGTTTTGCTCTGACCACTCGAACTCCAGGTCGCTGAGTTCGGTGTTGCCCTCGTTGACGATGCGAAAGCTGCGCACGCGTTCTTCACGCAGAGCCGTCTCTGGGAATTCGATGGGGTCGTTGCTGCCGCTCGGCGTCACCGAGTAGTTGCAGTTGATCTCCTCGAGGGGCTCTGGGTCACAGCCACAAGCGTTGGCTGTCAGGGCCACCGCCGACAACGACAACAAAGAGCAAACGCGAACGTACGACCACCGCATGAAGACTCCGTCTGGCAAGCCGGCCACCCCGTCGGTGGCCCCAGCAGTCGGAGGGTGCCAGAAAGTCGTCTGCGTTGCTGCCCCTTTTGTGGGGCAACGCCCCACAGGCGCCCCGGCCGCCCTGCGGGTGACAGCCGGATGACATCCGCGTCGCCTCCCCGTCCGGCATTGTGGTGTGCGTCGTCTGTGGCAGGGTCGGCGCCAGCTGTTGGATCACCGCTGATCCCCGCCTTCGCCTTCTCTTTCCTCTGCTGCGTCGCAGCGCCTGAGGCCCGCCATGAAGTTCTTCATCGACACCGCTCTCACCGACGAAATCCGCGAGGCCCACGCCCTCGGCATCCTCGACGGTGTGACCACCAACCCCACGCTCATCAAGAAGTCGGGCCGCGACTTTCACGAAGTCATCGCCGAGATTTGCGACATCGTGCCCGGCCCCGTCTCCGCCGAAGCCGTGGCCGACAACGCCGACGACTTCATCAAGCAAGGCAAAGAGCTCGCCAACATCGCGCCCAACGTCGTCGTGAAGCTTCCCATGAACACCGCCGGCCTCAAAGCCACCCGCGCGTTGTCAGACGCCGGCATCAAGACCAACGTCACCCTCATCTTTCAACCGCTGCAGGCATTGATGGCCGCCAAGGCCGGCGCCACGTTCGTCTCGCCCTTCATCGGCCGTCTCGACGACGTCAGCACCGACGGCATGACGCTCATCAGCGACATCGTGCAAATCTTCGACAACTACGCCTTCGACACCGAAGTGCTGGCCGCGTCGATTCGCCACCCCATTCACGTGGTGCACTCGGCCCTCGCCGGGGCCCATGTCGCCACCATCCCCATGAAGGTCATCGATCAGCTGGTGAAGCACCCCCTCACCGACAAAGGCATCGCCCAGTTCGAAGCCGACTACGCCGACACCCTGAAGAAGTAGGCTCTGCCTGATGTCGACGTTACGCCCGCCCCTTCGGCGGGCGTTTGTCGTTTGGGACATCCAGGAATACCCTGCCGCTCATGTCTGAAACTTCGACCACCACCCACGACATCGACGACGACGCCCACACTGCGGCCATCGCGGCCCAAGCCAGCAGCATGCGCAAAGCCCGCCTGTTGTGGCTGGCGGGCGGCGTCGTCGCAGGCATGGTTCTCGTCGTCATCGTCGCGTCGCTCAGCCTCAAGCGCGACAGCAAAGCCTTCGTCGTCACCTACCAGGCGGCCATGGACAACCTTTGTTGCTCCATGCCTGAAAAGGCCCTCGACGGCAGCTGCGCCCCCTTCTTCGATGAGCTGTGGCAGGCGGTCGAAGACGAGCACGCCCCGACCTTCTTGCACCAGGTGGCGGTTGGCACCGACCGCCTCCTCGGACGTCGACACGTGCAAGACAAGCGGCGCTTTCACGAACACCAACTGCTCGCCGCGTGCCCAGGCGTCGGGGTGCACAGCCGCACCATCGACGTCAACGACACCGAGCGACTGGGCCGCCTCATCGCCGAAGGCGTCGTCCCGCCGCACGACAGCAGCCCCATGAGCGCCATGTCGCGGTGGGACGAAGTCGTGAAGACCTGGCGCACGCAACGCACCGCAGAGCGCTTCACCGACGTCGACAAACAAGTGGTGCGGGCCTTGTTGCGCTCGCGCACGGCCACCTTGTCGGCCCACGCTGTGCTCGCCGCGCGCCATGGCGATGACCACGCGTTTGTGCGCCAAGTGATGTTTGACAAAAGCCCCTTGCTGCAAGCCGAGCTGTTCATCGCCTGGGCCCAACGCCCCGAGCTGCACGAGCCGGTCGCAGTCGTCTTTGGCGGGCACCTCGTCGACGAACTCGTGCTGGCACGTGTGGAGCGGCTGCTCTACCCCGGCGACGACTTCTTCGAACGTCGACGGCTGAACAACGTCGTCGTGCGTCGCGACATTGACGACGCGCTGGTCAATGTGGGCACCCTCTTCGGGCACCTCCTGCAGCGCCAACCGCAGGTGCCCAACATCGTGCTGCGCCGGTTCAACACCACCGGACACGGCAAACGGGTCAACCACCAGGCCAAGAAGTTGACGCTGACCTCGCCCCTCGTCGACAGCCGCTTCATCTGGGCCGTTGCGCTGAGTGCGCATCCTGAAGGCCGGGCGGCCGCGTGTCGGGTGCTCGTCGGCTGGTGGAAGACGACCATCGCCCCCACCGGCCTCATGGACGTCGCCAACGCCCGCTGCCCCCAAGAGGTGCGGGCCGCCACCGACAACCCATCCGGCGCCGGCGGAAGCCTGTTGTTCATGCTGTCGACGTCGAAGACGCTGTCTGACGAAAACCGCAAGAACCTCGGCGACATATTGAAGGACGTGTCGTCGCTGCCCGTCCCAGAGACGCCCTAGCCCTACAGCAGGCCCGTCTCGTTGGCAGCGCGCTCCATGGAGGTGCCGCCGAAGATCATGCGCGCCAGGTCGGGCACCACCGACACCATGTCCACCGACTGCACGTTCACGAGGCCGATGCGCGTGCCCGACAACTCCACGTCGTTGACGGCCATGTCGCCGTGGCGGGCGAGTGCGGAGTCGGGCGCAACGCTGATGGCGTCGTAGGTGTCGACGTTGACGAGGCCAATCTTCAACTGGCTGTCTTTCAGCCGGTTCGCCGTTGCCGACAAGCTGAAGTTGCTCACATCGTCGACGAGACCTGGGTCGGCGGCGTTGGCATCCCAACGTCCGAGGAAATTCACCAACACGTTCTCGTCGACGGTGGCCACCTTCTGCAACATGGTGTCGCGCAAGTTGTCGCCGGCGGCCGACTTCACGTCGGGGCCAACAAACGAGCGCACCACGTCGGCGGCCTTTTGCCGCAGCTCGTCGGTGGGCACCGCCCCCGCTTTGTCGAGGACCCCCTTCAGCGTCTTGCCGAGGTCGCCTTGCACGTCGCCGAAGGTGCGACGCAGCCGGGTGCGCATGACGCCGACGGGGTTGCCCACCACTTTCCACAGGCCGCGCAACTTGGCCGCCTTCATGTGGTCCATGGGGTTCCACCAGTTGTCGGCTTTGATGAAGGCGCCGCCGTCCCAATCTTTGCGCAGCTGTTGGGCATCGACGCCTTTGTTGGTCGGCACCCACAAGGTGTCTTGGTCGACGCCTTCGGTCTTGTGCAGGTCGCCCTTTGGCGTCAACGCCACCGCCAACTTGAGGTCGCCGGCGCCGCGGTCTTCGACCATCTGCGCCAAAAACGCCGCCGCGCCCTCGATGCTTTGCTCGAGGCCACGGGGGTTGTTCAACGCCTTCGACGTCCATTGGCTGCGGTCAAACTTCAGCTCGACGCCGGCGTCTTCGGCTCGGATGCCGCGGTCGGCGAGGTGCAACGCCAGCGTCTGTTGCGCGAAGTCGCGCACGCCTTCGAGCGTCGTCAAATCCTTCGGTGTCGACGTGGTCTTCGCCGCCTCGGCGACGTCCGCGAGGCCGGATGCGACGGTTTGCGCCATGGCGGCGCTGGGCGATTTGCGCGTGCCCCCGACGAGCTCGTTCTTCTGCGCGGTGCCGGCAAACCCTGTGGTGCGCGCCATGAGCGCCTGCACACCTGCCGGCGCCACCTGCATGTAGGTCTGCGCGTCGACGCCACAAAAGGCCCCGAGGGCTCGCGCAGCACGTCCACCGAGGGCCAACGGGCGTTCGCCAATGTTCCCCGACGTCATGCCTGCCGCCAGGGTCGACTTCAGCGCTTCTCGGTCTACTGGAGATGCCGTCTTCGCCATGTCGAGAAGCTGGCCGACTTCTTTGAACGACAACCAGTGGCTGTTGCCACGTCCGGGGGCGATGGCTTCTTGCAGCGTCGTCAACAGCTCGTTTTCTGAACGCTTGTCGCCAGGATTGGCCGATGGCTGCGACGCCGCCTTTTGCAGGGCCGCGGTGTTTGCTTTGTTTTGCAGAAGCGTCTTCATGCCATGCCTTCCGTCTTCATCAGCAACTCACTCAAACGCACCAAGACGTCGACATCGCCGTGCACTTTGAGGTCGCCCTCGTCGAGGGCTTGTTCCGCTTGCAGGCGTCCGCGCACCAGGTCGCCAAACGCCGCCAGCGACAGCTGCAGGTGACAATCAGGATCGGGATGCCCGCCCTCAAACACCTCGCCGCCGTCGAGGTCGAGACTCCATTGCCCGCCTTTGTCGCCGGTGACGTCGAGCGACAGCCAGCCGCTCTGGCCCGCAAACCGGTCGGGGGGGTCGCTCTCCAGCAGGGGAACAAAGACGGTGTACACCAAGTCTTTGGCGCTGAATTCGTTGGCCAACAGCGCTTTGAGGTGCAGATGCGACATGGAAGGGCCTCCCAGTCGCAATCTAGCAGCCAGACGCCGATTTTGGCGCGATCCACACAAGCAAAACGCCCCCAACGCGCGAGGCGATGGGGGCGCTGGTGTCGTCGAGAGACGAACTCATTCGTACACGAAGGGGTCTGCAAACTTCGGGTCGGTCAGCATGGCTTCGTCGGTGAGGGTGTTGAGGAAGGCGATGAGCGCCGCCTTTTCGGTGGGGGTCATGTTGAACTGCGAGGGGCCGAAGAAGGGGCCGCTCAAGTTGGGGGCGTTCTTGTTGATGCCTTCGCTGTAGTGGTCGATGACTTCTTCGAGCGAGGCGAAGCGGCCGTCGTGCATGTAGGGCGCGCGCACAGCGACGTTGCGCAGCGACGGCACTTTGAAGGTGCCCTCGTCGAGAGGGTCTTCGGTGACCTTGCCGTAGCCGCGGTCGGTGATGACGGGGTCGAGGCCGTTGGAGGTGGCGTTGGCGGCGATGAAGCCCTCGCCTTGGTGGCAGATGAAGCACGCGAAGCCGCCCAAGGGGGGAGGCGAGACGAAGAGCATTTTGCCGAGGTTCTCTTCTTCGGTGAAGTTGGGGAAGGGGTCGCGGCGGTTCTGCACCTGGGCGCGGCCCTCGTCGTATTTGGAGCGGGTGGAGATCATCGAACGCACAAACTGGGCGAGCGCCTTGGAGATGCGGTCGGTGGTGACCTCGTCGTCGCCAAAGGCGTCGGCGAAGAGACCTTCGTAGTAGGGCTGCTCTTCGACGCGCTCCACGACGAGCTCGAGGGTCATGCCCATCTCGACTTCGTCTTGAAACGGCATGAGCACTTGGTCTTCGAGGGTCTCGGCGCGTTGGTCCCAGAAGAAGGAGCCTTCGTCGTAAAAGCGCGCGTTGGTGAGGCCCATGGAGTGGCGTCCGGTCTCGCCGCCTTCGAAGCCTTCAGACAGCACTTTGTCGTCGGAGAAGCCGAACTCTGCGAGGTGGCACGACGAGCAGGAGACGGTGCGGTTGAACGACAGGTTCACGTCGTAGAACAACACCCGGCCGAGGGCCGCGCCGCTGTCGGTGAGGCGGTTGTCGTCGGGGGTGTTGTCGGCCGTCATCAACGGCTGCTGCAGATGCTGCCCCTCGGTTTCGACGCCGAAGTGGGCCGGGATGTATTCGGCCTCGTAGTAGTGGGTGCCGAGGTCGATTTCGGTGGGAGGGCCTTCAGGCTCGGCCGCCGGCTCGACAGAGGGCTCAGGTTGGGTGGGGTCGACACAGGCGCTGGCAAACAAGGCCGCGACGGCTGCCCAGGTGACGAGATGGTGGGTGTGGTTCATGACTTTCCTCAAATGGGCCCATCAGTGGGGTGGCAGGAGAGGGACTCCCCCGGGCTGGCCGCAAACCTAGGTGACGCTGTTTTGCAGCCAGAATGCGACCCATTTACCTGCCCGGCGACGCGGGGCCATCCGACAAGTGGCGGGTGCGTATCTTGCTGTTTCACGACGAGAAAAGGCCCGCAACGGGGCCTTTTGTCGCAGCGAAACTGACGTTCGCTTTCATCTTTTCTAATACTTCTTTGAATACAGGAGTTTTGCCACCTACATGGGCGCACAACGCCCGTTTTCGAAGGCTCATGCAGCCGAATTATTTTGTCGGCGCAGTCGCTTTTTCTGCCTTCTTGGCGTCGTTGGCCTGCAGCACGTCGTCTGGTTTTTTCGGCAGATGCTCTTCGCCCACCGATGTGGGGCCCGTCCAGCAGCGTTTCGACTCTTTGCCGGGCAGCGACCAACCGGCGTCGCCGTCGGCTTTGCACTTCGACATCTCAAGGCCCTTCTTTTCGAACTTCACGCTCTCGTAGGCCTTGTAGGACTTGCCGACCAACGGCAGCCCTTTGCAGTCGTCGACGAGCTTGAAGGTGGCTTTGACGTCGACGAGAAAGACTTGGTCTTTCACCTTCCAGCCCTTCTTCTCGGCTTCAAACGTCTCGACGACGGCTTTGCGCGCGCAGTTTTGGCTCCAGGCATCGCGGGCGACCCACTGCATGTCTTTGCTGCGGGGCTCTCCGCTGCATCCCGACACCAAGGCGGCGGTGGTGACGACGAGAAAAAGGGCTTTGGCGAAACGCATGACAACTCCGTCGCAGACGTAGGTGAAAGAGAGCCGCATCTTGACCGCTTCTGGGCAGAAACGAAAGCCGTGATGACGACCGCGTCGTGCCTGTGGCCGCTGCACCTTGGGTGCGACCGGGCAACTGCGCTATTGCTGACAGGTCATCTCTTTTGTCAGGACACCCATGACTTCAGCCGACAGCCGCCTCGCTCGCTATCAGCGTCTCCTCGACGTCAGCCTCGCATTGGGCTCTGAGAAAAACCGGCACAGCTTGATGGAGCGCATCCTGCTCGAAGCCAAAGAGATGTGCCACGCCGACGGTGGCACGTTGTACCTGCGCACCGACGACGACGAGCTGAAGTTCTCCATCATGCGCACCGACTCGCTCAACATCGCGTTGGGCGGCACGACGGGGCGGCCCATCCAGCTGCCGAATGTGAAGCTCTACGACGACGACGGCGCCCCCAACACCAAGAACGTCGCCAGCTACTGCGTGCACCAGGCCGAGAGCGTGAACATCGAAGACGCCTACGACACCGACGGGTTCGACTTCTCGGGCACGCGCGCCTTTGACGAGGGCAACAGGTATCGGTCGAAGTCGTTTCTCACCATTCCGATGACCAACCAAGACGGCCGCGTCATCGGCGTGTTGCAGCTGCTCAACGCTGAAGACGCCAACGCCAACGTCGTGCCCTTCTCCGCCGAACTGCAAGAGATGGTGGAGGCATTGGCGGCGCAAGCGGCCGTCGCCCTCGACAACCAAATCCTCGCCGACGGCCAGCGCAAACTGATGGAGGCGTTCATCAAGCTCATCGCCGCCGCCATCGATGACAAAAGCCCCTACACCGGCGGGCACTGCCGACGGGTGCCGCTGTTGACGCAGATGCTCGCCAAGGCCGCTGTCGACGACGACAAGGGGCAGTTCAAAGACTTCTCCCTCAGCGATGAGGAGTGGTACGAGCTGAAGATCGCGGCGTGGTTGCACGACTGCGGCAAGATCATCACGCCCGTGCACGTGATGGACAAAGCCACCAAGCTCGAGGCCATCTACGACCGCATTCACGAGGTGGGCGCCCGGTTTGAGGTGTTGCGCCAACAGGCCAGGCTCGACTGCTTGCAGGCCATCGTCGACGGGGCCACTCGAGAAGACGCTGAAAGCCAGCGCGACGCTGTGCTCCACGACCTCGACGACGACTGGGCCTTTTTGCAGGTCGCCAACATCGGCGGCGAGTTCATGAGCGACGACAAGAAAGACCGCGTCAAGGCCATCGCCGAACGCCGCGTGGTGCTCAGCGGCGAAGAGCGGCCCATGCTCGACGACAACGAGGTGCACAACTTGTGCATCGGCCGCGGCACCCTCACCCAAGACGAACGCATCGTCATCAACGGGCACATGGTGCAAACCATTCGCATGTTGGAGTCGCTGCCCTTCCCTCGGTCGTTGAAGAACGTGCCGGAGATCGCGGGCGGCCACCACGAGAAGATGGATGGCACGGGGTACCCAAAGGGCATCTACGCCGGCGACATGAGCGTGCCCGCCCGCATGATGGCCATCGCCGACGTCTTCGAAGCCCTCACCGCCCAAGACCGTCCCTACAAGAAGGGCAAGCCGTTGTCAGAGGCCATGCGCATCATGGGCTTCATGAAAAAAGACAACCACCTCGACCCCGACCTCTTCAATCTGTTTGTGACGTCGGGCGTGTACCGCGCCTACGCCGAGCAATACTTGCCCCCCGAACTCATCGACGACGTCGACGAACAAGGGCTGCTTGACGTCGAGCCCAAGCCCTACGAACTCCCGGGTGACGACGTGCGCCAGCAGCGCAAAGACGGCTTTCTCGACGAGTATCAGGTGCTGGTGCGACGCACCCCGGGCATGGACGAAGTCGCCGACGCCGAGGCCAGCTGAGGCGCGTGGTGGGCCGCCCCGAACCTCCTCCTGGCGAACCGTCGTTGTTTGGCGTCATCGACGACGTCATCAACGACGTGAAGAAGGCGCCGGTGCGCTTCTTCAGCGTCGGCCTGCCCGCGTTCTGCGTGACGCTGTTCATGGAGTTTGTGTTGGTGGCCGGCATCGCCGCCCTCGTCATGACGTCGAGAGAGACGGGGTCGACGTTGTTGGCTCTGGCCGCAGCGTTTGTCGGCGTGGTGACGTTCTTGGTGTGGACGTTTGTGCAGCTCCCGCTCGAGGCGGGCGTCATTCGCCACCTGTGGCAGACGCTCCACGACGACAGCGTCGCCTATTCGCCGAAGGCGCCGTTGCAGCTGGGGTTTCGCAAGGTGCTGCGTCCGCTGTCGGTGTGGGTGCTGATGGCCTCGATGGTCTCCGTCGGACTGGTGTTGGGCGTCGTCCCCGGGCTGCTGTTGGCCGCGTCGCTGACGTTTGCGCTGCCGGCCGCTCTCGTCGACGACATGGGGCCGTTTGCCGCGGTGAAGGCGTCGCTGGCCCACGCCAAAGCCCACCCCGGGTGGCACCTGCGGTTGGCCTTGATGCTCTTGGCGTGTGGGTTTGCCGCGTCGTCGGTGCCGTTTCTCGGCCAACTGATGGGCCCGCCGTTCATCACCATGGTGTTGTTGCGGGCCTATGTCGGCGCCCAAGAGTCAGAGCTGCCTTCGCCGTCAGCAGAGTGACGACGCCGAACGCCTGGTTGGCGACGACCCCGCCCTCAGCGAGGACGTGACGATGTCGGTGAGGATGAGAAACAGGCATCCCGGGTCATTGCTTCGCAATGACCTTGCGACCATTTGCGGTGGGCGACATCAGGTAGGTCTGTGGGTCGACGTTTGACCGCAAATGGTCGTCCATCCCTGGCGCACAGCGTCAACAACGTCGGTGATGCCGCTCAACAGGCATCGTCGACCATTTGCAGTCGGGTGTCGTTCAGCAGTCGGCGGCATTGTCATCCACTGCAAATGGTCGTTAAAGGCTGGAGCATGCCCGCGCTAGCGCGCTGGCGCTCCAGACTAGAGTTTCCAAACGCTGTCGACGTCGACGTCACCGAGCTTGCTGCGGCCGTTGAGGTCGGTGAGTTCGATGGCGAAGGAGTAGCCCGCCACGACGCCACCGATGCGCTCGATGAGTTGTTGGGTGGCGCCGGCGGTGCCGCCGGTGGCGATGAGGTCGTCGCAGATGAGCACGCGTTCGCCTTGCTCGACGGCGTCGATGTGAATCTCGAGGGTGTCGGTGCCGTACTCGAGGCCATAGGAGACGCTCTCGGTTTTGAACGGCAAACGGCCGGGTTTGCGCACGGGGATGAAGCCACATTGCAGCTGTTGCGCGACGAGCGTGCCGAAGATGAAGCCGCGGGACTCCATGCCAGCGACTGCGGCGATGTGTTTGTCGCGCCACGGATCGGCCATGCGCTTGGCGAGGGCGTTCACCGCCTCCGCGTCGGCGAGCAGCGGGGTGACGTCGCGAAACAGGATGCCGGGCTTGGGGAAGTCGGGCACGTCACGGATGAGGCTTTTGGCGTGGGCGAGGTCGGTCATGCAAGGCACCTGGTCGTTCGAGGGTCGGACGCCGATACAGCGTTTTGCGTCGACGAGAAAGGGTGCAGCCGACGGGTCATGCCGGACTCTGCAGAATCGACTGCAGGGCTTTGAGCAAAGTGTGCCCTGCGTCTTCGTCGGTGCCGTCGTCTTTGTCGTCGTCGTTGCGCCGAATGTAGAACGTGTCGCGCGCGAGCATGCCTTCGGTGGAGACCATCGCCAGCAGCACTTGCCAGCCGTGTTCGGCAAAGACGGTGGCGATGTCGGCGAGAACGCCAGGACGGTCGAGGGTGCGCACCTCGACGATGGTGCTGCCCCACAGGTCAGCGTTGTCGAACAAACGCACCTTGGTGGCCACGTCGAGGGGTGGTGCGGGGGCGGTGCGGTGGGGCCTGCGGATGCCGCTCCGTGCGGCGCGCACCAGTGCTTCTTGCAGGGCCTGCTGGATGGAGGCAGGAGCGCGCCCCCCACTCTTGGGCTCCACGACGAAGGCGTCGAGGGCGGTGTTGTCGTCGTGGGTGTCGGCGTGCAGGTGGAGAATGTTCATCCCCTCGGACGTCAACGCTGAAGCCAAGTCGGCCAACAGCGACGGACGGTCTTGCGTCAGCACCCGCACGCGCAGCTGTGCGGACGAGGCGTGGGGGTCGACCTCGACGAGGACGTCGCCGCCCAGCTGGATGAACCGCTGCCAGGCCGAGAAGTCATGCCACAGCGCAGCTTTGCCGCGGGAGCCGAGGTACCGCGCCGTGGCCGCAGCGGCGAAGCGTTGGACGTCGACGACGTCGCCTCCCATGGCCTCCAGCGAACGACGGGCACCGGCGCGTGCGTCGTCGGCGTCTTGCCCTGCCAAATGCGCCGTCGACGGGTGCGCGGCCGTCGAGCGGAGCGCCGCAGTGACTTTGACGTTGGCGCGGCCGAGAAGCTGGGCCTTCCAGTCGGTGAGCATGTTGGGCGCGACAGCGGCGATGTCGACGACGGTGAGCAGCGTAAGAAGGTCGAGGCGGTCTTGGGAGCGCACGACGTCGGCGAGGTCGTGAATGACGCCCGGGTCGGCGAGGTCGCGCCGTTGCGACGCGTGAGACAGCACCAGGTGTTCTTTGACGACGAAGGCGATGTCGCGCACGTCGGCGGGCGACAGCGGCAGGCGCTCTTCTTCGACGTGCAACAAGTCGACGCCGACCTGAGCGTGGTCGCCGTCGAGGCCTTTGCCCAAGTCGTGAAACAGCGCCGACCACACCAAGCGGTGCAAGCCCGGCGTGCGTTGGCGGATGGCGTCGAGGGTGTTGTTGAGGACGAACACTCCCGACACCACCTGCAGCGCCAAGTCGGCGCAGTGGGCGAGGTGCGCGTCGGTGGACAGTGCGTGGTAGCCGTCGGCTTTGAAGCGGCAGTACAGCCGTTGCAGGTCGCGCATGGCGAGGGGCAGGACACCCAGCTCGAGGAGTTCGGTGAAGGGGGCGCCTTGCACGCGGTCGCTGGCGCACAGGCGGGCAAGTGCGTCGCCGGTGGCCTTGTCGTCGTGGCCGTTGCGTCGGGCTTGCTGCATGCGGTGAACGCCGGTCAACAAGGTGGCCTTGGTGCGTGCGGCGAGGGGCAGCCCCTGCTCAGCGCCGATGCGCACGGTGTCGATCATCAGTGGCAGCGATTGCTCGACGGCGTTGGGGTGCTGCAAATGAAGGCGGCCGGAGGAGGCAAAGGTGCCTTCCCAGCGTCGAGGACGACGGGACTCTACGTAGTCTTTGAAGCGAAAGATGGCCGACGCCTTCAACGCCTGCTCGCTGTGCAGGCGGTCGATGAGGATGTCGGAGGTGCGGGCGATGCCCAGTGCCGCTTCGTAGTAGGCGCGCATGGCGCGCTCCATGCCCGACAGGTCGCCGAGGGCGTCGACGTCGAGCATGGCGGCGATGTCGTCGAGCACCTCGAAGCTCAGGCGGTCGTCGTTGCGGCCGCGGATGATGTGCAACGCCGCCCGCAAGCTCAGCAGGGTGCGCTCTCCTTCTCGGAGTTCGGCGGCTTCGCGGTGGTGCAGCAGCCCCCGCCGCAACAACGCCCCGACGGCGTCGTCGCCCACGTCGACAGGGTGCCGCAACAGGTAGAGCCACAGCGCCGTGTGCAGGTCGCGCAGGGCGCCTGGCGCGTTCTTGAGGTGGGGTTCCAGGCACTGCACGCGCGACCCCTCTCGACGACGACGCAACATGCGCTCGTCGAGCTTGGCTTGCATCCACACCTGCCGGTGCTTGGGCACCAGCCGCCGGCGAAAGTGACGCAGAAACCGCTGCGAGGTGGCGTCGTCTCCGGCGAGCGGACGTGCCTCCAACAAGGCGGTGGCCGCCTGGTCGTCGTCGACGCAGCGACGCGACAAGGCGTTGGCGTCACCGACGGCGGTGGCCATGTGCAACCCGGCGTCCCAGCCCGCTTGCACAAATGCCTCTGCCGCCGACAGTTGGGCCATGTCGCGTTCGTCGTCGAGCAGCACCCAGACGTCGACGTCGGCAAAGGGGCAAAGTGAACGACGGGCGAGCCCCCCCACCGCCAACAACGCACAGCCGCCAATGCCACGAAACGCGTCGTCGAAGGCACGGCACACGACGTCTTCGACGACGGTGATGTAGGGCTGCAGGGCGGCCCGTCCACGGTCGCCTTTGCGCAAGGCGGCTTCGACGTGAAGGCGGGCGGCGCCAACAGTGGAGCGGGTGTCGGCCGGTGGGGCTGCGGTCATGTCTGCATTGCAGCAGCCACAGCGCCGGTGTGCAACGGCTGTCTGCGTTGTGCCGTTGCCACCGGACGTCTCACGTCGTCACCGCCTGTCACGCAGACCCCGGGTTGCGCTGCCGTACTTCAAGTACAGCGAGGGGATGACGACCATGTTCAACACCGTCGACGTCACCAACCCGCACAACATGACCATCGCCATCGGCGCCTGAATCTCGGCGCCGGTCTCCCCTGCCCTCCACGCCATGGGCACCAGGGCCAATGCCGACGCCAGCGCTGTCATCAACACCGGTGACAGGCGCTCTTGGGCCCCCCGCATCACCGCCTTGGTGGCGTCGGTGACGCCCTCGACAGCGACGAGGTGCTGCACGTGCGTCACCAGCATCAGCCCGTTGCGGGTGGCCACGCCAAAGAGGGCGATGAGGCCAATCAACGTCGCCACCGACACCACGCCCCCCGTCAGGTGCACGCCGACCAAGCCGCCGATGAGCGCCAGCGGCAGGTTCAACAAGACGAGCACTGCGTCGCGGCTCGACCCCAACGCCGACCACAACAACGCAGCGACGCCGAGGAACACCAACGCCACCAACCACGACAGCGTCTTCTGCGCACGTTGGGCGCTCTTGAATTGGCCGCCGTACTCGATGCGCACGCCATCGGGAAGCTGCACATGCGACCCCACGTTGGCCTGGATGCCGGCCACCACGGTGCCGACGTCGACGTCGGCGACGTTGCACATCACCACCACTTTGCGTTGGACGTTTTCGCGCGAAATGCGGCCGGGCCCAGTGTCGCGCACGACGCGGGCCAAGCCCTGCAGTGGCACGACGCCGCCCCCCGGTCGTCGCACCGTCAGCCCCTTCAGCTTCGCCAAGTTGGTGCTGTTGCTGTCGTAGGCCTTCACCACGACGTCAAACCGCCGCTCGTCTTCGTACACGGTGCTGACCTCCACACCGGCATAGGCCACCTTCATGGCGTTGGTGACGTCGACGGGGGTGAGCCCGTGCATGGCAATGGCGGCACGGTCGAGCAGAACACGGGCGATGGGGATGGAGGGTTGCACCTCGAAGTTGAGGTCGACGACGCCGGGCACGGTGGCCATCTGCGCCTTCACCTTTTCGGCGACGTCGTAGAGGGTGCCCAAGTCGGCGCCGAAGACCTTCACCGCCACCGACGAGCGCGTGCCCGACAACATGTGGTCGATGCGGTGCGAGATGGGCTGGCCAATGGCGATGTTGACGCCGGGCACCTGCCGCAAGTCTTCACGCAACTCCCGCAGCACGTCCTCGAAGGTGCGGTCTTTGAGGTGCAGCTTCAGCTCGAGTTCGCTGGCGTTGACCCCCTGCGCGTGCTCGTCGAGTTCGGCGCGGCCCGTGCGGCGGCCTACGGCGTTGACCTCAGGCAGCGCCAACACGATGGCGTCGACTTGGGCCGCGATGCGGTCGGAGTCGGCCAACGACGTGCCGGGCGGCAGCGTCACGCTGATGGTCAGTCCGCCTTCGTTGAACTCCGGCAAGAAGGCCTGCCCGACGTTCACCATGCTGGCCAGCGCGGCCAACAGTGCCAGGGCACTGGCGGCCGCCAGCGTCGTCGGGCGACGCAAACTCCACTGCAACACCGGCGCGAACCGTCGCTGCAGCCAGGTCACCAGCCGTGCTTGTTCAGCGTGTCGCTCGAGACCGCCGGGCAGCAAGACAAAACACAACGCGGGCGTCACCGTCAGCGCCACCACCAAGCTCACGCCGAGGGCGACGAGGTAGGAGATGCCCAGCGGCACCAGCAGCCGACCTTCAATGCCGCTCAAGAAAAACAGCGGCAAGAACACCACCATGATGATCAACGTCGCCATCACAATCGACGTGCGGATTTCTTTGCTGGCGTCAAAGATGACGTCGAGAAGTGGCCGACGCTTGTCGATGGGGCGGCCGGCATTTTCGCGCAGCCGTCGCACGACGTTCTCGACGTCGATGATCGCGTCGTCGACGAGCGCACCGACGGCGATGGCCATGCCGCCCAACGTCATGGTGTTCAACGTCATGCCCAGCTGGTCGAGCACCAGCGCCGTCGCCACCAACGAGATGGGAATCGCCAAGGCGCTGATGAGCGTCGGCCGCAGCTGCCCCAAAAACAGCAGCAAGATGAGCACCACCAGCAGAGCGCCGTCGCGCAGGGCGTCCGACACGTTGTCGACGGCGGCTTCGATGAAGTCGGCCTGCTGAAAGATGTCGTTGTGCAGCTTCATCCCTGTCGGCAACTCCGACTGCAAGGCCACGATGACGTCGTCAATCTCGGCCGACAGCTTCAGCGTGTTGGCCGACGGTTGCTTCTGAATCGCAAGCACCACAGCCGGCTTGCCGTTGTAGGCCGCCGTCCCCCGCTTCAACGCCGGGCCCCACAACACGTCGCCGACGTCGCGCACCAACACGGGGCGGCCGCCCCGCTCGCCGACGACGGTCATCTGTAGGTCTCGCTCGTGCTGCACCCGTCCGTAGCCGTGGATGAGCAACTCTTCGCCGGCCTCGACAACAAACCCCGTCGACGCGCTGACGCTGGCCTTCTGCAGATGGGCGACGACGTCGTCGAGCGACAGGTCGAATGCGGCCATGCGGTCGGGCGCCAGCACCAACTGCAGCTGCCGTGTGTCGCCTCCGATGGGCACCACCTGCGCGACACCGGGCGTGGCCAGCAGACGACGACGCACGGTCCAGTCGGCTTCTTCGCGCAGCTGCATGGCGTCGTGGACGTCGGACGACAACGCCACAAACGAGATGGTGCCCATGATCGACGTGATGGGCGCCAAGATGGGGAGCTCGACGTCACGGGGCAGCTGCGGCGTCACCAGCTGCAACCGCTCACTCACCAGCTGACGGGCGCGAAAGGGGTCGTCGCCCCAGTTGAACTCGGCCCACACCACAGAGATGCCCACGCCCGACGACGACCGCAGCCGACGCAAGCCGGGGGTGCCATTGAGTGCCGTTTCAACCGGCCGGGTCAGCATGCGCTCCACGTCGACGGGAGCCATGCCGTGGGCTTCGGTGATGACGGTGACGGTGGGCGCCGTGAGGTCAGGAAAGACATCGACGGGCATGCGCTCCGCTCGCCAACCACCGACGACGACGAGGGCCAACCCCGCCATGAGCACAAACGTGCGGTTGTGCAACGACCAACGGATGAGGCTGTCGATCATGTCGCCACCTCCAGCGCCGTCTGCAGCGCACAGCATGCAAAGCATTCGTCGGCGACGACGTCATGCCTGGCTTTGCGTGCATGGGCGAGAGCGTCATGAGGTGGCTCTCCCAAGGCCAAACCTCGTCCGGGCCCCTCTTCCGAAAGACTAATGCGCATGACCGTGTCCGACTTCGCCGCCGCCTTGGGCGAGTTTGACGGTGCGGGCGCCGATGGAGACGACGCGCTCTCCGGCCTTCACACCGTCGACGATGCGTTCTCCTGCCGATGCGCCTCGCACCTGCACCACCCGCCGCTCGAACGTCTCTCCCGTCGCTTGCACGTAGACGACGTTCGCCCCGTCGTCGAACACAACCGCGCTCTCGGGCACATAGGTGGCGGTGCCGTCTTCGCCGACGTCGAGATCGACGACCACATGCGCGCCAATGGGCAGCCGTCCGTCGACGTTGTCGACGTCAAGGTGCAGCGCGAAGGTGCGGTCGCTGTGGTCGAGCACCGTCGTCGGCGACACGCCGCCCTCGTCGGTGGGCACGTGCAACCAACGTCCGCTGGGCAGCTTGGCGTGGGCGCCGAACACCCGCTGCGCTTGGTCATGCAGCACCTCGGGGATGCGCGCCAACAACCACAGCGGATGTTGCGCCACCACTTCGAAGGCGACGTCGCCGGGCTCGAGGTGCTCCCCTGCCGACGTGGTCGTCGACGCGATGACGCCGTCGAACGGCGCCACCAACGGCATCGCCCCTGGGCCTGCGCCACCGCGGTGTTGCGCCAACAGACGACGTGCGCTGTTCGCGTCGGCTTCAGCGCGGGCCACGTCGGCCTTGGCCTCGTCGACACGGCGCTCTGACACGGCCCCTTGCGCGTGCAGCGACACGGCACGGTCGAGATTGCGCTGTGCCAAAACGCGGGCCGCTTCTGCCTTGTCTTGCTGCGACAGGATCGACGACAGCGTCCCTCCGCTGCCCACCGCGGGCACCAGGGTCGCCAACAGCTGGCCGCGACGCACGGGGTCTCCGACGTGGACGAGCCCTTTGGCAGGAGCGACGAGGCGCCCTGCAGCAGGCGCACGCACGCGGGCGTGGCCGCCACTTTTCGGCTCCAGCTCTCCGAAGACGCGAACCGTTCGGCGTCGTGGACGTTCAACGACTTTGTGCAAGGCGAAGTCGAGCGGCCACGCCTGCTCTTTGGTGAATGCGACCGAGCCCAACTCTTGGTCGTCGTGGGGCGCCTCCCTTGCCGCCTGCTCGTTGGCGTACACCACGACGTCCCCAAGGTCGTGGATGTGCTCGCGTCCGTCGCGCACCAGCTTCATCACCAGCGTTCGATTCCCTGCCGTCTTCGGCGTCGCCGCTGGGCGAAAAATGCCAGGAACGGCAGGCGCTCCCACTGAGAACGTCTCCCGCTGCCCGCCTCCGATGAGTTCCACGACGACGGTGGCCGCTTTCACAGCCGTCCAGCGCTCTCCACAGTCGGTGTAGTGCGCGGCAAACACAGACGGCTGTCCGACGACCAAACGCGGAAACTCGACGTACAACTCGACCTCGCTGCCGTCATTGCCCTCCGCAAAAGCCGTGTGCTGCGCCGTCGGACGGCCGTCGTGGTCGTCGTGGTCGTGCCCGTGGCCATGGGCATCGTGCCCGTGCTCGCCCTGTCCGTGGTCACCGCTGGCATGGCTCGACGGGATGGGCTGGCACGCCGTCGACGACAACAGCGCCGCCAACAGCAAAGAGGTGAAGGTGGCGGATGCAAACCGCAACGTCATGGCGTCTTCTCCTGGGTGGCGGCGTCGGCCAGCGCGTCGTGGGTCAGCTGCCCCTGGCGCGCGGCCTCTTCAAGGTCGATGGACAGCAGCTCGTCGTCGACGACGGCCCGCTCCACTTGCAGCAGCGACAGCAATGGAAGCTCTCCGCCCTCCCATGCCGCTTGTGCCAACGACACCAGCTGGGTCGTGTGCGCCGCGCGGGCTTGGTGCGTCTGAAGGGCCTGCAGCGACGAGCGCCAGGCCACCAATGCCGACGACGCGCGCGACTGCAGCAGCGCCTTTTGCAGCTTGTGCTGCGCGCCCCAGCGGTCGGCGTCTGCCCCCAGCCTGCTTTGCCGAGCCTCCCGACGCTCAAACACCGGCAGCGGCACCTGCAGCTGCAGCAGCACGCCCGTGCCGATCTCGTCGGGCTGAACGCCCTGCGTCGTCCACACCGAACGCCCGCCGGCTTGGGCCGTCACCGGCGGAATCACCGACCGACTCCACCCGTCGCGCTCCACACGAGCGGCGTCTGCTTGCAGTTGGAGCGCCGACAACGACGGGTGCCCATCGACGTCCCCGCCCGTCGCCGGTGCCGGCGGAGGTGCCAACGCACCCGACAACACCAGGGCGTCCGCGTCGTCGTCGAGCCACACCGCCAACTCTGCGCGCACGCGACGGGCCTGCAGCTGCTGGCGTTGGGCGTCGAGGTCGGCCTGCGCCAACTGACGCTGCACCACCATGACGTCAAACGTCGAGGCGTCGCCTTGCGCAGCTCGTGCCTGCATCCGTCGGAGCATCGTCTGCAAAGTGCTTTGCCAGGCTTGCACGGCCTGCATGCGTCGCTGCGCGGCGATGCCTTGGGCAAACAACGACGTCACGCGCAGCTGGTGGCGCCGCAGCAGGGCATCCGCCTGCAAGCGGGCGGCGGCGCCTCGCTTGTCGCCTGACGCCGCAAACGTGTCCCTGCGAAACGACAGGTCAAACGTTTGCCCCACATACAAGTTGTCTTCGGCCTCAGAGGTGAACCCCGACGACGTCGGTGCCACCACCTGCTGATGTGAAAGCCCCAAGAAGGGGTTGTACGCCTGCAGCAGGTCGCGCCCTGCTGCGCGCTCGGCTCGGTCGGCCGCGTCGGCGAGGTCGGCCGCCCCACTGCGTTGGGCCACGGCGGCGGTCACCGTCTCGTAGGTCCACGTTTTTGCCGCGGCGGGCGCTGCCGTCGACAGCGCCAGGGCACCACACACGGCGCCAAGAAACCGACCCAACATCGGTGTTTTTCGTGGACGTTGCCGTCGCCTGCTCATCTCTGCGCTCCGGTCGTCATTCAGCTGTGGGTATGGGTGTGGTGCGGGCTGGTCGTCGACGTCAAGGTTTGCGCCACCCACTCGACGACGTCGTGAATCGCGGCATGCCCAACGGCCAGCATCACCACGGCGCCAACCGCCGCAGCCCAATGCCAGCGATGCTGCGTCGACGGCGCGGGGGGCGCTGCACACAGGGCTTCGACGCGCGCCACCAAAGCCGTGTCGCCCAACGCAGGCGTCCACATGGCTGGTGTCGTCGTTGCATTCGGGGTCGTTGCTGCGCTCGCCTGCAGCCGCGCCAACGCCAACAGCGTCTCGGCGACGAGCGCACGGCTGCCGACGGCGTGTGCCGCTGCTTCGTCGGCGCGTCGCTCTTGCGCGAACACCAGCATGGCCATCCATTGTCGACGACAAGACGGCCACAACAACGCCGACACCAGTCGGGCCCCGACCCGCACGGCTGCATCCCGCCAACGAATGTGGGCGCGCTCGTGCTCAACGGCCGCTTGCAGCTGCCCGACGTCGAGCGCACGTGACAGCCCCTTCGACACCACGATGCGGGAGCGCACCACGCCGGCCGCAAAGGCGTAGGGCTCGTCGTCGTCCGTCCACCACACGCCGTCGTCGCCCCGTTGGACGTCCATGCCGCGCAGACGTTGGTGGGCACGCCATTGGCGTCGCGCCTCAGATGCAGCGGCGGCCGCAAACACCAAGGCCAGTGCGACGACAACCAAGGCCTCCCATGTTGACGCGAAGTGCAGGGAGCCATGCACGAAACACAGGTGCGGCGTGGCTGTGGCGACGTTGCAGTGGTCGAAATTCGGCTGCCACCAACTCCGCAAGGCAACGGCCAACACCGCGGCCACCGCGATGAATGCGCCGATGGCCGGCGCCGACAACGCCAACAATGACGTCGTCAACAGCTCGCGGGGACGCTCCTTCGACGTCGGTTGGCGCGGGCGCCAGCCCCCCAGCGCCACGACGGCAAGGTTGCCGATCAAGGCCCCCAGCGTCAGCGCCACCAAGAACACCAACACACTGCCGTGGGAATGAAACGAAGTCGGCGTCACCGTCGCCTCCGCTTGCTGGCCTTTGCCTTTGCTGCGTCGTCGTCGGCCTCCTGCCGACGTCGTGCCGCCACCAGCTTCTCAAGCCGTGCGAGGGTCTCGTCGCCCACGTCTGCGGCCACGTCGACAAACGCAGCCAGCATGTCGTTCTCGACGTCGCCGACGGCCTCGGCCACCGTGCGGATGGCTTGGGCGCGAAAGGCCGCTTGGGTCAACGCCGGGGTGTAAACGTAGGCATGGCTCACCTTGCCCCGACGCAACAGCCCCTTGCGGTACAAGCGCTCCATCGTCGACTGCACCGTGTTGTGGGTGACGCCACGGGCCTGGCCGACGACGCTCCACACGGCCTTCACATCGGCGTGCTCCACCTCCCACAGGTGGTGCATCACGGCCGATTCGAGCTCTCCTAGGGTCGTCGCGTTCGCCATGGACATGGTGTAGCGAGGCAAAAACCGACCGGCAATCGTTTTTCACAGGCCGGCAAAAAGAAAGGCGGCCGAAGCCGCCTCTTTGGTCGCTCAGCGCACCCGTGTCTTCTTCTTTTGGCCGCCGTAGGTGTTGAACGCCTGGCGCTCTTCTAAGAAGCGTTTCACACCGCGCACCACGCCGTCGGCCAGTGCTTCTTGGTAGCCCTTCGACTTCAGGCGTTTCTCCTCGACGCGGTTCGACAAAAAGCTGGTCTCGACGAGGATGGCCGGCATGCGCGAGCCCAACAACACGAAAAACAGTGCGTGCTTCAAGCCGAGGTCTTTGACGTTTTTGTAGTCTTTGCGCAGACGGCTGACGACGTTGCGTTGCACTGCGCGTCCGAGGCGAATGCTGTCGTCGACGTTCGACTTCATGGCGAGGTCGGCGAGAATGTAGTCGAGGTCTGAGATCGAGGCCCCCCCTGCCCCTTCGGCGTTTTCGCGCGCGGCGAGGCGGATGGAGTACCGATCGTGGGTGATGTTCAAGTAGTAGGTCTCGACGCCGTGCACCTTGCGTGAGGGGTTGGCGTTGGCGTGAATGGAGATGAACAAATCGGCGCCCGAGCTGTTGGCGAGGTTGGTGCGGTCGGCAAGCTCGAGGGTCTTGTCGGTCTCGCGGGTCATCAGCACTTCGATGCCGGGCAGGCCCTTTTGCAGGCGGCGCTTGATGCGCTTGGCGATGGCGAGGGTGACGTCTTTCTCTTTCACGCCGGTGGGCCCGATGGCGCCGGTGTCGCTGCCGCCGTGGCCCGCGTCGATGACGATGCGGCGAATCTTCAGCCCCATTTGTTGTGACAGCGAGATGCCGCCGGGCGCGCCTTTCGACCCCAGGCGTTTTTTGACTTCTTTGGGGTTGGGCTTGTCTTCGGGCAACACCATGGGCGCCAACGGGTCTTTGGCGACCTTGGCGATGCGCGCGGCTTTGCTCTTTTTGTCGAGCGGCACGGTCAGGCGCACTTCGAAGGGCTTTTTCTTGATGAACAGCAGCGGCTCTTCTTGGCCGGTGAGTTCAACGACCAGACGCACCGTGTCTTTGGTGTATTGGCCCGCACGCACCCGCTTCACCACGCCGTCGTCGACGACGATGGGGCGGATGTGGTGCTTGCCGAGTTTGGCGGGGGTGAGATCGAAGAAGATGCGGTGGGGTTTGCCGTCTTGGGCGGGCACCTCGCCACGCACCACGCCGACGTTCTTTTGCACGCGCACGCGCACCACGCTCTCTTGCTCGGTCTTGATGTGGCGAATGCTCTGCACCCGACGCAATGGAGCGCCCTTCGGCGGCGGCTCGGGCAGCACCTCGAGCTGTGGCTCGTCCACGGTGTCGACGGGAACCTTGGCCTCTGCCACCGGTGCGCCGCCGGTTTTCTCGCCGACTTTTTGCGCGTCTGCTTCTCGCTTCGTCAGCGCGGGGCCGGTGCCGTCGACGTCGTCGCGCACCCGCGCGAGGATTTCTGCCATCGTGGGGCTCGGCAGTTCTTCTGGTTGCGCCTGCTGGGTCTTCGCCTTTTTCGGCATGGGCGGCAGGCGCGACAGCAGTTCGCGCGCGCGGGGCCGAAAGTCGGCTTTGGCCTTCATGTCGACGACACGGCGCAACAAAGACCGTGCGCCTTCACGGTCGCCCATGCGCTCCAAGCGCAACGTTGCCGCTTGAAACAGGGCGTCGTCGGCGAGGTTCGAGTTCGGGTAGCGCTGGGCCATCTCTTCGAATGCGCTCACGGCGTCTTCGAGGTCGCGTCCGACTTTGCTGACGTCGTACAGCTCTTCGAGCAGCTGCGCTGCGACGAAGAGGGCATCGTCGGCTTTGGCCGACTTCGGATGCCGCGCGGCCACCGCACGCATGCGACGCACATGGGTTTGGTAGTGGTGGCGGTATTTGCGCTGCTTCTTGTCGCCACGAAAGGCCGTGACGTCGTCACGGGCCTTGTCGTAGGCTTTTTGCCCCTCGTCGCTGCCGGCGTGCAGGCCTTGGGGCACCACCAGCACGGCCAACGATGCCAAGGCCAACAGCGTGGTGCACCGGCGCAGCACGTTGGTCGGGAGCAGCTTTGTCACTCGCAGGGTCATTCGCATGGGCCACCTCAGTCAAAGCGTCGGCCGCGGGGTGGAGACATGTGGCTCCAAGCGGCGACCGGTTCATCCGATTTAAGGCACTGGAAGACCCAGAGCAAAAAAACGACCCAAATGGTTCCAGGCACCTGCCGCCGACGCCAGCTTCGACACAGCCTGAAACACGCGCGTGCTCTGCCGCTGCGGCCAGCGCCTCGTTCTGCAGCTTTTCTCGAATTTGTCGACTGCTCAGCCGAAGGCGCGGCCGATGAGCGCGGCGGCAGGGTCGACGCCCGCTGCCGCCAACCACGTCATCTCGCACTCCGCCATGTGCATGGCTTCTTCTGTGGAGCGTTCGTGATCGACGTCGAGCAAGTGCAACAACCCGTGGGTCAGCAGCACGGCCACCTCGACCTCGACGCTGTGCCCGCAGGCTTGGGCCTGGGCTTGGGCGCGCTCGATGGAGATGACAATGTCGCCCAGCTCGTTTTCCATCCCTGGCATGGGCTCGCCATCGAAGGCGGCAAAGCTGAGCACGTCGGTGGGGACAGGCTTGCCGCGCCAGGCGCCATTGAGTTCGGCCATCTCGTCGTCGTCGACGAACGACAAGCTGACGTTGATGACGTCGTCAAGGCGAGCGGCATGCACCACCTTGTCGACGATGCGTCGCACCCGACGGCGAAGGTTGACGTCGGCGATGGCGGTCAGCTGGGAGACGTAGAGGCTCATGCCGTGTCTTTGTGGGGCGCAGCGGCATCCGTCAACGCGGGGTCGGCATCGTCGGTTGCACTCCCGTCGGCGTTGGCACTTGCGTCGCCCGCCGCCGGGGCCGTCGAACCCGACGCATCCACCCCCGCCATCGAACACAACCCTTCGAAGAAGGCGGCGCGCACCTTTTCGATGTCGCTGAGGGTGATGCCACAGCTCGACAGCGTCGCCTCGACGATGGCGCGGTTGGTGAAGTGGTCGACGATGTCGCGGAGGTTCTGCGCGTCGGGTGCTGCCAAGGAGCGCGACGCGGCTTCCATCTGGTCGGCGAGCATCACCAAGGCCGACTCTGGCGAGCGTGGTGGACGTCCGCTGTAGCGAAAGTCGGCTTCGACGGCGTCCTCGTCGCGCATGCGGGCCCGGGCGTAGAAGTGGTCCATGCGGTTGTCGGCGTGGTGCTCGGAGATGACGGCGGCGACCTCGTCGGGGATGCGGTATCGCTCTGCCAGCTCGACGCCGATGGACACGTGGTCGCGCAAAATGACGACGCTCTCTTCGGGCGTCAGGCGGTCATGGGGGTTGTCGCGGCCCTGGTTCTCGCGAAAGCAGTCGGGGCGGCGGATTTTCCCCACGTCGTGGTACAGCGACATCACCCGCGCCAAGAGGGGGTTGGCGTCGATGCGCGTGGCGGCGCGCTCGGCGAGTTGACCCACGCGCATGCTGTGGTGCCAGGTGCCAGGTGCATTCAAGATGAGCTCTTTGAGCAACGGCTGGTTCAAATCGGCCAGCGACAACAACTTGAGGTCGGTGACGTAGCCAAACGACGCCTCCACCAAGGGCGTGGTGATGACGACGAGCAGTCCGCTGAGCACGCCGCCTGCCAACGTCGCCAATCCCAAGGCCACCAGCGCCTCGTCGACGAGGGTGCCGCGAAACAGCTCCATGGTGACGGCGGCCCCGGCGCCGACGAGCCCGGCCGAAAAGCCCGCCAACAGCAACGACATGCGGGAGGTGATGCGGTGCACGCCGGCGATGCCTGCCAACGACGCCATGAGGCTGACCACCGTCCACTGCATGCCGGGCTCCATCATGACGCCCCCCAAGACGGCAGCGACGAGCGACAGCAACAAGGCGGCGTCGGCGGTGAGCACCATGCGGATTTGCATGCCGCCCCAAGCAACGGGGATGGCGTACAACACCACCGACCGTGGCAACGGCGCAAAGCGCGACATGACAAACGGCGTCGACACCTCGCCGGCAAACAGCATGAGCAGGAGCAGCAACAACACCGCGCTCGAAAACAGCAGGTCTTTGGTCTGCACGTCGCGGCGAAACACGCCGCGCGTGCCAAACAAATAGATGACCGCGCACAGCAACACGATGAAGGCGCCGGTGCCGATGGCGGCACGCCCGCGCACGGCGTCGCCTTGTTGGGCGTCCATGGCGCGCAGCACCAGCAGGTGCCGCGGCGCGAGCACCTCGCCCTTGAAGACGACGGTTTCGCCCCGTCGCACGCGCACCATCTGAGGCGGCACACGCGACTCCGCCACATTGCGCCGCCGCTCGGTTTCGGCGGCGTTGAACGTCAGCGTCACCCGAACAAAGGGGGTGAGAAAGAGTCCAACGGCTTCGGCGTCGTCATCCGACAAATTCGCCAGCGCCTTTTTGGTGGCGTCTTTCAGCTTCGCTTTGGCGCCGTCCTCGTCGAGGAGTTCATGGGGCTCCAACACCACCTGCTCCATGGCGGGGGCGCCGACCTGCAGGCTGCGCACGACGATGCCGCGCTCTTCACGCAACAACAGGTCGCGCTGCCCCACCACCGGCTCCGACAGCGCTTGTTCGACGAGTCCCGACAACCGCGACGCCACCTGGGCCTCGGTGCGGATGGCGTGCACCAACGCCCCCCACGCATCGTCGCGCGGGGCTTCGACGCCGATCATGGTCAAGCTGCCGGCAAACGACGCCCGCAGCCGAGCGAGTTCTTCGGGGGTCGTCGTCGGCAGAGGCTCGACCTTGCCGTCGTCGACGAGCTTGGCGGCAGGCACATCCGGTGCATCTGTCTTCGCTGCGGGTGCGGCGGGGTCGAAGACGTCGTCGTCGCCGGCCGACTGGGGATGCAGGGTGTCGGTGAGCCCTTGCAACAACGTGCTCAACGCCGTGGCGTCCCGCTGGGCTTGCGGCAGATTCAAGTCCCACACCGATCGCGACGCCACGCGGGCGCTCTGCCGCATGATGCGCGTGGCCTCCTCGTCGACAATGGCGTAGTCGCGGTCGGCGGTGACGTGGCTTTGCGCCTGGGTGCCGATGACGTCGTCGGAGGTGGGCAGTTCGCGGTCGACGAGCCGGGGCCCCAACACCACCGCCGCCAACGCACTCATGGTCAGCAGGATGGCCAGCCGCGTCGCCCAGCGTCGGGCCCGCTGGGGTTCGAGGCCGAGGTCGGGGCGCACCATGCGCCGCGACAACGTGGCCAGGGCAAACGGGCGCTCGCTGCCTTCAGGGTCGGTGACGACGTCGTCGTAGAGGTGCCGCTCTGCCGCTTTGCGTGCCTGCTCCGACGCCGACGCGTCATCACCCGCAGGAGCGACGCCGTTTTCGCTCGCGAGAAACACAGGGCCACGACGTTTGTCACTCATGGGGGGTCGGATGCTCCGTCGACGGCCGCGAGTTTGCGCTGGGTGGGCCGCTCCGTGCAGATGACTCTAGCGTGTTCACCTGGGCGTGCCTGTTTTCGCCCCTGTTTTTGCGGCCGACGGGGGGCGAAGAACGCGTTCTGATTTGGGGCAGGCGCACGCCACCAAGCGCATGCAGGCGCAGGCCTCCTCCGCCCTGCAGGCGCCGGCCTCCAACGCCCTGCAGGCGCCGGCATTCACAGCCATTTCAGACACTTAGAACTGCGGCGCCGGCTAGCGAATCGGCCGCATCAGCCGGTAGCCCGTCTCCGTCCGCACATACAGAAAACGCCGGTCAAACGGGAACCGCAGCTGGCGGTCGCTGATGAGCCCCCGCTGCACCACCGCCTCCAACGTCTCCGGGTACTCCCCGACAAGCATGCGGTACATCTCCACCGCATCCTGGATGCGCGACCGCGAAATCTCCGCCACCTGTGACTGGATGGTCACAGGGCGCACCGTGCGGTTGGTCTTCGACGAGAAGATGCTGTTCTGGTCCATGTCCATCAGCTTCACGGTGCCGCCCACCGCCAACGCCACCACGGCATACAGGCCCACCCGAATGAACACCGGGTACGCCTTCTTGGCGAGGTCTTTGGGCGACATCCGCGGCACCGCCGCCCGCTCTTGCGGAATCTGGGCCTCGATGAAGCCCTGCTTCACCAGGTTCGACAGCGCCTTGCAGGTTTCAAACGCCCCCATGCGCGAGCGGTCGATGATGTCTTGCGCGGTGCGCTCCGGCGCCACCAGGTCGTAGACCTTGCGTTCGTTGCGTCCCACATGTTCGTGGCCGCCGTCGTCGTCGTCACCGTCGTCACCGCCCAACATGGCATCGAAGCCGGCCATGATGTCGTCGTCGTCGTCGTCGCCCCCGTCGCTCTTCTCAGGCGGCAAAGGACGCACCGGGTCGAAGGTCACGTTGTTGTTGGGGATGACTTTGCGCACCGCAGGCCATTCGTCGACGATGCGAAACGCCTCCATCAGCAGGTTTTCGGCCCGAATGGGCAGGTGCGTCTCGGGGTCGTATTCAATGACGTCTTGCGGTGTGAACTCGTAGGCACCCGACGACCACTCAAACAGCCGGTAGATGGTCTCGGTGGTCTGCAGCTGGGTGAACTCCCGCAAGGTCCCCTGGTCGGTGGCGCCGCTCTCGACGAGGATGTCGCCCAAACGCCGCTGGGTGATCTTCTGCGTTTCCAACGCTGCCACCAGTTCGGGCTCGGTGAACACCTCGGCGCGCACCATCATGTTGCCGAGGAGGTCGGCTTCGGCGCGGCCACTTTCTTCGGCACGCACCACCGCCCCGTCGACGAAAAACACGCCGACCTCGACCGACTTGTTGTTGATGCGCAACACCCCGGTCTTGCCTTGGTGCCCCACCAGCTGAAAAATGTCGGCGACAGAGAAGTCGCCCAGCGTTCCGCGCAGCGCCATGCTCTTCTCCTACTCTGTCTCGCTCAACACCATGCGCAGGCCGATGAGCTGCAGCAACACGGCCAGCCCTCCCCCTGCCCACAGCGACATGGTGGACGCCACATCAGGCGTGATGTCGGGCCACAGAATGTAGCCCAAGCCAAAGCCGACGAGCACACACGCCGGAAAATACAAAAGGCCCAACAAGGCGCCCCGCAGCGACGCCCGCACCCACAACAAACCGAGCCCCGGCCACAGCACGCTCAACAACAGCCCGGCCGTGCGACGGCGCGACCTGAAGCTCTTCGCCTGGTACTCCTTCGCAATTCGCCGGCTCGCTTCGATGCGCACGCCCGTGGAGTCGAAGATGTTGTGGCACCCGGTGCACATGCCCTCGGGGCAGCTCTCAGCGTCATACCTCGACGACGCCGGCGTGCCGCAGCGCTTGCACGGTGCTGAGGGCACAAACTTTTTGCGCACCCCAAGCAGCGCCACCCACAGCAGCACAAACACCCCGATGGCGATCGTCGCGGGCACAGCGTCGAGGCCCAAAAACAACACGGCCCGCAACTGCGTGTCGATGTGCACGGCCGCTTGCGGAGGGTTGGCGAAGAGGTCTTCGAGCACGCGCACGGGGTAGGCACCGTCGACGAAGGCTCGGTTGTGGGGAATGTCGGAGGTTCCGCCGTGGAAGGTCGCCGAGCGATAAGCCTCGAGGAGGTCTGGCGCCGACGCCTGCAGAGGCTCCGTCAACTTCGCCGCTTTCGCGGGCTCTTTGTTGCGGGTGTGCACCAACGACGCGTTGTAGCTGCCCTCGGTGCAGGTGGGGCACATGCCGCTCGCTTTGTTGAACGACGACAGCGCAAACTCTTCGGCGCCCAACAATGCCGAGGCCACGCCCAAGTTGATGTGCCCAGCGGGCACGTCGCTGAACCGCTGCACCACCTTGCGCCAGTGATCGCGGGCTTCTTCAAGGCGGCCTTCGCGTTTGGCCTCGAAGCCCAACGCCATGAGCTCGGCCTGCAACAGCGACGCCGGCGGACGCTCTTTCAGCTTCGCCCGCACGTCGACGGCACCTGCGTCTTGCAGCGCGCGGTAGGCCTGTTCGACGCGAGAGCCTTGGTAGGCCCCCAACACACCGATGGCCTCGACGGCAAACGGCGACGCCACCATCAACGGCGACAACAACAGCACAAGAACTTGTTCGCGGCGGGTGAGGTAGATGAACACCACCGTCATCCACACCACGCCGATGAACACCGGCCCCAACCGCAGGGTCACCGGCAAGGCCAAGGCGATGAGCAACAGAGCGTACACCTGCCACTTGGCAGCGCCGCGCGGCAAAAACGAGTGGAGGTCGAACGCCAGGTAGCGGTAGGCCCGCAGCAAGAAGAACGCGCTCAAAATGGTGAGAAACAGCAGCATCCCCACCATCAACACCAACAGCCCGTAAAAGGCGCCATAGACGTTGGAGGTCGGGTCGCGCTTGGCCGCCTGCAGGGCGTCGCCAAAGGCCTGGATGGCCCCCGCGCTGTCGCCCGACGCCAGCTTCAAGCGCCCAAACAACAGATGGGTTTGGGGTTTGTCGGGGGCGAGCTTGGTGCTCTGTTCGGCGGCGAGGAGGGCGCGTTCGAGGTCGTCGTCGGCAAAGGCCTGCTCTGCTTCGCTGGTGCGGGCTTTGGCGAGGGCGACCAGCTGCGGCCGCAACTGCAACCCCTGGATGCCGAAGTCGCGGAGTCCGTCGTTGAGGATCGACTCAAACCGCTTGGCCTTGGCGATCTCCTTGGCTTGGTCTGCACGGCGAAAGGCGTCCCATCGCTCAAGCACGCCATCGAACGACAGCTTGCGAATGACGATGCCTTTGGCGACCTCGCCGTTGGCCTTGGCCGCGTCTTTGGGGTCGGTGCTCTTGTCTGCGGCTTTGTCGTTCTTGTCGTTGCCCTTGTCGGCCGGCTTGTCGCCGTTGCTCTTGCTCGACTTGCCGTTCGTCTTGGGCTTGTCGGAGGCGCGGGCCGGCTTGTCGTCGTCGTCGGGCTCGTCTGCCGGTGCGTCGGGCTCATCGTCGGCGGGGGCCTTGTCGCCCTCGTCGGCGGATGGTTCGTCGGCCGGCGGCGGGTCGGCGGGAGGGTCTTTGGGCGCCGGCACCGGCTCGGGCTCATCGTCGGCAGGTGGCGCCGCAGGCTCGCCAAAGGTGTCTTCTTCTTCGACGAACTGGCCCTGGGCGTATGCGTTGGAGGCCACCCACGGCAACGCTGACATGGAGACGAACAGAAGTCCGCTCAGCATCATGGTCCGCATCGCCTGTGGAGTGCGCATGGTGTGATCCCGCCTCGGCTGCACAACATCCGCCAGTGGCGGGCGCAGCGTGAGGTCCAGGGGTAGCACGCGCAGGCGACGGACTCCAAAATGCGTCTCGCATCGAGCCCGTCCAGAGACGGTTCGCTGCCCAATGGCGCTGTCGCCGCGGGTGGGGTCAGGGCCGGCTGGCACCGCGCACCTTTTTTGGCGAAAACGCTGCCGCCGCTTTCGCTGCACCCTTGTTGTTTGAGACACTCCGTCGAGGTGGAGGGCGCAGCCTGCCGGATGGTGTCGTGGTGCAAGTGGATCCCAGTCAGTTTCAACTCTTGTTGGTGGGCGCCCGGGTGTGCCAACTCAAGCCCTTCTTGGAGGCACGAGGACTGAAAGCCGCCGCCGCCGCGTCGGGGCTGATGGGGCGCCGCTGGCTCAGCACCACACCGCCCGACCTCGTGCTCCTCGAGCTCAACCTCGACGACACCCAGCCCGCAGAGTTCGTGCAAGCCGCCAAAGAACAAGCCCCTCACGCTGGCTTCATCCTCGTCGAAGACCGCGACCGCGCCGGGCAGGTGGCGCGCGCCTTGGAGTTTGGCGTCGATGCCTATTTGTCGACGCCGCCCGACGAGACCCGCCTGTTCGACACCATCTTTCGCCAGCTGAACGCGGTGGCCATGCGCAAGTCGGTGACCGCCGACGAGGCCGACCTGCAAGCCCGTCTGCAAGAAGCCCACGAGACCATTGCGCAGCTGCAGATGCTGGTGCGCCACGCGCCCGACGACGATGCGGGCGACGCCAACACCGCCTCCCTCGACGAGGTGGCCGCGGCGCAGGCCCTCGCCACCGACCAGGTGGCCCAGCTCAATGCCCAGCTCGGCACCGAGGGTGCCTTCGCCGATGCACTGGCGGTGGTGGCCGAACAACAGTCGAGGGTGGCGGCCCTCGAAGCCGAGCTGGCCGCCAAAGAGCAGCAGTTGGCCGACGCCACCGCCGCAGCGGGCGACGCCGCTGCAGCCGAGCACCAAACCACGGCGCTGCAGAGTGAGCTCGACGCTGTGCAGCAGAAGCTGCAGCGCGCCGAACAAGACCTGCAGCAAAAAGAGCAGGTGCAACTCGAATCCCAGCAGCGGCTGGTGGCGCTCGAACAAAGCTTGATGCAAACGCAGACCCGCGTGGCCGACGTCGAACGCGAGAAAGAGGCGGCCGTCAAAGCCGCCAAAGAAGAAGCGCAGGCTGCGCTGCAGGCCGAGCGGCAAACGCTGCAACAACAGCAAAGCGACGTCGAGCGGCTGCAAGAAGAAGCCGAAAACCGGCTGCTCACCATGGACGTCGAAATCGACGAATACAAAGAAGAGATCGCCGCCCTCAAAGACGAGGTCGCCGAAAAAGACCGGCAGGTGCGTGAAGAGCGCCGCCTGCGCGTCGAAGAGCGCGAGTCGATGCTGGCCGAACGACGCTGAGCTCAGCGTCGCACGGCCCACACCTGGCGGCGCCTATCCCTCGTAGGGCGAGAGCAGCAGCAAGAAGCGTTTGTCGGGGACGATCTGCGACACCGCCGCCTTGTCGAGCTTGCGCTTGCTCAGCGGAACAGGACGCAACGCCCGCAGCGCGGCGTCGGCGGCGTTGGCCCCCTGCGCCCCCACCGCCCAAGAGATGGCGTCTGCAGCGAGGGCGGGCTCGCGGTGCATGCGCTTCACGAGCGTTCGCTGCCGCTTCTGGATGGCTTTGAGCTCCCGTGCCTTCGGCGGGCGCAGGCGCAGGCCCCGCACCACAGACTGCACGGCCTCTGGCAACTCCGTGCTCGACGGAGAACTGGTGAACGCCACCGCCAACAGCAAACGCTTGCCGCGCAGCGACACGCACCTGGCATCGGTGTGCTGGGCGATGGGCTGGTCGATGACCACCGCCTGCATCAAGCGTCGCTCAGCAACCATGGCGAGGCCGCGACAGGTGTCTTCGTCGACGTTGTCCATGGCGTAGCCCACCGCCACCGACTGCATGGGCGAGCGCATTTTGATTTCGCTTGGCACGTTGGGCTCCATGGTTTCGGGCGTGGGCACCGCCGCCCGCTGCGGGGGAAAGAGAACGCCCTCGTCGAGGATCGACTTGGCCTCGTCGACGGTGATGTCGCCGGTGAACACCGCGACGACGTTCTCGGGGCGGTAGTGCTGGCGGTAGAATTTCAGCACCTCGACCATGGAGATGTCTTTGCGCGACAGGCGCGAGCCGATGACGGTGCGCCCTTCGTTGAGCGACGGAAAGAGCTGCTGGTCGAGCGCCCACACCACCGAACGCACCGAGCGCAGCTGGTGCTCACCGTCGATGACTTGCTTCTCGCGGTCGAGCTTGGCCAGGCGCAAGGCTGGGTTGGTCACCAGCTTGAGGTAGCGCTCTGCCAGGGGCCGAAACGACGCTTTGTCGGCGTCGAGCACGTACATGGTGAGGTCGGTGGAGGTGTAGGCGTTGATGAAGGCGTTCTTGGTGTAGACGTCTTCGAAGATCTTGCCTTCGAGCTCTTGGTAGGTGCCGTGAAACACGAGGTGCTCGACGACATGGGCGAGACCTGCGTGGCGAGCGAAGTCGTCTTTGGCGCCCACCCGCAGCACAAAGCGCATGGAGACTTGGCCCGAGCCAGGCATGGGCAAGACGACGGCCTGCATGCCGTCTTCAAAGGTCAGGTGCTCTGCGGCTGGCGGCGCGGCAACCGCGGACGTCGACGTCGTGGTGGCCGACAACAAGCCCAGCAGACCCAGCAAACCCAGCAGGCGGCGTGGCCCACGACGAGGTGGGATGCATGAATTCATGAGGCTCACCTCGTTCCTGTGCGGGTGCGGCTTTGCAGTTCAGGGCCAAACGCCACTGTGATGCTGGCGGAGGCGTCGAGCCAGGGCTTCACCAGCGCCTGAAAGCGGTCGGCCGACATGGCGCGGACGGCACTCAGCGTCGCCGCCGAGTGATGCGCCTTGGTGGGCGCGGTGTCGGCGAGCATGGCCCCCAACTGCGCAGGGTCACGGTCGGCGGCCAACATGGCGCGCACCACATGCTCGCGGTGTCGCTCCAGCAGCTCAGGCTTGAACCACTTCGAGGCGAAGCTGCGGTTGATGTCTGACAAGGCAGGGCGCACCGGCGCCTTGCTCGACTCCGAGATGGGCACGGTGACGATGATGTAGTCCATCCACTCTCGCGACACGAGCTCGGCCGACGTCGAGTAGGTCATGCCCTTTTTGCGCAGCTGCCACATGGACTGCTCCTGCAGCATGCTGGTGAGCAGCTTGGCGGCCGCTTGTTTCTCTGGCGTCGACAAGTCGACGAGCTGGGCCTGCATGATGATGTCGCGGCGGGCCGCACGTTGCACACTCATGGGCAAAGCCGCGGTGAGGTCGGGGCGCTGCAGGCCGCGTCGTTTGCCGCCGGAGTAGCGCTTGAGGTCGCGCTTCAATTTGCTGACCGACACGCCGCCGGTGGCCACCACCGTGGCATTGGCAGGACGCATCTTGGCGTCAATGTGTTCGGTGACGCTGAACATCCGCAATCGCCGCAACCCGTCGGTGTCGGGATACAGGGGGTTGTTGTATTCGTTGCCGCCCTCGCCTCCCTCCATGAAAATGGTGGAGCCGGCGATGAAGCTCTCCGCGTCGGTGGCCCCTCCTGATTCGACGCGCTCGTTCTTCGACAGCTGCAGCACGTAGTTGAAGCGGCTGGGGTTGGGCGTGAAGTCGAACAGCAACTTGAACAGACGTTTGCTCAGCTTGGGCATGGCCGCCTTTGGGGCCTCCAAGACAAAGCGCGTGCGTCGGACCCCCACCGACACCTGCAAGCTGCCGCCCGCGTCGAAGACGTCGGTGATGAGCTGTTTGCCGCTGCCAGCGCGGTTGGCGAACAACATGGTGTGCTGCGCTACGCGCGACAGGCCCCACACCAACCCGTCGTCGAAGGCGCCGGTTTGAAACTGCACCACGACTTGGGCGCGGTCGGAGGGGCGGGCGGCGGTGATCAGGCGGGGGCGTCCTCGGCCCAGTTTGACTTCGCGCACGGCGCCCACGGTGGCCTCGTCGGCGGACCCGTCTTGCGCCATGGCGGGGTGGCTCACGAAGAGGCACAGGGCGGCCGTGGCCAATGCCCAGCGCGCGGTCGACGTTCTCCCCGGGGCTCGGGGCGTGTGCTTGGATGTCATCGTGTCCGTCCGGCTCATTTCAGTCCGATCCGTTGGGCGAGCAACTTCAGAGTGTCGTCGTCGATTTGCACGTCGACGGGGCCAGCGCCGTCGTCCAACAGCTCCATGCCGACGCGTTGGGCACGCTTGCGCAACAACGCATGCCGGGCGGCATCCGCTTCGTCTCCGCCCGGCGCCGTGGCTTTGAGTTCTTCCCGCCACCATCCGACGGTTTGGCCGCCGAAGGTGTAGGTGTCGAGATACACAGCCATCTGCTTGCGCAGCAGACTGGGGTCGTCGCTGAGCGACTTGCGGGCGACCTTGGGTTTGTCGTCTTTGGCGAACTGCATGTAGACGAAGACGCCGACGACCACCAAGGCCGCGGCGACGGCAATGCCTGCCACCACCGATGCCGACGGCATCGCACTCTTGGCCGCCCCCCCGCCGGTGCCCATCACTCTCGGACGTGCCCCCGCAGCCGACATGGCCGACGTCGGCCCGCCGGGGGCTGTGCCTTGTGGCATCGGCCGCGTCGTCGGCGGCGGGGTCGCTGGAGGTGCGTCTGGTGAAAGGCCCTGCCCCACCGACGGCGCCAAACGGGAAGCACCGATGGTGTCGAGGTCTTCTGGCCAGGCCCCCTCCGACAACTTGGACATCGACCCCGCAGGCAAGAACGCGCTGCCGCACGACGAGCACACCGTCAGGGGCTGCTCGCGCAACGAGATGCCCGACGTGCGCATGCCGCAGCTGAAGCATGGCTGGCCGACATGGGCGGCGGCATGCATGAGCGCGCCAATCTCTTGCGGGGGTATCTGCGCCACCTCCAGCATCAACGTGCGAGATGCCGCGGCGTCGAGGCCACGTCCGCCGCAGGAGCCACACCTCAGGTGGGGCAATGGCGACGCCATGGGCGCCATGTCGGCGGCGCCGCAGCCGGGGCAGTTCGGGGACTGGGTCATGGAGGTCTCCTCGATGCCGAGATTCGCACGCGTCCCCTCCCAAAGGGACACGCCGAGGCACAAAAGCGACCCGAACGGCGCTTTGCCCGCTGCGCTCCAAGCACTTGCGAGGGCGAGACTAGACCCAAACTGGAAAAGAGTGCCACCTTTGTCGACGTTGTTGTGGGTTGCGTCGACGCGGCCTGCTGTTCGGTGTCAGGGTTGCGACCTGCCTCGCCTGCTTGCCTTTTTGCGCGTCGGCCTCGCCATGCGCCGGAGTCCCCATGAGTGCTTCCACCGCCGCCGTCGACGAGCTTCGTGAACAGGGCAAAGCCTTGGCCAAGGCGAAAGACTACCAAGGCGCCGTCGGCTGTTTTGAGGCCATCGTCAAACACGCACCACAGGACGTGCGCGCGCGCAAGAGCTTGGTGAAACTCTATGCCAAGCTCGACGACGACGACCGCGTGGTGCAAGCCCTTCAAGGCATCGTCGGCGTGCACGCCGCCAAAGGCGAATTGTTCAAAGCCATCGCCGCCTGCAAACGCATCCTCGAGGTCGACCCCGCCCACCGCGCCACCCAACGGGTGTTGGCCGACCTTTACGCCCGACAAACCCAACGGCACAACCGCGAAGAAGCCCAGCGCGCCGACCGCCATGACGTCGGCGCCGATGGCAAGGCCCCGTTGACGGCGCCGCCAGACGCCATGCGCGACGCCATGCGCCACACCGCGCAGCAGGCCGCCCCCGTCGACGACCCCAAAGGCCAACATGAAGTGCATGGCATTCCGGTGTCGCTGCTGAAGCCGTGCGCCTTCTTCTCACAACTCGGGCAAGACGCATTTGTCGCATTTGCCGAGCACATGAATGTGCGCCACGCCGACGACGGCGACGTGTTGGTGCAAGAAGGCCAGGTGGGCGCCTCCATGTTCATCGTCGTCGAGGGCGCCGTGCAGGTGCGAAAACGCATCGAACAGCATGACGTCGTCATGGCCCAACTGGGTGAAGGTGCGTTCTTCGGCGAGATGGCGCTGTTGTCAGACGCGCCCCGCTCGGCGACGGTGACGGCGACGGAGCCCACGACGCTGCTCGAGCTGAATGCGCGGCTGTGGCACACGCTGTTGCAGAACTTTCCCGCGGTGGGGCAGACCATGCAGCGCTTTCAGGTGCAGCGGCTGGTGCAAAACGTCATGCAGGCCAGCCCCTTTTTCTTGGCCCTGCACCCCGTGGTGCGGCGCTCGGTGATGGAGCAGTTTCGCATGCAGTCGGTGAAGCAAGGCCAGGTGCTCATCGAGCGCGGCACCCGCGCCAGCGGGTTCTTCATTCAGCTTCTCGGGCAAAGCGAGGTGCTCGGTGACGACGACAACCCCGTCGCTTGGTTGAGTGAAGCCGACGTCTTCGGCGAGATTGCCCTGCTCGAACACGGCGACACCACGGCCACGGTGCGGGCCACCACCGACGGCGCCGTGCTGCGCCTGGCGCCGGCCGACTTTCAAGACGCCATCGCGCAACATCCCGACGCCAAAGAGGCCCTCGATGCCCTGCGCGACAAACGGCTGCTGGGCATCGAAGACGCGCCGATCAACTCGTCGTCGGGTTTTCATGTGTGAGCGGGCGCTGTGACCTCGACGTCGCGGCGACGGGTCAGGTGGCCTGCAGCACGGCGTCGATGTCTTTGGCCAAGAACGTCTTCACCATGTCGCGCACCTTGGACATGTCGAAGGGCTTCTCAAGGCGGACATTGTCGACCGACTCGAGAAAGTCGCGCGCTTTCGAGGTGAAGGCCCCGCCCGTCATGAAGACGATGTGTTCTTCGAGGCCGGGGAACTCGGTGCGCACCGCCTCGTAGACGTCCATGCCGGTCATGTCGGGCATCATGAGGTCGCACAACACCAAGTCGACGGTGGGGTCGTCGCGCAAGGCATCGATGGCCTGGCGGCCGCTGTGCACGGCGAGCACCTTGTGCTCTCGCAAGGCGCGCTTGAGGGCGGTGGTCACGCCGGGCTCGTCGTCGACGATGAGCACATTCGCGACGCCCAAGGCGCGGCCGCCGACGCTCTTGGCCTGGGTGGGCAACTCGCGGTTCACGTGCGCGGGCGGCAACGTCACCGTGAAGGTGGAACCCAAGTCGAGGGTGCTGCGCACCGAAATCTGGCCGCCAAACTCCGAGATGATGCGGTGGCAAATGGGAAGGCCGAGACCCGTGCCGACGCCCACGGGCTTGGTGGTGAAGAAGGGGTCGAAGATGCGCTTCAGCTCACCGGGGTGGATGCCAATGCCGGTGTCGGTGATTTCAACGACAGCGTTGCCCTCGTCGTCGGTGTGGGTGCTCACACGGATGGTGTGGCGCACAGCGTCGCCTTCAGGGATGGCCTGCGCGGCGTTCACCAGCAGGTTCAAGAACACCTGCCCGAGGCGGGAGTCGTTGGCGCGCACCTGGGGCACCGGCTGGTAGTCGCGGTCGAGTTGGGCGCGGTGGCGAATCTCGTTCATCGCCATGTTGATGGAGCTGTCGAGCACGCCTTCAAGGCGCACAGCGCCCACTTGCCGCTCGTCGCCACGCGAGAAGACCTTGAGGTCGCGCACGATGCGGGTGACCCGCTGTGCGCCTTCTTCAGCTTCGTTGAGCAGCGTGATGACGTCGTCGCGCTCATCGTCGGGGAGCGGCAACTGGCCTTCTTCAAATTCTTCGCGGAGCAACCCGATGTTGGCGATGACGTAGGTGAGGGGGTTGTTGATCTCGTGGGCCACGCCCGCGGCCAGGGTGCCCACCGACACCATGCGGTCGGCCAGCTGCAGGTGCAGCTCCATCTCTTTGCGCTCGGTGATGTCGAGGAGGAGCCCGTCGTAGAGCAGGCTGCCGTCGGTTTGTTCGGCGGGCTTGGCCGCCAGCTGAAACCAACGCGTCTCGCCGGCAGAGGTGCGGTAGCGGCCCTCCCAACGCCAGGGCGATGCCCGACGCATGGAGTCGGCCAGCGTTTGCGCAAAGGCGGCTTTGTCGTCGGGGTTGAGCTTGTCGATGAACGCCTGCGGGCTTTGGTAGAGCGCGTCGGCGGTGAGCTCCAGCAAGCCCACGACGCCTTGGCTCACATACGTGAAGCGCGACAAGGCGCCCTGTTCGCAGACGATCTGAAAGACCACGCCGGGCACGTTGGACGCGATGCGCTGAAAACGCGCTTCGCTCTCGCGCAAGGAGTCGGTGAGCCGGATGCCCTTCAGCGCCTCGACGGCGTGGGCGAGGATGATGCGGCCGATTTCGCGGTCGCGCTCGCCAAAGGGGAATCCCGTCGAGCGGTGCAACACCAAGATGCCGTCGATGGCACCGGAGGGCGACTCCAACGACAACAACGACAGGGCGCCCTCGTGCACCGACATGAAGGCGCGCATGCAGTCGGGCATTTCGTCGGGGAAGTTGCCCGAGATGACCGACGACGAGCGAAACAGCATCTTGAGGTCGCGCTCGACGGTGGAGGCGTCGACCTCATGGCGAAACACCTGGGCCGCGTCGTCGGCGTACACCAGCACCCAGGTGCCGCGGTCGTGCAAAAACAAGCCGCCCGATGTCGCCTCCAGCCCTTGGGCCAAGATGTCGAGCGCACACGCCGACAACTCTGGGAAGGTGGTGCAGTTGGCGAGGATCTTCGTGCCCTCTGCCGTCGTCATCAGCCGGTCGCTGTAGTCAACCAGTTGCCGCGTCTGTTCGGTGAACAGCCGCTCCAGTTCTTCGTGGTAAGCAGCGTCGACATAGTCGTGTTGGTGCTGCTTTTGATGCATGCGCACGGCGTCGTTGAGCGCGATGTGCAGCGCTTTTGGGTCGAGGTGCTCGACGTCGACGTCGACGTAGTGCGCCACCCCCGCCTGCAGCGCAGCCCGACACCGAGCGACCGAGCCAGCGGCGTCGACGGCGAGCCAGGGCGTTTGAGGCGCAGCCGCCAGGTGCGCGGTCCAGTCGACGTCACCGGGCACGAGCACCAACACCACGTCGATGGCGTGGGCGCCCACAAACGATGCGACGTCGTCGAGGGCGGAGGCGGCGTGCACCGCGCCGGCTTGGCCCACCACGTCGGTCAGCGCCTGGCCCAGCGTCTCATTCGCATACAGCGTCACCACCTGCAGCGGCAAAAGGTCGCTGGCGGCGGCTGTGGAGCGGGGACGTGTCGCGGTGTCGGTCATGCCATTGTGCCTGTCGTGTGCTGCCCCCCGCGGACGGCTGGGGATGCCCCGCCGCCATCGCATGTGTTGCATGCGTCGCGCGTGGCCACGTCGTGTGGCCATGACGCTAGCGCGAATCTGTCGTCGACGACATCCTGCGGCGGTGGCCTCCCTGAGGAGAGACAGTTGTGCGCAAAGTCGGCTGTGTCTGTGGCCCTGACTGTTGCCTGGAGACGGCGGCCCGCAGATGCGCAAACCCGCTCTGAGAGGGGCCCTGACACCAATGTCGTGATCCGCCCTCCCCCCGCTGGAGGTCGGTTTTTGCACAACGCTGAAAACAAAGGCGAAACTGAGAATTGACGAAGGTGGCGGGAGACTTGCTTTCGATTTGTCTCACGACCTCGGTCTATGTTGTGACGCCCCCGACGTGTCGTGGGCCCCCAAAATGGAGTGATCATGCAGTTGCACACCTTTGCCGCCTCGTCTGTTCGCCTGCTGACGGCGGTGACCTCGCTGTCTCTCATCGTCAGCTTGACGGCATGCCTGAGCCCTGAAGAACGCCAAGCCCGCCAAGCGTGGGCCCTGGATGTGTCGGGCGGGTACACCCAGGCCGACGTCGACCCGGCCGGCACGCTGGCCATCGAAAACGAGAACGACAAAAACGACGTCAAACTCACCTTCACCCGGGGGGCACTCGAAGACGGGGAGCAAGCCATTTTGGACCGCGTCTCTGACGAGACCGAGCGCGCCGCTCTCGCCGAAACGTTGGTGATGGGCCTGGGCGAATCGCAGTTGTGGGGCGCTCTGGCCGGCGGCGAGAACATCTCGCGCGACTTCGGCGAGTCGTCGGAGGTGTGGGTGGCGTCGGAGGCCATCGCCCTTGAAGGCTCCATTGCTGAAGCCACCGACGGCAACCTCCGCTACTACACGCACCTCACCATCGAAAACGGCACCGATGCCTTGCAGGGCACCTTCTCGTTGGTGGTGAGCGAACGTCGCCCCGACCCCACCATGGACGACCCCGAGAACACCTCGGTGTTCACCGAGACCTTTCGGCACACCATCCGCTTCAGCCGTGACGACGGCGCCATCGAAGGCGAGATTTGCGACGGATGCACCGGCGAAGACGCTCCTGACACCGAAGACGACCCTGGTGAAGACGGGGTGCCCACCGAAAGCACCGACGACACCGAAGCCGACGCTGCCGCCGAGTGAGCCGACATGCGGCACAGCGATGCCGTCAACGAAAGCGCCTCCACAACGTGGAGGCGTTTTTCATGCGTTGTCGGCAGCAGGTCACCGCCGCAGCTGTCAGCGCACGCCGAACAGACGTTGGGCATTGGCCCCGGTGAACGCGTGGACGTCGTCGACGGTGGTGCCGCGCAGCTCGGCGACCTTCTCGGCGACATGGGCCACGTAGGCGGGCTCGTTGCGACGTCCGCGGTGGGGCTTGGGGGCCAGGTAGGGGCTGTCGGTCTCGACGAGCAAGCGGTCTTGCGGCGTGTTGACGACGACGTCGGGCAAATCGCCGGCTTTGCTGAAGGTGACGATGCCAGGGATGGAGATGTAGTAGCCGAGCTCCAGGCTGGCTTCGGCCTGCTCTTTGGTGCCGGTGAAGCAGTGGATGACGCCGGTGTTTTTCAGCTGGGCGTCTTTGAGCATGGGAATGCAGTCGTCCCAGGCGTCGCGCACGTGGATGACGACGGGGAGTTCGACCTCGGCGGCCAGCTCCAGCTGCTTTTGAAAGACGGCGCGCTGCTGCTCTCGCGGGGAGTGGTCGTAGTAGTAGTCGAGGCCGCATTCGCCGATGGCGACGCATTTGTCGTGTTCGCTGATGCTCGCGAGGTGCTGGGCGAAGCCGTCTTCGGCCTTTTCGGCCTCGTGGGGGTGGATGCCTGCGGAGAAGAACACGTCGTCGTGGATCTCGGCCAATCCGCGGGCGCGGCGGGAGTTGTCGACGTCACAACCGATGGTGATGAACCGCTGCACACCGGCGTCGCGGGCACGACGAAGGATGGCGGCGCGGTCGCCGTCGAATTTTTGGGAGTCGATGTGGCAATGGGTGTCGATGAGCATGGGCAACCTCAGGCGTTTGGGATGTAGCGGCCCATGTCGACGTCGGCAACGCCTGTCGAGACGGGGGTGGAGACGGAGGTTGGACGTGCTACGACGTCGTCATGGCCAACACCGACGCCTTTTTTCAGAGCATTGAAGACGAGACGCTGCCCCCCATCATCGCATTCGGCGGCGAAGAGCGCGTGTTTGTCGACGACGCCCTCGACATCATTCGGCGGCGTGCGCTGGAGGGCGGCCTCGCCGACTTCAACCACGACCGCACCAGCGGGCGCGATCGCGAGCCGGGCGAGATCATCGCCATGTGCAAGACGTTGCCGACGATGGCCCCCCGCCGGCTGGTGGAGGTCGCCGACGCCCAAGACCTGCGCGACGACGCCCTGCCGGTGCTCAAGGCCTACGTCGAAGACCCTTGCCCCGAGACCGTGTTGTGCTTGGTGTTTCGCAAGTGGGATGGCCGCAGCAAGCTCATCAAACTCCTCAGCAAAAACGCGTTGGTCGCCAAGTTCGAGCATCCGCGGGAGTTCGAGATGCCCCGCGTCGTGGCCCAGCGGGCCAAACGCCGCAAACAAAAGCTCTCCAGCGATGCCTGCGAGGCCTTGGCCCTCACCGTCGGCACCGACTTGTTGATGCTCGAAAACGCCCTCGAAAAGCTGGCGCTCGCCTGCGAGGGCAAAGAGGTCACCCTCGACGACATCTCCACCCACGTCGCCGACACCCACCTTGAAGACGCCTTTGCGCTGGGCAACGCCGTCGCCGTGGGCGACCGACAGAAGGCGTTGACGTCGCTGAACGCACTGAAAGCCGCTCGCACCGCCCCTTTGCAGTTGGTGGGTTTGTTGGCTTGGCAGCTGCGCCAAGTGCTGCGCGCCAAAGAACTCATGGAGCAGGGCCGCGACGAGCGCAGCATCGGCGAGCAGTTGCGAGCGCGGGGCAACCGCCTGACGACGTTGGTGCGCGCGTGTCGGGCGTTTCGTCTGCCAGAGCACACCAAGCGGCTCACCCGGGTGGCCTACGTCGACCAGCAGTTGAAGAGTTCACGGGCGCCGGATTGGCTGTGGATGGAGCGTCTGGTGCTTGAACTGTGCCCGGAGCGTCGACGACGCTGACGCCGTGCGGCCTTGGCCATGCCCGCTACTCGACGACACGCTCGTCGGCCCCGACGTCGGCAGCGTTGTCGCGGGGCTGACCGTCGACGTCGTCTGGCCGCTCGTAGCCGACCACGGCGGCATCCACCAAGGGGTTGTCGCCGTCGAGCAGGCGCAAGGTGGCGACGTCGACAACATCTGCCAGCGTCACCTGCCGGCACGACTGGCAGTCGACGGCGGCGAGGCTGGGCTCGTCGACGGCCGTGGCATTGGCAGTTTGCACCAAGGTGGGGCCTGACAGCGCCAACCCCACCAGCGTGGCTTCGCCCTCAACGTCGAGCGCGACGACGTCGCCGTGAAGCAAGCTGTTGGCGGCGGTGACGTCGGCGGTGGCGGCCGTGTGCCCCCCGAGATGGCTTGCGCGCGCCGACACATGCAGCAACGTGGCTTCACCGTCGACGTCAAGGCCAACCCCATCGACACCGTCGGCTTGCAGCGTCGACGACGTCACGGTCGATGTCCCCACCACTTGCAGTGCGGTCGCCGTCGCTGCTGTCGATGTCGCCGCCAGCTCGCACTGGGTGATGTGGTGCGTCAGGGCGGCCCCTGTGACCCGCATGGCAACGGCCGCTCCGTCGGCGTTGACGTCGACGTCGACGTCGGTGGCGTCGAGCAGACGGGCCACGATGCCCCGGGCTGCGATGGCGGCGCCGGTGGCCTCCACCGACAGCGTCGACGACGTCATGGTCAGCGATTGCGCAGCTGGGGCCGTCAGGCCGACGGCTTTGTCGACGCCCTGCACCGTTGCGGCGGTGCCAGACACCGTCACCACGACGTCGGTTCCGACGCCCTCGGCATCTGCCGCTTCGAGGCCCACAGCGTTGGCCGCGGTCACGTCGACGGTGCCATCGGCCAGGGTCAGCGCCGTGCCGTCTCCCAGCCACACCCCTTTGGCGGTGGTGGTGGCGGTGGCCGTCACCGCGGTCGACGACAAGTCGAGAATGTTGCCTTGGTGCACAAGGCCCGTGGCGCTTTGCGCAGCGACGGCGGTGATCGTCGACGAGGCCAGCTGCATGCGCCCCCCCTGCAAGTCAACGCCGACGGTGGTGTCGGCCAACGTGGCGGAGCGCGATGCCACAAACATCGACGACGCGATGCCCACAAAGGAGTCGCCCTCGCCTTTGAAGGCGGTGGCCAGTGCCGCGGCATCGGCCATGGGCTCCTCGTCGACGCCCACGATGGTGGTGGCGGCGTCGGTGATGAGCACGGCGTCGATGAGATGGGCGCCAAGGCCGGTGTCGACGTCACGCCCTCCGATGAGCTCGGTGCCCAGCAGTTGCACGTCGCAACCGGTCGCCTGCACGCCGATGCCGGTGTCGGCGCCGAAGCCCCCCTCGATGGCGCCGCCGACGACGTCAATGGCGGCCGCGTTGCACCACAAGCCAACGCGCTGCGCGCCCGCGCCCCCGTCGACCGTGACGTCGATGAGACGGGCCACAAACGCACCGTCGACGACGACGGTGGCACCGCCAGACGTGTCGGCAGCCCGGGGCGTCACAGTGGCCTCTTGAATGCGCGCCACCGCCCCTTGTTGCACCTCGAGGAGCGCCCCTTCGTGCACGTCATCGCCCTCGACGTCGACGCGCACCAAGGTGGCCATGCCGTGCAGGCGCAGGCGCGCGTCGGCCTCGACCATGCGCAGCCGCAGCGCCGAGAGGTGGGCCGCGTCGACGGTGAATCCCGCCGTCGGCAGCACCGAGCGGGCCCCGCCCTCTGCGTAGGCGGCGCCGTCGAAGGTCACGCCTCCCACCAAGCTGAGCCCAGGGGGCAGCGCCTCTGTGAAGACGGCGTGGTCGCCAGACGCCAAAAACAGCGTCGAGAACCGGTGCCGAGACGCGACCTCGACAGCACGGTTCAGCGTGGCGAACGGGGCGTCAACGGTGCCGTCGCCCTCGGGCGAACCGCGGATGGGGTCGACGTAAGGGCCGGCTTGCTCGACGATGACTTCGACGTCGACAAACCCTGACAGCCCCTCTTGGTCAAACGCCGACACCCGAAAATGGTAGACGTCGCCGTCGCTGCCGGCGGTGAGTTCGACGGAGGCGGCCTCCGCGGGTTCGGGCAGCAGAATGACGTCGTCGTCTTGGTCTTGTTGAATCACGATGCGGTCGACAAAGCCGGAGTCGGGGTCTTGGGCATCGCTGCCGTCGACGACGAAGGCTTGGTGGGGCACGGTGTAGAGCACGGGTGGGAGGTTGACGACGGGGGGCACGCCACCGCCGTCTTCGGCGATGGTCACGCGCACGGCGTCGGGCGGCGAATACACGTTGCCGTCAAAGGCGCGGACGTGAAACAGGGCAATGCCCGTCTCGTCTGGCGCTTGAAAGGTGCTCAGCTGCTCGTCGACGACGATGGCGTTGGGGCCGATGACCTGGTCGACGACAAGTTCAAGGTCGTCTCCGTCTGGGTCCATCGACAGCCGGGTGTCGAGTGAGAAGAACGAGCCGGGGGCCACCACGCGGTCGGGGCCCGCATGCGCGACGGGAGCGCCGTTGGAGTCGACATCCCGCACCTCGACTTCAAGATAGGCAACGCCGCCAGAGGCTGCGCCTGTGCGCCGCTCGCCCGCGAACAGCAGGGTGGTGCGCTCGGCCGGGGCGGTGACGCCGTCGTCGCCCCAGTTGAGCGCCCGTCCGTCGGCCGACCACACGCGAAGCGCGTCGTCGGCGCCGACCGAGGGGACGGTGTCGAACTGCAGCACACCGTCGGGCGACACCAGCGCTGTGTTCGCCCGCAGCTGGGTTGGCAACGACAACGCCTGGCCTTCAGGCCACACCACCACGCCGACACGAGCGCCAAAGACGCCGTCGACGTCACGGGCGTCGACGACGACAGGGCACGCCGGTGCGTTGGTGGCAAGGTCGACCAAGAGATGGGGGCCGGTCGAGTCGGTGCCCACCTGCGCTGTGGCCGACGCGCCGCACAACACGGTGGCCTCCCAGCTGAGGTCGGCAACGCGGGCGCCACGGACGGTGAGCGGCACCATTGCGGTGCTGCCGTCGACGACGACATCGCTGCCCGCCACCACAAAGAAGGGTGGAGCTGGCGCGTCGTCGACGATGCGCACGATGACGTCGTCGTCGTGGGTGGCGCCGTAGTCGGCGTTGACGGTGAGACGAAACCGCAAGGTGGCTGGGGCCAGTGGCGCGATGAACGCCGGAGCCGCGCTCGAGGCGTTGGTCAGCAGCACGGCCGGGCCCTCGAGCTGCGTCCAAGTGTAGGTCACGTCGCCCTGCAGGGCACGCGACGCCTCTGCGTGGAGCACGACGCGGGTGCCTTCGAGAGCCTCGAGATCCGGCCCAGCCAGTGCCATGACGTCGGTGGTGACGGGCTCGGGCTCGGGCTCTGAGCTCGGCTCGGGTTCGGTGATGGGGGTGTCGACCGACGTCGGGCATGCCGCCGCCGCCAACGCCAGCATCGCAACCCCGACGAGGGCGGCGATCCTGCTCGGCAGGTGAGACAGCGGTGATTGCACGACGTATTGCACAACAGTGGCCTTTTCGAGCGGAGCGGTCGACGACCACCCCGGAGACAAGCGCAGCTTCCCCTGGTGTTGTGCCGGGTGCAAGACGTGCCCGCAAGCCGTCCTGCCGAGGGGCGTCGAACAGTTGCGAAACACTGCAGTTGCACTGGTCGGTGGATAGGCTGCAGAATCGACACCGTCGGATCGACAGGCGTCGTCTGCCCCTTCATCCCAAAGGAATCTGTCGCATGCGCATCGAAACCCTCGCCATTGGCGACGAGCTCCTCGACGGGCGGCTGGCCGACACCAACTCCCAACGGTTCGCACGGCACTTGGCCGACCGCGGCCTCAGCCTGCAGCGCAGCACCGTCATCGACGACGACGTCGACCGCATTCGTGACGCTGTGCGCGCCGCTTGCGCGCGGGCCGATCTCGTTGTCACCTCTGGAGGTCTCGGGCCCACCACCGACGACCTCACCGCCGAAGGGGTCGCCGCCGCCAACAACGAAGACATCCGCCTCGACGCGCCCTCCTTTGCCCACATCAAAAAGCTCTTCGCGTCGAAGGGCTTCGACATGCCCGACATCAACCGCCGCCAAGCGGAGGTGCCGGCGTCGGCGACCATCCTCAGAAACGGCGCTGGCGTGGCGCCGGGGTTCCTCACCCTCGTCGACGACGCCAAAGTCGTGTCGCTGCCAGGTGTGCCCCGCGAGTTCGACCACCTCATCGAGCGCCACGTGTTGCCGCTGCTCCCTGACGTCGAGCAGGGCGCCGCCGCCTGCACCCGCACGTTGCGGTGCGTGGGCGTCACCGAGAGCCAACTGGGCGCCACCCTCGAGCCCCTGCTCGTCGACGTGCCTCACGTGAAAGTGCAATACCGCACGTCGTTTCCTGAGAACCTCGCCCGCCTGCGCTTCGTCGCCGACGACGCCGCCGCCGCGCAAGCACTCGCCGACGACGTCGTGGCCCGGGCGCGGACAGAGCTCGGCGGTGGCTGCTATGCCGTCAGCGACGATTCTCTCGCCGCCCTCACCGTCGGCGCCTTCGTCGACAAAGGCCTCACCTTCGGCACCGCCGAGAGCTGCACCGGCGGGCTCATCGGCGCAGCCATCACCGACGTCAGTGGGGCGTCGTCGATGTTTGAAGGCGGCATCCTCTCGTACAGCAACGCCATCAAGATGAACGTCCTCGGCGTCGCCAATGACACCCTCGCCGCCCACGGCGCCGTCAGCGAAGAGACCGCGCGCGAGATGGCCACCGGCGCCCGTCGGGTGCTGGGCGTCGACTACGCGGTCGCCGTCACGGGCATCGCTGGCCCAGGCGGCGGCACGGATGCCAAACCCGTCGGCACGGTGTGCTTTGGCCTCGCCGGCCCCGACGGCGTGCACAGCAAACGTCGCCTGCTGCCCTTCGGCAGCCGTGAACGCATCCGCCAAATGACCGTGGCCGTCGCTCTCAAGTGGGCGCTCACCACGGTGCAGGCCACCGACCCCAGCTGACGTCGTCGTCGACGAAGGAGACCCCATGCGCGAAGTGGTCATCGACACCAAGTTCGAAAACATCACCCTCGATGCGTTTGCCGAGGTGTACTTCTCTGAAGACGTCAACGCCAAGGCGGCAACGGCGCTCAAGCTGAAAGAGCGCACCCTCGTCGACAAAATCGACAACGACGACGGGACGGTGACCCGGCGGGTGAAGATGGCGCCCGCCGTCGACCTCCCCAAGGCGGTGCACAAGCTCATCGGCGGCGCGCCCATCGAGTATTTCGAAGTCAGCACCTACGACCCCAAGACCCACAAGTCGAAGTATGTCGTCGAAAGCGCGGCCGACGAGGTGCTGCAGGTGCAGGGCGTCATCTCGTTCATCGCCGATGGCACCGGCGTGCGACGGCGCATCGACGGCACCGTCGACGCCAAGGTCTTTGGGCTGGGTGGCATCATCGAGAAGTTCATCGACAAAGAGGTGAACAAGTCCTACGCCAAGGTCGCCGAAATCATCCAAGCCGAAATTGACGCGCGCAACGCGAGCTAGGGGTCGCTCGTCGTCACGGGCACGGCAGTGTGATTTCGGTCGTCAGGCCGCCGCCCATCACCAAGGCGGCGTGCCCCTTGCCGACCAACACGACGTCGGTGGCGCCGCCCACGGCGAGACTGCCGACGGGCGCGAGGGCATCTCCGCGCCAGTCGAACAGATCCAGCGAAGAATCCGTGGCGGTCAGCAGCAGGTGGTCGGTCGACGCCAGCGGCCGCTGCGGAACCTCTGTGGCGTGTCGGGCGACGTCGACCCAGCGGCCTCCCTGCGCCGTGGACCGTACGAGCTCCGCCGTGTGTCCCCGCCAGACGTTGTGGCCGTCAACCGCTAAGCCTGTCGGCGGGGCGTCCACCTCGACGCTGACCGCGGCCGACCAGAAGTCGTTGACGACGGGCGCCCACACCAAATGCGTCGTCTGCGTCGTGCCCGGCACAAAGAACGGCCCGACCGTTTCGAGCTCAACGACCAACCCAGCCGTGGACGCCGCCCAAGCTTTGACGGCGCCGGCGTGCTCGGTGGCAAAAAGACGCGGCAACGCCACCGACGTCGATTGCGGCTGCCCCGCTTGCGTCAGCCGCAACAGCTCGGCCTCCCCCCTGCCCTCGTCGAGATAGGAGACGTCGGCCAAACGCAACGCGAACAGCTGGCTGTCGTCGGTGAGCAGGATGTTGTCCAGCACGTTCCACCACGGCTCGTCACCTGACGCCCACGCCTCCTCGGCCTCGGCGTTCACTGGCATGAGCGCATGAGCAGCCCCCCAAGAGCGGGTGGTGCCAAGGGCAAACCGCTGCTCACCGAAAAAGTACAGCGGGCGTTGCCAGTCGCTGTCTTCGTCGACGTAGGGCGGCAGCAAGTCGTCGTCGAGCGCGAAAGCACCGTGCGCCGACAGCTCCCACAGGGTGTCGTCGCTGACGTAGGGCCGCCCTTGCTTGTTGAACGCGGGATGTGTGAGGGGTTCTTGCCCCAACCAAACACGTGGCGCGCCGTCCGACGAGCGGGTGACGACGACGGGCGGCTCAAGCCGTCCCGCCACGGCGCGCAACGCCTCAGGGTTGCACCACGCAAGACCTTCGAACGGACGCTCCACCAGACAGTCGCCGTGTTCGAGGCGGTGTTCGCGCAACATGTTTTGCACGACGCCGTTGGCACCCAAGGTGTCCACGGCGTTGAGGTCGAGCGTCCGAACGCTGAACCGTGTGACAACATGGTTGCCCGCGATGCCGAGCAGAACGTCATCCGCACCGACTTGCCGGCTCGCGCGGACGCGTCCAACACTTCGCTCCCTCTCGAGGACCGTCAACGTGGCAACGTCGTCGTCGCCGCAATGGGTGCGCACCGCCACGCGGCCTTCGGCGAAGTCAAAGTCAAAGCCGTATGAGCGGCAGTCGTTCCACTCGGGCGGCACCGCCGACCACAGGGGCTCCGTCGGCGAACGAACATCAAACACATCAATGCGAGACGCCTCGGGCGGGCATGCCAATTGCCCTCCGAAGCCGCGGCCAAAGGTGCAGTCGGGTGCGGCTGCTTGGCGCAGCTGGCCGTCGTCGACGACGTACAACCGTCCGCTCCCCCCAGAGACGAACACCCAGTCGTCGCCAGCGGCGAGACGCCATGGCGCGTCGTCGTCAAAGAGCACCTCGTCCACCAAGTCCAGGGAGCCCGTCGACGTCGAAAACAGCGCCAACCGCGAACTCTCCTCCGTCTGCAACAAGACGACGCTCCCGTCTGCGAGGACGGCGGCGGTCTCGCTCGACGCTGTCGTGTAGCGCGCACTCTGCCGCACCACGGCAAAGTCAGACGACAACAGTGTGCCGACACAGGCGCCCTGCTGGCAGACCTCGTCGACGACACAACGCTCTGCCGAGGTGCACGCCGTCCCATCCTCAAAGGCATAGGCCACACAAGTGCCCAGCCGACAGATGCCCGGCCCCGTGCAGCTGTTGCCGTCGTCGCACAAGCCCCCTTCTGCGATGGCCTCATGCACACAACCGGCATCGACATCGCAGCGGTCGGTGGTGCACGGGTTGTTGTCGTCGCAGGCGTCGTGGTCGGCGACGAGCAGGCATCCCTCGTCGACGTCACACACCGCAACAGAGCAGGCAGCCCCCTCCTGACAGGCCACCATGTCCCCCACGCACACACCGTCGTGGCACTGGTCGTTCAAAGAGCAGGCACTCCCGTCGTCGCACGCGCCCTCGACAAATGCTTCGACACACTCGCCCGCGACGACGTCAAAGGTCGCAACACGGCATGGCGCACGGGGACACACCGGGTGCGCCAACAACGTGGCGGTCAGCGACAAGGACAACGCGACGTTGCCGTCGACGCGCAGCACGACGTCGCCAACGACGACACCTGGGTCGCTTTGCAGCGACGGATGCAGAGTGAACGACACCGTGGCCGCCGAAGACGGTGGCACGACGCTGGGCTCTGTGGCGGTCGCGACTGCAGTCGGCAGCTGCCACTGCGCCGCATCGAGGCGCACGGCGACGTCGCCGGTGTTCTCGACCCGAATGGCCAGACGCTTTGCTTGTCCGAGGTAGACGTCACCGAAGTCCAACTGGTTTGGCGTCGCGGTGAGGTCGACGGCCGCCAGCTGCAGCGCAGCATCTGTGTTGCTCGTGTCGACGCATGCGGCTGGCGCAAGCACAGCGGCGCAAACCACGACAGCTGACAAGAAACGCAGAGTCATCATGGCGATGCCGCAATGCACGCCTCATGCCGTCGACGGTGGATGCCGGTTTGACGCCCTTTGGGCTTTGACTGCTGTTCACTTTGCGCGGCAGGCGACGCCGACGTCGCGCAAAAGGGGCAAAAAATGAAGGCGCCCACCAGGGGCGCCTTCTCGTCTTTGAGGCTTTCCTCAAATCCGATGGCAAATCGTGTCGGTCACTCTGCGTTGCGGCGCAAGAAGGCCGGGATGTCGTACTCGTCGTCACCGAGCACATCCCCAAAGCCGCCTGTGTCGGAGCGGAGGTTGGCTGCTGGACGCTTGGTGCGCGGCGCGGGCAGCTCCTCCTCGACGGGGGGCAGCATCGAAATCACGGGTGTCCCGCGCGCCGGGGTGCGCTCCGGCTGGTGCACCTCAGCTTGCGGCTGACGGGCAACCGGCGCATGCAGTTCTTGCTGCTGCGGCACGCTGTGTTGCGCGGCAGCAGGACGAGCCTCGGGCGGAGCCGTCGGTGCTGCCGGCTCAGCTGGCACCGAGCTCGCTTCGCGCCATCCCTTGCGGATGTACGTGGGCACGTCGGGGTCAGCGCGGTGCTGGGCAGCCACGGGCATCGCAGCAGGACGCTCTTCAGGAATGTCGCTGCGCTCTTCGGCACGGTCGAAGCCGGTGGCAATGACCGTGATGGCGACGTCGTCGCCCATGCTCTCGTCGACGACGTAGCCGAAGATGACATTGGCGTCTTCGTGGGCGACGTCGGTGATGAGCGCAATGGCCGAGTTGACCTCGTGCAGGGTGAGACTTGGGCCGCCGGTGACGTTGACCAAGATGCCGGTGGCGCCTTCGACAGACACGTCCTCGAGGAGGGGGCTGCTGATGGCCTGGTGGGCGGCGTCCATGGCACGGCGTTCGCCAGCGCCACGACCGATGCCCATGAGGGCCATGCCTTGGTCGCGCATCACGCTGACGGCGTCGGCGAAGTCGACGTTGATGACACCTTGTTGGGTGATGATGTCGCTGATGCCTTTGACGGCGTTGAACAGCACCTTGTCGGCCATCTTGAAGGCGTCGAGCATCGACGTCTCTTCGGTGGCCAGCTGCAACAGGCGGTCGTTGGGGACGATGATGAGGGTGTCGACCGCTTGCTTCAGAGCTTCGATGCCGCGCTCGGCTTGTTTGCGACGTCGGTTGCCTTCAAACATGAAGGGCTTGGTGACGACGCCGACGGTGAGCGCGCCTTGTCGACGAGCGACGTCGGCGATGATGGGCGCAGCGCCCGTGCCGGTGCCGCCGCCCATGCCGGCCGCGACGAAGACCATGTCGGCGCCGTCGAGGAGCTCTTCGATGCGGTCGATGGATTCTTTGGCGGCGCCGTTGCCGACTTCGGGTTTGGCGCCAGCGCCGAGGCCCTTGGTGGAGCCGTGGCCCAACTGGAGCTTGATCATCGCTTGCGACATCTCAAGGGCTTGGATGTCGGTGTTGGCGACCATGAACTCGACGCCGTTGATGCCCTGCTCGATCATGTTGTTGATGGCGTTTCCGCCGCCACCGCCCACGCCCATGACTTTGATGACGGGGCCGTCTTTTTCGTTGTCTTCGAACTCGATCATGATGTTGTCCTGTTTCTTCTGATGTTTGGATGTGTTGTGAAGTTTAAAAGTGAGGCCAGGCGGGCCGTCGACGTCAGAGGACGTCGTGGAGCCAGGCGCCCATGCGCTTTTTCACTTTGGAGTAGATGTTCTCGTCGCGGGCGCGGATGAGGCGCCGCTGGTCAACCTGTTGGGCGCCGTACTGCACGAGCCCGACGCCGGTGGCGTACATGGGGCTCTTGACGACGTCGACGAGGCCGCCGACGCCTTGGGGGACACCCAGGCGAACGGGAACGCCGATGACCTCTTCGGCCAACTCCACCATGCCGGGAAGCAAGGTGGTGCCGCCGGTGATGACCACGCCAGAGGCGAGGAGCTCGGTGAGGCGCATGCGGTCCATCTCTTGTCGGACAAGCTCGAAGATTTCCTCCACCCTCGGCTCAAGGATGTCGCCGAGGATTTGCCGTGACAGCACGCGTGTTTTGCGGCCGCCAATGCTTTGCACCTCGATGACGTCGTCTGAGTCGATCATCCGGCTGCTGGCGCAGCCATATTTGCGTTTGATGTTCTCGGCTTCTTCAGCAGGGGTGCGCAGGCCGACCGCGATGTCGTTGGTCAGGTGCTGCCCGCCAATGGCGATGACCGCGGTGTGCTGGATGGAGCCATTGCAGAAGATGGCGATGTCGGTGGTGCCACCACCGATGTCGACCACAGCGACACCGAGGTCTTTTTCGTCTTCAGACAGCACGCTCGTGGCCGACGCGAGCTGCTCCAAGACGATGTCGGAGACGTTCAACGCGCACTTTTGAGCGCACTTGATGATGTTCTGCGCCGAGGTCACCGCGCCGGTGACGATGTGCACCTTGCCTTCGAGCCGCACGCCACTCATCCCGAGAGGCTCGAAGATGCCGTCTTGGTCGTCGATGACGAACTCTTGCGGCAGGATGTGAATCACCTCGCGGTCGACGGGGATGGCCACCGCTTTGGCGGCGTCGATGACGCGCTCGATGTCCATCTCGGTGACTTCGCGGTTCTTCACTGCGACGATTCCGTGACTGTTGAAGCCACGAATGTGTCCGCCGGCGATGCCTGCATAGACGTCTTGGATTTCGACGCCAGCCATCAACTCAGCCTCTTCGACCGCGCGCTTGATCGACGCCACCGTCGACTCAATGTTGATGACCACGCCTTTGCGCAACCCCTTTGATGGAGCTGTGCCAATCCCGATGATGTCGATGCCGTCAGGCGTCTGCTCCCCGACGATGGCACAAATCTTCGTTGTGCCGATGTCGAGGCCGACGACAATGTTGTCGTTTCTCGGCCGTCCCATGTTGCTCTCTCTCCTCAGCCCCTGCTCTCACACCAGGACTGTTTGTCGACGCTGCTCTCACAATGCGCCGTCAGCTGCCCGTGTCCTCCTTCATCTCTGAAGCAGGCCGGAGACGCACCGCCACCCTCTCGGGTCGACGGCCGTCGTCAAGGTGCACCATCGCCGGCTCATGCCCACGATTGCGCAAATGTTGAATGATGTTTGTCAGGCGCTCCAGCTTGGCGTGGAGGCCGTTTTCTCCCAACCGCGCGCGCAGCCCTCCGTCGAGCACGACCTCGACGCCAAAACCACGCACCAAGTGCACCTCTTCGAGGGCGGGCAGTGGGGTAGACGTCTCCGCCAGCTTGTTCTTCACATCGCGGTGGGCATGCACCGCCAGTACGCCGAGCAATACGGCTTCGGCGTCGAGGCGGTCGGCCACCTCTGGGACGGTGACGTCGCCGGTCAGCAGGGGGAGGTCGGCGTGGTCAGGCTGGTACAACGTGAAGGGCTTGCCGTTGTCGTCGACGACATACAGCGTTTCGGCGGCCACCAAGGCAAAGGGCACGTTCTCATCGACGTGAATGTTGACGGTGTGCGGCAACGACACCTCGACGGTGCAAGACGAGATGTAGGGGTGTGCCTCGACTTTCTTCTGCACTTGGAGGGGGTCGACGGCGAACAGCGGGGTGCCCTGCTCCAGCTGAGCGTAAGAGAGCACCTCGCGCGCGCGCTCTTCTTTCACCCCGGAGATGTTGACCGCTTCAACGAGCAAGACGTCGCTGGTCTGCAACGCGCGGATGCCGAACACGGTGGCCACAGCAAACGCGGCGACGGCACCGACGAACATCGCCGCGCGCGCCCCCTGCTTTTTGGCGGAGTGCAAGCGGGAGCCGCGCCAAGGACGCCGCGTGATGTTGCGCAGGTGCTCAGACATCGTCGCCTCCGTCGGATGACGCGAAGTCGCCCACGCGCTTCACTTCCCATTCGAGGTCGACGTTGCATTGTGCCGACACAGCGTCTTGCGCCATGGCGGCCAGCTGCAGCACATCCGCTGCAGTGGCATCGCCAGTGTTGACGATGAAGTTGGCATGCACTTGTGAAATCTGTGCGCCGCCCACGGTCTTGCCCTTCAATCCCACCGCCTCGATGAGGCGGCCTGCATAGTCTCCAGGAGGGTTCTTGAAGATGGACCCGGCCGAGCGCAGCTTGGGCTGACTGGCATGGCGTTTCTTCAAGAGCTCCTTTGCACGCTTCTGCAACTCAGAAGGTGAATCACTTCGACGATCGTCACATCGTAGATGTGCTGTCGTCAATACCGCAGATCGCGGAAAGTTGCTGTTTCTATAGGCAAAACCGCACTCACTTCGATCAAAAGTGATCTGTTTTTCGGCAGTTGCCGCCGATACCTCCACCACCACTTCACCAATGCAACCGTCTCGTGTTCCGGCGTTCATGATGAGGGCGCCGCCGACCAGCCCTGGCGTCCCCATCCACCCCACGGCCGACTCCCAACCCAGACCAAGAGCCACCTTGGTCAGCTTGGGAAAGCTGGCCCCAGCACCAACGACAATCTCGTTGCCGTCGTCAGACACCTCGATGTGTGCGAGTTCACCATCGAGTTTCATGACGACGCCACGGATGCCAGCGTCGGCCACCAACAGGTTGCTTCCGCCTCCGAGGTAGAACAACGGCAGCGACAGCGCATCGCAGGTTTGCAGCACCAGCCGCACTTCGTCAGCGGTCTTCGGCTTCACCAACACGTCGGCCGGCCCACCGATGCCAAACGTCGTCATGCGTTTGAGTTCGACATTTTCATTGATGTCGATCTCAGCGCATCGCGCTTTGAACTCGGTGAGGCCAGCCGACAAGGTCATGCGGATTTCTCCTGCAGCGCCTGCAACAGAGCGCCCGACACTTGGGTCACCGACCCAGCCCCCAGGGTGACGACGACGTCGCCCGCTTCTGCCAACTCCGCCAACTGCTTGGCACCGTCTTCAAGCGCCACGACGTCTTCGACGCCATGGTGGCCAAACGAGCGCAAACGGTCGCACAAGCTCTCAGACGTCGCGCCTTCTATGGGCGCTTCGCCTGCTGCGTACACGTCGGTGAGGACGACGACATCTGCGTCGTTGAACGACCGCGCGAAGTCGTCCAAGAAGGCATGGGTTCGTGAGTAGCGATGTGGCTGAAAGAAGACGACGATGCGACGTCCTGTGTACGCCACGCGCGCCGCCCGCAACGTGGCACGCACCTCTCGCGGGTGATGGCCGTAGTCGTCGATGAGGGTCACGCCGTCGACTTCCCCCCGCAGCGTGAACCGACGTTGCACTCCGGCGAAGCCTTCGAGACCCCGCTGGCATTCTTCGAAGGTGACACCGAGTTCGGTGGCCAGTGCGATGGTGGCCAACGCGTTCATCACGTTGTGCTCGCCAACCAGCGCGAGTTTCACTTCGCCTTGCGGCTCCCCGTCGAACAGCACTTCAAATGTCGACGTCACGCCCTCGTAGCGGATGTTGCGTGCTCGCCACTGCGCCTGCCTGCTGGTGCCGTACGTCGTCACCCGGCGCGTCAGGCGAGGCAGCAACGCCTGCACGTTCTCCTCGTCGATGCACAGCACGGCCAGGCCATAAAACGGCAAGCGCTCCAAGAACTGCACGAACGCGTCCTGCAGCTGAGGGAGCCCACCTTCCCAGAAATCGACGTGTTCGACGTCGAGGTTGGTGACCACCGCCAGCGTCGGGCTGAGCTTCAAGAAGCTGCCGTCCGATTCATCGGCTTCGGCCAACAGGTAGTCGCCTTCGCCCAGCTTGGCGTTGCTGCCGAGGTGGTTCACCTTGCCGCCGATGACGACGGTGGGGTCAATGCCCCCTTCGTGCAGCACCGCAGCCAGGAGTGACGTCGTCGTCGTCTTGCCGTGCGAACCGGCGACCGCGATGCCGTGCTTCAAGCGCATCAACTCCGCCAGCATCTCAGCGCGAGGGATGATGGGGATGCCTTGGCGGTGGGCCTCTTGGATTTCGGCGTTGTCGTCTTTCACGGCGGTGGAGCGCACGACGACGTCGGCACCGTCGACGTTCTCAGCGCGCTGACCGATGAAGACTTGCGCCCCCAGACCTTTGAGGTGCTTGACGGTGTCGCTCTCTTTGAGGTCGCTGCCCTGGACGTCGAAGCCCATGGTCACCAGCACCTCGGCGATGCCGCTCATGCCAACGCCGCCGATGCCGACGAAATGAAGACGACGAACGCGTCCGCGAAACATCATGGAATTCATACGGACTCCTGGGGCACCAGCTCAGACGCAGCGGTGCGAAACCCAGCCTGCGCGTCGCGCACGATGACGTCGCCGGCGTAGAGTTTTCCGAGCCGCTTGGCGCAAGCTCGCATGTGTTGTTGTTTGTCGTCGTCATCGAGGATGGAGGCAATGTCGGCAGCTGCGCGCTCAGGCGTCAGCTCGGCCTGCGGCAACAGCAGCGCGGCTCCGCCGTCGACGAGGTCTTTGGCGTTGGTGGTCTGGTGGTCGTCTGCCGCTTGGGGAAACGGCACCAAGATGGATGGCACCCCAAGGGCGACCAACTCGGAGCAACTGGTGGCGCCCGCCCGACACACCACGACCTCGGCTGCCCGATAGGCGGACACCATGTCGCTGATGAACGGCGTGACCTCCGCTTCGACGCCGAGGTCGGCGTAGGCCTTCTTCACGTCCTCAATGTCGAGTTTGCCCGCTTGGTGAACGATGGACAGGTCGCGTCCGTCGTCGAGCAACCGCTTCAAGGCGGCAGGCAGCGTCTGGTTCAGCGGCCGTGCGCCTTGGCTGCCGCCGAAGACAAACACCCTTCCCTTCACCGGCGGCTTTGCCGGTTGTGCAGCAGCATCGAGAAAGCTCTGTCGCACGGGATTGCCGACGAGGCTGAACTTCGCCGACGGAAACGACGACGCCGCCGAGGGGAATGTCCCGAACACCCGGCGCACCAGCTTGCCGAGGATGCGGTTGGTCAGCCCCGGTACGCTGTTTTGCTCGCAGATGGCGGTGGGGATGCCCATGGTGCGCGCCGCCAACACCAACGGCCCCGACGCGTAGCCGCCGACACCGATGACGGCGTCGGCCTTGAAGTCTTTGAGGATGCGTCGACTCTGAATGTACGACGACGGCAACATCCACAGACTCTTCACCATCTGTTTGATGCCGACGCGTTTGAGGCCGGCGACGTCGATGAGCTTGAGGTCAAACCCGGCTTTGGGCACCTCACGCACTTCAATCCCCTTCTCTGTGCCGACGAAGAGGACTTCGTTGTCGGCGTGGTGCGCCTTCAAGGCCTGGGCGATGGCGATGCCGGGGAAGAGGTGCCCCCCAGTGCCGCCCCCTGCAATGACCAAACGAAAGGCACTCATGCCGGCTCCTCTTCGTCGTCGCCGTCGTCGAGGTGGGCGTCACCAGCAAGGCGCAACAAAACGCCCCCCAAGAACGCTGAGGTGATCAAACTCGACCCGCCGTAGCTCAAGAAGGGCAAGGTCAACCCTTTGGTCGGAACGACGCCCAAGACGACGGCCATGTTGAAGCCAGCTTGCACGACGAGAAGACTGGTGAGGCCGATGCTCAAGAACGACAAAAACGCACACTTGTGCCGGGCGGCCGCGATGATGCCTCGCACCATGATGGTGGCGAAGGCCGAGATCACCGCGAAGACGCCGATGAACCCAAGCTCTTCACCGACGACGGAGAAGATGAAGTCGGTGTGGGCGGCCGGCAAAAAGAACAGCTTCTGGCGGCCATCGCCCATGCCCAAGCCGAAGGCCCCGCCGCTGCCAAAGGTCATCAACGACTCGGTGATTTGGTAGCCGACGTCCCAGCGGTGGGCCCAGGGGTCAAGGAACGCGATGATGCGGCGCATGCGGTACGGGCTCTGGGCAACGAGCACCATGGCCACCGGCAACACCGCCAGCAATGCGCCGGCGAGGTAGCCGACGCGAGCGCCGCCGACGAACATCATCACCAAGGTGATGACCGTGAGCATCATGGCCGTGCCGAAGTCGGGCTCGAGGATGAGCAGGCCGATGACGAGGCCAGGAATCATCAAGTGGGGCAGGACGCCGACGCGGAAGGTCTTCATGCGCACCGCGCCCTTCTTGGCGAGGGACATGGCGAGGTAGCAGACCAACGCAAACTTCGCGGGCTCTCCTGCCTGCAGATGGAACGGGCCGATGGGGATCCACCGTCGAGCAACGCCAACAGCCTTGCCGATGCCTGGGATGAGCACGATGAGCAGCAAGAAGACCGCGACGCCCAACATGGGGTACGCCCACGAGCGGTACGACTTGGGGTCAACAAACGCGCCCACCAACAGGGCGCCGACACCGACGACGGCAAAGACAATTTGCCGTTTCAAGAAGTACAGCGGGTCGTCATAGGTCGACTGCGCCATGGCCCAGCTCGACGAGTAGACCATGACCAACCCCGTGGCCATGAGAAACAGGATGGCGCCCAAGAGCGGAACGTCGACGCGGACACGGTTCATACGCCCTCCCCTCCGTCTGCAGCGGCACCGGCGGATGCGGTGGTCTGCAGCGACAAAACCAACTGACGAAAGGCATCGCCTCTCACTTCGAAATTTTGAAACTGATCAAAGCTGGCACATGCCGGCGCCAACAACACCACATCGCCAGCCGTCGCCAGCCTTGTGGCGTGGGCAACGGCCTCGTCGAGGGTGTCGTCGATGAACACCCTAGGTTGGACATTTGCAAAAGTGTCATACAAAGCTTGTTGTTCATCGCCGATGCAGTGCACCGATGCCAGACGTCCACGCCCGGCGGCGACCAACCCGTCGTAGGAGGCCCCTTTGCCGACGCCGCCGACGATGAGGTGCACGCCTGCAGAGAAGCTCATAAGAGCCGTTTTCGCGGCATCGACGTTGGTGGCTTTGCTGTCGTTGAAATAACGAACGCCGTCGACCTCGCCGACGTGTTCGAGTCGGTGCGGAATGCCGGCAAAGCCTTCGATGCCCGCCTTCACGTCGTCGATGGACGCACCTGCAGCCAAGGCCAATGCGCCCGCCAACACTGCGTTGGAACAGTTGTGGGCCCCCACCAAAGCGGGGTTGTCGACGACGATGTCGGCCGTCGCAAACGTCAGATGCATGCCGTCGGCGCCAACGTCACCGCGTGGTGCATCGGCGCCGTCAAACCATTGCCATCCCTTGGAGATGACCTCGACGCTGGTGGCGTCTTTGGCGTTGGCGAAGGCGGGGCCGTCACACAGCGCCTGCAAGTTCAACTTGGCCGCGTAGTAGTCGGCGACGGCGTCGTAGCGGTCGAGGTGGTCGGGCGCGAGGTTCGTCAGCCCCACCACATCGAACCGCAGGTGGCGCATGGTCTCCAACTGGTAGCTCGACAGCTCCAGCGCCAACACCCGAGGACGATGTCCGGCCAGCCAGGCGTCGCCCAGGGTGGGCCCGAGGTTGCCCCCCACAAACAAGTCGGCCTCGTCGACGTGCTCTTCAAGAATGCGGCCCAACAGCGCTGTCGTCGTCGACTTGCCGTTGGTGCCCGTGATGCCAATGACAGCGTCGAGGTCGAGCTGGGCTGCGGCCAGCTCCAGCTCGTGCACCAGCGTCGCGCCAGCGGCAATGGCCCTTTGCACGCCGTGCCGACGACGCGGAACGCCAGGCGACAACGCCACGATGTCTTCTTTGTCGAACGCAAAGGCGTCCCAGTCGTTCACCACGTCCATGCCCTGAAGGTCGTCGGCGCCCGCCAAGGCCACGGTGGCCTCGCGGTCGTCGAGCAACACGACGTTTGCACCGTGGTGCTTGGCAAACCGCGCCGCGCTGCGGCCGACCTTGCCCACACCAACGACGACGACGCGACGGCCTTGAAGGTCGCGCAGGGGCAGCAGGGAAGAACGAGAAGCGTGGGTCATGACGTCGTCACCGCAACTTCAAGGACGCAAGGGCCAACAACGCGAGCGCCACCGACACAATCCAGAACCGCACGATGACCCGCGGCTCTGGCCAGCCGAGTTTCTCGAAGTGGTGGTGGATCGGCGCCATCAAGAAGACGCGCTTGCCGGTGAGTTTGAACGACGCCACCTGGATGATGACGCTGAGGGTCTCGACGAGAAACACGCCATGGAGCACGGCCGACAGCAGTTCGTTCTTGGTGAGCACCGCCAGCATGCCGAGGGCACCGCCCAGGGCGAGCGAGCCCACGTCGCCCATGAAGATGAGCGCGGGGTAGGAGTTGTACCAAAGGAATCCGATGCCCGCCCCGATGACCGCGCCACAGAACACCGTCAGCTCCGCGGCGCCGTCGACGTGGGTGATGCGCAGGTAGGCGGCGATGTTGAAGTCGGCCAGCGTCGTGCCCGCTGCGTAGGCGAGGATCAAGAACACGAACGCCGACACCATGATGGGGCCGATGGCCAGGCCGTCGAGGCCATCGGTGAGGTTCACTGCGTTGGACGTGCCGACGACGAGAAAGACCAAGACGAAGCCCAGGTACAGCGGCGTGGGCAACGAGACGCTGAAGGTGTCGACCGCCACGAACGGAAACGTCAACTCCGTCGAGAACGGAATGCTGGCGTTGCCCGACGCCCAGATGCCGATGCCCGCACCGCCGATGAGCAACTGCCAAAACAGCTTCCACCGGCCGGCGAGGCCGTCGGAACTCTTGAACTTGATCTTCTTGTAGTCGTCGTAGAACCCGATGGCGCCATAACCGAGGGTCACCAACAACATCACCCACAGTCCTTTGTGGGTGGCGTCGCCCCACAGCACGGTGGCGATGGCCACAGCGACGAGGATCAACACGCCGCCCATCGTCGGTGTTCCCTGCTTCTTCAGGTGGGCTTCAGGGCCGTCTTTGCGCACCACTTGGCCGAACTTGAAGATTTGCAGCCGGCGGATGAGCGCCGGGTACAACGCCATGGTGACGATGAGCGCCGTGAGCGTCGCCATGATGACCCGAAACGACGGGTACCGCAGCACGTTCAAGACGGAGAAGTCTGTGTGGTAGGGGAACAGCAGCGTTTTCAACATGGCTTACAGTTCGCCTTTCTCGACGAGAACGTCGACGACGCGCTCCATGCGCGCCCCCCTGGATCCTTTGACCAACCAACCGGCACCCGCGGCCGCTTGTTCCTGCACCACGACGGCGAGTGCGGCACTGTCTTCAGCCCAAAACACGGCGTCGTCTGGCATGCCCGCCGACAGCGCGCCCTTGGCGATGTGTGCGCCCAAACTCCCGCACACAAACAGCTGCTCCAGCTGCAACGCTGCGCAGTGCTCCCCCATCGCGACATGCGCCGACGGCCCTTCGTCGCCGAGCTCCAACATGTCGCCCAGGGCAGCTGCTCGAGGGGCATCGCCGTCGAGTTCGAGCAACACCGCCAACCCCGCCCGCATGGAGTCGGGGTTCGCGTTGTAGCTGTCGTCGAGAAGCACGCCCCCCGTCGACGTCGTCTTGCGCTGCAATCGCCCAGGCGGAACCTCCACCTGCGCGAGCCCCTCCACCGCGAGCGCAGCGTCCACGCCGGCTGCGATGCAGGCAGCGACGGCGGCGGCGGCGTTCATGGCGTTGTGCGCGCCCTCAAGCGCAAACGTCACCTGCAAGTCATCGCCGTCGACGACAAAGTGCATGTGCTGTCCACCTGCCGGGGCGCCGCTCGCGTCTTTCAAGCAAACGGTGGCTTCGCTGGAGCGTCCAAACGTCACCAGCGTGCTGCGCCTGTCGTCGGGCACGAGGCCCATCATGACGTCGTCGTCGGCACACGCGACGCAGATGCCATCGGTGCCGGCCATGGCGGCAAACAGTTCACCTTTGGCTTTGGCCACGCCTGCCGGCCCACCGACGTTGCCGGCGTGGGCCGTGCCGATGTTGGTGATGAGACCGACGTCGGGCACGGCGATTTCTGCCAAGCGCCGGATTTCACCGAGGTGGTTCATGCCCATCTCAATGACGGCAAACTGGTGCTGCTTGTCGACGTCAAACGCCGTCAGCGGCACCCCGATGTGGTTGTTGAGGTTGCCCTTCGTCGCCGTCATCGCAGCTGCCGACGACGCATGCACCAAGATGGCGGCGATGAGTTCTTTCGTCGTCGTCTTGCCGTTGGAGCCGGTCAACGCGATGCGCTTGGCGGGCATGCGCATCAGATGGGCGTGGGCGATGTCTTGCAGTGCCCGCTCGGTGTTGTCGACGTTGATGCACTTGGCGGCACCACCGTCGACGTCGTTGTGCACCACCACGCCTGCGGCTCTGGCGCAGAGCTCTTCGTCGATGAACTTGTGGGCGTCGAACCGCTCGCCATGGAGGGCGACAAACAAAGCAGCGTCGTCCACCTTGCGAGAGTCGGTGCACACCCACCCGGCATCTTTGACGTCGTCGCCAAACGTCGCGTTGGGCAGGGCCGTCTTCAAGAAGCTCAAGTCGAACTTGTTCATGCTTGGCCTCCGGCAGCTTGCAGTGCAGCAGCAGCGACGACGCGGTCGTCAAACGGTCGACGTTCATCGGCAACGATTTGCACCCGCTCATCTCCCTTGCCGGCGATGAGCACGATGTCGTTCGACGTCGCCATCGCCACCGCCTGGTGAATCGCAGATTCACGGTCGACCTCGACGTGCACCTCGGCCTGTTGTCGGTCACATCCAGCGACGATGTCGTCGACGATGGCGGCAGGGTCTTCGCTGCGGGGGTTGTCTGACGTCACCCACACCACGTCCGCGGCTTCGCAGGCGGCGGCGCCCATGGGGGCACGCTTGCCGACGTCGCGGTCGCCACCTGCGCCAAAGACGACGAGAACGCGTCCGTCGTCGACGACGCTGCGGCATGCCGCAAGCGCCGATGCCAGCGCGTCTGGGGTGTGGGCGAAGTCGACGAGAACACACGGCCCGTCGCCGTCGACACGCTGCATGCGACCGGGCACACCTGACACCGCCGAAAGCCCTGTGGCGATGTCGTCAAGGGCGATGCCAAGAGCCCGCCCCACACCAGCTGCCAACAGGAGGTTGTCGACGTTGAACGCGCCAAACAGGGGCGCGGTCAACTGTGCGTCGTCGTCGCCGTCGCGCAGCGTCAGGGTCATGCCTCGCAGGCTCTGCTCGACGTGGGCCACGTGGAGCCCGTCGTTCGCCCCGATCCACAGCGGCTTGGCGGGTCCGTCCGCCACAGCAGACGCCAATCCATCGACGCCCACGGGGACCACCGCAGTGGCGCCCTCCTCCAGGCGTTCGCGAAACAAGCGCAACTTGGCAGCGAAATACGCTTCCATACTTCCATGAAAGTCGAGGTGGTCTTGACTGAGGTTGGTGAAGGCGCCGATGTCGATGTGCACCCCTTCTGCCCGCTGGGTGGCCAGCGCATGCGACGACACCTCCATGCAGACATGGGTGTAGCCCTCGTCGACGAGGTCGCGCATGCGGCCGCTCAGCACTTCGGCTTCGGGCGTGGTGTACCCCATGGGCTGCGGCGCGTCCGGCGCACCAATGCCGAGCGTGCCAAACACAGCGGCCTTGTGCCCCAGCGCCTGCAGCATCTGGGCGATGAGAAACGACACCGTCGTCTTGCCGTTGGTGCCGGTGGTGCCAATGACCGTCAGCGTCGACGTGGGCGAGCCGGCGAGCACCTCAGCGGCCAAGGCGACAAACCGGCGTGGGTCGTCGACCTCGGCCAGGGCCACGTCTTTGACGTCGTCGCGCCCGCTCTCCTGCACGACAACGCGAGCCCCCTTGTCAACGGCACCGCTGATGAAGTCGTGTCCGTCTCTCGACGTCGCTGTCACGCCGCGACACGCCACGAAAGCGACGTCGGCGTTGGCCTTGCGCGAGTCGATGGTGACGGCGGTGACGTCGACGTCCCCTCCGCGCACCACCCGGCCGCCACAGCGTTTGACGAGGTCAGCGAGACGCACGTTGGGCCTCCCCGTCGTCGTCAGGGTCATCGTCGACTGAAGCTTGCGACCGCTTGACGACGACGTTGGGCGAAAGGTGCAACACCACCTCGCCCTCGCCGATCTCTGCTTCAGTCACGACGCCCGTGCCCAGCATCCGTGGCGTGAGCTTGTCGGCTTTGGCCTTGGCCAACGCCGACCGCGCTGTGAGGCCCACGAAGCCATCTTGCTCGACGACGACGAGCCCAGAAGCCGCACCGGCGTCGACGCTTTGGGAGGCGCGCTTCTTCTTTGCTTTCTTCGACGGCAGGGCCGGGGCCTGGGCGCGCTCGGCTTGCGTCAGCACGCCCCGCGAAACGAGCGCACCTTCGACGATCTTGCGAAACGCGGGCCCAGCCGTGGTGCCACCGAAGCGACTGGTCTTGGGCTCGTCGACGACGACGAGCGCCACCACTTCAGGATTCTCGGCAGGGGCAAATCCGACGAACGACGTGATGTTCACCTTGCGCAAGTAGCGCCCGGTGCGGGGGTCGACCTTCTCCGCCGTTCCCGTCTTGCCGGCGACGGTGACGCCGCGAATGCTGGCCATCTCGCCGGTGCCACCACGCTCGACGACGCCGGTCATGATCGACGTCATGGTCCGCGCCGTCTTTTCGCTGATGACACGCACGCCTCCCGTCGACTCCCCCTGCAACACCACCTCGCCCCCGGGCGCTTCGACGCGCGACAGAATCTGCGGCTGCGGCAACACCCCGCCATTGGCAACGGCCGCAACGGCACGCACCATCTGCAACGCCGTCACCGAGATGCCGTGGCCGTAGCCCGACGTCGCCAGCCGCGTCTCGCCCCACCGGCCCTTGCGCACGCCGCCCTTGGCCTCTTCGAGAAAGCCGACGCCCGGCACCTGGCCGAACCCGAAGTTGTGAACGTGTTCTTTGAACTTCTCCTCGCCGACACGCATGGCGATTTTCATGGCGCCGATGTTCGACGACTCGCGAAACGCGTCCCGCGCCGTCAACCAACCCGCCTTGTGGGAGTCGCGAATGGTGTACTTGCCCAGCTTGAATTTGCCGTTCTCACAAAAGATGAGGTCTTGTGGTTTCAGCAATCCCTCGTCGAGGGCGGCCGCGTAGGTCACGACTTTGAAAATCGACCCCGGCTCAAAACTCGCCGACAACGCCATGTTGCGCTGCCGGCTCGATTTGGGGTCGTTGGGGTTGAACGTCGGCACGTTGGCCGCCGCCAACACCGCCCCCGTCTTGGGGTCCATGACGACGGCCCAAGCCGCCTTGGCGTCGTTGGCCGACACCGCCTCCATCAACGCGAGCTCGGTTTGGTGTTGCAGGTGCGCGTCGATGGTGAGGTACACGTCGTCGCCTTCGAGCACTTCGAGGTCGACGTCGTGCGCCAAAGCGACGTGGTTCTTGCGGTTGTCGCGCAAGCCCGGCAGCACCACCGAACGTCCGCGGAGGTACTCGTCGAAGGCCCGCTCGGCCCCCGCCACCCCGTCGCCATCGATGTCGACGAGCCCGACCATGTGACCGGCGGTTTCTTTGTACGGATAAAAGCGCTTCTGCTCTTTCTCAAAGCGAATGCCCGCCAGCTCCAACGCCCGCACCTCGTCCGCGACGTGCTCGGGCACCCGACGCTTGATGTACATGAAGCGACGTTTGGAGCTCAGCTTGCGCTCCAGCACCTCGACGCTCAGCCCCAACACCGGCGCCAATTGCGCGGCGGCATCGATGGGGTCCTCGACGAGACGCGCGTTGGCCGTCACCGACCACACCGGCACAGTCACCGCCAACGGACGCGCATGACGGTCGTACAAGTTGCCGCGCGGCGCGCTCAGCTTCAGCTTGCGCAGGTATTGCTTCTCGGCGAGCTTGCGAAGGTCGTCGCCCTTCACCAGCTGCAAACGGCCGGCCTTCATGGTGATGACACCGAGGCCGAGCACAAACATCACCGCGAGCGCCCACAGGCGCCACCGCAGCGACAACAAAGAAGGCTGTGGACTCACGGTCGGCCTCCCTTCTGTTGGTTCGACAGTTCTTCAGAAGAAGGGTGTGGCGTCGTCGTCGTCGTCGACAACCCACCTTGAATGCGAATGACGTCTTCGGCTTTGGGCGGGTGCAGACCCAGCTTCTGCGACAGCTGGTGCAACCGGTCGTGGCGCTTCAACGCCGCGACTTCGACGCGCAGCGACGAGCGCTCTTGGCGCAGCTGCACCAGCTCCCGTTGCAACTCGTGAATGCGATAGCCGGCTTGCACCTGGGCCATCTTCACCCACACCCAAAAGACGAGCGACGACGTCACCAGCGCCGCGCACACGATGCTCAACACCAAGAAACGAGCGTCGGCCGAGGGCGACGGCAAGCGCGCCGTATCGAACAGACGCGAACGCCCCTTCTCGTCGGCGGCGGCGAAGTCTTGCGGCATCAACGACACACGTGCGGTGCGGTGGCGGCTCATGCGTCCTCCTCAGCGATGCGCTCGACGGCACGCACTTTGGCAGAGCGCGCCCGTGGGTTCGCAGCGAGTTCGTCGTCGGTGGCGATGCGGGGTTTCTTGGTGAGCACTTTCCAGCGCGGCATCTGTCCGTCGAAGGTGCGCGAGGCCCCATCTCGAAAACAAGTCTTCACCTTGCGGTCTTCCAACGAATGAAACGAGATCATCACGCCACGTCCGCCGACGTTGAGGATGTCGGGCAACGCCTCCAACAAAGCATCCAGCTCGTCGAGCTCGCGGTTCACGGCGATGCGCAGCGCCTGAAAACTCTTGGTCGCGAGGTGCGTCTTGCCGCGCTTCTTGGCCCCGCCCGTGACGAGGCTGCGCTCGATGCACGCGGCCAGCGCCAACGTGCTGTCATCGAGCGGCCATTTGTATTTGATGCCGCGGGCCACGCGACGTGATTTGCGCTCTTCGCCGTAGTGAAAGAGCACGTCGGCCAGCTCGGCCTCGCTCAGACGGTCGATGAGCTCGTAGGCGCTTTCGCCTCGGGAGGTGTCCATGCGCATGTCGATGGGGCCGTCTTTTTGAAACGAGAAGCCGCGGGCTTTCTCGTCGAGCTGCATGCTGCTCACGCCGAGGTCGCACAGCAGCCCGTCGACGCCGTCGATGCCGCGCTCCTGCAACACGTCGGGCAACGCCGAGAAGGGGCTGTGCACCAGCTCGACGTGGTCGAAGGCTTGGGCGACCCCGCCTGCGGCGTCGTCTTGATGGGCGCGCAGGTCGCGGTCGGTGGCGATGACCCGGCCTGTGGGGCCCACGGCTTCGGCGATGCGTCGCAGATGGCCACCGGCACCGGCGGTGACGTCGACGTAGGTGCCGCCCTCTTTGATGTCGAGCAACTCCAAGCACGTCTCCGCCATCACGGGGATGTGGGGCCGTGCCTGGCCCGGCGTCGGATTCGAGGTGTTGTCGTCTGTCGGCGTCGTCATGCGCTGCACCTCGTCGAGGGTGACGTCGAGCGGCATTGCCCGACGTGAACAGCGAAGATGAAGACGATCGCAGCAGGGTCGGGCTACAGCCCCACCGACTCGAAGTAGCTCTGGTACTCGTCAAGGAGTGCGGGCTCGGCCAAACGTTGACGTTGCAGTTCGTCAAACTTGCCTTTGCTCCACAACTCAATCTTGTCGACGACACCGGCCCACACCGCTTCCCGCTCCAGACCTGCGTAGTCACGCAACTCCTTCGGGATGTTCACCCGCCCCGCCTTGTCGAACGACACCACCGTCGCGTGCGCGATGACCACGCGCTTGAACGCGAGCACGGCACGGTTGGACGGCGGCAACGCCATGACCTTCTCAGCCTTCGCTTTGAAAGCGTCTTCGGTCATGACGTCGAGGCAGGCGTCGTGAAACGACGCGGTGAGCACAAAACGGTCGCTCCCCGTCTCCTCCTGCAGCAAGGCACGAAACGGCGCAGGGAACGCGATGCGTCCCTTCTCATCCATCAGGCAGTTGTGCAGTCCTGTGAACACCGTGTGTGCCTCTTGCGCGTCGAAAGCGGGCGGGACCTGTGTGGCTAGCACTTCGATCCGCTGTGATCCTCTTTTCTCCACTTTTTTCCACGGCGACTTTATGAGGCAGGCGGAATTGTCGTCAAGCGCTGAAAGTAAAAGCAGAATTCCCGTGCACCACCTACACGTGCCCACCGCCACCCGAGCAACACAGAACAAAAGTTCAGCCCAACATGTGGGTTTCACCTCCGTTCTCTCCACGAAATACAGAAATGGTGGATCGTGGTGGATCGACGTGGATCCCCGCTTCCACCCCCACCTCCACCCCCTCCACGCTCCGCTTGGCAAAACGGCCACAAGTTGGACGCGCCCCCCACCCCCAGGTAGGCTGGCCCCGTCGTGCCCGCCGTCGCGGTGCACTCCCATTGCCCTTCCTTCATTCCGGTGAAGACGCTCGAGAGCCGCATGTTCGATCTTCCGACCCCCGCGTTCCTCGTCGACAACCGCCGCCCACAGCGGTGGCTTTCATTGTTCGCCGCTGTCGCCTGCTTGCTCACCGCGCAAGTGGCCAGCGCCGCCACCAACGACATTCGCCTGCGCGGGCTGATTGAACGCGACGCCCAGGGCAACATCGTCCGCGACGCGCAAAACAACGCTGTGTTGCGCCAAGACGACTTCAAAGCCCTCACCACCGAGCTGGGCTTCATCCTCACGCCCAGCCCGTTGCAGCCTGCCGAAACCACCGGTCAATCCGGCTTCGACTACGCCATCGGCGGCGCCATCCACATCGGGCCCAACCAGTTCGGCAACGACCGCACCACCTACTGGCAAGACGCCACCGAGGGCAACAGCCTGCCGGTCATGACGACCCTGGGCGTGCGCGGACGCAAAGGCTTCATCCTCCCCATCCCGATGACGTCCGAGGTCGAGCTCGGCGCGCAATGGCTCGTCGACAGCAACCTGCTCAACCTCGGCGGCAAGTTGCGTCTGGCCCTCAACGAAGGATTCGCGTGGATTCCCGACTTCGCCGTCGAAGCTGGCGTCAACCGCCTCGTCGGCAGCCAAGAACTCGACTTCACCACCATCACCGCCGGCGGCTCGGTCTCCAAAGGCTTCGGCGTCTTCGGCGACTTCAACCTCACGCCGTTTGCCAGCTACCAGGCCATCCTCATCAACGCCGCCAGCCGGCTCATCGTCGTGGATCCCACGCGCACCGCCGACGTCTCCGACAACCTCGAGACCTTCCAGCGCATCGACGCCATGACCTTCGCCAACGGGCAAATCACCGGCGCCAACCTCTACCACCGCATGTCGGCCGGGGTGCGTTTTCACGTCGCCATCGTGGCCATCTACATCGGCGCCGACGTCAACTACATGCCCGACCGCCCCGACGACCCGTTCTTCTTCAGCATCGCCAGCCGAGCGGGCCTGCTGTTTTGAGCCCTTGGGGAACCGTGGCTCCCTCCGTCCGCGTTGCCGCAAGTCAGCAACCGAAAAGCACCGCCGATGCGGTGCTTTTTTGGCGCTTGGAACAGAAGACACTCAAGTCGTGTTTGCCTTCACTCAAGACTCATTTGCCGTCGCAACGAGCACCCGAAGACATTCGAGACTGTTTCTCACTCACTCCGAGCGCCCGAAGACAGAGGGCGCTCCTGGTGCGGCGATGGCAAGGCGCGCGGAGCGCACCGAGGGAGCGTACTTGAGTACGTGACCGAGGGAGCACCACAGCAACGCAGCCAGCGTCGTGCCAGGGGCGGCCGAACGCCTAGAAGGTCCAGCCGATTCCGATTCTGGCTTGCGCACCGTCCTTCTCTGACCAGGAGCCACCCGCGTTCAATGAGAAGTTGTCCGACGGGTTGTATTGCACCCCAGCCCCAGCGTAGCCGCCGTTGAGGTTGTCGTAGCCGCCGCGCACCTGCCCCGTCCACGGGCCGTTGGCGTAGTCGAGTTGGCCCGCCAACGAGAAGTTCTTGTCGGTGTCGTAGTTGGCGTTGGCGCGTCCCGTCCAGTGTTCGCTGAGGCGTCCCGACGCTGCCAACGAGAAGTTCGTGAGGCGGTTGTCGTCGACGACTTCGCTTTTCACGCCGGCCTGCAGGCGCCCGCCGCCGTCGAACTTGTAGGTGCCGCGCAAGTGGAGACCAGGGTCGGCGAACTTCTTGCCCCACATGGCCTCGGTGCGCAGCTCCAACTTCTTGTCGAACATCTTGAGCTTCACTTCGGGCTTGATGCCGATGTCTTTCAACACCTTTGAACCTTGGGTGAACCCCGCAGCGCCAACGGCAGTGGCGGCGGTCGCAGCCAAGCCGTAGAACACGCCGGGCTTTTCGTCGCGCAGGTTGTCGACGGTCTGTTTGGCCCAATCGCCGGCGTAGTCGCCCAGGTCGCCGACCTTCTTCGACTCAATGTCGGTGGTGTCGATGCCACGCTTGTCGAGAAAGCTCTTCAAGCTGGCGCCCATGCCGGGGGCCAGAGCAGCGACGGGCATGTCGGTCAACACGTCTTTGGTGGCGTCGACCATCTTGTCTTTTTGCGCTTCGGTGAGGTTGTTGGGGTCGGCGGGTTTCACCCCTGCCGCAAGTTGCCTGGCGTTGGGCTTGAACATCTCGCTGAAGGTGGTGTTGAACTTGTCGAGGGCTTGGTTTTGGGTCTCGACGGCTTTGGGCGTCATCTTCAAGCCCGAGCGCTTGGCCTCATACCCGTCGCCCATGTTGGGCAAAGCTCCCCCGGTGGAGCCATCTTTGGGGTCGGCGACCTTCTCCTCGCCCCCGCTCGTCGACGCGGCGCCGGTGTCGGTGGCGCCCGTGTTGGATGACCGGTTCGTCGTCGTGGTGCGGGGTCCGCCGCCGTTGCCAATGCTGCTCACATGCGCTCCTGGGTGCCGAACCATTGTAGGTCTCGCGCGGCGTCTTCGCCGATGCTGACCTGGTCTGAGGCACTCTTTGAACGTATCGGGCGACGGCTGCGCGCAGTTGCGTGCTGTGTTCACCGTTTGCCACAGTGGGCGCCCTCGCCCGCTCTGCGTCTCCTTCGCTGTTGGATCCTGGCTTGAACTACCTCGTCGTCGACATCGCCCGCGTTCTTGAAGAAAGCCAAACCGGAAAAGCCGCCTCCGCCTCGCTCCGCGCCATCTATGAGGCCGCCGAGGCCAAAGCCGCCAAGGCCAAATCCCAGGCCAACGGCTTGCCCGAGATGATTCAGAAGCCGCTGTTGAAAGAAGCGCAAGAAGCACTCGACGACGGCGCCCGTGACGTCGAACAAGGGCGCTCGACGCTGCGCGAACAGCTCCTCACCCGCGCCAGGAGCGTCGTCGACAGCCTGGCCAAAGAAAGAGGTGTGGAGCTGGTGCTCGCGCGCCCTGTCGCACTGGTGTTTGACCCCGCCAAAGACGTCACCGACGAGGTCATCGCCGCGGTCGACGCCATGGGGCCGCTGGGAGATTGACCCCCTTGGCTTGCCACCGCACGTTCGGCCGTTAGAACTTCGATATGCCCCTGCAACACGGCAAACCTCTTCCACACGGCGCAGCGACCATCGACGACCTGCTGCGTTTGCATGGTGTCCGGCTGACGGCACAACGGGTGGCCATCGCCTCGTACGTCTTTGACGTCGACGGACACCTCACCGCCGATGAGGTCTTCACGGGCGTCTGCAAGCGTGCCCCCCAAGCCTCTCGTGCCACGGTCTACAACACGCTTGCCCGCTTCGTGGAGGCGGGGCTGCTCGCCGAGGTGCGCATTGACGGCGTGGCGCGGTACGACACAGAGGTCCGCCCGCACCACCACCTGATCACCGACGCAGGCGACATCGTTGACATTGCCGCCGACCAGCTTTCGGTCGAGGGCGTTGAGCGTCTTCAGGGCTTTGAGGTCGATGACGTCTCGGTGGTGCTGCGTGGGCGCCGTCGCGCGCGACAAGATCCCAAAAAAAGCTAACCGAGCGACAACCGGGCTGCTGGATGCGCATCTCACTTGTGCAACAACTTTAGACAGAGTCTAAGTTCTGCTTTCAACACCAGGAGACACAGATGGCGTCCGACGAAACCAAATCCCGACCTGCCGGCAAATGTCCCGTCATGCATGGCGGCAGCACCCAAGCGTCCCAGTCGAACACCGATTGGTGGCCCCAAGCCCTTCACCTCGACATCCTCCACCAGCACGACACCAAGACGAACCCGCTGCATGACTTCGACTACCGCGCCGAATTGCAAAAGCTCGACGTCGACGCCCTGAAAAAAGACGTCACCGCCTTGATGACCGACAGCCAAAAATGGTGGCCGGCCGACTGGGGCCACTACGGCGGCCTCATGATTCGCATGGCGTGGCACGCTGCCGGCAGCTACCGCACTGCCGACGGACGCGGCGGCGGCAACACGGGCAACCAACGGTTTGCGCCGCTGAACTCCTGGCCCGACAACGTCAACCTCGACAAAGCCCGACGGCTTCTGTGGCCCATCAAAAAGAAATACGGCAACCGCATCAGCTGGGCCGACCTCATCCTGCTCGCCGGCACCATCGCCTACGAGTCCATGGGCCTCAAAACCTTCGGCTTCGCGTTTGGCCGCGAAGACATCTGGCACCCCGAAAAAGACACCAACTGGGGCACCGAACGCGAATGGTTGAGCGCGTCGCGCTACGACGACGACGACGCTGACGACCGTGAGAGCCTCGAAAACCCTCTCGCCGCGGTGCAGATGGGCCTCATTTACGTCAACCCAGAAGGCGTGGGCGGCAAACCCGACCCCCTAAAGACCGCCCAAGACGTGCGCATCACCTTTGCCCGCATGGCCATGAACGACGAGGAGACCGTCGCCCTCACAGCCGGCGGCCACACCGTTGGCAAAGCCCACGGCAACGGCGATGCCGGCAAGCTCGGCGAAGACCCCGAAGGCGCGGACGTCGACCAACAAGGGTTCGGCTGGCACAACCCAGGCGGCAGTGGCATGGGCAACGACACCGTCACGTCGGGCATTGAAGGTGCATGGACGCCCCACCCCACCCAGTGGGACAACGGCTACTTCCACATGCTCTTCGACTACGAGTGGGAGCTGAAAAAAAGCCCCGCCGGCGCCTGGCAATGGGAGCCCGTCGACCTCAAAGACGAAGACCAGCTCGCCGACGTCGAACAAAGCGGCGGCACCACCCGCCTCATCATGACCGACGCCGACATGGCGATGATCAAAGACCCCGCCTACCGCGCCATCTCTGAGAAGTTTCACAAAGACCCGGCCTACTTTGCCGAGGTCTTTGCCCGCGCCTGGTTCAAACTCACCCACAGAGACATGGGGCCCAAGGCGCGCTACCTCGGCCCCGACGTCCCAAACGAAGACCTCATCTGGCAAGACCCGGTGCCTGCCGGCAAAAGCGACTACGACGTCGACGACGCCAAGGCGAAGATTGCCCAAAGCGGGCTCAGCGTCTCCGACATGGTGGCGACGGCGTGGGACAGCGCCCGCACCTTCCGCGGCTCCGACATGCGCGGCGGCGCCAACGGTGCGCGCATCCGCCTCGCCCCCCAGAAGGATTGGGTCGGCAACGAGCCCGACCGTCTGCAACGCGTGTTGAGCGTGCTGCAACCCATCGCCGACGACGTCGGCGCCAGCATCGCAGACATCATCGTCCTCGCCGGCGGAGTGGGCATCGAACAAGCCGCCAAAGCTGCCGGTGTCGACGTCACCGTGCCGTTCTTGCCCGGCCGCGGAGACGCCACCGATGCCATGACCGACGCCGACTCTTTCAACGTGTTGGAGCCCGTGCACGACGGATTCCGCAACTGGCTCCAACACGACTTTGATGTGCGCGCCGAAGAGCTGCTCCTCGACCGCGCCCAGCTGCTGGGTTTGTCGGCGCCCGAGATGACCGTGCTGCTCGGGGGCATGCGCGTCTTGGACACCAACCACGGCGGCAGCCCCCACGGCGTGTTCACCAGCCGCAAAGGCCAACTCACGCCCGACTTTTTCGTGACCCTGACCGACATGGCGTACCGCTGGGTGCCCACCCAAGACGGCGTGTTCGAAGTGCGCAGCCGCGACGGTGACGACGTCAAGTACACGGCAACGCGGGTCGACTTGGTGTTTGGCTCGAACTCCATCTTGCGGGCGTACAGCGAGCTGTATGCCCAAGACGACAACGCCGAAAAGTTCGTGCACGACTTCGTCGCCGCCTGGACAAAGGTGATGAACGCCGACCGCTTCGACGCCCAATAGCGTCGGCGGCTCAGCCCAAAGACACGTCGCTGGCGGCTCCGTCGGCGGCGTTTCTTTTTCTCCGCTACTCCATCAGCGCCAGCTTGCACTTGCCGACCTGTAAGATGTCGCCGGGCAGCAAGTCGACGTCGCGAATCTGCTTGCCGTTCACCTTGGTGCCATTGGTGCTCATGAGGTCGGCCACGCTGGCGCCGTCGTCGTCGGCGAAGACCATGGCGTGGGTGCGGCTGACGTTGCCGTCGTCGAGAAGGATGTCAGCGCCGCGCTTTTGAAAGCGCGTGCGCAGCCCTCGGCTTTTGCGGGAGGCCACCACGCCATCGACGACGGCCTGCTGCTCGTCGTCGAGGAGCCGGTCGCCGTCGCGGTTCATCTGCAAGGTGGAGTCGGTGCCCTCACCTGCTCGGCCCAACACCCGGTAGGTGCCCACCTCGACAGAAAAGCGCATGCCGGCTGCGGGGCCTTCTTTCACCACCAAGTCCACAAACTTCGCCATCGCTCGCCGCTCCCGTCGACGCCGTTGTCGGTTGCGGCGCCATTCCCGTTGTCATCCTTTCTCTACCATCTGCGTCGGGGTTGTCGAAGATGCGCACATTCGTCATGGTGCGCCCCATGACCGCCCTCGTCACCTGTGGACACACCCGCGCCGGCCTCGCCGCCGTGCGCAGCCTCGGACGCGCCGGGAACGCCGTCGCTGTCGGCGCCCCCATGCGCCCGGCGTTGGCCATGTGGTCGCGTTACGCCACGTCGACGACGTTGCTGCCGGATCCCGCCAACGCCGCCCGCCCTTTCGTCGACGCCGTCAACGAACAGGCCCTTGGCCGCGACGCGCAGGTGGTGTTGTCGGGCACCGACTCTGCATTGTGGGCGTTGTCGCGGTGGCGTGAAGACCTCCCCGACGAAACCCACCGCATCTTGCCGCCGCACGACGCTGTGGCCCGCTCCCTCGACCGCACCACGTTGCACGACTTGGCCGCGTCGGTGGGCATCGACTGCGTCCCCTTGTTGCGCGTCGACGCCACCCAGGGGGTCGAGCCCGCGTTGCGCGACGCCAAACGCCTCGGACTCCCCGCGACGGTGTATCCCCTGGTGCCCTGGGTCGAACGCGCCGACGGCACGCGCCGCATGATGGCCGCCGAAAAGGTCGAAACCATCGCCGAACTTCGCCGGCTGCTCTACGACCGCGAAGACCTCGTCGACGCCGGGTGCCTCATCGAGCCCCACCCACGCGGACGCACCCTCGCGTACGGCAGTCTGTGGCACCAAGGCGAACCTGTCGCCGAGGTCTTTCAGGAGCATTTCCGCGAAAAAGACGCCCACTCTGGCGTGTCGACATCGGCCGAGACGCTGCAGCCCGATGGTGAGCTGCGCCGCGCCGGACGTCGTCTCCTCGAAGCCCTCCAGTGGAACGGCCCTGCCTTCGTCGAATTCCTCCGCACCGACTCAGGCGAGCTGAAGTTGAAGCTCATCGTGGGGCGCCTGTGGAACTCAGTGCACCTCGCCATCAACGCCGGGGTCGACATTCCGTTGATGCTGTACCGCCTGGCCATGGGCGAAGAACGCCGGCCGGTGCTGCAGGTTGCCAAACCCGGCGTGCGCTTTCGCTGGGTGGTGGGCGATGCGCAGGCGGTGATGCATGTGGCGCGTGGCAAGAGCGTGGGCACCATGCGCAAGCGTCTGCGGGTGTTGATGGATGTGCTCGACCCCCGTGACCTTCTGCATTTTGACACCGACGTCATGGACAAAGACGACCCCATGCCGTTCGTCTACGAAGTGCAGCACATGGTGCAGGCGTTTCGCCACGGATAGAGGGTGTCTCCCCTTGGGCAGATGTCATGCAGGCATGCGCCTGCAGACAACGTGCAGGCATGCGCCTGCAGACAACGTGCAGGCATGCGCCTGCAGACAACGTGCAGGCAAGCGCCTGCAGACAACGTGCAGGCATGCGCCTGCTGACGACGTGCAGGCAAGCGCCTGCAGACGACGTGCAGGCAAGCGCCTGCAGACGACGTGCAGGCAAGCGCCTGCAGACAACGTGCAGGCATGCGCCTGTGGGCTCTACTCCCTGCTGTTTCCCGCTGCTCAATGGCGAGCCGGGAGCCATAACCCCCTGTAATATTGTGCAGGCATGCGCCTGCAGACACCATGCAGGCAAGCGCCTGCAGACACCATGCAGGCAAGCGCCTGCAGACAACGAAAAAGAGGGCCGAAGCCCTCTTTTCATCCGTCGTCTCGAGACAGCCCTCAGCGGTGCTTCTCAATCATGCCCACGATGCGGTCTTTCGACACGCCGCCGGTGAGCTGGTCGACGGGCACGCCGTCTTTGAACAGAATCAGCGTCGGCAGCTGACGCACCATGTAGGTCGACGCGGTCTGAATCGAAGCCTCGGTGTCGACTTTGCCGACCTCCAAAACGTCAGACATCTCTTCGGCGAGCGAATCCATCACAGGGTTCAGCGCCTTGCAGGGGCCGCACCACGCCGCCCAGAAGTCGACCAAGAACAGCTTGTCAGAGGCGCCCACCGTCGATTGAAAGTTGCCGTCGTTCACTTCGTGCACAGTTGCCATGCCGCGATCTCCTTGCCTGAATGCGTGCGGTTCGGGTGTTGTATGCACCTGCTCCTCCTGCGGCAAGGCGTGATGGCTGCGTCCGGCACAAAGTGGCGTTGTCGTCGACAAACCCGCTGAAATTCCAGCGCCGTCCGTCGGATTTCTTCAACTGTCTCCGGTTGCGAGACAAAAAGGTTCATTTCGCCGAACACGGCTAGGCATGCCCGGCAAATTGTGCTGCCCTGTGAAGGGTCTGCATGGCAGAATGGGCAAAAGCGAGGCGCAGATGGCAGCGGTGTTCATCCCCCAAAAGGTGCTCGACGGTTGGGCGGATCAAGGCAAGATCGAGCTCGACGGCGACACCCTGTTGATGGTCAAAGAAAAGCGAACGGTCGACCTCAATCCGGCTGTGCGGTTTCGCTCGCTCCTCGCCGGTGACGACGACCCCAATCAACTCATCGGCAAAGTGAAGACCCACGAGCAGCTGGTCGAGCTGGGGGCCGAACACTACATGGACTCTGTGATTCTCGGAGACTTCGCCTACCAAGTCGAAGAGGGCTTCATGGGCGACCTCAGTGGCCCCAAGAAGCCTGCGGCCCCCAAGGCTGCCGCCGCGCCGCCTCCGACCCCCGCGCCCCCTGCCGCCGACGCCACCCAAGAGGTGCGCACGACACCCGCGCCCATCTCGAATCTGCCTGGGCCTGCGCCCGTCACGCCGTCGGTGCCCCCCCCTGCCAGCCAAGACGCTGCGCCCACCCTCGTGCCCCAAGCGGCGCCCCCTGCCACCGCGGCCACGCCGCTCGAAAAGGCCCTCAGCCAGAGCGCCGACGGCGAGGCTTCTGACGACGACGACGAAAGCGAAGCCGCGGCGTTGTCACGCTTGTTTCTCGACACTGTGCAGTAGCGGCGCACGCAGCCCTGAATGCGTCTCAAGGTTCCATGGCCACTTTGACCTCTGCTCTTTCTGTGCTGGCGTTGCTCGTCTACCTCGTCGCTGCGGCGTGGTTTTTGGTGCAGCTGTTTCGCAAAGAGGGCGAGGATGCCCCCTGGCCGTTGCGCGTGTTCGCCGGCGGGCTTGCGCTCCATTTCTTGTCGCGCCTCAGCCATGCCATCGAAATTGGCGGCGTGCCGACGACGTCTGCGAGTGAAGCGCTGAACATTCTGGCGCTGTTCACCGGTGTGTTGTTCTTGGGGCTGGTGCGCAAATACCGCGTCCATGCACTGGGCGCGTTTGCGACCCCCCTGGCGGCCGTGAGCCTCGCTGCGTCGCTGGCGTTTGACAGCGGCAACGGCGACGTGCCGGCCGCGTTGCGTTCGGCGTGGTTTCCGGTGCACCTCGGCTCCGCCATCATGGCGGATGCCCTCTTCGTCTTCGCGGCCGTCGCTGGCGGCGCATTCTTGGTGCAAGAAAAACGGCTGCGCGACAAGAACCTCGGCCCCCTCTTTCGTCGACTGCCGCCGTTGCATGTGCTCGACGAAATCATGCACCGCCTCATCGTCGGCGGCTTCTTGTTCATGACCTTTGGCATGGCAGCCGGCTCTTACCTCGCCAAGCACCACTGGGGCGCCTACTGGCATTGGGACCCCCGCCAAGTCATCTCCCTCATGACCTGGTTGCTGTACGCCGCCATCTTGCACGCCCGCCTTACCATTGGCTGGCAAGGCCGTCGCGCCGCCTGGGTCACGTTGTTGGCGGGCGCCTTCGTCGTCTTCTCTCTCGTCGGGCTGGAGGTGTTCACCTCGACGCTGCACACAGGAGCGTACACCCGGTGAAGAAGGTCGTCTGCGTCGGAGTCAACCACCGCCGTGCCCCCGTCGAGGTGCGCGAGCGGGTCGCATTTTCGAATGCGGCGTTGCCCGACGCGTTGGACAAGTTGCGCTCCCTCGACGGCATTGACGAGGCCGTCATCTTGTCGACGTGCAACCGCGTTGAGGTCTATGTCGCCGGCGATGCCGACCTTGCTCCGTTTCAAGTCGGCGCCTTCTTGCACGAGCACCACGGCTTCAAAGACGGCGACCTCGACGACTTCTTGTTTCGCCTGGTGGGCGAAGACGCCGTCAAGCACCTCTTTCGCGTCGCCGCCAGCCTTGAGGCCATCGTCGTCGGCGAGCCGCAAATCCTCGGGCAGGTCAAAGACGCCTTCTTCAACGCCGTCGGTCACGAAGCCGTCGGTGCCCAGCTCTCGCGCACCTTTCACAAGACCTTCAACGTCGCCAAACGGGTGCGCACCGACACCGACATTGCGTCGTCGGCGGTGAGCGTGAGCTACGCTGGCGTCGAGCTCGCCAAAAAAATCTTCGGCGATTTGCGCGGGCTGCGTTGTGTGTTGGTCGGCGCCGGCGAGATGGCGGAGCTGGCCGCACGGCACTTTGTCGACGCGGGTGCCGAGCTCATCATCTGCAACCGGTCGATTGAACGCGCCCATGCCTTGGCCGAACAATACGGCGGCGTGGCCCGTGAACTGGCTGAACTGCCGCGCCTGCTCGTCGAGGCCGACGTCATGCTGACCTCGACGTCGGCCCCAGGGTTCGTCATCACCAAAGACTTGGTGGCCCCCGTGCACAAAAAGCGGCGCTACCGCCCGCTGCTGCTCGTCGACATCGCCGTGCCCCGGGACGTCGACCCACGGGTCGCTGAGCTCGACGCCACCTACGTCTACGACGTCGACGACCTTGCCCAAGTTGTCGAAGACAATCTCGACCGTCGACGAGACGAGGCCGAAAAGGCCGAACAAATCGTCACCGTCGAGCTCCTCAAGTTCGCCAAAGGCAACCGCGAACGAAACGCCGTGCCCACCATCCGAGCGTTGCGCAGCCACTTCGAAGCGCTGGCCAAAGCCGAAATCGACCGGGCGTTGGGCACGCTCGACGACGACGCCTCTGACAAACAGAAGAAGGCCATTCAAAAGCTGGGCAACGGCCTCATCAACAAATTGCTGCACCACCCGATGGTGCAGCTGAAGCAGAAGTCGGCCGACGCCGACCCCCGCGCCCAAGAGCTGTACGCCGCCATTGAAACGTTGTTCGACCTCGAGCTGTCCGACGACGAGGTCACCGACATCGAGGCCGTGCGCCGCGCCGCCGAAGAAGCACAATCCGCCTTGGACGACGACCTCGACGACGAGCGCGCCGCCGGCTGACGCCTCCACATTCTTGAACCTCTTTGGTGCCCCATGCCGGGAGCGCTTGTGGCGGACGTCGAGATCGACGACATTTGCGCCATGAGCAAACGAACTCTCCTTCGCATCGGAACCCGCAAAAGCCCCCTCGCCATGTGGCAGGCCGAATACGTGCGCGATGAGCTGAAAAAGGCGCACCCAGGCCTCGAGGTGGAGCTGGTGCCCATCGTCACCAAAGGCGACAAAATCCTCGACGTGGCGCTCAGCAAAGTCGGCGGAAAAGGGCTCTTTGTGAAAGAGATTGAACGCGCGCTCCTCGACGACGAGGTCGACTTGTGCGTGCACTCCACCAAGGACGTGCCCGCCGAGCTTCCGGAGGGGTTGTCGTTGGTGGCGTTTCCACCGCGTGCCGACCCCCGCGACGCCCTGGTGATGGGCGGCGAAGGCGGCCTCGCCGGACTGCGCAAAGGCGCCCGGGTCGGCACCAGCTCGTTGCGTCGTCAGGCACAGATTCTCGCCGTGCGTCCCGACGTGGAGATCGTCTCGGTGCGCGGCAACATTCAAACGCGCATGAAGAAAGTCGAAGAACTCGACCTCGACTGTGTGGTGCTCGCGTGCGCCGGCCTCGACCGCATGGCCGCCGAAGACAACATCGGCCACCGCTTCTCCGTCGACGAGATGCTGCCGGCAGCTGCGCAGGGCGTGCTGTCGATCGAGGCCCGCGACGCCGACACCGACGTGCTTGCGCTGCTGGAGTGCATCAACGATCCCGCCTCTGAACGGCTGTGCCTCGCCGAGCGTGCCTTCTTGCGCACCCTCGGCGGCGGCTGCCAGGTGCCCATCGCCGCCCACTGCACCGAAGACGGTGGCGAACTCACGCTGCGGGGCATGGTGGCCAATCCCGACGGCAGTGTCGTCGTGCGCGGCGTGAAAAAAGGCGACGCCAACGACCCAGAGGGCCTCGGCCGCGCCCTCGGCGAAGACGTTCTGGCTCGTGGTGGACGCCGGGTGCTCGTCGACATCGGGCTCGGCGCCGACACCGCCGGTGGCGACGGCGCGCTGAGCGATGCCGTGGTCGTCGTCGCCCGCGACAATGCCCCCGACGACTCCTTGTCGCAGGCGTTGACGGCCCAAGGCGCCCGCGTGTTGCCGCTGCCGCTCATGCACCTCGACGCCCCCGACGACGGCGCGCCCCTGGAGCGCGCTGTGCGCGACCTCTCCAAGGTCGACGTGCTCGTGTTCACCTCGACAGCGTCGGTGGAGCGGTTCTTTGGACGCATGAAAGCCGCCGGCAGTGACCTGCGGTCGTTGCCGGCCTCGGCGCTGATCGCCGCCGTCGGCCCCGCCACCCGCGCCGCCCTCGAAGACCACCACGCCGCCCCCGACGTCGTGGGCGAAGAGGGCGGCGACTCCCTGGCCGAGGCCCTGAAGGCGACGTTGGCCCTCGACGGACGCAAAGTGCTCTTTCCCCGGGCGCAAGGCGGACGCGACGAGCTGGTGCAGGCCCTTGAGCTGCAAGGCGCCGAGGTCGACCTCGTCGACACCCACCTCTCGAAGGTGCGCCCCGACGTCGAGGCCAAGGTGCGCAACGCCCTGCAAGAGGTGGCCTTGCGCGACGCCCAACACAAGGCACTGCTGCTCACCAGCCCCAAGCGGGTGCAAACCCTCGCCGATGCCGTCGACCCCAAAGCGCTTCCCGACGGACTGCGGCTTCTGGCATTGGGCCCGACGACCCAAGCTGCTGCCCAAGAAGCCGGCTTTGTCGACGTGGAGCTGTGCAGCAGCCCCACGGCCAGCGGGGTGGTCGACTTGCTGCTGAAGCGGTCTTCATAGCAGCGCTACGGCGCCGGCCACATCCAACGGAGACGTCCGTGGCGTTCGACCTCGAGGTGTCCGTCGACGACGACGACGCGCAAGGGCAGTCCGTCGCCCAGCACGGCTTCGTGCCCGCGTGACGTCGGCGTGAGCGGCCAAAAAGTACTGCCGTCGATGGTGACTTCGGCCTCTCCGTCGTCGTCGACGACGAGCCGGAGACGTGCCGTGCTCTCGGATGGAGGCGCCAAGTCGACATAGAGCCCCGCGGCGTCGACCAACGAAGCTGGCGCTTCATCGTCGTCGTTGGTCTCGTCGTTGTTGTTGCCATCGTCGTCGAGCACCACAGCTGCCAGCGCCTCTTCTAGCGCAGCCCACTGGACGGTGCCGTCATTGGCGACCGCCACCACCACCCAGCCGTCGTCGAGAAGCGTCGTTGTCGTCGCGGTGAACCCGCGGATGACGCCATGGTGCATCAACGTGTCATGGCCTCGCAGCCGACCCAGCTGCAGCCCAGCGGTGTACAGCAGCGGTGTCCCCGACGACAACCGACTCGGTTCGGTGACGTCGACGTCATGCAGCATGCGGCTGGCCACAGCAGCCGTCCACGTCAACAAGTTCTCCACCGTCGAGCACATCGCACCAGCGGCATGGGGCTGACTCATGTCAACGCTGTCGACCTCGCTGCCCTCGACGTGCCCCTGCGCCCGCGGCGTCGTTTGCTCGTGCGCGTCGCAAACGCCGGTGGCCGGCAACCCCACCCCCTGCAGAAGAACCGTGTCGACGACGTCGACAAAGGGGGCGTCGTAGGCAGACTCGAGCACCATGCCGAGCAAGAGGTAGTTGGTGTTGGAGTACGACACGTGCGCCCCCGCCTCGAACAGCCGGGGCTCCCCGTCGAGCAACTGCGCCATCTCCGTCGTCGTCCACGGCCGTTCACGGTCGGAGGCAAAAGCAGGCAGGTACAGGTAGTCGACGAGGCCCGAACTGTGGGTCAGCAGGTGATGGACGGTGACGCCCTCGAGCAAAGAGGCAAACGCCGGCAGGTGACTCCCGGCGTCGTCGTCGACGTGGAGTCTGCCTTCTTCTTGTGCCACCAGCACCATCGCAGCCGTCATCTGCTTGGTGATGGAGCCGACCTCGACGACGGTATCGGGTGTCAGCGGTTCGCTGTCCGACGCCATCCCTGCAGCTGAAGTCCAACGCGCGCCGTCCGCCAGTCGCAGCACACCGACGCTGACCCCACAGGTGGTGACGTCGACGGCCGCCATCGCAAAGTCGTCGACGACCTGCTGCAGGCGTTCGACCGGCAGCGCGGTCGACGACGGCGTGGATGGCGAAGGCTCCATCTCAACGTGATTGCAAGCCGCCAGCAGCATCAGGCTGACGGCCAGCAATGTGCGGCGTCGACGCGGTCGACGGAGCAGCGGTTCGGTGAATGTGTGGTGCATGGGCCCTCCTGCGGGGTCAACCCGCCGACGACCGGTGACGTAAACGACGCCAAGGAGGGCGCGTTGCCCCATTGGCGGCGGTCGCATTTGATGGCAGACGGCTTGGGCAAGCTGCAGACCCGTCCGCCTGCAGGTGAGGAGTGTGAATGATGCGTTGGTCTTCTGCCGTTCTCGTCGCCACGGCTGTTGTCGCCTTGGCCGCTCACACCGCCTGCATCGAGCCCATCAACGCCCAAGACGGTGCGCTGTACCTCGGCCTCAGCGACGGCCTCGAGCAGACCTACACCCGCTCCGACGGGCTCAGCGAAACCCACTCGTACGAGCGCATTTCCGACGACGAAAGCGGCGAGGAGATCTTCGAGCGCATGGCCATCTACGCCGGCGGGTTCGTCGTCGACGACCGCACCATGACGGTCGAGGCCACCGCCACCGACTTGCGCATCACCCGGCTCCACGACTGCGTCACCCGATGTGGCGAACTCAACACGCCCTTGGTGTTGTTCACCTGGCCCATCGAAGCCAACAGCACCCACACCAGCCAGGCCACCGTCGATCTCCTCGTCAACAATGAAGACCAGGGCAGCCACGACGAAGACCACCGCATCGCTTTCGGCGGTGAAGAAGAGCGCTCGGTCAACGGCACCACCTACACCGGCTACGACGCTGTGTGGACCCGCACCAAGACCACCGACGGTGACGACGACACCGCCACCGCACGCCTGTTCTTCGTGCCTGAAGTGGGCTTTGTATCCATCGAGGGATTCGACGACGGCGTGACCCTTGAACTCGACTGACCACATTTGCATCGGTGACCTCGTCGTCACCGCGGGAGGACCCATGAAACCGATCGTCCGCACCTCTGCGTCCCTGTTCATTGCCGCCTGCGCAGCACTCGCGCCCTTCACCATCGGCGGATGCGCCTCCGACGACGAGGCCAAAAAAGAAGAGCCACAAGGGGACGTCGGTGTGCGCCTGCGTCGCGCCACCGTGGCATCCGGCGGCCTCGACCACCTGACCCTCGACGTCGTTCTCCTCGTCGAGAACGGGCAGAACGCCGACGTGGCCGTCAAGGGCGGCACCATCGAAGCCTCCTTTGTGAAGCGCATCGTCGACGAAGAAGAGCCCGTGGCCGAAGCCGACGAAGAAGGCAGCACCGACGGCGAAGAAGAGGCCATGGAGGCCGGCGGCGAAGACACAGAGCCCACCGACGACGCTGAAGACACCGAGGCTCCTGCCGAAGAAGCCGTCGCCGACATCCCCACCGAGGGCGTGGTCGACGGCAGTTGGCACAAAGCCACCGTCGAAGCGGCCACGGCCGCGGCGTACAACAAGACCGAAGTGGTCGTTCCGCTGACGCTGCCCTTCCCCACTGACGCCGACGCACGCGATGCGTTTTTGCGCTGGGGCAAAGTCGAGATCGCCTTCAAGGGCGACGTGCAACTCGCCAGCGGCACCGAGACCATCAGCGGCACCCGCGTCGTGGGTCTTCCGTCGTGGCCCACCATCAAAGTCGGCAATGTGCAGGTGTCGAGCGAGCAAGGCGGCACTGCTGGCGAGATCTACATCACCATGCAACTCGACAACGAGAACCCCTTCGATGTGCGCCTCGAGAAATACGACTGGAACTGCAAGATCGGCGAGAAGCAGATGCGAGAATTCGCGGGCTCGTCGGCCACCACCGTGACGGCAGGCTCGACCGTCGAAGAAAACGACACCTTCAAGTTGAACCAAGAGACCTACGGGCCCGACGTCGCAAAGCTCCTGCAGCAGCCCGCGGTGCCGTACACCATCCAAGCCTTCTATGAAGTCGATGGCGTGAAGAAAGAGTTCACCTTCAACGGCGAGATGTCGTTCGCACGCTGATGCGGTCTTCGCAGCGACGTGAGGAGGGTCCCCAGGTGGGACCCTTTCTCGTGGTGAAGGCGCGACCGCCGCGCCGTTGTACACCAACGACGAAGACGGCCCTTGCGTTGCGCGATCCGACGAGAAATGTACGTCGTTTGCTGCCGGGCCCGGTCGATCGGGCTGCTGCACGTGACCGCTTTTGCTGCTGTCTCTCTGCCGATGCCTGTGGTCGTCAGAGGTGGATGCCCCATGAACCGTGACAAACCCAGCCCTTCCCTCGACCAGCTCGACACCGCCGACGAAGGCGTGGTGCGCGACGAGCTTGAGATGTCTTCACGCGTCGCTCGCCGCCTCGCCAAGAGCATCGCCGAGCAAGAAGCCCGCATCGAGGCCGCCAAGAACAAGGCCAAAAACGGAGGCCCCACCGTCGACGACGAGCTGACGGCGTTGCGCGACCAAATCCACGAAGCCCGCACCGAAGACGTCCCCGCGCTGCTCGCCGAAATGATGCGCTTGGCCGCCGTCAAGAAGGTTGACCGTCCCGTCGCCGAGGGTGGCGTCGACCCCAACACGCCCTATTTCGGGCACCTCCGCCTCGAAGAGAACGGCCGCAAACGCGACGTGCTCATCGGCAAACGCGGCATGCTCGATCGCGAGGCGGGCGTGGTCATCGTCGACTGGCGCAACGCGCCCGTCAGCCGCATCTACTATCGCTACGACGAGGGCGACGAATACGAAGAAGAGTTCGGTGAAGACATCCGCGAAGGTGAAGTCTTGGTGCGCCGCACGGTCTCCTTCGACGACGGCCAATTGGTGCGCATCAAGACCGCCGACAACGGCTACATCCTTAAGAAGAACGCCGACGATGCCGCCGATGAATGGCTGAGCATCGGACGCCCCCAGGCCATTGAACTCGGCGGTGGTGCAGGCGTGGCCGCCCGTGCGCCCAAGGCCGCTTCTCGACGAGAACGACGCAAACAGCAGGCCTCGCACCGTGGCAAGCTCGGGCACCAAGGCCCTGAGCACCTGCGCTCCGACAAGCACCTCCCCGAGATCGCCGCCCTCATCGACCCCCGTCAGTTTGAGGCCATGACGCAAACCAACGCCGGTGTCGTCGTGCTGCAAGGCGGCGCCGGCTCCGGCAAGACCACGGTCGCGTTGCACCGCATCGCGTACTTGTGCTTCGACGCCCCCGAGCGCTTTCGCCCGCACAAGATGATGGTCGTCGTGCACCAGCCCGCGTTGGTGAAATACGTCGAGCGGGTGCTGCCCTCCCTCGAGGTCGGCGGTGTGCGCGTGCGTTCTTACCTCGACTGGTCGAAGTGGGCGTTGTCGCGGGTGGTCGAACTCAAAGGACGTCGTCACACCCCTGTGGCACCTGCCGAAGTGTCGTTGTGCAAGAAGCACCCCGGCATGTTGCAGGCCATCGAAGGCCAGCTTCGTCGTCGAGAAAAGGAGCTGGTGGCCGACTTGCAGTCGACGATGGAGGGTTCTGACGCCAAAAACGTCGTACTCGACCTCGTGCAACTGCGCCACAAAGACCAGCCCTTCTTGCGGTGGTTGCGCTCGTTCGAAGACCGGCTGCACGACGCCCAGGTGGCCGGCGAGGGCAAGGAGCGCGCCCGTCGGGTCATCAAGCGCATGCGCAAAAAGGTCACCAACATCATCGCCGAGTGGGAAGAGCTCATCACCGATGAAGACCTCCTGCGTGAACACTTGCAGGCCGACACCCTCCAGCACCCCGTCGACAACGACGCCGTGAAGAGCTTGCTGCGTTGGGCCGCTCAACAGATCGAGGAGCCCGACCAAGGCCCGCAACGTGACGACAATGACGACGACGACAACGTCCCCGAGATCTTCAAGACGAAGTTCAACGCCAAAGACGACGACGACGACAGCCCCAAGACGGCTTTCGACCCGCACGACCCGGCATTGCTGTTGAACTTGTGGATCGCCCGCGCCGGCGACCTCATCACCATCGAGAAGAAACCGCTGCGCTACGACCACATCGCCGTCGACGAGGCACAAGACCTCAGCGCCGTCGAGATGCGTCCGTTGCTCATCGCCACCGGCAAGTCGCAGTCGATGACCCTCGCCGGCGACATCGTGCAAAAGGTGGTCTTCGACAACGGCTTCGAACAGTGGGAAGAACTGCTGCAACAGTTGGGCGCTCGTGGCGTCGAGGTGGAGCCCTTTCAGCTGTCGTACCGCTCCACCGAGCAGGTCGTGCAGTTCGCGCGTGAAGTGCTCGGCCCCTTGGCTCCGAAAGAAGAGCCCAAGGCCGTTCGCTCAGGCGCCGAGGTCGACGTCTTTGCGTTCGACGAAGTGGGCGAAGAAGTCGCCTTCTTGGCCGACGCGTTGCGCGCGTTGATGGGCCGTGAGCCCAACGCCAACGTCGCCGTGCTCACCCGCTACCCCGAGCGCGCGCAGTTCTTTGCCAAAATGCTGAAAGACAGCGAAGTGCCACGTCTGCGCCTCGTCACCGACGGAGATGAGTTCAGCTTCATGCCGGGCGTCGACGTCACCCACATCGCAAAAGTCAAAGGCCTCGAATACGACTACGTTGTGCTCGTCGAAGCCACCCAGCCGATGTACCCCGAAGAAGACGCCGCCCGTCACCTCATGCACATCGGCGCCACCCGCGCGGCCCACCAGTTGTGGGTCACCACCTCGACGAAGACACCCTCGAAGCTCATCCCCGACGACTACCTTGAGGGCGCCGCCTTCAAAGTCTGACCGTCGCCAACGTCGACGCCGCGCGCATCACAAGCCTCAGAAAGGCCGGACATGATTCCCATCGTTTGGGTCACCCACCCTCGACACATGCCCAAACCCAAGGCGCAAAAGGCCGTGGTGCTCGACGTCGCCTTCGCTGCTGGCAAGCAATACAACTCCAAGACGCGTCCCTTTCTCGACAAGCTGGGCGACAACTTGGTGCGCTGGGTCGACCACCACCTGCACAAAGAAGGCTGGGCCGACGTCGAGGGGGACCGCCGCTTTGTGTTGGTGCCCAACAAGATCGCCCATGCCTGCCCCGAGTTGGTGACGCCCGAGCTCATCGCCGAAGCAGAAGCCGACGTCGGCAAGCCCGAAGTGCTCTACGCCCACTGCGACTTCGATGGGCTGTTGTCGGCGGTGAAGTGGAGGCTCGGCGGCAAAGAGCCGTGGCCCGGCGCCGACGAGGACGCCCGCGCCATCGACAGCCCTGGCCGCGGGCACACGCTCACCGAGACGGGTCTGCGCATCAGTTGGGCCATCGACGAAGCCTCCGCCCGCTACGACCGCCGCGAACGCGTGCGGCTGATGACCGACGTCGCCGACGCCATCTCCAGCGGCGAGTGGAGCATTGGCCTCGAAGACGAGGTGCGCACCTTGTCTGAAGCCGGCCTCAAAGCTGAAGACGACGCTCGTGCCATGGCCGAGAAGCTCGGCAGCCGCTGCAGTGACCACGTCTTCTGCGTGCGTGTCGACGAGAAGCTGCAAAACCGTGTGCGTCGGTTGCTGCTCATCTACGCCGAAGAGCAGGCGCCGGTCGGCGCGCTGTATGAACCCGACCCAGGCGGCGGCGCCTGGGTGTACGCCGCCACCTTTGACGAGCGGCTCGACCTCGAGGAGGTCGAAGGGTTCGCCGGCGGTCGCTCAGACTTTCGCTTCGCCCGTGCCAAAGGCGACGGCAGCGAGCAGCTCGACGGTCTCAGTGCCTACCTGGGCTCGCTTTCGTTTTTCAAGAAGTAGGCGGCGTCGGCCCCAGTGACCTCGACGCCAGTGACCTCGACGCCAGTGACCTCGACGCCAGCGACGTCGACAAAGACGTCACACCGACGGCGTCAGCGACGCAATCGTGCGCATGGACGTCTGCGTAGAACGAAAGCAATGCGCTGTTGCGAGGGTGGATAGGCTCAGCATCCACGCCGCAAGCCGCACCCAACGCAATGAAACGGACGGGTGCCAACATCGCCGCCCCGCCGAGGCGGCCACCGCCTGGGCGATGTCTTTGCGGCGGAGCACATCTGGGCCACCGACGTCGCGCACCCCGCCGCCAGCGTCGATGACGTCGACGAGAACAGCGGCGAGATCGGCCTCCGCGACCGGGTTGGTGACGACGTCACCGGCGCCCATGACGGGAAAGACGCGCCACCAGGTGTACGGCACGAGCGCGGCGAACGCAGAGTGCAACCCAACCGGACGCACAAGGGAGTGCGACGCAAACCCTGCTTCACGAATGGCGTGCTCGACGGCGGCGTGGGCGCCGACGTATCCCTCGTCGGGCGCAGCGTCACCGGCCCCCGCCGCCGAGACATATGCGAAGTGGCCGATGCCCGCTTCTCGGGCGACGCCGACGAGGTGGAGGTTGGGCTCGACGTCGAGCACATCGAATCCCTGCCGCGGCAACAGACCCGGCATGACAGAGCCGCCGACCGCGGAGACGACGACGTCGACGTCGACAAGGTCATCGACGACGACAGCGCGAACATCTTGTTCGACGACGGAGACGCCGCCGGCAAACAGCGTCGACAGCTTGCTTGCGTTGCGGCACAGCGCAGTCACGCGACAGCCGCGGCTCAAGAGCTGCTCGACGACGTGGCGCCCGACGCTGCCGCTGGCGCCGGCGACGAGCACGTGGGTGGATGAAGACAACACCGACATGGCACCTCCCTGCTGAAGGGGGTGCTGCAACAGGCGCGCCACCGGCAAATGCCTGATCCCACGTCGAGGGGAGAGTCAGGTTGCCGCAGCCGTCTGCAAAGAAGCCGCAGGCTTAGCGTCACCCCGGCTTCGACGCCGCCATCAAGATGAAGCGGCCACGGCTGCGCAACATGAAGTCGTCGACGACGAACCCGCTCTGTTGAAAGAGCCACTCCAGGTCGTCGGCGGTGTAGCGACAGTGTTCAGAGAAGTGCGTGAACTGGCTGAGGGTGTCGGGGCGTTCGCCATCGCAGTACGTCGACAGCGGCTGGCGAATCCAGTCGAGCATGATGAAGGTGCCGCCGGGCTTGAGGATGCGCAGGGCCTCGTCGATCATCCGCGTGGGCACCGGGAGCTCATGCAACAACACCGAAGCGATGACGACGTCGGCGCTGTTGTCGTCGACGGCCAGTGGCGGTTGGCTGACGTCGGCTTCGATGAGTTGACGTCGGTCGGCGTCTTCGGCGACGACGTCTTTCGCGAGCTTCAACATCTCGGGCTGCACTTCGATGCCGACGGCGCGGGTGTTCTCGTAGCGCGTGGTGAGGTCGCGCAACAGCAAGCCCGGGCCGGTGCCCAGGTCGACGACGACGCCGCCTTTGTCGACGAGGGAGGTGTGTTGCTCGACAAATGCCCAGAAGGTGCCGCCGAAGCGGCCGGCGTGGGTTTTGACCATCAAGTTGGCGAAGTGCTTGAAGTCGCCGTGGTGGTCTTCGAGGTGAGCGATGGAGTCAACGTCTGGTGCGGTCATGGTGATGTCGTCGTCAAGGAGGATCAGGAGTCGGTGATGTCGTGCAGCAGCGTTGACGCCCGCGCCATGCAGATGCCGATGGGCAGACGCGGCAAGAACGCCGTCGACTTGGGAGATACTGTCTTGCCTGCGTCGCTCAAGGCAAAGACCTCGTCGAGGCGCGGGGGACGCACCAACACCGCCAACTCTCTGCCCTCGCCCTCGTCGATGCGCTGCAACAACAGCGCTTCATCGCGTTCGTAGTGCATGCGCACGTCGTCGTGGATGTCTTGCAGTGCCTTGAAGAACATGCGCTCCACCAACGCGGTGTGCGGGTAGTGTTCGTGGTCTTCACCTGCGGCAAACAAGTCGTCGGGGATCGACTTCGGCGTCAGCCGGTGGCGCCCCTGCGGACTCGCCAGCACCATGCACGGATGATCGTTGGACGGATCCCTGCAGCTGACGTCGCTGTCGATCGACTCGACGTCGAAGTCTTGCACCAGCCGCTCCATCAAGGCTTCGCGGTCGATGACCTCGTCGCGGTCGAACACCCGATGTGTCGGCCACACCTGCAAGCCTGGGTCGGTGTCAGCGACGAGAAACGCAGCCGCCGCCGTTTGACGCTGTCCGTCGTCGAGGTCGTGCCCGAAGCTCGCCATGCGGTGGTGGCCGTCGGCGATGTACAGCTGGGCGTCTGCCAGCTGGGCTTCGATGCGGGCGATGGTGGTCTCGTCGTCGACGATCCACAGCTCTGATTCGACGCCCTCGTGCGTGAACTGCAGGTCGGGCTCTTCGTCGTACAAAGAACGCAACGCCTTGTGCACCCGCCGTTTGGGATCGGCGTAGGTGAGAAAGACAGGCTCCACCTGGGTTTGCAGCACGTTGCGCAGTTGCCGCACCCGGGCGGCACGCTCGGGGAGGATCTGCTCGTGCGGCGCGATGTGGGCGACGGTGTCTTTGTCGAGACAGAGGCCGACAAAGATCCCGCTGCGGCTCTGCAACTCTTCGGCGCCGGCGACGCTGAACGTCTGGCGCAGCAGATAGAAGACGGGCTCGTCGTCTTCGACGAGCACCCCTGCGCGCAGCCAGTCGTCGAGGAGAGCACGCCCCCGGCGCAGCGGCGCGTGTTCGTCTTCGCCGTGATCGGCGAGGCCATACACCACGTGCGACATGTTGCGCGGCTCCATGGCGAACCAGCTGTTGCGCAGATCGTCATCGATGGTGCTCTTGGCAGGCACCAAGACGCGCTCCAGAGCAACACGATCGGCTGAATAACGAAGCGCGCGAAACGGACGGGCAACGACCACGACACCTCCCCAGGCGACCCAGAACTCGGCGTCGCCATGCGGCTGGAGGTATGCCACACCCGACAAATGCGGTGAACGTTCACGTTGCAGCGTGCCGATGTGCAGCCAGAGACGTTTGCGGCCTCGTGTCCTTCGTGGTGAAGACGCGTGCAAATTATGACACCGCCAGTTGACGGATACGCGCACAAGACGCTGTATTGAATAGACAAATCAGCATCAAGCTTTTGAGGTGTCACAGAATCGTGGCCCCGATGGCGTGGAAAGCCAGGTTTTCGACACCGAACCGACACGCACTATGCTGCCACCCGGCCGATGGGGAAAGGTGCGAGCTGTCCCACACCTACACACCTGTTGTGTTGGGCCCGTCGCCGGCGGTTCGCTGCAGCCAAGAGTCGTGCAAAACCAAATCGTTACACGACAAATAAACAACATTTACAGCTGGTTGCGGGAGGCGAATTGGCGACCGCTGCCCCACATGGTGCGCACATGTCGCATCCCCCTGGTCGCCGATACATGAATGGGGTGGCGAGTCGCTTTCATAGAGACACCCGATGGCAGCACCCCCCAAACGTCTTGTCTGTCATCGCCCCTCTGCCTTGGAGTCTCGATGCGCCTCGCCCGACTCACCCCCGCCTCTGTCGCTCTCACTGCCTTCGCTGGCCTTCTCGCTCCTGGTTGCGTGCATGAGGTCGACGATGGAGCGGGCATTCGCCTCGAATCTGAGATCACCACCGAGGTCAAAGAGGCGGTCATCGTCGGCGACGTGAACTGGCAAGACGCCTCCACATTGAGCGGCACCGAGCGGCAAAACGCCAACGCCGTGGGCCACCTGAACATCCCCGCCAAAGGCACGCGCTGCACCGCCTTTCTCGTCGCTGATGACTTGGTGATGACCAACCACCACTGCATCTCCCGCCAAAGCCACGCCGAGGGGGCGCGCGTGTCGTTTCGCAAAGAGACCGGCGTCGCCCTGCAAAACCAAGAGACCTACCGCTGCGACACCTTCATCGGCGCCAACGAAGGACTCGACTACGCGCTGCTGCGCTGCGTGGGCACCCCTGGGGCCACCCACGGCGTGCTCCCCCTCAACGAGGGCAACCCGCGCAATGGCGACGGCGTCTACGTCGTGCACCAAAACTGCGACTACTTCTCCAACCGCTGGTGCGACCCCACCAAGAAGCTGTCGCCCGGCAACATCACCCGCACCGGCACGGAGCTGCAATACAACGCCGACACCCTCGGCGGCTCGTCGGGCTCGCCGGTGTTCAACGCGCTCACCCACGAAGTCATCGGCTTGCACCACGTCGGCATCGGCGGCAACTCCTCCGGCCGCGGCTGGGCCAACGGCGCGGTCCGCATTGATCGCATCGTCGACGACATCAGCGCCAACTGGCCGAGCCTGACCTTGGGCGCTGGCACCGCCGCCCCAGCTCCCGTCGTCGACACCGCCGACGCGCTCGAACCCAACAACGGCCGCAGCCAAGCCAGCGTCGCCCAAGACGGCGCAGCCTTCGCCGACCTCTCCATCACCGCATCTGACTCCGACGTCTTTCGCATCGACCTCGACGGTGCCGCCCAGATCGACGTGCAGGTCGACTTCGCCCACGCAGCTGGCGACCTCGACGTTGCCATTTACACCGGCAACAGCGAGCAAACCGTGGCCACCGGCGTGAGCGCCGACGACGACGAGACGGTGTCTGTGTCGGTGGTGCAAGGCCCTGTGTATGTGGTGGTGTACGGCTACGACGGTGCCACCAACGACTACGCCATTTCGTTCGATGTCACCGCCGAATCCATCGCCCCCGGCCCCGGCGACGAGCCCACCCCCACCGAAGATCCTGTGGAGACCCCTGCTCCCGTCGACGCGCCAGACTTTGCCGAGCCCAACAACAGCCGTGCAGACGCATCTGACCTGCCTTTCCCTGGTTCGGTGTCGGGCGTGGCCATCGACTCTGCGGGCGACATCGACTTCTACCGCGTGGTGCACGCCGGCGGACGCATCGACATCCAACTCGACTTCACCCACGCCGACGGCGACTTGGACCTCTTTATGTACAGCGAAGGCGGGAGCCAGCTGGCCGACAGCCAAGGCGTCACCAACCAAGAGCGCATTGCCGGCACCTTGGCGGCGGGCACGTACTTCATCCGCGTGATCGGCTACGGAAGTGCCACCGGCGCGTACTCGCTGACGGCCGCGCAATGAGCCCCGGCCGATGACGACCGCAGAGCGCTTCTGCAAATGTCGAACTGACGCTTAAGGTTTTGCCCCAGGCGTCGATGAAAACAGTGGGTCCGCACCTCAACGCGGCCCACTGTTTTTCTTCTGGTTTTGACGCCGTCCTCGACGCCACCTGTCCCATCCCCCCGGATCGATGCAGCCCCAGTCGCCAGGCGCTATACTGCAGATGATCCCCAGTCGAGTGGCAACGCCCAGGCGCTGTCGTCGAAAACCTCCTCGAGGAATGCGCCTGCCGCAGGTCGCGTTGTCCTCGTGAGCGGAGACGTTTGTCTGCGTCTCGCATGTGGAGTCCCGCTTTGTTGTCTGTCGCCTTGCCCTTGTTGCTCTCGCTGTCGGCCGCCTCACCGGCACAGCAAGCACGTGCCAAGGCGCAGCTGCCCTCGACGGTGACCCCCGCCGACGCGCTGCACCTCGCCAAAAGCGGTGAGGTGCTGTTTCTGCCTCGACGCCGTCACTCCCCGAAGTCGTCCCAGCCGTTCGCTGCTTTGGTGCTGACCCGCGCCGAACATGGTTGCGATCAAGTGCGACGCGACATGCTGGAGGTCGAGCGCTACCCCGAGCACTGGCCGCAAATCGACCGCGACGTCACCATCCACTACCGCACCAAGACGCGCACGCGGTACGCGCTGCATTTGAACCTGCCCCTGGCCCCCGACCTCGAAGGCCTCGTCGAAGACCTCGGCCCCCGACGGGTGCGTTTTCACGACGTCGACAGCGCTGGGTTCTTCACCTTCGACCTCGTCGAACAGCGCCGTCGGGCACGCAAGCAATGCCTGCTCAACTACCAGCTCTACCAGCCGTCGGGCAAAGAGAGCGGCTTCGTCACCATGCTCCGCAAGATGGAAGCTGGCGTCGGCGACTCCGCGGAGTTCGCCGCCACCCTCGGCACCGTCCGTGGCTATGCGCCTCGTCGCAGCAAAGAACGCGCCCTCGACGGCCGTGCCCTCGACATCCTCGGCCGCCTCGGCAGCTTCGGCACCGCCATGGTCGTGCAACACAAAGCAGACGGCACGGTGCGCATCATCGGACGTCGTGTCGTCGACAAAAGCGCCCCCGACGTGCTGGCGCGCATCCGCGACCGACAGCTGTATGCCTCGTCGGCTGACTTTCTGAAAAAGGTGAAGGTCAAGGGCCCCCAGGGCGAGTGGCAGGTGCGCTACTTCAATGGCAGCGTCGACTTCGACACTGTGCAAACGGTGTCGGGCGAAGCTGGGCAACCTCAAGGCCAGCGCGTCGTCGAGGAGGTCACCGGCGGCGACCTCGACAAAGGCCAGCTCACCTGGCAGCTGCACGAGGTACAAGGCGGCACCGATGTGCAGTTGACCGTCGATCTCGACCTCACCGAGGGCAGCTTGGTGCTGCGCACCATCTCGCGGCACGACGCCACCATTCGGGAGGCTGCACGCATGCAGATGGTGCTGACGTTGCTCACCGACCACGTGGGTGGCGCGCCTCTGGGCGAGCGCAGCCGCATCGCACGCGCCCCTTAACAGACTGTTTTTGCGCGCAGGCGCACGCCTTCACCACGTTGCAGGCGCATGCCTTCACCACGTTGCAAGCGCATGCCTGCACCACGTTGCAGGCGCATGCCTTCACCACGTTGCAGGCGCATGCCTTCACCACGTTGCAGGCGCATGCCTTCACCACGTTGCAGGCGCATGCCTTCACCACGTTGCAGGCGCATGCCTGCAAGCAAAATCAAACACTTGCAGACGAATCGCGCACGGGAGCAGGCTCCCGCGCCGGCAAGTAGACACACACTCTCGTGCCCTCGCCGACGCCGCTCTCGATGTGCACGCCCCCGCCACTTTGCTTGGCGAAGCCATACACGGTGCTCAAGCCAAGTCCTGAGCCCCGGCCCACTGGCTTGGTGGTGAAGAACGGGTCAAAGGCTTGCCGCACGGCGTCGTCGTCCATGCCTTCACCCGTGTCTTTCACCTCGATGCACAGAAAGTCGCCGCAAGGAAGCTCCGCCCGCTGCGCCTCCGCGTCGTCGCAATCGATGTGGAGATCGACGAGGCGAACGTGAATGCTGCCCTTGCCCACGATGGCGTCCCGTGCGTTGTTCACCAGGTTCAAAACGGCGTTTTCAACTTGGTGGGCGTCGGCGAAGCACATGCGGGCGCCTTCTCCCGTGTCGAGTTGCAGGTCGATGGTTTCGCTCAGCGTGCGCCGCAGCAACGAAACAATGCTGCGCAACAGCTGGCCGACGTCGACCATGGCAGGGCTCAGGCTCTGTTTGCGCGAAAACGCCAGCAAGCGCTGCGTGAGCTCTGCTGCTCGGGTCGACGCATCCCTCGCTTCGCGCAGCACGTCTTTGGCTTCGGGGTCGGAGCTCAGCTCTGCAGCCAAGTCAACGGCCCCCATGATGACGGTGAGGAGGTTGTTGAAGTCGTGGGCCACGCCGCCGGTGAGCTGCCCGACCGCCTCCATTTTTTGCGCCTGCCGAAGCTGGTTTTGGCTTTCGGCCAGCGCGGCTTCGGTGCGCTTGGCTTCGGTGACGTCGAGCGCGGTCAGCATGATGTGCGGCGCACCGTTGACCTGCACCCGACGCACCTGGGTGTAGTACGACCGCAAGGTCTCAGGCGTTCGCTCAGCACTCACCCACGCGGTGGTCTCGTAGTCGCGGTCGACCCCGTCGTCGAGTGTGGCGTTCACCGTCGACAACACCCGCTCTCGATCGTCTGCGTGCAGAAACGACGCCAGGGTTCTGCCGACGAGGTCTTCGGGTCTGTTGAACTTGGCAAAGTTGATGAACGTCGCCCGCAAGTCCGCATCGAGCAGGGTGATGTACACCGGGGTGTTCGCCATCAGCATGTCGAGCATGCTGTCTTTTTGGGTGAGCTGCTCTTCGACGCGACGGAGGTGGGTGACGTCGCTGCCAACCACGACCCCCATCTGCCTGCCGGCGCACACCAGGGGCACAAACCACGCGCTGTACACGGTCATCTCGCCGTTGGGGCCGGTGGCCTCGACCTCTTGATGCTGCGGCATGTGCGTGTCGAACATCGACTGCGCCGCGGCCTTCCAGGTGTCGACCATGTCGGGGGCAATGAAGTCGAGCATGGAGCGACCCACAGCCGACTCCACGCCCGGCTGGGTCTTGTTGACGTAGAGAATCAGCAGGTTCTCGTCGAAGATGGTGACGTATTCAGAGGCTTTCTCTGCGTGGGCTTTCCATTCGGCCAACTCCCACCCGAACGCGCCGTCGCCTTCGGCGCGCGTGGCAGATGCAGATGGCGGATGTGCGTTGCTCACGTCGTCCCCAGCGTTGTCAGCTTTGCATCAACTCGGTGCGAAACAGCGTCGTCAAAAAAGAGCACAGCTCCGTTTTCGCGTGGGCCCCCCCCCGCTCGCGCAACGCCTGTGCCACAGCTTGCCCCATGGTGCGGGCGTCGGCGTAGCGGTCTTCGGCGTCGGCCGAACAGGCGATGTCGACGATCATCGCCAGGTCTTCTGGCACCGACGACGGCAGGCGCTTCACGGCTCCTTTTTGGTGGAGCTTGAGCACCTGGGAATCATTGCGGCCGGATGTGGAGAACGCCGGGGTGCCCATCAACAGCTCGTAGAGAATCAACCCACAGCTGAAGATGTCGGTGCGCGCGTCGAGCGGACGCAACCCCGCCTGCTCCGGAGAGAGGTAGCCCACGGAGCCGACCACCTCGTCGGGCACTGGCTCTTGCGCCGTCGCCACCGATGCGCCGAAGTCGGCAACCATCACCGCGCCGTCGTACCGCACGAAGACGTTGCGGGGGGTGAGATCGCGGTGCACCAACCCCATGGGCATGCCGTTGTGATCCGACAGCTGGTGAATGGCCGACAAGCCGTTCAAGATTTCGCCGACGACAAACAGGCTCAGCGTGTGGGGAATGCGCACGCCTCGTCGCTGAGCGCGCTCCATGACCTTCTCCAGGTCTTGGCCATGGATGTACTCCAACACGACGTAGTCGAGCCCCGAGTGGGAGCCGCGGTCGAGTCCGCGCAGCACATTTTTGTGGTTGCACAGCGTCGACAGTTGAATCTCACGCAGAAAACCCGCGCTGACCTCTGGGTCGAACGGCAGGTCAGGACGCATGCGTTTGACGACGACGACATCGCCGCTGCGGGTGTCTTTTGCCCGGTAGATTTCGGCGGCCCCACCCACGGCGAATTTGTCGATGAGCTCATACCGGCCCCCCAGCCGGACGCTGGCCGCTGCCTGCGAGGATCCTGGTGTCGACATGGTCATGGGCTCCCAGAGTCGCGCAGTCGGGTGATGGCGGGCAACTCGTCGTGGAGTGTACCCACCCAGGCCAAAACAATGAAGGCGTCGGGGTGGATAGTCCCACTCCGATCCTCGCGTGACGAGGTCGAAGGCGGATTGCCCTGCGACGCCGTCGGTTTCTGTGTGAACCATCGGACGCTGCTGCCAAAACTTCAGTCTTGTTCGTCTGGTGGTTGCTCTTGCTTCATCGGGCGGGCGGCGCCCACAGGGCCTTCAGCTCCACCTGCAACCCTGACGACGACGTCGGCGCCACGGTCACACTTGCGCGATCGACGCTGAGCGCCACCTGCCCCAACAGCTGCGCCAGCTTCGAGGGGTGCGTGTGCCATCGCTGCCGGCGAAGCCGGTGTCCGTCGAGGAGCAGGCCCGCAGGCGACGGCCGGCAGTCCGCCTCTGGCGCCAACGCCTTTTGCAGCAGCTGCGGTGCCCCCAGCGTCAGGGCAAACGCGTCGGGCTCGGCCACCATGGCCAACGCACGGCCGGGTTGGGCCTGCGCCACTTGGTGAAGGGCGTGTCTGTTCACCGTCGTCGTCGTCGTAGGCCCGGCCTCGCGCATCGACGCCAACAACGCGTCGGCTGCTGCGGCGTCGGCCGGTTGTGCGCCGACCACAAATCGGCTGAGTTCGAGCAGCGACGCGGTGGGCTCCCAGTCGTCGCGGCCCAACAGGGCGAGGTGCAGCATGCCCTTCAGACGGTCTTTGTGATCGCGGACGCCTGGAGCGTCGGGCACCAAGGCGTCGAAAACTTGAACGGGCAGGTGCACCGCAAGCAGGGCTTCGTCGTCGACAACGCACCAGTTGACGCCCGGCATGGCAGACGGAGCCAGACGACTTCGCGTGTCTTCGTCGACCTTGCCCGTCAGCAGCTGCAGGCTTTGTTCGTTGCCTTGCCGACGCCACCGGCCGGCGATGTCGATGCCTGAGCTGCTGGCCACCAGACCTTGCACTTTGCGCGCCCACGACGTCGATGCCGAGAAGGCAAACCGGGCGATGTCGCCGTCGGTCGCAGGCATCGCCGTGACCGCGTCGATCAACGCCGATGGCGACGGGTGCCGCCATGCATGCCGCAACAAAGCAGCCGCCGCGGCTGGGTCGCGGGGGCGCAGCCAGATCACCACCTCTTTGCCCGATGGGGCCAGCAGGTGGGCCACGACGCCGGGCGCGCCGGCGAAGGTCACCACGCCGTCGTCGACGCTGCGGGCCACGCCGGCTTCGGCCAAGCGTTGGGCCAGGGCGCCGATCAGCTGTCCTGCATCGTGGGTGGGCAGACGAAACAGCCGTTCTTCGGGCAACTGCGGATGGGCCTGCCGCCGCAGCACCCACAGCGGGCGCTTGGTGTCGAGACCTGCAAAATCGAGCAGCGAGACGTCGGTGACGTCGAGGCCGAGGTCTTTGGACCATCCCGCGCGTGCGCCCTGCAGCAAGCGCCCTTCGCCGTCTGTGGCGTCGAGCACGTCGTCGAGGGCTTCGGCCACGACGCGGGCCGACTGCAGCTGCATGACGCCGACAATGTCTGGCACCGTGCCCGCTGGCGCGGAGGGCGTCGACGAAGGAGCGGTGCTGTGGGGTGGGGTTGTCGTCGACACGGGCGTGGGGCACGCCATCAGCAACGACAGGCACGCGAGGAGCATCCCTGACGCCAAGCGCGTCGGGCACGCCCCTGAAGACGCCGTTCGCGACGGGCCAGAACTCAACGCAGACAACATGCGCTCTCTTTGCCGCGTGAAATTCAAGACGGAAACCCCCGATTGCGCAGCCGATCTCTGTGAGCTTGGCGGTGCTCAAGGCGCGCTTTGGCTGTCCGATACCCAAAAGCCAGGAGGAGTCTATGGGACAAGCCCAAGAACACGCACCCACCTCAGCCGGACTTGGCCTGCGCCAAGCCGAGCTGGACGCCATCTTGGTGCAGTTCTTGGCGTCGGAGTCGCCTGAGATTCCTGCGCTGCCGCAAGTGATGTTTCAGCTGCAAGACTTGGTGCGCAGCGATGACTTCTCCGCCGACGACCTCGCCAAAGTGGTGCAGACGGATCAGGTGTTGGCCGCAACCGTGCTCAAGTACGCCAACCGCACGGCGATCATGCGCAACTCTGAAATCGTGTCGTTGCGTGCCGCCATCGCCCGCATCGGGGCCCACGAGCTCGTCACCGTCGCCTTTGGCTCGACGCTGAGCGCCATTGCCGCCAAGCCGGGGCCACTCCTGCATGCGCGCACCGCTGTGTGGCAGCAAGCCGTGGTGTCGGCATTGGTCTGCCAGCACTTGGCTCGTCCCTATGGCGTGTTTCGCGAAGTCGGATTTCTCGCGGGGCTGTTGCACGACTTCGGCAAGGTGATCGCGCTCGCAGCGCTCGAAGCCCACCTCCTGCAGCAGGACGATGGCCACAACGTCAAAGGCACCCTCAAAGAATGGTTGGCGCTCATCGAGCCCCACCACGTCGAGCTCGGCATTGTCGCCGCCGCCAAGTGGAGCCTGCCCGAGCCGTTGCCGTCGATCATCGCCACCCACCACGACGTCGACGGCGCTGGCGAGCACCAGCGCGAGGTCAAGCTGCTGCAGCTGTCAGACGACATCGCACAGCTGCTGACCACCAAGCAGCGGCTCACCATGGACGACCTCGACGCGCTGCACGCCGTCGCTGCATCTGACGTCTCCCGCGCCGATGTCGAACGCACCCTCAGCATGTTGCCCGGCGCAGTCGCGTCGTTCACCAGCAATGGGCAGGGGCTCAAGAAAAACGCACCCAACGCGGTGGTCACCCCTGAAGTGGAGCCTGGTGACGACGTCAGTGGCGCCCTCGACGCCACCATCGAAAAAGACGGCAATGAGATTCGCGCCCAGGTGCGCAACGTGTCGTTCGATGGGTTCACCGCGTTCTGCAAGGTGCCGATGCCGGAGAACTTCATCGCCCAAGTCACCCTTGAAGTCGGCGGACGCCCCTTGGTGTTCTTCGGCAACTTGCTGGCGTGCGTGCCGGAGCGCCGGGGGTTCTTGCTCACGTTTCGGCCGTTTTGCATGAACGACGACGTCGAAGTGCAGTGGTTCGACTTGGTTCGGCAGCAGATGGCGGCGTAGGGCCTGCGCCTGCATGTCGTGCGAGGCCTGCGCCTGCATGTCGTGCGAGGCCTGCGCCTGCACGTCGACCCAATGAATTCAACCACTTGCGCGCGTCTTTGTTTTCAGCATGTTGGCCCACACGGCACCCACAACACCCTGTTATTTAAAGACTTAACAAAACCGCTGCGCCTGCATGTCGTGCGAGGCCTGCGCCTGCATGTCGTGCGAGGCCTGCGCCTGCATGTCGTGCGAGGCCTGCGCCTGCATGTCGTGCGAGGCCTGCGCCTGCATGGCGTGCGAGGCCTGCGCCTGCATATCGACCCAATGAATTCAGCCGACTACAGACGCCTTACATGTCAAACAGTTCCCAGCGAACGCGACGCAAGCCGTTGTTTTCATTCGTCCCAAAAAAGAAAGCCCACTCCCCAACCTCACGGTCATGGAGCAGGCCTCGTCGTTGCAGCGAGCAAATAAGCCGGGTTTTGTCTGTCGCCGTCGTTGCCGACGACGAGGGACGGTCATTCCTCTAGGCACGCCGTTGCCGACGCACTCAAGCGGTCTCTTTTGAGCTCCCCGCGCGGGCCGCGCGCCTGTTTCCAGAGGGAACTCCCATGACCTTGCTCCAGGTGGGGTTTGCCCTGCCCCGCTCGTCTCCGAGAAGGCGGTGCGCTCTTACCGCACCGTTTCACCCTTGCCCCTTGTGGTGGCCTCGGTGCCGACGTCGTCGACAAAAGGCCCAAGGCGGCGGTTTGTTTTCTGTGGCACTTTCCTTCAAATCACTTTGACCGGCCGTTAGCCGGCACCCTGCCCTCAGAGCCCGGACTTTCCTCCCGTCTTGCGACCGGCGACCGTCTGTGCTCCTGCAGCGACGCCGCATCCCTACCAGGGTCAGCCGCAGACCCCAACCGTTTCTCGCACCTGCACGACGACGTCACGTGTGACTGAGACGCCGCAAATCGACGCGAGCAGCCGTCGGTCAAACGTGGTACGACTGCATCATTGACGCGACAGACGTCGAGGAGCCCCCGTGCAGATGTCTCTTTGGAGGAACTGGATGCCGTTGGTCGGTTTGTGCTGCAGCGCCTTTGTGGCCAGCTGCGAGCGCCCTCCGTCGACGCCGGCGCCTCCGATGCCCGACTTGGTGACGCCCAACCCAACGCCGCTGGCCCAGACGCTTCCGCACGCGACGTTGCCGCCCCCGTCGACACCTGTGCCGCAACGCTCCCTCGACGACGTCGAGCCACAGTGTGCCGTGGTCGACCTCCCTGCCTTGTCGTCGGCACGCCTGCTCACCAACAACGAACTGCAACGGTCGGTCGACGCTTTGTTCGGCCTCGACATCAACGTCACCGACGGGCTTCCTTCCGAGAACCGTGTCGAAGGTTTTGCGGGGCACCACCGCTCGCACCAGGCCTCCCCCCAACTGCTTGAGCGGTGGATGCTGCACGCCGAGAACGTGTCTGAACAAGCCTTGGCCACCCGCCGCAGCGACATCCTCAGCAGGTGTTTTCTCGACGCTGACGGCACGCCGCTCGTCGAAGGGCAGTGCGCCGACAAGGTCATCGACGACTGGCTCCGCCGCATCTTCAGAAGGCCCGCCACCGTCGACGAGGCCACCGCATACCGCTCCCTCTACGACCTCGCCCGCACCCGCCTGACCTTCGACGAGTCCGTGGCCTTGTTGTTGTCTGCTGCGCTGCAAAGCCCCAGCTTCCTGTACCGCACCGAGTGGGTCGACGACGTCGAACTTCCCCAAGTCATCGACCCCTTCGCACTGGCCTCCCGGCTGTCGTTTTTTCTCACGCAGGGCCCCCCCGACGACGCGTTGCTCGACGTGGCGGCCTCCGGCACGCTCCTCGACGACAATGTATTGCGCGACCAGGCAGCCTCGCTGTTGAACGGCCCCCACGCCGAGCACGCCGTCACCGCCTTCGCCAACGCCTGGCTTGGTCTCGACGCCTTGGCCGCTCTGCAAAAAGACGAACAACGCTACCCCGGCTTTGCGCCCGACATGCGCGAGGCCTATGCCCTCGAAGCCCAGCGTTTTGTGCGCGACGTCGTCTTTGACGACGACGGCGGCACGTTTGCCGACCTCTTCAGCCGCAACAAGAGCCGCATCACGCCCGCGCTAGCGTCGATCTACAACACCGGTGACGCCGTTCTCGACGACGACGGCACGCTCTTTCAGCATCCGGCCGACGAACGCGCAGGCGTGTTGACGTTGTCGGGGGTGCAAGCCCTCCTGGCCGGCGCCGAGCAGAGTTCGCCCATCTTGCGTGGCATCTTCGTGCGCGAGCGCATCTTGTGCGAGCCGCTGCCGCCTCCGCCCGACGACATCCCCATCGTCGCCCCTGAGGTCGACGACAACAGCACCACCCGCGAGCGCTTCGCCCAACACACCGAGAGCGAAAGCTGCGCGAACTGCCACGTGCTCATCGACCCCATCGGGTTCGGCTTCGAAAACTACGACGCCACCGGCCGCTTTCGCCGCACCGAGAACAACCTCCCCGTCGACGCGACCGGCGAGCTTCTCTACACCTACGACGCCGACGAAACCGTCGAGGGCCCCTTCGACGGTGCCGTGCAACTCACCCAGCGCCTCGCCGTCAGTGCCCAGGCCAAACGCTGCTTCGCCCAGCAATGGATGCGATTCGCCTTCGGCCGCGGCCCGCGCGCCGAAGATGCTTGCTTGCTCGACGACATCGAAGCGTCTTTCGTCGCCGGCGACGGCGACATCAAGAATCTCATGCTGACCATCGCCACCCACCCGTCGTTCAAGTTGCGAGCGCCCACCATCGTCGACGACGTCAGCGATGCCGGAGGTGCCCCATGACCCGCCGCTTCCGACGACGACAGTTTTTGCGGGGCAGCAGCGGCTTGCTCGCGCTTCCGTTTCTCCCGTCTGCCCTTGCCCGGCAGGCACGGGCGCAAGAATCAGACGGGCCTCCCAAACGGCTGGTCATCTTCTTTCACCCCAATGGTGTGCGCCCCCAGCATTGGTTTCCCACCGATGTGTCCCCCGACGACGACAGCCAGTTCACCTTGAGCCGTTGCCTGCAGCCCCTGACGCCTCACCGCGACAAGGTGCTCATCACCTCCGGCATCGACATGGCCTCCCTCGCTCTCGGCCCTGGCGAGCCCCACCAACGGGGCATGGGGGGCGTGCTCAGCGGCATTCACCTGCAAGACGGCGATTTCGTCGGCGGCGACGGCTCCCGCGCAGGATGGGGCGGAGGCATCTCCGTCGACCAACGCATCGTGCAGGCGACCGGCGGAGACACGCCGTTTCCGTCGTTGCAGCTCGGCGTGCGCCCCGACGCTCCTGCTGCTGGGGGCGAGGTGCGCAACCGCCTCAGCTACCTCGGGCCCGGTCAACCCCTGCCCCCCGAGAAAGAGCCTTGGGCCGTCTTTGACCGCCTCTTCAGCCAACAAACCATCTCCGACACCGCCAATCGCGAACTGATGCGCTTCAAGCGCGGCAGTGTCCTCGACGTCGTGCACCAAGACTTGGCCCGGCTGCAAAGCCAACGCCTCGACAGCCAAGACCGCGCCAAACTCGATGCCCACCTCACCCATTTGCGTGCCCTTGAGCAGCAGGTGACCGCAGCCCAACAACGCGCCTGTGAAATGCCGGCCCGTCCGCCCGAGCACGACCTCCTCGACGAAGACACCATCCCCATTCGCACGCAGCAGATGATCGACCTCATCTCCCTGTCGTTCGCTTGTGACCTCACGCGCGTGGTGTGCCTGCAGAATTCCAATGCGCAAAACCACACCCGCATGCCGTGGATCGATGCCTTTGGCGACGGGCACGCGCTGTCTCATGCGTCTGACTCCAGCCTGAACTCCGTCGACGAGTGGGCCAACCGCGACACCTGGTTCGCGTCACAGTTCGCGTCCCTGTTGTCGGCCCTCGACGCCATCGACGAGGGGGGCACCTCGGTGCTCGACAACACGTTGGTGCTGTGGGTCAACGAGCTGTCGAAAGGCAACACCCACTCTCACATCAACATGCCGTTTGTGCTCGCAGGCGGGCTCGGCTTGCGCGGCGGACGCATGGTGCAGTTCAACAACGCCAGCCACAACGACCTGCTGCTCGCCGTGCTGCGTGCGTTTGCCATCGACGATGCCACCATCGGCAACCCCGACTTCTGCACCGGGCCCCTGACCGGCCTCTTTTAGCCGAGAAACCCACAGCAGTTTCAAACACATACAGAAAAACACAGCCTTCGACTGCGGTGGGAACCTGGCCAAAGGCCCCCAAACGCGAAAAACAGGCGACGCCGTTGTAGACTGTGGACATGCATGTGCGTGACCTAACCTCTTCGCGTTCTTCTGTTCGTTTGTTGGCGCTGTCGGCGCTGTGTGCGACGTCCATCGCCATGATGTTGCCGTTGTCGGCCTGCCCGGCACCGGCCGGGGGCGCTTGCGTCGAGAACAACGACTGTCAGGGCGGAGAACTGTGCATCGACGGCGCGTGCGCCGCGACGTGCGAACAAGACAGCGATTGCGCCAACGCTGAGGTCTGCGACATGGGCGTCTGCATGGAGGGCGAGCGCCCCGAGCCCGACGCCCGCCCTGAACCTGATGCCACCGCTGAACCTGGCGTGGGCCCAGGCGTGGAGCCGGAGCCCGCCCCCACCGACGGAGGACCTCCTTCGCCTGAGCCCGCTCCGAGCCCCGATGCCGGAGACGGCGGCGCCCCCTCCCCCAGCCCGGAGCCTCCTGCCGACGGCGGTGACGTCGAAGACGCAGGCAAGCCCGACCCCTTTGACGGTGGCACCCCCTCCCCCAGCCCGGAGCCTCCTGCCGACGGCGGCGAGCCCGAGCCCGTCGACGCCGGCGAACCCGAGCCTGTCGACGCTGGCGAGCCCGAGCCCATCGATGCAGGCGAACCCGCCCCGCCGACCGCGCCGAACCTGACGTTCTTCGCCATTTACGAAAGCCGCAGAGACAACTCCTACGTGCTTTTGCTCCAAGGGCAGGACGTCAACCAAGACGTCGCCTTCCTCGACATCGAATTGCTCAACGCCGACGACAACCCCATCGGCAACGGCACGTTCGCCGCCACCGCGAATTACGACGGCGACGACTTCTACGTCCTCGCCAGCGTCAATGCTCCCCCTGAGGTGGTGGCGCAAGCCACGCAGGGCCGCGCCCGGCTGCAAGACGCCACCGGTCGTCCGAGCCAATACCGCACCACCAACATTCTCGCGGCTGCCCCCGAAGCGGGCTACTGCATCACCACCTACGCCGCCCCGCAGATGATCTGCCAAGAGGGCTTGGTGTGCGAGGGCCCCGACAACGACGAAGGCACCTGCCAGCAAGCCCCCGGCGGTGCCCCCACCCTTCTGCCTCCGACGGCCGCTGACGTTCTGGCCGACGACCCACGGTGCCCCACGGCCGACGGCCAAGGCACCCCCTACCCCAACCCGGGGTCGCGCTCGTTCTCCATGACGGGCTACACCGACGCTCGGCTTGGCAACGTACACCTGCAGTTCATGGGCAACGTGGCCGTGCTCGGTCTCGGCGCCGACCTCGACGGCGCCATCGGCGCCTACACCATTGAAACGTTCGTTTGCCTCGACGATCTCAGCCAATCCGGCGGGTTCAACCTGGCCGTCGAGGATGAAGCCGGGCGCATCTCGAACTACTCAGAAGTGCTCTTCCCCTAACGGGGCAGACGCCCGCTGAAAAAAACGCGCACCTCGGCGTCCGCGCTTCAAAAGCGGGGCGCATATGCATTAGGTTCTCACCGCGTCTGTCGTCGCGGCTTCTGCGGCACGACGTGAGCGAGGTGAGTGCATGTTGGGTGTGGTGGTCGTCGCAGACGATGGCGAATTCTTCTCGGCCGAGGCGTTGTTCGAGCCGTTTTTGGGCGTCCCCCTGCTGGCCCGCGCCATCGGCGCCATGTTGCCGCCCGACGAGACTTGCAGCGTGCACGTGGTGTTGCCCGAAGACCTCCACGAACGGGCCCGCCACGACGTCAAAGACCGCTTTGGCCTCGATGAAATCGATGCGTTTTTGCCGACGTCTGGGTCGCTGGCGCAAGACATTCGCGACGCCGTGGCCGCCTTTCCCGAAGACATCGACTTCATCGCGCTGACGACGGGCACCGACATCCTGGCTCCGGCGGGCCTCGTGCAGCGGGTGCTGGAGGGCGCACGGCGGGGTCGTCTGGCCGCCGCCAGCAAGAAGTTGCCTTCGTTGGTGGTCGCCGATGACGACGGGCAGGCCACCCACGTCGAGTCGGCCGCCCACCTGCGCGAGGTTTGTGCCCCGTTGGTGATGATGCGCGAAGAAGCCGACGCAGTGCTCGCCGCCGACGACGGAGCCTGGCTGCAACATGCCGTGCAAGGCGACACCCCCGTCACCCTCGTCGACGGCGACGACGACCACTTCGTGCTGCGCACCGAAGACGACCTCACCCGCGCGGTGGAGGTCTTTCACCGTCGCGCGGTCGACTACGCTTTCCTGTACCCCAAAGACCTGTTGCCAGACGACCCGTTGAAGAAGATCCTCGACGAGAACGAGGCTCGTTTGGCACAACAGGTGGCCGACGCTGAGGCTGCCGCGGCGGCAGATGACGCGGATCACGCCGACGGTGACGACGACACCGAAGGTGGGAACGAAGCGGCCGAGTCTGGTGCCTGACGCTTTGCGGGCACAGGTCTGCAGGCGAGGTTGAGGTCTGGGAATGGCACGGAGTTCTGAATCCAAACGCCGCAAACGCGGCCGCGCCCTCGCCGACCAAGCCGACGCTGCGTTGGCGGAGGCCAGCCAAGAGTTGGCCGACCTCGTCGACGATGCATCACCTGACGACGACGCCACCGCCGTGCTGCAGGGGGACGACGACGCCACCAAGGCCCTCAGCACGCCGGCGACAGCGGCTGCGGCGCCCCATGACGACGACGATCTCGCCGCGTTCATGGCCCAAGACATCCAAGAGGGACGTCGCGAACGTCGCATCGAACCGACGCGCATCCTGATGACCCTCGCCGTCATCTTGGTGCTCGGCGTGTTCTTGCGCTCCAGTGTCGACGAGCTGCGGTACCACTTTCACGACGCAGAGGTCGTGCACTTGGGCTCCGCCGTCGACCTCCCTGCCGACGTGAAGTTGCCCGTCAACGCCTACGTCACGCTGCAAGGGGTGCTCAGCAACAAAGCCCGCACCATCAACGGCATGCGCCCCGGGTCGTTGCGTCGGGGCCCCGTGCAGGTGCGCCAGATGTTGGGCACGCACATCTACGTCGAATTCGACCAGAACAAATACGGCAAAGAGTTTTCGCAGTTCACCGACGTCACCGTGTCAGGGCGGTTGGCCGACTTTGGCCCACAGTCTGAGCTCGATGTGGTGCGCGTGTCGTTCATCAACCATTTTGGCGGACGCATTCCCAACGACGCCCGCCTGCTCATCGTCGACGAGAAGCCGGGGACCATGTGGCGCTACCCCATCACCTTTGCTTTGGCCGCGTTGATGATGTTGTCGTCGGTGTGGGCCACGTTGCGCTCACTGCGAATCCGCGTCGTCGACGACGAAGACGAGTCGACGTGAGCCGCTAGCGCTCCTCGCTGTGCCGCTGGCGCAGCCCGACGGCCACCGCTGCCACCACGCTCAGGGTCGACAACGCCAACATCCACATTGGCAGCCCGGTGTATGTCGGCGGCGACGACGCAGGGTCGACGTCTCCGAGCCCCGCCGCCAGCACCAGCGCAAAGCCGTTGTGCAACACGTGCAGGCCGACGGCGGGCCACAGCGACCCTGTCGAGACCCGCAGGGCGCCCGCCAGGACGCCGACGCCAAAGGTGATGGGCGCCCGCACCAACGCGCCATGCGACGCCGCAAACAGCACCGCGACGACGACGACGCCGACCCACGGACGCTTGGCTGCACTCAGCAAGGCCCCTCGAAACGCGGTCTCCTCGCAGACCGCCGGCAACACCGCCAGCGAGACGAACAACAGCCATTCGGGTTGTCCGTCGAGGCTCTTGGCCAACACCTTCATCTGCTCGATGAGGCTCTCGTCGACGGTGAACAGGGTGCGTCCCAGCCATTCGCCGAGGGCGGCGATCGCCGGCCACCCCCCGACGATGAGCAGCGGAAACAGAGCCTTCCCCTGTGGACGACGCCACCCCAACACGTCGGCCGGTCGTCGGCAACGCAAGGCGACGACGACGACGGGAATGAGAAAGAACACCCCGACCTGCGACGCCCACAAGCTGGGCAACACGCCGACCCGGCTCCCGACGACGGTGCCGACGACAAAGAAGCCAACGGCGACGGTCATGCTCAGCAGGACGGCGTCGAACAACTCAAGCGGACCGTCGAGACGCAGGGGGCGCTGCACGCGTCCGGTGAGGATGGCCTCGACGGAGAAGGCACGTGCGGCAAGACCGACGGCGACGACGATGACGGCGAGGGCGCCGCCGAGGCCGGCCAAGATGAGGCTGGGCGTCGCCTGCTCGGCGAGGATTTCACGCAACACCAACGCCGGCCCAAAGATGGGGATCAGCGCACTCTTCGTCGTCGCATGCACCCCCGGCAACACCGCTGCGACCGCCGGCAACGACAACACCAAGAACAATGGCGTGAGATAGGTCTGGGCCTCCTTGGTGGTCTGCGCCAACGTCGAGGCCGCCAACAACAACGCCGACGTGTACAGCGCCAACGGCACGATGACGACGACGACGAGCGCCAGCGTCGACAACGGAATGGAAAACGCCGGCATCACGCTTAAGCCCAACAACGACGTCAGCCCCATGCCGACGAGGTTCGCCATCGCTGCTGTCAACGACAACAGCGCCACCGCGAAGAACTTGCCGCCAGCGATGGCAACGGGCGACACCGGCGTCGCCAGCAACGTCACCAACGTCGAACGCTCGCGCTCGCCCGACGTCATTTCAATGGCGGGGTAGAACGCCCCCAACAGCAGCATCACGATGAGCAGGGGGACGATGAGGCGTGACAGCAAGAAGCCCGTCTTCTTAGCCGGCGGTGCCACGTCGACGACGTCGACGGTGCCCCGCACGAGGTCGGCCGCATCCACGCCATACGATGCCAACAGGTGCTCGTGTTGCTGCTGCGCATAGGCCTGCAACACGGGGCGCAACCGTCTTGCGGCCGAGCGCCCGCCCTCTTGGCTGGAGTCGGTGAGCAGTGTCCACGACCGCGGCGTCTCCTCGATGGCAGCGGGGACGACCCGGGCGTGCACGTCGACACCTCCTTTGGCGGGCTGCTCCACGCCAGGCGTCGACCGCACCACGGTGACCTTTTCGGCGTCGGTGAGCGCCAACTGCAGGGCCACCGGAGCGTCGTGTGGGATTGCGATGCGCAGCGGCTGCGCGTCGACAGATTTGAGGCGTCCCTGGGTCATCGATGCCGCGCCCACGAGGAGCAGCGGATACAACAGCGCGGGGACGGCGAGGAGCAACACCAAGGTGCGGGCGTCGCGCCGCACCTCAAGCAGCTCTTTGTGCAGCACCAGCCACATCACGCGCCACGTGCTCATGGGGCCTCCCCGTCGTCGAGCGAGGCGATGAGGTGTCCGAGGCCACGGCCGTCGGCGCGTGCGTTGACCTCGTCGAGCGTGCCGCGCAACACGATGCGTCCGCCGGTGAGCAGCACGACGCGGTCGGCGACTGCCTCGACCTCGCCCATGACGTGCGACGAGAACAGCACGGCGCGGTGTTCGGCGCGGGCTTTTTGCACGGCATCCAAGACGAATTGCTGGCTCATGACGTCGAGAGCGTTGGTGGGCTCGTCGAGGATGAGCACGGCGGGATCATGCACCATGGCCCGGGCCAGATTCACCCGCTGACTCTGTCCGGAGCTCAACCCATCACACCGTCGGTCTTGCAGCTCATGCAGGCCAAGCTCGTCGACGACCGTGGCCACCCGACGGTCGAGGTCGTCGTCGCTGAGCCCATGCAAGCCGCCAAAGAAGCGCAGCACTTCGCGAACCGTCAGCTTGCCGTACAACGCCGTCGACCCCGACAAGAACCCCAGCTGCTGACGGGCTTTGCCCCCTTTGGTGGCCGACGGAACTCCCAAGATGGACGCATGGCCATCGTCGGGCACCAGCAACCCAGCCAAACACGACAGCAGCGTGGACTTGCCAGCGCCGTTGGGGCCGATGAGGGCGACGACTTCGCCCCGACGAACGCCGAGGGTGGCCTGCTTGAGGGCGTGCACGTCGCCGTAGCGTTTGCTGAGCCCCTCGCCCCGAAGGGCCCAGGGCTGGGCGTCGTCGACGTCGCCGCCTGCGCCGTGCTGCTCGGCAGGCGTCGAGCTCGACGGAGAAGAGGGAGGAGCAGACGACATGAACCACGACTTTCGCAACCTTCAGACTTCGACGCAAACCCACGGCCGCGAGCGTTTCTTCCGCCGCCGGGCGATCTGCAGTCGACGACGATGCTGCGGTGCAATCCGCCTTTTGTCATCGCGTGCAAGTTGGTACGGCAGTCGCTCCCCCTGTTGTCGAGGCGTTGACCTCGGGCAGCGAGCGAGACGACCATGGCCAAGCGCCCTCCCCCGCAAAACAGCAAAGCCGCGCGCGACGCCCACCGGCTCTCCAAAGCCAGGCAGGGCGCCTACAAAGGCCGCAAAGTGTCGGCGCGCTCGGCCATGGGCCGCGAACGCGACCTCGCCAGCCGCGACAGCACGCCGGTGTGGCTCACCGTCGTGCTCGACGCCTTCGCCCGCCAACGCGCCACCAACGACCCCATCGACCGCATCTTGTCGCAGCTGGGCAAGCGGCACCGTCTGGGCACCAAAGAGCGCAAGCTCGCGGGCGACGCTGCCTTCAGTTTTGTGCGCAACCGCAAGAGCATTGAAAAAGCCATCGACGATGGCATTCAAGCTGTGGGCGGCGTCGTGCCCGCGTCGCGCGACCGCGACTTGGCGGGCCTCCTCTTGGCGTTGGCCCATGCCGGGCACGACCGTCCATTCGCCCCAGCGCTGCCGGTGAGTCTGGAGCAGACCGTGGCGCATGCGTTTGCAGACCGCACCGCCGTACGTCCGACACTTCCGAAGTGGGTCGACAAGAGGCTGCGGACACTCTGCACCGACGACGCCGACTACGACGCCTTCATGGACGCCTTGTTTTCACGCGCTCCGTTTTGCGTGGCGTTCGACCAGCGCCACGTCGACGAAGGCGGACTGCAAAAGGCATTCGACGACCTCGGCAAGGCATCGGCGCCGTCCGCGTTGGTGCCGCACGTGCTGCGTCTTGAAGAGCGCTTGCCGTTGACCAAGCTCGCCGATGGCCTGCGCCCGCATGTGTGGCCCATGGACGACGGCTCCCGCCTCGTCGCCGCCTCCCTCGGCAATGTCGACGGGCAAGACGTACTCGATCTCTGCGGTGGGGGTGGTGGCAAGAGCAAGGTCCTCGCGTTGCACGGCGCCGACTTGGTGTGCGCCGATCGCGACGCCCGCCGGCTGGCGAACGCCAAAAAACGGCTGCCCAAGGGCACGCCGTGTGTGCAGCTCGACGGAACGAACCCGCCGTTTGCCAGTGGTGCATTCGACGCGGTCCTCGTCGACGCCCCCTGCTCGGGCACCGGCACACTCCGTCGCACACCCGACCTCCTCGAACGGCTCGACGAGAAGAAAGTGAAAGCCTACGCCAAACTGCAGCGTGACCTGCTCGCCGCCGCAGCAGACTTGGTGAAGCCAGGCGGACGCTTGATCTACGCCACCTGCTCGTTGCTCCCCGACGAGAACACCGCCGTTACAGCAGATGCCCCGCCGTCGCTGCGCCCTTTGCCATTGAAGCAAGCTTGGGCCCACCTGCCCGGCAGCGCCGACCGTGACGCGCTCGTCGACGACGACCAACACCAAGTGACGTTGCTGCCCCACACGGCCAAAAGCGACGGCTTCTTCATCGCCGCGTTCACCAAGGTGTAGGGCGGCTGCGGCCAGGTAGAACCAACGAACAGAAAAAGGGACGGCGCCATGCCGTCCCTTTGTCGTGGTGGTCGTCGTTCGTCAGCGAGGACGGAAGATGACGCGCCCCTTGCTGAGGTCGTAGGGCGACAACGCCACCCGCACTTGGTCTCCGAGCACGATGCGGATCTTGAACTTCCGCATCTTTCCTGACGTCGACACGAGGACCTCGTGGCCGTTTTCCAGCTCCACGCGGTACATGCCTCCACGCAGAACTTCTTTGACCACACCGTCCATTTCGATTTGATCGTCGCGCGACATATTTGGCTTTACTCCAGGGGGGTCGGCCAGTGGCCGCCATAAAGGGGTGACTGAAAGGTCTGGCGCAGGCGCGCCTCTGCGCCCCTGTAACGTCATGTGATGCCCTTTGCAAATGGACTGTGGGCGAGCGCAGGCGTGTGCCTAAGACTCGATGCGCACCTGCACCTGACCCTCTTGCGAAAACGCCACCACCACCGAGATGTCGGCGAAAATCGCGTAGGCGGCGTATGCCACGCCGTCTTCGACGTCGACGGGGGCAAGCGCCCCTGACTTTCGGACGGGCGCTTTTGCAAAGAACTCCATCTCGGCTTCGGGCCCCATCTGCTCGCACATGGTGCGTCCCGTCTGGGCGATGAGCTGCGAGGCCAACACCCGCGCCTGCCCGTCGTCGACGACGAAATCGGCTTTGTCTTGTCCATCGAGGGTCACGGCCCACAGACTGTCGCCCAGTGCAAAGACGACGTCCCATGCGTCACCGCGGGCGGCCACTGCGCGCACGCCGTCGTGGGTGACCCCGGCTGCGCGGAGCACTTTGTCGACGTGCAACAGCGTGTTGGCATCGGCGGCTTTGGCCACGTCGGAGACGTCGTACGACTCCACCCAGTCGGCTTCGGCGCCTTCGGCTTTGCGCAGCTTGAGGTACACCTTGGCCTCGCCGATGTGCACTTCAGCTTCGACGGTGTCTTCTTCGACCATGGCGTTGACGACGTCGACGGCGACGTCAACACCGAGCCAGGCTTCGAGGGCTTTTTGAATGCGTCCGTCGGGGTCTTTGGCCTGCACGAAACCAAACACGTCGGTGATGATGCGTGTTTCGGCTTTGGAGTACCCCTCGCGCGCGGGGAGGTCAGCTGACGATCGCTTGGACATGGGGCACCTCAGGCGAAAGGATGCTAGCAGACCTGCGGTGGGGACAAAGCGGCGGACGGTGGAGCGGTGGGGTTGGCCTGCGCCTGCACCTGGGCCGAGGCCTGCGCCTGCATCTAAGCCGAGGCCTGCGCCTGCATCTAAGCCGAGGCCGGCGCCTGCATCCATGCCGAGGCCTGCGCCTGCATCCAGGCCGAAGCCGGCGCCTTCCCCGAAACAGAACAGCCTCACCCTCACAAACGGTGAACAAACCAAAGCACGCATCGTCTAAAGTGCGCATTGCCCCCGACCCCGAGACCCTCATGGCCACCCGCGACCTCATCTTGAGCAGCCGCCGCTCCATTCCAGCGCGCGTCCTCGACGTGCAGGTCTCCCGTGCCGGCGGCCCTGGTGGGCAGCACGTCAACAAGACGTCCACCAAAATCGACCTTCGCGTCGACCTCAACGCCGTGCGCGACCTGTTTCGCGACGACGAGTGGGAGCGCATCCAAACCCAGCTGGGCAGCCGCCTCGACAAAGACGGACGCCTGATGCTCACCTCCTCCGAGACCCGCAGCCAAGAGACGAACCTCGACGCGGCGCTGGCGCGAGCGGAGTCTCTCCTCAAGGCGGCCTTGGTGCCACCAAAGGCACGCAAGAAGACGCGCCCGTCCAAAGGCTCCAAGGAGCGCCGCCTGAAGGCCAAGCGGCAAAACAGCGAACGCAAACAAAGCCGCAACTTCAAGTACGACGGCTAGCAGGCTGTTGCAGTTTGAACAGCTGCAACGCGCTGCGTCGCACTTCGCCATTTGGCGTCCTATCCTGTGTGTTCCTCATAAACATGGAGTGAACATGATGAAACGCTCGATGGTGCTGCTCTCTGCAGCGCTGCTGATGACCGCTTGCCCAGAAGCCCCGTCCGACAACGACGCAGGCGAACCAGACCCCTCCCCCGCTGCGGACGCTGGCGAACCTGAAGCCCCTGCCGATGCTGGTGAGCCCGAAGCCCCTGCCGACGCTGGTGAGCCCGAAGCCCCCGCCGATGCTGGTGAGCCCGAAGCCCCTGCCGACGCTGGTGAGCCCGAAGCCCCTGCCGACGCTGGTGAGCCCGAAGCTCCTACCGACGCCGGTGACGACGACGCTGGCACCAATCCTGACGACGCCGGCACCACCCCCGACGACGACGCGGGCACCACCCCTGACACCGACGCGGGCACCACCCCCGACGACGACGCTGGCACCAATCCCGACGACGACGCTGGGACTCCTGGTGACGACGCTGGCTCGTCCCCCGACGCCACCGACGTGACGCCCAACATGGGTGCCATCAGCGACTTCTTCGAAGACAATGCCGACGCCGGCACCCCGAGCCACCTCTACCGCATTCAACTGGGCGCAGGCGAAGTGCTGCACGCCTACACCGACGGAGAAGACGACTGCGACTACGACGAATCCAACCCCAACTCGTTCGACACCGAGATGTACATGTATGCGTCCGACGGAGAAACGCAGATTGGCTACAACGACGACTACGGCAACACGTACTGCTCCCAAGTCAGCTACGGCACCACGGATCAGCCCGAGACGGTGTTTGTCAAAGTGCAGCCGCTGAATGAGGGCGAGGGGGGCCACTACGACGTGACCTTCGTGACGCACCCCAACGACACCTACGAGCCTGACAACGACGAAGACGCTGCCACGCCCCTCATGATTCCCGACACCATCACCGGTCTTCGCGACGATGGCACCGTCGACACCTTCGTGTTCAGCGGTGTCGCCGGGACGACCTACCAAGCCGCCATTCAAGACGGCGTTTGTGTCCCCGGAGACTTCAGTGCACTGGAGATGACGGTGACCGACAGCGTCGGCAATGCACTCGGCAGCGACGCTGAAGGCATGATGGGCGTGCACAGCGGAGAGTGTGCGTCGGTGCTCATCGACGCTGTGGCGACCGGCGACATCTACATTTTCGTCGGACAGCGAAGCCGCTCGCTTCCCACCGGCCCGACCTACAGCGTCACGCTGTCTGAAGTGACCCCTCCGTAGGTCAAAGCGGGCATCAGCAACTGACTCGCGCCCATGAAAACGCCCCCGTCGACGACGGGGGCTTTTCTTTGACGACGGGGTCGTGGTGTCGACGTCAGAACGCGGCCAACGAACGCATGGCGGCTTCGATGTCCGACAGCTGGGGCAGCGTCTCTTTCTCAAGCACGGGAGAAAACCCGATGGGGATGTCTTTCGCAGCCAGACGGCGCACCGGGCCGTCGAGGTCGGTGAAGCAGTGCTCGGCGATGAGGCCGGCCACTTCAGAGCCGATGCCGTTGAAGAGGTGGTCTTCATGCACCACGAGTGCCTTGCCGGTCTTGCGCACGGTGTTGAAGATGCCTTCTTCGTCGAGGGGCTTGATGCAACGCAAGTCGAAGACCTCGATGCTGATGCCTTCGGCGGCGAGCTTTTGCGCGACCTGCACGCACATGTGCACGGTGTTGCCGTAGGTGATGACCGAGAGGTCGTCGCCGGAGTGGCGAATGCGGCCTTTGCCAAACGGGATGGCGTAGTTGTCGCTGCCTTGCGGCCCTTTGGCGTCGGGACGGTTGTAGAGGTACTTCGGCTCCAAGAAGAAGTTCATGCCCTTGGAGCGCAAGCAGGTGCGCAGAAGACCGGCCGCGTCGTCGGCATAGGCGGGGTACATGACGCGCAAACCAGGCAGGTGGCTCATGATCGCTTCGACGTTTTGCGAGTGGTAGAGGCCACCTGTGATGTAACCGCCCGAGGCCAAGCGACAGGTGATGTTGGGCGAGTATTGGCCTTTGCTGCGCCAGTAGTCGTGGCTGGTCTCGACGATTTGCTCCATGGCCGGCCACACGTAGTCGGCGAACTGCGCGGCTTCGATGACGACGCGGATGTCGTCGTTGTAGCGGCACAATCCGTTGGCAGTACCGACGATGAAGTCTTCGGCGATGGGGCCGTTGAAGATGCGCTTGTTGCCGAACTCCTGCAGCATGCCTTTGGTGAGGTTGAAGACGCCGCCCTTGTCTTTCGACGCGACGTCTTGGCCCCACAAGAAGGTGTGCTCGTTGCGTCGGAACTCTTCTTTAAGGGTGCGGTTGACCGCCTCGCGCAGCTTCTCGGTGGCCTCACCGACGGGCGCGGCCGTGTCGCAGCCTTCTTTCACGGGGTCGTAGGGGTCGGGCAGCACGAAGAGTTCGTTGCTCTCGGGACTGGGCTTGGGCGCGGCTTCGGCGTACGCGGCGTCGGCGTCGAGGGTGTCACGCACTTCAGCTTCAAGGGCTTCAAGCTTCTTCTCGGTGATGAGCTTGGCGTCGAGGATGTGGGCGCGCAAACGAGCGACGGGGTCCCATTGGGCGGTCTCGGCAATCTCTTCTTTGGTGCGGTACAGCTCGTGCGCGTCAGAGTTGGAGTGCGCGCCCATGCGCACGCAGTTGGCGCTGACGACGGCGGGGCCCTGGCCAGACTTCGCGTAGAGCACTGCCTCTTGCATGCCGCGCCACGAGTCAAAGATGTCGGTGCCATCGCAGGAGATGACCTTCACGTTGGCCAGGCCCGAGAAGTTCTGCCCGACGTCTTCGTGGTTGCCCGTGGCCTCGACGGTGGGCACCGAAATGCCAAATCCGTTGTTCTGAATGACGAACACCACCGGCAGCTTTTCGCGCGAGGCACCGTTGATGGCCTCGAAGACGTAGCCTTCTGACGCAGCCGACTCACCATGCGATGAGAAGGCGACGCCGTCGTCGTCGTAGTACTTGATGGCGCGTGCCACGCCGGCGGCATGAAGGGTGTGGTTGCCGGTGCAACTCGACACGTTTTGGATGCCGACCTTGGGGTCGCCAAAGTGGTTCGACATGTGGCGGCCGCCCGAGCAGGGGTCTTCGTCGCGGCTCAGGCCATTCAAGAAGAGGTCGCGCGGCGCCATGCCCGCGCCGATGACGGTGGCCGTGTCGCGGTAGTACGGAAAGAGAAAGTCTTTGTTGCGGCGGAAGCTCTGCCCGAGGGCGATCTGGATGCCCTCCTGCCCCGAACACCGAGCGTGGTAACTCCAGCCCATGCCACGACGGATGTATTTGCTGGCGCGGTCGTCGAGCTCGCGCGTCATGTAGTGCAAGCGGTACCACTCGATGACTTGCGCTTTTTCGACTTTGCCGGCCGCCTTGGGGTTCAGCGACGGCAGTCCGCCCACCATCTTCGCCGACGCGCGCTTGGCCGACTTTGTCGACGGAGCGGTCTTCGAGGGGGCCTTTTTCGACGGCGCTTTTTTGCTGGCGGTTTTCTTTGCCGCAGTCTTCTTCGCCGCAGTCTTCTTCGCCGCAGTCTTCTTTGCCGCAGTCTTCTTGGAGGAGGCCTTTTTGGCGGGGGCTTTTTTCGCGGTGGACTTTTTCTTGGCAGCCATGGGTGCGGTCCTTCCACTGGCTCATCGAGCCTGCAGGGTCACTTCGTCGTTCAGAGATAACGTTTGGTGCCTGCCGTTTGTCACGCCTCCACTCCCCCTTCAAGGTTGGACTCGGCATCTGATGCATTTTCTCGTAGACTCCGCAGCCCGACGCTGACCTCCTGGTTGTCGTCGAGAAATACGACGCATTGCGTCGATGGCGCCGTTCAACACAAGCGGCAATTGCTGACACCGGAGTCAACGTGAGTTCGTTCAAAGTGCTGTTTGCCAACCGAGTGGTGCTGCCTGATGCAGCTGGCCCCAAGGGCGCGTTGCGCGTGGTGCCGGCGGCCATCGGCGTCGATGGCGCCCGCATCGTGGCCGTCGAAGAAGTCGATGAAGACGACTTTCTCGAGATGAACTTCACGCACCCGGCCATCCTGGCGGCCAAATCTGACGGCATTGAGTTGCTCGACTTTAGCGACCACGTGTTGTGCCCCGCGTTCGTCAACGCCCACACGCACCTCGCCATGTGTGCCTTCAGAGGCATCGGCGGTCTTGCTGCGCAAAAAGGCAACGTCGTCGAAGACTTGTTCTACAAACTCGAGCAAAACCTGAGCGCTGACGACGTCAAAGCCTTCACCCGGATGGGCGCGTTCGAGAGCGTGTTGTGCGGCACCGGCGTGGTGTGGGACCACTACTACTACGGCCAAGCCGTCGCCGATGCCCTCGTCGAGGTGGGCCTGTGCGGTGTCGTGGCACCGACGCTGCAAGACGAAGGTGGCCCCGGCGCGGTGTGGCTCGACCAACAGGTGCACGACACCGAGGCATTGTTGGCGTCGACGTATGCAGACAACGGCGTGGTCGCCGCGGTGGGCGCGCATGCCACCGACACCGTGTCTCCGTCGTTGTGGCGTCGCGTGAGCCAGCTGGCCTCACAGCACAATCTGCCGATTCATGCGCACGTCGCACAAAGCATCGAAGAAGTCGAACGCAGCCATGAACGCCACGGAAAGTCGCCAGTGGCGTATTTGCATGATGTCGGCGCCCTCGACGGGGGGAGTGGCTTTTTGTTGGTGCATGGGCTGTTCATCAGCGATGACGACAAGAAGCTGTTGCATCCATCGCGACACACGTTGGGGTACTGCCCGCATTCGCAGGTGCAGTTTGGGTTCCCCACTGGAGCACACCCGTTTCAACAAGACGGCATTCCCGTCGTCGTCGGCACGGATGCAGGCGCCTGCAACGACACCATGAACGTGCAACAGGAGCTGCGCCTGGTGGCCGGTGGCCCATCGTTTGGCGTCACAGCATCGGCGTCGATGGCGACGTTTGCCAAATCGGGCGCGCTCGACGACGCGAAGCAGGTGTGGGCCGAACGCAACGCCGATTTCGACCGACGCGAACAGGTGCGGGCGCCGGAGCAGTTGCTTCGTCTGGTGTGGGACGCCCCTGGGCAGCTGCATCCGGCGCAATCGAGCGGGGTGCTGGCGGAAGGTGCGTTGGCGAACATCCTCGTCGTCGACCCCGACCATCCCGGCTTGTGGCCGGCGACGGATGTGGTGCATGCCCTTTGCTACGGCGACGTGGCGTCAGCTCTGTATGGCGTCATGGTGGGCGGCAAATTCATTGGTGAACGGGGTGATTTTCATCGGTCCATCCGCGACAGCGAGGCCTACATGGCGGCGTGGGCAGAGGCGCAACATCGGCTGCGGGCGCTGGAGCAGAAGATTGGGCTGGGGTGAGGTGCAGGCGCCTGCATGTTGCGTGAGGCCTGCGCCTGCATGTTGAGCGAGGCCTGCGCCTGCATGTTGCGCGAGGCCTGCGCCTGCACCATTTAAGGACAACCGGAGCAGCAGGTAAGCCCCTGAAATCAAAATCGTCTCCACCAGCCGCACCCATCAACTCCCCTTCGGGCAAACAACCGACGACACCGTTCACTCCAAGTGCGCATGTAGGTGATGTCCTTTAGATGCGTCGCCTGCAGCGAGCCTTGGCTCTCTGCTAGGGTCTGCGCTCCACAACGCCGACGGTGCCCCGCTGAAGGCTGCAGAAGGTTCGAGATGAAAAACGACGTGGATCCCCGCTCCCTCGACTTGTGCGCCATCGGCCTAGGCCAAGGCGGCGGCAACCTGGCAGCCGAATGGCGTCGCCGTGGCTACCGGGCTCTGGTGTGCAACACCGCCCACGCCGACTTGCAGGGACTGTCTCGCAGCGAAGACCTCGACGTTCCCGAAGACGACCGCTTGTTCATCGGCCTCGAGGGCAGCGACGGCGCCGGGCGCGACCCCGAATACGGCCGTGCCTGCGTCCGCGAGCACGCCCAAGCCATTCGCGACGCCGTGCAGCACAAACTCAAAGGCGCTGACGCCATTCTCATTTTCGCTGGGCTCGGCGGTGGCACGGGCTCCGCTTGTGATGAACTCATCGAGGCCCTCGCGCCCCTCGACATGCCTTTGCTGTGTGTGTCGACGCTGCCGTCACACTCCGAAAGTGGCATCACCAAAGTCAATGCTGTGAAGACGGCCAACGCCCTTGTGCAAAAGAGCCTTCATGGCCGCATCTTCGTCGACAACGAACGACTTTTGCAGACGCACCGAGACGTCGGAATGGGCAAGTTCTACCCCACGGTGAACGCTGCAGTGCTCTCCAGTCTCGACGCCATCAACCGCATCAACAGCCACGAGGGCTGGTACTCCATCAAGTCGTTCGACGGCGAAGACTTGCGCAAGGTGCTGCTGTCAGGTGGCGTGCTGAACAGCCACACCATCGCCCTCGACGGAGAGGTCAACGCAGACTCCGTGGTGGAGGCTGCCCGCTTGTGCGTCGACGGTGGCGAGTATTTCGCGCAAGGCTTGAACCTCAAGGGCTGCCCCTACCTCTCCGTCGTCATCACCGGCCCCGAAAGCGCGCTTGGCACCCTCTCGGCCGAGGCATTTGACCAAGCCATTGGCGCCCTCAAAGAAACCACAGGCGGCGGCGCCGTATACGAGGGGATGTACATCTCCAACGACGACGACATCGTCAAGGTTCATGTGTTGTCGGCCTCGCTCGAGTTGCCACAACGATTGTCGACGTTGTTGGCGGCCGCGCACACAGAGGGCCAAGAGCTCGCGAAGAAAATCTCCGAGGAGATTCCGACGCTTGAAACCGGCGACCTCGACGCCCTCGACTTGTTTCGCGCCCCCAAACGAAAAGAGGGAGCCGACGAAGAAAAGCCGGTGCCTCCCAAACCACGGCCGTTGAGCGAGCAACTGCGTGCGTCGTTTCCGGCCGCCTCGACGACGGGCGCCGCCATCATGGACGGAGGCCCCGCTCCTTTGGCCGCCAGCATTCCGCTGCCCAGTCTGACGCCCGCCGCAGAAGCCCCGAAGGAAGTCTCGGTCGAAGCGCCTGCTGCGAGCTCCGAAGTTGCCGACGACGACGTCAGCGAAGACAGTGCTGACGGCGGAGCGTTGACGCCGATGGTCGGAACCGGCCGCTATGACCCCGTGTCGGAATTGGACGAGACGGCCGCGGTCAATGTCGCCGACATTCGCAAAGAAATCGCCCACAACCAGGTCGCCCGCGCTGCCTCTGCATCGAGTGCCGCTCCTCGCGTGGGCACCGGCACCTACGACGCCGAAGCCGACCTTGAGCCAACGCAAATGCGGCGTGACATTGACCTCAACAAGGTCGGCGGTGGGCTGAGCGAGTTGGACGAGCAGAAAGACCCAAGCCTGCTTCCCCCTCCCATCGGAGGGGGCGACGAGGCCCCCGCCGGCATCAATGAAGAGGTCACCGACAAGAAAGAAATGCCCGACGAGGCACCTGCGCGTCCTCCTCCTGGCTTCGAAGACGTTGCGGTCATGACCAACCAGATTGAAGAGGCCGACATCGTCGACGAGCTGCCGTCGCGCGTCGCCGAGGGGCTGGGTGAAGTCACCAACGCCGCGCCGATGAACCCGGAGGCAGACCAGTTGCTGAGCTCGGTGCTCGCGGCGTCTGGAGACGACCTCCTGGCCGTCTATGAAGACCTCATTGACCGCTTTCGCCAAGCTCCCGACAAGCGCGGCCGCGAACGCGTGGCAAGACGGCTGATTGACGATGCCAAAAAGCCCGACGTCGAAATGCGGGCCTTGGCGGTGTGGGCGATGAATCGGCTCGAACAAAGTGGGTTCAAGCGGGCCTTGAAGAAAGCGACGACGGACGAAAATGCCGAAATTCGCCGCCTTGCCAAGGACGGGCTGGCGCGCATCAAGAAGAACAAGAAATCTGCATAGCAGACAGAGGACCGTTCTGATTTGGGGAAGGCGCTTGCGTTCAGGTTGGTGCAGGCGCCGGCCTCGTTCTGAGTGCAGGCGCTGGCCTCGTTCTGAGTGCAGGCGCCGGCCTCGTGCTGGGTGCAGGCGCCGGCATGCTGGCGGGGGCCTGTCGAAAAATGAAAAAAGTGCTGGATCAGCTGCAGGGTCGCCGTTTGAGAAACGGATAGAAGGTAAGGGCTTTGCCCTTCTTCTCTTTTCCGTGAGGTCCCTATGGGCAAACAAGACACGTTGAGCGTCGCGATTCCGATGTTCATCCAGAGGGGCTTTGGCCCCACTACGACGAGGGGCGTGGCGCGTGCCGCGAACATCACGCGGTGTTGCCTCTATCGGCAGTTCAACACCAAAGACCAGCTCTTCGACGAGGCAATCGCGTTCGCAGAGAAAAGGTTTGCGGATGACCTCCGCCGCGTTGCGCAGCAGCCAACTCGCCGATTGTCTGCAAGTTTGCAGAGGCTTGTCACTGAGCACATCGACCTGTTCAAGCTGGCAGCGGTTCACCACCCCGTGCGTCAGTGGAAGGCATTGGATGGCTTCCTTCTGCGAGTCGAAAGACGAGCGCGTGTTTGGCTGCCCTTTCTCGATGGAGCGAAGCTTAAAGGTGCTTTGCGCTCCATCGCATTGCAGGCCTCAGCATCAGCCCAACCCCACAGCCTTGTGGAAGGGAGCCTTGCCCCTCTCTTTGCAGCTCCTTCATCGACAGAGTGTCCTGTGGGTGCGAATGACGACGTGGTGGTCGTCGAGGACCTGGAGATTCGGCTGCGGCTCCCTAGGGCGCAGGGGTCGGCGTTCGCTGCCCCCCAAAACGCGTCGCAAGACCAAAGCCAAACCCCTCGAAAGCGTCGCCCGCCAAACAAGGGTCGGCGAAAACGGAGGCAAAAGCGATCGTAGCTGTGTGTTTCTCACCGAACGCAGCCCGCCAAAGACCAACGCATGGATGCTGCTGGTGCCGAACGGGTTCAGCTCGAGTTTCGTCCCAGCGTTGACAACTCCTTGGGGCATCACAACACATGCAGGCGCCGGCATCACAACGCATGCAGGCGCCGGCATCACAACACATGCAGGCGCCGGCATCACAACACATGCAGGCGCCGGCATCACAACACATGCAGGCGCCAGTATCACAGCGCATGCAGGCGCCGGCATCGTCTCGCAGTTCTTTTCCCTACAATTTTCCGTCCGCATCCAGCGTCGACCAGAGGTCCAGCACGTCCGCCACCTCCGCCGGCGACAACCGTGCTTTCGCCACCAACGCCGCGAACGGCGGTGCCTCCGCTGCCAACTCCAACCGGTCGGCGAGGTGCGCCGTCAGCGTCCACAGCGCCACAGCCCGAGCCTCACCAATTGACGTCAAGGCGTCGGCCACATTGTCGGGCAACGCCGGCAACTGGTCGGCAAACGCAGCCGAGCGCACCAGGCCGGGGTGGGCACCCCGTCGTTGCAACCACGTCGACAGAGAGAACGTCGCGTTCGTCTCCGCCTCGACCCACAACAGCAGCCCGTGCGCAAACCACAGCGACGCTGCCTGGTCGGGCCGCAAGCTCAGCGCCTCACCGAGGTCGTCGAGAGCCACCAACCCACGCGATGTACGTTGCAGCGCCTTTGCCAGGGGCTGGCTCATGTCTTCGACGGTGTCCACGTCGACGGCGTCGACAGGGCGCAGTTCTTCTCGCTCTTCTGCCACCCGCAGCATGCCCAGCAGCGTGTGTGCCAACTGCGCGTCGTCGAGGTCGGCGATGGCATGTTGCGCGCCGTCGATGGGAGGTCGCTCTGGCATGCGTGCCATGAGCATGAGGTTTTTCTGCACCGACCGCAGCAGTCCTCGAGGCGCCCCCACCGCCGCCAACGCCGTCAGCCACCGCGCGGCCAACTGCTGCAACGCAGAGGTCTCTGCGTCGACGTCGCCAGCAGCGGTTGCTTGCTGCAAGACGGACAGCCCGTCGATCAGCTCATGCATTGCTTGGGCCATGAGAGAGTGCGTCCTCGTCGGTGACATCGCGGCATCTGCCGCAGCGTCCGTCGACCATAGCGCTTGCAGCGAAGCTGTCGCGCCTTTGTCGTCTTTCACCGCCGACGTCCCGTGCGCGGCCGACAGGGGCGCGAGGGTGGGCAGCAGATGCAGGGTCTTCGACGGCATGTTGTCCATACCCGCCTGACCTGCCGTTTGGCGTGTGTGGAGGGGGATCACGCCACCGTGAACCGGCCAAGAACATCCGGACTTTGTGGATGCGCACGCCTAGTTCGAGCGGAACTCCATGACGTGGTTCAGCAGAACATCCGCCCCCCGAAACCGAGGGAACCGCCAACGCTTCACAACTTTGTCGAGACAAGCCTCGAAGCGCTTGTTGTTCAACGTACGGCGCACAACCTTCGACTTGGTGACCCGACCCGAGTCGCCATGGATGCGCAACTCCATGGTGATGTTGGCCGTCGCCTTCGGGTCTTTGCGCAGCACGATCGTCTCCCAGCAGTTGCGCTTTTGCGTCTGTGCTTTGGGCGAGTCGGTCACCGCCAGCAGTTGGGCGTTGGTGAGGTCCACTGGCAGCTTCATCCGCTCGCGCTCGGCTGCGGCTTTTGCCGCTGCAGCCCGTTCGGCCGCTGCTCGCTTTTCGGCCGCGATGCGCTCGCGCTCGTCGTGTTCGTGTGCGTCGATGGCCGCCTGCAACGCAGCAATGTCGACGGCAAACTTCGCAGGGTCTTTTTGCGCTTTGGCCAACGCGCGGGTCTTCTTGAGGTGTGCTTTGGCTTCTTCACGCTTGTTCAGCAGCAACAACGCGTGCCCCACTTTGGCGAAGGCCTCGACGTCATTGGGGTGGTCTTGCAGATGAACTTCAAGGAGCGTCTGCGCCGCTTGCCCGTCTTTGTTGTCGAGCTCAGCCTGGGCGCGGTCTTTCAACGACAGCTTTTTCTCAACCGTCTGCTCGCCGCCAAAGACCAGCTTCGAGAGGTCGTGACGGTAGCTCCACGTGAGCCCCAGCGCAGCCACGACGACGAGCACCAAGACGAACAAGAACGGCGCTCGGTTCTTGGGCAATGCGATGTCGTCGTCGAGCGCGAAGTCCAATTCATGGCTTTGGCGAAAGGCGTCTTCGATGGCGGTGGGGGGAATGTCCATCGTCACCGGCGTTTTGTTCGCCGGCTGCGGCGCGACGCCGAATTCGGGCGCTTGCAACGCCCGCTTGCCGTCGAGCATCTCGATGACTTCTGCGCCGGTGGCCGGACGCTCGTCGGGGTTCTTTTGCATCAATGATGCAATAACGCTGCGCAAGTCGTCGGGGATGACGTCGTCGCGCAGCAGCTGGGGATCGGGGATCGGCGCCTCGACGTGGGCGCGCAAAATCGCGAACGTCTTCTCTCCTTGAAACGGAGGGACGCCGCACAACATTTCGTACAGCAGAAGCCCCGCCGCGTAGAGGTCAGAGCGGCCGTCGATGGCCATGCCCTTGATCTGCTCCGGCGACATGTATTGGGGGGTGCCCATCAAGATGCCGGTCTGCGTGACGTTGTTGCCGGTCTCTTGTTTGGCGATGCCGAAGTCGACGAGAAAGATGCGTCCGTCGTCGGCGCGCAACACGTTGGCGGGTTTGACATCGCGATGGATGACGCCTTTTTGGTGGGCGAAGTCGAGGGCGGACACCAAAGCTCTGAAGATTTCGCGCGCTTCAACGAACGACACCTGGCCGCCGTCTTTGATGAGGTCGTCGACGCTTTGGCCCTCGACGTACTTCATCACCAAATAGCGCTCGCCTCCTCGCTGCGAGAAGATGTGCAGCGGCACGATGTTCGGGTGGTCGAGCGACGCCAACGCTTGGGCTTCGAGCTGAAAACGCTCTCGAATGTCTGCGTTTTGCGCCAACTCGGCCGGCAACACTTTGACCGCCACCTTTTGCTGCGAGGCGTCGTCGATGGCGAGGTACACCGTGCCCATCCCGCCTTCGCCGAGTTGTTTGACGACGCGGTAATGGTCGAGGAGCACGTCGCCTTCTTTGATCGATGGCTCCTCTACGGCGGGGTGTTCTGTCAGCGTTTCGCGCGGCGCACCCGTCGCAGCAGACACCTCTGCAGTGGCTGCAGCCTCGGCAGCTCGTCGCACTTCATCATCGCTGGCGAGGTCGATCGCCGATGCCGGCGCCGGCGTGTCTGGCAACACCGGCATCCCCTCGCCGCTGCTCGCGTCAATGCCTGCGGCAGCGGTGGGGGCGTCGTGTGGCAATGCGTCGATGGGGCCCGACGCTGGCTTCGGCTTTTGCGAAAACAACGGCTGGGTGCCCGTGCGCGTGCGGGTGTTGGCTGCCCCACAATGGGGGCAGTGGACGTCGTCGGGCGGCATGGGCGTTCCGCACGACTGGCAGGGCGACAACAGGGGCTCCATCAGCGCAGACTCTGCCAGAGATTGTAGATTTCTGCCGCTTTTGTGCCACTGCCTCGTCCCAACACGGGTCGAGGGGGCTGTGGGGCGAAAAGTGGTACGTTCATAGCGCATCCAAACTGACCCAAAGTTGGAATTCGTTGATGCCCCTCCCGTTGTTCAACGCCGCAACACGGCACTTTGTTCACGCCCGCGCCTTGGCCGAGCGCATTGATGCACGCCGACTTCCGGGCACCCAGCAGGCGTCCACGCCGTGGTTGCTCGAAGTCGACGTGAACGGCCAAACGTCGTGGGTGGTCGCCATGCGCTACGGCGCTGCGGTTGTTGTTGCTGAGAATGCCGCCGCAGCAAAGGCCACCTTCGCCCTGCTGTCGCCATCGCTGGTGCGGCCGCTCGACGACGGCGCTGAAGAAAGCGTCTTCGTCGACGTGAACCCCGCGTTGGAGGCAAACGCCCCCTGGACACTGCACGACGACGTGCTGCACACCGGCCCCCTCGACGCCGAGCACCTGCAGATGCTCGGCCTTGTGCTGGCGCGCTCGGTGTTGCTCGACGTGTATGAAGAACGCCTCGCACAGGCGTTCGACCGCATTGAGCCTTGGGCGAGGGAGTTGGCCACCGACGGGCGCATCCGTCCGGGCGATCGCGGGCTCATGCAACAACTCGGGCAGACGCTTTTGCTGGAGCAACGCATGGTCGGCCGCGTCGAGATGCGCGAGAAGCCCGAACTCCTCTGGGAGAACGCCCACCTCGAGCGCATCTATGCGCGGCTCGAAGACACCTTCGAAATCTCAGAACGCGATGTCGCATTGGAGCGCAAGGTCGAGCTCGTCCACCGCACGGTCAGCAGCTTGCACACCCTGTCGCTTGAGCGACGCACCTATCGGGTGGAGGTCGCCATCGTGGCGCTCATCGTCGTTGAAGTGGTGTTGATGCTCTTCGAGCTGTTGTTTGCGCGGCATTGAATTGCTACCGACGCCATTCGGCTGCGCGTGCAGCGAAGAGGTGTCCCGATGTCGCGAATGGTGATGTGCAAGAAGCTCGGCAAAGAAGCCCCTGGCCTCGAGGAGGCACCACTGTTGGGTGCGCTGGGTGAGGAGATCTTCGCCAACGTTTCGCAAGAAGCCTGGGACGAATGGGCCGAGATGCAGCTGAAGATCGTCAACGAGTACCACCTCGACCTCAGCGAAAAAGCGCACCGCAAAACCCTCGAAAAACAGCTGCGGGCTTTTCTCGGGCTCGACGGTGGCGAAGGTGGCGACGTCATGGAGGTGGGCACGCCCACCGAAGAAAAGCCCGGCTGACGCTGAACGATTTCTCACCCCCCACGTCAAATCCCTCTCGCGCTCCTCGCTGCATCTGGCAAGGTGCGCTGCAAACGCGTCCTGCAACCTGAGTCGTCATTCGTGCGGCGCTCAGCGGACGCCTGGAGAAGCCCCATGGCCCTGCGTGTCTACAACTCGCTCAAGAAACAAAAAGAAGACTTCATCCCCCTCGAGGACGGCAAGGTCGGCCTCTACGTGTGCGGCGTGACCCCGTACGACTTGAGCCACATCGGACACGCCCGCTGCTACGTCGCCTTCGACGTCATCCAGCGCTGGCTGCGGGAGAAGTACGACGTCACCTACGTGCGCAACTTCACCGACGTCGACGACAAAATCATCAAGCGTGCCAATGAAAACGACGAAGACCCCATCGGTCTCGCTGCGCGCTTCATCGATGCCTACCACGACGACATGGCCGACTTGAAAGTGGCCAAAGCCGACATCGAGCCCAAGGTGTCGACGCACATCCAAGAGATCATCGACCTCGTCACCACCCTCGAAGAGAAGGGCTTCGCCTACCGCATCGATGCCGACACCGGCGTCGACGGCGCGGGCAGCGACGTGTACTACCGCGTCGAAAAATTCGGCGACAAATACGTCGAGCTCTCGGGCCGCAACATGGACGACATGATGGCCGGCGCCCGTGTCGACGTCGATGACCGCAAAGAAAGCCCCGTCGACTTTGCGTTGTGGAAGGCGGCCAAGCCCGGCGAAGTGTCGTGGGACTCCCCCTTCGGCAAAGGCCGCCCCGGCTGGCACATCGAGTGCTCGGCCATGGGCAAAAAGCACCTCGGCAACACCTTCGACATTCACGGCGGTGGGCGCGACCTCATCTTCCCGCACCACACCAACGAGATTGCGCAATCCGAAGGTGCCACCGGCGAGAAGTACGTCAACTACTGGATGCACAACGGCTTCGTCGACTTCAACGGCGACAAGATGAGCAAGTCGCTGGGCAACTTCTTCACCATTCGCGAAGTCACCAGCCGCTACCACGCCGAGGCCCTGCGCTTCTTCTTGCTGACGGCGAGCTACCGCAGCCCCATCAACTTCGAGGTGCAGAGCACCTGCCCCGATTGCGGCGCGGCCCTCACTGCCGACGAGCAAGAAGCCGCCAAGTGCAACGCCTGCGGCAGCGAATCCACGATGGAAGTGCTGCGCGACAAGGTCATCTTCCCCGGCCTCGAAGAAGCCGAACGAACGGTGGCGTACATCTACGAGACCATTCGCGACGTCGCGGAGTACTTGCAGCAGCATGAGCCTGCCGGCGACGTGGGGTTGCAGGACAACTTCTCGTCGAAGGACAACACGTTTGCGCCGTGGGACGACTTTGCCGAAGCCCTCGACGACGATTTCTCGACGCCGGGCGCCATCGCTGCACTGCAGGAGATGTGCAAAGTCGCCAACCTCCTCGTGCGCGGACGCGAGAAGGAGCTCATTGGTCGCAAGCTGAAGCCCCCGATGCGGGCAGCGCTTCTGACGGAGTGGCAAGAAAAGCTGGCGCCGATGACAAAGGTGCTTGGCGTGGGCGACCGGGATGCGGTGCCATTCCTCCTTGAGCAACGCGAAAAGCGCTGCAAGTTGAAGGGCATTGTGCCTGCCGACGTGGACGACCTCTTGGCGCAACGCAAGGCGGCGCGCGAAGCCAAAGACTTTGCCAAAGCCGACGAGGTGCGCGACACGTTGACGGCGTTGGGCGTCGAGGTTCGCGATGGCCTGAGCGGGTCTGTTTGGACGGTGCTTTAGGTCTGTCGTCGACGATGATTGGCCCGCTGCACTTGCAGCGGGCTTTTTTGTTCTTTTTTGGGGAAGGCGCCGGCCTCGGCTTGAATGCAGGCGCAGGCCTCGGCTTGGATGCAGGCGCAGGCCTCGGCTTGGATGCAGGCGCAGGCCTCGGCTTGGATGCAGGCGCAGGCCTCGGCTTGGATGCAGGCGCAGGCCTCGGCTTGGATGCAGGCGCGGGCGCTTTGCTAGACACCCATGAAAACAGTATATTACAAGCCTCGCACCCGTAAGAAGCTGAAAACAAACGCCCTCGCAAGCATCTGAATTTGTTGGGTCTGAGTGCAGGCGCAGGCCTCGGCTTGGATGCAGGCGCAGGCCTCGCACCCCACGCAGGCGCAGGCGTCGCACCCGATGCAGGCGCAGGCCTCGCCCCCACGCAGGCGCAGGCACGCAGGGCGCCCGACATCAACCTCGGCAAAGAAAAAGCCCCGCCACCCGGAACGGGCGCGGGGCTCGGCTGCTCCCTTGCGTCGTCATCAAGGCATGGCGCGCGGACGCGTCTGGTAGCCCTCGTACTCCATGACGCCGTTCTTGTTCCACCACTGCACCGTCATCTCATCGCCGATGATTTCAATCCACACGAACCCTTCGAGCGTGTCGTCCTCGAAGTAGGTCGGCTGGTCGTGCTCGAAATCTGTGGTCTTGGCACCAGCACCCGACACCATCAGCACCGTGCCGTTGCACGTGGTCTCGTGCCACTGCCGGTTGTGGTCGTGGCCACAGAGGTAGAGGTCGGCTTGGCCGCACACGTTGTCTTCCATGAAGTTCTTGATGTCGGTGCCATCCCACAGCTCACCGATGACCGGGATGTCGTAGCCCTCGTAGGAGCCTGCGTTGTAGTGCTTGCCGTTCGAAAGGTACGGGTGATGCCCATAGGCAATGCGCCAGTTGGTGTCGGGCCGCGTCGAAAACTCCGACGACAGCCAGTTGGCTTGGTCGTCGCGCAAATCGCGGTAGTCGCCGATGCTGATGTACGAAAAGAAAATCGAACTCGTATCGAGGGCGTACATGTCGACGTTGCTTTGGCTGTAGCGGTAGTAGCGGTCGGGCATGTTCCACTTTTCAGACACGCCGGTGTAGTCGACTTGGTGGTTGCCGGTGGAAATGGACGCGCCGCTGCCCCCCGCTCCGCCGTCGTGGTTGCCGAGAGCGGGGTAGAACGGCAGGTCGAGGTTGGCGTACGGCAGCTCGAACTTGTCTTGCCACTGGGGGTCGTCGGTGCCGTCAACACCCACGTCGTAGAAGTTGTCGCCGAGGAGAATCGCGTAGTCACAGCCTTGCGACGCGCACACCGACTCGATGACATCCGCCACTGCGTACTGGTCGTCGTTGCCTTCCCCCGTATCGCCGAGGGCGACGAAGCGGACCGGCTCCGGCGCATCAGGAGACGGCTCCGGGCTCGGCGTTGTGCCGGCATCGTCTTCTGGCTCAGGGGCGCCGGCGTCGACGGCCGGAGATGGCGTCGGCTCCGGCGTGTTGCCTGCATCGGCAGATGGCTCCGCGCCTCCCGCGTCGTCGGGGTCGTCGCCGGCACCTGCGTCGTCTCCAACATCCCCGCCGTCGGACAGGCCCACACCAGGCTCCGGCTCGACACTGCCGACACCGCTGTCGTCGTCAGGCTCGGTGAGTTCGTCGCCGTCACAACCCACGACACCAAGCGTGGCCAACAGGGCCGACGTCGCCATCCACAGCGACAGGCGGCCCAATGAGACGGAGACTTGACGGCGGTGGGGGCGTGGAGAGGTCATGTTGCTTCCCTGTCACAAAGCTCGGGAAATTCTACCCGGTGGACGGCGAAAAGCACGTGCAAACGGTCTCCATCGGCCAATTGGCCCACGGATTTCACCGCACAGCCATACAGAAAACAGCGTTTACGTCTTGTTTGCACCTGCCCCGATCTGGTCGCGAACACCGCCTTTGTGCCAGGGTCTGCTGCCGGGGGTGTGAGCTGTGTCGCGAACGGCGACGACAGACGCGAAGAAATCCGCAACCCCACCGTCTGACCTCCACACCCAAACGCCGGAGACCCCATGCGTCGTTTCTCTGTTCTGTTCTCGTCTGCTGCCCTCGTGGCCCTCACCATGACGTCGATGGCCCCGACGGCCGAGGCGGGCCCCCGCAAACGCAAAGAGAACCGCCAGGTGCAACGCACCAAGGCCGAAAAGAGAGACGACAAACGCGACGCTGCCCGCTTCAAGGGCTTCATCGAACGCGTGCAGCAGCTGCAAGGCAAGCCCAAGAAGATGGCGGAGTTCGACCAGCGCGTGCTCGCCGCCATGACCGCCGAAAAGCAAGAGTCTCGTCGAGAAATGCGCGCCGACACCCGCGAAATCAAGCAAGACCGCGCCCGCAAAGCCAACCGCAAGGGGTTGCGCAAACTCAAAGCACACGCCGAACTGCAAGGCGACAAAGCCGACCGCCGCGCCGAAAAACGCGACCTCAACAAGATGACGGCGTTGAAGAACCGGTATGCCGCTCTTGCCGGACGCGCCGGGGCCCCCGCTGTGAACAAGAAGGTGCAAATCCTTCGGGAAGCCCTCGCCCTGCAGCGCAATGAGGTGCGCAAAGACAACGCTGAGATTCAGGAGAACCGTCGCGAACGCCGCCGCGCGCGCTGAGCCTCAAGACAACATGCGCAAGCCCCGCCCCTGTGGTGGGGCTTTTTGCGTGGCGGCAAACGTGGCATGCGCAGGCACCGCCAGCTGGAGACGCAGTGCCGAGAAACCCCCACAAACGTTCAGCCAAACTGCCTCCCCGCAAGAAGAAGCATGCCCCCAAACGGGCGGTGGCGCGGGCGCGACGAGACGGTCGCCCCGACGAAAACGCCCCCATCCGCTTTTCAGCCGTGTACCTCATGAACCCGTCGTACGAAGACCTCGTCGTCGACGAGCTCAAGCGGTTGAAAGCCCCGTCGACATCCCTGGCGCCGGGTGTGCTCGGAGCACGCCGAGGCACATCGCCTGTGTTTGCTCGACAGATGCTGCGGGACGTGGTGTGCGTCGACGGTGAACATCCCAATGCGTTGGCGGCGGCCATCCTTGACGCTCTCGTCGACCACGACGAGGCCTTGCTCACCAATCACCTGCAGGTGGAGGTGGTGCTTCCCGATGTCGAACGCCTGGGGTCGGCACCGTTGCAGCCCCACCCGCTCACGGCGTTTGCCGATGAGTTGCAGGGGCTCCTGGAGAAAAAGTGCATCGGCCGCGGGCAGAAAAAGGGCCTTCTCGACGACGGCGAGCACAGCTGGACGGCGACGCCCGCGCGGTTTGTGCACGCTTTGCTGCTGAACGAGCGGACGGCGTGGGTGGAGACGACGCCTGTGGACGTCCCCGACGTCGAGCACCACGCAGATGTGCTGGGCGCCTGGCCCTCGCCGCTGCCTGCAGGACGCGCTCACGTCGAGTTCGACGCCAAGGCCCCGTCGTCGGCACATCGCAAACTTGAAGAAGCGCTGTTGTGGTTGGGCGCCATGCCCGACGCCAGCGACGTCGTCGTCGACGCAGGCGCTGCGCCCGGAGGCTGGTCGTATGTTGCCCTCAACGCTGGCGCCAAAGTCATCGCTGTGGATCGCGGCGACATGGACGCCGGCGTCATGCAGCATCCGCGGCTCACGCACCTGCGCAAGGACGCCTTTGTGCACGCTCCGCTCGACGAGGCGACCTGGCTGGTGTGCGACATCATCGCCGAACCTGAACGCAACCTGCAGCTGTTGCTGGATGCGTTGGCGCAGCCTCAAATGAAAGCCGGCGTCGTCACTTTGAAGCTGAAGCGGCCGGTGAAGTGGAACGTCGTCGACGAGGCGAAGGCCGCGCTCGACGCCGCTGGCGTGCAGTGGACCATCCGCAATCTGGTGAACAACAAGCTCGAGGTGAGCGTCCTCTTTCGCCGGTAGCGCGAGGCGTGGCCTGCGAGACCAACGGCGGTTGGATCTGTCAAGGCGCCCAGCCGGTGAAACTTGCGCCAACCACCTGATTTGTTTACAATGACAGTCTTGTCCTCGTTGTTTTCTGTGTCGTTTCCGCAACAAATGAGTCGCCATGGTTCGCGTCCCGCTTCCCGTCAAAGTGCTGCTGGCTTTTCTGCTGGTGCTGGGCGTTGGAGCGGTTCCGGTGTGGCTGTACCTCGACGAGGTGCTGCACGATGTTCTCGTCGAGCGCCAAGGCGAAGACCTCAAGCAGCGGCTCACGCGTTTGGCCAAACACCTTGAAGACGTCGACGACAAGTCGGCGGTGGCCCTGTTGCGGGGCGCCGCGACGCTGACGCCAGACCGCATCACGTTGACCCGCCTCGACGGACGCACGTTGTTCGACTCGCAGGTGAACGACTGGGCATCCAAACAGGGATGGGGCCAACGCCCGGAGCTAAAGCAAGCGATCGCGATGTACGACGCGGAGTTGTCGACGACGACCTCAGGCAAATCGCGCACCCAACAAAAGAAAACGCTGCCGATGGGCGCGTGGCCGGTGGCCACTGCCGTGCGCACCTCGACAGAACTCAACGTCGTCTCTCACTATGCCGCCGTGCGGTTGCCCGCACCGCACCAAACGGTGCTGCGGTTGTCGCGCCCGTTGTCAGAGGTCGACGCCATCACCCAAGGCTCGGTGCGGTTTTGGCGAAACACCCAAGCCGCGGCCATTTCGGTGGCGCTGCTGCTGAGCTTGGTGGCGGCCATGGTGTTGGTGCGTCCCTTGCGTCGACTGCAGCGCTCGGTGGGGCAAGTCACCGACGGTGATTTCACGGCCGACGTCGCACTCTCGACGCAAGACGAAATCGGCGACCTCAGCCGTGACTTCGCGAAGCTGGCCACCCAGCTCCGTCGACGGGCAGCGCTGCAAGGCACCGGAGAAGCACTGCTCTCTCAGCTCGTCGAAGTGCTGCCAGGCGCCGTGGCCATCTACGAGCCTGACGGCGACGTCGTCACCCTCAACGGGGCTGCCCGTCGGTGGTTGCACATCGAAGGTCCTTCAGCCGGTGAACGCATTCGGCGTCTGCGCGACCACCCCGCCGTCAAAGGCGCCGCCCATCGCGCAGAACAAGAGGGTGCCCCCGAGCCTGTTGAGGTCACGTTGAAAGGCGGCATTGACGTCGAGGGCTGGGTGTATGTGCTGCGCCGGCCGGGCCACGACGCCCTGCACGTGCTGTTCTCGCAAGATGCATTTGACGACGTCGACCGGGCGCCTTTGCCCCACCACGACGACGTGCGCCCCCGAACACTCTCGGCGCTGATGTCGGACGCGCAAGAACACTTGGCCGGGCTGCAACTCCAAGCCGGACGCATGCCCGACGTTCTCGTCGCCGACGCTGGCGATGGCCTGCTGCGCGCCGTACAGCAAACGCTGGCGACCTACGCCGACGACGAGGCCGACCAACCTTTGGCGCTGCACGTCGAGGTCAACGACACCCAGGTGGGGCTTGCCTTCGACGCCAGCTTGCACGACGACGTCATCGCCGAACTGCGGCCGTTGCTTGAACCGGTGGGAGGTGCGCTCGACGCTGCGCCCGGAGAGGTGACGCTGTGGTTGCCGCGCGCGTAGCTGCTCACAACAAGAGCGCTGTTGAGGGCAAGTATGTCCCCCCAGATGTGGGCGTGCGCGACCGACGGACCCTCGAGGTGCGCAGCTTCTACCCGCTGCCGCGGGGGCAGAACGCGCGCGGGTACATGCTGCAGTCGTACCTGTTCATCCCCAACAATTTCGGCATCAACGAGCAGACCTACCTCGCCGACGACTTCTACCGCACGGCCCAGGTGTTGATGCGAGTGAAGGCCGTGGGCCTCAGCTTTGACGCGCTGGTCGATCTCAACCACAGCAAGAACCCGGCGGCGGTGCTGCGACGCGCGCTCGACGAGTTGGTGCAAGAAGAAGCGCCACCTCTGAGCTCGTTGCAGGCTTTGGCCCAGATGTTTGGCGCCGAGCTGGCCGACGCCATTCGGCGGTCGGGGCGGCACATTCACGAGCACCTCGACACCTTGGAATGGATGGCGAACAAAGCCATCAAACGCCAGCGCCCCGTGGACCTCGACGACGACCTCCTTGCCCACCTCGACGACAGCGTCGCTGAACTGTGTGATCTCAGCGTGCGTGCGTTGGGGGTCTTGCATCGCGTGCGCTCCAAGGCGCTCGCCTACAAAGGCGTGGTGCACGAAAGCCTGTTCGCATCGTTGGGCTTTGCCGAGGAGTATGCCACCGCCATTCTCGACGAGGAGCTGGCATTGCTGGGGTCGCGCATCGAGGCCCTTGGGTTTTTGCGCGACGGCAGCGGGCGCTCGGCCCGTCTTCGGCTGCGCCTGGCGCGCGCCGCCTCCGACGTGAACCAGCGTCGGGTCGACCGTGGCTTTGGCGTCCCCTGGGGCAAGTCGCCCGAGTACTTCTCGTACCGCCTCAGCACCATCAAGAAAGAACTGCAGCGCAGCCTGTACATCGACACCCGCAGCGACGGGCGCGACCCGTTCGTGAAGAACTCCGCCGCCATGGTCGCCGCGGGATTGGCAGCGACGTGGGCGACCCTTGCACAGCTCCCGCTTTGGACGGGCAAGTGGTCGTCGTCAGAGGGCGCCTTCTTTTTGTCGGCGGCTGTAGGCGCTTACATTCTCAAAGACCGCATCAAAGAGTGGACGCGCAACTTGTTGGTCAAACGCTTCGGCCGCTGGGACCGCACCCGCAAGATCGTCGGCAACGCCCTCGACGCCGTCGGGCTCGGCACCTTCGGCGGCCAGATGAAAGAGACCATGCGTTTTGTCGACGAAGAAGAGCTCCCCGATGAGGTTAGGCGGCTGCGATTGGCCCACCGCACCGTCGATGGCGTCGTGCCCGAGCTGGAGCAAGTGTTGCTGCACGAGCGGCACATGCACTTCGGACATGGCGACCAACTCCCCGACGGATACGGCGCGCAAGAGGTGTACCGGCTGTCGTTTGATGCCCTGCTGAAGCGCTTGGACGACCCCGTCGACGACATCGCCTACTACGACCACGAAACAGGGCAGTTCTCGTCGCGAGAAGTGCCGAAGGTCTATCACGCCAACCTCATCTTGGTGGCGACGTGTGAAGACAGCGGCACCCGCTACATCTCGCGGTCGCGCGTGGTGTTGAACCGCAAGGGCATTGTGCGCGTCGACCCTGTGCATGTGGGAACACTGGCGGACTTGCCGAAGGCGGCTTAGGGCACTGGATGCAGCGGGGCGTTTTCGACAGGGTTGAAGCGGGTTCGAGGCTGTGCCTTATGAGCCAGCTTGGCGGATTGAAGCAGAGCAAACGTTTACAATTTGCCTTTTGGCGACGCCTGGGCGGAGTGAAGAAAAGTAAACGTTTACAATTTGGCATTTGAGACCACATTGTCTGCTCGAAGCAGTGTAAACGTTTACTTTTTAGCTTTGCTCCTCGCTTCGGCAGCTTGAAGCAAGTCAAACGTTTGCAAAATACCATCTCGAACTGCTCCGGCGGGTTGAAGCAAGGAAAACGTCTCCATTTTTAGCTTTTCGAGCCATCTCAGCGGGCTAAATCAAGGTGAACGTTGATGTCCCCCCTGGCGCCACGTTGACAGACTGAAGCAAGTTAAACGTTTACAATCTGTCCAAAAGGCCCGTGTCGGCAGATTGAAGCAAGTTAAACGTTTACAATTTGCCTGTTCAGCCTGCATCGACAGATTGAAGCAAGTCAAACGTTTGCAATTTACCCCAAAAACCCACCAAGGCGGCTTAAGGCAAGTCAAACGGCTGCAATTCGGCCCTCAAGCCATCGCGGCAGACCAGGTCAAAACAAGCATCTCCTGCCCTACCGCGACTCCCAAAAAAGCCCCTACACGAGCAACCTACGCCTTGGTGATGTCGTCGTCGTCGTCGATGCTCGGCCGCGCATGCGCCGCCTTGTCGAGGTCGCGGTGTCGAACACGTGCCCCGGGTATGCGCGCCGCCAACGCCTCGGTCAGCGCAACCGAGCGGTGTTGGCCCCCGGTGCAGCCAACGGCAATGGTGACGTATCGCTTGCCCTCATCGCGGTACCGCGGAAGCAGAAAGGAGGCCAGGTCGTCGACTTTGTCGAGGAAGTCCTGGGCGCCCTCCTGCGCCAACACGTAGTCGCGAACGGGCCGGTCTTTGCCGGTCTGCGGACGCAGCTCCTCGACGAAATAGGGGTTCTTCAAAAAGCGCACGTCGAAACACAGGTCGAGCTCGGGCGGCAGGCCATGCTTGAAGCCGAAGCTGAGGATGGTGACGGTTTGCCCTGCCACCTCGTCGTGGCCGAACCGCTCCTGAATGAGATCGCGCAGCTGGTGCACGCTCAGCGACGTGGTGTTGATGCGTGCTTCTGCGTTGGCGCCCATGTCGTCGAGGAGGGCGCGCTCTTTGCGAATGCCATCGCGCACGCCGCCGCCATCGGTGGCATGCGGGTGCCGGCGACGGGTTTCTTTGTAGCGCCGCACGAGTTCGTCGTCGTCGCAGTCGAGAAACAGCAGGCTGACGTCGTGCTCGCCCTGCTGCATGCGTGCAAACGCGTCGGCGAAGCCGTCGAGAAAACGGGCGTCGCGAGCGTCGATGACCAAGGCGATGCGACGCAGTTCGTTGCCAGACGAATCCGACAGGCTGATGAGCGTCTCGATGAGCTGGGGCGGAAGGTTGTCGACGACGAAGTAGCCCAAGTCTTCGAGCGCCCGGGCGGCCGTGGTCTTGCCGGCGCCCGCCAGTCCCGTCAGCACGACGATGCGTTTGGTGCTCATGAAGTCTCCTGCGGCGTCTGGGCTGCGGGGTGGGCCTACACAAAAGGGGGCCTTCGCCCCCTTGGTGTCGACAGATGATGGCGACCGTCAGTCGTCGTCTTTCTTCTTATCGTCTTTCGTCAGCACTTCTGGACGCTGGTCGAGCTTTTCCATGCGGCAGCTGCCCTCGAAGATGACGCCGTTGTGGATGACGAGGCTGGGCGTCTCGATGTTTCCGTACAGCTTGGCCGGCGTCATGAGCTCGACAGCTTTCTTGGCGAAGACGTTGCCGCGCAAGGTGCCGTTCAACACCAGGCTGCCGACGTTGACTTGCGCTTCGACCTCAGCGCCTTCTCCGACAACGAGCACGTCGTTGGTGGAGATTTCGCCTTTGAACTTGCCATCAATGCGCACCGCGCCTGTGAAGGTCAGCTTGCCGTCAAAGGCCGACTCCGGACCCAGGATGGTGTGGGTCTGTGCGGCAGGGTTGCCGCCGCCAGAAGACTGGGATTCGTCGCGTCGCATCAAGGCCATGGGAGATCTCCAACAAAGACGGGTGTCGTCAGCGACGTCATAGGCCTTTTTTTGCCTGTGGTCGAACCCTTGACCGGCGGATCCTCCCGGGCGTCGGCAGAGGCCGCATCACCGCAGCGAAGCGGTCTGCAGCGCCCGCACCCGCAGGGTGTGTTTGGCGCTCTGACCGGCGCTGTCGACGACGACGACCTCGTGTTGGCCGGTGGAGGGCTCCCACCACAGCTCCTCGGCGACCGGCCGCTGCCCCAGAAACACACCGTCGACAAACCACGCCACCGACTCCGACGACGCCGTGGCCCGCAGTGGGATGGACTGCTGCGACGCCGGAATCCCTGGCGCCATCACAGCCACCTGCCCTTGCGGCGGGTGCACGATGACGGGAGCGTCCCCCGCTGGCGCCTCGCAACGCTTGGCCCACGCTGGCAACGCGCTGTGCTCTCGACGAAGAAAACGGCGCGCCGCCACGGGCAGCTGTTGCACATGCCGCTGCTCGACATCGGCGTCACCGCGGCACGACGCGTTCACCCGCTTGCCGGTGTCGGCGTCGACTTCGATGACGTCGTGGATCGCACAGGTCTTTGTTGGCACGCGGTCTTCGATGGCCAGCGCCAGCTTGCGGTGGGGGCAGGCGTCAGACGGCAAATGCCCGCTGAGGGCGCACACCTCGACGCCGATGAGGCCGTCGGGGCGGGGGTCGTCGTCGACGTCGTCCGGCAGGGCTTCCATGACGTCAAAAAACAGAGGGCCGGCGACCTCGGCTCCCACCAGCGCCGACGACGACGTCATCGACAGATTGCCCAACCACACCACCGTCGTGAAGCGGCGGTTGCCTCCTGCCGTCCATGCGTCGTGGTTGCCGAATGACGTCCCCGTCTTCCAGTAGATGCCCGACGGCACACCAGCCAGGCGGCGTCGAGATGGAAAGTCAGGACGCTCCCGCCGCGAGAGCACTTCGCGCGTCAGCCAAGTCGCTGCCGGGTGAAAAACCTCTTGCGGCGTTTGCTCGGTGTCGTCGTCAACGAGCAGGCGAAGGGGCGCGTGGACGCCGTTGTTCGACAATGTGGCGTACAACCCAGCCAGCTCCAACGGGCTGACCTCGAGGGCACCAATGGCCGAGGCCAAGCCGTAGTGCCCCGGCGTCGACGACAGGTGCGAAACGCCGAGGGTGCTGAGCCGCTCCACAAATGGTTCGACGCCTTGCTCGTGCAGCAGCTGCACGAACGGCACGTTCAGCGATCGCGACAGCGCAGCGTCGAGGCGCACCATGCCGTCGAACGTGCCGTCGTAATTCTTGGGGCTGTACCCGGCGTAGTCGGCCGGTACGTCGAGCACCCAATGGTCGGCGAGGTGGGCGCCATCGTGCAGCGCCTGAGCGAACAAGAAGGGCTTCAGCGCCGACCCGGGCGATCGCGGCGCGTCGTACGCCACCATCTGTCCGTCGTGCTCATCGTCGAAGAAGTCGAGGTTGCCGACGAGGGCGACAATCTCGTGGTCCTGGTGGTCGACGACGACGACGGCCGCGTTGTGGATGCCGTTGGTGGTCAACGCGTATTGATGGAGGTCGACGCTGTCGCGCAACCGCAGCTGCAGCTCTTTGCGCAGCGTCGTGTGGATGTGCTGCTGTTGGGGGCGCTCTCGACGGAGCTTCTGCGCCGTGTGCGGCACATGCCGCGGAAACGGGCGCAACGTCTGCTGCACGGGCGCCGCTGCGATGGCTGCAAGATGGTCGACGTCGAGGTGGTCGACGTTGACGTCGGCCCCAGCCGAAGTTCGACGCAGTGGAAAGACCCCTTTGGCGGTCAGGTCTTCGGCCACCGCTTGTCGTGCCTGATGCAGCCGCTCGACGTTGGCCGCCCTCGGGTGACGACGTGTGGGAGACTGGGGCACCGCCAGCAACGCCGCAATCTCGGCTTCGTCCAACGACGACGCCGGATGGCCGAAGTACGACAGCGACGCCGCCTCGACGCCCTCGACGTTCTTGCCGAAGGGGATGAACGTCAAATACGCCTGCAGAATGTCGCGTTTGTCGAGGTGCCACTCCAGTTGATAGGCGCGAAAGGCCTCGACGACCTTCGACGACAACGTCCGTGGACGAGGCTCCAGCACCCGCACCAGTTGCATGGTCAACGTCGACGCCCCCGACACCACCTCGCCGTGGCTGACGTTCAGCCACACCGCCCGCAACAATGCCCAGGGGTCGACGCCGAGGTGGTCGGCAAAGCGCTTGTCCTCACGCGCCAACAACGCCTTGATGTACGCGTCGTCGACAGTGTCGACGTCAACGTCCATGCGCCATTTGCCGTCGGCGGTGAGAAAGACGTGTGCGGCAGATCCGTCGTTCCACTGCACCACCTGGGCGCCCTTCGCTTGCAGACGTTCAGGCAGCGGCACCAGCCACACCATGACGTGCACGACGACGGCGACCACGCCCAACACCACAAGGCCACGTCGTCCCCACCGCAACAGGCGAGGACGACGTTGAAACCAGGCGACAACTGCGTCTTTCATGACGACGACAACCAACGACGACAGCGGCTTATTCGCGGTCGTCCCAAGGCGGCAACACCTCGACGAGGCCGCCTGCCTGACGCGCCCACAACGCGGGGTCGTACATGGCCTCCGCCGACACCGGCGGCATGCGGAAGGTGCCGGCGCCAGTGGCACGCACGGCGTAGATGAACGTGCGCTTCGACTTGCGGCTGATGCTGCCGAACACCTCGACGCGGTCGTCGCGCAGGTTCATGAAGTCGGGCGTCCACTTTTCTTTCTTGGGGATGCTCCGCGTCGGTGCCCCCTGCCGGTTGAGACGTGGGTTCTCGATCTCGAATCCGGCGGGCAGACGGTCGACGACGGCGATGTTCTTTAGATGCTTGTTGGTGGTGTTTTCGACGGTGACGGCCACATAGAGCACTTCGCCGAGGTCGATGCCTTTGTCGGCAGCGCGCAGATTCCAACCGGTGTCGTACAGCTTGCGCGTGATGCGCAGCCCTTCTCCGCCGACCTTCCACTTGGCGTCGGGGCGCTGGCCCTCCGATGACAAAATCAACCAAGCGCTGCCTTCGTCGTCGTCGTCCACGCTGACCTTCAAGCTTTTGGCCTCGCTGGCGCGGTACACGTTCCAGCTGCGCTCTTTGGTGTCTTTCTTCACCCGCTTGCCGTCTTGGTCGGTGACGTAGACGGTGTTGCGCACTTTGTTCTCGACGGTGCGGCCGTTGACTTCCAAGCGTGGCGGCGCCGACAACGGCTTGCTGTTGCCCACCCGACGGCCGAGACCGGTGACGCTCCACACCAGTTCTTGCGTCGTGTACCAGTACGACGGACGACGACGCAGTTCGCTGGCGACGACGTTGGCGAGCGCTTCGCCTGCAGGATCGTCGTCGAAGAGTTCGCCAAACAACGCCAGCTGCATGCCCCGTCGACGGAGTTCGCTGTAGAAGCTCCAGCTGTTGGAGCGCTCATGCACGATGGGCGACGCATCCAGCTTCTTGAGGTCACGCTCAAAGCGGCGATCACCGGCGTAGTGCAACGCCGTCTTCAACAACCACTCACTTTCGCGCGCCTGCTTGCCGGGCTCGCTGCTGACGTCGTCGAGCAGCTTCAAAATGCGCGCTTTGCGTCCTTTGCCTGCACGAGCGACGACGTAGTGAAAGTATGCCTCGGCGTCTTTGTAGTACCGGTAGCGGCTTTTGCTCTTGGTCAGCTTCTCGTAGCGGTGGGTGAGTTCACGTTCCATCCATTCGACAGCGTTGTCGACGCGCTCTTTGGGCACGGGGTAGCCCTGCTCGATGGCGTCGAGGAGCATGTGTGTCGCGTAGGCCGACGCCCAATGTGATGGGTCAGAGCCCCCAGGCCAGTAGGCGAAACCGCCGAGCGACGTCTGCATCGACAGCACGCGGTTCACGCCCGCCATCACGCGCTTCTCGAGCGACTGCCGTTGAAAGGTGCCCGGGTCGACGCGGCTGACGAGGTTCGCCAAAAACAACAGTGGGCGCGTCTTCGACGTCGTCTGCTCCAAACAGCCGTGGGGGTAGCGCATGAGACCCCGCAAGTGGTCGAAGGCGTCGCCATAGGGGTTGTTGGTCACCCACACGTTGGTGCGCTCCGTCGTCGGCGTCCACCCTTCGAGCAGCGGCAGCACGTCGGTGACGCCGTCTTTGAGTTGCACGCGCTGCACTTTGCGCACCAGCGGCCCATCTGCCGAGAAGGGGATGTCGCGCTCTTCTTTGACCTCAATGCCCGACGCCGACTTGGCTTTCACGACGACGTGGGCCGCCCCAGTCGTCAACTTTGCCGTCGCCGAGAACCGCACCGTCTTGCTCTCACCGTCGGCGAGCTGCACCGCGCGCGTAGTCTTGCCCTGCCACACGAGCGCGTCGACATCTTTCACCTTGTCGTTCTTCTCGACGTGGTCTTCGACGAGCACACTGACGTCGACAGAGACATCGACCTTTTGCGGCTTGCCCGACAAGTTGGTGACAAACACCGGCACGTCGAACTCGTCGTTTTCCATCAAGAAGCGCGGCAGCGTCGACTGCAAGACGATGGGGTCGCGCACCAGCACTTCTTTGCTGGCGGTGCCCACCTTCTTCGGCCCGACGCTGACGACCATGACGCGCAGTGCGCCGCGGTACTCGGGCACCTCCAATGGGATGCTGACCTTGCCGTCTTTGGGCACCTTGACGACGCCGGAGTACAGCGCCACCGGCTTCACCTGTTGCACGCGCCCTGCCCCGCTGGCGTCGGCGTCACCGCCGGTTTTCGACGACGTGTCTTGCGCGGGCAGCAGCATGTTCCAGCCGATGGTCTCAAAGGTGTCGACGCCCAGCGCCCGCTTCTTGAAGATGCTGGCAAGGGGGTCAGGCGACTTGAACTTCGTCAATGACAGGATGCCCTCGTCGACGGCAGCGACGGTGACAAAACTGTTGGGCTCGACGTTGGGCAGCTGCAGTTCGACGTTGAGGGTGCTGTTGGAGCGGACTTCGTTCGGCACCGTCAGCTGCACGTCTTGGGTGAAGGCACGCGGCTGCACCCGCACCGACGTCATGCCGTAGGCGCGGTCGGGCAAGAATGCGGCGGGCGTGTCGAGGTGCGGATCTTTGATCAACAGCGCCGACACGTAGACGTTGGGCGCGAACTTCTCGAGGGTGAACGACCACGTGTTGGGCCCCGCCTTCAACGTTTTCACGTCGTGGGTGATGACCCCATCGGTCTCCACCGCCAACAACACCGTGCCTGGGAAGGGCGCCTTCATCGACACCTCCGCCGGCTGCCCCACCTCGATGGGGCCCTTCACCGACACCGGCAACGCCGACGCGCGCTTCGGCCGTGGCGTCTTGTCGCGCGAACTGCCGCCCCAGTCGTCCCACCAGTAGCTGTACGCCCACGACGAGTAGAACTGCATGTCGCTTTGGGCTTTGCCTGACGACACGCGCACCACATAGCGTCCGCCGGCTTGCTGGGGCACCAGCGAAATCTTGAACTTGCCGTCGCTGCCCACCTTCACCGTCGTCGTGGTGTCGCGTTCTTCGCGTTGGTGGTAGCGGTTGCGCCAGTGGCCACTCCACTCGTCGTACGTCCACCCGTATTGCGTTGTCAGGCGCAGCAACTCGACCTTCACCTCTTTGACGTCGGTGATGGCTTTGCCCGCCCAGTCGACAATGATGCCGTCGACGTCGATGGGCTTGCCAGCCTCCACGCTCGACGACGATGCCTTCAGACCGACGTAGTGTTTCTCGGGGTGCACCAGGGTCTTCGCCGTGCCCACCGTGGTGCGGCCCGACCCGGCCTCAAACACCGACGCTTGTGCCGACAATCGCAGCGGCCCCGACGTGCTCCCGGTCTCTTTGCGCGGACACGCCTGTTGCGCCGTTCCCTCATCGCCGAGCTTGCCGGTGACCTGGCCCAGCACGCGCATTCCCGACGACGACTGCGACGAGCGCACTTGCTCGGCGAAGCGGTAGTCGCCGTTTTCTTTCGGCTGAAACGTCGTGGGCGACACCGAGCAGCTCAACTCAAACCGGCTGCCTTTGGCAGAGCCACCGAACAAGTAGCGCGCGCTGACGTCAACGTTGACCTCGTCGCCGTCGAGGTGTTCTTTCTGCACGATCTTGGGTTCGACCTTCATGCGCTCTGGCACGAACTCCTCGACGTTGAAGCTGTGGTGCGCGATCGAGCGGCTGCTGACGTCGACACGCAACGAATAGCGCCCGGTGTCGGCGTACACCCCAAAGGGGAGATCGATGAACACCATGCCAGCGGCGTTGGTTTGCAATGTGCGGCTCTTGAACACCTTGCGGCGCGGGTCTTTCACCTCGAGCTTCACGGGCATCCCCGCCTGTGGTGCCATGCCCTCTTTGTCGCGCACCACGACGACGACATGAGACGTGTCGCCCGGCCGGTACACGCCGCGGTCGGTGTACACGGCGGCGGTGTAGGCTTTGTTGCCCGAGAACGACTCGCCCCACACGTCGGCGCCGTTCGCTTCGGCGCGCAGCTCGTCGTATTTCAAGTAGGTGAAGTCATCGCCCTTTTGCGCCCACAAGAAGCTGGGGCTGGCGTCGTCGACGTCGTCTTTGCGTTTGCCTGTCAAAATGCAGCTGCCGGCTCGTGACGTCGTGCAAGTGCTCACGACTTTGCCGCTGGGCATCTTCTGCGTGATGGTCACGCCGCTTTGCGGCTCGGTCGATTTCATGTCGAAGGCCCACACCACGACGTCGCCCGACGACCGCGCCTTCTTGGCGACGAGGTTGAGGTCGGTGAGCACAATGCGCCGGCTGTCTTGGGTGTCCCAGCGCTCCTTGTCGCGCACGCGGATGTGCACCACCCCACGCTTGCCCTTCGGCAGCAGCTCTTGAAGGTTCAACAGCGTCGTGCCCTGTTGGTCGGCGACGTTGTCGAAGCGCAGTTTCTTCTTGGCGATGAGCTCACTGTTGCGTTGGTTGGCGTCTTCGCGGTGGTCGCTCAACCAGAAGTGCACGTTGTGCGGCTGGATGTGGCGAATCTCCAGCTCGGCGTCGTCGACGTTGAGGTGGCGAATGCTCAGCTGGTTCGCCGCGTTTTTGGGCAGGTAGCGCCCTTGCGACGAAAACGTCAGGCGCGGCTTCTTCGCGGGCACCACGACCTCACGCTCGAAGGTGTCGTGCACCACGCCGCCGTCGACGGAGGTGGCCCCCGAGTCGATGCGCAGCTTGTATGTGCCGCGCTTGAAGTCGCCATGCAGGCGAAAGCCACCACGAAACAACGAAATCGACAGGTTCTTCACCGCAGGGGTGAAGTGGATGCTGTCTGCGAGGGCTTCATTCGACAGTTGGCAGCGGTTCGACAGGCGGTGGCTGCTTCTCGTCGAGCGCGACCAGTAGTACCGCGTCGGCTTGGAGTTGGCGGCATCGGAGCACACCACGTCGACGGTGAAGCCACGCGCGCCTTCTTTGGGGGTGGCGTCGTACAACTTCACGATGTCGCCCGACGGCACGGAGAGCGACCGCGACGACGCCCGTGCCGTCTGCTTGTCGAGGGTGGAGCGCACCTCTTTTGACAGCGAGAAGTGGACGGTGACGCCGTAGGAGAAGCTGGGGTCGCCGACCTTGGCGCGCACCACGTTGGGCTTGTCGGTCGATGTGTAGCTCACGCTCACAGCGTCCATTTCGCCGACGCGCATGACACCGTGCTTGCGCACGTCGTCGAGGCGGACGGGCCCGGTGAACACGATGTCGATGTCGCCGCCCTTGCGCGGCCGCACTTTCTTCACCCCCAGACGGTGCAATGCCAACTTCGGCGTCTTGAAGTTCAACACCCAGTTGTTCTTCTCGTGCCCCAGCACCTGGGCTTTGCCATCCACTTTTCGCCCCGTGTCGACTTGCAGCAGTTCGACCTCGTATGACGTATTCGACTTGAAGCCTTTGTTGGGGATGAACTCCAGCCGGTCTCTCGACGTGAACTTCAGCTCGCCGTCGACGGGGGGCGTGATGCGCAGCTTGGTGTCTGACGATGCACGTCCCGTGCGGTGGGCGATGTTGCGCGAGAACGACACCGCGACCTTCTCCGGATTCGTCCCCGACGCGCCCACCGCGCGCAGCGCTGGTGCGTAGTCGGCGAGTGTCTTGGGCTCGGCCTTTTCGGGCGACGACGGCGAAGGCTCTGCGGGCGACGTCGACGATGTTCCCGACGTCGATGGGCCGGCCGACGTCGAACCTGACGATGTCGACGACGACGGGTCATCGCTGTCTTGTTTCGGCGGATTGCATCCCACCGACGTCAACGTCGTCAAGCTGATGGCCAAAGCCAAAGTCGTCACCCGCCACCGCAGGGTGGAGGTCGGTGCACGTCGCTGCATGTTGTTTCCCCAGAAGAAGATCGGCCGAAAGAAAGCGGAGGCCAGGCCTGCCGAGAGCGGCAAGTAGACCAAGGATGGCTTGTGAACGACAACTCACAGCGGGCTCGGTTCCTTCCGGTCATGTTCTGCGCAGGTTTGGCGTTCGCGGTTGGCAGCAAACGACAAACGCGGAGCCGAAGCCCCGCGCTGTTGTCTTTGCCGATGCGTCAGTGACGCCGTTGATGGTCAACAAAGGACAAGAGCAGCGTCGCGTTGCAGACGCGACCAACGGGAGCCGCTTGCGAGAGGGGATGGGGGCCCCATGTCCGGCTTTGCCGGCGGGGGGTTCTCAGCGAAGCTGAGACCTTGGGAGTTGTCATTGGCAACTCTCGGGAAGGGGAAGAGAATCACGCAGCGAATTCTCCCAAGGCCAAGCTCAGCTTGGCCCGCCTACGCCCCCTTCATACAACTCAGTCGAAGAGTTCTTTGACTTTGTCGAAAAAGCTCTTGTGTTCTGGGTGCACGTCTTCGCCAGAGGCTTCGGCGAATTGTTCGAGCAGCTCGGCCTGTTTGTCGTCGAGCTTGGTGGGCACTTCAAGGTTGATGCGCACCAGCTGGTCGCCGCGCCCGCCGCCGCGGAGCTGGGGGATGCCTTTGCCGCGCAGCCGGAGCACAGCGCCGGGTTGGGTGCCGGCAGGAATCTTCATGTTCACCTTGCCGTCGAGGGTGGGCACTTCGAGCTGGCAGCCCAAAGCCGCCTGCGGGAAGGAGATCGGCATCTCGCACAACACGGTGTCGCCGTCGCGGTGAAACAGCGGGTGGTCTTGAATGTGCACGACGATGAACAAATCACCGCGGCTGCCGCCGCCGCGTCCGGCTTCGCCTTCACCGGCGTAGCGCAGGCGCGTGCCCTCGTTGACCCCAGCCGGAACCGGCACCGTCAGCTCTTTTTCGCGCTCACGTTGGCCGTGGCCATGGCAGTCGCCGCAGGGCTTCTCAATGATGCGGCCTTCGCCATTGCAGCCGTGGCAGGGGCGCGCGATGGAGAAGAACCCCTGCGACACGCGAGTCTCACCCATGCCGCCGCACGTCGTGCAGGGCTTTGGCGACGTGCCTTCGGCCGCGCCAGACCCGTCGCAGGTCTCGCACGACTCCATGCGCGGGATGGTGACCTTCTTCTCGGTGCCAAAGGCAGCCTCTTCGAAGGTGACCTCAAGGTGGTAGCGCAGATCGGAGCCGCGGGACCCACGTCCACCGCGTCCACGGCCGCCGCCTCCGCCAAAGATGTCGCCGAAGAAATCGCCGAAGATGTCTTGGATGTTGACGTTGAACCCACCGCCCCCGAAGCCACCTGCGCCGTTCAAACCTTCGTGGCCAAAGCGGTCGTAGGTCGCCCGCTTCTCGTCGTCAGACAGCACTGCGTAGGCCTCTTGAGCCTCTTGGAACTTGTCTTTCGCCGTCTCATCATCGGGGTTCTTGTCGGGGTGGTACTGATGGGCCAGCTTGCGAAAGGCCTTTTTCAGCTCTCGCTCGTCGGCGTCTTTGCCGACGCCGAGCACCTCGTAGTAGTCGCGCTTGTCACTCATGCGTCTCTCGACCTCAGCTGGCCCTGCTCAATGCACACGCCCATGGGCTGACGGGCTGGCCGTACCCTACGCACCAACCCTCGTCTGACAACCCCCTCTGCCACCTCGAAAGCGCAGCGTCAGAAGTCGGTGATGGCGGAGACCCAGCTGGGGTGGTCGATGAAGGGATTGCGGTTGCCCTGCTCGATGAACACCGCGTTGTTGCGAGCGCGCTCGTCGTCGTCGACCGGATCGAAGGTGTGCCAAGCGCGCAAGACGTCCTCCATCCACGGCTCGATGTCGGCGCGGTCGACGCCATCGCGCCCGCAGCATGTGAACACGTCGTCGTAGCGCAGCGCCATGTAGAAGTACCCGCGCGCCAAGTCGCCTTTGACGTCGTCGGTGGGCTCGAAGCAATCGCCCGAAAACCCGGGCGAAGCGCAGGGCCCCTTTTTGGAGCCGTTCGACGACGTGTAGGTCGGGTTGTCGACGTCGCCGAAGGGCAAGTTGCCGCGCTGGTTGTTGACCCAGCCGTCGGCCGGCACCACGTGAAAGAGGTCGGCGTAGGCGGGGGAGCCCTCAGACCCGCCCCACCAGCTTTTGGGCCAGGAGTGCTCGCGGTTGTAGCAGTCGCCTTCGGAGTTGTACTGGCCGCAGTCGTCGTCGACGTTCCAACAGCGGTCGCTGTAGAAGTCGAAGATCTCGTTGGCGCTGCAAGTGCCCCGTCCACTGTCGGTGCGGGTGTAGGCGTCGATGACTTCGTCGTAGTTGAGGTCGTCGTGGGTGGTGGTCAACAGCATCTGCAGGGCATTCGCCAACGTTGCGCCGGTCGCGTTGACGTCGATGCCGTCGTAGTAGGCGGGCAAGGGCTCGGGCTCTCCTCCCCCGTCGACGTTCCCTCCTCCGTCCATGCCGGCGTCGGGCTCAGCGGCACCCGCGTCGGGCTCGGCGGCACCCGCGTCGGGCTCAGCGGCACCTGCGTCGGGCTCGGCGGCACCCGCGTCGGGCTCGGCGGCACCGGCGTCGGGCTCGGCG